>Ga0210409_10000022_pt1 | contig 420545 bp, 363 predicted proteins | sample IncBWH17MmetaG_FD_161649 | JGI IMG/M metagenome (GOLD analysis project Ga0210409, IMG submission 161649) | Forest soil microbial communities from Barre Woods Harvard Forest LTER site, Petersham, Massachusetts, United States - Inc-BW-H-17-M | ecosystem: Environmental > Terrestrial > Soil >...
AAGGCTCTGAAGTTGTCGCTCATTACACCGCGAAAGGCGGGGAAGAAACGGCTGTCGAAGTTGAGAAAGTCGGCAAGGGCGGCCTGCACGCCGTCGACGGCACGGTCACTCACGTGAGCGAAGATGGCAAGACGGTTGTGGTGAAGGCCGCGGATGGAACTGAGCACACCTTCCAAGTCGTAGGCCACGACACGATCGTTTCCGCCAAGGACGTCGGCAAGGGCACGGAAAAAGGCGCCAAAGTTACCGTCTACTACACCGAATCCGCCGGCAAAAAAGTCGCCCACTTCTTTCAGAAACTCTAGCGTTTACCGCTTTCGTAAATCGATCCGCGCACAACTGGATGCCACTTGGCGCATTGCCGTTGGCGAGGAAACACTTAGGGTGTCCCTGCCCAAGTTAAACGCGGGAGTGATATTATCCCCGGCATCATGAAATCAAAATCCGCACTCTTCGCACCGTTCTGTGTCGTTTTCCTGGCTTGCATTTTTTTGTCGACCGCCTTCGCCCAATCTTCGTCGTCTCCGGCCAAGCATGCCGTTGTGCTGCGCGCCGCACGCCTCCTCGACATCGAGACTGGAAAAATGATCACTCCCGGCGAAGTTCTCGTTCAAGACGAGCGCATCGTCGAGGTTGGTTCAACCGTCAAGCGTCCGCAAGGGGCTGAAGTCATCGATCTAGGCGACACGACTCTCATGCCCGGCCTCATAGACGTTCACGTTCACCTCTTCCTCCATCCCGGCGCGGAAGATCTGCAAACCGTCGAGGAGTCTGTGCCCGAGCGCACGATCTCAGCGCTTCTCGCCGCACGCGATGATTTGATGGCTGGCTTCACCGCCGAGCGCGACATGGGCACCGAAGGCGCGGGCTCGGCCGATACCGCCGTTCGCAATGCCATCAATCACGGCGCAATCCCCGGTCCTCGCCTGCGCATCAGCGGCAATGCTGTTGACATTCTCGGCGGCCATGAAGACGCCATCCGTTACAATCCTGAGCAGCACGTCCTCTCCAACGCGACTTACGCGAACAACGCCGCCGAACTCGTTACCGTCATCCGCCAGCAAGTAAAAGAAGGCGCCGATTTCATCAAGGTCTACGAAACTGGCCCCGACTCGCTTCGCGATAGCCGCTTCTCCACGCCTTTCCAGTACACCGAAGCTGAACTCCACGTCGCCGTCGAAGAAGCCGCTCGCACCGGCAAACACGTTGCGGTCCACGCCACCGGTGAACCCGGCACTCTGTACGCCGCTCGCGCAGGAGTTGTCTCCATCGACCACGCCTACCAACTCAGCGACGAAACCATGCGTCTCATGCATGAAAAGCAAATCTTCGCCGTTCCAACTTTCGCGATCGCTGAATATTTCGCCGAGCACGCCGCCAGCCCCGCGCAAGCCGAACGCGAACACCGCATGCAAGATTTCCACGCCCAGGAATTTCGCAAGCAACTTGCTGCCGGCGTCCCAATGGCCGTCGGCTCCGACGTCGGCCCCTTTCCCCACGGCACGCAGGCTCGCGAATTCAACCTCATGGTTAAATACGGCATGACCCCGCTCGCCGCTCTCCAGGCCGATCTTCTCAACGGCGCCAAACTGCTCGGCTGGCAAGACCAAATCGGCGCTCTCAAGCCCGGCTATCTCGCGGATATCATTGCTGTTCCCGGCGATCCTCTCACCGACATCAGCGTCCTGCAGAGAGTCAGCTTCGTGATGAAAGGCGGCGCAGTGTACCGCCGCGATCATCCATAAAATCATCAACCCGCGGCCGACCACGATCGCAGGAAGCCCGAGCCTCCAGTGAAGTTGCCGGTTTTCTCTTCCACCGATTCCCAAAATGGAACAGAACTCAGTGCGTAATCGTTTCCGCAATGGCCCAACAGAAACTCTGTCGAAATGTGAGCAGCCACACGAGCGAATGAGCGTAAACTAAATTTGCTATGGAAAAACTCAAAGCATTTCAAGACATCGCTCGCCACAACGGTTTCGTTGACGTGGAAGAAACAGACGATGGAACCGTACTATGGTTGAAGAAGCCCACGGAGAACGCCGAAGACCGCATGTGTTTCGACAGCCTCACCAATAGTGTCACCGTTTTCTGGGCCACCCTGCCTTGGAAAATAAACTCCAAAACCTTCCGCGTCGTGTCCGCACTTCAAGAGTGGTTCGCTCAAACGCCTCGATAGGCCTGCTGAAAGCCGATCCTCGCTCAACTGAGCTCTCGGGATCGATCCAATCGGCCCAGACTCAACCCAAATGTTATGCCACGGCAAAACAGCCCGTGGTATTGTGCGTCCCAGCAAATTAATCCGGCGGAGGCGAACCCATGCAGAGGCGCACCTTCATGAACCTTGCAGCCAGCGCTGCGACGGCACTGGCTTTTCATCCACTCGCGCGTGGCGCCGAGCAATCTCAAAAAACTCCCATCCTCTATCCCGATCCCGCCGTCGAAGTCGTTGACCCTCGCTTCGCAAAATACAAAGTTGGCAACGCGGCTGTCGAACGCCTCTACACCGGCACGCGCTGGGCCGAAGGCCCCGTCTGGTTTGGCGATGGCCGGTATCTCCTCTTCAGCGACATCCCCAACAACCGCATGCTGCGCTGGCTCGAGGACACCGGCGAAGTCAGCGTGTTCCGCAGCCCTTCGAACTACAGCAATGGCAACTTCCGCGATCGCCAAGGCCGCCTGCTTACCTGTGAGCACGACTCGCGCCGCTTAACGCGCACCGAATACGACGGCGCCATCACCGTTCTGATGGACGGTTATCAAGGCAAAAAGCTCAACGCTCCGAATGATCTTGCCGTGCATTCCGATGGCGCCATCTGGTTCACCGATCCCGGCTACGGCATCATGTCGAATTATGAAGGTCACAAAGCTCCCTTCGAACTCCCCGCCAACGTTTACCGTCTCGATCCGAAAACGCGCGAAGTCACCGTCGTTGCCACCGACATGGACAAGCCCAACGGCATCTGCTTCTCGCCCGACGAAAAGCTTCTGTACATCGTCGACACCGGCGCGCCAAAACATCCCGCCGACCCGCACCAGATCCGCGTCTATGACGTTGTTGATGGTGTGCGCCTGAAAAATGGCCGCATGTTTGTGAATATGGCGCCAGGCTCATCCGATGGCATCCGTTGCGATGTCGATGGAAACGTCTGGTCCGCCGCCGGATGGGGCGACCAAACCTACAACGGCGTCCGCGTCTTCGCTCCCGATGGCACGCTCATTGGCAAGATTCATCTTCCGGAAACTTGCGCCAACCTCTGCTTCGGCGGCGCCAAGAAAAACCGGCTCTTCATGGCCGCCAGCCAGTCCCTCTACGCCGTCTACGTGGGGACCGAAGGCGCGCAGCTGCCCTGACCATGCGATCGTGGGACGTAAGTTGCCTGCATGCGTCTTTTCAATCGTGGAAAACTTTGCGGAATAAACGAATCATCTCCGCGAACGACAAGTCCGTAGCTTCCGGATCGAACCTCGGCCCTTCATCCCGCGTGAAAGCATGCTCCGCTGAATACAGCAGCGTGTTATAGCGTGCACCGGAATTCTGCAGTGCCCGATCAATCGTTTCGCGTCCCGCGTCGGGCACGTGCGGGTCCTTTGTCCCAAAAATCATCAGAAGTTCGCCCCGGATTTCTTTTGCCCGCGCCAGCGATCCCGCATCGGCGTCCTTGCCGAGCTTCCCATCATGGATTCCCGTGCCATAGTAACAGACCGTTGCCAGCACGTCGGGCTGGAACGCAGCGCGAAACGCAAGGTGCCCGCCGATGCAGTAACCCACGACTCCGATTTTTCCGCGCGCTACCTTCGGATGTTTCGAAAGCCAGTCCAGACCAGCCCGGCAATCGGCATCAAAATCCGCCACGGGAGTTTTTGCCGCGTCTTGCTGTCCGCGTGTGCGCCCGGCGTCATCAAATGGGATCACCGTTCCAGGCGGTTCGATGCGACGATAAATTTCCGGCGCCGCTGCAACAAATCCGTACCCTGCCAGCCGCACGCAGGTGCGCAGCAGCGGCCGCGTAAGCTGAAAAATGTCCGAATAGCACCAGATCCCGGGATATTGACCTTCGGCCTTCGGCGCGGCGACAAAGGTTCGCATCGGCGAACCCGTCAAAGCAATATCCACATACTCGGTATTCACAACCATGTACTTGCCTCGGCAAAATTCTCACGGAGCCGCACCGCGTGGCGCAAATCCTTCCAGAACATCTCGACAAAAGATTCCCAGCCGGCACAGCGGACGACTTCCTTCGTAACTTCGAGATTCCCCCGCTCCAAACGCACGGCGCGAAGCGCATCTTTGCGGCTCATCCCCTGCTTCATCTTTTCTTCGGTTGCCATCTCCAGAAAGCCACGCAGCTCTTCGTCCAACTCCTCTTCGACCCGTTCCTTTCGGAACATCGATCGCAGTCCGCTTGTTATGTTTCGCAGCAATGACATGGCTACTCGCTGCGCAACGCTTCGGTTGGCGAGATAGAGCTCGCCCGCAAAGCGGGAACCAGAGTGGCGACGAACCCAAAGACTGCAAGTATGATCAACGCTAGCAAGAGAATCACGGGGTTGTACGGGTTGAGTCCATAGAGCTGGCTGCTCAGAACGCGGCTCGCTGCGAGAGACAGGAGCAGGCCCAAAATCAGCCCAAACGCGATCAGCAAGAATGCGCCTTGGAGCACAAGCCGGATAATGGCCGCGCGATTCGCGCCGAGCGCCATGCGCACTCCAATCTCGCCCGTACGGCGTCCGACATTGTATGCAGTAATGCCATACAGTCCGATCGATGCTAAAACCAGCGAGAGCACTCCAAACAACGACGTGAGGCGCGCGATCAGCCGTTGTGATGTGAATTGTGTGGTGACCTGTTCCTTTAGTGGACGAATCGAAATAATCGGCAGACTGGGATCCACCAGTGCCATAGCTTGGCGTACCTGCACATCGGATAGGCTGGCACCCGGCCGCGTTAGGATGACAATGTCGTGCATGAAGAGCGAGCCCATATTGCTTTGTGAATAGTCGTCCTGCGCCGCGGACAAAAAGTAAAATGGTTGAATCGGCTGATCGAAGTCGTAAGTCAGATAGCGGGCGTCTTGAGCAATGCCGACGACCTCATATTGCTTGCTATTTTCCTCATCTTTGCCGAAGTGCTTGCCAATCGGATCTTCGTTCCTGAAGAATTTCCGCGCAAAGGCCTCATTGATGACTGCTACTTTTCGCGAAGCCGCCGTATCCTCTTCGGAGATGCCACGCCCTCTGATGATGCGGTTTCCGATGACCTCAAAGTATCCCGCAGTGGCTCGATCCCAGAAGGTGAAGTTGTCATCCTTGGGCCCTGGAGTGGGATGTCCTTCCACCCGGACGTTGCCACCCCAGGCGCCGCCCTTTAGGGGCGAGTATTCGCAGAGAGCCGCGGAAGATACGCCAGGAATGTTTGCCAGCGAATCGTGGATGCGGCGATAAAGTGCGGGGAGTTGATCGGTCCGGTAGCCCGCTAACCGCGGGTTCATGTCGATAACGATGCGCCGATCCTGCTCGAACCCGAAATCTTGATTTTCCAATTTCTGCAAAGCAGCCGTGAGAAGCCCGGAAGCTGATAACAAGACAAGCGAGAGCGCCGCCTGAAACACTACGAGTGTTTTCCTTGGTAGCGAGCCTTCGCGACCGGTGGAGCGGCTCCCTCCCCGAAGCGCTTCAATGGGGTCTACCCGCGTGGCCATCCACGCAGGGCCGATACCGAACGCAAGACCGGTTAGTAGCGAAACAACGAAGGCGAACATCAACACCGGCATGGAGGGCGACGCGCTAATGGGCACGCTCGCGAACCCGGCAAACGTAGGGAATGCGAAACGAAGGATCAGGCGGGTACAGCCAAATGCGATCGCCAGTCCGGCCGCCCCGCCAAACAGCGAAAGCAGGATGCTCTCCATGAGGGGCTGCCGCAAAATTCGCGAATTTTGTGCCCCCAGCGCCATACTCAACGACACCTGTCTCCGCCGCTCCATTCCGCGAACAAGCATCAGGTTGGCCACGTTGGCGCACACGATCAGCAAGACGAACCCTGAAACCATCAAGAGAATCTGAAGCCAATGCTCGTATTGTTCGCGCATGCCGGTAATGCCGGCGCCACCAGGAGTCAGGTATAGGGTCTGTTCGGGAAATCGTTCGCGATCGTTCGCGCTCATTTCACCCCAGTGCGAGCGCAGCCACTGCTTGAGCTCAACCCGCATTTCAGCCTCTATGGATGCAGGGTTGGCGCCAGCCTGGATGCGGCCAATCAACTCTAACCAATGCGTGTCGACCTTGTTCAAATCGGCATCGCTCTCGACATACGGTTCGGTATTTAGAGGCAGAAAAAAATCGGGTGGACTGGTGCGCAGACTGTCACCAAAGAAGCCAGGAGGAGTGATTCCGGTCACAGTAAGCGGCTTCTCATTTACATTGAAAACGCTGCCGATCACGGATGGATCTGATCCATATCTTTCCTGCCAGAGCCGATAACTCATCATCACAACGGGGGGAGCGTTGGGTTGATCATCGGCATCCGTGAACACGCGCCCGGCATACGCCCCGATGCCGAACATGGCGAAGTAATTGCCAGAGACAAACTCGCCGGGATAGCTTTGTGCTACTTCTGCCGTGCCCGCACGACTGACACCGAACAGTGGCTCAGGCGCGGGGAATGCCGCTAGTGCGGCAAAACCACGGGTGTTGTCTCGAAGATATTTGTATAGGTCGTAGGAAACCAGAGAGAACTCTTTTTCCTGACTGTAGCCGCCCTGGTAACAACACCGGGATTCTTTTCCCAAACGGTACAGTTCGCCAGGATTCGCCACTGGTAACGACTTCAACAGAACAGCGTGAACCAAAGTAAAGATCGAAGTGGTCGCGCCGATGCCGAGTGCCAGCGTCAGGGACTGTTGCGCTCGTGAACGCTGGGGCCATTCGCAAGCGCCGTAGCGCGTGGCGTGTATCCAAGAGCACGGTCTCAACGAAAGATTCCCAGCCGGCAGAGCGGACCACTTCCTTTGCAACGGCGAGGCTTCCGCGCTCCAAACGTACAGCTCGAAGCGCATCCTTGCGGCTCATCCCCTCTTTCATCTTTTCTTCGGCGGCCATCTCCAGGAAGCCGTTTAGTTCTTCGTCCAGCTACTGGCCGACGTGCTCCTTCCTGAACAGTGATCGAAGCCCGCGTGCAACATTTTGGAGCAAGGACATAGCACACCCCTCAGGATGCTTCTAAAATTCTGGTGATCGCCGCCACTTGCCGTCCCCATTCTCGTGTTTCGCTGTTGAGTCTCTTTCGTCCTTGCTCTGTTAGTGCGTAATACTTTGCGCGCCTGCTATTTTCGGTGGCTTTCCACTCGCTTCTGATCAGCTCCGCTCGTTGCAGCCGGTGGAAGGCGACAAACAGCGAACCCGCGTTGAGGCGAAAAACACCCTTGCTCATCTGTTCGAGACGGACGGCGATCCCATATCCATGCATGGGTTCGAGCGCCAGTGTTTTCAGAATGAGCATGTCCAGAGTGCCTTGGACGAGATCACCCGGCTTGTCCGGCATTAGACGCATTCCCCCTGAGAATCAAGAGGAAGAATACACCTCTCCTACTGATTGTCAAGAGGAGAATGTTATACAGGCGGGCCGCTTCGGACGATAATTCCTTAATCGGATTTGGGCGGCCCTCACGCGGGCGGGCGGGTGGCCGTCCCTTAACACGCCAAGGTAATTTTGTCTTCGTCTTTTCCGAGGTGCGCCCTTCTCGGTTTTTGCAGAGGGTGGGTCACTCGACGGGACATTTTCCAATACTCCGGTGCTAATTCCTCCCAACTACCCTCGCCGTTCAATGCTCCTAATGTCTGTTCAACCCCCAATTTCGACCATTCCCTGCGAAACACTTTACCCCCTCGCCAATCCCGTGCTACCATTCCCCGTGTTCTCCTCGCAATCCAGCCAATCGCCCTCCCCGTCATCTGATTTCTCCTCTTTCTGTAGTTCGACTCCTCGTTGTTCTAGGTGTGGGTCTTCAGCCCCGCGGCGTTCTCTTGGCCGTTGTAGTGGCGGGTCTTCAGACCCGTGCTTCTCTCCCGTCCCCGCGCTCCCCCGTCCGTTCCATTCCAATCGGTGTCATCCTGAGCGCAGCGAAGGATCTGCTTTTCTCTTTTCTCCTATCCGCGCACTCAGCGTCTCCGCGTTTACCTCGCCGGATGCCCGCTCTTTCAACTCTAAACTGTCGACTGCTTGCCCTGAGCGTAGTCGAAGGGTCAACACTCCCTCCCTAAGTCCTTTCCCTGCCACTCTTACAGACGGCTCGCAACTTACTGAAAATCCAGCCACTTTAAGTCCTGTGCCTGCCACTCTTACAAGCCGCGTCAAGCATAACCCCTTTGTTTGCCACTCTTGCAAAAAACACCCGGGGTGGGGGCCTGCCATCGTCAATTTCTTCGTGGCACAGATTTCGGATCTCGCCGTCCGGCAAGTCACCAGTCACAAATCGCCGGTCACCGCCTCGGCTCTTTTTCTTCCACCAGTTACGGGTCACCAGTCACAAGTCACTAAGTCCTTTACAATCCGCACTTACGAAAAACACGCCCGTAACTCCCGTAGAATCCGCACTTCCAAAACGCAGGACTTAAAACTCTTTAGAATCAACACTTACAAAAAAACCGGGAGGGGGCCCGCCCCGACCCAAAATTCCGTCCATCCGTCCTCTTGGTCGGCCGAGGCCCGATTTGTCCCAGGCCACTGAAATCTGCCAGGCCAGAGGATCATCCCGCGTCTCCTCGCCATCAGCCAAGGGTCACCGCTTACCGATCCCTCCTGGTGGCTTCCCGCATCCGGCAAGCAGGGGTATAGTGACTCTCTGCATGGTCACCTACGACAGCGGCGGCAGCGCGGCTCCCGATATGCCCGCTCCCGGTTTTCTCGCCCGCACCATTTTCAACCGCGGCCACAAGGTGATCGGTCTGCGCTACCTTTGGCTTGCACTGGGCAGTGTTCTACTTGGAATGCTTCTCTCCCTCCTGATGCGCATTCATCTCGTCTGGCCAGCCGCGCAAATTCCGTTTCTTTCCGGATTCGGCGGCACTCCGGAGCGCTACGCCGCGCTCACCATGCTTCACGGCTCCTTGATGGTTTTCCTTGTGCTTACCACCGCCCCGCAAGCCGGCTTCGGCAACTATTTCTTGCCTCTGCAAATCGGCGCGCGCGAGATGGCGTTCCCTGCCATGAATCTGTTTTCGTTTTGGGCCACGGTCGCCTCGCTCGCTGGTATGACCGCGGCCTTTTTCGTGCGCCCCGATACGGGCCTCACGCTCTGGACCGCCAGCGTCGCGCTCTTCTGCCTCGCTGCTCTGCTCACGGCGCTCAATTTCACCGTCACCACGCTCGACCTTCGTGCCAAGGGCATGACTTTGCCGCGCATGCCGCTCACCGTTTGGGCCTGGTTCATCAACGCCATCCTCAGCATGTTGATTTTCAGCATTCTCCTCGCCGCTTGCGTTTTTCTGCTGTCGGACCGCCTTTTCGCCTCGCAATTTTTCTCGCCGCTAACTTTTCTTTCCCAGCAGCCTGCGTCCGTCGCGCAGTCCACGTTGCTTTCTCTCTGGCAGCGCCTCTTCTGGTTTTTCGCGCAAGCCGAAGTTTACGTCGCCATGCTCCCGTGTTTCGGTATCGTCTCGCATCTGCTTTCCACCTTTTCGCGCAAGCCCGTCTGGGCGGAACGCACCGCGGTCCTCGCTCTCTGCGGCGTGGGACTTTTCGGTTTTTTCGTTTGGGGCCAGCACATGTTTTCAAGCGGTCTCAATCCCTGGTCGCCACTGGTTTTTTCGTTGCTGGCATCCTCTCTCGGTTTGCCGGCCTGCGTTCTTCTGCTCAGTTGGTTCGGCACCCTCTTGAACGCCAAGATCCAACTCAATACCGCGATGCTCTTTGCCCTGGGTTTCGTTTCTCTTTTTCTGGCAGGCGGCGTCTCCGGACTCTTTCTCGCGCGAAATGATCTTGCCGGCGCTTCCGCGAACGACGACTTCGTCACCGGCCACTTTCATTTGGTCATGGGCGTCGCCGCCACTTTCGCGATTCTTGCCGCGCTCTTTTTCTGGTTCCCCAAAATGTTCGGGCGCCGTCTCAACGAGCCTCTCGGCAAGCTGCACTTCTGGCTCACTTTCGCTGGGGTCTACTGCGTCTTCATGCCCATGCATTGGCTTGGGCTCATGGCTCACTTTCGTGCAGCGAGCCGCGGCTCTGCGACGATCGCCTCCTTTGGCACAACGTTTGGAACTTCGCTTGGCGCGCCGCAAGGTGCGTCGCTTCGCACGTTTGTCACCGTCGCCACGATTCTCACTGTCGCGGCGCAAGCTCTTTTTCTTTTCAATTTTGTCTGGAGCCTCTGGCGCGGCGAAAAGACCGAGGATCGCAATCCGTGGCGTGCCACTACACTCGAATGGACGGTTTCATCGCCAGCACCCATCGACAATTTTGGCGCGGTCGAACCCATGGTCTATCGCGGGGCATACGAATTCGGCCCGCAAGGTACGCCGGAAGACTTCGCAGCGCAAAATGTTGCGCCCGCACCGTCGGAGCCTTCGCTGCAAACGAGGCGGTCAGCTAACATCAGCGCGAAGGAGAATTAAGAAAGTTTCATGCCAGGCTCAACCATCGTCGAGGACATCGAGCTCATCATCGAAGACATCGGTGGCGGCGGAGGAAAACTTCCGCCCGCAGGTGGAGATGACGACGGCGATAGCAGCAGACGCCGCAGGCCTCAACTGCCATCTTCGAGGCGCTATGCCACGGCGATCGGGATTGCCATCGTCTCCATCGTCATGTTTTTCATGGCCATGGCCAGCGCCTACATCTATCTGCGCGCCACCAACAACCGCTGGGTGCCATTGCATCTTCCGTGGATCGTTTGGGTCAACACCGCGCTCCTCCTGCTAAGCAGTGGAGCGATCGAGTTAGCGCGACGGCGGCTCGCGCTCGCGGACGTCGCTCAGTTTCGCAAACTCTGGTCGATCGCTACATCTCTCGGAGTACTATTTCTGATCGGCCAGCTCGCCGCGTGGCGCCAATTCGTTCTCGCCGGTTTTTACGTAGCCAGCAATCAGGCCAGCAGCTTTTTTTATATTTTTACAGGCCTGCACGGCCTGCATCTTCTCGGCGGAATCTGCGCGCTGCTCTACGTTTCCTTCCGCAAATTTGAAAAAGCGAAAGTGTCACGCTCCGTCGCCGCCGAAGTCGCTTCTTACTACTGGCACTTCATGGACGGCCTCTGGATTTTCCTGCTCGCTCTTTTGTATCTCGGCAAATGAATGGACGATTCTGATCGATGAGCGAGCAAACACAGGCCACCTCCGCGTTCCGCGCCGTGCCGCAACTCGATCTCGCGGCGCAGTACGCGGCCATCGGCGGGGAAATTCGCGCGGCGATAGAAAAGGTTTTGGCGTCGCAGCAATTTATTTTGGGACGCGAAGGCGCCGCGCTGGAAGCGGAAATCGCGCATCTCTGCGGCGCGGCTCACGGAATCGGTGTCGCCAGCGGAACGGACGCACTGATCCTGTCTCTGCGGGCGTGCGGCGTTCATGCGGGCGACGAAGTCATCATTCCGCCGTTCACCTTTGTCGCCACCGCCAGCGCGGTCAACGCCATCGGCGCAAAGCCCGTTTTCGCCGACATTCGTCCGGACACCTACAACATCGATCCTTCTGATCTGGCGCGCCGCTTGACGCGGAAAACGAAAGCGATCATTGCCGTGCATTTGTACGGACTCTCCGCGGATATGGATCCGATTTTAGAGTTCGCGCGCGCGAACGATTTGCGAGTGATTGAAGACAATGCGCAGTCCCTCGGCGCAACTTATAAAGGGCGCCGTACGGGTTCGATGAGCGACGCGGCGTGCACAAGTTTTTACCCGACGAAAAACCTGGGCGCGTACGGCGATGCCGGGATGATCGTCACGAATTCGAGCGAGGCTGCGGCGCGGCTGCGAACGCTACGCAATCACGGGCAGTCCGCCAAATACGTGAGCAGCGAAGCGGGGTGGAACAGCCGGCTGGATGAAATTCAGGCGGCGATTCTTCGCGTGAAGCTGCGCCACTTGCCGGAGTGGCAGGGCGCGCGCCAGACGCACGCGGCGGTGTACACAAAATTGCTGCTGGGCGTTCCTGGAATTGCGCCGCCGCTCGTTCCGGAAAATTACGAGCACGCTTTTCACCAGTACACGATTCGCGTCGAGCGGCGCGACGCGCTGCAGCAATTCCTCAACGAACGAAACATCGGCAGCGCGGTTTACTATCCCGTGCCGCTTCACCTGCAGCCGCTCTATAGTGCGCTAGGCCACAATCCTGGCGATTTTCCTCACGCGGAGCACGCAGCGAAGGAAGTGATTTCGTTGCCGATGTATCCGGAACTGAGTCCCGAACAAATTGCCCGGGTCGCGGAAGCCGTCATCGAATTCGTCGCCAAATAGCTCTTGTTAATAATCCCGCGGAAAAATGTTTGCGAAACGGACAAATTGGAATCTGGAGACGAACCGCCTGAGCGCGGCGCTGGCGGCGCATCGCGCGGCAGGGAAGCCGTTGATCGATTTGACGATTTCGAATCCGACGGAGTGCGGGTTTCAGTATGACGAGGAGGCGATTCTAGACGCGCTGCGGAATCCGATGGCGCTGAAATATGAGCCGAATCCGCGGGGGCTTGCGGTGGCGCGGGACGCAGTTGCGAAATATTACTTAGCGCGTGGCGCGATTGTTTCGACTGACAATATTTTTCTGACGACCAGCACCAGTGAAGCGTATTCCTACGTGTTTCGGACGCTGTGCAATCCAGATGATGAGGTTTTGATTCCGGAACCGAGCTATCCGCTTTTCGAATTTCTGGCGGATATTCAGGATGTGCGGCTTGTGCGCTATCCGCTGGTCTACGACTGCGGATGGCAGATCGATTTTCACGCGCTGGAGCAGGCGATTACGCCGCGGACGCGGGGAGTGATCGTGGTGCACCCGAATAATCCGACCGGACATTTCTTGAAGCTGGAGGAGATGCGGAAGTTGAACGAGGTTTGCGCCGCGCGGGAGATTGCGATTATTGCCGATGAGGTGTTTCTGGATTTTGCGCTCGGCGACAAGCGCCAAGCCACATTTGCAGCGAATTCCGGAGCGCTCACACTTACGATGAGCGGTTTGTCGAAGATTTGCGGCCTGCCGCAAATGAAGGCGGCGTGGCTAATTGTGGGCGGGCCGGAACCATTGAAGCAGCAGGTGCTTGCGCGGCTCGAGATGATTGCGGATACCTATCTCTCGATGAATGCGCCGATCCAGTGGGCTTTGCCGGCGTTCATGGACATGCGGCGGGAGTTCCAGAGGCAAGTGATGGGGCGCGTTAAGGAAAACCTTGCCGAACTCGACAGACAGCTGGCGGGGCAGAAGGCCTGCAGCCGGTTAGAAGTCGAAGGCGGGTGGAATGCCGTGATACGCGTGCCTGCGACACGCTCGGATGAAGAGCTCGCGCTTGAACTTCTCGCGGCTAAGGGAGTGTATGTTCATCCTGGCCACTTTTATGATTTCCCGACTGCGGGGTATCTCGTCCTAAGCCTGATTGCGCCGACGCCTGAGTTGGTCAAAGGAATTAAATTGGTAATTTCGACCTTCTAAAGCATCGCGCCGGAGTCGCCACAGAGACCGATACATAATTCAGAATCGCCGTGTAGTACATCCTATGCAAACCTATATAACAAAATCTAAAGAAATCTTCTTTATTCCTTGCGTGGTGCTGATAACTTGCTTACCACAAGCGGTTTACAGCCATGGATGCGTCGGTGCGCAAGTGGCAAGTGGCTTGCTTACATGCAATCAGGTCGAGGGTGTGGTCTTAGGTTCGTAAATCCCAAAATGAGAAGGCTTAGATAGCTTCCTAGGATGAAGCTTACCCGATGCGGAAAGTGTAGCGGGGAAGAAAGCACAGGATCTTCGCCGATTTTCCTGCGTGGCGGTGTTCGTGTCGCAAGCTGGGGCAAGCAAAGATCGGCAAATGACTGGCTTAGGTGCGGGAGAGACATCCGGACGTTCAAAGTGAGTCTGAGAATTAGAACGAAGACGAAGATGCAGGCCGGAGGAAACGGGAATGACTTTGGAAAATAGTCGGAAGCATTTGGGACGATGCGTGGCGGGATTGGGGATTATGCTGGTGGCGGCGCTTGTGCTCGTGGTTTTGCCCGCCCATGCACAGGAGTTTGCGGCAGTTACGGGCGTGGTGACGGATAAGGGAGGGGGCGCGATCGTAAACGTTGACGTAACCCTGGACAATGACAAGGTCGGTCTTCATCTTAAAACACAAACGAACGAACAGGGTGTATACCAATTCCTCCGGCTTGCTCCGGGCGACGGCTATAACCTTAGCTTTTCCACGACCGGCTTCAAGAAATTCTCTTTGAACAATGTATACCTGGGCGTGAGCACGACGAGTACGCATAATGCGGTCTTGGAGGTCGGCGCAGTTACTGAGACCATCGAAGTGAAAGCGGCGAGTGAGGAGACGCTGGACACGACAGACGCGAGCATTGGAAACGTTTTTGATTCGACGCTCCTGCACACACTTCCCATTCAATTCAGAGATTCCCCGGCAGCGCTTCTAGGCCTGCAGCCGGGCGTAGTTTTGGCTGGCGGAAACGACCCGAACGGTAACCGCGAGGGCTCCGTAACCGGGGCGCGGGCGGACCAAGGAAACATCACCATCGATGGAATCGACGCCAACGACCAAGCGACGGGCCAGGCATTTGCCACTGTTGGGAACGCCCCGGTTGATGCAATCCAGGAGTTTCGCGGAATTACGGCCAATCCTCTCGCTGACGAAGGGCGGAGCAGCGGCGCTCAAATCCAGCTGACGACGAAGAGCGGAACGGACCAATTTCACGGAAATGCCTACGAGTATCATCGCAACACGATCTTTGCGGCCAACTCCTTTTTCAACAACGCGAACGGAGTCCCGCGCGCCGCGCTGATCCGCAATCAATTTGGCGGAAGCCTGGGCGGGCCCGTAAAGAAGGACAGACTTTTTTTCTTCTTCAATTACGAAGGACGCCGCGACGCCAGCCAGGACAATATTACGAGGACCGTTCCACTGGATAGTTTCCGGAACGGCCAGGTGGCATACATCAATAACGGTCCGGGGTGCACCGCGAACAGCCGCATTGACACGCAGCCGGCCTGCATCAGTTTAACGCCGGCAACGGGTCCGAACTCCCTCGCAGCACTCGATCCGGCGGGGATTGGTGCGAACACCGCTTTGTTGACCTTTATAAACAGCCGCTATCCGCATGCGAATGATCTTACGGGGGGAGACGGCGTCAACACAGGACTGGTGCGGTTCAACGCGCCGTTTCATCTGGGCAATAACACTTATACTACGCGCATAGATGACAATTTGACGAGCAAGCAAAAGCTGTTCGGGCGGTTCAACATCGTGCATTCCGCACAGACCGATGACGTCAATTTCGCGGCAGTCCAGTTTCCGGGCGACGCGGCTCCGGCGCACGAGATCGTGGATCACAGCTATTCGTTCGCGATCGGGCACACATGGACAATATCGGCGAACAAGATCAACCAATTGACGATAGGACTGACGGACTCCCGTCTTAGCTTCCCAAGCGTGGCGCAAACGGGATTCCCAAATGAGTACACCTTTGGGCCGTATAGTGCGCCCTTTGAATCGCTGCAGGGGCAGTTCCGGACAGTACCTGTACCGACCTACCGCGATGATTTCAATTACATCCGCGGAAAACATAGCTGGCAATTTGGCGGAGTATTCAAGCCGGAACATCAGACTTCCCGTCAGGTAAACGACTTCAATTTCCTGACTCTTGGTCTAGGGGGGCAAACGAACAGCTTGAACCCAGCCCTCCGGCCCAGCGACATTCTCAATAGCGCCTCTGCCTTCGGAGAATGGGACAATAATTTCCCGTTTATCCTCGGGCGCTTCGCCTCCGACGATACGAACTTTAATTACACGCGCACGGGGACCGCGGAGAATCCCGGGACGGGCAAGACGCGGAACTACCGCTATTTTGAATATGAATTCTACGGCGAAGATCAATGGCGCGTGACGAACAATCTAACCTTCACGTACGGACTCCGTTGGCAGTATTACAGCGTGCCGTACGAAACGGGAGGCCTGGAATCGGTTCCGACGGTCGATTTCCCGGCCTTCTTCAACGCGCGCGTTCAAAACGGTCTGGCGGGGATCAGTGGCGCAGGCGCTGTTCCCACGGTGCAGTATGTGCTCGGCGGCGCGGCCAATAAAGGCGGGCCAAGCATTTACAACCCGGATTACAGAAATTTCTCTCCGCGTTTGGCTTTGGCCTACAACCCAGGGTTCCGAAACGGGCTTCTGCACTCCGTATTTGGCGACCGCAAGACAACCATTAGATTGGGCGGGACCATTGATTACGATCGTGTGAACGCAAACACAATTAATTTTATTCAGGACCAAGTGTCCTATCTCTTTAACAACAGCGTCAATACCTTGTTCGGTGGTGGCAATCCTTCTCAGACGTTGGCGACGGATCCGAGATTCACGGCGATCGGCACTCTCCCTGTAACGAATACGGCGCCACCGATTAACACTCCATTTTCTCCTTTTATCGATTCCGCGACGGGCTACCCGCTCGGGAACGCCCAAGGGCAGTTTAACTATACCGTCGAAAAGAATTTCCGGACCCCATACGCCTACGTCTATACGTTCGGCGTGCAAAGGGAGCTTCCAGGGAATTTGATTGTGGAAGCTAATTACGTGGGACGCTTGGGACGAAAACTCTTTGCACAGTCCGATGGGGCGCAGATTGTGGACTTTAAAGATCCGCAGTCTAAAGAGGGTCTGATCAGTGCGTTCAATCAACTTTCGGCGCAGACGCGCGCCCGAGTGTCTGGCAGTCAACTTACCCCACAGCCATGGTTTGAAAATCAGATGAACTCGGCGATTCAAACTAACTTTGGCGGATTTGGAATAGGGAATTGCGCGAGTCTGGCAGCTTTCCTTGGCGACGGTGCTGCGAACTGCACACAGTTTGTGCAAGATTTCTTCGGCACTCTACTCCGGCGAGGCGATCTAAGTGACACCGTACAGGGCCTATACGGATTTTTCTCTGGCCCATTCGGAGGGGTGATCCCTCCCAACGTAGGGTTGGCGAGCCAGTTTTCGGTGAACTCGTACATCAGCAACGCTGCATCCTCCAATTATAATGCGCTCCTACTGACGGTGAAAAAGCGCTACGCGAGCGGCCTGCAATTGGACTTCAACTATACGTATGGACATTCGATCGACAACCTGTCCACGGTTACAAACACGGTGATCGGCGGGTTGGTGTGCGACGTCCGCAACCTGAGAGCGTGCCGCGGCAGCTCCGACTTTGACCTCCAGCACTCAATTTCCGCGAATGGCGTCTACGATTTGCCATTTGGGAGGGCAAGGCGGTTCGCCAGCCAAGTGCCAGGATGGTTGAATCAAATCATCGGTGGCTGGCAGTTCAGCACCATTGCGACCTGGCGGACGGGGTTCCCGTTCAGCACGAGCACGGATGCGTTCCCAGTGAACTTCTTCGTGAACAGTCCTGCTTTATTCACGGGCACGACAGCCGGGATCAAGGAGAATATACATACGGACTCGACCGGAGCGATTCAACTGTTTGCGAATCCTACTGCCGCACAGGGAGCCTTCAGCTTTACCAATGGGGGCGAAACCGGAAGCCGGAACACGCTGCGTGGGCCTGGTTTTTGGAACTTCGACACTTCAGTTTCGAAGAGCTTCAGCATGCCGTGGTCGGAAGCTCACAAACTACAGTTCCGGTGGGAATCGTACAACGCATTTAATCATACAAACTTTGCCGATCCATCGGCGGATATCAACGCCGGAACATTCGGCCTGATCACAGCGCAGGCAGGGAGCAACCGGGTTATGCAGTTCGCCTTGCGGTACGATTTCTAGCTGAACCGCATCGGGGCATTTTCAGAGGGGAGGCTGAAGTTTGGCCTCCCTTTTGCATTTTATCTGCCGGGATGCGGTTTTCGTGCGCGTATCGGCGTTTAGGGAGACGCAGATCCGCGTTTAGGACCTCAATGCGGATTGCGCTGGAGCTTCTATAGGTTCTTCAAGTGGGCGAGGCGGAAGGGGGAGCCGAGGTGTTCGCGGAGGTCGATCCAGTGTTCTTCTGGGATGGTGGAGAAGACTTCGACCACTTTGGGGTCGAATTGCGTGCCGGAGCAGCGGCGAATTTCTTCGCGAGCGTGGCCCATTGGCAGGGCTTTGCGGTAGGGGCGGTCGCTGATCATGGCGTCGAGAGAATCAGCGATGGTGAAAATGCGGGCGCCGAGGGGGATTTGATCGCCTTTGAGGCCGCGCGGGTAGCCGCTCCCGTCGAAGAATTCCTGGTGAGCGAGGACGATTTCGGCGGCATCACGCAGGAACGGGATGCGGATGAGCATGTTGTAGCCGATTTCGCAGTGCGTGCGCATGACCTGCTTTTCATCGTCGGTGAGGGGCCCCGGTTTGCGGAGAATGCCGTCGGGGATGGCCATTTTGCCGATGTCGTGGAGGAAAGCGGCGCGTGCGAGAATGGCCAGATAGTCAGTTGGAACGGGCATGGCTTTGGCGATGGAGATGGTGAAGGCAGTGACGCGTTGGCAATGACCTTCGGTTTCGGCGTCCTTCAAGTCGAGCGCGCTACCGAGGGCTTCCAGTGTGTCGTCGTAAGATTGTTCGAGTTGAGCGAACGCGACTCTGAGTTGCCCGGTGCGCTCTTCGACTTGATGCTCGAGCTGGAGCTGGTAGCTGCGGTTTTCCGCGACGAGGCGGCGATGCTGAAGAGCGCGGCCGACGCCGAGGAAGAGCTGGTCTTTTTCGAAGGGCTTGAGGATGTAGTCGTAAGCGCCGCGACGGATGGCTTCGAGAGCCGTGGAAATGTCGTGGATGGCGGTGACCATGATGACCGGGATCTCGGGGTCGTATTCACGGAGCCAATCGAGCAACTTGATGCCGTCCATCTCGGGCATGATCATGTCGCTCAAGACAAGATCCGGCGTGGACTTTTTGACTTGCTCCTGGGCAGCGCGGCCATTGCTTACGGCCGTGCAGCGATAACCTTTCGATTCGAGCATGGTGGAAACGACTTCTCGAATCGCTTCTTCATCGTCGACGACCAGTATCTGTTCTAGCTCCACTAGTGTTTGCCCCCGTTGCCATTATACGGGACGGCACAACGGAATGCGGCGGGCTTGCCCATTAAGAAAATAGCATGTTAGCGTCGAAGGAACCTTCATTAAGGGCTTCGTGCCGCCCCTAGCGAGAGAAGCAGGGGTCTTTGTCTCGCGGCGAGGGCAGTTCAGAGCGGGAGGCAGTGCATCGTGTTGGTGAACCAGGGCCTGCTCGGCATCGCTTTCTTCGAGGCGACGGCGTTCATCGTTCTGCTGGTCCTTTTTTTTATTTTTCAGCGCGATCATATCAATAAGTATTTCCGGTTGTGGGTGGCCGGGTGGCTTGTGTTTACGCTGGCATCGCTGTGCGAACTGACGATGCTGAGCCGGAATTTGCCCGAATTATGGCTGGCAGTGGTGATGGGAAGAGTGGCGGCGACGCTATTGTTCTCTGGCGCGGTGGTGCAATTCACCACGGGAGCAGGGAAGCGGGGCTGGCCGATACTGCCGCTCGCGGGAGTGGTGTTGCTCGGGGTCTATTATTTTCAGCAGGGCGTGACACCGGGCTATGCAAACGTGCCTTGGGGAACGGCGCTGCTGGCGAGCGCGGTATGTCTTTGGGCGGGAATGGTGTTGTGGAGGTCGCCGCTGTTGCGACGCGGGCATGGGGTGAGGTTGCTCGAGGGAGTCTTTTTGTTGATGGGCATACACGGATTGGACCGTCCGTTGTGGCCGCAACACCCGTATTTTTTGTTGCGAGTGGCATTTGACCACTTGTTGGGCGTGGCGCTTGGAATTGCAATGGTGGTGGTGGTGCTGGAAGGAGCGCGGTCGAGGACGGTAGAACTCAACGAGAAGCTGAGGCGGCTGACGCTGCTGACGACAGCCAGCACGCAAACGCTGTCCGTACAGGAAGTGCTGGACCGGGTGCTCGCTCATCTGGTGGAGAGCCTGGGCGCGACGCACGGGCTGGTGCGTCTGTTGGAAGGCGAAGGAGACAAGGCGCAGGTTGTAGTGCACGCCTCTGTTGGATTCCAGAAGGACTATTTGAAAAAGTACGGCAGTTTGCCGGCGAAGGCGGCCTGGGCGCAGCGGGTCTTACACAAGGACTGTGAGTTTTCTCGCTTGGAGGAAGAACCGGACCAGGCGGTGCGGCAGAGAATGGCAGAGGGCGGCATCGGGAACAGCATCACCATGGCGCTGCCGGGAAAAGACGGGCCGCTCGGGATCATCGCCATCGGTTCGACGCGCAACGAGCAGTTTCAAGCGGACGAGATTGCGTACCTTCTGAATATCAGCAATTTACTGGGATTGACGCTGCAGAATGTGCGCTTGTTCGAACAAGTGGCGACCGTGCAGCAGCAATGGGCGTATACATTTGATTCGATTGGCGATCCGATTCTGGTGCACAACCGGCAAGGGCGGATACTGCGCTGCAACTTGCGGTTGGGGCATCTTCTGGGCAGGGATTCACAAGCGCTCATTGGGCGCGGGGTGACCGAACTGTTGGCGCGAAAGAACTTGTCCTACGAGGTGTGCCCGTATTGCGAGGGCGTCGCTGGGGAAGGGGACAATCGAGACCCCTGGCTGCAGGGATATTTTCTTGCTTCGAATTCCACGTTCACCGATCCGGCGGGGAATTTGCTTGGGACAGTGCATGTCTTGAAGGACATCACGGAAAGAAAGAAGGCGGAAGAAAAGTATCGAACGCTTGTCTCGAGCGTGCAGGAGGGCGTTTTTATTTCCACGCCACAGGGGAGGTTCCTGGATTTCAACGATGCGATGATGCGCATGACCGGATATGAGACCCGGGAGGAATTGTTGGGAGCCGATATTCCGGGCACGATGTACGCAAATCCCGCGGACCGCGAGCGGCTGAAAAAGCTGCTTCAGGAACACGGGACGGTAGCGGACTTCGAATTCGAGATGAAGCGCAAAGACGGCGAGACGCGGACGGTGCTGGAGTCTTCCATCTCCGTGAAAGACGCCGCGGGGAATGTCACGGCCTATCAGGGTTTTTTGCTGGATATCACCGAAAGGAAGAGGGCGGAGCAGGAAATCCGGCGGCGCAACCGCGAGCTACTGGTATTGAACTCCATAGGACAAACACTGATGGAGTCGATGGATTTGGGAGATTCGCTGCATCGAACACTACGGCAGATGGCGGAGCTGTTCAGTCTGGACGCGTGCGCGCTGTATCTGTTTGACGAGGCGGGGACCAAGATCCGACGTGTGGCGGCAGTAGGGCACCGATCGGAGTACGCCAGGAATTTTCCACCAGTCGCTCTGAAGCCGGAGCTGCTGCAGCACATCAAGGCGGTTCACGCGACGTTTCTTTCGGTCCAAGGACTTCCGCTTCCCGCTATATTTCGCGAAGCACAGAGGAAAGAAGAGCTTTTGTCCGCCTATATCGTGGTGCTGTGGTCGAAAGACCGCGTAATTGGCGGATTGACAGTGGGGAGCCGCACGCCAAAGGAGTTTTCACCAGCGGACGTCAACCTGCTCATCGCTGTCGGCAGCCAGCTCTCGAGCGCCATCGAACGAACGACGCTCTACGAGGAGGCGAGGCAGGCGTACGAAAACCTGCGCCGCACGCAGGAGCAGCTCCTGCACAGCGAGAAGATGGCGGCCGTTGGGCAATTGATTTCCGGCGTAGCGCACGAGCTCAACAACCCCCTCACGGCAATCCTGGGCTACAGCCAGTTGCTCACCTCGAGCGGGCAAATGGGGCCGCAAGGAGTCGAATACTCCGAGAAACTCTATAAACAGGCGCAGCGGACGCACCGCATCGTGCAGAACTTGCTCAGCTTCGCCCGGCAGCACAAACCAGAGCGCGTCCCTGTTCAGCTTAATCTCATATTGGAAGAAACGCTGGCGCTGCGCGACTACGATTTGCGGATGAATCACATCCGCGTGCACCTGGAGCTCGCGCCCGATCTACCTTATACATCGGCTGATCCCCACCAACTACAGCAGGTTTTCCTGAACATGGTCAACAACGCCGTGGACGCCATGCTGGAGCATTCCAACGAAGGGGATCTCTGGGTGAGAACGGGGGCGAACGGGGACAAGCTATTCATCGAGTTTACGGACAGTGGCCCTGGTGTAAAAGACGCGTCGAGAGTATTCGACCCTTTTTACACCACGAAGCCGGTCGGCAAGGGTACCGGACTTGGGCTTAGCATTTGCTACGGCATCGTTTCGGAACACGGCGGATCGATCCAGGTGCGAAATGTACCTCCTCGAGGCGCCTCCTTCACTATCGAGGTGCCTTATCAGCCGACCAAGGCGGCGAAGGCAATCGATTCTCTGCAGGCAACGGAACAAGCGAGGGAAGGCCGCATCTTATTGATAGATCAGGATGATTCCGTGCTGGAAGCGGTCAGCGCGATTCTGCGGGAGCGAGAGCATCAAGTCGAAACGGCCAAGACTGCCGCGGATGCGATGGCCATACTCGAGAAGCAAGAGTTCGATCTGGTGTTGGCAGATCTCGACCTATCCGGAACGGCCGCGCAGAACATACTTCACGATTGGATACTTGCTCGCAGACCCGGCTTGGCCAAACGGTGCATCTGGATGCGCGGAGTGGCTCCACTAGGGCGTCCTCCGGAACAAGCGGCACGCAACGGGAACGACATCCTCCAGAAGCCGTTTAAAGCGGTGGAACTGCATGCCGCGATAGACGGAATGTTAGGGAGTGTCCAGCCCGCGCCCATCCAGAGATGAGGCGATCTTTGCAGCCAAAGCGGCGCGTTCCCCAAGGTCTTTCATGGCTGTTTCCAACCTGATCGAGAGCCTGCTGACGACGTAGCTCAAAGATCCAAGGTCGGGAAGAGGCGCAAATCCAAAAAGGAACTTGATGCGGATCACTTCATAGCGCAGGGAAAAAGCCACCCCCAAGCGAAGCCGCGCAAGTTCTTGAGCGACGCCGACTTGCGGCGACATCGAAGCAATGACCCGTGCCAACCGCCATAACTTCAGGAAATCCACCCGGAGACAGTACAGATAGGCCAACGCAATCTTTCGGCGCTCTCCGCGGATTCTGCGTGCGAGCTGAGGTGATCCTCGCGAGGAAAGAAAGGCAAAGTCTTCCGCGGCCAAGGCCTGCCGTACCTGCGGGAAATAACATACATGGCGCTGGCTAACTTCATCGGTGGAATCGAGATCGCCATCGGGCCGCCCGTGCTTCCGCGGATCGCGCAGGACCCACACAAGCAGAAGCAGCATGAGAACTGCGAAGCCAATCAGCAGTAAAAAAGCAATATTCACTGTGGACGCGCCTCCAGTTTCCAAAGTCGGAGGAGCTTTTCATTGAGCCGCCGCAAGTCTTCATTAATCTCGGGGGAGAGCCGCTGATAATCTGAATCCGAGGAAGAGGCGGGCCGCCGGTCCTCGACGGGCAAGGGCTTCCTGAGGGCGGCCGCCCAAACAACTTGAACGATTATAAATGAGGACAAAGTCAAAAGTTGCCAAGCCGCAAAGTGGAGGAAAAAAACCTTACTGAAAGAGGCTTGAAGAAGGGTATTGACCACAATTTCGGTGCAGGAGTAAAAACAAAATCCGCCAAGTAACATTTTGTAGGCGGGCGGGACAGGAATAGAGTAGTAACGAACAAGGAGCAGGCACGCAATGAGAGCCGAGGCAAACGTGAGATGATAGCCGCGATCGAGTTGGAACCACCGAGCCAAACCCCAGTGCCCGCGAGCTGCCAGTACGACGAGAAGGACGACGATCCCCGAGGTGACCGTCAAAGCGCGCCATCCAAGCCCCCAAATTCCTTGGTACGGTCTAAGGGTAATCTCGAGAATCTCGACTGTGGCCAGAGCCTGTGCCATAAGGGCAAGGCATTCCGACGTCCAAGCGAGGGTATAAGCGGTGCCTGATTGACTCCACGAATGTGAATATACGAATACGAGAAAACCCGCCTGGCAAATATTCAGCGCGACGTAGGCAGTGAAATATGGCAGTTTCCTGGAATTCCCTTTCAACAAGAGAAGCGCCAGCACGAACAGTTGTGCCAGGACGCTGCAGCCCCACAACCACAGCACGGGGAGAGGAAAGCTACTCATAGCCGGTGGTATGCTAGCATTTCTTAACTGGCCGGTAAACAATGAAGTTATCTTGACAGGGCCCGATAGCTGGACATCGGACAGCCCAAGGGGCGTCATACGCTGGAACGGCGAGATTTATTGATGAGACGGCGGCTTCTCAGGTGCTGTCAAGACGAGACAGAGAACGGTGAGATTGCATCGCGCGGTTTGCGTGCGAAGCCGGACGGGGCGAAGTTCGTCTTAGAAATTTCTTAGAAATGGGCTCCGCAACTCGCCGTTTGCAAAAAAGGCCAGTTGCGGAGCCATGCGGATTCTCGATGTTTGCGCCACCCTCCGTGAGAGAGTCAAAAGAGTGGGAGTGAGACCTCAGAGGTTAGGACGCCAAGCCAGGCGGAACGGGAGTCGGGAGAGGCGAGCCAGTGAGAGCGGAGACGGTGAAGCCAGGCGGAACGGGAGTCGGGAGAGGTGAGCCAGTGAGAGCGGAGACGGTGAAGCCAGGTGGAACGGGAGTCGGGAGAGGCGAGCCGGTCAGAAGTGCAAAGGAAACTGCAGCAGCGCGATTACTGGATAAGTGTTTGACCGAGCTATAAACAGGGAGTACTATCGAAACCGCCAAAGCGAGCAATGCTAGGCGAACAAAAATGTTTTTCTTCATGGTTAAAAGCCTCCTGACTGCAACCATGAAGAAGAATTGGAAGAGTTGAGAGGATTGGTCTAAAACGTTCCGTCTGCGGAACGGGGCGATAGAAAAAAATGATTACTCAGCTCCAACAAAACCGGCGCATTATCCAGGATTTTACGCTGACCACGCTGGCGGGCATTCCCGGAGAATTCAGCAGATTGACTTATATGGCGTCGCTGCGCGATCTCTCGAGCGGAAGATACGAGCACGCAGGCCTCGCCGCTCTCTATCCGGAGGACGCGATCCAACAGGCCTTAAATCTCTGCCATGAACAAATTTTCGAACGAGTTTTGGAAGCCCCACTGGCAAGGCAAGAGGCAGACCTGAAGGAATGTCTTGAGCGTATGCCGGGCGGACTATGTGGCGCCTTGGCACACTGGCGGCGGATGGAGGCCTACCGAGTCTTGATGCCGGAGGGCGCTCCAGGATATCTCAAGGAGCTTTTCTGCTCGAATCTCCGCGCACTGTTGGAGATTCTTCAGGAAGAATGTTCCACGGTTCGTTCAACCGAGTAACCACGCCCACCACACGGCCGACTACTTCGGCTTCTTCCGGAAGTCGCCAAACCTCCGGCACACAGCGAGATAGAGGATGCGGTTGCATAAGCAAGCGCGGGCCGTCCTGGTGAAACCAACCACAGCGGTAGCCGTCGCGCAATTCGACAAAATACATGGGGCGGTCATACTCACTAGCCCAGTTGTCGTCTTCGATGCGGCGTACGCTGGCATCTACGAGAACTACGCTGCCTGGTCGCAGCAGAGGCACCATGCGCCGGTCCGACAAACCAATGTAGCCGTAACGCTGGCGGGCATTGCCATTGGTCAGCACGCCTTCGAGACTGCCCCACTGCTCGACCATGCGGGAGAGCAGTTCAGTACGCTTTGGATCGAAAGAGGGATCGAAGCGCAATGGAGTTTTGAGAGATACAGGAGGAGCCGCGAGATGCGTATGCGGGGCATGAAAGGCCCCACCATCGGGGAAACAATCCTCGATGGGAACATCATACCATCGGAAAATATCGAGCGGGTTCAAGTGGTAGACAACCGCGAGTGTATAAAGCTTATGAAGACCCGGAACGACGCCGCGGTTTTCAATATCGGCCAGGCGGCTGATGTGAAGAATTAACTCAGGGCGGCCGCGGCGCGCCGCCAGTTCAAAGCTTGCGCGTTCGACATCGCGATAGGTTAAACCAAGCCGTTCACGGGCTTGCCGCAGACGAAGTCCGGGGAGCATTTTTTCCTCGGGAGAGAGCTAGGAGTCAACAACGCAGAGTATAGCAGAATTACCATTCTGTTAAGGATTCGGAACGGGCGGCTGTGAATTTCGCCGGAAACTTTTTTTCATCCGAGCCAGCAAAAATTGGGCGGCATGACTCTGGAACGCTGCTCCGCAGCTATCTTCATTCCTTTTAGTCGCTTGCGAGGAATCGAGGGCGGCTGCGGTTTGTGGCGCCCGCCGATCCAAGGAAGCATTGCCTGCGATGGCTGTTGGCGAGCGTTTCTTATCACGCCCCACCTAGTTTCTCCGGTTGCGGCGGTCCCTAAGGGATATCTGTTATTCTGCAAAGATTATGCCCCTGTCGAGCAAAAGAATTACTGTGCGGCTCTGCGCATTTGTCCTGGCCGTCTCGTGGCTCTTTGGCAGAGACACCCTCCTGGCCCAACAAGCTGCGACAGCGCCTCCTGCGGCGGCTCAGCCGAAAGTGAACAATGCGGAGTTTGCGGCGACGGCTGACGAGGTGCTCCAGCAAGTGAGCGAGATTACGGGGCTGAAGCTGCTTACACCTCTAAAGAAGACTTTGCGCTCCCGGGATGAGATACGCGCGTACGTGGTTCGAGAGATGGATGAAGAGAAAAAACCAGCCGAGCGTTATGCGGAGGCGCGAAGCGCGGAGGCCTTTGGCTTGATACCAAAGGGATTTGATCTGGATAATTTTATGATTGATCTGCTGACCGAGCAGATTGCAGGTCTCTACGATCCAAAAGCGCGGGAATTTTACATTGCGGACTGGATTCCCCCCGATGACCAGCGCATGGTCATGGCGCATGAGTTGACCCACGCTCTCCAAGACCAGCATTTTCAGATTGAAGCGTGGGAGAAAGCCGCGCGGCCGAACGACGACGCGGAGCTGGCGCGCGAAGCGGTGCTCGAGGGCAGCGCCATGGCTGCCATGATTGACTACTTGCTGAAAGGAACAGGTCATTCGGTCGAGGACTTGCCAGCGATTGACCCTTCCGTCTTTGCCGGCGACATGTCCAAGTCGCCCAAGCTCCAAGAGGCGCCTCAGTTTCTGAAGGACGCGATGATCTTTCCGTACTTTGGAGGATTGACGTTTTCCACAGCGATCTTGAAACCGAACGGGTGGAACGGTTTGTCAGCTGTTTTTGCCAAGCCGCCGATTTCCACGCAGCAGATCCTACATCCAGCTCTTTACAAGTCCGGGAAAGTTCCCGCGCAGGTCACAATACCTTCTTTCGAGAAGTTGCTTGGGCCGGATTGGGCGAAGCTTGATGAGAACGTGATGGGGGAATTCGGTTGGAAAGAAATATTGAAGCAGTTTCTAGGCGAGGAGAGAACCACGCGGCTTGCCGCCGCTTGGGATGGAGACCGCTACGTCCTTTACGAACACAAGCAAACGAAACAACTAGTCCTGGTGGCGCGCTTGCATTTGGACAGCGAAGAACATGCCGGGCGGTTTTTTGAGATGTACTCAGACGCGCTTGAGAAAAAGTATGGTGGACATGTCCATGCGCCGCGCTCGTCGAATTTCCTGTCTTTCGATTCGTCGGAAGGCGGAGTCTTTTGGCGGTGCGTAGGCGCGGAGTGCATTTCAGTGGAGGGCACGAATCGAGCTGTGTTTGACGGCATCAATGGGTTAATTGGCTGGCCGTCTGCCCCGCCTGCCTCCAAGTCGTCGGTCGCGCGTGGACGGTCGTTAATGAACGCTGCTGCGTTCGCGGAGAGATAGGCACTACATCCATGTGTGGCGCAGTTTAGAAATAAACCTGGATGCAAGCGCTGCCGACCACCGGGGCTAGTTGGTTTTAGGAATTCAAGAGTGGCAAGCCAGGCGTTCTGCGATTCGCAGATTTGTTATTGGCCTTACCTTCCAGGCGTTTGATTCGAACCTGCAATTTGTCAGCGAGGCGTGTCGCACGGGCTGCGGCGTAAGGATCGCGAGTGCGCGCGTGTATGCGGTGAAGTTTGGTCAAGCCGCGGCGGGCAAATTCCGCTGCGCGGGCCGGGTCCTTAGCGCAGCGCTCGTAATGGATGGCGAGTTGTTCGCAAGCCAGAACGCCGTCCTGGGGATCGCCAGCGAGTTCGAGCCAGAGTGCGGCTGCGGCGGCGTGGTCGCCTCGACGCTTGGCAAGCAGGGCAAGCTCGCGGCGAGCGCGAGGGCGGAACTCGGCGGGAAGGCCGAGATCAAGCGCCTGTGTGCAAGCGACGTGGGCGCGATCGGAATCGCCGCGACGCTCAAAGAATCGCGAGAGGCCGAAGAGATCGAGGCTGTCTATTCCATCGCGATCCGCTTCCTGGGAGGCGAGAAGTGTGTTGATCTTGCCAAAGAGCGCGGCGAGGCCACGTAGATCCATCTGATTGTGGCGAACAATGCCCGCGATTGGATCTCGGGGGCCGCCGCGAAGATAGTCGAAGTAGTACTGCGGGATCAGAGCGGAGGCGATGTCGTCTTCGCGATGCCAGCCGAGACGCGGGGCATCGAGAACGCGACGCTCCAGCTCGACAAGGCGGACGGAGCCGAGGCGCAGCTTCCAAAGCGCGCGCGCGGGATGAAGAAGGTCGAGATGCGCGGCGAGTCGCGGCGTGGGGATGGCGCGCGTCATGGTGAAACGATTTTCGAGAAGCGGCCAGTCGAAGGATTTGCCGTTGAAAGTGACGAGAACGGGGCGGTCGGCGAGGCGCGCAGCGAGTTCCTGAAGGAGCGAGTGCTCCTCGGAAAAATCGCGCATGAAAAACTGTTCGACTTGCAGGCCGCCGGCGTCCCACCAGGCGATGCCTACGAGAAAGGGATAAGTGCCGGTGCCGCCGGCGAGGCCGGTTGTTTCTGTATCCAGGAAAAGCCACTTCGCGGGATTTTCAAGTACGGAGCTTGTACGGCGGGACAGCTCGGCGTCGCGGGTGCGTGAAAGAAGTTCGAGAGCGACAGCGGATGGCTCGGAAAATTCCGGTGTAGAGAACCAGTTGCGAATGGCGAGGTGTTCGCCGAAACGATTTTTTGCCACGCCTGCGCCGAGAAGATGGGCGAGAGAATCTTCCAGATCTGGCACGCGCAGGGCGGCTGGACGAGACGGAACAGAGCGCGCGGGCCTGAGCGCGGCGAGTCGCGAGAATTTGTCGGCTGAGGCAGGCATCTCTAGCCACACAGCCTGTCGAGAATGGCGAGAGCGGCTTCTTTGGCGCGTGGGGCGAGGTCGCCAGCGGGGCCGACACAGGATGGGCAACCCTCATCGCATGTGCAGGCAGCGATCAGCTCACACGTTTTTTGTAAGAGGAGATCGTGCACGCGGAAGAGCGGTTCGGAAAAGCCGATGCCACCGGGATAGGCGTCGTAAAGATAGAGGTTGGGCTCGAAGAATTCTTTTAGCTTCGAAGCAGAGGCGTCTCTAAGTCGCGAGGGCGAGAAATCATCCGCCGCGCCAGTGCCTTGGCCTTGTAGTGGCGCAGCATGCTGCGCCACTACAAGCTCAGCGTCGCAACCCGGAGCGGGAGGGCGCTCGCCAATGGCGGTGCCCAGATCGCGGCTGTCGCACATCAGCAGCAGTGTGGCGACAGACGCTAGCGCGTGCAGCAACCCGAACATGCCGCTTTGACGCTCGCTCATGCTATAGGGAAGCGATTCGAGCAGCGCCCTCTCCAGAGTGATCCAATAGGACGTCGTGTGCATTTCGTTTTCGGGAAGCTCGAGCTTGCCGTCGCCGATGTTTTCGTTGGTGAAAAATTTTATTTTCTTGAAGCCGACGACCTGCGAGCGGACGAGAACGTCGCCGTGGGAATGCGAATTCGCGGAAGTGGCGGGTGCGGAAGCATCGGACGTTTCGGTGGCTTCCAGCTCGCGGACTTGCGTGTAGCGGACGGCATCGGTGTAGTAATCGACGTCCACCCGTTTTACATAAGCCTTGCGCTCTTTGAAGTCGAGATGCTCGACGTGGTATTGCTGGCCGCCGTGAATGTAGATGGCTTTTTCGTGTAGAAAAATCAGCGCGCTTGGAAAATCCACCTCGCCAATGACATTCGGCGAGCCGGTGACATCGATGATGATGAAATTGTCGCTGCTGATCGAGCGTAGGCTAATCGTGTCGGCTGGATAGGCTTCGTGCGTCCAGTGATAATGATCGCCCGCAAGGTGCAGATAGCCGGCCTCGGCAAGGCGCGCGCAAAGGTCCGGAATATCGACTTCGCCAAATCGCTCGCCGGGCGCGATAGGCAATTCGAACGCAGCACATTTCAAATGATTGATCAGGATTTCGAGATTGTCCGGCTGGATGAAGGCATGCTCGGGACTGTTGCCGAAGAAATAGTCCGGATGGCGCACGATATATTGATCGAGGGGCGAGGACGAAGCGACCATCACGGCGCAGGAGCTGCCATTGCGGCGCCCAGCGCGTCCGGCACGCTGCCAAGTGCCAGCGATCGAGCCTGGGTAGCCCGCCATGACTACGGTGTCGAGCGAGCCCACGTCGATCCCAAGTTCCAGCGCACTTGTTGACACTACGCCACGGATGCGGCCGTCGCGCAGGCCGCGCTCGATTTCGCGGCGCTCGTTCGGCAAATAGCCGCCGCGATAGCCGCGAATCGCTTCCTGCTTCCCTGGCGGCCGAGGATTGGCCTGCTGAAGATACGTCAGGAGAATTTCCGTCTGCAGCCTCGAATTCGCAAAAACCATCGTTTGCAGGTCATGCTTCAAAAATTCCTGCGCGACGCGCGAAGTCTCGTTGATGTAGCCGCGGCGGATGCCCAGCGCGCGATTCACGACGGGCGGATTGTAGAAGACAAAAGTCTTTTCACCGGCGGGTGCGCCGTTGGTTTCGAGCACTTCCACTTCTTTTTCGAGCAACCGGGCCGCCAGTTCACCGGGATTCGCAATCGTCGCCGAACAGCAAATGAATATCGGATCGCTGCCGTAAAAGTTAGCGATGCGGCGCAGGCGCCGCAGCACGTTGCAGAGATGGCTGCCAAAAACTCCGCGGTAAGTGTGAAGCTCATCGATCACGATGTAGCGGAGATTTTCGAACAAGCGCGTCCAACGCGTGTGGTGCGGCAGGATGCCCGTATGCAGCATGTCGGGATTCGTGAGCACCACATGGCCCTTTTCGCGGATGGCACTGCGGGCGTCGGCGGGCGTGTCGCCGTCATAAGTAAAAACGCCGAAGCGGTTGTCGAGGCGCTGGTTGAGGTCATAAAGCTCCGCCAGTTGATCCTGCGCCAAAGCCTTGGTAGGGAATAGGTACAAAGCGCGGGTATCCGTATTTTCCAGAATCGAATTCAATATCGGCAGGTTGTAGCAAAGAGTTTTTCCGGAGGCCGTCGGCGTGACCACGACGACGTTCTTGCCCGCGTGCACAGCCTCGGCGGCAATGGCTTGATGGGTGTAAAGCTTACGAATCCCCTTAGCGCCGTAAGCCGCAACCAGATCCGCGTGAACCCAGCTTGGAAACTCCGCCCATTGCGCTTCGCGCGCAGGGAAGTAACGCACGGCAGTGAGCACTTCGCCGTTAATGTCTCTGGCGGTGAAAGTATCCAGCACCTCGCGCACTCGTGCCAGAGACGAGCCAGCCGCCGGCTCAAGCGAGCCAAACCCTGCCGCCCGCACAGCGAGAGATTGGGACATGAGCAAATCCTCCTGTGATTCGCCTTTTGTTCGCCAAGGCTAGCACGCGGTGATGGCGTCCGCAACAGGGAAGTGGAAGTGGTTCCTGTCGTGTGTCCAACAGCTTTCAACGCTGAAAACTCCTTACACAATGGCCAAATCGTGGCTCGATGAATTGCTTGCTAGAATGAGAGGGGCGGACACAGTGACAGGCTGCGTCGCAAAGCGAAGCAGCGAATGCTGGCCGCAGCCGCAAGGAGAACCGTGGCCGAGCTTACGGTACTTTACGATGGAGCTTGCAATTTGTGCCGCGCGAGCGTGGTTCGCGTGCGTCGCATGGATCCGCGCAGCCGGATCGAACTGCTCGATCTCCACGACGCAAGCCGAGCCACTCGGTTTCCTCAAGTAGATTTGGACGAAGCGATGCGCCTGATGCAGGCCGTCGATCTTCGCGGGCGCGTTTATTCCGGCGCGGACGCCTGGGCGCGCATCGGACTGGCGCTTCCCGGCTGGAAATTAATCGCATGGCTTTTGCTTGTTCCCGGAATTCATTTCATTGCGCAACGTGTCTACGCCTGGATCGCTCGCAATCGCTATCGCTGGAACCGCGAGCTTTGCGAGGACGGCACCTGTGCGTTGCATGTTGCTCGGCCCTCGGACCCCCAAAACGCCGACAATAAACCGTGATTCAGCTATCCGCGCTCGCCGCCCCGTTATAATGTCCCGCGTCTATGGAATGGACTCCTTCGTCCGTCATTCGCTGGCTCTTTGATTCGCGAAACGGCCCCACTGACCGTTTCTTGTCACGTTGGATATTCCTTCGCGCGCTCGGAGTGATTTATTTTTCTGCTTTTTTCCCTCTTGTTTTTCAAATTCGCGGGCTAATCGGTCCCGAAGGCATTCTTCCGGCAGGTGAATATTTGAAAAGTGTCGGGGAACAGCTCGGTTACAGCCGGTATTGGTATGTGCCCAGCCTTTTGTGGTTTTCGACCGGCTCGCACATGCTGACAGGACTTTGCTGGGCCGGAATGGCCGCAGCGTTGCTGCTCGTCTTCAATATTTGGCCCCGTGGAATGCTCACCATCTGCTTTGTGTGCTTTCTCTCGTTTGTAAGCGCCGCGGGAGATTTCTCAGGCTATCAATCCGATGGCATGCTGCTCGAGGCCGGATTTCTCTCGCTCTTTCTTGCCCCGGGCGGATTTCGTCCAGGCTTTGGAGAAACGCAGCCTCCCGTTCGCGCTGCACTCTATCTGCTTCTTTGGGAATGGTTCCGTATCTACTTCGAATCCGGCGTCGCCAAAATTATGGGCGGCGACCCCGAGTGGCGAAATTTCACGGCTTTGGATGAGTATTACCAGAATGGGCCGCTGCCAACTTGGATCGGCTGGTACGTGCAACATCTCCCGCACTGGTTTCACACCGCAACAACGTTCTTCACACTCGCGCTCGAACTGGTCCTAATCTGGGTAGCGTTTTTGCCGCGGCCGTTTCGCATTGCACTTTTTTTCGTCGTGACTCCGTGGCAGATCGGCATCATTCTTACAGCAAACTACACCTTTCTTAATTACCTGGTCCTTATTCTCGCGTTCCTGCTGCTCGATGACCGTTTTCTGCTGCGATTCTTCCCAAATCAATGGAAAAAGGATTTGCTTGAGCGAACGCCTGCACTTTCCATCGACTCGACCGCACCAGCCATTGATAGGCTCTCGATTCTGGCGGCCCCATCGAGTCAATCCACGGATGAGCCTCCGGCGAAGATGGCTGGCGCTCGCGATTTATGGCAGAACGTCCGCTGCTGGCTTGCTCCGCTGCGCGTATCCGTAGCCGCGGTTTTGCTCGTATGGATTTTTTATTCGACCACCGTGCAAATGATTTGGATGATCACGCCCGCGCCGCTACCAACTTCGCCGATAGCTCTGCTCGATCCCTTTCGAATTGCCAATCGGTATGGACTCTTCGCCGTGATGACGCGCAGCCGCTACGAAATCGAATTCCAAGGCTCCAACGATGGGCAAACCTGGACCGCGTATCCGTTCCGTCACAAGCCGCAGGAGCTGGACAAACCGCCGCGCATCTATGCGCCCTATCAGCCGCGATTGGACTGGAATTTGTGGTTCGCATCACTCGGCGAGTGGCGCGACAATCCCATGGTGTTGCGCGCGGAGCGAAGGCTACTCTCCAATGACCACGATGTACTTGCGCTTTTCGCCGCCAATCCTTTCCCGCAGGGACCTCCACGCCAGGTGCGCGCGGTCCTCTGGCAATACTGGTTCACGTCGATGGAGGAAAAGAGACAGCACGGATTGTGGTGGCGGCGCGAACTGCTCGGACTCTACGCTCCCGCGATTCAACTGGAACCCGGCGGCAAGATCAGTGTGACGCAGTGGCCGGAGCCGATGCCTCCACACGAATAGGGCCGTTGCATTTCTTGACCGCACGTATGAATTCGTTAACGGCGAAGCCGAAGCACGAGTATCGCGCCCGCGAAAAACAAAACAGCGGAAGTGGCGAACGCCGCCTGCACAGAAACAGCGCTCCAGAGAAAGCCCACCAGCATGCTCGAAAGGAGATCACCGACGGCGTTGACTGCGGCAAGCGTCCCGAACGCCATGCCGTGCTGTTCTTTAGGCACAAGCTCCGCCGCGACGGTGTCCTCGAGGGCATCCACAACTCCAAAATAAAGGCCGCCCAAAACGAAAATCATCCCGAGCACCAAGATGGAGTGAGCGCTCGTGCAAAGCAGAACCGCAGTGATTCCGGCGAGAAAGTACCCCGCGGCGAGAACGATCTTTCGGTGCGGAACGTGGTCGCTCAGCCACCCGCTCCCATACGCGGAGCCGGCGGAAAATACGTTATGCACTGTGTAAAGCACCACGGCGATACTGGCCGCGCGCGCAAGCCCCAACTCCGGCGCGAGCATGCGCGAAGCGTACAGAATGAGCAACGAATGCGAAAAATCGCCCGCGCCAAATACGCCTACTCCCAGAAGAAAACGCCGGAACGGAGCGGGCAAATCACGAATCCCCCTGAAGAACGAACGCTTCGCCTTGGAAGCAATCGGACGCTCTCGTACAAGCAGCCAGAACGCGCCGACGGCAACGAGCCCTGGTAAAAGAGTCCAAAGAAAAACTTTTTGGTAGTTGTGCCCCGTTTTCTCCAGCAACCAAAGAGCCGTGAGCGGACCGGCAATCGCTCCGATCGTATCCATCAGACGCTCGAGCCCGAAAGCTCGGCCGTAGGCATCCGGCGAAACGTCTGCCGCAAGCAGCGCCTTTTTGGCCGGAGACCGAACGCCACGGCCGAGCCAAGCCAGCGACCGTCCAATGAGCACCTGATACGCGTTCGTAGCAAACGCGAAAGAAGCGGTCGCGACTGCCGTAACAGCGTACCCAAATACGGCAAGCGGCTTGCGACGCTTTAGGCTGTCGGTATAGTGGCCGGCGGCAAGCTTCGCGAAACTAGACAGCCCGTCGGCGATCCCCTCGATTACGCCGAGCCAAGCGGGCCCCGCTCCAATCGCCGCGAGAAAAGCGGGCAGAATCGATGTGGCGGTTTCGTGGCTCCAGTCGCTAAAAAGGCTGGTGAGGCCCACGCCGAGGACTGTGCGATTCAACCAGGATTGTTTTTCTGCTCCGTCAGCCATGAGACAGCAGTTTACAGTTGAAAGCGGAGGCTGGAAAGTTTTGAGCGAAGTGGATAGCAGTGGTGGGCCGGAAAGTTGAAGCGGCGAATCGCGTATTATTTCTTGGCGGCGCGATACAGAATGACGCGCACTTTTTCGAGCGTGATCAACCCGCCTTCAACCATTTCATCCAGCCGCGGCAGAATTTTCTCAATACGCTCGGTGGATTCGATTACTTCCACAATTATCGGAAGATCCTGCGACATGCGGAGAAGCCTGTCCGTGTGATAGACGCTCGAGCCGCCGTAGCCGCCCACGCCGCGCAGAACAGTCGCGCCAGAAAAGCCCTCTCTGCGCAGGAGTTCGACGATCGCTTCATGCAGCGATTTTCCATGCCATTTGTCGGATTCGCCGATGTGAATGCGCATCAGCGTGCGCTCGCCTTCGAATTTTTCGTGTGTCATCGCGGCTCCTAAAATCGGTTCGCCAGACGAATTCCTGCAACGGACAAGAACAAGCCTGCAATCACGCTTGCGGCGACATACGTCGTCGCGCGCAGCCATTCGCCGTCTTCCAGCATCTTCGCCGTCTCCCAGCCGAAGCTGGAAAACGTCGTGTAGCCGCCGAAAAAGCCGATGGCGATGGCCATGCGCCAGTCCGGCGAGATGACCATGCGGTTCAGCGTAAATTGCCCAATCAAACCCAGAAAAAAGCACCCGGTGAGATTGACGACTAGCGTGCCGTGAGGAAATGTGCTTCCTACGCGTGTTTGTACGACGCCCTGCAGCCCATAGCGCGCCAGCGTGCCGACGGCTCCGAAAATCGCAATCAATAGAATGCGCAAAATATCTCCAATCTGGCGGCAGCCGTGGCCCGCAACAAAAAAACTCCTGGAGCCCAGTGGCTACCAGGAGTCATCAGAGCCGGCTCATTCCGCCGGCCCGGTTCAGGCGAACTCCATCGCCTTCGATATTTTCTTCATCAAAAAGCTTCCTTCCCCCGGCTCGCCGAAGCAACAGTCCCCCTCACCGCCGCGCGCCAGCCCGTAAAGCTCCGTAGTGGCGCGGCACGCCGTGCCCGTCGAGCTCAATGCCGAGGCAAACAAAATTCGGTTCGCACCGCCCGACCTCGCAGGAATCGTCCAATCCTCTTACTGCCGGTTGGCAGGCGTCACGCTCTTACCCTGGAAAACCACCGCGCGCACCTTCTCAAGCGCATGAATGTCGCTCAATGGATCACCTTCGACGGCCACAAGATCGCCTTCCTTGCCGTTTTCAATCGTCCCGAGTTGCTCGAGCCCCAACAGCGCCGCGCTGGTTTTTGTCCCGGAAACGAGCGCCTGCTGCGCCGTCATTCCGTATCTCACTTCCGTAATCATCTCCTCGCGCACCGTTCCTGTTCCCGGCCCATACGAATGATCCGAACCGGCGGCAATCGTCACCCCCGAGCGCAAAGCAAGCTGGAAGCTTGGAAAATGCGTCTTAGCCAGCGCATTAACTTTCGTGATGACATACTCCGGGAAATGCATTTTCGCTCCGTTCGCCACGCTCTCTTCCACCACGAAAACGGTCGGTACAAACACGACACCGTGGCTCTTCATAAAATCCGCCGCTGCTTGGTCCATCTCCGATCCATGTTCGATCGAATCCACACCTGCCTCCAGCGACGCACGGATGCTGCGAATATTCTCGGCGTGCGAACCCACTTTGACGTGAGCCATGTGCGCCTGCTGGGCGATCACTTTCAATTCTTCCGGTGAAAGCTGTTCGGACGTCGGCGAATCCAGTGGCGAAAGTACTCCGCCGGAAGCCATAACTTTAATCACGCGCGCGCCATACTTGAGTTGCAAATGCACAGCTTTTTCCGCATCGGCAGTCGAGTTGATGAATCCGTGCAACGGCGTATAGAAATCGTCCATCGGCAGATAGGGCGGCTGCGCGTTGAAATCGCCGTGGCCGCCGGGAATCGAAATCGCATGCGCGGCCGGAACCAGATGCGGGCCGGGAATCGTGCCATCCTCTATCGCGTCCTTTAGAGCAACATCGATGAATCCTTGGGTGGCCATCACACGAGCGCCCACGACACCAGAAGAAAGCGCATAGCTCATCGCCCTGCTGCCTCGCAACGCGGCTAGAGGCTCCGAAACGGGCTGCCCGAATGGCCCGGACCAGATATGGATGTGCGCATCCACGAATCCTGGCAGCACGGTGTAACTCGAGAGATCGATTTGCTCGGCACCAGCGGGCACCGAGACGTCTTTGCCGACCGCCGTCACCTTTCCGTCGGTGATCACCACAACTCCCTGCGCGATCGCAGGTTTTTCTGCGTCGTAGATCAGCTTGCCGCAACGGACGTAGACCACCTTCGGCGGCGCGGCGAACGCGGCAAGCGAGCCGAGCAAACACACCACAGCAGCCAGCAGAATCCTTCGCATCAGAATCTCCTCTTGTGCGTTGCGCGTGGCAAGCTCCGCGGCAGCCAATGAATTCACCGCGCGCCAGCCTAAATCGCACAGGGGACAAAGTCAAATTGCCGTGCTTGGCCCATTTTTCACAATCGCGTATATAGCCCAGCATCGTAGGGGCACGATAAATCGTGCCCCCCTCCTTTTCTCCTGTTTTTTTCTGTGGTGGCGCAGCATGCTGCGCCCATCTTCCCTGGGCGCACCACTCAGGGCGCTGTCTTCTCCGTATCGTAGCTCGGAGATCTTTGCGCCTTCTGCTTGACGACAATCGATCAATAGTGGAAGTGAAACCGCAGCTGCACGAAGATTTCCCGCGGATTCAGAAAATGCGTGCCGCCGAAAGTGAAGCTGTTGTCCAAAAGCACGCGGCGGTTCGCGACGTTAATGCCTTGCACGTTCATTGAGAATCTCTCGCCAAAACTCTTGCCGAGAGAAAGGTCGAAGGTGGTGTGAGGTTGGAGATGATCTCCGGGATTGGCAGGTGATGGATCGCCGTTGGTAAAGCCCGACGCATAGTACACGTCCGTCGACGCGTAGGAGTTCCACGGCAAAGTGTATTGCGCGCCGATGTGCAACGTGTCTCGCTGGTCGTGATCAAGGAAGCCGAAGCCCGGCGGGGGATTGTTGCACGGGGAGATGAGCCCCCCGGTTGTGCAGCCGAAACTCAGCGCGAGCTGGTTCGAATACGTCAAATAGACTTGCGCTCGATTGCGGATTCGCGGAGACCGCAGCGTAAGCTCCCAGCCGTTGATTCGCGCTCCCTGAATCGTAATGGGAAAGAACAGGTCCGAGTCGTTGAAATTATTATGATCGAAAAAATTATTCGCGCGAGTCAGGAAGTTGTCGGCATCGATCGTCCAGCCGCGGAAAGGAATCGTCACGCCAAATTGATGCTCTTCGTCGCGCTCCCCATGAAGAGGTGCAAAACTCAGGTTCTGGTTGGTTGCCGCCCCCAACAGCGGCCCGGAGAGGGTCAAGAGAGGCGGCGCTTGATAAAAGTGTCCGTAGAAGCCGCGAAAAACCCAATTGAGTTTCGGAATGCGCACAGACGCCCCAACGCGAGGGCTGGTCGCATTTTCAACCACGCTTCCGGAAAAGTGTGTTTGCCGCAGCCCGCCATTCAGCGTAAGCCAGGAATTCACCTTGAACTGATCTTCGGCGTACAGCGCCGTCAAGCTGCCCGTTGGGTTCCCCGGAGTAGGGCTCAGATTCGACGCGCTGGTGTCCGGACAAGCAGTCGTAGGTGGCGTCGGACAGTTGAAGACCAAGCTAAATAGATCAGAGTCCTGTTGGACAAAAGCGTACAGACCCGCCCGCAAGTTATTGCGCTTTTCCACCCACGTGACCGTGGCCTGGCCGCCTTCGTACTTCGAAGAACGATTTTCCGTCGCCGAACTCGGCAAATCCAGCGGGCTGCTCTGATAGTTCGCGCTATTGAAGTGGAAGAACGGTGAAACCGTGAACACCAATCCCGGGCTGAACGTGCGCACCCACGTTAAGGTAACGAAGGAATCGTTCTCTCGGTTCGCGTCCTTCAAAAACTGTCCCTGCGTGTTGGGATCGTTCGGATCGAAAGGTACCTGGTAAAAATCGCGTCGCAATTGCGCGACAACGCGCAATTGGTCCTCCGAATCTACGTTGTACATGAGCGACGTAAATCCACCGAAGCCGTTTGCCGCATCATGAATGACGGCTGAAGTCGGCGTTTGCAACCCCAGGTTTGTGCGGTTGCCGTTTACGCTGGCGTAGTAGGCAAACCGATTTGTGTGCCCCCCAACGTTGAGCTGGTCGTCCGTCTGGTAAAAATTTCCAGCGGTCATCACAAGTTCGGCTTCGCTGTTGCGTTCGAACCCCGTCCGAGGCGCGACATCGAATTCGCCGTAGGTCCGATCTCCAAAATCAGCAGCATAGCTCCCGCGCTGCATCTCCAGAGTCTCGATGTCATTGGGATCGATCTGCGGCCCCAAATTGCTCGCAATATTCGTGTTCGGAATCGGCACGCCGTCGATCAACCAGCTCACCTGATGTCCGCCTCGAACGTGAAGCTGGTCGTGCGTGAAGTACGAACCGGGCATGTAGTCCGTAATCATCGCGAGACTGTTCGTTCGCGCCGCGCCCGGTGTCTGCTGAATTTGCTCTAGCTCGACGAGGGTAGTTGGTGTCACCGATTCGGTCTGTCCCGGCGCAGCTTCTGCCGACACGATAACGGATTGGTTTTGAGCAGCAATGCGCATCTCGAAATGCAGAATCGGCGCCGTTCCCGAAAGCACGGTCACATTCTGCTGTTGGTTAGCAAAAGCTGCATCGGTCACGGTAACCGTATACGTCCCAAGCGGCACAGCGTCGAAGTGAAAGTCTCCGTTCACATCGGTTTGCGTCTTTTGCGTGTAGTCGGACGACTTCGCCTTCAGAACAACTTCGCTTCCTGAAACTGGCCGGTGCTGCGGATCGTGGACGATCCCTCGCACCGTGCCAAACACCGTCGCGAAAGCCGCACTTCCAAACAGCAGCGATGTTGCGAATGCCTGCAAAACTCTTCGCATAAACTTTTTTGTCTCCTCGTGGGATAGTTCCAGCGCGGCTACAAAGCCGCGGCGCGGGTGAGTAAGCGTGCGTGGAGAGAGCGAGCAGTCCCTTACAGGACCGAAGGAGTGAATCGAGGAGGAGGAGAGAGCGGTTTAACGAATCGCGAAATTTCTAAAGAACTTGCCAACTGCACCGGACGCAACACTTCACCCATCGCGGGTGCAAAGCTTACCGGAGGCATTTCGAATGCGCCTGGTATCAACGCAGGTCGCGCAGGGTCTTTGCAACAAGACATCGAGCACGACGTCATCCCGCTCATGTCATGCCCGCAATCCATGGGAGCCGAGTCCTTGGTAGGAGTTGGCTGCTGTTTGTGGTGATGATGCTCCGGGACGTTGCAAAAACCACCCACGCAACAGTCCACGCCATGCGCCAGGAGGACAGCACCAGCCAGCGGCGCATATAACAGCGCCACCGCCAGCAGGCAGAGCCAAGCCGCGGCCGATCGATTGCGCTCTTGTCTTTTCGTTCTCACGAGGACCCAGTACTACCCAATGATACCCCACTTAGACGCATCAACGAACCCTCCGGTAGCCAAATATTCTGAAGAAACTCGACAAAAGAAACCGCTACTCCTTTCCCATAACTCCGCGTGAACGACGCCGCTCCTGCCAACTTGACTTGCCAGCGCCTGCATCGCAAACTAATTTTATGGCACACACGTATCTTCTCTTTGATTTCGGCACCGACGAAGAGAAAGCTCAACTCGCCCGCCACAAACTCGAGGGCTGGAAGCAGGCCTTCCGTCTCGACAAAAAGCTGCAATACAAGCTCGAACGTGCCCAAGACGAGGCGAACGGCGAGCCGGAGCAAGCCCACAAGTCCTCGCAGACGCCGAAAGCCGAAAAGCCAAAGTCGAAGGCCAAAGCCAAACACAAGTCCAAAGAAGCGGAAGCTCCCGAAGGGGCCCCGCCCGCGAATGGCAAAGTAAATTTGCTCGTCCGGCTCTATTTTTCCGGCCACGAGAAACTCACCGAGCAGCGCTGGCTCGATCGCATTCCATCCGAGGAGCCTTTCAAGGAAGCTCTCCCGCGCGTCGTGCGCCAGGGCGAAGACCAGTTTGACGAAATCGTAAAACAGTTCGATTCTCTGGGATAGCTTTGCCAGATTTTCTGGCCCGGCCAGACTTCGGGTATAATTAATTCCCGCAGAGGCAAAACCCCGCTTCACCACGAGGGCAGAACGAATGGCGTTACAAACCCGCGTCAAACTCAGCAAGCTTGACGCTCCCAAGTTGCACGGCCTCGACCGCGACACTCTCGTCCGTATCTACCGCACGATGTACCTCTCCCGCCGTCTCGACGACCGCGAAATCCAGCTGAAACGCCAAAACAAAATTTATTTTCAGATCTCCGGAGCGGGCCACGAAGCCGTGACCGCGGCTATGGGGCTGCTTCTTCGTCCCGGCACGGATTGGCTCTACTCCTACTATCGCGACCGCGCACTTTGCCTGATGCTTGGCGCCAAGCCGCTCGACATGCTTCTGCAAGCGGTTGGCGCCAAGGACGATCCCAGCTCCGGTGGCCGCCAGATGCCGTCGCACTGGGGCCTCCCCAATTTGAACATCGTCAACAAGTCCTCCTGCACCGGCACGCAGTTTGTGCAGGCCGTGGGCGCTGCCGAAGCCACGCTTTATTACGCGAATCATCCGAAGGCCTTGGCACAAGCCAAGAAAGCGCCTCTCGGCGAGCACGTCCACCACGAGCCCGACGAAATCGTCTTTGTCTCTGCGGGCGACGGCGCCACCAGCGAGGGCGAATTCTGGGAGTCTCTGAACGCCGCATGTGCCAAGAAACTCCCCCTGCTTTATCTGATCGAAGACAACGGCTACGCCATTTCCGTCCCCGTCGAAGTACAAACCGCGGGCGGCAGCATCTCGAAACTCACGCGCGGGTTTCCGGGCCTTCACATCGCCGAATGCGACGGCACCGATCCGCTCGAAAGCTATGCCATCTGCAAGACTGCCGTTCAATACTGCCGCGACCGTCGCGGCCCCGCTCTCGTTCACGCGCACGTAACGCGCCCCTATTCCCATTCTCTCTCCGACGACGAAAAACTCTACAAGACTCCCGAAGAGCGCGAAGACGAAGCGCACCGCGATCCAATTTCGAAGTTTTCTCTCTTTCTCGTCCGCGAAGGGATCCTCGACCAAAAAGAGATCGAAGCCCTCGAAGCCGAAGTCGATCAGGAAGTCCGCAACGCTGCCGACGAAGCGCTAGCCGCCGAAGAGCCGCAAATCGATTCGATTCGCGTAAACATTTATTCACCGGATGTCGATCCCACCTCCGCTGCGTTCGAAGCTCAGCCGCAACTGCACGGCGCTCCAAAAACCATGGTCGAAATGGTTGCCGCCACGCTCTCCGACGAAATGGCCCGCGACGAGCGCATCACTGTTTTCGGCGAAGATGTTGCCGACGCCAGCCGTGAAGAAACCCTGAAGCAAGTGAAGGGCAAGGGCGGCGTTTTCAAAGCTACTGCAGGCTTGCAGCGCAAGTACGGCCACGATCGCGTCTTCAACACGCCTCTAGCGGAAGCCGCCATCGTTGGCCGCGGCATCGGCATGGCCACGCGTGGGCTTAAGCCCGTCGCGGAAATTCAATTCTTTGACTATATCTGGCCCGCTATGATGCAAATACGTGACGAGCTATGCGTCATGCGCTGGCGCTCGAACGGCGTCTTCAAAGCTCCTGTTGTCCTTCGAGTCGCGATTGGCGGTTATCTCACCGGCGGCGCCATCTATCACAGCCAAAGCGGCGAATCGATTTTCACGCATTGCCCTGGCTTGCGTGTCGTGATGCCTTCAACGGCCCTTGATGTTGCGGGCCTTCTCCGTAGTGCCATACGCTGCGACGATCCGGTGATGTTCCTCGAACACAAACACCTCTATCGCCAGCCGTACAATCGCTCAGAGTATCCCGGCCCCGATTACACCGTGCCATTCGGCAAAGCCCGTATAGTCACCGAAGGCACGGCGGTCAGCATCATCACGTATGGCGCGCTCGTTCACCGCGCCGAAGTAGCCGCCGCGCAATTGCTCCGCGAAGGCATCTCCGTCGAAATCGTGGACCTTCGCTCGCTCTCCCCATACGACTGGGAAGCCATCGCCAAGACCGTGCGGAAAACACACCGCGTCATCGTAGCCTACGAAGACATGCTGAGCTGGGGCTACGGCGCCGAACTCGCCGCGCGCATCTCCGATGAACTCTTCGACGAACTCGACGCCCCCGTCAAGCGCGTCGCGGCTATGGACACCTTCTGCGCCTACCAGCCCAAACTGGAAGACGTAATCCTCCCCCAAACGAGCCACATCACGGCTGCAGTCAAGCAACTTCTCGAATACTGACCGTCCGCACACCTCTCGTCCCTTGCCCGGCCTCCGCCAAGGTCGAGGAAACTTTTTCACCCTTTTGGACGTATTCTATTGTAGGGAATGCCCGAAACATCCCTTTTTGGAGGGTACGCCAATGACCTGTACAAGCTGCAGCAAGAACATCGCCATCGGTTCCAACTATTGTTACAACTGCGGCGCAAAGCAGCCCGAATCCGGCGCGCAAGGCCTCTCTCCGGCCACCGGCGCTCCCAAGCGCCTTATGCGCTCCAGCACCGACAAGAAAATCGCGGGAGTCTGCGCCGGTCTCGCCGACTATTTCGACATGGATCCGACCATCCTCCGCGTACTCTGGCTGTTGCTCCTGTTCTGCGGAGGCACAGGCTTTCTCGCCTATGTGATCCTCTGGATCGTCCTGCCCGTCGCTCCCGGCGGAGTCGTGCCCACGTCGGCATCCACCGTCACCACCACGTGACGCCGCTCCATCTTCAGAAAAGTTGCAGGGGCGGGGCTTGCCCCGCCCGCGTGGTCCACAATCGAGCTCTTTCTTCTGCGGGCCCTCTGTGAGCTCTGTGTTCTCTGTGTTAAGAAAAACCCTTAGCCAATGCCAATACCCTAGCGACGTAGTCCATATTCTATTTATTCCGCTTCCAATTTCGCGGCGCACGCGAATTCCCACCGCCACTCTCGAACAAAGGGTGATCCACCGAAAAGAGCCCCGCTCCCGTAGTCACCAGCACAAAGCAACCGGCCGCGACCACCAACGGATAAGCATATTCATTCACCGCCAGGTAGCTATGCGGCGTGCTGATCTTCCACATCACCAACACCATCTCGATCGCCAGCAAAAGCGCCGCTCCCCGCGTGAACAGCCCCAGCAGCAGCAATCCTCCTCCAAAAAGTTCCAGCACCCCCGAAATATAAACGAAATACCCAGGTAGCCCGTGCTGCGCGAAAAGAGCTACCGTACCGCTCGTTCGATGAGCAACCAGCGGGTAACCATGCGACATGAAAATGATGCCAAAGGCAGCCCGCAGCAGCAGCAACGCGAGCGGCTGCAAGGCATTGAGAGATTTCATCGAGTTCCTTTGAAGCGAAATTGGAAAAGCAGTTCAAACGCAGCGCCATTTTATCAGAAATGCAATCTGGGCACGGTTAAGCCCGGACGCAGCCAGGAATCAGGTACAATCTTTAGTGAAGAACTAGTGGGACATCTAAATTCAATGCCAACAGATCGAGTGTTTTTTGGGGTTGCTGACGCGCCGGGACTGGCCGTTGTCCTCCATGGTGCCGTGCAGGCATCCATACAAATAAATTTTGGAATCGCCGCATGAAGCGCAAACTCTTGATTGCGGTTCCTCTCCTCCTCGTCGTTGCTGTTGTGGCGTGGTTCTTCCGGCCAAAGCACGAAACTCTGGGCGAAGCCTACGTCGGAGAACGCACCGCCACCCTTTGGAGTAGCGTCGCCCAGGTTCGCGAGCCGCTGGACACGCTGCACTATGGCGACCGTGTCGACGTCGTCGCCCGCCGCAATGACAGCATCAAAGTGCGCACCTCCGCCGGTGAATTAGGCTGGGTCGAGGGCCGTTATTTGATGGACACCGCGCTTTGGCAGCGCAGCACAAAACTGCTCAAGCAGGTCGTGCCCATGCCCATGCAAGCGCGCGGCCGGACCAAAGTCGCCACCAATCTTCGTGTCGAGCCAGGTCGCGCGCAGGCGCGTCTCTATCAATTCGCGCGGGGCGTCCCTATCGAAATCGTCGGGCGTGCCGTTGCGGACTGGGCCCAAGTCACCGACGAAAAAGAACCCTCGAACGAACCGCAGGACACAAAAAAAGAGGATTGGTTCCTGATTCGTGGACTGGCTACCCGTCCGCCGGGCGATTCCACTGCGCGCGCCGCAGAAACAACAACGACCTCGCCTGGCGACCAAACCCTGCCGATTGCTGGCTGGGTGATCGCGCGTTTTATCGAGCTCGATCTGCCCGATGCGGTACGCGATGGGGCCTCTTCCGCAAACATTCGCCCGATTGCCTGGTTCGAGCTAAACCGCATCAGCGATCCCTCCGGCGACAAAATCCAGTATCTCGTTGCCGCAGCCCGCGGGCCCGAAGGCCAGCCCTGCGATTTCACGACGCTTCGCGTCTATACCTGGAACTTGAAGAAAGAGCGCTACGAAACCGCCTTCATCGAAAATAACATATGCGGCCAATTGCCGGTGCGTGTCGGGAAGGGCCCTAAAGGCGAGCCTGAATTTCGATTCCAGGAGATGGGCGGAAACAAAGAGGAGCGCGTCTACCGTCTGATGCAGACGGTCGTTCGCCGCATCCGCGAAGGCAAGGAAAGCGCAAAAAAGACCGGGCCCGCTGTCAAACCGACTTCAAGATAATTGATTTCGAAGAGCAAGCCGGAGGGGCTGAGCAAATAAGTTTGTGTAACCCTGCGAAAGGAAAAACAAGGAATGACGCTGCATATCAGCGAATCCGAAGTGCGTGCCGTGCTCACGATGCCCATGGCCCTCGAAGCTGTCGAAGAAATCTCGCGCAAGCAGGCGAACGGAGAAGTCGTCGTCCATCCTCGCCGCCGTTTTGAACTGCCGGGCGGAGGCTTTTTTCACTATATGGCCGCAGCGGATTTCTCCGCCGGATATGTGGCGATGAAGCAGTACACGTACGTTCAGGGGAAAATCCGATTCATGGTGCCCCTCTACGAAATGCGGACCGGCGACTTGGTGGCCATGATTGAGGCGGACTACATGGGCCAACTACGCACGGGCGCCGCTTCCGGCGTGGCCACCAAATTTCTCTCGCGGCAGAACAGCCGCATCGCCGCCATCATCGGCACGGGAGGCCAGGCACGTACCCAACTCGAAGCTATCGCGGGCGTGCGAAAACTCGAGTCCGCAAAAGTCTATGGCCGCGATGCCGCCAAGCGCGAAAAGTTTGTGAAAGAAATGACCGAGCGCCTGGGGTTTCCAGTGCAAAGCGCGGCTTCCTCCAGCGAAGCCGTTCGAGGGGCGGATATTCTGTGCACAGCCACCACGACCGCCAATCCCGTGGTGAGCGGCGCGGACCTTGCGCCAGGCGTGCACATGAACGCCATCGGCGCGAATCACGCGCACAAGCGCGAGCTCGACGATGAAGCCGTGGCAAGTGCCGATGTCATCGTCGTGGATTCCATCGAGCAATCGCGCCAGGAAGCCGGCGATCTCATCCTCGCGTTTCGTGGGGACGAAGTGTGCTGGACGGGCGTAAAAAAACTGTCGGATGTCGTGGCAAAGAAAACGCCCGGGAGGACGAGCGACACGGAAGTCACGCTTTTTAAATCCAACGGGATTGCTTCTTGGGATTTGGCGGTCGCGATGAGAGTGTATGCGCTGGCCAAAGAAAAAAGATTGGGCAGGGAATTGCCGTTCTGGGTTGGCGGCGCGGCCAGCCAGACGAGCTAACTAATGCGCCGCTTCCTTGAATTTGCGGCGTAACGCATCATGAAGCCTGGCGCGCACTTCGCCGGGCAGTTCGACAGGTTCGGAATCGCAGAAAACTTCGATGGTCTTCTTGGTTTGATCGACGACTAGCCTGCAGTCCTCGCAGTCTTTGAGATGGCTCTCGAGTTCTTGCTTCAACGCACCATCGAGATCGCCGTCGATAAAGTCCGAGAGTTCGTGAATGACGTTTTCGCAGTTCAATTTGTCTCACCCTGCTTAAAGTAGCGATCCAACTTCTGTCTGAGTTTCAGTCGTGCCCGCAGCAGCCTTGATTTCACAGCTGGAACAGAAATTCCTGTCGCATCAGCCGTTTCTTCCGTCGATAGTTCTTCAATGTCGCGCAGCACGAAGACCGTTCGATACTCCGGCTCCAGCTCGTCGATCACGCCGGATAATATCTCCCGCATCTCCGTTTGTGCAAAGCGCTGTTCGGGACCCGGTCCCCAGTCCTGCAGCTCGCGCGGCATCAGGTCGTCGTCGCCCTCGATGGGCTCGTCCAGCGAAAACTGATTCGGCCGGCGCTTCCGCAGCCTCATCAATGCTTCATTGGCCGCTATGCGAACCAGCCACGTATAAAAACGCGAATCTCCCTGAAAAGTTTTCAAGTGGGAATAGGATTTGAGGAAGGCGTCCTGCATCGCATCTTCGGCATCCTCGCGGTTGCGAGTGATATTCATGGTAAGCCGGAAGATTTTGCGCTCGTAGCGGTTGACCAATTCCTCAAAAGCGGTTACGTCACCGGATTTGGCGGCCGCAACCAACTGATGCTCGTCTTCGCGAGCGACTTTCGAGGCTAGCCGGTGTGGATTAGGTGTGCTCAAGAAACTTAACGGGCTCACCATCAGCCCTGCTCCGAATGTCTGCCTATCTAAGTTAGCACAAAGCACGAATGCACACTCGCTACTCCCCTGTTTTGATGAGGCAGGGTGCAGGCAGGATTCAGAATTCTGCGCCGCGTAGTGTCCTGCGGCGACTGGCGCTGCCCGCCAGAGTGCTTGACAGCTAAAGCCTGGCTGTCTAGAGTTTTGGTAGAGAATTCGTTACGCACGATGGGCTACCAAGACCCGGTACTTTTTCTCCTATCTTCCGTTCCTCCGCAGCCAGGAATGCCCCTATCTAATTCAATCTCATTGTGTTGCGACCTGCGCAGGACGCAGCAACGTGATTGTTTCCGCCTACGAAATGCACGGCTACTTCGCTGGCCTGAGGCCTTGACCCTTGGGACCGTCCAGCGCGAAAGCCTGGAACTTGGAAGTAAAAATAGGCAACACTAGGAACATGCGAACTCTCCCAGACCATTTGCGAAAAGGCATGAAGTTGGTCATTGTCGGCTGCAATCCGAGTGAATCTTCGGTCCGCGTGGGCCACTATTACGCCGGGCGCACCAACCAGTTCTGGCCTATCCTCTACGAAAGCGGCGTGGTGCCCGAGCCGTTTGACTACCACGACGATAAACGGGTCATCGAATTCGGCATCGGGCTCACGGACCTCGTCAAGCGGCCTACCAAGGGCGTGGAGGAGTTGACGCGGGGTGATTTCGCCGAAGGACGGATCGTGCTTTCCCAAAAGCTAGAAGAGTTCGCGCCGCACGTGGTTGCGTTCAACGGAAAAATAGTTTATGAACAATTTTCTCAGCGCAAGTGCAAGTTCGGTCTTCAGAAAGAGCATCTTTATGGAGCGCGCGTTTACGTGCTGCCTTCCACCAGCGGACAAAACGCGCAAGGGAAGGGCGAGAAGTTGAAGCATTTTCGCAAGCTCGCTCAGCTCGTTTCGCGGACCGAGAAAGAACGCGATACCAAGGAACACGAAACAAAAGGACAGGTCGTCTAGTTCGGAGAAAATTTATGAGTAACGCAGCTCAAACAGCGCCAGCCGGTCCGGTCGTCCTGGAACACAAGCACGATGGCATCGCCGTATTGGTGATGAACCGTCCGGACAAACTCAATGCTCTCAATAGCGAACTCTCGACCGCTTTAAACGAAGCTCTCGCGCGGATTGCGGATGATGATTCCATTCACGTCGTCGTTCTTTGCGGCGCGGGTCGGGCCTTCTGCGCGGGCGGCGACCTAGGAGCCATCGGCAGGGGGCGCGAACGCAACGCAACTGCCGAGCTTGGACCGATTCTGCGATCGGGAATGCAAGCCGTGCTGAAAATGCGCTTGATGCCGCAACCGGTGATCGCGGCAGTGAATGGGCCCGCGGCGGGCGCGGGAATGAACATCGCGCTTGCGGCGGACATCCGCATCGCCGCGGATACAGCCACTTTCGGGCAGAATTTTTCCAAAGTCGGCCTGTTCCCGGATTATGGAGGAACGTATTTTCTTCCGCAACTTGTGGGGCCTTCGGTTGCTGCCGAAATGTTTTACACCGGCGATATGATTGATGCCCCGACCGCGCTGCGGCTGGGCATTGTCAGCCGCGTTGTGCCGGCAGCCCAACTGGAAGCCGAAGTCAAGACTCTGGCGCAGAAAATCGCGCAAGGCCCTCCGATTGTCATCCGCGCCGTGAAGAAAATTCTGTTTGGAACGCACAAGGATGCGCTTGTAAAAGCCCTCGATCACGAAGTCGACCTGCAAATGAAATGCTTTCATTCGGAGGATTGCAGCGAAGGAATCCGCGCCTTTTTCGAAAAGCGGCCTCCGAAATTCCAAGGCAAGTAGTGCCTCGATCCGTGCGTTGCTGGATAAGCGCGCTCCCTCCTGGCCAGGATCTCAAATGGATGATATGCAAATTTCCGTGAAGGAAGTGAACGAGCGCATCGTGCGCGGCGACAAACTCTTTTTAGTCGATGTGCGGGAGCAATGGGAATACGACCTCTGCCGGATTGCGGGGGCAAAATTGATTCCGCTGGGGACCCTGCCCGCCAACTTGAATACGTTGCTGGACGCCGACGAAGTGATTTGTTATTGCCATCACGGCATCCGCAGCCTCGACGCCGCGGTGTGGCTGCGGCAACAAGGCGTCGAGAGCCCAAAATCGATGGCCGGTGGCATCGAGCGCTGGTCGGTGGAAGTCGATCCGAACGTGCCCCGCTACTGAGTGAGGAACATGGCGAAAGTTAAGTTGCACTTTCTTGAGAAACCAACTTGAACGACCTGCCGCAAAGCAAGAAGTTTCTTGCTCGAGCATGGCGCCGAACTGGATTCTCGCGACTTGGACAAGGAACCCTTGAGCGAAGCCGAACTCGATATGTTGATCGGCACGCGCGACTACAAGAAGTTTTTGAATCAGCGCAACGAGCTCTTCCGAACGAAAAATATGGGCGAGAAGCCGCCCGCAAGAACGGAAGCTATCAAGTTCATGGCCAAAGTGCCGAACCTTATCCGGCGGCCCGTAGTGATTCGCGGCGACCAAATCGTTCTCGGTTACGACGAAGAAGCTTTCAAAAGGTTGTTGAAGTAGAACGCAGCGGTGGAATCATGAAAAGGAAACAGCGCACTTCCGCAACGGCTCAATGCTGTTCGAGAAAGCCTAATGGAAATTAAAACCATCGCCATTGTTGGCGCGGGGGAGCTGGGACGCAGAATTGCTTGCACCGCTGCTCTTGCCGGATTTCACACCATTCTTGAGGACATCTCACCTGCGACGCTGGAGCAGGGAATTGACCGGATTGCGCGGGCCCTCGGCAATGAAGTTTCGCGCGGTGAACTCGGCGCCGCTGCTCGCGATGCCGCGCTTGCGAGTCTCAGCACGGCAAACTCCGCCGAAGATGTTTCCCGCGAAGCGGACTTGATCATCGAAACCGTCTCCGACGAGATGGAGATGAAAATAGAGCTTTTTACCATTTTCGACAAATTCGCCAAGCCTCAAGCCATTTTCGCAAGTACGACGTCCTCACTCTCAATTACGGATCTGGCTGCGGTCACCTTCTGTCCAGATCGATGTATCGGCATGCGTTTTTTCACGGACGCGCAGCATGCTGTGCGTCTCGAACTGGTCAAAGGGCGTGAGACTTCCGAAGAAACCATTGCAGCTTGCCGAGAGGTAGGCCGCCGCATGGGTAGAGAAGTTTCTGTGTTGAGCGATGAGCAGGTCATGTCGGCCGGTACCGGTAATTGACTTTCGCTCGTCGGAGAGCTCTTGTAACGAGCAAACGGCTGATACGAGACGCAATCGAGAGTCCGCACGAAAAATGAACAAAGCAATTACAGAAAAAATCGTCATCCAGCAGGGCGACCTGACGGACATGGATACGGACGCCATCGTAAACGCCGCGAACAATGACCTTCAACTTGGCGGCGGTGTTGCGGGAGCGATCAGCCGCAAAGGCGGGGAAGAAATCCAGCGCGAATGCGACGCCATCGGAAGCATACCGGTCGGCTACGCGGCTATCACTGGAGGTGGCAAGCTCAAAGCGCGCTACGTCATCCACGCGGCGAGCATGCAGCTCGGTGGGCGCACCACGGCCGCAAATCTTGGCAACTCCGTCGCACACTCTCTGCGCATCGCCTCGGAGCGCGGCCTGAAGACCATCGCCTTCCCCGCCGTAGGCACAGGAATCGCCGGATTCCCCATCGAGGAGTGTGCGTCCATCATGCTTCAAGAGGCCGCCCAGCACCTAAAAGGCAAAACCACGCTGGAAAAGATTTACTTCGTGCTCTTCGACGACCGTGCCTGCGATGTGTTCCTGCGTGCCTCGAATCGCATTCTGTCGGCGTCTTCCACTTGACTGGTAGAACGGCACGCTCTTAAACCACAGCCGCCCACTCCCCCTGTTTTTTTGTAAGTGTTGATTCTAAATAGGTTAGCTTTTCTGTAAATCGTTTAGAATCAACATTTGTGGAGAGCCCCGCATATATTGATTCTAATCGGCTTAGAAGAGATGCAAATTGGCCTCGAGAACAAAACGCTGCAACCCGGTTACATCCTAGAGCGCCATCGAGTCTTAGGCCCCGACTGCGAATTTCTATTGGCTGGGCTTCTTCAGGACCGGGCGGTCGCCAGCGGGAGGCGGTGGCGGCGTGCCGGACGCCGGCGTTGCGCCGTTGGCGGGGTTTGCGGCGGAGATGCCGCCTTCGGAATAAGGCTTCTTCAAGAAGCGCTCGGCTTCTACCTGGGCGCCGCCGGTGTCGTCGTTGGTTTGTTTGGCTTTGCTATATTCATTGACGGCGCGTTCGCGTTGGCCTAGCAGATCGAAGACTTTGCCGAGGTAGATGTGGCCCCAGGCTTCGGTCCATTTTTCGGAGGGTTCGGGAACGGCTTGCAGCGACTCGCGGAAGGCGTTGGCAGCCGCTTGATAGTTTTTCTGGTAGAAGAAAGCTTCGCCCATGCGGAAATTGGCGAGCGGACGGCCGGGCTGGATCGAGAGCGCGCGCTGATACTGGCCGATGGCGTCGTAGTAGCGGCCTATTTCGGCGAGCTCTTCGCCACGGGCGATGGCTGCGCGAGCGCGGAGAGCAACGCTGCCCTTTAGCACCAGATTGTTGGGATCAACCTTGATGCCGCCAGGTTTGGGGCGGCCAAAGGTCTCGACCGTAAACGGCGATTCCATGCCGAGAACATCGACCCATTTTGTTTCCGGGTTGCCTTCCGTATCGATGCGCAGCTCGACGGGCATGCTGAAGGTGTCGATGGGCTGCTTGATCTTGCCGACGATGCGAAAGCCTTTGGACGTGCGGTAGATCACGAACTCGGTGGTGAAATCGGGAACGCCCGTGGAATTGAGCCATTGAACGAAAAAGCCGCGGAGATTGGGCGCGATTTGGCCCGGTTTGGCCGCTGCTTGAACGTCCTTGTCGGCCAAATTAACGAGGTCGTCAATCGTGGCCGTCTTCCCGGCATAATTGGTCGCAAAATCGTGGAGCATCGTTCTGAAAGCGACATCTCCCATCAGGCCGCGAAGCATGTGAAAAACCATGGCGCCTTTATTTAGCACGACCGAGCGGTAATCACTCGAATAGGGGACCAGCCTTACAGCTTGGGCAATGGGGGCGGCGTCGTCATACATGAGGGCGCCAACCGCAAATTCATCGACAACGCGGAGGCCAGCCTCTCTCCCGGCGCTTTGCTCAGCGTAGAGCTCCTCGCAATAGCGAGAAAGCCCGTCGGTGACCCAAACGTCGCCGGGACTTGCCGGGAGCACGGAATTTCCAAACCACTGAGAGGCAACCAGGCGCGCAATCGTGCGCTCGGCGGTTTTCGGCTCCCACAAATGACGGCTGAGAAGAAGGACGCCTGGTGCGGAGAAGTCGCGCACAGTGCCTTCCGGTAATTGGATGACCGTGAACTCCGGGTCTTGGAGCCCGCCAAACAAGTCAGAAAAAACTGTTACAGCGCGAGCTACATCATCGGCGAAGCCTTGCGCGTTACCTGAATCGGAGTGAGGAGCGTAGACGGCTACATCGATACCTTCCGCTTGCTTTAGATTCAGCTGCAGATTTCCAGCGACGAAAGTGCCGTGCGGGCCTGGAGTCTTGCATTCAAAGGTGTAGAGCAGGCGTCCGCCTTCGGCCCCGTTTTTTCCCGCCATCGGTGTTGGGGCGGAACTCTTGCCAGAACCAGCTACGGCAAAGGAGTCGGGTACATTCAGACGGAATGTCGCAGTGTACCGGTTCGAGGGATAGTTCGTGAGGGGGAACCATCTGGCGGGAAGGAGCAGATAGGCATTTTCGTGGCCGATGACGGCAGCGCGCACGCCTGGGACGGGGCTGTTTTCTTCATTGGCTAGCAAGCCTGCGTAGGTGAACGTCAGCACGACGTGTCCTCCGGCAGCGACGGGCGTCGGCAGCGTGACGAGGACGTAGAGAGGATTCGTCGAGTCCCGGCCAAAACCGAGTGATCTGCCGTCAGCCGTTTTTACGTCGCTGACGACGAGATTGGGATGCAGCTCGACTCGGATGTTGCCGGAAACGTCGGTGGCTCTGAAGTCGATTTTGGCGATGGCGCTGATGGATTGGCGCGTGGTGTCGAGAGTGGCGGAGATATCGTAGTTGTCGGCGAGAAAGCCGACGGGCCGTGGCGCCTGGGCGCGAAGCGGCGTAACCGCGCAGACGAGCGTGACGACAAGCAATATTACATACAGGGCACAAATTTTTCGACGGAGGGGCATCAAACTACCTTTCAATTGTCTCTCAAAATGGGGCACCTTTCACCGGGGTGCGGACCGACACCATTCTGCCTATATAGGATAGCAGAGACCCGCCTAAGTGTTGCCAGGGACACTCGCGATAAGAGCGGCGATGGCATCGGCGGCGCGGTCGACGGCTCCCGGAGGCCCAAGGCGCAGCCGAACTTCCGCGAGACCGGCGCTGAGTTCTTCGCGGGCCCGCGGGTCGTTGAGGAGGCGCAGGACCTCCTGGGCGACCTTGGACGCAGTGAAGTCCTTTTGAATCAGCTCCGGAACGAGGCGGCGCCCCGCAATCAAGTTCACCATACTGAAATAAGACGTACGAACGAGGGGCTTGGCGAGCAGAGCTGTGAGCGGCGTCACGCGATAGACGACGACCATGGGGGTGTTGAGAAGCGCGGCTTCGACCGTGGCCGTGCCGCTCGAAACAATCGCGGCATCGGCGGCGGCTAGCGCGTTGTAGGTCTGACTTTCGACGACGCAAACGTTAAGCGCGCTGTGCCAGCCTTTTTGTAAGTCGTTGATGTTACTGTGAGCGGCTGCGGCGATGACAAACTGGGCTGGGCGCTGCTCCTGGATGCGCTGGCAAGCTTCACGAATCACAGGCATGTGTTGCGCCAATTCGGCGTGCCTGCTTCCAGGCAGAATCGCGACAATTGGCTGACCGGGATCCAGATTGTGCTGGCGGCAGAAATCTTCGCGGGATTGCGTGGCCTGTACGGCGCCGACGAGCGGATGGCCAATGAATTTTGTGGGGATGCCCGCGCCGCCGAAGAAGGCTTCTTCGAATGGAAAAATGCACAGAGCTTGCGCAAAACGGCGGCGAACAACTCGCACTCGCCAGGGCCGCCACGCCCAGAACTGCGGGCAGATGTAATAAATGTTGCGGACGCCAAGGGGGCGCAGTTTGCGAGCGAGGCGGAGATGAAAACCGGGAAAGTCGGTGAGTATCGCAAAAGGAGGTTTGCGTCGCCCCGCTTCCGAAACCAGGCGGCGCATGGCGCGGATGAGCGAAGGCAGGTGGCTGAGAATTTCCGTGATGCCCACGACCGAGACTTCGGAGTAATCGGTGATGACCTCAACGCCGGCCGCGCGCATTTGCGGGCCGCCCATGCCGAAAAGGGCCACGTCCACGCGCTTTTGCAGCGCGGCCGCGAGGCGGGCGGCGTACATATCTCCTGAAGCTTCGCCTGCGGAGATTAAGAGCGGAATCGGTGGCATGCGCGGCCGGAGCGGCACTCAATCCGAAGCGGGCTGAGGAGCGGGGAGCGGACCGCGAGGCTGGTCTGCGAGATGCCCGGCGGAGTCGCGCGGGTCCTCCGGCAGGCCGAGCTCTTGCTCCTTGTACTGGAGTTGGTACAGGCGGTAGTAAATACCGCGCTGGGCAAGGAGTTCCTGGTGGGCGCCTTGTTCGCGGAGGCGGCCTTTGTGAAACACGAGGATGCGCGAGGCGTATTGAATGGTGCTCAAGCGATGAGCGATAACCAGCGATGTACGGCCGGAAAGCAGGCGGTTGAGGGCTTCGCGAATTTGCAGCTCGGTTTTGGTGTCGACGCTGGAAGTCGCTTCATCGAGGATGAGGAAGCGAGGGTTGTGAGCGAGTGCGCGCGCGAAGCAGATGAGTTGGCGCTGGCCTACCGAGAGCGTGGAACCACGCTCGTTGACGTTCGTGTCGACGCCTTCGGGCAGCGCGCGGACAAATTCGCCGAGGCCGATTTCGTCGATCGCTTTTTCCACTGTCGAGCGATCGATACCATGTGAACCGAGGCGGACGTTCGAATCAATCGTTCCCGTGAAAAGAAACGAGTCTTGCAAGACGATGCCAAATTGCCGGCGCAAGTCTTGGATATTGATTTTTCTAATGTCGACGCCGTCGAGGAGAATCTGCCCGCGCTGAACATCGTAAAAACGCAGCAGCAGGGAAATGAGCGTGGTTTTTCCGGCGCCCGTGTGACCCACAATGGCAAGAGTCTGGCCCGGCTCGACGAGGAAGGAAACATCGCGAAGAACCCAGTCTTCATCGGAAGGTTCAGGAACATCGCGGTAACTGAACCAGACGTTGCGGAACTCGATTTCGCCGCGTGGAGAATCGAGGCGCATGCAATGAGGGGCGGAATCAATGGTAATGGGCTCATCCAGCAGCTTGAAGATGCGTTCGGAAGCGGCCATGGCGGATTGCAGGATGTTGAATTTTTCGCTGAGGTCCTGGATGGGACGGAAAAAGCGCGTCGCATACATCGTGAAGGCAGTCAGCACGCCAAGGCTGAGGCCGCCGGACAGCACGCGGTTGCCACCGGACCAGTAGATCAAGGTGATCGTCGCGACGCTGAGAAACTCAACCGCCGGGTAGAAAAGCGCAAAGGCGAGAATGGCGTCGCGCCAGGCCAGCATGTTGTCTCGATTGCGGTTCGCGAATTCGATACGGGCTTTGCGCTCGCGGTTGAATATCTGCACCACGCTCATGCCGGAAATGTATTCCTGGAGGAAGGCGTTGATGCGCGCGATAGCGGTGCGAATGCGGCGATTGGCATCGCGCACGAACTTGCGGAAGAAATAAGTGACCACGAATATGAAGGGCAGCACGGCGAAAGCATCGAGCGCGAGGCGCCGGTCCACTGAGAACAGATACGCGGCCATGACGGCGAGGAGAAAGAAATCGTTGATCATTGTTACAACGCCGGCCGCAAACAGATCGTTCAAAGCGTCGACGTCCGTAGTCACGCGCGTCACGAGGCGGCCGACCGGGTTGCGGTCGAAGTAGCTCATCGGCATGCGCTGGATGTACGCGAAAATTTCGCGGCGCATGTCGTACATGGTTTGCTGGCCGACGCGCTGCATGATGCGAATCTGCGCGTATTGTGCGAGGAAATCGGAGACCAGCACGAGCAGGAAGACTAGACTGATCCACTCGATGCCGCGCCACGCCTGTGTCTCTGGAATGAGATGTTTCAAGGTGGGCGTAAAGTAGCCGTCGATGGCCCTCCAGAAGAGCCAAGGCGGCGCGAGCTCGAGAGGAGTGACGACCGCGACGAGCGCCAGCGCCAACACTACGCGCCACTTGTATGGGCGCAGATATTGCATCAAGCGCCGCATCAACCGCGCGTCGTAAGCTTTGCCGAGCTTCTCTTCTTCGTGAATATTGCTCATGCCCGTTCGAGTTCTTCTTCCAGCAACTGTTTCTGATAGAGGTCGGCATAATAGCCGCCGCGCGCGAGAAGTTCGTCGTGTGTGCCGCGCTCCGTGATGCGCCCATCGCGCAACACGACGATTTGATCCGCGTCGCGCACGGTCGAAGTGCGGTGCGCGATTAGGATCGTGGTGCGATCCCGCATAATTCCGCGCAAGCGGCTGAGAATCCGTTCTTCCGTTTGTGTATCGACGCTTGAGAGTGAGTCGTCCAGGATCAGGATGCGCGGGTCTCGCACAATCGCGCGCGCAAGCGCGGTGCGCTGTTTCTGGCCGCCGGAAAGCGTGATGCCTCGCTCGCCGACCATCGTGTCGTACTTCGCGGGGAATTCCTGGACGTCGGCATCGAGGCTCGCGACTTCCGCGGCTTCGCGCACGCGCTCCAGATCGAATTTAGGCAATCCGAACGCGATATTTTCGCCAACCGTTTCGCTGAACAGATAGGTGTCTTGTGGGACGTAGCCGATCGCGCGGCGCAGGGTGTCGAGCGGCCATTCGCGAATGGAGCGGCCATCGATAAGCACGGCGCCGTCGGGCGCTTCCCAAAGGCGTGCGACGAGTGCGGCCAAAGTGGTTTTCCCACTGCCGGTGGGTCCGACAATCGCGAGCGTCGAGCCGGCAGGAATACGCAGGTTGATGTCGCGCAGAACTCCATCTGCCGGGCGATTGCCATTTCCGCCGGCATTCGCGCTGCCTCCGGCCATGGTCGTCGGATAGGCAAATGTGAGGTTGCGAAATTCAATGTCGCCTTCGACTTTTTGCTCGGCGGGGATGGTCGTGGCGCGATCGTCGATCTGCGGCTGGGCTGCAAGAATGTAATTCAGCCGGCCCATGGAGGCAGCGCCGCGCTGAAAAATGTTGGTGACCCAACCGAGCGCGATCATCGGCCAGACCAGGATGCCGAGATAGCTGTAGAACGCGATTAACGCGCCCAAAGAAATCCGTCCGCGAAGAACGAGGTGGCCGCCCTGCCACAAAACAATCAGAAACGTTATGCCGATGAGGGCTTGGAGCGAAGGCATGAACATGCTCCAAGTCCTGATCAGTTTCACGTTGCGCGAGACGTACTCGCGGTTAGGCTCGTCAAAGCCGCGAATCTCGGCTTCTTCCTGCGCGTAGGCGCGCACCACGCGGACGCCAGCAAGGTTTTCCTGCACTTTCGCGGAAAGCGTTGCGAGAGAGGCTTGAATTTTTTCGTACAGCTCGTGAATTACCTTTCCGAAGTGCTGCACAACCACGGCGACGATGGGTACAGGGAGGAGAACCCAGAGCGTTAGCGAGCCGGAGAGTTGAGACATAACGATGATCGCGAGGGCCATGCCGATGATGGTCTGTCCGCTGTACATAATGCCGGGACCCAAAACCATGCGGACGGCGTTGAGGTCATTAGTCGCGCGAGACATCAGCTCGCCGGTCCGATTGCGCACGTAAAACTCCGGCTCCATGAGCAGCAAGCGATTCAGCAGATCGCCGCGGATATCAAACTCGATGTCTCGCGAAACGCCGATGAGCACCCAGCGCGTCACGAAAGAAAGCAACGCCCGCAGCGAAACGAGGCCGATGAGGAGCAAGCAATAGATGCCCAACGCGTGGCGGCTGTGCGGTGAATAGAAAGGAATCACGCGGGTCAACCAGGAGTTTGCCAGCAACTGGCCCTGCGCGCTTCGTTCGAACGGCCTGGCGCTTCCCGCGAGAATATCTGTGAGGACTCCGGTAGCGAGCGGTATCACGTTTTGAGCTACGCTCGCAACGACCAGGGCAAACATCCCCAGCGCAGTCGCGCCACGATATCGCGAGAGGTAGGGAAACAACCCGACAAGATTTTTCCACGACGACGATTTCGGCGCCTTTTTGGCCGCCGCGGTTGCGCCAATTGTCGCTGCCGCCGCGCTCATCGAAGCACCGACCTGGCCGTATCCAACGACGGCTTTTCCATCAGGAAATGTTCGTAGGTGAGGTCGAGCGACTGGTATCGTTTTGTCGCGGGGTTCCACGCGATGCCGATGGGCAAAACGTGCTTGTCGGTGGGACCCTTTATGGGCGTGAAGTACAACTGGATTCCCTTGATGGGGTCTTGCTCGTACTGGACTTTCCAGCCGGCGACAGCCGACAGCGGCGTCAAGGCGAGGTAACCCTTGGCGTTTTTCAGATATTCATCGCAGCGCAGCAGCTCCGACCACTTTCCGTCCACTTCTTCGGCGATCACGGCACGCGTCACGATGGTTCCGGGGATATCATTTTTTGGCGTTTTGGGAACGACGTTTGCCGCCAGAAACTGTTGCGTGCCGGTCTTCGCCATATCGCCGAAGACAAGGACCTGCGTCTCTTTTCCGAGCAGATTTTGCGCGGCAGCTTGCATGTCTTCGGGCACGGCGGGCGCCGCGGGTTTAGCTGGCTCTTCTGCCGCGGGCTTCGGGGCGGGATCATCGCCGCAGCCCATCAGGAGAAAGGCGGTCAGAGTGAGCGCCGCCGCTGCTCTTCCGAGAAAAATTCGCGGGCTCCTCGAGAAACGAAACCGAAAGCTGCGCGACCCGGCCTTCGCCTCAATAGGCCCAAAAGGCTTGGGCGTGTTGGCCGAGCAGTCCGAAATCATTTGAGTTTCGTCCATCAGAGACTTGCCGCCGTCGGCGTGATACCCACTATACGCCCGGCTTGCCATCCTTTTCCGGTGTGCTGAGCTGCTTCATTCCGTCTGGAACATTCCGCGCCTGCGAGTCCGGTCTGCAATCTAACGATTCTATCTGTTGCTGGCCCGTGGTGGAAGCGTCCACCGATATGCAGTTCCTTGTGAGTCACAGCCGCTGCTAGCGTTGCGCCAAAATAGCGTCTAGCCGGGCTTCAAAATTATGTTCACCCTCGGACCACAGCTGGCTGCGCTCCACCGGCAGAGCTTGCTCAATCGACTCCACCCAGCTGAATAATTGTTGGATGTTTGTCCGGGTCTTTGCGTGATATTCCTTCAGGTTGCCGGGGACCGACATCCATTGGCGAAACGTATGTTCCATCGGATGATCGGAAGACTCGAACGGATTCGAAGCCGCGCCTGGAGCGAGCAAACCACCATGTCCCGTAAAAAAATGCTCGAAGCCCAAATCCGCTGTGAAGTATCCCTCGGATGCGGCAATGCCGCCGTCATATTCAGGGCCGTGGCAAGTGAGGCCCAGCGGCTCAGGCTTATGCATCCACTTGAGGGACTCCACGTCAAAGCTCCAGAGATCCCATTTGGCTGCCGCGATGTAAGCGCTGTCCGGGTGAAGGTGTTGCACGGCTAGAGCAGCGACTTCCGCCGCGCCGTATCCTAGGTCCTTGAGGTCCCACTCGGCCAGGGAAAGTTCAGTGGCGTCGATGGGTTGGACAACGAGTTCTTTGAAGGCGTTTTCCGAAGCGGAGAGCGGCGCGGTCGCGAGAAATCGCGCGAATTGGGCAATCAAAGTGGTTTGTGTAAAGTCGCGCGTCCACACGCGCAGATAAGCTCGGTTAGCCATAGTTGGTTAAGGTCTCTAATTATACGGATGTGCGAGCCGAGAGGCGAATCGGGACGGGTAAACGCAGAATACTACTGGTCGTTGCCGCCAGCTGATTGCGAGCGGGACATCGGCGGGTCGGAAGCCGGCGGCTCTGGCGCCGTCAAATGAGACGTGATTTGCTGCAAGCGGTCTCGCAGCGTGTCGCCGAGGTTGGCAAAGACTTGCGCGCAAGTCTCGCGCAGCGTTTCCGAGGCCTTGGCAGCAATGTTGTTGACGGCCTCGCGCGATTGGTGGTCCAGGCTGGCTACCGTGGCGAGCATCCACTGATTCGAAACATTCTCGAGGCGAGTGCGATGTTGATCGGCAGCCAGACTGCTTAATTGGGTGTAAAGTCCGCGCATTTGCTCGCGATGGGCTTCGACGGTCGACTGCCACGACTCCAGCAACGGAGACATCCCGGCTTTCACTCGTGCATTCGCATCGGCAACGCCTCGTTCCACCGCGCCGCTCATCGCGACTTGGAACTGCCGCAAGAAGGCTTCCTGTTCAGCGGTGAGTTTCCGTGACAACTCCACCCGCGCGGCATCGAGCTGCACGCGCGTTTCACCCAGCGAGCGCTGGGCCTCTTCGCCAAACCCATCGAGTTCCTGGCGCGCCTGGCGCTGGATTTCATCCGTAAACGCCGCCGTCGTGGTTTCCGCGGCTTCCGCAAACAGGGCGCGCGCTTGGTTGAAAGCGTCGCGCACGACCTCTTCCATCTGCGTCTGCGTATGGCCGATGAAGCTGCGGCTCGAGTGATCCAGCTCGCTGGCGAAGACGCCGGAAACTTCCCCGGCCTTTTCGCGAAACTGGTTCTCCGCCTGCTCGACCGTTTTTTCCGTGAGGCTCTGGATCTGCGTCTGCGCTTTTTTCTCGTACCACTCGGCGGATTTCATCAGGTCTTCGACGGTCTGATGCTTCAGGTCGGAGGCCCTGGATTCGATCTCGGCGAGATTGCGCGACGCGACCGCTTGCGCCGCTTCCTGCAAAATCTGATCCACGCCGCCCAGATTTTCGCGGAAACGCGCGAGTGATTCCGCGAACGCTTCATCTGCTGATGTGCGAATGCGATCCTGCTGCATGGTCAGCGCGGCATCGAGGAGAGAGCGCCCACCCGCGAGGCGGTGAACCGCTTCTTCCGTTCTCGATATGTGTGGCTGCACCATGGAGTCGATTTGCTTGTCGAACCGCGAAATCGCAAGCTGGCAATGCTCATCGAAGGTGCTGCGGATGCGCGCGTTGATCTCTTCGAGAAGCGTCTCCGACTGGCGGTGCAATTCATTTCGATGCAGGCTGAGCACATCGTCTATCTGCGACTCGAATCCCGCGAGAGCTTGCCTCTGCGCCGTCTCGGCACGCGTGGAAAAGTGTTCCAATCGCTCGCTGGATTCGGCGGCGCGTCCCAAGGCGGTCTCAAGCCACTGCGATTGCTCTTGCAAAGAATTGCGCAATCCCGCAATGCGTTGCTCGGCTTCGGCCGCGGCGCTTGCCATGGAATCACGAGCCGCCGTGGTTTGCCGGGCTGCCTCTTCCTGAAAAGCGCTGCGCAACTCGGCGATGTGTTTGTCGGTCTCGGCCGTGCCACTATTCATGGATTCACGAGCTGCAGCGGATTGCTGGCTGGCTTCTTCCTGCAGCTGTGCCACGAGGGAGCGGATATGTTCGTCGAGCCCGGTTTCCGCCTTCTCCAGGGCTGCTGTCAGCGTGCTTTCGAGTGTCGAATGCCAACGCTCGTGCGCCGCCTTCACTTCGTTATCAAGATGAGTCTGCCAGGAGGATTGCGCAGCGGATAGTGACGCCCCGGCCTGCTGTCGAATCTCGTTCGCCGCCGCGCTCATGGCTTCGCTGTGCGCGGTTGCGGCCGCGTCGCGTTGCCGCGCGAGTTCGTCCACCTGACGCATGGATTCCGCGGCGCGATTGGCGATTTGGGTTTCTGCTTGTTCGCTTTGCGCGCGTAGCCGGGCGGCGGTTTCCTCGACTTGTTGAGAAAGAACGCGGAACGATTCCACGGCGTTCGCGAGATGTTGCGTCTGCTCGGTGCGCTCGGACGTTCCCCGGTCGGAGATTTGTTGCGTGAGCTGCCGCGTGAGCTCTTCAAGCTGCGGAGTAATCCACTGCGGAAGCTCCTTCTGGAACGCTTCCGTGGCCGCCGCATGCGCAGCGCGTGAGCGAGTGTCCGATTCTTCTTGAATTTTTTCGATGGCGCTCGAAACTTGCTGCGCCAGTTGCTCCCGGGCAACCGCGATTTTCTGTTCCCACTCTTCCATCGACACGCGGCGTTCGGCGGCCACCGCCTGTGCCGCTACTTCGCGTGCTGACGCTTGAATTTGTTGTTTCGCGTCGGCCACGAGACGCGCCATGTGCCGCGCCAGTTGCAGCGAGGCATCAGTGGCGCTTGCTGGAGCAGGGAAGACCCGCAGGTTGTCTTGCGGAGGCGCAGCGGCGGGTTCGGGTTCCGTCAAAGGCAAGTGTATTTCCGAAGGCTCCGAGACTTTCGACGCCACGTCAGCTGTGCCTTGGAACGCGCTTGTAACGCGCACTGTCTCCGAAGGCGCAAACCAATCCGGCGGCGGGAATGCGATCCCCCAGGTGTTGCCGGGAGTTTCCAGTTCGAGCGCCACCTGGAAAAGCTGCCGGACCGTGCGAGGCCTTTGAATCCAGGCTACGCGCCCGCGTGCCGTTCTCGGAGGCTGCCCGCCTTCCGGATGAGGCACCTCGAGCGTCACCCACATATTTTTTAGAACGTAGTGTTTCGATTGGTAGCGGCAACCATGGCAATTGATGATGAGCGTCGATGTGCGCTCCGTGAACGGGCGTCCCAGCGCATCCACACCTGTGACCGCCAGCGGAACCGCTTGCATGATTCGCGTGCTGCGGCGCTTCCGCAATTCCTCGTTTTGGTGCGCTACCGTTTCTGACATCATTTCCGCTGTTTCGTCGGCAACATTGCCGCTCTGCTCGTCCATGGACACCGTCGCCGCTCCTAGAGTTTGGGCTGAACTCCCAGATCGTTCACGACTTCTTGCTTACTCTTCCTCGCTATGTACCTTCCGACTTACCTTGCGAAGTACCTTCCGAGGTCGGCGTCTGGTGCGTTCCTGCGAGGAACTCCCATGCTTCCTTTGCGACCCAGATTGGTCCTACCAGCAAATAAACTGGTCCTTGAAAAAACGCCGGATGATTTCCCTCGATCTTGTGTCCAAGAAGGAGAAAAACCCACCCGCCTACAAAAAAACTCGCTCCCCAAATCCACTTCATGAAGATCAGCAGAATAATTCCCATAAAAATCATGGGGATGCCGACACCATGGAGAAACTTATTCCAGCCGGAAGAGTGCTCGTGATCGTATTGCGCCATGTAGTGCGCCAAACTTGGCAAAGCGCACCTCCTTGCGGTGGGGGACGACTCCGCGGGACTGAAACTCTATACCCAAAATGGTCCGTTGGCTAGAGGCGCCCATACGTACTAGAACGCTAGCCATTGGGTGTTCGAGGAAGCCGTTAAGACCCGCCTAAGCGTTCCATCCCGTCTCAGTTTTCGACTTTTAACTTTGAACCCTTAGGGCAGAACACGAGGGAGGTTAGAGGTCTCGTCGGCCCTCGAGCGCCTTGAGCATTGTAACTTCGTCGGCATATTCCAAATCCGCGCCTACCGGAATACCCACACCAATCCGCGTCACGCGTACGCCAAGCGGTTTCAATAATTTCGAAAGATAGACGGCCGTGGCTTCGCCTTCCGCAGTGGGATTCGTCGCGATGATGATCTCCTCGACCGTCCCTCCTTTCAGCCGCTCGATCAGGGACTTAATCCTCAGCTGCTCCGGCCCGCGCCCAGACAGCGGCGAAAGCGATCCTCCCAGGACGTGATACATGCCGCTGTACGTGCGCGTCTTCTCAATCGCCATGATGTTGTGCGCTTCTTCTACCACGCAGATCATCTTTTTCTCGCGATTCGCGCCTGTGCAGAAGTGACACGGGTCAGCATCCGTAATGTTGCTGCACACGGAGCATTCGCGGATTTTCTCTTTGGCATCGCGAATGGCGTCCGCCAAGCCCAGCGCGTCCTCCGGCGGACAACGCAGCAGAAAAAATGCCAGCCGCTGAGCGGTTTTCTGGCCAATTCCGGGGAGATGCTTCAATTCATCGATGAGTCGTTCTACAGGGGCGGCAAAATCAGGCATGCATGATGTGTAGCACAGCCGCGCATCGCGCGCAAACCTGCGAAAAAATTGGCGTGGCTGGTCACTTTTGGAGAACCCTCCTTGGCGCTTCGATACCCACACCACCTTTAGACGAGCGCCCCTCAAGCCTTTTCCGTAACTCATTAAAAAGGCAACACTTAGCGTTTATATGGTTACTACCTATGGGTGGTCCCAGAACATAATGCAAGAATCCGGCTCCCGCCCGTTCTACCATCAGAACTAATCGAGCGGTACGCCAGAGGAAAACCCATGCCCTTTCTCTACCTCTTGTTTGGTCTCTACGCGTTGCTCCTGCTCGCTACGCCCTTTTTGGTCATTGGTCTTTTCGTCAAGCATGACAGACTTCGCAAAAAACTGAACGAATTCACCGAGGAGAACGCGAAGAATCTCACGAAGTTGCAGCGCGCTGTCGGGGAGCTGCAAAGCAAACTTGCGGCAGCAACTTCGCACGCGACGCCCGCCGCCGAGAAACCGGCCACTCCGGAGGCTCGTCAGCCCGTCCCCGTTCCGAGATCGTTTCCACAAGTGTATGTACCCCCACCAGTTGCGGTTCCTCCCCGCGTCGAAGTGCAGCCGCCCCCAAAACCGCAAGCGCCGCCGCCTATTCCAGTCACAGAGAAAAAGCCCGACCCTGCGCTAGAGCAAAAGCCGCAAGTGCCGGCACCAGTTGTGCCTGTTCCACCTGCCGCGGTTCCGCCCGTAACAGCGACGCCGCCCACCTTTCCAGCCGCTGCCCCACCACCGAAGCCTCCAACGCCAACCGCACCGCTCGAGCCGAAACCTGCCGCGCCCACAGTCCCTCACACGCCCGCAATGCCTCCGCCTCAACCGGCAGCGATACCGCCCGCCATGTCCGCGCGCATTTCGAGTGCGCCACCGGTCTCGCCGCTCCGCGTGCCCGCGCCAAGGCCGACGATGAAGGATCGTATGAAAGCGATCTCCGCTCTGGAAGACGCGCTGGGCACCAACTGGTTTGCAAAGCTCGGCGGCATCATGGTCGTCATCGGTGTAACCACGCTAGCCTTGATCAAGCTGCAATCTTTTGGAGCCGCGGGAAAAGCAATCGTTTCCTTTCTCGTCGCGTTCTTTTTCTTGGCTGGCGGCATTTTCTTGGAGAAGCGCGAACGCTATCAACTTCTAGGCCGCGTTGGAATTGGGTGCGGCTGGGCCTTGCTTTTCGGTAGCACTTACGGAATCCACAATTTCCCCGCGATGCGCGTTCTCGATTCTCTCGTTCTGGACTGCATCCTCATGCTTGTCGTGGCGCTCGGCATGGCCGTGCACACGCTGCGCTACAAATCCCAGTTCGTCACCGGCCTCTCCTTTCTCCTCGGCTACACAACGGTTGCTCTGAGTTTCAGCGAGATTTCTCCAGTATCTTCGGCAGGCGCCAACGAGAGCACCGTCTACGGATTGCTCGCGGGCGTGTTCCTCGCGATCGGCCTTGTCACGATTGTGCTGAAGATGGGATGGTTCGAACTCGAAGTCTTCGGCATCCTCTCCAGCTACCTCAATCATCTCTATTGGCTCTACAAAATCCTTGGCCCTAACGGCGCGCACGGCCGCTTGTTCCCCGAATATCACGCCAGCCTGGCCATGCTGTTCTTCTATTGGCTGACGTTCCGAATTTCCTACGTCCTTCGCGGCATCAAAACCGATTTCGAGGAGCACGTCTCCACCGTTTCCGCGCTCCTCAACACGCTTCTTCTGCTAGGTGTGATGAAATTTCAATCCGTTCAACCGGATCTGGCCTACATCGCTTTGCTCCTCATCGGTGCGTTGGAATTCATCTTCGCCCAGCTGCCCATCACGAGGCGCCGCCGCCGCGCGTTCGTCATTCTCAGCTTGCTGGGCGCGGCCCTGATGATCGTCTCCGTTCCATCGCACTTCTCCGGCAATTCCGTCGCTTACCTCTGGCTCGTCGGCGCCGAAGTTTTTCTTTTCGCCGGAATTATTTTTGAAGAAGTTGTCTTCCTTCGCGTCGGCCTCTTCACCGGACTGCTTGTCGGCATCGATCTCCTCGCCTACAACTTCCGCCCGCTCGTCATGTTGCGCGCCAAATCAGAAGACCTCGCCTCGGAATCCGGCATCCTCTTCGCCGTTTGCGGCGTAGCGCTCTATCTCAACTCCCTGTACGTCGCTTCGCGATGGAAAGAATCCTTCCGCGCCACTCTCGACCGCCGGCTACTCGACATTCATTCTTATTTCGGCGCTTTCGCAACGGCCGCCGCAGCCTGGGCTCTTTTTGCGAATGATTGGACCGCGCTTGCTTTCGCCGCCACCATGCTCGCGCTGGCGTTCCTCGGTCGCCGCCTCGAATCGCGCCACCTGCAAATTCAATACGCCTTGCTCGGTGCGCTCACCCTCTATCGCGCCTTCGTCTTCAATCTGCACATCGAAAGCCCGGCCGATGCGCACATCACCACCCGTCTGATCACTCTTCCCATCCTCGGCGCTATCTTCTATCTCACCGCCAAACTCGCTGCTCTGCGCGATGACCAGGAACAGCGCGCCTTCCGCGGCCTCTTTGCATTCGCGGGCACGGCGCTGTTTGCAGCTCTCATCTGGTTCGAAGTGCCGGATCTTTGGCGTCCGCTTCTCTTCATCGCCTTTGCCGTCTCTCTTTCCGAAAACGCACGCGCCCTGCGCTATCCGCTTCTTGCGATCCATGCGCATGCCGTCACGCTGCTCGCCGTCTTCACCGCGCTCACTGCGGACCCGTCCACCATCCACGTCTGGCACACCATCCCTGTGCATGCTTTCGGTGGGTTGCCTGTTGTCGCGGGCTGCTACTGGATTGCCAAACGCCTCGGCGTGGAAAACGCGCGCCACGTGGAAATTGCCCGCATCGCTTACACCTGGATTGCCGCGGGCATAATGGTCTGGATTCTCGAGGAAGCGCTCGGCGACGCATGGATTGCCGTTGGCTGGATTGCTTTTGCCGTGGCCCTCGCGCTCGCAACCCGCTGGATTCGCTACCGCCAGCTCGCCTGGCAGGCGAATGTCGTCGCGCTCGCCTCTTTCTTGCGCGCCTATACTTTCAACTTGAATCTGTATGGACCGCTCTGGCGCCACGTTTCTCTCCGCCTTTTCACGGTCGGTATCGTCATTGCAGGCGCCTACGTGCTCGCTAAAATCGCCGCCGACGCTCTCGCAGAATTCGAATCCATCGTCCGCAACTCCTACACCTGGGCCGCCGCATTCTTCGTCGGCTTTCTCATTTGGTACGAAGCTCCGTACGCCTGGATCGCCGTCTTCTTTCTCGCCGCCGGAATTATCCTCGCGCTTGTTGGCCGACGCTGGAATCTTCCCCATCTCGGTTTTCAGGAACATCTCTTCGCCATTGCTGCTATCGCCCGCACCTTCGACTACAACTATCACCTGACCACCTACTACGGAAATTTCAGCGTCCGCATCCTCACCGTCTCCATCGTCGGCGCAGGCCTCTATGCCATTTCACGCAGAGCCACCGCTCCTGACGCGCCCTACGCGCTCCCTTCGGCGTATCTGCACACCACCGCCGCCACATCTCTCCTCGCTCTTCTCATGTGGTACGAAGTTTCCGCCGGCAGCGGCTGGCTCGCCGCGTTTTGGGCCCTCTTTGCGTTCGCGCTTGCCGCCGTCGATCGCCGCTTCAAGCTCGACGATCTGCGCTGGCAAGCTCACGCTCTCGCCGCGCTCACCATGCTCCGCAGCGTCAGCATCAACATGTACGTCCAGGACACCTGGCACGGCCTCAGCGTCCGCCTGCTCTCGCTCTCCATCGTAGCCGTCGTTTTCTATGCGATGTCGCGCCTTGTTCGCATGCCGGAGCAGTGGCGCGCCCGCGACTTCCACCACATCTATTCCTGGTCTGCATCCTTGATTGTTTCCTTGCTTCTCTGGCGCGAACTCAAGCCGCTTAGCCTCGCCGTAGGCCTCGCCGCTTTCGGCCTGGTCCTGTTCGAATACGGCCTGTTGCGCAAAATTGCGCAATTCCGTTATCAGTCTTACGTCGCTTTCACCGCCGCGTTCGCCCGCATTTTCTTCGCGAACCTTGCCGCTGGCGATCCCGGCGTTTTTTGGAGCGACCGCATCATCACCGTTGCTCCGCTCGCCTTAATTTTCTTCTTCGTGTATGCGCAGCTGCCAGCCAACGAAGAAAACACTACCCGCGACCGCCGCTTCCATTTCGATGCATTCGTGGCTTACCTGGGAACGGCCACGGTCGTCGCGCTGTTCTATTTCCAATTCTCGCCCGAATGGGTCGTTACTTCCTACGCTGCCCTGGCGCTGGCGTTATTCGCCGCCACATGGGCGTTGAAGCGGCAGCTTTTCCTGCATCAAGGAATCCTTGTCACGCTTGGAACCTTCGCGCGAGGCATGGCCCACAATCTTTTCGGTGGGAGTTATTTGACCGGCGGCAATTGGAGGGGCCGCTACTTTATCGTCGGCTCGGCCGCAGCGATTTTGCTGACGACTCTCTACTTTGCGTTTGCACTTCGCGGGCGATACGCGCCGCCCGCCAACGCGAGCCGCTGGAAGAAAATCGCGACCGCGCTCGTCGCCAGGCCCGAGCAACTCCAGTTCTTTGTTCCGGTGATCCTGGTCGCCACGATGTTTGCTCTGAAAATGAACGCCGAGTGGGTCACGGCCTCTTGGGGTCTCGAAGGACTGTGCATCGTTTTGCTTGCGTACCTGGTTAAGGAACTTAGCTATCGTCGGACCGCTTATGTCCTCTTTTTGCTCTGCATTGCAAAACTTTTCGCCATGGACTTTTGGCGAGAGACCAAGTTAGAAAGAGGAATCTCTTTTGCAGTGGTGGGCGGCGTAATCCTGGCTGTTGCATTCCTTCACACTCGACTCCAAGAAGTCTTCGAGCATCGCCAATGAAGCGCGCCGTGGTATTCATTATTTTCTTCGCCATTCTGGGAGTCTCCCTCGCCGGCCTCTACTGGAGCCAGCGCCGCGCCAAATCTCCTCCCGTCTCCGCAAACGCTATTCTCAATATCGCCGCCGATACGCAGCGCGACCTCACTCGTGTCCCCATGCATTTCACGCGACTCTCCGATGAACAGGAAATCGTTATCGGCAGGGAACTCTCGGAGCGCTACGCCCTGCAGCAGCGCAAGCTGACTCCGGAGGAAGAAGCTTTGGAAAGATATGTCCGCCGCGTCGGAGGCACAGTCGCCGCTCACGCGCACCGGAACCTTGCTTATTTCTTTTATGTTCTCCCCGATCACAACATGATCAACGCATTCTCGCTGCCAGGCGGCCCTGTTTATATCGGAGAGGGGATGCTCGACCAGATGGAAACGGAAGACGAGCTGGCGAACATTCTCGCGCACGAAGTCGAGCATATCGATCACTATCACTGCGTTGAGCGCATGCAGATCGAAGCCCAGCTCAAGAATGCAAATCTCGAACTTATGGGCCAATTGCTGCGAACCCCTCTGGAATTTTGGCAAGCCGGCTATCACAAAGACGAGGAATTCGAAGCCGATCGCGAAGGTGTTCGCCTGGCTGTCGAATCCGGCTACTCGCCGTATGGCGCCGTCACCCTCTTCACTCAGCTAGCCAAGCTCTGCAATGAATACGTCATCCACGCCCAAAGCCCCGAAGAAGAATTGTCCGAGCTCGCCATCCAAAGTCTCACCGGGTATTTCCGCTCCCACCCGCTCCCTTCCGAGCGCCTAGACCAAATCAATCGCCTCATCGCGCAGGAGCACTGGGAAGACCGCAAGACGCAGAAACCATTTCACGTCGAATACGAAGTCCACAACGGCCAATACGTGAAGTAAGGAGCCGAAATGGGAAGGAGAAAGATGCGACTTTATTTCCCGTTGATGGCGGTACTCAGTATCTGTTCGTTATTCGCAGCGACCCAGCCACTTGTCGCTGCGCAGGGAGGCAATTGCGATCTGCCGGGCAGCCTGGACGAGGAAATCGCAAAAAAGTACCCAGGTTCTCGCGTCGTTACATTGGCTGATCTCGATGAACACGACAAAGACCTCTTCCAGAAGGAGCACGGCTCGCAGTGTCCCGGACTCGTCTCGGTCGATTTCTACGGGCACGATGAACCGACTTGGGCTCTGGTATTGATCTCAGGTGACGGCCCGCAACGAATAGTGGAGTTCCTTGTGGCTCGAAAGGGTCCGAAAGCCTGGGAGTTTCTTTCCTTGGACAAAACAAGAGGGACGGCAGTGGTTTGGAGCGAAAGACCTGGCAGATATCAAAACAATATGGGCAGGGAAGTTACATGGGCAGTAAAAGCGGTTGTGGTTGTTCGCCAATATCCTACGAGGGGGACGATCGCTTATGCGTGGGTCGGAAACAAGCTCGAAGCAGCAGTATGGGCGGGGAAGTTACATGGGCGGTAAGAGTGGTTGTGGTTGTTTGCCAATACCTACGAGGGGAACGATCGCTTATGCGTGGGTAGGAAACGAGCTCCAGGCCGCAATTAAACCTTTGCCCCGAACTAAAACAAGCCGGGGATTTTCATTCCGGCGATTCCGGGAATACCGCCTGCGACATTTTTCAGCTGGTTGGTCAGCTCTTCGTCGACGCGGCGCGATGCTTCGTTGACTGCCGCGCGCACCAGGTCCTGCAGCATTTCCTGGTCCTTGCTTGCAAAAACTTCCGGCTCGATCCGCAGGTCCACGATTTGCTTCTGGCCATTCATCCTTACAGTGACCATGCCGCCGCCGGCCGAAGCTTCCACAGCCACGCCATTCACTTGTTGCTGCAAGTCTTCCTGCACCTGCCGCAACCTCGAGAGCATCTGTTGGATCGCATTGACTTCCATCAGGACTCCTCTTGGCGCCATTTTACTTCGGAGATTTTTCCTCCGAAGCGTTGCAGCATCGACCGCACCATCGGATCCCGCTCGAACTGCTCGCGCAACTCTTGGGTGCCCGAAGTTCCGCGCGGTGCAGTTGCTGCAACTGCTTCTACTTTAGCACACACTCTCACCGGTCGGCCCAGCACTTTGCTCGAACAGGTACGGACCTTTTCCAAAGAGTCGCGTCCTTCCATCATCTCCGCGAACGCGCGCTTGTCCGCCGAAAAATAAATTCTCAGCTCCGCGCCTTCCAGTTCCCAGCGGCTGCCTTGGTTCACAATCTCTCCGAGAAATTTCTGCTGCGCCTGAATTGCCGTTTTGATTTCCGCAACTTGCTCTTGAGTGATTCCATCCGCGCGCGTCTCCGGGCCGCTCTCTACTGCTGATTCAGATTCAGGCGAAGCTGTAACGGTTGCCGGAGGTTCCGCTGGAGGCGCAGCCTTTATCTCTGCGCGCGCCGGCGCTGCTGCCGCTGCTGCAGGCGCGCCAAAGCTCGGCGTAACCATGCGCGACGGTGGCGGAGTGAAAGTTGTTTGCGTTACAGGCGCAGCAGAAAAACTTCGCACCGGTGGCGCTTGCGGCGCTGCCATTGCCGGTGCCGCACTGGCGCTGTTCCGCATCGCACCAGAACTGCTTGATGTCTCCGGTACGCCGCTGCGAAGCTCAGCCAGCAACTCTTCCATGGGCGCGAGCCGTTGCGCATTAATCAGCCGCAACAGGCCCATCTCCAAATGGACGCGCGGATCGGGCTTCCGCCGCAAATCTTCGTCCGTCTGCAAAAGTATCTGAAAAAATCGCGTGAGGTCTTCTTCGGTGAATTGCGCCGCGGCTTTGGCCAGTGCAGGCCGTTGGTCGGCTGTCGCCGCGATCAAATCCGAATCCGCCCCGCTCACACGCGCGATCAATAGATTGCGCATGTGACGGATTGCCTCACGGCAAAAATGCTGAAGGTTGCGGCCTTCCTTCTGGAAAGTGTGGACGAGCCCGAGCGCGCGATCTGCCGAGCCTTCCGCTATGGCCGCGACAAGTTCGTTGAGCGAATCTTCCGGCACCACGCCGAGCAATTCGCGCACTTCTTTGTCCGGAATGACGTCGCCGCAATACGCCCGCGCTTGCTCCAGCAGAGAGAGAGCGTCGCGCAGGCTTCCTTCCGCCATTCGCGCAATCACCGCCAGCGCGCCCGGCTCGATCTTCAAATTTTCTTTTGCTGCGATCTCTTCGAGCCGTCCCGTAATTTCCGCAAACGTCAGCGCTCGAAAATGGAAATGCTGCGAGCGCGAACGGATGGTGTCGGCCAGATCTTCCGGCTGCGTCGTGGCCATCACGAAAATCACGCGGTCCGGCGGCTCCTCCAGGGTTTTCAGCAACGCATTCGACGCTTCGCTCGTAAGCATGTGCGCTTCATCGAGCAGCACAACTTTGCTTCTCGAAGCCGCCGGCGCGTAGCGCACCATCTCGCGCAGCTCGCGAATCTGGTCGATGCCGCGGTTCGAAGCCGCGTCAATCTCGATCACATCCAGTGAAGTCCCGGCGGCAATTTCTTTGCAGGAATCGCACTCGCCGCAAGGCTCCGCCGTCGGCCCCTTCGCGCAATTCATCGCTTTCGCAAGAATCCGCGCCGCTGTCGTTTTACCTACGCCGCGCGCGCCCGAAAAAATATACGCATGCGCCACGCGATCGTTTTTGATAGCGTTTGCCAGCGTTGAGGTGACGTGAGATTGTCCGACGAGGTCGCTGAATGTTTGCGGGCGCCACTTCCGGGCTATGACTTGATAGCTCATTTCGCGTCAGTCGACTTGGAACTCCTCTGCCGTTTCGTAAGTCAAACAACAAAAACCTGGCTGCAGTTCGATGCGAGGAACTTCGGGTGATCTGCGGCACCCGAGGCAATCCCGATACCGTTGCTCCCTTCCGGGCCTGGCGGGGTTCGCGGGACCTCGTTGCACAGAGCCCGAAGTTCCACGCTCCGGCAGCCGCGCTCCTCGCGCCGCTGCAGAGTTGAGTTTAACACACAGAAGTTTGAGTCGCGCCACGTTGGTATTTCCCCGCAGCGCGACGCGGCTCTTACAAATGCTGCTTCGTGTTGTGGCTTCTACGTTTTTTTGCGCGAAGTCTTTCCTTCGCTCCTAGTTCTTCGGATAGTTGGGGTCGGCTTTTACTTCCAGGATTTGCTTGGTGTGGCGTTCGCTGTGCGCGGCGATCAGCAGGACGAATTCGTAGCCGTCCAGTTTTGTGCCCATCGGGCTATCGACGGCGTGATCGCGCAGGCCCGGCGTGGTCTTCACGAAATCCTCCGTTTTGGCGCGGCTTTCGACGAAGTGTTTCAAGGAACCGTCGGGCGAGCCAAAACGGTTCGTCGGAACCAGCGGTTCAGGTGCTTGGGCTTTTTGCGAGCGGTCTGGGACCATGGCTATCACGCCATCGTCAATTTTCTTTGTGTCGCGGCCGGGGACTCCTGGGGCCATCATTACTTTTTCAGCGTCCATGCCGCGAATGTAGTCTTCGGCGGCGGCGAGGTGCTCAACGCACTGCGCGATGGACCAACGATCTGGTCCGGCTTTGAAATTCCATTGCGCTTCCGAGAGACCTTTGGTGGCATCGAGGACGCCTTGCTTCGTTTTCTCGAGATATTGGACCGCTCGATCCTTTTCCGCTTGGGTTAGTTCTTGCGGGGGGAGAGGCATGGCTGCGAAAAACGCGCTGTAATTGTTGAACTTCCCGAGCTTCACTTCTTGCGCGCGAAGGGATGTGGCTGCCGAACACGCCAGAATTGCAATCGTCGCACCTACTATGAGTCTCTTGAACATGTTTGCTCGCTTTCCTTTTGTGATTGGTGAGGGAAACGGAAACTGTTGGAGCTCGGGAAGAGCACGCCCGGACAGCTGGGGATGGCGGATTTCCTCTTCGAGAGACCCTCCGTGTGACAAGCAATGTACCAGCGATTTCGCGCCGGGTCCATTGCCTCCGTCCCGCCGCGAAAGCTTGGCCGAATGGCCTGCCGCCCCTTGCATAGGTGTACGTGGGCGGCATGGACGAAATAACGAAAGAGGGGGGCCCCCCGGGGTTTTTGCGTAAGTGCGGATTCTACAGGGTTTACGGGTGCATCTTACGTAGGTGCGGATCAAGGGCGGCCTTCGATGGAGCGAAGGCCACCCAGTCCTAAAGGAACGTCGAGAATATCTCCGCGAGTTACTGCTCGCCCGGCGGAATCTAGGCCGAGGCGGCGCTGGCGCCTTTGAGGAAGGCCAGCAGATCGGAGTTGATTGTGGCGGCTTCCGTAGTGGGCATGCCGTGCGGGAAATTCTTGTAGGATTTGAACACCGAGCCCTTTACCAACTTGGCGCTGAGCGGGCCGGCGGCGACGTAGGGGACGATCTGGTCGTCTTCGCTATGCATCACCAGTGTCGGCACCGTGAACTTCTTAAGATCCTCGGTAAAGTCGGTCTGGGAGAAGGCCACGATGCCGTCATAGTGCGCCTTGATGCCGCCCATCATGCCCTGGCGCCACCAATTTTGAATGATGCCTTGGGATGGTTTCGCGCCGGGGCGGTTGTAACCGTAGAAGGGTCCGGTCGGCAGATCCAAATAGAATTGCGACCGGTTGGCCGCAAGCGCCGCTTGAAGGCCATCGAATACTTCTTTGGGCTGACCGGCGGGATTCGCCGGCGTCTTCACCATCAGCGGAGGCACCGCGCTAATGAGGACTGCCTTGGCGACGCGACTTTCGCCGTGGCGTCCTATGTAACGTGTCACTTCGCCACCGCCGGTGGAGTGGCCGACATGGATGGCGTTCTTTAAATCGAGATGCGCGGTAAGCGCGGCGAGGTCATCAGCGTAGTGATCCATATCGTGTCCGTCGCCGGGTTGGCTGGAGCGTCCGTGGCCTCGCCGGTCATGGGCGATGACGCGATAGCCGTGCTTTAAGAAGAACATCATTTGGTTGTCCCAGTCGTCGGCCGAGAGAGGCCAACCGTGAGAGAAAACGATGGGCTGGCCGCTGCCCCAGTCCTTATAGAAAATAGTGACTCCATCCTTCGTCGTGATCGTAGGCATTGTGGTTCTCCTTTTCGTAGCTTTTCACTGCTATTCGTGTTTCAAGGAATTTGGTCCGCTGCGCGGGTATGAACGGTGAATATCTTTGTTTTGCGCAACATAAAGAAGAGTCGATGAAAATCGGAAGACGAACTAGTGCGAGCAGCCCGGCTGTGCGTCCCCCGAAGAGTGGTCCTGTGGCTTTGATGCTGGTCCGAAGGAATCAGGTGTCTTTTTCTTGATGTTAGTAGAGAGGATGGGAGGGAGGTTACCTAACTCGGAACGAGGAACGCGAGGGGAGCGGCTGGGGAAAATTTGGTTTGGTATTCTGGATACAGGCCCTCAATTTCCTACAAAGGAGATCCCCAGATGAAAATATTCTTAGCCATTGCTGCTGTGTTGCTTGTGCCGGCGTGCGGTTACGCGCAGGCATCAAAGCCTTGTGAAGAATTGAAGACAGAAATTGCAGCGAAGCTGGACGCCAAGGGCGTCAAGGGGTATTCGCTGGATATCGTGGCGAAGGACGCGGACGCGGCGGACGGAAAAGTAGTCGGCACTTGTGAAGGCGGGACGAAGAAGATCGTGTACAAAAAAGGCGCAGCTGCCGCGGAAACTCCGGCTAAAGCGCCGAGCGGGCTCTGAAGCGCTGGGCGGTTGATCAGCCGCCCGTCGCGGGTCAACCAAGGCAGCGCCAAAGGTAATATAAGCTGGACGCGTTAAAGGGCGCCCGCCCAAGAGCTGAGGCGTGCCCCCGCCTGTTGTTTTTTGTTCTTACCTTACGGTGCGCGGAATATTTCGCGCGGCGTGAATAATCCGAATGACCCGCGGCGGTTTTTTCTCCGGGTCGTAGACAATCCAATAATTGCGGTAGGGTTGCACGAGCCAGAATCGCAACGGCAAATCAGTGAGGTCTTCTCGAAAACGGCCAGCGAGGGGAGTATCGGCCAAGAGGGCGCAGGCATCATAGATCGCTCCTTCGACACGATTTGCTGCTTCAACATCATCGCCGGCGATGTAAGTCCAGATTTCGAGGAGGTCGTCGACCGCTTGCGGTGTGAGTTGGTAACTACTCATGCTTGGCGGTTCTTAGCGAGCCAAGAGCGTTTCCTCTCGTCCAAAGTTGAGCGAACCCCATCAGAATCGATCAGTTCACCGCGTTGCGCGGCCGCGTAGCCTTGTTCGATCTTTGCCCGTATCTCGCTGCCATGTTCTGCCAGCCAAGCTTCTTGATCGTGGAGCAAGGAAACGGCGCGTTCAATGAATTCATCAACGGACTGGTAGGGTCCGCGCTGAACGTCTTGCTTGATCATTTCTTCCAGCTCGGGGCGCAGGTGAATCTTCATGAGCACCAGTTTACCTCTACCTCGCCCAAGCGAAGAGAGATTTCTCTCTACGCAGATCGACCATTCCACAGGAGTGAGATGGGAAGAAAAAAGTCGATCCGCTTCATTTAGAAATGACAGGTTCAGGAAGTAGAAACATGCTAGCGGCGGATGCTGCGCATCCAGTCGCCCCAGCTTAGGCCGATGCGCGTCATTAGTATGGCGGCGGACAGGGCCAGGAGCATGCGCAGGGCGAATTCAGTTGGACTGTGTTCGGTTGGGAGCCAGAGGTGGCGCGCCCAGGGGGATGCAGGGTGCATGAAGTAGGGGGCGTTGTTGGTGGCGAAGAACCAGTTGCGGGAGGCGGGGGACATTAGGAAATTGGCGAAGGGCCATTGGACCGCTACGAAACTTATGAGGGAGGCTGCGCCGAGGACGGCGGCTTGGGTCCAGCGGTTCAGCGTGCTGATGTGGCGGCGTACGATATCGAAGACAACGGCGGGAACGATCAAGAGCAGCGGGAAATCTGGAGGGACCAAGTGCGTGATTTTTTGATAGACGGGGCCTAGCTTGGGCTCGGCGGGGACGAGCGGGAGGAGCCACATGAAGGTCAGGTGCATCAGAGTATAGAGGCCCATAATGATGGTGGCAGCCCAGCGGTTTTCTGAGGCGCGCGACACAGCGGCGAACCATATCGGCGCGACGAACATGACGACCAGGTAGAACTTGGCACCGTGCATATACATGCGGAAGGTGTCTTCTTGCATGATGCCGACGGTCATGCCCAGCAGGAACATGAAACAGAAGAAGAGGATGCGTTCGAGGCGGGCGCGGTACTCGCCGGTGGCGCGATTCACTTCGGCGAGGACCATGACCAGGGTGCCGAAGCGGATGCCAGTCATGCCGAGAGCTAACAGGATGTGCGGGGGGCTGAGGATTTTTACGTCGAGGCCATATGCGTTGTGCCACCAGTTGTCGAAGGGGGCGGAGGTGATCATGCCGACGGCGCCCCAGGCGGAGAGGAACGCGCCTAGCGGGCCGCGGAATCCCCAGATGGAAACGGAATTGGCGCGGAGAGGCGAGTCTTTGCGGAAAGTTGTGGAGAGGATGAGGTAGCCGCAGCCGAAGCCGGCGAGGATGCCGCAAAGTTGAATCAGGAGGTGCGCGGGAGTCCAGAACGTGTCGCGGCCGACGCTTTCGTGCCAGGAAATGTCCCAGACGCCGCCGACCACGCTACAGGCGACGGCGATGACGTTGCACCAGATGTACCAGGGGATGGAGAGCGTTTTGGCGGAGACGTGCTCGGCGGTGCGGGATTGGAGTGTCGCGGGGAGTGGGAGAGTTTCGGCCATTGCGTGCGCTCCGACGAGACTGTGAATCCTGATGTGCGCGCCGCAAAACCGCGCGATTATAAGTTTACACTGGAAGGGCATTCAGGAAAAAGATTCTTACAGAGGACAGCCAAGATACATCGCATGCAAAAGGCTCATGCGATGTAAATGCGCCTGGCTGTGCCACGATGCGCATCAGTTGAAGCGCGTGGTTTTCCAGAGAGCGACGGCGCAGCCCAGCAGGAAAATTAGCATGGCGGCGGCGAGCGCGACGAGAGCGGGCCAGTTCAGGGCTAGGTCTGGGGCGCGGGCTAGAACGGCAAGCGTGATGAAGATTGTGGTGGCGGTGATTACCAGGAGATAGTCGAGCCAGGTTCTGGAGGATTGACTGGCTGGCTGGCCGCTTGAGTTGCTCGCGTTGTTCGCATCGTGGCCGGAGAGAGCGGCTTGGACGTAGTTAGCGTCGACTTTGTAGCGCTGGCCTTCGCGATCGGCGGCTTGCTTCCAGCGGGCATGTTCTTTGGCGGCGACGCTGGAGAGGGCGATGGCTCCTGCGCCTGCGGCCATCAAGAGAGAGCCGCCGATGACTTGCGCGTAAAGCGATGCGCTGAGGCCGCGGAGTTCTCCGAAAACCAGGATGCCCCAGAGTAAGCCCCACAACTGATTTGTGTTTGAGAGCGGAATGCCACGGCTGATGCCGATGTATTTTGCGGCGTATTGCTGAAATAAATCGCCGATGACCCAGACGAAGCCGCCTAGCATGAGCCAGAAGAGGACGGGCTTGGCGAGCGCGAGTTCATGAGAGAGCGCGGCGGGGCCGCCGCCGTAGACGAGGGCGAGAGTCAGCATCATGCCGAGTTCGCCGATGGCGAAGAAGGCGATGAAAGAGAGAGGATTCATGCCGGTCAGATAGGCTTTGCGATAGGGGACATACATGGTGCCCCAGAGAACGCCGGCGGCGAGTGCGGCCAGGATTCCGCGCATCGGGTGCTCGGCGGGGCTTTGCGCGGAGGAGGCGATGGCGAGAAGCGTTGCGCCAGTGAACATTAATAGTGCGCCGCCGAGGACGGTGAGCCAGCGGAGTTTGCCGGCGTCACGCAATTCGTTGAAGAGAAGAAAGCCCCAGAAGATGCCGAGAAGACTGTTGATGTTCCAGAGAGGGAAGGCGATGCTGAGGCCGATGTCGCGAATGGCGAAGATGGTCAGCGTGTTGGCGACGGCCCAGAGGCAGCCTGCGAGGATGCCCCAGACAATCAGGTGAGGGGCTTGGCGAATGTCGGCGCGCATTTGGCCGGTGCCGCGGATGAGGGCGGGGAGGCTCCAGCGCGCGAGAAAGACGCCTACTACCATTAAGAGCGAAACGACAAGCGGCGAGACGCCTAGTTTTACTAATTTTGTTGGAGCTTCGGCGGCGCCTAGCCAGGCTCCGGCGCCGAAGCCGCAGAGGATTCCGACGAGTTGCAATTTACGAAGGCGGGCGGACTCAATCGCGGGCGGCAACATTTTTGCGGCGGAAGATTCCATGCGCGTGATCAGCGGATCCAATGCAGAACGACGAGCCCGGCGAGCAAGACGACGGCGGGGACCCAGAAGTGAACATCGGTCAGGATCATCGTCCAAACGCCGGCGGATTTCTGCGACGCGCTTTCGTTAGGCATGCGATTGCTCCATCATTGCAGCGATCGACGCTGCGACTAAATTTGCTGGCGCTTCCAGCGGCCGCGTTTGAACAGGATGATGCTGACGGCGGCGATGAACGCCTCGGCGATGACGATCGACAGGAAGACTCCGTTGGAGTGCATTCCGCCGGGAATCGCCAGGAAATACGCCAACGGAATTTCCAAGAGCCAAAAGCCGAAGAAATTTACAAGTGTTGGCGTGACGGTGTCTCCCGCGCCGTTGAACGCCTGCAACATTACCATGCCGTAGGCGTAAGCGATGTTGCCGTAGCTGAGGATGCGGAGGCAGGAGGCGGCGAGTGGGATGACTTCGGGATCGTGGGTGAAAAGGCGAACGATGGGTTCGGCGAAGAAGATGAAGAGTATGCCTATGACGCCGAGGAAGAGCATGTTGTAAAAACCGGTGCGCCAAACGGATTTTTCGGCGCGGTCGGGTTGCTTGGCACCGAGATTCTGGCCGACGAGCGTGGCTGCGGCGTTGCTGAGTCCCCAGGATGGCAGAATGATGAAGACCACGATGCGAATGGCGATGGTGTAACCGGCGAGGGCGGCGGCGCCAAACATGCTGACGATGCGCACGAGGCCGATCCAGCTGGTGTGGGCGATGGCGAATTGGAGGATGCCGGTAAGCGAGACACGGAGCAGCCGCAGCAGAACTTGAAAATTCAGGCGAATCTGTTGGCGGAGAATGCGAATGCGTTCCGAGCCGCGGAGCAAGCGATAGAACTGATAGAGGACGCCGATGCTGCGTCCCGTGAAGGTGGCGAGAGCGGCGCCGGTGACGCCGAGCTTGGGAAATGGACCCCAACCGAAAATGAGGCAGGGGTCGAGGACGAGATTGATGATGTTGGAGACCCAGAGCAAGCGCATGGCGATGGCCGCGTCGCCGGCGCCGCGGAAGATGGCGTTGTTGAGAAAGAGCAGCATGATAACGCCGCTGCCGCCGAGCGCGATGCGAGCATAGCCGGAGCCGACGGCGATGATTTGCGGCGTGGCGCCCATTGCGTGCAAGAGGTTTGGCGCGAAGAACAAGCAGGGCAGGCCGACGATGACCGAGACGGCCAGACCGATGGCGATGGCTTGCACACCGGCTACGGCAGCGCCTGCGGGATCTTTTTCGCCGATGCGGCGGGCGACCATGGCGGTGGTGGAGAGGCTTAGCCCAAGGCCGACGGCGAAGACCAAGCTGAGCAGCGATTCGGTGAGGCCGACGGTGGCGACGGCGTCCGCACCGAGGCGGCCGACCCAGAAAACGTCGACGACCGCGAACAGCGATTCCAGCACCATTTCGAGGACCATCGGAATGGCCAGTAGCAGAATGGCGCGATTGAGGCTGCCGGTTGTGAAGTCTTGATGCGAGCCGCGGAGTGCCTCGCGGACCGAGCTCCAGAAACTTGGCGGGGCTGGAGTGGCGGCAACTTGTTCCACTGACATATATATATCTCCACGAGCTGCGCGGGCGCTTACTCAAAGAAAGAGCGCGGTCGCGCTGGTTCGGAGTTCTTGTGGTAGAAGCGAGAAAAACTAGATCCGCGCGAGCGGATTAGATGTACTGCGGGGTTGGAAGGTCGAACATCAAATTGTCCTTGGCGCTGCCTTTTGGCAGGGGCTGCACCAGACTACGCAGATGGCATTTCAGGTTCGCGATTGGCGCATTGTAACCCGTGCGATTGGTTTCTGGCTAGAAAAACTGTCAACGAATACACGCAATCTTAAAGAACCTGCGGACAGCCAAGGTTCGATAGCTGGTTAACGATAACAGACCACCCCCTCCCGGTTTTTGCGTAAGTGTTGATTCTGAATGGTTTAGGGTTTTGGCTAAGCCATTTAGAATCAGCATTTACGGGAGATTCGTGCAAGTGTTGATTCTAAACGGGTTACGAATTGCACCAAAATTGTGCAAAATATGGCCTTTGATTAGGCGCTTTTGCTTGAAGTTCGCGCGGCGGCGAAGGCCACGCGGACCGCAGTTGCTAGTGTCGGAGTTTCCAGCACAGCGAACGGCGCGCTAAAACAAAAAACGCCAATCTGGAGATTGGCGTTCCGGGCACGCGGCACAAAGCCACCCAGAAAGAGTATACGCCAATACTAATTGCCTGTCACGAACTAATTGAATTGGGTGGATGTAAGTTTCCAACTAGGCCCTCAATCCGGAGTGGTGAAAATGCGTCGTCAAAGGACCGGTCTACAGCAATCCCCTCGGAATCTGATCTTCGGGCCGCTTTAGCGGTGTCGGCGCGTTCCGAACGATCTCAAGCGCAGACGGTGTAGCAGGAACGAAACGGCAGGAATAGAAGCCGGGACCACCGAAGAACAAAACCTGACTGCCAATCTTCGTCTGGGGCCAAATCTGGTTTGCGATCATTTGTGCTGCATCCCTTGGCGAGGGGATCGTCCGGTGGAAGCGAACATTGTTCCAGAATCCGGAGTTCTGTCCCCGAATCACTTCTTTCAACTTGTAATCAGTAAACCAGTCCTCCGTTTTGTCCCCATCTTCGTTGACTTCGATCCTTCTCGAACCGGTAACTTCGAGAAGCAAGACCGATATATCGGGAAGATAGCGCATGCGCCCCTCAATGATTGAGTCTGGGCATTTTTCGGAGATCAATTGCTGATATGTGGATTCTTGGATCGTCTTCACGTCGGCCGAAATCTCGGGGGCAATGTCGCTAGCGTCATCGCAGCCGGGTAGGCCCCAGAGGCAGCTTATATTCAGATGGAAGACGCGCTTGGTCAACTCCGGAGGCGCATCATTGGTGTAGATGACATACAAAGCATTTCCCTCACGCCTGGGGCGATATTGCGGGCTGTAGTCGTCGACGCTGGTGACTCGAAGTCCTCCCGACTGGTATGGAAGCCACAATCCATGGACACTCCTGGCGGAAACGATGTAACCGGTGTAACCCGGATATTGCGGGCGCACCCACTGGTTGTCCACGCCGTACTCAACCTGTAGCACTTTGCCATCCTGCACCAGAACGCCCGCGTCAAAACCAATGTACTGGTAGCGGAGCCAGTCTAGAGGGCCTCGTGGCAATCGGTCGGATTCGTTGGAGATGTGCACATAGTAGCTGCGGTACGAAATGCCGCCGGCTTTCCAATCTCTCTGAGTCAGATATGGAACTATTTTTTTCAACTGTTCTTCGGTGGTCTGATCCAAACGTATCTCGCTTAGTCCGTGCAATACGGCCTCGATCTTTCGCACCAGGAGATATGAGCGGAGCCATATGGCGGTCGAGATGAGCAGGAGGAGAAAAAACATCGCGAAATAGATTCGCCGAGCCCAAGGCCCCGATAGCGTTTTGGCAATCCGATGGAAAAAGGGGAAATGCTCTTTTGCATTCAGAGCTTGGGGCGATATGTGCATTTGGTCTCGAGACTCCCGAGTAGCAACAAAGTTACGAACAATACGGCGGTGTTACCCGAATCGCGGCGACACGATTCACCGCAATGCCAAGGATTCCGAATTCCTTTTAACATTTCTTTTATATGACATTTTACGGTATAGCCGCTTCGTGACCGTTGCGAACATGGGGCTATGTGCTGACAAAGGGAACGCGAGCGCACGCGCCTGGTCATTATCGAAAACCGAACCACTATCTTGAATTGGATAACGGGTCATTGCGCGGAACGGGTGACGCGGCGGCTAGGGGAACGTGATTGGTTTGTTCTTGCGCGATGTGGCTGTAAGATTGTGCGCGATTTGAGGGTTTGGGGACTGGGGAGGAAACAGACAATGTTGCGATTTGCTGCGAGCGTGGTGGCGTTGGTGGTGGCGAGCGTGTGTTTGGCGGATGAGAATCCGCCGTTGCTGTTGCATCACCCGACGGTGAGCGGGACGCAGATTGTTTTCGTGTATGCGGGGGATTTGTGGAGTGTGCCGAAAGAAGGAGGCACGGCGCAGCGGCTGACGGCGGGGAACGGGGCGGCGTCGCGGCCGGTGTTTTCGCCCGACGGGAAGGAGATCGCGTTCACGGGGAACTACGACGGAAACGCGGACGTTTATGTGATTGCTGCCGGCGGAGGGACGCCGCGGCGGCTTACGTACCATCCGGCGGCGGATGAAGTGATGGGATGGACGCGCGACGGGAAGTCCGTGCTGTTTGCGTCGAATCGAAACAGCCATTCGGGCTTCAGCCAGCTTTTCACGATTTCGCGGGATGGCGGATTTCCGACGGAGTTGCCGTTGCCCATAGCGGCCGAAGGTTCGTACTCGCCGGACGGGAAGGAACTGGCGTACGTGCCGCTGGACCACGCGTTTGAGATATGGAAGAGGTATCGCGGCGGACGCGCTTCGAAGGTGTGGATTGCGCGGCTCTCGGATTCCAGCTGGACGCCGGTGCCGCGCGAGAATTCGAATGATTTCAATCCAGTCTGGGTGGAGCAAAAAGTGTTTTTTCTTTCGGACCGGAATGGGCCGATGTCGCTCTACAGCTACGACACGAAGACGAAGCAAGTCAGCGTGGCGCTGAAGAATGATGGACTGGATTTCAAATATGCGAGCGCAGGACCGGATGCCATTGCGATCGAACAGTTTGGGGCGATCTGGCTCTATGACCTGAAGACGGGCGCGGCGCACAAGGTGGACATTCATATCGCGGGAGACCTGCCACAGCTGAGGACTCGATATGAGAATGTGGCCAACCGAATTCGTAATGCGGACATTTCTCCGACGGGGCTTAGAGCGGTATTCGAAGCGCGGGGGGAGATACTGACGGTGCCAGCCGAGCGCGGCGACATTCGGAATTTGACGAATACCCCGGGAGCGGATGAGCGATATCCGGCGTGGTCGCCGGATGGGAAGAGTATCGCGTATTTTTCGGATGAGTCTGGCGAGGAACAGCTGTACGTGAAGAATCAAAATGGTCAAGGGGAAGCGCAAAAGATTGACTTGGGCAGGCCTGGGTCGTTTTTCTTTTTTCCGACGTGGTCGCCGGACAGCAAGAAGATTGCGTACACGGACAAACGATTGAATCTTTGGTATGTGGACCTCGAGAAGAAAACGCCGGTTAAAGTTTTCCACGACCGGTTTACGGGGCCGCAGCAAATCTTCCAGGCGGCGTGGTCGCCGGATAGTAAGTGGCTGGCTTACGCGGGGCAGGAAGTGAGCCACATGCGGTCGGTGTTCCTGTATTCGCTGGACACGGGCAAGAGCGACCGTGTCACGGATACGATGAGCGATTCGTTTTCGCCGGTGTTCGACAAGGGCGGCAAATATCTGTACTTGCTTTCAAGTACGGACGCTGGGCCGTTGATGGACAACTCGATGGATAGTTTTAACCGTCCAGTGACGAGCAGCGTATACATCGTTGTGCTTCGCAAGGATTTGCCGTCGCCGCTTGCGCCGCTGAGCGACGAAGAGGGAGAAGCAAAGGCAGAAAGTGCAAAGACGGATGCGGCGAAGACGGACTCCGCAAAGACGGACTCCGCAAAAGCAGGTGATAAGGAAAAGGAAAAAGAGAAACCGCCCGCCGCAGTGAAAGTGGATTTTGAAAAGATAGGCCAGAGGGTTCTGGCGATGCCGATTCCAGCGAGGAACTACACGGAATTGAAGACGGGAAAAGAAGGAGTTTTGTTTCTCGTGGAAGGACCGCTGGTCGAGCCGTTAAACGGTCCAATCACGCTGACGGCGCACCGCTTTGAGCTGAAGACGCGCAGGACGGACAAATTGCTTGAGAATATGCTGGCGTTCTATGTGTCGGCAGATGGAGAAAAGCTGCTTTACCGGCACGCGAGCGCACCGCAGCCGGGCGGAACGGCGCCTGCGCAGGTGTGGGCGATTGCGCCGCTTCCGCCAGCGCCATTGCCGGGAGCGCCGGGGACGGGCGGTTCATCGGGAGGAGGGGGCACACCGGTTGGAGCGAAGACACTGAATCTTGCGGCGATGGATGTACGCATCGAGCCGATGGTGGAGTGGAAAGAGATGTATCACGAGGCGTTCCGGTTGGAGCGCGATTTCTTTTATGAGCCGGGATTCCACGGACTGGACTTGGCGGCCACGGAGAAAAAATTCGCGGCGTACTTGCCGGGAGTGGCGTCGCGCGACGACTTGAACTACATCTTTAGGGAGACGATGGGCGAACTCACCGTCGGTCATTTGTTTGTGCGGGGCGGCGACGGGCCGGAGGTGAAGCGCATTCCTGTGGGGCTTCTCGGCGCAGACTACAAGATCGAGAATGGGCGGTATCGGTTTTCGCGTGTTTATGATGGCGAGAATTGGAATCCGCAGCTGCATGCGCCGCTGACGCAGCCCGGCGTGAATGTGGTGGAAGGCGAGTATCTGTTGGCGGTGAATGGGCATGAAGTGCGCGGCAGCGATAACGTCTACAGCTTTTTCGAAGAGACGGCGGGGAAAACCGCGCTGCTGCGCGTCGGGCAGAACGCGGACGGCAGCGGCTCTCGCGAAGTGAGCGTGGTTCCCGTCGAGAACGAGCAAGGGCTGCGCAATCTGGCCTGGATCGAAGGTAACCGGCGCAAAGTAGACGAGCTCAGTGCAGGGAGGCTGGCGTATATCTATTTGCCGGATACGGCAAGCGGCGGCTACATCTACTTCAATCGATATTTCTTTTCGCAGGCGGGCAAGGATGGCGCGGTTGTTGACGAGCGCTTCAATGGAGGCGGGGCCAACACCGACTACATCCTTGATTATTTGCGGCGGACGCTTATGAACTATCGCACTACGAGGGATGGCGAAGACATGACGACGCCGGTGAGCCTGATTCAGGGACCGAAGGCGATGATCATAAATGAGTATGCAGGCTCTGGCGGCGACGCCATGCCGTGGCACTTCCGGCAAGCGAAGATAGGGACGCTGGTTGGAAAAAGGACGTGGGGCGGGCTGGTGGGATTCCATGGCCCGTCTGCCTCGCTGATGGACGGAGGAGTTGTGACCGCGCCGAGCCGGGGATTCTGGACACCGAACAACGATTGGGAAGTGGAAAACCACGGCGTTGCGCCGGACGTGGAGGTCGAGTTGGATCCGAAAGCCGTGCGCGAAGGACATGACCCGCAGCTTGAGAAAACGGTCGAGCTTCTGCTGGCCGATCTCGAGAAGAACCCGATTCCCAAGCACAAGAAGCCACCTTATCCGAGTTACCATGGCAAGAGCGGAACTACGGCGACGAACCCAAGCCATTAACGCCACTCGCTTGGGCGACAGAGTTCTTGTTCAAAGGGACAGAGAACTAATCTGAAACTTTCTGCACGCGTGCGGCGTAGGAATTGCAAGGAGCAGTGTGGATGAAGAGGCGGGTGCCCCTTCGAGAACCGGTTGGCATCGCGCTGGAGACACTGCGAGCGCACAAGATGCGTTCGTTTCTGATGTTGTTGGGAATCATTCTGTCTGTCGCCACATTGATCGTGGTGATTGCGCTGATTTCCGGAGTGAATCAATACATTGCCAACAAAGTAGCCAATCTGGGTTCGAATGCGTTCACGGTGATGCGGTATCCCATCATTACGGAGATGGAAGAGCTGGTGAAAGCCATGCGCCGGAACAAACTCGTCACGTGGGACGACTATGAAGCGCTGCGTGAGAACCTGAAGCTGCCGGAGCGCGTGGGCGCGGAGATATGGACTTCGGGAAAGGCGCGCGTCGGATCGCTCACAGTGCAGGACACGAGCATCCGAGGGGTGTCTGCAAGCATGGGGCAGATTGACGTCGAGGAACCCGCCGATGGCCGGTACATCGTCGAGGGAGACGAGCAGAGCCGCGCGATGGTGGCGATGATTGGCTCCGAACTAGCCAACAAACTCTTCCCGAGCCTTGACCCCGTGGGACACGAAGTGATGCTGGATAACCGGCCGTTCATCGTGGTTGGCGTTGCTAAGCCGATCGGCACCGTGCTCGGGCAATCGCAAGACAACTTCGCGTATATTCCGGTGGAGACGTACATCAAAATTTACGGAGCGTACGAGGGCATCTGGATCAACATCCAAGCGCGCGGCCCGGAGTGGATGGAACGGACGCAGGATGAAGCGCGTGTGCTGATGCGCGCGCGGAGGCACTTGTCCCCCAATGAAACTGACTCATTTGGGATTCTGGATTCGGCGACGCTGATGAAGCTGTGGAATCAGCTAACCGGCGTTATCGCTATGGCCATGGTGGGGGTGGTTTCGGTTTTCCTGGTGATCGGCGGAGTGGTGATTATGAACGTGATGCTGGCCACCGTCACAGAGCGCACACGAGAAATCGGGATTCGCAAGGCGCTTGGCGCGAGCCGGAGGGATATCCTGTTGCAGTTCTTAGTCGAAGCGTGCGTGATGTCGGCAATGGGCGGAGCCATCGGCGTCACGATTGCGTACGGAATCTGCCTGCTCGCGAAGGCCACAACCTCGATTCCAATGCACGTACCTATTTCCGCAGTCGTCATCGCGGAATTGATCTCGGCGGCCGTGGGGATTTTCTTTGGCGTGTATCCGGCACGCAAGGCGGCGATGTTGGAGCCGATCGAGGCCCTGCGGACAGAGATCTAGCAGACGAGTAAATCAAAATGCGAATGTCGCTCGGCGAAAATGCCCGCATGGCTCTCACGACGTTGCGTGAGAATAAGATGCGGTCTTTTCTGACCGTGCTCGGAGTGGTGATCGGGATCACGGCGTTGTTGTCCGTGGTTGCGGTTTTAATGGGTGTCTACAACGACGTAAACGCTTTTCTGAGCGACTTCGGCTCGGATACGCTGTTCATTTTCAAGTTTGATCCTGGGATTCACACTTCGGGACGACTCACTCCGGAAGAACGCACACGCAAGTCACTTACCCTTGGGGATGCCGAGGCCATCGGCGAGCTTTGCCCAGACGTCAAAGCGGTCTCAGCTGCGATCTTGCCGCGGGTTGTGGAGGGCTCGCCTGATGGGCGCCCGGTGATGAGCGCGCGGTATAAAGGTAAGGAAGTCGCAGGAGTGGACTACCACGGAATAATGCCGGCGGACGAGATCGTCTTCAATTCCAAAGCGGAGCGCGGTAGATACATCAGCGAGGGGGAAAACTTGCACCGCAGGGATGTGGCGCTCATCGGGCCGGATATAGCCAAGGCTTTGTATCCGGACGAAGATCCGCTCGGCAAGCCGATACTTGTTGACGGCGTGTCGTACGAAGTGATCGGCGTCATGGCGGCGCGCAAGGGACAATTGGTAAAAGACCAGGCTGCCGACAAAGCGATTCTTGTTCCTTACCGCACGTACCAGAAACATCGGCCTGGGGATGATGAGAATTTGATTGGCGCGGTGGCTTATCCGGGCCGCATGGCGGAGGCAGAGGACGAAATTCGGGGCGTGCTGCGGCGGCGGCGAAACGTTCCGTACAACAAGCCTGATAATTTTGGAGTATCGAGCGCCAAGGAAATCGCCGACCAGTTCCGCCAGATTACGGCGTCGGTGGCGCTGCTGATTTCCGTGGTCAGCTCGATTGGGCTGCTGGTTGGCGGCGTCGGCGTGATGAATATTATGCTGATGTCCGTCACGCAGCGAACGCGGGAAATCGGGGTACGCAAAGCGATCGGGGCGCGGCGGCGCGACGTGATTTGGCAGTTTTTGACGGAAGCGATTGTGTTGACGGGGGCGGGAGGCGTAATTGGGGTGTTGCTTGGCTTAGGCATCAGCCTGCTTATCCACCTTTTCATACCGAGTTTGCCTTCGGCCGTTCCGTTGTGGTCGATTCTCCTGGCAGTCACGGTGTCGATGAGCGTCGGCTTATTCTTTGGAATGTATCCGGCGGTGAAAGCGTCGCGGCTCGATCCGGTCGAGGCTTTGCGTTATGAATAAAGAGATTTACTCATAGCGGAGCGCGTTCATGGGATCGTAGCGTGTGGCTCGATAAGCGGGCCAAAAGCTTGCGGCCAGCGCTACGACAGCGAGGAAAAACGCGGCTGCGATCAGGCTCAGAGGATCGTTCGGCTGCAGCCCATAGAGCAATGTCCGCGCGCCGCTTGTTGCGGCAACTGCAAGCAGCATCCCGATTCCGACACCTAGAAGCAGCAGAGCCAGCGTCTGGCGAAGCACAATTCCCACTACATTCTGCCGGCTTGCGCCGAGGGCCATGCGGATTCCAATTTCATTCCTGCGCATGACGATAATGTAGGAGATGACTCCATAGAGGCCAATCATGGCCAGCAGCGCAGCGAGCGCGCCGAAGAACCCGGAAAGCAGGGCCATTAATCGTTCGCGAACGAGCCCGTTTTGAACCTCCGTCTGGAAGAGGTGATACTCCACCCTCGTTTCTGGGTAGAGCTGGACGAGTCTTTCCCGGATCGTGGAAATTGCCGTTGAGGGAGGCGAAGAAAAGCGGATGAACATATTCGTGAAAGGGTAGCTTGCCGGAGTTTGTTGCGCCGGGGCGAAGACTTCCGGTGGGATCTCGTCGCGCAGTCCGGCGTACTTGGTGTCTTTCACCATACCGACAATTATGTATTCCGTTCCCGGGTAGAGGGGCTCCGTCGTGGTGCGAATGGTTTTGCCCAGGGGATTTCCTCCTCCCAGGAATTGCCTGACAAAACTTTCGTTCACGATGGCAACAGGCTGCGATTGCGCCGTGTCGCGAGGGGTAAAGTCGCGCCCGGCGACAAGAGGAATTTGCAAGGTTCGGAAATAGCCGGGACTCACCCAGGTGAATTTGGAGCTGCCTTCCGCGCTGCCGACATGAACCGCCAGAGACCAATTGCTGCCGTCCAAGGGAACATGCGTCGTAGTCGCCGCGGACTCCACGACTGGCAAGGAACGAATTTGCTCCAACAGGTCGCTCTTGAAAAGTTCCTGCCGGTTGGGAGGGATATTGAGCCGCCGGAAACTCACATAAACGCGCAGAATGCTGCTCTCGCGAAAGCCTGGATCAAGCGTTTGCAAGTTCCAGAAGCTCCGCACAAAAAGCAGAGCGCCCACCAGCAGAACCAGCGAAAACGCGATTTGGGAAACGACCAGAGTCTGCTGGAATGAAAACTTTTGACGTCCCGCGGTCATTCCGCGGCCGCCTAGTTTCAACACCGCGCCCGGCTGCGTTTGCGAGCTGCGAAAAGCTGGAGCAAGGCCGAACAGCAAGCAGGTGGACACCGCCATAAAAGCAGTAAAGGACAGGACCCGCCAGTCAATATTCGTGGCCAGATGGATGGGGTCATTTTCTGTGCTGAGAAGCTTGACCACGGTTCGACTGAAGAACGAGGCCAAGCCCGTTCCCAGGATAGAGCCGCTCACTGCAAGCACCAAACTTTCCAAAAGCAATTGTTGCCTAATCCTTCCAACGCTGGCGCCGAGCGCCAAGCGGACGGCCATTTCTTTCTCTCGGGAACTGGCCCTCGCGAGCATGAGATTTGCCAGATTCGCGCACGCAATCAGAAGCACCAATATCGTGGTTCCAAGAAGCAGCCAGAGAGAAGTGTCGTAAGTCTCGCCCGGCAAACTCACCCCGGTTCTGCCTGGATAAACGGTGAGCCTGAGATTTTTATAGGAATCCAGCAACGATGCGCTGTATTCGCTAGGCACAGTAGCCTCGAAAATCCCAGGACTCGCTGCGTCCAGTTGCGCCGCTGCTTGTGCCAGCGACCTGCCCGGGCTCAGCCGACCCATAACCTCGAGCCAGAAAACGTCGCGTCTCACGAGAGTTGTGTCTCCGGGAATGAGGCTGGGGATCGAGCACGTCGGAAGAGCCACCTCGAATTCCTTTCCAACGTTGAGGCCAAAAAAGCTTGGCGGAGTGACTCCAATCACTTGAGTTGGACGGTTATAGACGACGATTCTGCTTCCGATCACCGAGTCCTTGCCGCCAAACTCACTTTGCCAAAGGGAATAGCTGATGACCACGCCGGGGATTCCGCAGTCAGGCCGGTCATCTTCCGGTGTAAACAGCCGGCCTCGGATAGGAACGATTCCGAGCAATGGGAACACTTCTCCGCTAACCCAAAGGCCCTGTGCCAGCCTCTCTTGATCTCTTTCTCCGATCGAATAAGGGGCACTGCGCCAGGCGAGAAAACCGGAGAATGCCTCCCCTTGCGTGCGGATTTGTTCCCAGAGCGCGGTGCTGAGCGCTGTGTCGCTCGCCCTCCTGCCGATGTCATGCAATCCACCCTTGATCTGCACGCTGACCAAGGACGCCGGGTTGGCCACCGGCAGACTTCGCAAGCGGACGGCATCCAGCAATTGAAAAATAGCGGTGTTCGCTCCGATGCCGAGCGCTAGCGTCAGGATGGCGGTGGCGGCAAACGCGGGGCTTTTGCGCAAGGTGCGCAGCGCAAACCGCAGGTCTTGCAGCGCGGTCTGCAGCCAAAGCGAGCCACGTTCATTGCTGGCTACATCAGGCTGGGCGTCCGCAGGCACGTTGTGTTTACTCGTCGTTTTGCTCAACAGATCGTCTCACCAACTCGTCGCGTCACCCGCCGTCAAAACACGGCGTTCCATTTCTTGGCTGCATGCGGGCGCGGATTCCTGGCCTAACTTATTTTGCTGCGTCTGCCTCTGAGCGAGCCGAGCGAGACTTCGACGCAAACTCGTGTCTCGCTCTGCCAGGCAGATACGAGAAGCCCACAGGGTTCTAATGCGTGGCACAGAGAATAAATCGATACGTGTAGAAAGTGCAACTTGATTTGGTGAAATTGTTCGAAGGCTGAGAAAGGACCCGGCTACAACTTGTCGGGAAAGAGAAAGACGCTCTTCGCGAGTTCTGAGGCTAGCGTCTCGGGACGGTAGTATTTTTTCAGGACATTGTCGTCCCAGCGCAGGAGATCTGGATTGGCCGCGGAGAATTCAGCCCAGGTTTGCGGGGAATTTGAGCGAGCGATGCGTTCTCGAATGAGCAGCAAGAAAGCCCAGGTAATTGTCTCATGGTAAAGATTCGGCTTGCCGTGCGCCATGGCGAATCGAGCCAAGGCCGAAGAAAAACGCCGCAAGGCCTCGAGCGGGGCGTATTTCTGCAGATATAGAAAAGCCATCCTGACATGATCCGCGTGATGAAAAGAATCGTTTGCCAATGTACATCGCTCGAATGCTTCCATCCATTCAGAGTCGTTCATGGGCTGCCTCGGGTGTTCTGTTTTCCGCGTGGGCCAGGCAGACAAGGACTGCCACGGCATAGACAACCAGTCCTCCAACCTCATATTGGCCATGCAAAAGATGCACAAGAGCGGCCAGGCCAAAAATAACAAGCAATAGATAACTCCCGAACACAGTTGTAAAAGGGGCGAGGAATAAAACCGCGGCGATGACTTCCGCGCCACCGAGAACCGGCCGGATCCAGGAGGGCAATCCGGCCTTGGCGAGGAAATGAGCGGCGCCGGTGGAGAAAACAAACTGGCAGGATTCCAGAATGACCACCAAGCCCAGGGTCCAGCGCAGCAAAGGAACGGAAAGTCTTACGAGGTTCGCGTTCATTTTCCGCGCTTGCCTTTTCTGGGAGGATGACTCGCGCGCGATTCGGTAAGGCGGTGGCTCGCGCGGGAATCCAGGTCGAGCCCGTAGAATTTTTTCAAATCCTTGATGCGGTTCAGGCTTTCCGGGCCGAAAGGACTTTTGCCGTCGAAAGCATGGAGCACGATGCCCTCGAGGAGATCGCCGAGCGTCATATCGTGATACTCCGCGAACGCTTTGAGCACTTTTAGAATTCGTTCTTCCATGCGAACGCCGGTTTGCACGCGTTCCACGTTGTACTGTTTTTCGGCCGTCATTGTAACCTCGCTTTTCCTTGGTACCAATGTACCAAAGTACCTGAATAACTGCAAGCCGTTGCGCCTACATAGCCGGGCATAAAAGTCGAGGCACGAGGCACTGCCCCAGGAGAATCATGCCATCCGCAATTCCATTACATGAGTGTGACGAAATCCGCTGGTAAATTAAGCTTTCCACCGCCGGAGTTTTCAGATATAAGACGAAGCGCTCCAACAGCCATCCATCCGGGTCAAGGGAAGCCATGCCTCTCCATAAAAACCTGCTAGCCGGTTTTCTGATTTTTGCGGTGTTCCTTTTCCATCCATGCGTCGGGCTGCGCGCGCAAACCACGCCATCCGCGGCGGGCCGAATCGGCCCGATTGACGAGTCTTCTCTCCTGGTTTTGCAAGGCAATCGTCATCCCTTAGCGACTCCGGCCAACGACCAGGGAGAAGCCGCCCCCGAGCTCCCGATGGAACGCATGCTGCTGGTTTTGACGCGCGACGCCGCGACGCAGTCCTCATTGCAAAGCCTAATCGCGCGGCAGCAAGACAAATCATCGCCGGACTTCCACGGCTGGCTCTCACCAGGGCAGTTCGGCGAGCGGTTTGGCGCCTCAAAAGCGGATCTTCAAACTCTCACGGAGTGGCTCCGGTCTCACGGTTTTCGAGTGAATCGGGTGGGGCAGGGCGGAATGACGATCGAATTCAGCGGCACGGCGGGCCAGGTGAAAGAGGCCTTCCACACGCCGATTCACTCTTACCTGGTAAACGGAATGAAGCACTTTGCAAACGCAGCCGATCCGCAGATTCCCGCTGCGCTGGCGCCAGTGGTTGCCGGAATAAATACACTGCATGACTTCCGAAAGCAGCCGGCGATTCGAATATTAGGGAAAGCCAGCCGCATCGCCAACACGAGCATGTGGCAGCCGGAGTTCACGTTCAGCGGCGCCGCTGGGGTGGAACACTTTCTTGCGCCAGGCGACTTCGCGAAAATCTACAACACCGCAATGCTCTACCAGAATGGAATCGACGGCACCGGGCAAAGCGTCGCCATCGTGGCGCGAAACAATATCAATCTCTCCGACGTGCAAATTTTCCGTATCGCGTTCGGACTTCCGGTGAATGATCCGCAGATCATTCTCGACGGCCCGGATCCCGGAAACTCATTTGGCCCGGAAGAGACGGAAGCCGATTTGGACGTGGAATGGTCGGGCGCCATTGCGCCGAAGGCCACCATCAAATTTGTTGTGTCCGCGAGCACCAACTCGACGGATGGCGTCGATCTTTCGGCTCTCTACATTGTGGACAACAATCTTGCCCCCGTTCTCAGCGCCAGTTTTGGCCAGTGCGAACAGACCCTCGGCCAAACGGAGAACGCTTTCTTCAACAATTTATGGGAGCAAGCCGCCGCGCAGGGTATTACTGCCGTGATTTCCAGCGGCGACAATGGCCCTGCCGGATGTGACAGCGACAGTCAATCGACGCCCGCCACCCAGGGACTCGCCGTGAACGGCCTTGCTTCCACGCCCTTTAACATTGCCGTCGGCGGCACTCAATTCAACGAAAACGGCGCGGACAGCACTTACTGGTCGGCAACAAACGGGCCCGACCAATCTTCCGCGCTTGGCTATATCCCAGAAAATGTTTGGAACGAAAGTTGTGGCGACCCGAACGTATGCGGGGCCGCGTCGTTATTTGCAAGCAGCGGCGGCGCCAGCACGCTCTATAGCAAGCCTTCCTGGCAAGCCGGGCTCGGCGTGCCGAACGATGGCAAGCGCGACCTGCCGGATGTCGCCCTCGATGCCGCGGCAGGCCATGACGGCTATTTGTTGTGCCAGGATGGTATTTGCACTACCAATGCCAGCGGGCAGCTCGTAAACGCGGAACTCGTCGGCGGCACATCCGCTGGTGCTCCCACTTTCGCCGCCATCATGGCGCTGATCGCGCAGAGCACGAATTCGCGCCAAGGTCAGGCCAACTTTGTTCTCTATCCTCTGGCTGCCGGTCAGACTGCCGCGAACTGCAACGCCAGCGCTCCGCCGCAATCACAATGCATCTTCAACGACATCACCGTGGGAAATAACAATGTTCCGGGACAGACCGGCGCTTCAGCGGCCGTCGGATACGATTTGGCGACGGGTTGGGGCTCCGTCAATGCCGCCAATCTCGCTGCGAATTGGAAAAACGTGACGTTCCGCTCAACCCTTACCAAGCTGCAGCTTTCGTCCGCAAACCTCACACATGGGCAGCCCGTGACAGCTTCTGTGACCGTGGCTCCGGGCGTAGGCACGGGAACGCCCACAGGCGATGTGTCCCTGCTTGCCGGAGGATCGCAGGCAGTGAATCTCGGCAACTTGAGCAACGGGGCGGTTTCCGGCGCTGTAGACTCTCTCCCCGGAGGAACGTACTCCGTTACCGCCAGCTACGGAGGCGACAGCACTTTTGGCGGCAGCATCTCGACGGGCGTACCCATCACCATCAGTCCAGAGTCCAGCAGCACAACCTTCTCGGCATTCCTCGCCGGTCAGGCGGGAAAACCGTCTGCGCAGGTCAGCACAACGTATGGCGGCTTCCTCGATCTCCAGGTAAGCGTTGCCGGCTCTTCCCAGCATGGAACGCCCACAGGAACGCTTACTTTTTCAGATACTTTCAACGGCACCACAAGCACGCTGCTGAACGTTTCTCTCAACAACCAGGGCAATGCGCTGGTTCAGGAAACGCAGCTCGCTCTCGGAAGCCATACGCTCAATGTCAGCTATTCCGGTGACGCGAGTTTTTCCGCAAGCAGCGCGGGGCCGATCAGCGTCAGCGTTGCGCAGGGGCCTACACAAACGATTCTTTTTATTCCCAGTGGAGCATTGCCGAATAGTTCCGTTCTTCTACAAGCTATCGTGCTTCCCAATGGCGTGTTCGATCCTACGGGGACGGTACAATTTTTCACGGGGAAAACCGCGTTGGGGACTGCTGTGCAGGTGAAGAATTTAATCGCGACGCTGACGACCACTCAATTGCCAACCGGGTCGGACAGTATCACCGCGGTATATTCCGGCGATGCGAATTTTCTCGGTTCTACTTCCGTTGCTGCCACTCTGGTTGTCGGCAATCCCAATTTTCAGATTTCCGCAAATCCGGGAAACGTGACGATCTCCGGATCCGGTCCCGGCACCACAAACCTTCTGCTCACCCCCGGCCCCGGCTTGGGCTTTGCAGGCGCCGTTTCGCTCAGTTGCTCAGGACTTCCCTTGGGATCTACGTGCACTTTCCAACCCGCGATAGCCAACCTCGATGGCTTTACTCCCTTAACGGTCGCTCTCCGCATCAGCAAACCGGCCGCCTTGTCGGCTGCGGTTCGAACGCCTCTTCAGATCGGCGCTCAGAGACTCGCGGGCTCACTAGGAGGCGCAACGCTTGCTTGCGCGATTCTATTGGCGCCCCGGAAGAAGCGTTCGTGGCAGCTTGGCGCGCTGTTACTCACGCTGGCCTTGTTAGGAGCGATGAGCGGATGCAGCAGCAACAAAAGCGCTTCCAACGGGCCCGGCGGGCCGAGCACGACTTCCTTTGTGGCCACAGTGACAGCCAGCGGAGGCACGGGAGCGCAGGCGGTCAGCCAATCCGTCACTCTCGCTGTAACGGTTCAATAGGTTCGATAAGTCCGCTGAACATCAACTTCAGCGATGATCATCACTCCAGGGAGTGGGTTGTCGCGCGCGCCGGATCGACATCCTTGATGTCTCAACTTCACCAGAGCAATTTCAAGCCGAATTGCACCTGGCGCGCCGTGGTCGCCGTGCTGGTAATGATTCCCGCTGTCGGCGAGACTCCCGAAGGCGTAAAGACTACTTCGTTTGGCTGGTTGAAATTCGCGCGATTGAGAATGTTGAAAATCTCAGCGCGGAACTGAACGGTCATCTGCTCGCGAATTCTTGTGTCTTTCAGCACGGAAAAGTCCCACGTAGCGAGCCCCGGGCCGATCAGCGTATCCCTTCCAACGTTTCCATAGAAGCCGCCGTTTGCCGCGGTGTTGGCTGGCGCGAGAAACGCACTCGGGTTGAACCACTTCGCGGGAGTGCCGAGAATGATCGGACCGTTGAAAGCCGGGTTGGCGAAAGGCCGTACCGGGTTGCGGGTGTCGCCGTTGTTCGAGGGGTTGTAACTTAACTGCGGCGAGAAAGGGAAGCCATCTTGGGCGGTTACGATGGACGTGACGGTCCAGCCGCTTACCGCACCGTTGCGGAAACCACCGAAGTCGCTAAGGAACTTTTGACCGTGGCCGAAGGGCAGGTCGTAAGTTGCATTGATCACTCCGACGTTCCGTACGTCGTAGCTTGCGAGTCCCCAATCGGAGTGCAGATTAAACGGATTGGAGGCCAACGCAGGGCCGCCGCCGGAGGTTGTGGCGTTCAGTGAATCGCCGTCATCGAGCGCTTTGGAGTAGGTATACACGCCGCGCACGATCAAGCCTCCGCTGAAGCGCCGGTTTAGATCCACTTGCAGGGAGTTGTACGAGCTGACGCCCTCGGAAAACCACGACCACGTGTTCGCAAGCGTGGGATTGGCGCGGACGGTTGTGGGCACGAAAAAGGAGCCGGCGGGAACGGGTGTGTTCGCCAACGCGGCAGGGAACGTACCTGGATAATTCGCCGGGCAAGGCGCCGCGGGGCAGATCACCGGAAATGGCTCGTTGGCGTCGATGCCGATGAGTTCGTGATAGCCGTGGGAGCCGACGTAGCCCACCGTTAACGATGTGTTAGGCGAAAGCTCCCGCTGAATCCGCAAAGAATAGGAGATGAGCGTGGGCGTCCGCATGTTCGGTTGAACGCCGCCGGGCACCAGCTTTGCCGTCGCAGGAATTGGGCCCGCGGGATTGAGCGGAAGCTGCGCGACCGTCAGCGGCGTGCTGAAGGTCGGATTGAAGGGCGCGTTTTGGTCGGCGCGATAGCCGAGCGCATCCTGCAGGTCGTTGTACATGCCGAAGCCGGCACGGAAAACCGTTTTCGAGCTGAACGGGCTCCAGGCCACGCCGATGCGCGGCTGCGGAAGGAACGTGGCGTTATTCGTGGTGAAGAACGAATCGCCGATATGCGGTTGCGAAGAAATAATTCCGCTGCTGAATGTGTAGTTGGCGGCGCGGCCGTGTGCCTCGTTCCAGCCGGTGCTGAATTCGTCGCGGAAGCCGAGCGAAACCGTGAGTTTGCGGCTGAGCCGGATTACGTCTTCCGCGTACCACGCGCCGAAGAGCGATCGCCAATTCATTTCGGTGGGTATCGGATCAAACAGGAAGCTGGAGATGGTTCCCTGCAAAAATGTCTGCAAGCTGGTGAAGGTCGCCTGGCCGAATTGGCTCAGGGCGATCGTTTCGTTGGACTGGAACGGCTGGAACCATGCTCCGAAGCTTAGTTGATGCCGCCCGCGTGTGAGCGTCACACGATCCTCGAAAGTAAACAGGTTCCGGTGAATAAGCAGGTTGCTGCCGTTGTTGCTGCCGGCCAGCCCCACCTGAGCTTGCGGATTCGACGCCGCGCTCCCGCCGACCACGACTGCGCCGACGGGCAGCCCGGTCAGGAATCCCGGAACGCTCGCGGCCGGAGTACCCGGTGTGGGTTCGCCGGTGAAGAAGTAGCCGGCGCGTGTGAAGCCGACCCTCGCGGTGTTCAACAGCGTGGGCGAAAAAACGTGGGTTTCCTCGAAGCTTAGCACCTGCTCTCGCAGGCTCATGAGGTCGCTGCTGAAGGGATCCGCAATCGTAGCAGTCACATCGTTTCCGTCATCCACGGTGTAAATCGCGGAGAGAGAATCCTTCTGTGAAAAATTGTGGTCCACGCGCACGGTTCCGAAGTCTTCGCGAATCGTTTGCAGGGGGCTGCTGAAGACTTCCGCGATTCCGTTGAAGTCCGGCGCGCCTGGCGGCGGAGCCGGCCACAGGTTCAGCAGGGGCTGAACGCTAGGTACCGCGGCTGCGCGCGACGCGTTGTCGGGAACGAACGCCGCGGACGTTTGATGAAGGTGCTGCCGGAAGCCTTCGTAGTTGGCAAAGACGAATGTTTTGTCGGCTTGAATGGGGCCGCCCACGGAGGCGCCGAATTGGTTGCGCTGAAAGGGCGGCGGCCCGCCGGGCGCGTCAAAGAAGTTGCTGGCATCGAACGCGTTGTTGCGCAAAAACTCGTACACCGCGTCGTGCCACTGGTTGCTGCCCGAATGCGTTACGATAATCACCTGGCCGCCCGGATGCTTGCCCAGCTCCGCACTGTAAGAATCGCGCTCTACGTTAAATTCGCGCACCGCGTCGACGCCCAGGAGCATGCCGCTCGTCCCGCCCGGCTGCATATTGTTTTCCGCGGCGCCGGAATACTCGACACCGTTCAGAAGGAAAATGTTTTGCTGCGGGCGGTTGCCGGACACCGCGAAGTTGTTGGCCGTCGTGGAATTCGAGACGCCCGTTCCGCCGGTTTTTTGCGATGTAAAGTTTACGATTCCCGGATTCAGCTGCAGCAACAAGTCGTAGCTGCGCCCGTTCAGGGGAAGATCCTTGACTTGTTGCTCGCCGACCAGACCGGAAATGTCTCGGGTCGTGTCATTGACGATTGGCGCGTCTTCCTTCACGGTTATCTGTTCTTTCACGGCTCCTACGCCGAGCGTCAGATCCACTCCCGCTTCTTGTCCCACGACGAGATGAATACCGCTCCGAATCTGCTCCTGAAAGCCGCTTCTGGAAGCCGAGATTTCGTATTCGCCCACGGGCAAGGCGAGGACCTGATAACGGCCGGCATCGTCTGACACGGTGTTCCGGATCGCTCCGGTTTCCACGTTTTTCACGGTGATGGCGGCGGACGGAACCCGCGCTCCGGAAGTGTCCGAGATCACTCCCGCAAGGCTCGCAGACACTTGCGCGTGCAGCCTTGGCACAGCGGACAGGAACAGAAAAAGAAGAGTGCATAGCTTGTTTGCGTGCATGTGGAAACTCCTTGTGCAGAATGTGCAGGAATGGATAATTCAATACGGTTTACAGCATGATGTCAAACCGTCTTAATACGGATAGCGCGTAGACGGATTCATGCGGATTGGGCGTGGAAAAATCGCATCGAGGGGTCAAGGAGCCCAGCGCGTTCCTTTTTTAACATCTAGTTAAAACGCGACGCGCCAGTTCGACATCACTGGCACACCAGGGAATCGTCCCGGCGTCTCGCAACAGATTCGAAGGAAAGGAGCGCCGCTTGCCCTCAGGGGAGGGAGCCGCGGCGCTCTTGGGGGTTCTGGCTAGTTGTTTTGCGGGGTACGCTGAGGCACTACTGGAGGCGGGTACGGTTTCGCGCGAGACCGCGGCAAAGCATCGCCATGGGCCACCGCGCAAATCTTTGCAATTCTCGACTCTTGGTTCATCCAGCTTGTCCGCTTCCCGGCTGAAGTTCCGCGATTTAAGTTTGATAGACGCTTCTTCTAACAGCAGGACGCTTGCCAAATGCTCCTGGCGCAAACTGTGCATTTTCCTTGTCTTACAAATGCCCGTGAAAAGAATGGCTGCATCAACGCGGGACACTGTGCCTTCGAGGAACAGAGCGAGAAGAGCAAACGCGGCCGCAGCGAACCGCCGCCAATGACAGGGCAGAGAATTTTTTGCAGGTTGGTGTGTATCAGGCCGCCGCGCCGCCGCTTTTTTCGTGAGCACGCATTTCATGACCATCACGTTTCAAGTAGCGGTATAAACTCGTCCGGCCGATTCCCAGTATTTGCGCGGCACGCAAGCGGTTGCCCTGGCACAGCTCGAGCACTCGCTGGATGTGCAATTTGCGCACTTCATCGAGCGACAGCGGCCGCCAGTCATCGCCTTCGGGCCTTTGCGGGCCGCGGCGCTGCAAGTGCTCCGGCAAGTCCGCAAGGTCGATGAAATCGCCAGTCGCCGTAATCGCCGCGGTGGCGATCACGTTCTCGAGTTCCCGAACGTTTCCCGGCCACGCATGCTGCAGCAGGACGGTCTGCGCCCGCCGCGTTAGCCCGGAAATATTCTTGCCGTACACGTCGTTGTACTTTTTGAGAAAATAGTGCACCAGCAGCGGAATATCTTCCAGCCGCTCCGTCAAGGACGGGACTCGGATTTGAATCGAGCTCAGCCGATAGAAGAGATCTTCCCGGAACCGGCTCGCCAGCACTTCCGCCCGCAAGTCGCGGTTCGTTGCCGCAATCAAACGCACATTGACTTGGCGCACTTCCGGCGACCCCACCCGCTGGATCTCCCGGTTCTGAATCACCCGCAGCAGCTTGGCCTGCATCGGCAAGGAAGTTTCCCCGATCTCGTCGAGAAACACCGTCCCGTTATTCGCGTATTCAAAAAGCCCCGGCCGCGTGTCCGTGGCCCCCGTAAACGACCCGCGCACATGCCCAAAAAGCTGGCTCTCGAGCAATGTGTCCACCATCGCCGAACAGTTGCAGATCGCCAGCTTCTGCTGGCTCACCGGACTGATATTGTGGATCGCCCGTGCCACCAGCTCTTTCCCCGTCCCCGTAGATCCCACCAGCAGGACATTCGTGTAATGCTTTGCCACTTTCCGCGCGAAATCAAAAACCTCCAGCATCACCGGGCTTTTGCCCACGATACCGTGGAACTCCAGATCCTTCAGCAATTGCTCTTCGAGCGCCCGGACCCGTCTGCGCTGGTCGTAAATGGTAGCCACTTCGTCCAACGTGCGCTTCAGCCTGATCTTGTCAATGGGTTTCGGCAGAAAGTCCGTTGCGCCCCGCCGGATGGCGTCCAGCGCCGATTCCAGCGTGTAATCCACGGTCATCACGATCACATGAATCCCGGGATCGCTCCGCAGCGCCCGATCGAGGAACTCATAGCCGTTCATCCCTGGCATACCTACATCCGCCAGCACCAGCCGGCACCGCCCGGAGCGCACCAAGCCCAAAGCCTCCTCCGGGTCAGACGTGGTGATCGCCTCATAGCCCATGCTGTCCATCACCGCGGAAAGCAAGTCCAATTGGGCGTGATCGTCGTCAAGAATGCACGGCGTCAGAGAAGTTCTCGGCGCCGTGAGCTCGACAGCCTTGCTGTATGCGTGTGCCACACTCTCTACACTCGCAACGTTTGTGCCATTCCCGCACCTTTCCCGTTTCTCTTGTGCGCACTGCCCGCCTCCATATCCCGCGCGGCCAAGAACTCGGCGGGTCTAAGAGAATCAGTCAGTTGGGGACGTTTGCGGCGGGCAAAACCTCCTTGCTAACCGTCAATCCAAACCCATCGGGCGCAGATGGCGCTTTCCATCCTCTTTCATTTTGGGTCATCGTATCGTTTCGGTCCGGAACTCCGGGTTTCCTACAACAGCAGCAATTCTCACGTCCACACCACTCGCCCTGGCGGGGCTGCCGAGATCGCTGCTTTTCTCATTCGAGGAACGGCCCTGTTTAAGCGAAATTGATGCATCCCTTCCTTTGTTTCTCCCACCAATTCAGCCTCGAACACCACCGGGTGGGACCGATCGGACTCACCAGGTTGCAGCAGCCGCACCAGAAGGATGGCGCTATCGTTCAGCGTCCTCTTCAGGGCCACCTGTTTGCCGGAATCCTCATTCCACTCCAGCTCGCACTTCTCCACAAAAAAATTTTCAGCGCTGTCCCATCCGGAAACTTCCACTTCATACAGGCGTATGACAGGAAAACCAGCGTGGTACAGCATCCAAGGCCTCCGCAGTACGCAAATGCAGGCCAAGAACCAATCTCAGCGCCCCGTATCTTAATGAAAATGAAAATGTTGCCTCGGTTGAGGCGTAGCCAAAATGTTCGCAGGGATGACACTCCACCGCGAAGTGTTCAGATTTGGAGCACTAGACGCTGCCGGGGAGCAAAAGCCCGCTCACAAACTCATAAATCGGCCCATAAATGTAACGAAACACGAGGATGCCCACCAACAGTCCCGCCATCGCAAAGCTGTTGCCGCGCAGCCAGTCCAGGTAGCGCTGCGCCGTCTTTTCACTCATGAAGAGCAAGATCACCGTGCTGCCGTCGAGAGGCGACACGGGAAGCAGGTTGAAGGTGCCCAGCAGCAAGTTCAACGAGAAGAAAATCAGCAGAGTGGTCGCCGCGAAATCGCGATGCCCTGTAATGGGGTCGCTGTGAAACCACCCTTCCGCGGCTCCCAACTGCAGTCCCCCTACCGCGATCAGCATCAACAAAAAATTTGCCGCCGGTCCTGCAAGAGCCATCCAACCCGACCGCCGGGGATGCCGTCGCTCCCAAAGAGGATCGTATGGCGCACTCGCCCATCCCATCATCCCATTCCCACGCATCATGAGGTACGAGAGGATCGGGATCACAATCATGCCCCAGGGTTCGCGCCGCATGTGCGGCACGGGATTCAGCGAGACCTGGCCTCCGAGAGCCGCCGTGTCGTCGCCTCCCATCTTGGCGACCAACGCGTGCGCGGCCTCGTGACACGTCGTCGAAAAGAGAAATGCCACGAACCAAATGAATCCGAAAACGAGAAGCTGGGGAGTGAGATCCGGCAAGTGATTTGCCCCTTTCGTCTGCTCCGCCTCAGCAGACTAGAGGTTGTCATCCATCTTTGCAAGCCGCGTCCCTTCACCCCTGCCCGCTGGGGGAAATGCGCGCATTGCGGCGTGTCAGTGGTAAACTCCAGCCATGGCTACCAAGACAAAGAAGAAGAAAAAACAGACCAAATCCAGGAAAGCCCCAAGCCGGAAACCCGCGCTTAAGACGCTTAAGAAAAGTACGGCGAAGATCGCTTCGCCCGCCCACAAGGCCAGTTCAAGAAAAAAGAAAGCGCTCAAGAAGATCAGATCCAGGGGCAAGAGCGACGATGTGGAGACGGTGGTGTTCCAGCCAAAGGGGCTGGGGGCGCGCTCCGGTGGCCAGTCCGGCGATCTGCAGGGCTTGTCGAATCGCGAAGGCGCGGATTCGGAAAGCGTGGGCGAATTGCTCGAAGAGGGAAACGCCTTCGAGGCTGAAGTCGTGAAGGGCATCGAAGATGTTCCCGACGCCGATGAAGGCGAGATCAGGACGCGCGAAGTTCCGGAGGATGACGTCCCGGACGAGTATCTGGAAAAAGATCAGTAGGCCGTAGCAAGCCCGCGACATTGACCGAGACCGAGCGGAAAGGATTCATCATCCGATGAAGATTCACAGAATCGCGTTCGTGTTCCTTGCAGTCATTTTGTGGGCCGTTGCAGCACATTCTCAGAACGAAAAATCCGCAGCCAGTCTTTCACCGGACGACGCCAAACCTTTCCTTGGGCGATGGGATCTGACGCTCAAATCGCCGGACCGCGAATATCCATCCTGGCTGGAACTGCGCCTTGAAAATGGACAACTCAAAGCCGAAATGGTCGGCCGCTGGGGAAACGCCCGCCCGCTCCCAAGTGCGGAGCTGTCGAATGGCCTCCTGAAGTTCGTCTCACCCAAGGAAGAGGAAGACAGCAAGGACGATATGGTCTTTGAAGGGACGCTCACCGGGAACGTTCTTTCAGGCACTACCAACGGACCCGACGGCAAAACGTGGCAATGGACGGGCCGCCGAGCACCGGCCCTCAAAAGAACAAGCCCGCCAAGCTGGGCGGCCGCGATCCCGCTGTTCAACGGAAAGGATTTAACAGGTTGGCACGAAGACAAACCCGGCGCATCACCGGCATGGAAAGTTGAAAACGGCACGCTAATCACTCCGGGCAATGGCCCCGAACTGATCGACAATTCCAAATTTGAAGATTTCAAGCTGCACGTCGAGTTCAACTGCGGCCCGGAATCCAATAGCGGCGTCTATTTGCGTGGCCGCTACGAAGTCCAGATCGAGACCGATTCCATCGCCGAGCCACCGAGCCACCACACTGGCGGCGTCTACGGCTTCCTCGCGCCTACTCAGGAACTTCCGCGCAAGCCCGGCGAATGGCAGACTTACGACATCACGCTCATCGGCCGCATGGTCACCGTCGTCCAAAACGGGAAGACCATTATCGACAACAAGGAAATCCCCGGCATTACCGGCGGCGCCCTGGATAGCCACGAAGAACTGCCCGGCCCCATCTACCTCCAAGGCACCGAAAAGGGTCACGTGCTGTTCCGCAGCATCGTCCTCACCCCGGCCAGCAAATGATGGCTCCCCTTGGTCGGCGAATTGCCACCTATCGGATAGGCGAAAATAAACCAGCCTCCAGAGAGTGGTAGACTATTCTAGAACTCTCTGGACTTACGCGGATTCGGCGCGTAGAATGTTTTTTTGGAAGGAAATTCCGATGCCCAAGACGCTTACCAAGAAAATCGGCCTGGAAATGGACGCGCGCCTCTATAAGCAGCTTTCCGCGCTAGCCAAGGAAAATGGCCAGTCCCGCCGTTTTCTTCTTGAGAAGGCCCTGGAGCACTACATCCGCTTCGTGGTTCCATCTCAGGGTACCGTGCGTCCCGAAGTCATGAGCCATTTTCGCCGTTCGACCGACAAAAATCGCAAGCTTCATCATCTGTTGGCCAAGTAAGCTCCATGGCCGCGGAAGAGAATCTCTTACCTCGCTACATCTATCTGACGGTGGCCGAAGCCATCGAAATGCACCGGCAGCTCATCGATGAATTTGGCGGCATCCACGGACTTCGGGACCAGGGTCTGCTCGAAGCTGCGATTTTCCGCCCCCAGAACGGCTATTACGACGACCTCGTCCACGAAGCCGCGGCTCTGATGGAGTCGCTTGCGAACAATCATGCTTTCCTCGACGGCAACAAAAGAATCAGTCTTGCCGCGACCGATACTTTTCTCCGGATCAACGGTTTCTATCTGGAGCTAGAAACGATCGCGGCTCACAAATTCATCACCGAATCCATCACCAAGAGAGAATTTCGAATAAGCCAGATCCGAGGATGGCTCACCGCCCATGTGCATCCCCTCAAAGAACACTGAGTGGGTTCAAGCTGAGCCAGGAATCTTGCTAAGACATTTTCTCAACCCGAAGCGTCTCCGATGCTCGAGGAACAAAGCCGGCGCTGACATATTCCTCCGTTCAAGAGGTAAGATGTCCGCCGAAAGGAAGCCGAGATGCCTAGAATTTTGAGATTTGTGCTTGCCCTGGCGTCCACCATAACGCTGCTTGTGATGAGACCGGTTGCTAGCCAGGAGCGCCCGATCGTTCTGAGGGCCGCGACTGTGCTCGATGGCAAGGGCCAGATCCTGCGCAACACCATCATCGTCGTCGAGGGCGGAAAGATCGCGCGCATCGGCGGCGAAGTTCCCGGGGGCGCGATCACCTACGATCTCACGAGCTTGACTGTCACACCCGGCTGGATCGACACGCATGCGCATATTTTCTGGCATTTCGATAACGGCCGCTTGGCTGGAAAAGACGAGCCTCCAGTCCGCGCGACGCTCCACGCTGCGGACAATGCCATTGCCACTCTCAATGCGGGCTTCACCACAATCCAAAGCCCTGGCTCGCCCGAAGACAGGGATTTACGCGAAGCCATCGCTCGCGGAATTATCCCCGGCTCGCGCATGCTCACGTCGCTCGAACCTCTCGACGAGAAGAGTGGCCCGCCCGAGAAACTACGCGAGCTCGTTCGCGAAAGAAAACAGCAGGGCGCCGACTTCATCAAACTCTTCGCCTCAAAAAGCATCCGCGAGGGCGGCACGCAAACGATGACCGACGAACAGTTACAAGCAGCGTGCGGCGAAGCCAAATCGCTCGGCCTCCGCACGATCGTTCATGCGCATTCTGCGGAATCGGCGAAAGCAGCAACGCTCGCAGGCTGCACGGCTATCGAACACGGCGCTTACGTTACCGACGATGTCTTCGCGCTCATGGCGCAGTGCGGCACCTACTATGACCCCAACATCGGCCTCGTGCTGCAAAACTATCTCGAAAACAAAGAAAAATATCTGGGCATCGGCAACTATAACGAACAAGGCTTCGCCTTCATGGAGAAGGGCATCGCCATCGTCCTGGACACTTTCAAGAAAGCGCTGAAACACAAAGATCTGAAAATTGTCTACGGCACGGATGCCGTCGCTGGAGCGCACGGGCGCAACTACGAAGAATTCATCGTCCGCGTGCGCGATGGTGGACAGGAGCCCATGGCCGCCATCATGTCCGCAACGTCGATCTCCGCCGAATCTTTGGGCCTCAAAGACAAAATAGGCGCGATCGCGCCAGGCATGGATGCGGATATCATCGCCATGGACGGCGACCCTCTGCGTGACCCCACCGCCGCACGCCGCGTGGTTTTTGTCATGAAGGGCGGCAAAGTGTACGAGAATCTCGCCCCTGGAGCGAAAGCGCGCTCCCCGCGGTGATTTCAGACTTGCGGCCTTAGCGAAGCCTCGCGCCTCCGAGAAACTCACCCCTCCGAGAAACTCACCTGTCAATCGTAAGCCGGGAGCTGCTGACTGTCCGGCATATGCAGCAGAAGCGCATCCAAGGAAGAGTTCTTATCTTCAGCCTCTGTCCGCAATCGAACTGATGCTCACGCCGGAATGGTTTCGCGTTCGCTACACCGCCGCCTGAGTGACCGGTTACGCGACGCTTTGTCCCAGAATCGGACGGTCTTTTGCGCTGGCCATCCGCTGACACCTTTGATTAACCCTTTCTTTTCAATGCCATAGTAAGGACGCTAGGTGGCTCTTGAGGTGCGACTTTGCCTCCCATCATGAGCGCCGCGACCCTCACACTGGACGCCCACAAGTTGGAAGCAGGAATTGCAAACAACATCAGTGCCGCCAAGCGCAAGGCTCTGGCTGACGCTCGGCTGGGTGACGGCGAGGCCTTTGCCGAAATGGTCCTTCCCTATGGACCGGGACTCTACCGGCGCGCTCTGCGCCTGACCGGCAACCCCGCCGATGCTGAAGACGCCCGCCAGGAAGCCCTCCTGAAGGCGTTTTCCCGCCTCAACCAGTTTGCTGGGCAGCAAGACGAGGGCAAGGACGACCTCCACGCATGGGTCTCGCGCATCACGACGAATGCTTCCATCGACTTGATTCGGCAGCGTCGCGAAGGGAAGTACATCTCGTTGGAAGAACCCGGGATCGCGCCGGAGGATACCTTCGGCAGCCGGTTACCCGCGCGAACCGATAATCCCGAAGAGCGCTATGCACGCCGCGAGCAGCGTGTGCTGATCGCCGGCGCCATTGCGCGCCTCGCGCCGGACTTGCGCCAAATCTGCCTCCTGCGGGATGTTCTGCAGTATTCCACGCACGAAGTAGCTGCGCGCCTAGGGATTTCGACGGTGGCCGTGCGCTTGCGCCTCTTCCGGGCGCACAGAAGGCTGCGCGAAGATCTGCGCGACCGCATGTGGCAGAAAAAGCGCCGGTCAACGTCGGAAATGGCGGGCCCGCTCACCCCCAAGCACGCGAAGCCGAACCGCTGTGAGGAGTTCCTGCCCATGAATTCCCTGGCCGAGTTTGCCTGCGGCGATTGACAGGCTCAATCCGCAAAATTTCCACCCACTCGCAGAATTCTACGGCCTGAAACTCAAGGGCCGTCAACGCGCCGCCGGGTTCTTTACGCCTGAGGAAAGAAGCAGCCGCTTGGGGCCGCTCACAAAGGGGCTCCCACGTTCGTAGAACCGGAACAATTTGTCGGCCGCGCGAGTGATGCCGATGCGAACGGTAGTGCCGACTGCCGGTTCTTCACCGCCGCCCTGGCTGCTGGGTTTGGAAGACATCAGAACACCCAGCCAAACCGGCCCCCGCGAAAAAAGATCAAGTCCATCTAGACGGCGATCTATCCGCAACGCTGCGGCAAGCCGTCCCGGCCCGCGCGTGAGGTCGCGAAGCTCCGTGCTCTTTCGATGCCGCTGCATCAGCTCGATTCCCTCAAGAGGTTCCAGCGCGCGAATCAGCACTCCGCCGCCAACGCCCGCGCGCTCGCTTGAAATATTCAGCATAAAGTGCATGCCGTAATTGAAATAAACGTACACGTGCCCATGGCGGAGAAACAGCGAGCGGTTGCGAGGTGTAGGGCCGCGAAAATGATGCCCCGCGGGATCTCCCGGCGGGTAGCCTTCCGCTTCCACGATCCTTCCGCTGAGCCGTCCCTCAGCCAGGTCGTGGACCACGACTTTGCCAATTAGAAACCGCGCGAGTTCCAGAGTGTCGCAGGGAAGTTCTTTTCGAGTGAGGCGGCGCAGTTTGAAGTGAGAACGTTTCACGGCCTACTGCGAGCTTACGTCGGGCGGTTCGTTGTTAAAAAGCCGCGCGAGTTCCGCATGGTCAATCACCACGGCGGGGTCCAGCTGAATGGCGTCAAAGTATTTTTTCTGAAAGGCGTCGCCCTCTTCCGACGGGGCAAACATTTTGCGTGCGAGCGAAATGGCGGTGCGAACGTCTTCGGGTGCGACGGGATTTTCACCCGCAAGCGTTTCGTCGAGTCGCACGACAAACTCGGAAATATTATGAAGCCAGCCGAACTGCTGGTGGTCAATGACCAGCCGGAAAAGTTCTCCCACAGTGACTTTGCCGTTGGCGCGTTCGTATTCGCGCCGTTCCATGTCGAGCAGCGTCTTGTGAAGACGGAGCAACGCGAGGCGCAGCGTGATGAGCTTCTCGCGGGCGGCTGCTTCGTTTCCTTCTCTTGCGGATGAGTTGGCGTCTGGTGGATTCATGTCCCGTGTATAGGTTTTATTGTCCGACAGATTGCTGCCAAATTCCAATTTTGGAGGTTAGATTTGCAAGACGCATTCGGAAAGCGTGCGCCGCTAAGACACGAAGCCGAGGACTAGAATCTCATTCGTAGGGGCACGGCACGCCGTGCCCTCTTCTTGCAACTCCAGATGACTTCCGAAAAGCCCAAAGTTTTCACTCGTGGTACCGCTTCTCCCCGACTGGCAATGCGATCGGCAGCCGGTTCTGCGGCGGCGGCAACGGGCACGTGGCAAACGGCGTATAAGCGCAAGGTGGATTTTCGAGGCGATTCAGATCCAGCCAGAGTTCACCCGGCTTGTCGACGCCGTGGCTGGGCAAAACGGTGTAGAGAAACCGGCACGCCTTGTACGTCGTTGTGGCGCTCGTCGTGTCGCGAAGAATGAAAAAAAGCTGCGTCGCGGCGGGATCTTCAAGAACCGGCTCCAGCCGGTACGTTTTGCCGTCCAAAACGAATTCCGCCGCGCCGGGAACAGGCTGCGTATAAGTCGTCCCTGCCAATGTCGCCAGCGTTATGGACTTCGGCGGATGATAAGGAATCCATTTCGCCTGCACACGATATTTTGCATCCGGCTCGTACCATTTCAATCCATGAAATCCGGCGAGCGTCGGCGATTTCGAGTCTTTCACTCGCAGCGCATACCTGTCTTCGCGCCGGATAACATACATGTTCAGAGTCCCGATGGTGATATGAGGAGCATTCTTGTCCTTGTCCGCTTCCACCGGCAGAAGCTGCTCTTTGGCCGGAGCATCGGCCACTCGCAAATCTGGAGGAAAGCCCCCGGATGGCGGGAGAAGCTGAACGCTGTTGCCCTCCAGACGCAGAATCCCTATGTGCCTCGCGCCGTTTCCCACAAGACGAATTTTGTTGTCGGCCGCAGTACCGAAAGAATTGTCGCCGGGCTGCAGCCATTCGAGGCCGGTGAGCGAAAGCCAGCCCGCGGGCTTCAGGAGATCGTTGACATGCTGCTCGCGCCAAGCGGCGAGTTCATGTTCCCAATTCGAATCTTGAGCGAAGGCCGGCGCGGCCAGCAGCGCGCAAAGAATCCCCAGCAAACGCAATTTGTGAGAGACGCGATGAGTATGCATGGCAGAAATTATACCGTTGCTGAGGCCTGCGTCCAGCCGCGCAGTGTCGTGCTCGTGCCCATGCACAGGCGATAGCAGTCCCAACACCCGAACATCCTCTTCTATTTTGCGTCGTGGAAAATGATTCCCAAAGTATATCGCGCCCCGCGATGCACGCGGCTAACGCCGTGCCGCAGATTGACGCGATAGTAGCCGCGAGCCTCTCTCACAGGCCGGTATCGCGTAGTGAAAATAATCGCCTGCCCCTGATTCCCGCGCACCACCTCAGCTTTCGATTGCGCCCGTGGCTGCTGCTCAACCAGGATGAACTCGCCGCCTTCCCAATCGCGCCCCGCTTGCCCCAGTAAGAACACCATCTGCAAAGGAAAACTCACCTCTCCATAAAGATCCTGATGCAAACAGTTGTATCCACCCGCTTCGTAGTGAAGCATCAGCGGGGTCGGTTTTTTCTGTCCAGCTTTATGGCAGGTTTTCAGAAACTCGCCGTGCTCCAGCGGATATCGTGCTTGCGCGCCACGTTCGTCAAGCGCCTCAGCCCAGCGATTTGCAACCGTCGCCATATGCGGATAAGAAGCCGTCCGAAGTTCTGTAACGACCTGCGGCAACGGATTGTCGAAATATTTGTAATCGCCAATTCCAAAACGATACCGCTCCATTATGATATGGCTGCGAAAATGTTTCTCGTCGTTGTACAGCGCAACCAGTCCTGCGCATTCCTCCGCCGTGAGAAGTGGCGCAGTCACAGCGTACCCGCGCGCTGATAGCGATTCTTCCGCGGCCAGCCAATCCAATGCACCGACTCGCTCTTCCATCGCATTTGTATTCTCACTCGCTGGAAATAAAGCTGTCACATCAACCTTCTTTTTCGCCGCGATGGCTCTCTCCATCGCAGCGGCAACTTATTGCAATTCCAGTACTTAACGCTATCCGTTTTCGTCCATGAAATTATTTTCTGCGTTCAAAGCAAAATTTGCCGCATCCCTCCAACTAACGGCGCATGCCGGAGAACCATCTAATTAAACGAAAGAAGAAATAAAAATCCTCCGCGGGCCGGAGCGCTCTTTCCAGCGCTCCAGTGCATGGAGAAACTAAAAGGGAGTTGTACATGAAAGTCACGAAGCTCTTCACTCTGTTGGCCGGCAGTTCGTTGTTGTTATCCGCCAGCGTGTTTGCTGGAAACTCCAACAAGAAGTCGCTCCATCTCTACGAAAGCGTCACCGTCGAGGGCAAGCAGTTGCCGGCCGGCGACTATAGGGTCGAATGGACTGGGACTGGCTCCGATGTAACGCTAAACATCCTCAAGGGCAAGGAGACTGTCGCTAGCGTCCCCGCGCGAATCGTTCCCGTAAACGTCGCCTTTCAACAAGACGGCTACACGGCCACGGCGCAAAAAGACGGCACCCAATCCGTAACGCAGCTCTTCTTCAGTGGTCAAAAATTCGATCTGGAAATCGGCCAGGCGTCGAGCGCAAACACCACGTCGGGCGCAGCCACAACAAGTCCGAACTGACGGATTCGCCGTTTCGGAATACGCACCAAACCTGAAGATGCGAAAGGGGCCAACTTTGGCCCCTGCGCACTTTATGGGAGAAATGAAATCAAATCGCGAATTCTAAGCGCGTGAATCGAGAGCCAGGGCTTCGCGCGTCTTTGTCCCATGGTCAGCAGTCTGGAACTGTGCGGCCTCCGTTGAACCGGCCAACGCCGTCGTCGACGAAGCACCACCGGAAACCGCTTGCGCAATTTCGTCAAAATACCCTGTGCCCACGAATCGCTGGTGCGTCACGGCGCGGTAGCCCAACTCTTGCGCGGCGAATTCTTCCTGCTGCAGTTTCGAATACGCGGTCATGCCCGCCTGCGCGTACCCGCGCGCCAGGTGGAACATTGACATGTTCAGCGAATGGAATCCAGCCAGCGTCACGAACTGGAATTTGTAACCCATTTTTCCGAGTTCTTGCTGAAAATTCGCAATCGTCACATCGTCCAGCTTCTTCTTCCAGTTGAACGAGGGCGAACAGTTGTACGCAAGCAGCTTCCCTGGAAACTTGGCGTGAATGGCGTCCGCGAATTTCCTCGCTTCGCCAAGATCGGGCGTGGACGTTTCGCACCACAGCACGTCGGCATAAGGCGCATACGCCAGCCCGCGCGCAATCGCCGCGTCGATCCCGCCATGAAACTGGTAAAACCCTTCCGGCGTGCGCTCGCCGTAGATAAACTCGCGGTCTCGCGAATCGGCGTCGGATAACAGCAAGCCCGCCGAGTTCGCATCCGTGCGCGCGATCAAAATCGTCGGCACGCCGCAAACGTCCGCCGCCAGCCTCGCCGCAGTCAGTTTCTCGATGAACTCCCGCGTGGGCACGACCACTTTTCCGCCCAGGTGCCCGCATTTTTTCGCGGAAGAGAGCTGGTCCTCGAAGTGAACACCGGCCGCGCCCGCTTCGATCATGGATTTCATCAGCTCATATGCATTTAGCGAACCGCCAAAGCCCGCTTCCGCGTCTGCTACGATCGGCGCGAACCAATACGTCCCGCTCTTTTTCCGTTCGGCGGATTCGATTTGGTCCGCGCGCATCAATGCGCGGTTGATGCGCTTCACAAGATTCGGCGCGGAATCGCAAGGATACAAACTCTGATCGGGATACACATCGCCCGCTGTGTTGCCATCCGCCGCCACTTGCCATCCCGATCCGTAAATCGCTTTCAATCCGGCTTGCACCATTTCGATCACCTGGTTGCCGGTGATCGCGCCCAGCGCTGGAACATACGCGTCGCTGTGCATCAAATTCCACAACCGCTCCGCGCCGAGCCGAGCCAGCGTGTACTCGATCTGGATGGTCCCCCGCAAACGCAGGACATCATCGTACGAATACGGGCGCGTGATCCCCGCCCACCGGGGATTGGTGGTCCAATCCGCGTGCGAATGTTTTGTCTTTCCGTTGGCCCCGTTTGTTCCGTTCGATGACATTTCGATCTCCTTGCAAAAAGTCTTGGCCCCAAATCCTTTGTTCTCTCTGATAGTTGATGCAATTTCCAAATCTCTAGGCCGGATTGAATTCGTGCCGCCGGATCATTTCCTCGCTTAAATTGCGCGCCTCGCGGAGTGACTCCCCAGCTTTCGCATCTTTTGCATTGGCAGGCTCGCTGAGCAGCCGCTCGAGCTCTTCGTCAAAAAGCCGGCTGATCAGTTCCGGTGTGTGCCGCATAGGCGCGCCGCTTTCGTCCAGAATCTCCACGCTGTTCGAATGATTCAAACGCTGCGCAATCATCAACCGATAGATGCGGTCGGTCGCCAGGTCTTCCATGTAGCCGTCGAGCAGACTTGCGCCCTTTCCGTTAAGAACGCCTTTGCGATAGCGAATCACAGTTCGTATTGCCGCGCGCGTTCCCGCAAGAGTTCGTCTGCCCACGCCGGTCGGAAGCGGTCGCAGATTCGGGTGCGTGTCGTGGTTCTTCAGGCGGGTGTTAAGCTGATTGGGCTCGGGGAATTGCGCCACGGCAATCGCGTTCTGGTCGGGATGCCCCGTCCACGCGCCATCCATCAAAGAATTCGATTCGTTCTTCTTGTCTTCCGCGAGCACTTTCAACGCCCGCGCATTCAATTCCGCGTCTTCACGGCTTGGAAAAAGTGCCGTCATGCCGCCAATCGCCAGCAGGCCGTGCTTATGGCAAATCTCCGGCATCAACTCCCGCAAGTTTTGAAAGAACGCCACGTTATGCGGAATCGTGTTGCGGTCCGGCAATACCCATTCCGGATTTTCCAGATTGAAGTGAATCAGGCTGGCCATGTAGTCCCAGCGCCCCAGATTTAGTCCGAGAATGTGCTCGCGAAGATTCCACGCGAACTCTTCCATCTGATAAGCGAGCGGATGCGATTCCACCAGCGCCATGCACTTGATCGCATTCTCAGGAAGCCCCTTCGCGCGCGCAATCATCTGGAATAGATCGCGCCACCACAGTGCCTCATCGGCCGACTCGGATTTCGGGATGTAGAAACAGAGCGGATGCCGCAGCGCGCTGAAATCCACCTGATACGCGACCATCGCCACGTCGAAAAGAGATGCCGGCAGCAATTCGCCGTCAAGTATTCCCGCTTGGTGAATATGCAAACCGCGCGGCCGGGTGAAAATCACCGTGCTGCTCGGCGTAATGCCAACTGTCTTTTCGCGCTTCCGGTCGTAATACGTCAGCCGCCCTGCAAGGGCATCGAGAATATTCTCGATGCCGCAAATCGTGTGTTCCCAGGTATTCGCATTCGAGTCTTCCAGATCCAGCATCACGCCCGGCGCGCCGGAATTCAGCATCTTCACGACGAGTTCAGCCTCATCGGCAGGGCCGGTCATTTGGTTTCGCTGGTCCGCGCACCACGCGGGAAGCTCGATGCGCCACGAATTTGTGGTGGCCACGGAGGGCGGCAAGTAGTTCGGCAATTTGCCGGCATGTGCATCAGCGAGCGCACGCTCACGCCATGCAACCAGTGCGCGCTGCCGGAGCGTCAGCGCCGCATGCAGTGGTGCTAAAAAATCGAGAAACCCTGCCGGCAGGCCACTCGCCAGGTCGAAATCCTCTGGCGCCGTGTTAACGGCCACGATTCGGTTCGAAAAGGGCAGTGGCGCGGTCGCCGGATTCGGTTTTGCTGCTGCTGTCGCCATGTTTCCTCAATCCTCCCGAGTTTCCCTTCGATCGGGAATGGGCCGCTCGTAGGGATGGGCAATTCGAAGGCCAATATTCATCTTTACCGGTTTTGTAACCGCCCTGCGTTCAATCACATAGAGGGCATCCCAGGAATCGCTGATACGCTGCGAACCTGCACTGGTGGAAAATGACAGGAAATTGCACACTCGGGATGAGTAATTTCCCACGCGAGTCCCGTTGTTCAATAGGCTGAACATGTGTTCACAAGCGTGTCTTTTTCTATCAAGCTCCCTAAACCCGAGCAAGTCCTTGTTCAACATTCTGAACATATATTCTATACTTGGGACGGATCCAGTCCGAGTCACCCCGGGGATACGCCATGGCAACTACCGATTCGAGTCCCGCATCCGCCGTCGAACGCGCCCTTAACATTCTCGAAAACGTCGCTCACCGCCGCGATGGCTTCACCAACTCCGAGATCAGCCGCAAGCTCACCATCCCCAAGAGCTCCGCGAGCTATATTCTGCGCACGCTCGAACGCCGCGGCTATTTGCGCCGCGACCCGGAAACCGGCCGCTACAAACTGGGCCTGAAAATTCTGAGCCTTGGGGGAGACGCGCAGGCGAATCTGGACATCGCGGACGTAGCCCTGCCGTTCATGCGATCGCTCGTCGAGCGCGTGCACCTGACGGCCCACCTCGCCGTCCTGGATCAGGGCGAAGCGGTGTACATCGAAAAAGTCGAAGCTCCCGGTTTTTTTAAAGTGAACACCTGGGTGGGCCGCAGAATGTATTTGCATTCCACAAGTGTGGGCAAATCGCTGCTCGCGTGGCTGCCGAAACAAGAGATGGAAGCCATTGTGCGCCAGCACGGAATGAAAAAACGCACTCCGAAAACCATCACCACTGTGTCGCGCCTCCTCGCCGATCTCGAGCACGTGCGAGAACAAGGCTACGCGGCCGATGACGAAGAAAACAGTCTTGGGGCGCGGTGTCTCGGAGCGCCGATTTTTGACGCCACGGGAAATGTGTCGGCCGCGCTCGGTGTCAGCGGTACGCTGACGCAAGTCGATCAAGAAAATCTTCCGAAAATTGTCGATGCCTTAAAGGAAACCGCACGGCGCATTTCCAGGCAGTTGATGAGGAGCGGTGCTGCGGGGGCGGCTTAGGAGCCGCCGCGCTCGTCGGGAATTATTTGCCGCCGCTCACGACCTGTAGGTTGTTCTTCACCGAAAAAACATTCGGCACACCGTTGGCTCGAAGTCCAGCCAAGTTTTTATCCGTTTCGTTATCAACCACGCCTTCCAGCGTGACGTTTCCATTCTTCACAATAATATGGATTGACGGCACCGCTGAATAACTGTAACGGGAAAGGGCCGGCTCGCCGTAAATGGCGCTGTAAAGGGCACGGCGAAGCTGGTCATCCATCGAAGAGGTCGGAAGGACTTCGATATTGTTGACGACCGTGGCGACGCCTGGGAGGCTCTTCACCACGGCTTCCGCATCGGATTTGAGCGTCGGACGCACAACCTGCCCTTCCAAAATCACTTTGTCCCCTTCCACTCTGTAAGCGAGATTGTCAAAGACGGAGTAGTAGGGCAGCATGACGAGCACGTGGCGCACTTCCTTCACAAGTTCTTTCGGCGACTTGGGCTCGTTTTGGCTGTTGGGTTGGTAGCGCGGAGACGCTGAATTTTTCGGCGCGACGATCAGCGGCGTCAAGATAAGCCCGGCGATGAATAGGGCCCGGAGTTCCTTTCTCATCTTTTCCTCCTCCAGATGACCTGAGATGTGGTTGTTTATTGTTAGAATCTAGGCGCAAGCGATACGAGTGCGCTCTTATTGAGGGTTGGCGGATGTTAGCATACAGAAAGGCGATTGTTCTACCAAGGCCCGGCACGGCAAAGCGGCAAACGTTTAGATCCCTTTCGCAAGAATAAACGGCTAGCAGAAGCGAGCTCTTCAAAGGAGCGCATTGGAGTGTTCATCATCGGACATCGCGGGGCCTCCGGACATGCGCCCGAGAATACACTGGCCGCGTTCAAGAAGGCGGTTGCGCTGGGTGCGACGTTTATCGAAACGGATTTGCAGCTCTCTCGCGACGCGCGGTTCGTGGCCATCCATGATGACACCCTGGATCGCACGACCAATGGCCAGGGCAAAGTGCACGACCAAACGCTCGCCGCGCTTCGACGGCTCGACGCGGGGTCGTGGTTCGGAAGCGAATACACCGGTGAGCGCATTCCGACTCTCGAAGAAATTCTGGAATTTTCCAAAAAGAATGACATCGTATTTTATTTGGAGCTGAAACCCAGCGGCTCCTGGGGCGGGGAGCACGCGCTGATCGGTGCGCTGCGAGAGTCGGGAGAAGTGGCGCGTGTGATGGTGATTTCCTTCGATCCCGGAATTCTGGCTAGCTTGCGAAAGATCGAACCGACGCTGATGACCGGCGTTCTGTATGACGGGCAGCTCGCCGATCCACAGAAATCCGCGCTGGATGTGGGCGCGCGGCAACTTGTGGTGCGCAGTGACCTGGTGACGCCGGCGATGATCGAGCAAGCGCGAAAACGCGATTTGCAAGTGGTGTGCTGGACGGTGAATCATCCTGCTCACATCCGGTTGCTCATGGCCGCCGGCGTGGATGGCATCATGAGCGATTACCCGGACCGGTTGATCGCGGCGCAGAAGAAAGACGGCGATAAAGCCTAAGGCGCGGCGGACAAGGAAGCGTAAAGCGCGGCGAACTGAGCGACGGTGAGTTGTTCGGCGCGCGCGTCGCTGCGGAGATTTTGCGCGATGAGGATTTCTCGAACGGCGTCCGGGCTCGCAAGTGGCCGCAGGTTGTTTACCAGGGTCTTTCGCTTCTGAGAGAAACACGATTTCACAAATTCCAGAAAAGCAGCCTCATCGCGGAGCGCGAGCTTCGCCCGATCGCCGGGAAGACGGAGCGTTACCAATGCCGAGCCAACCTCCGGCGGCGGGCTGAACGCGTCGCGCGGAATGCGAAGGACAAATTCGGGGCGGCTGTAGAGGTGCGTGACGACCGAAAGATAACCGTACGCCTTCGTCTGCGGTTTCGCTGCGAGACGAAGAGCGACCTCTTCTTGAATCACGATGTGAATCTCATCGATCTGATCCGCGAACGTAAAAAAATGATGAAGAATCGGCGACGTGATGTAGTAAGGCAAATTGCCGTACAGCCGGATGCGCCGGCCCGCAGCGAGGGCGGCGAGATCGGTTTCAAGCACATCGCCGGGAACGACCGTGATATTCGGGAATCTTTTCGCGAGGCGCTGGAGGCGCGCGATCAGCAGCGCATCCAACTCAATCGCATAAACGGCGGCGCCGGTGGAAGCGAGGTGCTCGGTCATCTCGCCATGGCCGCCGCCCACTTCTATCCAGCAATACGATGGATCCAACGCGCTCGTTGAACCTATAGACGATGAAGTCGCACGGTGCGCCGGCGCAGACGCTGACCGCAGCGTCGAGTGCGGCGAGACGCCGATCGCGCGAGCGATTTGCTCGCGCCAGTCCGCATCCGAAAGAAAATGTTGGCCAAGCCGTTGACGGGCCATGCGCCGAAAGTGTAGCAGGAAGAGCGCCGTGCAGTTCTGGCCGAGCGGTTCTGCCTTGACGGCTTGCATCTGGTCCAGTAGCGTAAAATGAATGTGCACCACGCGATCCGTCCCGTGAATGCGCCGAAGAGAAAGTCGCGAAGAGCGTCCAGCGAATCGAGTAAAGAGCCGAAGGTGAGAATTCTTTTTGTAGCATCGGAAGGGTTGCCGTTCTCGAAAACCGGCGGCCTTGCGGACGTAGTCGAAGCGCTGCCGAAGGCCTTGGTGGCGCAGGGCCACGAAGTGGCCGTCGTGCTGCCGCGCTACCGCGGAACCAAGGCGAGCGCCGTAGTGATGCCGAGCCTCACGATTCCGCTCGCCAATCGGCTGCGCTTCCCCTCTGTTTTGGATGGCACAGTGATTTCCGGAGTCCGGTATTTTTTTGTCGATGACCCGGCGTATTTCGACCGCGACGGATTGTATGGCGGCCCCGCGGGAGACTATCCGGACAATGCCGAGCGCTACAGCGAGTTCTGCCGCGCGGCCATTGAAATCGTGAAGCACGTTTGGCCTGCGGACGTGATCCATTGCCACGATTGGCAGACCGGGCTTGTGCCCGTGTTGCTGCGCAGCTCGTACGGCGACGATCCGACAGTGAAAGATATTCCCGTAGTCTTCACGATCCACAACATGGGCTATCACGGACTTTTCCCTAAAGACGCTCTCGAACGCGCGGGCCTTCCGCTGCCTTTGTACAATCCGGGCGCGCTGGAGTTTTATGGCAGCGTGAATTTCCTGAAGGGCGGACTCGTCTATTCGGATTATCTTACGACCGTCAGCAAAAGATACGCGCAGGAAATTCAGACGCCCGAGTTTGGCTACGGACTGGACGGCGTAGTGCGAACCCGCGCCGACCGCCTGGTAGGCATCCTGAACGGCGTCGATTATTCCGCGTGGAGTCCGGACAAAGACAAACTCATCCCCATGAAATATTCCCCGAAAGACATGAGCGGAAAGCAAGTGTGCAAGCAGGCGCTCCTGGAATTGTTCGGCATCTCGCAGGAACATGCATCTCGCCCAGTCATCGGAATTGTGTCGCGCTTCGCAGATCAGAAGGGCTTCGATCTGATCGCGGAGAAGGCATTCGAGTTGATGAAAGAAGAGCTCTCGCTGGTCGTGCTGGGATCCGGCGAACGCAAGTACGAAGAACTGTTTCAAGCGATGGCGAATACCTTTCCAGGACGAGTAGGGGTGAAAATCGCCTACGACAACGAAATTGCGCATAAAATCGAAGCTGGCGCGGACATGTTCCTGATGCCGTCGCGCTACGAGCCTTGCGGCTTGAATCAAATCTACAGCTTGAAGTATGGTACGGTGCCCATTGTGCGAGCGACGGGAGGCCTGGACGACACCGTCGAGCCATTCGATCTTGAGCACGGCACGGGAACGGGTTTCAAGTTCGCCGAGTATTCCGGAACCGCCATGATGTTTGCGATTCGGCAAGCTTTGCATCATTGCACCGATGAGCGCATCTGGAGACGCATCCAATTGAATGGAATGGCAAAGGATTTTTCCTGGAAGGGCCCGGCCGCCGAATACACGAAAGTGTACGAAGCGGCGCTGACCCTTCGGGGAGCAGGGCAGGCGGGACGAAACCAAATGTCTGTTACAACATCTAATTAGCTTGATGAAGGAGACCAAGCAGCGGCCTAACGGCAAGCTGTTGAGGACAAACAACATGGCTGACAATATCCAAGCAGTGACGGACGGAAATTTTGAAGCGGAAGTGCTGACGGCCAGTAACAGTCAGCCGGTAATGGTGGATTTCTGGGCGGAGTGGTGCCGCCCCTGCCACATGCTGGCGCCGACGGTTGCCGAGATTGCGCACGATTACGCCGGCAAGCTGAAGGTGATGAAGCTGAACGTCGATGAAGCGATGAACTCCGCGGGGCGCTACAACATTCGAGGGATCCCGACGCTGCTCGTGTTCAAGAACGGGCAGATGGTGGAGCAGATTGTCGGCGCGGTGCCCAAGGATCAGATCACCAAGGCGCTCGACCGGCATCTGGCATAATTTGCCGCGTGAACCATCGAGTGATTCCGCGAGCGAAACGAGCAGCAAAAAGATAGGAAGACAGGCGGGGCATGTCGTACAGTTAAGTGCGGCATGCCCTTTGCTTTTTGTGGCATTGCGAGCGGGCAGCGCATTCAGGAGCACGGATTGGCTACAGCAGAAACAGCGGCAACGACGACACGCACCGTGAAGCCGGTGGATCATCCGCCGCTGCTGGCAGGGGACCGCGGGCCGATAGCCGTATCACGGCCTGGGCTGCACGAAACAGTGTTGAAGATTTTGAAACCGCTGCCGCGTGGAGTCATTCTGGATTGTCCTACCGGAGAGGGCGCGCTCGCGCAGGATTTGCTTGCCGAAGGCTTTGACGTGCGGTGTTGCGACTTGTACTCGGAGTTGTTCCGGCTGGATGGGGTCGAGATTAAACGCGGCGATCTGGCGGGCACGCTTCCGTATGCTTCGGGGTCGTTCGATTACATCACCTCCTTGGATGGGTTGGAACATATTGATTCGCCGCCGCAGGCGTTTCGGGAATACAGGAGGCTGCTCAAGCCGGGCGGGCACCTGGTTATCAGCGTGCCGAACATCATGAATATCGAGGAGCGGCTGAAGTGGTTGCTCTTCGGATACACATCGCATTTCAAGCCGCTTTCGGAGCACTCCAAGGCCAAGATTCAATACGATTGCGCGGGGATGGACGAGATTGTGGTCCATGCTAACCCTATTGGTTACAATGAATTGCGGTATTACCTGGAGAAAAACGGATTTGCGATCCAAGGTGTTTACAGGGATCGAAAAAAAGCCAATCAGTGGCTGTACTGGCCGCTGGTGGCGTTTATCCGGCTGCTGGCGAAGCTAACGCCTGAAAAGCGCCGTGAGGATCGCTGGACGGACGAGTTGGCGTCCGATCCGGTGCTGCTCGGCGGAAATACCATCATCATCCACTCCATCCTGAAATAGTTGACACGCCTGCAGCAGTGCCACCATTTGCCACGAATGGAAACTTTTCCTTTGCGCTTCTGCGGTGAACTACATCCTCCACGACGATGGTATGGGCCCACAGTATCAGCAATCTTCCGTGTCCATACTCGGGAGGGCAAGTTCCTACGCTCACGAATGGAAAGCAATGTGGATTAGAATTGCGGGATGAGGACTCAGATGACGGTGACGCGGTGCCATTGGGCGACGAGTGAGTTGAATATTCCTTATCACGACGAGGAATGGGGTGTGCCGCTGCACGATGACCGCGCGTTGTTTGAACTTTTGATCTTGGAGGGGGCGCAGGCGGGGTTGAGTTGGGACACCGTTTTGAAGAAGAGGCCAAGATATCGTGAGGTGTTCGATGGGTTCGATGTAGAAAAGGTAGCGCGATACGACAAAAAGAAAGTGCGCGAGCTTTTGAAGGATGCAGGGATTATCCGGAATAAGCTGAAAATTGCGGCAACGATTTCGAATGCGCAGGCGTTCTTGAAGGTGCAGGAGGAGTTTGGGTCGTTCGACAAATATATCTGGCAATTTGTCGGCGCCAAGCCGAAACAGAATGCTTGGAAGACGCACTCGCGTTTGCCTGCTAAGACACCGGAATCGGACGCGATGAGCAAGGATTTGCAAAAGCGCGGGTTTCGGTTTGTGGGTTCGACGATTTGTTACGCGTTTATGCAGGCGACGGGGATGGTGAACGATCATCTTGTTGAGTGCTTCCGCTACACCGAATTACGCGGATAATTTCGCACACTTTGGTGTCGGCTCAGTTCCCAGCGCTTCAGAGACAGTGGATGTCTGTTTTCGGGAAGTCATTTCCCTTTGCCAGTAGAGGCTCGCCGGAGGTTTTTGACAGGGCGTAAGCAAAACAGTCACCGAAATTAAGGGCGGCTGGATGCCGACCTTTTCCATACCTGCGCCAACCGGAGCGAGCAACTTCGATCTGGGCGGCGTCGACCGGCACGAGTTCAATGTTGAGCCGATGAAGAAATAGGTCGAATTCGCGGCCTGCGACTACACCGCGACGAGCCTCCAGCACAATGGAAGTCTCCAAAGCATTTGGAGCAGACAGCAGGCGGGATCCATCCTGACGAATACGTTCGAGGAAACTTTGCCGCTCGGGCTCTGCCAGAAAGATGGCCAGCAGAGCGGAAGTATCGATGACCATTAGCGCGGAAGTCCCTGAGAATCGTACCCTAGAATGTCATCTTCGGAGCGGTCGTCCAGGGTCGGAAGCGCGTCGACTCGGTGGAGGATATCGTCAACTTCCTGGACTAGATTCTTGGCGTGACGACGTCCGCGGAGGCGTTGAAGACGATCACGGAGGGCGATCGTGATGGCGTCGGTCAAAGACTCACCCGTTTCTTTGGAAATCTCGCGGGCTAGTTTCTCCGTCTCGGCGTTTTTTATGCTGAGTGGCATAAGCTTTAGGCGCTATAAGGCATAATACAGTATGGAATCTATATCCTCAAAGTGCTAAGAGGAGCTCCGATGCGTGATTCTAGGCTCATGGGCATTTGGAAATCTGACGCCAAAAGGACTGCACGCGAAATTGCGGCACGACGTGATATTCCGGCCTCTAAGAAGCGCAAGCTGCGAAGCTTGTTTGGGAAGTTGGAGTTGAGGTACACGCGGACTCACTGCCACTCCCTATACGACGGAAATAGAACGATCAATCGCTACATTGTCGTGGCAAGGGATTCTAGCAGTGTTGCAATTGTGAGCTTCAATTCCATCTCAGGGCCCCAGATTTTCCACATTCACTTTGAAGGTAAGCACTATTGGATATGCCTGGGGAAGATTCGAGAGCACTTCAAGCGGAAGAAGCGAAAGGCTGCTTACTTGCGTTGAGGGCTAGGCGAGCTTACGATAAGAACCTGCCGTTTCTTGGTGCTTTCCAAAGCAGTAAAGCCGAAGTGAGCGATTTGGCGATGACGTGTGGTTGGTGGGCGCATGGAAGAAAGAGGACAGGAGACAGGCAGGAGTGCCTGTCCTACTAGAGAGGGCCTGGATGAAATCTGTGGTGGTGGTGGGCGCGCAGTGGGGGGACGAGGGGAAGGGCAAGGTAGTGGACTACCTTGCGGGGTCGTTTGATTTTATTGCGCGCGTGGCTGGCGGGCATAATGCGGGGCATACCGTCATTATTGGGAAGGACCGCTATGTGCTGCAGTTGATTCCTTGTGGGATTTTGCGGCCGAAGCAGCAGGCGGTGATTGGGACGGGCGTGGTGGTGGATCCAGCGGCGCTTGTGGCGGAGATTGAGACTTTGGCGAAAGCCGGCGTTGATGTGAAAGGGCGCCTGCACATTAGCAATCGAGCGCATTTGATTTTTCCCTATCACCGAGAGTTGGACAAAGCTGCAGAAGGAGCGCGGGGAGCGGACAAGATTGGGACGACTTCACGCGGAATCGGGCCGGCCTACGAAGATAAAATGGCGCGGCGCGGTTTGCGAATGTGCGATTTGCTCGAGCCGGAGTTGTTTCGGAAGAAGGCGGCGCGGGTTGTGGCGGAGAAGAACCGGCTCGCGAAGGGCGCTTATGGTGCGGACATTGATTTTTCGCACGAGGTGGAAGCGACGTTGAAGTTGGGCGAGAAGATTCGCGGATATATTTGCGATACGGCGGAATTGGTGAATCGGGCTTTGGATGAAGGGAAGTCGGTGCTTTTTGAGGGCGCGCAGGGGACGATGCTGGATATCGATCACGGGACGTACCCGTTTGTGACGTCCTCGAGCGCCATTTCTGGTGGGGCGACGACTGGTGTGGGTGTGCCGCCTACCAAGATCAAAAACGTTTTGGGAATTTCTAAGGCTTATACGACGCGCGTGGGCGGCGGGCCTTTTCCTACCGAGATGCCGGAGCTGGAGGCGCAGGAAGTGCGCGAGCGGGGGAAAGAATTTGGGGCGGTGACGGGACGGGCTCGGCGGTGCGGCTGGCTGGATTTGATGGTGTTGCGGTACGCGAAGATGATTAATGGAATTGATTCCCTGGTGGTGACGAAACTGGATGTGTTTGACACGCAGCGTGAGATTCAGGTTTGCGTCGGTTATACCTACAAGGGGAAAAAACTGAAGGAGATGCCGGCTTTGGCGGAGGAGTACGAACAGGTTGTGCCGGAGTACAAGACTTTGCCGGGGTGGTGCGAGACGACGTATGGCGTGAAGGATGGGGCGAAATTGCCGAAGGCGGCTTTGGACTATTTGCGGTTTATTGGGGATTTTCTGCAGGTGGAGATTGGGATGATTTCTACCGGGCCGGAGCGGGATGCAACGATTGTGCCAGCCGGGACTTTGTTGGCGCGGTGGTTGTAGGGAAAAGGAAGTAGAGGAGGTTAAGGAGGTAAAGGAAGCTTAGGACGACGAACAAGAGATTGCGCCCGTAAAGTTAGAGAGTTTGCCTCATGCTGAGCTACGAGCAAGCACGCCAGAAAGTCATCGAACAACTAACAGAGAAGAAAGGTCCGCGCGCTACGGAACAGGTGCGGGTGGGCGACGCGCTGGGGTACGTGTTGGCGCAAGAGGTGAAAACGGACCGCGAGTATCCGCCGTTTAACCGGGCTACGCGCGATGGATACGCGGTGTTTGCGGCCGATGCGAAGGCGGGAGTGACCCTGAAGTGCACGGGAGAAATTAAGGCTGGGGATCGCGTCACGAAGGAATTGTCGGCGGGGACATGTGCGCAGATTATGACGGGGGCGGCGGTGCCTTCAGCTGCGGACGCCGTGGTGATGATCGAGCACACGAAACGGGATGGAGATGAGGTGCGATTCGAACGCGACGCCGTGACGGGGCAAAATTTTGTGCCGCGGGGAAGCGAAGCGCGCACGGGGCAGACGCTTTTAACGCCGGGGATGCGGCTGGGTTATGCGGAATTGGCGCTGGCCGCACAGGTAGGCGCGGCGGAGTTGAAATGTGCGCAGAAGCCACGCGTCGCGATTCTTTCTACTGGCGATGAGATTGTGCCGGTGGACAGCATTCCGGGCCGCTTTCAGATTCGAAACAGCAATAGCGTATCACTCGCGGCGCAGGTGCGGCTGGCGGGAGGCGAACCCGTTTTGCTGGGGAACGCGATGGACCGCGAGGATGATTTATCGTCGAAGATCCGGCGCGGGTTGCAGGAAGATTTGCTGGTTTTGTCGGGCGGAGTATCGATGGGGAAGTACGACTTGGTCGAGAAAGTTTTGCGGGAGATGGGGGCGGAATTTTATTTTGATGCGGTGGCGATACGGCCGGGGAAGCCGGCGGTGTTTGGGAAGTGCGGAGAGAAATTTGTATTCGGCTTGCCGGGGAATCCGGTGTCAACGATGGTGACGTTTGAGTTGTTTGTAGCGCCAGCAGTGGATTTGTTGAGTGGAGCGGAAGCGAGAGAGTTGCCGATTCTGGAGGCTCGCTTGGGCGAAGCTTTGCACGAGAAGCCCGGGTTGACGCATTTTTTGCCGGCGCGGATGGAGGGGCAAGGAGCGGCTCGGCAGGTTCTCGTGTTGAAGTGGCAAGGTTCGGGGGATGTAGCGGCGCTCGGGAAGGCGAATTGTTTTGTTGTAGTGCCGGCGAAGAAGGAAAAGATTGAGGTTGGAGAAAACGTCGAGGTGATGGTGCGAAGAGATTTGATTTGAGGCGAGGGAAGAAGAAAGACTAAGAAAAGGGTTTTACACAGAGGGCACAGAGACACCGAGGTCACAGACAAGAAAAGAATGGGAAAGCTGTCGCATTACGGGAGCCGGGGCGAGGTGAGGATGGTGGACGTGTCGGAGAAGGCGGTGACGACACGGACAGCGGTGGCGCAGGGGTTTGTGAAGATGAAGCCTTCGGTGGTGCGGGCGGTGAAGCGGCTGAAGAACCCTAAGGGGAATCCCTTGGAAGTGGCGCGCATTGCGGGGATTGCGGCGGCCAAAAGGACGGCGGAGTGGATACCTCTTTGTCATCCGCTGCCGCTGACGCACATTGATGTGACTGCGCGGCTGTGCCAAAATGGCGTTGAAGTTCGCTCCGAAGTTACGGCGACAGCCCAAACAGGGGTGGAAATGGAAGCCCTTGTCGCCGTTACCGCTGCGGCCCTCACGGTCTACGACATGTGCAAAGCGCTCGATAAAGGGATGGAAATCAGCGGGATTGTCCTCGTCAAGAAGACTGGCGGGAAGAGCGGGGACTTTTTTCGCCGCGCCAGCGTTGTTGCGGGCAATCATAAGAACAATCCTAAAAAGACGACGCGGAGCCGGGGTCGATGACCGGGGCGGGCGCGAAAACAGTCAAGTTGCTGGTGGCGGATGACAATCCGCTGGTGCGGGATTTGGTTGTCAAGGGGATGGAGCCGTATTGCGAAGTGGAAACGGCTTCGGACGGCGCGGATGCTCTGCTGAGGGTGATTGACACGCCGCCGGACGTGATTCTCTGCGATTACAAAATGCCGGGTTTGGACGGGCGCCAGCTTTTCGAAAAGCTCCACGGGCGAGAGGCGACGCGACACATTCCGTTTCTCTTCATGGCGAGCCGGGCGGATATTGAAGAGCGGCTGCGGCCGTTGGTGGATGGCGTCGAAGATTTTGTTACGAAACCGTTTCTGGTGAAGGATTTGGTGCGGATTGCGAAGAAAGTCGTGGACCGTTTGCACCTCGAGAAATTGCAGAAGCGGGCTTCGCGGCCGGGCGTGATTCAAGGGCGCTTGGAAGAGATGAGCATGATTGATTTGATGCAGTCGTTGGAGATGGGGCAGAAGTCGTGCCGGCTCGTGGTGCAGCATAATGGCGAACAGGGTGAGCTTTATTTTGCGAACGGCCAATGCAAGGATGCGAAGAGCGGAAAAGTGGAAGGCGATGACGCTGTGTACCGCGTGGTGCTCTGGACGGCCGGCGAGTTTGAGATTGATTTCAACGCGGCGAATGCCTCGACGCGGACAACCACAACAAAAAATACGACCGGCCTGCTGATGGAAGCGATGCGGTTAATGGATGAAGCCAACCGCGACCCTGTGGAAACGAAGTAACCTGCCTGATGCGCGTCGCAGTGCTCACAATCAGCGACACAGTTGCAAGAGGGGAACGCGAAGACCTTTCCGGGCCCGCGGTAGTTGCGGTGTGCCGCGGATTGAATTGGGAAGTTACATCGGTGCTGCGTGTTTCGGATGATCCGGCGAATATTCGCGAGCAGCTGCGGGAGTTGGCGGACTCCGGGCGCGTGGATGTGATTTTGACGACCGGCGGCACTGGCATTGGGCCGCGAGACAATACTCCGGAATCGACGGAGGCGGTCGCGGACCGGATTGTGCCGGGAATTGGCGAAGAGATGCGGCGTAAAGGAGCGGAGCTGACGCCGACGGCGGTGCTTTCGCGCGGGATGGCGGCGGTGCGGTCGAAGGCGCTCATCGTGAATTTGCCTGGGAGTCCGAAGGGCGCGGCGGAGTCGCTGGATGCCGTAGCGCATCTTTTGCCGCATGCGGTGCATGTGTTGCATGGGGCGCGGCACGATTAATCCCACGCTTCGATATCTCGATTCATCTTTGCTTAAACTTAATTCTTGAGTTGACCGAAGGGCTGTTCGCGTCAACAATGTTTGGACTATGGCGCAAAAACTCACGGACAAAAAGTTGGCGGTCTTGGGGACGGGGAAGCTTGGCGGAATTTTGCTGCGGGCGTACCTCAAGCAAGGGTTGTTTTCGGCGAAGCGCGTGACGGCCACCGTGAAGCACGCCGAGAAGGCCGCGGCGCTCGCGAAAGAGCTTGGCGTAAACGTGGCCACGGAAAACCGTAAAGCGGTGCGCGGTGCGGACATTGTCCTGCTGGGAGTGAAGCCGCAAGTGGTGGGCGAGGTGTTGAAGGAAATTGCGCCGGAATTGAGCGAGAAAACGCTGGTCATTTCCGTGGCAGCTTCGGTGCCGACGAATTACATCGAGCAGCACGTGGGCGCGAATGTGCCGGTAGTGCGTGCGATGCCGAACACTTGCTCGAGAGTGGGCATCGGGATGACGGGGATTTGCGGTGGGGCACACGCGAGCGCGGAGGATTTGGAGACGGCGCGGGCGATGTTTGACGCGGTGGGGCGGACCGTGGTCGTTGATGAGAAGCATATGGATGCGGTGACGGGACTTTCGGCGAGCGGGCCGGCGTTTGCGTACATTATTTTGGAGTCGTTCGCGGAAGCTGGCGTGAAAGTGGGATTGCCGCGCGACGTTTCGACTTTGCTGGCGGCGCAGATGATGAAGGGCGCGGCGAGCGTGGTGCTCGAGACAGGCGATCACCCCGCGCTGTTGAAGGACGCGGTGACCACACCGGCGGGTTGCACGATTGACGGAATTTTGGAGTTGGAAGAGGGCAAGCTGCGCGTCACGCTGATCAAGGCCGTGGTCAAGGCAACGCATCGCGCGGGAGAACTGCTGTTCGAGAAATAAATCTGAGACCGACCCTTTCACTTCTCGATTCGCGCCGTGGATTTCCCGGCCGAGAAAATCCTTCCGAATGATCCATACGCTTATCAATGCTGTGCGCGGTTTTCTGAGCGGAGACGGCGCGCTCATTCTCCCGGAGATGGAACTGGTTCTTTTTGGCTGCGGAATCCTGCTGATTGACCGCTGGCTTGCGGCGAACGAAAAGCACTGGAACGCGCTGCTTGCCCTGGCGGGCACGGCGTTCAGCGTTTTCACGTTGTACGTGCAGCACGGGAAAATGCAGGCGCTGCGCGCGGCGAACCCCGAGTCGCCGGGGCTTCTCGGCTTCCGTCAAAGTGTGCTGGTCGATCCTTTCTTTCTGTTTTTCGCGGCTTTGTTTTTGGCAGCAACTGCGCTGATTGTTTTGCTTTCGGTGCGCTACCTTGAGATTGCCGGAAAGACACGCGGGGCTTTCCACGCGCTGCTTTTGTTCACGTGCGCAGGCGCGATATTAATGGTTTCGGGTGTGGACCTGCTCGTTGTATTTCTGGGCCTGCAGATCACATCGCTGAGCTACTTTCTTTTGATTCGGTTTGCGCGCTCCGGGCAGAGCGACGCGGGGCCTTCGCGGAGTTACGCGTTTCTTTGGGCGTGCAGTTCGTTTGCGTTGGCGGGCGGTTTTCTGATGCTTTACCGGTTGTATGCGACGACGAATCTGGGGCGCATCGGAGCGATCCTCGAAACGCGCTTGGATAGTGGCGTGGCGTTTGGCGGACTGATGGCTTGGCCTGCTCCATTGGCGCTGGCCTTGCTTGTAGTTGGCGTTTTCTTTTTGGCGGATACCGCACCGCTTCACTGGTTCGCGGCGGGGAGCCACGATTCCGCCGCGCCGCCGGTTGCGGCTTACTTGAGCATTGCTGCCAAGACTGCAGGGTTCGCGCTCCTCCTTAGATTTTTCTCCTTCCTATTTATTTTCGCGCACGAAAAATGGATCCACGTATGGGGCGCCGCGGCGATCGTGTCACTGCTTTGGGGAAACATTGCAGCGATGCGGCAGACCAATGTGAAACGGCTGCTCGCGTATGGATCCGTCGCTCAGACGGGATTCATATTGCTCGGTTTGGTCGCGGGGAATGAGGCTGGCCTCAGCGGAATGATGTACTACCTGGGCGTCCATGTTTTCATGACGGCAGGTGCGTTCGGAATTTTGATTGTGCTGCAGCAGCGAGGCGCGGGGGTTACTCAGCTGGCAGATTTGAACGGATTGTTCCGGCACAACCCGGCGGCGGCTTTGCTCTTGCTTGTTTTTATGATGTCGCTCGCGGGAATACCACCGACGGCGGGCTTCGTGGCCAAGTACAAGATTGTGAAAGCGCTGATCACGTCGCATCCCGAACTTGCTGCGTTTGCGGTCGCGAATGCCTTGCTCGCGGTCTACTACTACGGCCGCGTCGCAGCGCATGCGTGGAAGAAGCCGAGCTCGGACGCGCCGCCGCTCGATGGGGCGGCATTGACCATAAGCAGCGGCCAGACGGTCGCCCTGACGGTGGCCGTGTTTGTATCACTCGCGGCGGGGTTGTATCCTGAACCATTCTTGCGCCTGGCGCGCTACGCCTTTGGACCATAAGAACGACAATTCCGCTCCGAACGAACCCGGGAAGAGGCCGGCGAATTTTGTTCAGCAGTCTGCGCTTGGCCTTGAGCTTCCTTTCACCTTCGCCGGTGCTGTCGCCCTCGGTGGATTTATCGGCTATTTTCTGGACAAGTGGCTACATACCGGACCGTGGTTGATGGCTGTGTTCGGTTGTTTCGGCTTTGCCGCGGGGATTCTGGAGATTGCTCGTCGTTTCCGACCCAAAGACTAGGGCATTTCCATTTCTAATGACAATTGCACCCCCAGAGCCTCTGACTGCCACTGTTCCAGGCGGAAGGACTGTCCGGCGAGTCGTCTGGCTTACACCTGTTTTCGGGATAACAGCAAGCGTTATCGCCTCGCTTTTGCAACGTTGGGACTGGGCAGAAGGGCTCCTTCTTGGCTCTGGCCTCGGTTGGCTGAATTTCCATTGGCTGAAACGCGGTGTGGAAGCCATTACCTCGGCGGCTGCGGCGCAAGCTGGCGTTGAAAAACCCCGTGGCACGTCGGCAACGTATCTGGCGGCGGCATTCCGCTACGTCTTGATAGGCCTCTCCGTGTATGTTATTTTTGAATATCTGCATGTTCCCCTTGTGAGCATTGTTTTGGGGCTGTGCGCTCTAGCCGCAGCCATAATCGTGGCAAGCGTGTGGGAAGTCGTGCAGTCCAGATAGCGAGGAGATGAGCCCTGCGGGGCATCTGAGCGATGGAAGAGCACATCAGTCCGATCACCCTCTTTGTGAACCATTACCTCGGTTCGCTGGCCCTGGCGATCTTACAGGCTTTACACATCCATCCGAAGAAACCGGACCTTCCCATACCTCAACACATCGTGATGGGATTCCTTGTGCTCCTGCTGGTAACTCTTTTGGTGGTCATTCTCAGGCTGCGCCTGTCCGTCGAGAAGCCTGGCGCGATGCAACAGATCGCCGAGCTTCTTCTCACCAATCCCATGCGATTGGGTATCCGCGACATACTCGACGAAAGCGCCGGCCACCACGCGCGCTCGTATATCTATCTGATCGGCACAATCAGCATCTTTATCCTGTTTTCAAACCTGTTCAGTTTGTTTCCCTGGTTTGACGCTCCAACCGGCAACGTCACTGTGCCGCTGGCCTGCGCTTCCATCATATTTCTGTATTTCAACTGGCAAGGGATTCGGCATCTGGGCCCGGTGCACTATACCAAGCAATTTGCCGCGGGAACCGAGTGGTGGATCGCCTGGCTGATTTTTCCGGTAGAACTCATCAGTACGCTGGCACGTCTGCTTTCACTGACGGTTCGTCTCTATGCGAACATATTTGCCAGCGACATGATCTATTCGTTATTTCTAGGGTTGCTCGCGCAGGTGTTTGTGACTGTTTATGAGAAGTCTGCCGTGGCAGGACTCATCGTCGGAGTGTTTCCCGCCCTCATTCCGCTGGTTTTCATTGCGCTGCATCTCCTCGTGGCTTTTGTGCAGACGATTATCTTTACCGTACTGCCCGCTTCCTACCTTGGATTAGCAACGGCAGAGGAGCATTAATCAGGATTTGCCGTCGCGATTTGGCGGCATTTTGTCGCTACAGTGTGAGTCCGGCTGCACGGTGTCCGGAAACCACCTCCTGGCGGCAACTCATAAGGAGGCAGTGATGAAGAAGTGGAGCATGTTGTTGCTTGTGTTGGTTGTGGCGATGATAGTGGCGCCAGCCGCGTTTGCCCAAGGCAAGGATGCAGCGGTTGTAGAAAGCCACGCCGCACTCTGGATCGGGGCGTCGTTCGGCATGGGCATCGCAGCGTTTGGCTGCGGTCTCGGCCAAGGGAAAATTGGCGCCGCAGCGCTTGAAGGCATCGCGCGGAACCCAGGTGCCGCAAAGAACATTTTCACACCAATGCTTCTTAGCTTGGCCTTCGTGGAAACACTCGTTCTATTCACCTTTCTTATGATCATCATCAAACTTGGGTAAGGATCTGATTTGAGATTTGTCCTTAGAAATGGCCCGGGGGCGAAAGCTTCCGGGCCTTTTTGTTTTCCCCTCCCCCTCCCCCTTTTTTTCGTAAGTGTTGATTTTAAAGGGTTTGACGTTTTCAGTAAATCGTTTAGAATCAACACTTGCGGAGATTTCTCGGAAGTGTTCATTTTAAAGGGGTTGCGTGGCCAGAAAAACCGGTAAAACACGGCGAAACGCGGTGTTTTTCGATCGCCTCATTCTAAAGGACTTAGCTGAATGACGGACAGGATGTCCTCAAAATGAAAAAGGCGGCAGAGGGTCTGCCGCGCAATATACGCAAAACTATACGTCACCAACTATACCACCAAATGAAAAAAAAAGCAAGGGAAATCGTCCAGTGGCCTTGGGCCACTTTTCCGGTTACCGGGTAACCAGGCACTGAGTCCAATTGGCCGGTGGGAAGATTTTTTCTAAAGAGACAACTTGGTTATGTTCTGATATGTCTTGTCATCCGTATGATGGGGCTCAATATGGACCCGATTCAAGTGCGCAGGATACTCACAGTGGCCTTCTTGGTGACAGCCGCGCTATCTTCGGCCCACGCACAAACCTTAAGTGTCCAGAAGTTCCAGATTCATGTGACCGACCCAGCCTACACTGGGCTGCCGGTTTGGATCTATGCTGAATTGGGTTTTCCACTCGAAATTCGTTACCCCTATGGCGAAGATCCGAGAAACTTTGGCCCAAACAAACTTGAGGTAAAACACGAAAACCGCTTGATTGAGCAGGAATCACACGAGGCTTCGGTCTCTGTGGGCACGGGCCCTCTCAACGGTTCGATCGCGCCTGCCAGTTCTCCTAGGAATCGCCTTCCGCTGCACTTGCGATACGCGTTGGAAAAGCCCGGCATTTACTCCGTCCGCTGGACCGAGGTGAGACACCGCTTTCAGAATGGGCAGATGGCCGAAGAGGTTGTGGCACAATCGGACTGGCTCGACTTCGAGGTGAGGCAGTCGACGCCCGAGCAAAGGAAAGAATGGTTTGAAAGGCAGCGAGCGAGGGTTCCCAGCGATGCAGGAGAGTTCGTTGGCGATTTACTGCCCTCGTTGTTGGCATATGCTCCTAATCCCCAAGCACTCCAAGTGGTTCTCGAGCAATTGTATTCAACTGAGCCGCTGATTCATGCTTGCGCTCTCGGCAGCTTGCGCCTTTTTCGGGAAGAGGACATCCGCTCTCAAACGGTAGATATCCTGCATCATCGTGGTCCCAATGAAGGATTGGCTTACGAAATATCTTGGCATGCACCCTGGTTCCAAGACCAAAAAGAGGACATCGTTCGTACTGTCGTGCCTTACCTCCACGCTCGAAAAGATTGGCAGGTTGCGGCTGCGTTGAAAATGCTAGTTTTCGTGGCTCACCCAGGGACTTTCCACTGGCCACCGGACTCACAGGTACCTGCAAAATCCGACCAGGCGGTGCTGGAAGCAGCCCCAGAATTGATGGATAGGAGTTCCGAAGTCTCGCAGATCTTGGCCGAGTATCTTGGCGGTATCAAGAGCCCGGGCTCGCGCCACCTACTATGGCAGGTGGCCGCGCGTCCGGAACCAGCTCACGAGCAGGCGCTTATTGCGCTGACGTGGATCGGAGAGGTGCAGGACCTTCCCCGATTGGCTGAATTGCTCATTCAGCCCGGAGATGCCGATAAGTATGGCCGTGACATTGCAAGTTTGCCCTACTCCCTTGTGCGCGCTTATGGCGACGCAGCTGTTCCATACCTGGAACGGGCAGTTTCCGAATCCCCCTACGCATTTGTGCGCACGCAATCTGCTGAGGAACTTGCATTACGTGGTCGACCTGTCGCCTTTCGATTCTTTCTGGACGCGGTCGAGAACGGTAGATTCTATAAGCCGGAACTCGTTGGGTGGCTCAAGACACACTTCTCAAACGAAATGCCAGCCTCCGCTGATGATGCGACCGTGATCGCATTTCTCAAGGCTCGTTTGCAGCAGTGAGGGCTTGTTAGGCAGGCGGATGTCGATGAAATCTGCGCACCACCTGTAATCCAGAACTCCTGCTTTGACGAACGGGAGATAAAGAAATTTCAGAAACGGCAGGCTAGCGGTTGATGAGAGTGGCTTGGAGGAGGTAGTTCAGCGTTTTGCTGGGGAGCAGGCCGAGGAAGATGGTACCGAATGCGGCGATGGCCAGGACCACGTTTACTGACAGAGGGAAGCGCGCGGGAGCCGTAGCGGCGATTTCGGCGCTTGGTTCGCGCATGTACATGACGACGATGAGGCGGATGTAGTAGTAGGCGCCGATGGTGCTGTTGACGGCCATTAGAACGGCGAGCCAGATGAGATGCGAATCGACGGCGGCTTTGAAGATATAGAACTTGCCGAGGAAGCCGGCGGTGACGGGCAGGCCAAGAAGCGAAAGCAGGAAAAGTGAGAATACTGCGGCCACCACGGGCTGGCGTTCCCCGAGGCCAGCAAAGTCGTCGAGCTGGAGGTGCTTCTCACCGGCGCCGCCAAATTGCGAGACGATGGTGAAAGCGCCGACTTTCACGAGCGCGTAGGTCAGCAAATAAAAAAGGACGGCTGCATACGCGGGGCTCGCGCCGATCTCCTGATTTTCAGAGAGTTTCGTGACGGTGGCGAAGGCTACGAGGATGTAGCCCGCATGCGCAATCGAGCTGTAGGCCAAGAGGCGCTTGACGTTGGTTTGCAGCAGCGCGCCAAGATTCCCCACGAACATAGTGAGCGCGGCAAGAATCCAGAAGGCCCAGAACCAGAATTGCGTGGCGGCGTGCACGTCGGCGAAGATGCGAAGGAGCAGGGCGAACGCGGCGGCTTTCGGCCCGGCAGAAAAGAGCGCGGTGACCGGCGTGGGAGCGCCTTCGTAGACGTCCGGAGTCCAAATCTGAAACGGGGCGGCGGCGACTTTAAAGCCGAGGCCGATGAGGATCAGCGCGAGGCCGAGCTTCAGCATGGGGCTCGGCACAAGGGTAATGGTCGGATCGGAGGCGTTCATTCTCAGAAGATTGGTGGTGCCGGTGACGCCGTAGACGAGCGCTATGCCGTAGAGAAAAAAGGCCGTGGCGAAAGAGCCGAGGAGGAAATACTTCATCGAGGATTCGCCGGACTTGAGCGTGTCGCGGCGGTAGCCGGCGAGAATGTAGCTGGAGATGGAACTTAGCTCGAGGCCGATGAACGCCGTGAGCAATTCTTGCGCGGAGGCCAGGACGCCCATGCCTGCGGTGGCGAAGAGGATGAGCGCGTAGAACTCGGCGTCGGCGAGGTGTTCGCGGTCGAGGTAAGGCGCCGCGGCGAGAATGACGAGAATCGCGACGAGCCCAACGAGATGACTGAAGAAAATGCTGAAGGGGTCGGCGGCAACGAGTCCGGAGAAGGCCGAACCGGGATTGTGAACGGCGTAGAAATTCCCGCAGATGCCGGCGAGAGCTCCGATCACCGCGATCGCTGTCAGGGCGTTGCGGCTGCGCACGAACGGCTGCAGCAGCATGAGCAGCGCGCCGAAGCCGCACCAAATGAGTTCCGGAAAAACGAGCAGCAAATCGGCGGAGCTGGGGAACGCGGACATTTAGCGGGTTCCGAGCCTTTCCAATGAGTTTGATTTAGGAGCGGCAATGGCTGCCGAGCCGCCGGATTGCGGGCCCGCCTGCGGCGCGAGATTTGCTGGCGCTTTCGCTTCTTCGGCGCGCTGCGGACGAGTCATTTGTTCGATCACCGAGTTGCTGGCTGCGGCCGTGCGGCCGGTGATGAAGACAGAGCCGATGCCCATCCAGAGAGTGATCACGGCCATTGTGACGAGAATCGCGCGCTCGCGGGCGGAGACATCCGGCAGCGTGCGATTCTTCTCGACCGTAATTTCACCGAAGAAGACGCGCTGATATGACCATAACAAGTAGCAAGCCGAGAGAATGACGCCGGTGGCGGCCCAGGCGGCCCAGTTCCAGTGCACTTGATAGGTGCCGAGCAGGATCAGAAATTCGCCGACGAAACCATTGAGCATGGGCAGGCCAAGCGAAGAGAGTGCGACGAACAGGAAGAACGCCGCGAGGCGCGGCATGGGCGTGGCGAGGCCGCCAAACTCGGACATTTCGAAAGTGTGGCGTCGATCGTAAAGCATGCCGACGAGTAAAAAGAGGCCGCCGGTGGAGATGCCGTGCGCGAGCATTTGGAAGACGGCGCCCTGCATGGAAATTTGATGGAAGGCGAAGATGCCGAGCACGACGAAACCCAGGTGACTAACGCTGGAATACGCGACGAGCTTTTTCAGATTTGGTTGAACGAGAGCGACGAGCGCACCGTAAATGATGCCGATGATGGCCAGCACGGCGATACCTGGCGCGAAGCGGTGCGAGGCATCCGGGAAAAGCGGCAGGCAGAAGCGCATCATGCCGTACGTGCCCATTTTCAGGAGGACGCCTGCGAGCATCACGGAACCTGCGGTGGGGGCTTCCACGTGTGCGTCGGGCAGCCAGGTGTGAAACGGGAAGAGCGGAACTTTAATGGCGAAAGCCACGAAGAAGGCCAGGAAGAGAAGCGTTTCCGTGCCGCGAGGGAGAAGTAGTGCGCCGGTTTGAAGCGCATTCTGGATCGACGGCAAATCGAAGGTGCCCGTGGCGTTGTAAAGCCACAGAATGCCGACCAGCATCAGGATCGAGCCGGCCATCGTGTACAGGATGAACTTGATGGCGGCGTAGATGCGGCGGTCGTGGCCCCAGATGCCGATGAGCAGGTACATCGGAATGAGCATCACTTCCCAGAAAAGGAAGAAGAGGAAAAGGTCGAGCGAGAGGAAGACGCCGACGACGCCTACCTCGAGCAGCAGGATCGCGATGAAGAATTCCTTGACGCGCTTCTGGATGCTGCTCCACGAACAGAGAATGGAGACGACCGTGAGAAACGTCGTTAGGATGACGAGGAAGAGGCTGATGCCGTCAACGCCGAGGTGATAGTTGATGTAGGTTTGTTGCGCCGAGCCGTGCGCTCCGAGCCATATCCAGCGACGAAACTCTTCCAACTGGTAGCCCGTGCTGCCCAGCGGAACGCCGCGAAGGAGCCACAACAGCGACAAAATAAACTCGGCAAGCGAGACGGCGAACGCTAGACGTCGAATCCACTCGTGGTCATCTCTGCGAAGACACAGCAAGGCAATAACGCCAACAGCAGGCAGGAAGATCAGAATCGACAGCATAAAAGGTCCGGCGGGCATTAGCGCACCATCCCGACGACTGGCGCGGCTGCCGGCCAGAAAAAGATGACAGCAATAATTACGAGCGCGCCAATGACCACCCACACGGCGTAGCTGCGCGTGTTGCCGGACTGCGCGTGGCGCACGGTGTCGCCGATGCTCGTGGCACCGGTGGCGATGCCGTTGACGGTGCCGTCGATGCCGGCGACGTCGACGATTTTCCAGAGGACGTTCGTCGAGATCCACATCAGCGGCTTGATGACAACGGCGGCGTAAAACTCATCGACGTAATATTTATTGAGCAGCGTGTTGTAGACAGCCTTCATGGAGTTGGCGAGAGACTCGGGTTTGCCCGGTTGGCGAATGTAAAGCCAAAAAGCCACGCTGAAACCTATAAGCGCAGTGAACACCGCCACGCCAGCGAGCGGCAGTTCAAGAGAATGGGCGGCCGCTTCCGTAGCGGCGGACTCGGCGCCGCCGAAGACGGGTCCCAGGAAATTCGCAAAGTAGTCTGGGCCTCCCCAGAAGGCGGGCAGAGCAAGCCATCCGCCGAAAATCGAGAGCACGGCGAGAATCACGAGTGGACCGAGCATGCTCCACGGCGATTCGTGCACGTGAACGTGGTGCTCGTCGTAGCGCTGCTTGCCGAAAAAGGTGAGGAAGATCAGCCGGAACATATAGAAGGAGGTCAGCAGCGCCGTGAGCAAGCCGATTGCATAGAGAATGTGCCCGGTGTAGGGGCCGCCCTCCACGGTCACGAAATCCGCAAGGAGGATCTCGTCCTTGCTAAAGAAACCTGCGAAGAACGGCGCCCCCGCGATGGCCAGAGTGCCCGTGAGCATGGTGATGTACGTCCACTTGATTTTCTTACCGAGGCCGCCCATGTGGCGCATGTCCTGTTCGCTGCCCATGGCGTGAATGACGCTGCCCGCGGCCAGGAACAGAAGCGCTTTGAAGAACGCGTGCGTCATCAGATGGAAGATACCTGCTGAAAACGCGCCAACGCCGCAAGCCAGAAACATGTAGCCGAGCTGGCTGACGGTGGAGTAGGCCAGAACTTTTTTGATGTCTGTCTGAACGAGGCCGATGGTCGCCGCGAAGATGGCAGTGGCGCAGCCAATGAGAGCGACAACAAGCATGGCGGTCGGGGCGTGAGTGAAGAGCACATGCGAGCGCGCAACGACGTAAACGCCGGCAGTGACCATGGTGGCCGCGTGGATCAACGCGCTGACCGGCGTGGGGCCTTCCATGGCATCTGGCAGCCAGACATAGAGAGGAAGCTGCGCTGACTTTCCAGTAGCGCCGACGAATAGAAGGAGGCAGGCGACAGTTAAGACGCCGAACTGGCCCATCGCGTCGGCTTGCATCGGCGCGGCTTTTGCAAAGACGGTTGTGAAGTCCAGCGTCCCGAACGTGCGGAAAAGCAGAAACATTCCCAGCATGAATCCGAAGTCGCCGATGCGATTAACAATAAAGGCTTTTTTCCCGGCGTCGGCTGCGGACTTTCTCAGGAAATAGAAGCCGACAAGCAGGTAGCTGCACAGGCCGACACCTTCCCAGCCCACGAACAGCAGCACATAGTTCGCCGCCAGCACCAGGATGAGCATGAAGAACATGAACAAATTGAGGTAGGAGAAAAAGCGGTAGTAGCCGCCCTCGTGCGCCATGTAGCCGGTCGAGTAGATGTGGATAAGGAAGCCGACGCCGGTGACGACCAGCACCATGACGACCGTGAGCTGATCCAGCTGCAGGTCAAAGCCCGCTGTGAAAGCGCCCGTCGAAATCCAATCGAAGAAATGTTTGTGGACGGGCACTTGCCCACCCACGAAAAATTCACGCACCGCTTCGAGAGCAAATGCGAACGACAGCCCCGTCGCGCCAAGCGCAACGCTGTTAACAATGCTGTTCGGCCACTTGCCGCCCAGCAAGCCATTGATAGCCGAGCCGAGCAACGGCAGCAGCGGAATAATCCACAGATGATCGAGTATGGGCATTAGAGTTTGAGCAAATCCACGCGCTCGACGTTCAGCGATTGCCGGTTGCGCGCAGTGAGAATGATGATTCCCAGCCCGACCGCTGCTTCCGCCGCCGCCACGACGATCACGAACAAAACGAACACCTGGCCATCCGACTGATGCCTCGCCTGGCTAAACGCCACAAATGCCAGGTTCACGGCGTTAAGCATCAATTCGATGGACATGAAAATCGTGATCACGTTGCGCTTGAAGACAAACGCCACGACGCCAAGGCCGAACAGAACCGCGCTGAGAATCAAGTAGTAGCTCGTCGGCACCATCTTCAGCTTTTCTCCCGCTGCGCAAGCACAATCGCGCCAAGTATCGCCACGAGAATGAGGAACGAAGTCAGCTCGAAGGGATAAACAAAATCCTTGAACAGCATGGTCGAAATCTCTTTTGTATTGGCCAGCGCGCCGGATTGCAAACCCGCTTGAGCGCTCTCGTTCGAACGCGCGATAGCCGCGGCCAGAAATCCCAGCAGCGCAACCGCCAGCGGAATGCCCGCGACGCCCGCGAGCTTCGAAACATTGGTGCGCTCTTCGACCCCAGCGTTCAGCAACATAATGACGAAGACGAACAGCACCATGATCGCGCCGCCATAAACGATGATCTGCACCGCGGCGACGAATTCCGAGCCCATCAAGAGGTAAAGCCCCGCGAGCGCGATCATCACGACGATCAGCGAAAGCGCGCTGTGAATCGGATGGCGCTGAATGATGAGGTTTAGCGCGCCGATCACAGCCAGCGCCGCAAGCACGAAGAAAATGGCAAGTTGCGGCGTCACTTCGCACCCCGCAAGAGCATGACGAAGGCGGTGATCACGACGTTGGCAATCGAAACCGGCAGCAGCAGCTTCCAGCCAAAGGCCATGAGCTGGTCATAGCGGAAACGCGGAAGCGTTCCGCGCATCCACACATACACAAATAGGAAGACAAAAATCTTCCCCAGCAGCCAGAACGGTCCCTGGATGAAATCGTTCACCGCAGGGAACAAAATGAGCGCGGCGCCAATCGCCGTCATGGCGGTCCCCACGCCGGGAAGAATAAGCTTGCCAAAAATCGTTTCGTAACGAATCCCGTCCCAAATCACCCATAACCCAAACGGAATCAGAATCACCGACGGCAAATAGTGAGTAAACGTCCAACTCGCCGGGAAGGGAGACAGCCATCCGCCGAAAAACATAATCGTGCAGAGGCACGAAACGGTGATCATGCTGGTGTATTCCGCGATGAAAAACATCGCGAACTTGAAGCTGGCGTACTCCGTGTGGAAACCGGCGACGAGTTCGGACTCTGCTTCCGGAAGGTCGAACGGCACCCGGTTAGTTTCCGCGACCGCAGCCACGAAGAAGCAGAAGAATCCCAGAATCTGCGGCCACACGTTCCACCCGAAGATGCCGCGCTCGGGATGGTGAGCCTGGGCGTTAATGATGTCACGCAAATTAAAGCTGCCCGCGAGCAGCAGCACTCCGACAACGGACATGGTCAGCGAAAGCTCGTAGCTCACCATCTGCGCCGAACTGCGCAGGCCGCCGAGCAACGGATACTTGCTGTTCGAAGACCATCCGGCCAGCGCGACGCCGTAAACGCTAAGCGCGGTGATGGCGAAGAGCGCGAGAATGCCAATGTTGAGATCCGCGATCCCGAGATAGACCTTTTGCCCCCAGAACGTCCAGGGCAGCGGGTCGGGCCCAAACGGAATGATCGCAATGGAGGTAAGCGCGAGAGCCAGCGCCATAAGCGGCGCGAGAAAATACGTAAATTTGTCCACGCCCGCCGGCGTCGGATCTTCTTTCAAAAGAAATTTTGCGCCATCGGCCAAAGGCTGCAGCAAACCGTGCGGCCCAACGCGATGCGGTCCCCAGCGCGATTGCATGTGCGCGACCACTTTGCGTTCGAACCAGGTGAGATACGCATTGACGGTCAAAACAATGAAAAGCAGCAGCGCAATCTTTACAAAAGCAATGATCAGCGAAGCGTTTGCGGCTAAGAAAGAGTTCACGACTTGGCTTCCGCCTCCGGAAGAGATTCCATCATGGTGCAGAAGCGGCCAAGCGTGCCGCTGGTGAAAAGCGTGTCTTGCGCGGAGCGAATCAAGCCCACGGGTACGTCGTAAGGCGCGTGCCCGTTCTTCACGACCTGCACGTGCGTCGGCTCCGCACCGCCGGTCAGCAACCCCGCCGCCTGCACGTCATAGCCAGGCACCGCCTTGCGAATTTCTTCGAACACCGCCGCAGGCGACTTGTAGTGGAACGCCTTGCCGAGTCCCAGTTTTTCCAACTGATGCGACAGAATCCGCAGCAGATCGAAATCGCTTCGCGGCCCCATCACTTCAGCCGCTTTGTGCAGCAGCTGAATTTCGCCGGAAGTATTGGTGACGCTGCCGTCTTTTTCATAAGCCGAAGCGGCGGGGAAAACGATGTCCGCCACTTTCGCCGTATCCGTCAAAAACATTTCATGAACGATCAGCAGTTCGAGCTTTCCGCGTCCAAATCCCAGCGTCCCAAAATGTCCCAGCGGATTGGCCCCCATCACATACAGCGCTTTGAGCTTCCCGTTTTGCCCCGCATCCACCATCGCCGGCGTGGTAAGTCCGGCCTTCGACGGAAGAACCGCGCCCCACAACCGTTCGAATCCTTCGCGCGCGGCGGAATCATCGGTATGTGCGTAGCCCGGCAGCCGGTCCGGCAGCAACCCCATGTCGGCGGCTCCGCGCGAATTCGCGTAATCGCCAAGCGCCATGTAGCGGACTTTGCCATGCAGCTTCGATCCGAACGCCACAAGTTGCGCAATCGCCGCGCCGGTCACTTCCGCGCCGAAGACGACGGCCACGTCGGGTTCCGCATCCAGCGCCGCTTTTACCTGGACAAGCTGTTCGACAAGATCGCTCGGCAGTTGCCCTTCTTCGTGAGCCATCCAGCGAATCGCGGCCGCTTCCTGGCCCGGCACGAGCTTGACGAATTGCGTGGACTTGCGCTGCAGCTTGATGTCCTTCGCATTCAAAACGAAAAGTTTCGCGCCAATGTGCCGAATTCCTTTGCGAATCTGCCACGCGGCCAGCGGGTTCTGCTCTGTCGGGTCGTTGCCAACGAGAAGAACGGCTTTCGCTTCCGCCAACTGCTTCATCGTCAGCAGGGAATCACCCGCGCGATCGCCAAGCGCCGTGACGAGCCCGGTGTAGTCCGTCGTGCGGTGATGGTCGACGTTGTTGGTGCCGAACGTCGCGCGAGCCAGCCGCTGAAACATATAGTTCTCTTCGTTGGATGTGCGGTTCGAGCCGATGAACCCGATGGATTCCTTGCCCCCCGCGTCGTACATCTGCTTGAGCTTCGTTGCGGCGGTTTGCGCGGCCTCTTCCCACGAAACGGGATAAAGCTTGTCGCCTTTGCGCACCATCGGTTGGCGCACGCGATCGGGGTGCTTGGTGAAATCAAAGCCAAAGCGCCCCTTGATGCATAGGAAATCCTCGTTGATTCCGGAGAGATCGCGGTTATTCGCGCGCATGATCTCATGATTGCGCACGCTCAAAGTCGTCTTGCACCCGTTCGAACAATGCGCGCAAACCGTCGAGACATACGTCATCTCCCACGGCCGCGTCTTGTAGCGATACGTGCCGCTGGTGAGCGCGCCGACGGGGCAAATGTCGATGCACATGCCGCACTCTTCGCACTCGAGATGGTCTTCGCGGTTGGGAATGATGATGCTATTCGCGCCGCGCATTCCGACGCCCAGCGCTTTAACGTCCATGCCTTCATCGCACACGCGCACGCAGCGGAAGCAAAGAATGCAGCGCGGAGCATCGTAATAAACAAGCTCTGACCATTTCTCTTCCGGCCGGTGAATTTTTTCTTCGACGAAGCGGCTCGTATCCGCGCCGTAGCGAAACACCATGTCCTGCAACTCGCACTCGCCGCCCTTGTCGCAAACCGGGCAATCCAGCGGATGGTTGGTCAGCAAAAACTCCAGCATCGCTTTGCGCGCGCCGCGAACTTGATCCGTGTTCGTTCGAACCACCATGCCTTCGGTGGCGACAAGCGTGCACGCCGTCTGCAGCTTCGGCATTTTCTCCACTTCCACAAGGCACATGCGGCAAGCAGCCTGCAACGAGAGTCCGGGGTAATAGCAGAACGACGGCACTTCCGTCCCGATGCGCCGCGTCGCTTCAATCACCAGCGTGCCCGGCGGCACCTGCACATCGCGGTCGTTAATCTTCAGCGTAACTAGCTTGGTCTCTACCATGGATTCCTAACGCGAGCCTACGAGTGCTTCCGCGGATTTATAGGCACACTTTCCGTTCAAGTGATCTTCGAATTCGTTGCGCCACTTTTGCACGATGCTGATGGTCGGCAGCGCAGCCGCGTCGCCGAGCGGGCAGAACGTGCGGCCCAGCATGTTTTTCGCCAGTTCGCCCACGATGTCGATGTCCTCCGCTCGCCCATATCCCGCGTGGAAGCGATCCAGCATTTTCTTCAACCACGACGTTCCTTCGCGGCACGGAATGCACCAGCCGCAGGACTCATGCGCGTAAAAGTGCATGATGCGCCGCGCCATGTCCACCATGCAGGTGGTTTCGTCCATCACCACCATGCCGCCAGATCCCAACATCGATCCCGCTTTGGCCACGGAATCGTAGTCCATAGGAATGTCAATTTCGCTCTCGCTCATAATTGGGCAGGAACTTCCACCGGGTATGACGGCTTTGAGCTTCCTGCCGCCAGGAATACCACCCGCCATTTCGTAGATGAACTTTTTCATGTTCATCCCGAGCGGAATTTCATAAATCCCCGGCTTGTTGATGTGGCCGGCGACGCACAACAGCCGTGTGCCGCCATTTTTCGGCGTGCCGCGCCTGGCATACGCGTCGCCGCCTTCCAAAATAATCGCCGGAACGGCGCTCAGCGTCTCGACGTTATTAATGATGGTCGGGCAGCCGTAAAGGCCGACAACGGCAGGGAAGGGCGGCTTGATACGCGGGTAACCCCGCTTGCCCTCGAGCGATTCCATCAGCGCGGATTCTTCGCCGCACTCGTAAGCCCCCGCGCCGGTGTGCGTAATCAAATCGAAATCAAAACCCGAACCCAGAATGTCTTTACCGAGATACCCGGCGGCATAGGCTTCGTCCACCGCGGTCTGCACAATGTCCAGAACGTAGCGGTATTCACCGCGCACATAAATAAACCCACGGTGCGCTCCAAACGAACGCCCCGCAATCACCATGCCCTCGATCAGTTGATGCGGATCCATCTCCATCAGGGGGCGATCTTTGCAAGTGCCCGGTTCCGATTCGTCGGCGTTGCAAATGAGGTATTTCGGCTTCGGCGAATCCTTCGGTACAAACGACCACTTCATCCCCGTGGGAAATCCCGCGCCTCCGCGTCCACGCAAGCTGGATTTTTTTACCTCATCAATGATCGATTCCGGCGTCATCTCTTTAAGCGCTTTCGCAAGCGCTTTGTAGCCGTCGTGCTCCAGATAGACATCGATCTTTCGGGAATCCTTGATCCCCCAGCGTTTGCTGATGAGCGGCGTTTCTCCCGGCTCGCGTTCGTGCAGCGCGCCCGCGGTAACCGGCTCCGGCGGCGGAATCCTGCCGCCGTCCAAATCCTGGATGATGCGATCAAATTTGAGCGGCGTCAGATTCTCGAAGAAGTCGTAGTTGACTTGCATCGCGGGCGCTCCGGTGCAAGCGCCGATGCACTCGACTTCTTCCAGCGAGAAGACACCGTCCTGGCTTACTTCCTTGTGGCCGATTTCCAGGCGTTTTTTCGCGCGTTCCAGAATCTCGTTGCCCCCGCGCAGCATGCAGGCCACGTTCGTGCACACCTGCACGTGAAATTTGCCCATGGGTTTGCGATGCAGCATCGAGTAGTACGCCAGCGTTTCCTCGACCTGCACGTTGTTCAACCCCAGCCGGCTCGCGATTTCCGCGATCATCTCGTCGCTCACGCAGCCATACTCGTCCTGCGCGTACATCAGCATGGGAATCAGCGCGCTGCGTTTGAAGGGATACGCGTTCTGCAATTTTTCGAAACGCGCGGCGAGCTGTGTGGATAGTTGCATGAAGTTAGCGGTCGACCTCTCCCAGAACAATATCAATCGTTCCGATGCACGCCACGACGTCCGAAATCAATTGGCCGATAACCAGCTTCGGCAAGGCCTGCAAATTGATATAGGACGGCGAGCGAAAGTGCGCGCGCAGCGGTTTCGGCGAGCCGTCGCTGGCGATGAAGCAGCCCAATTCGCCGCGAGGCGATTCCACAGTCACAAAAGCCTCGCCGGGCGGCGGCGAAAATCCTTCCGTGAAAATTTTGAAGTGGTAGATGAGCGCTTCCATCTCCGTCTTCATTTTTTCGCGCGAAGGCGGCACGATGCCCGGGGCTTCGGTCCTGATTGGCCCATCATCTTTGATCTTCGCCATCGCCTGCCGCGCAATGTTCAAACTCTGCCGCATTTCCGCCACGCGGATCATGTAACGCGCGAAACAATCGGAATCTGTCCGCGTCGGAACGTCAAATTCGAATTCTTCATAGCTCGAATACGGAAACATTTTTCGGTTGTCGTAGTTGATGCCAGCCGCGCGAAGCGTGGGGCCCGTCATGCTCAGCGCCACTGCGTCTTCCGCCGAGATATAGCCAACGCCTTGCGTGCGTCCCATCCAGATGCGGTTTCCGGTAAGCAGCGATTCGTATTCGTCGATGCGGCTGGGCATCATCTTCAAGAAGCGCTCGACCGCTCCTCGCCAACCCGCTGGGGGTTCCAGTGCAAGTCCGCCGATGCGGATGTAACTGGTCATCATCCGCTGCCCCGAGAACATCTCGAAAATCTTCAGGATTTCTTCCCGCTCGCGGAAGCAATACAGAAAAACGGACATGGCTCCCAGGTCGATAGCGTGCGTTCCCAGCCACACCAGATGCGAAGAAATGCGCTGCAGCTCCACAAGAAGGACGCGAACGTATTGCGCGCGCTTCGGAATTTCGAGACCCAGCAATTTTTCCACGGCAAGGCAGTACACGAGGTTGTTACCGAGCGGATTGAGATAGTCCATCCGGTCGGTTAGCGTGATGGCCTGCGAGTACGTTTTATCTTCGCAACTCTTTTCGATTCCTGTGTGCAAATAACCCAGATCAGGGACGGCCCGGACGACCGTTTCGCCGTCCAACTCCAAAAGCACGCGAAGCACGCCATGAGTCGAAGGGTGCTGCGGACCCATGTTGAGAACCATCGTTTTTGTTGCGCCTGTAGCGGTCTCGACAGTGGTCATACGGAGCTCTTTCTGAATCCCGTGACCATGGGCACGTCGCGATATCCCTCGACGGGATAATCCTTGCGCAGGGGATACCCTTCCCAGTCTTCGGGAAGCAAAATGCGCCGCAAGTCCGGATGGCCTTCGAAGCGTATTCCGAACAGGTCAAAAATCTCGCGCTCCAGCCAATTGGCTCCTGGCCACACGGGGCACAGCGAGTCCACGACCGTGTCCGATCCGGACAAACGAACCTTAAGACGGATTTTGTCCCGCCGTGGAATCGAAACCAGGTGGTAATTCAGTTCGAAGCGCGGCTCGTGCGGGAACCGGTCCACGCAAGTGGCATCGGTAAGCAGGTCGAATTTCAGTTCCGCATGGTCGCGGCAGTGCTCGGCCACGGCTCGCAGGATTTTGCGGGGGACAACGACGGTAGTCTCACCGCGGAATTCAATCACTTCCTCGATGGCGTTCGGATTCCAGGCACGCAGGTGCTCGGCCACAACACTAGTTTTTTGGCTGGTATTCTCGGTCACCGTTTTCGAAGCCCTCAGACGCAGGCTAGTTAATACTTATGCCAGTCGAGCGCGCCTTTTTTCCATAGATAGAAGTAACCCACCAAAAGTATGGCGATGTATACCATCATTTCCAGGAAGCCGTACATGCCAATACTGGGAGACATCCTTATGAAATCCCGGTAGATGTACGCCCACGGATACAAAAAGATTGCTTCCACATCAAAAAGTATGAAAACCATCGCCACCAAATAGAATCTCACGGACACTGGCGCGCGCGCATCTCCCGTGGGCTCCATGCCGCACTCATAGGGCTGCTGTTTGGCGCGGCTCGGGCGGCGCCACCCAATCAGCACCGAGGCAGCCGTCAGCGCCCCGGCAAGCGCCGAGGCAACCAGCAGGTGCATGAGAAGCGGAGTGTACGCTTGTAGGCCTGAATCGCTCATAGGCGAAGGGTTATAATATCCATTCAACCGCCAGTCGGTCAAATGGCCAAAAAATCCAGCGGCGTGAGCCGGCGAAATCGCAAGTCAGCGCGCCGCTGGGGAAGTGGACCCACAACGAATGCTCTTCGGGCATAACACGGATGTGAAAGTTGGCGAGACGGTCTATCACGTCCAGACTGAGGACCGCGGCACCGCCAACGCCCTTATCGACACGACTGTCTATTGCCGCGGCCGCGTCCTCCACCGGCGTACCAATAATTACATTGATTTGTTGCCTCTCGAGCCGGCACGCGAGGTCGTGCTGAGAAAACGGATCGACGACCAGCATCGCATCGTGACGGAAGAGATTCGAAGCGGCGCGTTACATCTCGTGCCCCCTCCTCAGTCGGCACAGGAAAAGCCCGCCGCGGCAAAACGGACAGACTCCGCCGCGCATTCGAATGCCGTACCCGCACCCGCGCTCGCCGTGGAATTGATCAATGCCAAAAACTGGCTGGCGGGGAAGCGCGCGAATTTGCATGTCGCCGTCCGTAAAAAGCAAAATGGAGAACCGGTCTCCGGGGCCCTCGTAACCGCGCGAATCGATGGCGCAGCCGCAGTTACGGAATTTTCCACCGAGACAGGAGCCGACGGCCAGGCGCGCCTGGAATTCGAAATGCCCCGCCTTGCCGGAGCCGACCCCGCTCTCGTCATCGAAGCCTCGCAAGCTCATTCGAAAGGTCAGTTAAAATTTCAGTTAAAGGCGCGGCCGCGCGGGCCCACGGCCTAAAAATAACGCACGATTTGCGTTAGAATTAAACTTGGCGATGCAAACAGCGATTTCGATCATGGTCAATGGAGAAAAGCGCGAAGCAAATCCCGGCGCGATGGTCGCCGATTTGCTCCTGGCGCTCGGTCTGGACTCCGGCCGCGTGGCCATCGAGCGAAACCTGGAAATTCTCCCGCGCCCCGCATGGACCCAAACGCCTGTAGAATCCGGCGACCGCTACGAAATCGTGCAGTTCGTCGGCGGCGGCTAACACTGCAGCGCTACTTCAGTCCTTCAAGAAGGTGCCCCATCTTGCTTTTCTTGGTCTGAAGATAGGCGCGGGATATTTTCGAGACACGCGGCTGACACGGGACCCGCTGCACCACGCGAATTCCGGACTGCTCGAGCTGGCGAACTTTTTCCGGATTGTTCGAAAGCAGCCGGATTTTCGTGGCCCCAAGTTTCTTCAAAATTTGCGCCGAAAAATCATAATCTCTTGCATCAGCGGCAAAACCCAGCGTTTCGTTAGCCTCCACCGTGTCCATTCCTCCGTCCTGCAGCTGATACGCGCGCAACTTGTTCATCAGTCCGATGCCGCGCCCCTCTTGCGGCAGATAGAGCAAGATGCCGGAAGCAGCTTGGCCGATTTTCTTCAGCGAGAGCTCAAGCTGCGCGCGGCAATCGCAGCGCAGAGACGCCAGCACATCGCCGGTCAGGCATTGCGAATGCACACGAACAAGGGGCGCGCTTTTCCCATTCAGGTTTCCGCGCACCAGCGCGATCGCTTCATCCAGTGGCCCGCGCCCTTTGAAACCGTAGATCGTGAACCGGCCGTGCCGCGTCGGAAGTACGGCCTCGGCGACGAGCTTCACCGCTTCCCTCGCTTTTTTCCTTCTCGGCTTGTCTGGATTTGCTTTTCGCGTCATGGCAAACGAGCAGTATAACAGGTACTCCAACTGACACTTTACATCCCGCCTGCGATTGGCTAGCGTTACCGAAGTAGCCAACGAATACCGACGATGGACACAGCAACAGCAGTTCGCGACCTCCTCTTCACCTTGCTCCTGAAGGTAGGCGTGGCGTCCTCGATCGCCGCGCTGCTCGCGCGCTGGAACGCCTTCCGCCGCGTGCTTTTTACCGAAGAACGCGACCCCGACCAAAAATTGAAGCTGATGCTATTTATGACGCCCGCCTTGATCGTCGGCGTGACACTGCGACTCGTCGGCTATCCCTACCAGTTCGCGGACCTTTCCCTCGAAGGCGCCTTTCTGATGGGCCTCCTCGGCGGCCGCGTGGTCGGCCCAATTGGCGGCGCGATCATCACGATTCCGGCGCTCATTTCTCACGAGTGGCTGGCGATGCCCGCGGCTTCGACAGCCGGCTTGCTCGGCGGACTGATCCGCCAAGCGATCCCCAATAAAGAAGATCTCTGGAACTTCGGTCCCTTCACATTTCTCAACATTCCAAAAGCCGCGGTTCGCCTCCTGAAAAAAGGCCAATTATCGTGGGAAATGGCCCCGCTCGGCGTATGCGTCGGATTGGAGTTAGGCCGCGTAGCCCTGGTCCAGGCCACCAAGCCCAAGTGGCTCTTCGCCATTCACCCGCAGTGGGACTGGTGGCTTCTTTTGACGGTGATTGCCACGCTGATGTCCGTCGCCGCGCCCCTGAAAATCTGGAACAACACCCGCATCGAGATGAACCTCGAGCGCCACCAGCAACTCCTCCTGAAAGCCCGCATGGACGCCCTCTCCCGCCAAATCAACCCCCACTTTCTTTTCAATACGCTGAACACTGTTTCCGCGCTGATCCGCTTCGATCCCGATAACGCTCGCGGCGTCGTGCTTAAACTCAGCAACATTTTGCGTCGCCTCCTGCGCAAGCACGAAACCTTCGTGCCCCTGCGCGAAGAGCTCGAATTCATCGACGACTATCTCGATATCGAAGTCGCCCGCTTCGGCCGCGACAATCTCGACATCATCAAGCACATCGACGAAGAAACCCTCGAATCCTTCGTCCCCAGCATGCTCCTCCAACCCATCGTCGAGAATTGCCTGAAGCACGGCCTGGCTCCAAAACTCGACGGCGGAAAAATTCAACTGCGCACCACAAATCGCGACGGCCGCCTGCACATCGAAATCGAAGACAACGGCGTGGGTATCTCCGAAGAAAAAATGCCCCACGTCTACGTCGAAGGCATCGGCCTCAGCAACGTCCGCGAACGCCTCCGCGTCCTTTACGGTGCCGATTTCCATCTGCAAATCGAAAGCCACACCGGCCAGGGCACCCTCATCAAAATCGACATCCCCGAATTGGTCTCCGCCATGCAAACCGTCGGATGAAGCGCCCCGCACGGATGGTGATTATGGGATAAGTGTGGGGCGTGTGCGATTGTTGATTCGGTAGACGGAGAAGTCGCGGCGGTCTACTGTGAAGATTTCACGGACACCTTCCCGCTCCGCGACTCGCAATAGCGCCGCGTCGGCGAGATCCATCGGTCGGTTCGCGTATTGGCGCATCAGTTCGCGGATCCTGGGGAAATCACCAGAGTCGAGTGGTAGCAGAAGGACCACGCTTCTCTCCAGCATTTCCCAGAGCGCATCCTGAGCTCTCGGCTGGTCCGATAAGAGATACATTGCTTCGACAAACGGTGGCCAGACCGTCGCAAGTGGGCCGCGAAGCTCCTTGAGGGCCGCCGCACATTTGTCGTGGTGCTGGTCGTCTGAATCAACCAGCGCGACGAGGGGCCCAGCATCGACAAGAATCAACGCCCGCTCCTCCGGCGCTTAAGAAGGGCCCTGAAGCTCCGGCCCGTTTGCTCAGAGCGCTTCGGATTCCCGCCGTTCACAACGCCGATCAGATCCTTCATCGCTTCATAAGGAGAAGTGACCGGCTCTTCACGGTCCGCCCACGCCGCAATCGCCTGACGAACGACCTCCGATGTGGAGAGGCGTTTCCGGCGAGCGAGCCGTGCAATGCGTTGCCGCGTTTTTTCATCTAGCCGAAGAGTGAGTGGTGATGCCATGATTTCTCCTGACCCCATTCTACTGTATTACATTCCGTAATACAAGTCGAGCATCGAGAAGGGCCGCCGTCTAAGCGCGCTCGAGTATGGCGAAGAGCGATGCTGGGGATATAATGGTCTTCGCGCGCCCGTAGCTCAGCTGGATAGAGCATCTGGCTTCGAACCAGAGGGTCGGGAGTTCGAGTCTCTCCGGGCGCGCCAGTTTACAACAGTCCAACCCCAACGCTCGGTTGCCACTAGCGGCTGCTTTGATGAAGTCTGTAAGTGCGGGAGCGGCTCCCCAATCACGTAGGCGTACCACTTCCATATCCACTCTTAATTTCCGCGAGCATGTCTGCAATATCCCCGGAGGGAAAGTCGTATCGCACCGCCGCGCGGATAGCTTCCAGTTTCTTTCCTACATCCGTGGTAGGTTCACGCCGCCGCGCCAATTCGAGCGCCTGACGGACCCACTCGGCGATCGACATATGACGCGAACTTGCCATGCGCCGAATTTCTCGGTACTCCGGGTCTCGTAATATTACTTGAAGCCGCTTAGCCATACCCCGAGTCTATCTGACTCATACAGGTGAGTCACATCTGTCGGGCCTCCAAGAGCGAGTAGCTTTGCGCGCACAACCCTCGATACGGGTCGGTTTGCACGAGTCACGAGTCACCACTCGCTCCCCTTCCAAATGGGTCGTTTCATCGTCGAAGAACGCGAGCCTTCTCGCCATTCAAAACATACGCGATCATTCTGTGATGGACGATTGCAGAAGCGCGCACTTGCGTCGATATTCCCTGGGGGGTACGCCCATCTCTCGTCTAAAGACGCGACTGAAGGAACTTTCCGATCCGTATCCGACGGCTGACGCCACCTCGGAGAACGACATATTGTTCGAGCGAATCATGGCGCCTGCTCTGTGCATCCGCCACTGCGTAAGGTACTCAAGAGGCGTCTGGTCTAAAACGCTCCTAAATTTCAAGGCAAAGGCAGACCTCGACATGCGTGCGTCCCGAGCTAGTGACGCAACAGAGCAGCGCCTATCAATGCCCGAATGCATTGCCCCTATGGCTTTGCTGAGATGCTTGTCTGACACGGCCGCCAACCACCCCTTCGGCGGAGCCGCGGAGCTGCTTGCGTAAGCCCGAATCGCATACACAAATAACAATTCATAAAGACAACTGATCAAGCGCGATGAAGCTATACCGGGCCCAGCCGTTTCGGCCGCCAAGAGATCCAGTACGGATTGGAAAGCGTGACTTCGATTTTCGTCCAGCCGCAGGTGCAGATAACGAGGCAGAATCGTGGAAATGAGCGGAGCCTCGAATGCACTCATGCCAAACGACCCAGCGACAAAGGTGCTGAGCGAGCCGCCTCCTCCGTAATGAATCACGCGATCCACTTCTAATTTTCTTAGCTCCCCGTAATCGACGACGTGGGAACGCGGATGATCCACCAATGTAAAGGGCTCATCATTAAGAATGAAAATGAAAACATCGCCGCTGGAGAGCGCGATGGCTTGCCGCTGGTTCTTGAATTTCAGAAGCGCCGATCCGCGAACCACTAACGCGAAGCGTACCCTCAGACCTATGTCCCCGGAGTAGCGGACACCCCAGGGTGCTGTCGCTTCTACTCGCATATAAACCGCGTCTCGAATCCCCATGGATCCAAAGACTTCAGACAGCGGGTCCATGCGGCCTTCAAGTACTGGACGATCGGTCACGTTTTTTGGACGGATGACACTCACAAGTCCCAATTTTATCGCATCTACCTCTCGGGCCCCCAAAAAATTCCATTGGAGAAAAAATGATCGTAAGAACGTATCGCTCTAGAAATTTCATTCGCATGACTGTAATCGCCCTTTGCTTTTCGGCCGCGTATTCGCCGGTTGCTGCTTCACAGGAAACCAAAAAGGAAGCAGGTCTCAGTTGCAGTTCCTCTGATGCCACGTCTCCTTGCCCTTCCGCGACGCCTGCGAAAGAAATCGCCGAAACACAGAACCGGCAGGCGGCCAGCCTTCCCGATGCTCCACAACCTCAAGGCCAAACCAGTCCGTCAGGCTCAGCATTTATTCCCCAAGATCAAAACAGTGCCGTGCTGTTCCTGCCTGTGAAGAATTCTCGCAGTCTTTCCTTCGGCGAAAAATTTACCATCTACGCCCATCAAACATTTGGTCCGCCTGCGGTCATCATTCCGGCATTCGGAGCCGGCTCGGCCATGGCGAATCCCAAAAACCACTACCCTCGCGAATGGAGCGACGGGGCCGGGGCGTTCGGCCGGCTCTATGGAGACTCCATCGCCACGGTCACTTCCGAACGGACGGCGCGCTTTTTGACGGGCGTTGCCTTACATGAAGATCCCCGGTACGCGCCGTCCAACAGCAAAAATCCTCTGGCGCGAACCATGCACGCAATTGCGTTCACTTTCATCGATAAGACCGACTCCGGCAGAAACACCATTGCCTTCTCGAATTTTGCGGGAGCGGCAGCCGGCGGTTTTGTGGGAGAGGCTTATCTGCCGCATGGATACAACGATCTCACGCACGCCGAGCAAAGAATGGCAATCCAGTTCGCGAGCATTGCGATTCAAAATATAGCTGCTGAATTTCAACCACAGTGGGGACCTATTGCGCGAAAGCTGCGCATCCAGAAAATCCTTCCCGAATGGTGGGTGCCGCAGCACGATAAATAGCGCTTGCTCTGCCGAGGCCTGTAAATGCAAGCCTCTCAAGCCTGCCGCCGGCAAGAATTCTCAAATCGTCCAGTCTTGCAGCGGCGTAAGCGTCTTGGGCGCCAGGCGGGTGGCACAGGCGTTCAATCCGAGACCATTTTGGGTGTCGGACCCTTCGTCTGAAGGGTTCGGGTTTAGAGTGAGTCTTCCTCGAACTACGCGAGGTTGCCCCACTCTTCAAGGGTGAGCGCAGGCGAAACGACGTCTCCTACAATTCTTGCCTTGCCCTTCAGGAAACCGAAAATATCGTCCGCCACTGCATTGACCGGGATGAGCTTTGCCACCGGCTTCCCCCGCTTAGTGATGACGACGGTCTCGCGCTTGGCCTGAACTTCGTTCAGGACCGCGAGACAATTTTTCTTGAGAAAATTTGCCGTCATTTTCTTCATGCGGAACTCCACCACAACTACGCTCATTATACCGCGTCACACCTGGCATGTAGCGATTGCCGACGGGATCAGATGCGTTTCAGCCGGCTCCCGCTACGTTTTGGGGAGCGGCGGACTTTTTGCCGGGAAGTTTCTGCGGTTTTTCCGCGCAGCGTCTCGGTGGAGGCTGCAGCTGGCTTGTGAGTAGATCCCTGAGAAAGGCTCTCGGGGGCGGCAAGTTGCCACGCCGCAGCCAACGCGCGGCGCAACGTGGTCTTTTCGGCGGCTTTGAGATTGACGCTGGTGCACCCTTTGCGACCCCAAGCGCCTGTTACCGGTAAGAAAACCGCTGGCTCGGCGCGCACGAGCATTTCCTGCTCGACCGGCGTGACCTTTACCATGGCGTGTTCTTTGTTCGGGTAGCCGAGCGTGGCGAAGATTTTACCGGACACGCGGAAGTCGGGATGGTTCATGTGGGCGTGCTCGGTAGTTACGGGGAAGCTGAGGGCCAGTTTGCGAAAGTCGTTCGGCGTCATCGCGCACCTCCTGCAGGGCACATGTTTAGCACAGCACTGACGGTATTTCGGAACAAAAAGTTTTCACTTTCACGATAACGATGAAACAGGAATTCTCCTGATCTCCCCGAACGCCGTCAGATCAGCGCCGCTCGGCGGACCGTGGCATAATCTCATGCTGCTTGCTACTGATCGCTCAGTCAGGCAGAGATTCCCGTACCCGAGCACGAGGATCAATGAAAGCTGCCGTATTGCATGAGTTAGGGAAGCCTCCGCGCTGCGAGGACTTCCCCGAGCCCTCTGCTGGCAATGACGAAGCCGTCGTGCAAGTGCGTGCCGCATCGCTGAAAGCTGTGGACAAACAGCTTGCTGCTGGCACTCATTTTGCCAGTCCCCGTGAATTGCCGGTGATCTGCGGAACGGATGGTGTCGGCACTCTCCCCGATGGTGCCAGGGTTTTCTTTGGCGGGGCGCGCCGTCCCTATGGCGCGATGGCACAGCGCACAGTTGTGCCCGCTGCGTTTTGCTTCCCTGTGCCGGGTGCTCTCGATGATGCGACCGCCGCGGCCCTCCCGAACCCGGGAGTGTCCGCTCTCCTTTCGCTCAGCCACCGCGCCAAACTCGCAAAAGGCGAAAAGGTGCTCATCCTCGGCGCCACCGGCGTAACAGGCAAGCTGGCCGTCCAAATCGCAAAGCAGCTTGGCGCCGCGCGAGTGGTCGCTGCCGGCCGCAATCCTCAGGCGTTAGAAAAATTGCGCGAACTCGGAGCCGATTCAACCATTCAACTCAACCAGCCGGATGACGACTTGAAGAAAGCATTCGTCAGCGAAGCGGGCGAAGCTGGATTCAACGTTGTGATTGATTACCTTTGGGGACGGCCCACCGAGATTCTGCTCTCCGCTATCACGCGTCCGGAATTTGCCGTCGTAAATCCCGAGACCCGCCTCGTGCAAGTAGGGGAGAGCGCCGGGCCCACAATCGCGCTTCCCGCAGCGGTCTTGCGCAGCACGGCTCTGACCATCCTCGGTACTGCCGGAATTCCTTCGCGCGATGTTCTCGTTGCCGCTATGCATCAGGTTCTGGACTTGGCCGCAATAGGCGCCCTCAAAATCGAAACAGAAGCAGTCCCGCTGGCAGAAATCGAACAGGCTTGGCAGCGCCCAGAAAGTGCAGGCCGCCGCCTAGTCGTCATCCCTTGATACTAACCATTCGTGTGCAAACATCCCGTAGGGGCACGGCACGCCGTGCCCATCATGGTTTTCTTCTTGCGGCGGCCACTTTCTGAATAACGCGCTTTTCTGACTCTGACTAATCACAAGGTCTGTGGATGTAGCCTACTGCCTAGGCCGGTCGCCGACGGACGGCGAAGCCGTCGAAGAAGATGGCTCGGGCGACCCTGGCACTGCGTGCCATGCGATGCCTTGTTTCTGGAGAAGGGCGATGGCATAGCGAATCGGTATAGCGGCCCCAGGGGTGTTGTTGGGCGGAGAAGCCGACTTAGCGAGCGGAAGCGGTGTGCCGCGCAACCACAAACCCTCAACAAGGCCGACAACGGCGTGCGAATCGAGAGCCAGCACCGGCGAGCCGCTCTGCCCCTTCACGACGGGATGGCTGAGAAGAAAGACAGTGGCTGTTGGGGCGGACTTTTCGAGCTGCGTGGATTCGTAGCTCAAGACTGTGCCCGGCGAGGAATCCTCCCTCTGCGCTTCAAAACTCTGCGCGTCCTGAAGCCTTCTTGGGTGCAGCGAAATAGCCAGAACCGCTTGCCCTCGAACAGCGGGCTCGGACGAGAGCGGGAGAGAGGCAACGGTGTACTTGCCGGAAAAAGGATTCGGCGAGGCGCGCACAATAGCCACGTCATGCTGCGTATCCTTGGCGATGACGGCGACTTTCAGGAGCCGCGCGGGAGCGTCCGGGCGGCTCACGAGAATGTAGGCCTGGCCGCCGTCTCGAAACGTTTCAAGGACGTGAGCGGCGGTGAGCAGATAGCCCTCGTCGTTGATAAAGAACGCGTTGCCGAAAAAAGTGTAGTGGTAGCCGCGCCCGGCAGGGGACTGATCGTCGGGATAGACGATGGGGCAGATGGCGGCGGTGGCGGCATCCTCCGGGGAATTGGCCTGAGCTTGCGTGACGCGGGCTGCGAAGGGGCTTGCCGCGCAGGCTAAAGCGAGTGCGGCCAGCACGCCGGCTGCGGCGGCTTTGTGGTTGCGGATTCCGGAGAAACTCAAGCGCACAGCACCCTCACTTGCAGCACCCTCGCATGCAATACCTTGGCAAATGGCGAAGTGCCTGTAAATGGCGGAAAAGGTCTGAAAAGGGACAGGTGTAAGGATCCGAATCGCTGGGTTGGCGAAGGGAAAGGCTGAAAAAAAAGAGCTTGACAAGCTACCGTCTTTACGGTAATTTCAGTACAGAGAGAAATAACAGAAATGACAGACACTACAAAAGCAACGCTTACGCCTGTAGCCCAGAAATTCATCTTGCACTGGGGCGAGATGGGCACCCGCTGGGGAATTAACCGCACAGTGGCGCAGGTGCACGCGCTGCTGTTTCTTTCACCGATGCCGCTGCCCGCGGATGAAATCTCGACGACGCTGGCCGTGGCGCGGTCGAATGTGAGCACCTGTTTGCGCGAGCTGCAGGGCTGGGGAATTGTGCGCGTGGTGCATGTTTTGGGCGACCGCCGCGACCATTTCGAGTCGCTCAAGGACGTTTGGGAGATTTTCCGGATCGTTTCGGAGGAGCGGAAGCGGCGTGAGATCGATCCCACGCTGCGAGTGTTGGCGGAGTGCGTTGCGGAGTCGAAGACAAACGCGCAAGGCGACGCGTATGCGCGCGAGCGGATGGAAAGCATGCTGGAATTCCTGACGATCATGACCGGGCTGTTTGACGAAGTGCTGCGCATGCCGACTGCGGCACTGAAGGGCGTGGGGAAGTTGCGAGGGAAAGTCTTTACTTTGCTTGGGAAAAAGGCGGTCAACAGCTGAGTTTTCAGCTATCAGAAAAGTGGCAGGAAAGCAGGGTGCAGAGATGGCAGCGAGCACGATTCCGAATGAGTTGACTGAGAAGGACCGGATTGAACCGGGAACACGACCCGAAGAAAAAGTCACGAAGCGCTGGAGCAGTTTGACGAACATGTACGCTCGATGCGCGTTGGGTGCGGCATTCTTATCGTCCGTGGCGGACCGTTTCGGATTGTGGGGAAAGTACGGGCAGAAGAACGTGTCTTGGGGAGATTTCGGCCATTTCACGCAGTACGTGGGGATGGTTAACTCGTTTTTGCCTGCGCGTGTGATTCCCAGCGTGGCGTGGATAGCGACGATTGCGGAAACGATGTTTGGGTTGGCTTTGATCATGGGAATTTATCGACGAATTGTGACCATCGGAAGCGCGGGGCTACTTTTCCTGTTTGCTTTGGCCATGAGTATTTCGTTTGGTGTCAAATCGGCAATCGACTATTCGGTGTTTTCGGCTTCGGCGGCAGCGCTTTTGTTGTTTGTCGCGTCCCAAAACATCGCGGGAACGATCGGAACGGCAAAGAGCACGGATTGAAATCCGTGCCACACGGGCAAACCATTATGATTTCGTTGACATCGGAGTTCACGGACGGGAAAGGGCGGCACGCGCGGGGGTGGTTGTTTTTTGACGCGGAGTGCGCGTTTTGCACGCGGATTGCGCGATGGGTGGCGCCCATTTTGGAGAGGCGCGGGTTGGCGGTCGCGCCCTTGCAGGATCCGCGAGTGGGGGCGCTGCTGGGAATGTCGCGCGAAGAGTTGCTGCGCGAGATACGGCTTTTGCTTTCGGATGGGCGGCAGTTTGGAGGAGCGGATGCGGCGGTGGCTTTGGCACGCGAAATTTGGTGGGCGCGGCCGCTGGTGTGGTTCAGCAAAATTCCGGGAGGGATGGGGGCGCTGAGGAGCTGGTATCGCTCGATCGCGATGCACCGCAGTTGTGTCGCGGTGAGCTGTACGGTTCCTGAAGTGACGAAGCGAGTTTGACGCCTGAAAGGAGACCAACATGAACGCCCTGCTTCTGCTCCTGTGGTTGGCTGGTTTGGTGCAAATCCTCATTGCGGCTGCTAATATTTTTCTTCCTCGGAAATTGCATTACCAAGAAAACCTCGGACGTGTGGCGCCGATCATCCGGCAAATCTTCGTGGTGCATTCCGTTTACATCGTCGGCGTATTGCTGCTGTTCGCGGCGTTGACGCTTGGTTTTGCACGCGAGTTAGCGAGCGGGCACGGGTTGGGGCGATTTCTGGCTGCCGGAATCGCGGTGTTCTGGCTGTTCCGCGCGCCGGTACAGCTGCTTTATTACGATGCGTCTTTGCGGCGGACGAATCGGCTGGGCGACGTCGCGTTTACAGCGGCGGCGATATTTTTGACGGTGGCGTATGGGGCGGCAGCGATTCTGCCGCACGCCTGAGCCCACGCTATGAGCCAGAGATCTAAAGTTCATGGCGTTCTTCGTCCGCCCATTTTGCTTGGCACCGCTGTTTGGGCTGCTCTCGCGATTGCGAGTTTCGGGCCTCGCGTTCACCTCGGCATCATTGAAGTGCTTTTCTTGCTCGGGCCGTGGGTTGTGGTGCCGCTCGGCGCGGATTTGGTGCGCGGTGCGGGAAACCCCAAGAGCAGCGCCCTCCGGGATTGGCTGCTGATCACAGCGGCTTCGCTTACAACGATTTCGTTCTTCGTCGACAACCGAACCGCGGCGGCATGGTTCGCGAGTTCCTGGCTTTTGGTATGCGCCGGGTTTGCGGGCGATGGCGTGCGGCGATTTGTGTCTTCCAGAAGAAGCTCCTTCACGCAATTTTGCTTTGCGGCCGGAGAAGGATATTTGTTGGTTGCCGGCGCGTGGCTGGTCGCGTCACGGGCCGGGATACAGCTTTTGGCGTTTCGCGAACCCATCGTCTTGCTAACGGCGGTGCACTTTCATTTCGCGGGATTTGGTTCCGCGGTGCTTGGGGGCCTTACTTATGAGCGATTTCACGAAAGCAATTGGAAAGCTGGATTGCAGGCGGCGCTCGTCGCGGTTGTGTGTGGGCCGGGGATTCTGGGGCTGGCCTTCTTGTTTGGGCCAAAGATGAAGCTCGTTGCGGCGCTGCTGATCGCGTTGGGGCAGTTCGGTCTAGCCGCTGGCATGGTCCGTGCCGGCATTGCGGCCAAGAATGGGAGCGGGCGCGGGCTGCTCTTTGTGGCTGGAGCGTCCGTGGCGGCTGGGATGATTCTCGCGGCGGTTTGGGCAGTCGGGGAGTATCCGCTTCAGGCGTTTGTCAATATCCGGCATATGGCGGAGTTTCATGGCGTGTTGAACGCCATAGGCTTCGTCCTTTGCGGGCTGCTGGGTTGGCTCCTAGTGGGTAGTGAATCGGCTGAGCGCCGCAATTTCGGCTAGGTTGAATGGGAGACAGACTGAAAGTCGGTTCCCACTTAAGCTATGATTACCTCCCCCTGTTCTTCGTAAGTGTTGATTCTAAACAGTTTAGCTCTAGCGTAAGTTGTTTAGAATCAATGGTTGCGCGGGGTTGTGTAGATGTTGGTATTAAAGGAGTTAGTCGAGGTGATGTTGGGCCGGCGTCGGAAGACGGAACGTGCTATCGAGGGAGCTGCGACTGACGGGGTGGGTTGCGTTGTGGGTGGGGCCGGTTGAGGAGACGCGGGTTCGGGGGTTTGGGCAGGGGCTGAATCTGGGGGCGTCTTACCGATGGTCGATGGGGTCGGATCGAGGCGGGATCCTTCGCTACGCTCAGGATGACATGCTGTCGGTGCGACGAATCGTGCCGGGGGTTCGGGGTTTGGCGGGAAGCGGTAGTCGTAGTTGACGTTGACGGATTTGCGGATGGCTTTACGCCAGCCGTCGGTGCCGAAGGCGTTGATGTATTCGTGCTGGGCGAGGTGGATGGCCTGCAATTGGGTTTGGAGCATGTAGGCGACGGTGCGGGCGAGTCTGGGTTTTATGTCGCCGCGGATCACGGCGGGGATTAGGCGCGAGAGGGCGGTGCTGAGATCGTTGGCAGAGAGGTAGTCGCCGGAGAAGAAGGCGGCGAGGTCTTTGGCGAGTTTATCGGCGGCTTGGGCGCGGGCTTCTTTTTGGGCGTGATAGAAGCAGAAATGGGGATGGGTGCTGATGCGGGGCGTGCGGCAGCGGCGGCCATCTTCAAAAGCGAATAGACACAAGGACACGCGGTCCTTTGGATTGAGCGAGGACATAGAATTCTCCTTAGAGTTGAGTTTTGAGATTTGGACTAGTCGAAAAAAAACGAGCACAGGCAGAAAGTGAGCAGTGAATAGTAAGTAGTGAATAGTGAGTAGCGGGAAATGCGGGCTACCACTTCCTTTTCATTGCTAAACGGTGCGTGTGCTACAGGCCGGGTACGGAACGGAAAAGAGCACAGGCTGAAGCCTGTGCCACCTTAAACAAAAAGAGCACAGGCAGGAGTGCCCGTGCTGCTAAAAAAGAAACGCCTCGCGGGTCGGCGAGGCGCAGTGCTCTACAGAAGGATTATACCGAGATAGTCATAGGGCGGTCAAGAGAAATGTGTCTTTAGCGGCGGACGGCAGGCTGCGGGGATTTCAGTATAACGAAGGTTAGCGCCGCTACCATGAGAGCTGCTTCAATCCAGTATAAGGCTGGATTTCCTTTGAATATGAAGGCAGAGGCGAGCATGGCCAGCGCAAAAACAAGCGACCAAAGAATACGCTTTTTGTGGTGGGGATTCATTTACGGAGTGTACATAACTTTCCCCACTGTGTCTGGTCAAATCAAGTGTGGGGCGAATTAGAATGGGGATTTCAACGGAGGGGCACCGAGAAGAGACTAAAAGCAGGGAAAAGTGGAACCCCACCCCTGCAAAACAAAATCGCGAGGATAGGCCGCGAGAATTTAAGGCGTGGCAACCCGCCCGACATTACCTGGATGTGCTTCGAAATTCGGACGGGACAGAGTGGGCAAGCTTTGCTTCAGTCAGCTGGGTCCAAGGATTCCATTGCTCTGGGGGACGTCCAAAGAACCATCTTGCGCCTCCGGCGATCCACATCTCGCGCAACTGGGAGTGGCTGTAGTCCACGTCGTCATTTCCAAACTCTGTGCTACAGCATGGGCAGATATGGTAGTCCACTGGCGGATAGGGCAGAGATGCGAAACCGCAAACGGGGCAGTCGTATTTCATAGATCATTCCTGCTGCATTCGTAAGCGAAGAAAGGGGCTATGCCACCGCGTCGATGCTTTCTGTGAAAAGGAACGACATAATAGGTAACCACGGTGTTGGCCGCAGCGACCGCGACTCCAAAGTGATCCTTCGCCAGGTCGACGCGCAGACGGTGCGTTCTGTTTGGCCGGATGCACTCCCGCATCGTCATGGTCATCGGTCGGCTCATAAACGTGTCGGCCATACGCTCATAGTCTATCTCAGTAGACGCCCCGAATTCATGGCCATGTTTCGCGAAGTGGATGGCGCGCTCATGTGGGTTCGCGAAGGGCATTTATCTGCGAGAGTAATTTACACAAGTGCTAATTAAGCTTCAAGGGGCTTCGGCATTTGCGTTTCGTTCCTGGATCCAGCCTAAAGTTGACTCTAAACTGGCACACGCAAAAACGGCGAGTGCTGCAACTGCCGAACGAGGGAGTAGCTGCAATGGTTCGCGGCTTTCCGTGGGTCGCTTCGCGGTGGTTGATTTTGCAATATCACAGTTGCTCACTTCTGGCTGTTCAATTCTGCACACCTCGCATGTGGTCAATTTTGCTCATCTAGACGGGTTGTTCCTATAAGTCTACGATTGGTCCAGCTGAGCCAATTTCCTGAGTTGATTTAGGAGGTAGTTGCGAATGGCGGGTAAAGGTAGTCTCGGTGTCGGTCATGCAGTTCTGCGCAAAAAGTTCCGCACTGGGATGACTTTTCGGAACTACCGAGACAAGGAGGCCGTCTTTTCGCAAGGAGATCCGGCTGATTCTGTTTTCTACATCGAGAGCGGGACGGTGAAGCTCACAGCGGTTAGTACGCGGAAGAAAGCGATTATCGCCATCCTACAGCGAGGCAGCTTTTTTGGCGAAGGCTGTTTAGCGGGGCAATCTCGGAGGATTTGCACGGCGAGATCCATTGGACAGTCCAATGTCGTTCGACTGCAAAAGGAGAGGACGATTCACACGCTCAAGAGAGACCCGCATTTCGCAGCGTTGTTCGCTGAATATTTGCTTTCCCGGGTGGTTCGAATCGAGGAAGACCTGATGGATCAATTCTTCAATTTCAGCGAAAGGCGGTTGGCGCGGGTTCTGTTGTTGTTTGGGGATATAACCAAGGAATCGAAATCGGACTCCGCCCTGAAGGTGAGCCAATCAACCCTGGCAGAGATGGTAGGTACTACCCGCGCGAGGGTAAGTAAGTTCATGAACGAGTTCAAGAAGAGGGGCTTGGTCAGCTACAACGGAGGCTTGCAAATAAATAAAGCACTGGTCGTCGCGTTCCTGGAAAATCGCCCGATGTCCGTCAAGAAAACGTAGCCCCGGCCAGCTGGGTCCGGCTTTCGCCACCAGACGATCGGCGAAGCAGAGGACGCACAAGAGCGATGAGAGCAAAGAGATGAAAACAATCTATCCAACACTAAGGCACCAGTCTTCGGTCGGCTGTCCTACGTGCGGCGTGGCTGCCGGGAAGCGGTGCGTTCTGGCTGCGGGTGGCCCACGAAACGGACCACACAGTAGCCGGAAGGTTGCGGCTGCTGAAGGCGTGGAAAAGAAGAGAACGTAAAAGCGATGAGGCTCCGGTGAAAAGTGCCTAAAGAGAGAAAGTCGGACGCCGCATTCTTGGCGCTCGTAGCCGCGCTGAAAAAGAAACTTGCAAAGCCGCAGCTTACGAAGTCAGTTAGAGAGAAGGCGACAAAGAAACAGATTGCATCATGGACACAAGTTTGTTGAGTTACGATGACACGGTTTTTAGGAAAGGGTGTGCAGTAAGTATGGGCACGTGCAGCGCCGGGCGAATGCGGCATCGCAATGATTAGATAGGGAAAGACAGCCGAGGGAAATCCATTTGTTCGGTCACGGGCTAATGTGAGTTAGCCGCGGCTGCAAGAGGCGATTACTTGTGGCCGGCGAAGTTATCGAAATCCATGTCAGCGGGAATCTGTTTCCGCTCGATGACATCCATGGCGGAATACTTTCGGTCGACGTGCGGGGCTGAACGCGGAGCACCCGAATGCAGGAGACAACGATACCCGGCCGCGACGCCGCATGTGGGGCAGGGGATGGAGGATAATTGTTTGGCTGTGAGGTTTTTGCTTTTCATTTGGCCACAATAAAATAACAGCCAGCCGAGAAACTGTTCCATTTTGAACACTTTGGGTGTTGGCTGCTACGCAAGCAATGGCCACTGAGATGATTCCTGGGAGGCGACAGTAAGCACGGTAATCGATGGAATGTCTTTCAGATGCCCCGTGCGCCTACCCGGGGTCTGGGCGGAGTTACTCTCCGCGGAAGACGCGCCTATGTGCAATACCGCACAGTGCGTTTATGCTTTTTTCAGCTATACTATTTATATATGGTCAGCCCCCAAGTGAACAAAAAGCGACTCCTGCTTGTGGACGATAACGACGACGTCCGAGCTGTATTCCAGGAAGGAATGCAAGCCCATGGGTTTGAAGTCGTTGCCGCCGCTACCGTAAACGAAGCGTTAAGACTCATTTCCACGGAAAAATTCGACGTCCTGCTGTCCGACCTGCACATGCCGGATGCTGGAGATGGATTCACCGTTGTGAGCGCTATGCGCCACGCCCAGCCGAACGCAGTAACACTAGTATTCAGCGGCTACCCTGCGCTTCAAGAGGCCATGGCTGCCGTCCTGCTGGAGGCGGACGAAGTCCTTGTGAAACCGGTTGGCCCGGCTGCGATTGCCGAAATTATCCAGAAAAAACTCTCGAATCCTTTAGCTCGCATGTCCATGAAGAAAGAGCGAGTCGCCGAGATTCTGGAGCGCGATGCGGAACCCACCATCCGAGATTGGATGTCCAAGGTGGAGCAAAACGGGGAATTGTGCGGAGTCTCACTGAGCTATCAGGAGCGCACCGGCCATCTTCCGCTCCTCCTCGGAGATCTCGTCCGCCGCCTCCGCCTCGCTCCAAATTCCAAGCTCCCTAATTCCGCCGCCGCGCGCGAGCACGGGATTATGCGGCGCAAGCAGGGTTACACTGTGGCCATGGCTGTGGAGGAGTCGCGAATCCTGCAGGTCAGCATCTTCAGTACGCTACAGAATAATCTTCGATCCGTGGATTTTAGCTCCGTGCTGCTCGACGTGATGACCATCGCGGACGAAGTGGATTCCCAATTGAAGCAGTCGATGCTGGGTTTCATGGAACCCGCGGCTGCCATGCCGGCAAGTTCGCCCGCCTAGTCCTTTAACTTGAGTCCGGATAACTGGCCGTTGGAGAACTCTTCAGGCGGTGAGGCGCTCTCCATCTCAGACAAGCCAATGATTGCCATGCCTTGAGAATGCCCTTAGCGGAGAAGTGGGTTTGTTCAAAAGGATGCGCGGGAATCGGATAGGCACCTGCCCGGAAAAAAGACAAAGTCAAAAGGTCCGGCAGGAACCTGGAGGGTGCTACTTCTTGGTCTTCCTGACGATATGCAGCTTCATTTCTTTGCCCGCGACGTCGAGAACGTACGCGGTTCTCCCCTCGATGGCAATTTTTGTGAGCGCATTTACGGAAATATTTGGCGGGTGGCTATCGCTGTGCTGGCCTGGTTTGAAAGTATAGTCAGCAAAATAAATCATATCTTCGGTCTCGATCGTGTAGTGCATGGTGGTTTTTTCGCCCCACAATTTCCACGATACATTGGTTTCCGAAGTAGCTTCTATCTTGGCTGTTTTCCAGTCGCGCGTCTTGGCGAGGGACGTGGTGGCGAGCAGCAATGCTAGCAGCAGAAGCCTGAGCTTTTTCATTCAATTCAATTCCTTCGGGGAGGACACGGTTATCGCCTTCAACATCCTCACCCACCGCGCTGGCCGTTTATCATGGGGCGCGACAAGCCTGAACGGACCGCGGTTTGCGTCGATTGGGGCGCCGTCGACCGTGTCTGCCACAAGAATTTCTGAGTTCACAAAATCAGAGTCTAATTCAGCAAGAGAAAAAAGTACTCGATAGCCATCCGAGGCTTCCGCGACCACGTAGGTGGTCATTAGCGGCCCGCGTAGCTGTTCGCCGTGAGGCGCGCCCGCCCTTCTGAGCAACTCTTCCAGTAAAACGCCCTCGTAGGTTTCAGATTTTTTCTCGTGCGAGTTGGAAACGTGCAGGGTCGTTCGGGGCATGTTCTTTAAGTCTGCGGCTGTTAATGTCAATGGAGTGGAGACAGCACCGCCGACCTTTAGCTGGGCGGTCGTATTTGGAGTCTGGGCTGACCCTGTTTGTGTGCGTGGAAGGATAACGAACGCAGCGAAGCAGGCAGAAATTAGCAGAATCGGAGTCCGCCGAATAAGAACCGCCATGTGAGCCTCCGTCGTTGGGCGGGAAGATTGCTTTTACTTTTTTTCCAACATGATTTCCGTGGATTTAATCACCGCCGAAACCGTGTCGCCCACCTTGAGGTGCATCTCTTCGGCGCTTCGTCTGGTAATTACACTCTCGATGAGATTGTCTCCAACACGGACAACGACGTGGGCCATAACTCCGCCGAGTTGAAGCTCTGTAATTTTTCCTTCGAGCCTGTTGCGAGCAGATAGTGTCATAGGGCGTAGCATAACCGTCTGCTCTCGTTTCCGTCCACACGTTTTGGGTCAAGTCGAGAGGCCAGCCGGAAGAGACGATCCGTTGCCTCTACGAATTACTGCAATGAGTCACTCCTTCGCGCTCCAGGTGTTCCTCGCCACGCATACCATAGCTCCCACGACTCCGAACATCATTGAGAAAGGCAGGGCCTGGTTGGGGATCACTCCAAGACTTTTACTTCCTAAACCCAGTGAGTAACCGAGACCCAGCCCCACGCCCATGCAAGCCAGGATGATGACCACGTTGAGCACTTTCCACTTCCATCCCCGCCCCGTTGCGATGGCGAACCCCGTGCCCAAGAGCAACGCCGCCAACCAGAGTGCGGCCATGAACACCTCCCTCTAATGGGACGTGCAAGAGAAATATAGCGTAACAGGCGACTGCCTCTTGGACGATGAACCAAAACCGGACATGTGGGAAGCAATATTAGGGACTGCTTGCCGAAAAACCCAGAGGCGCGCGGCTTGTAAGTGCATTTGTTTTCTTTATCGCCAAGAGATGGCCGCGCTTGCCCAAACAAGAACAGTTCTTGGACAATCGCCCTGTGAACAGATCGCCGGCGGTGTGGTGCTCCGCGCAGGAGCACAGTATCCGAAAATCAGTGAAAATCCGTATTGCGCTAAACAAGAAACGCTAGTAGTTTCTTCTGCCATGCCATCTCTCCGTATGCCATGAATCCTCGTGGTCGATGACAGCGCCGCGGTGCGCGGCGCCATTTGCCAGTTCATCGACAAGGCTACTCCTTTCAAAGCCTGCTGCGAGGCTGAGGATGGCATCGCTGCCATCGAGAAAGCCAAGGAGCGCGCACCCGCGCTGGTGATTCTGGACCTGAGCATGCCGAGGATGAATGGAGTGGAGACAGCATCGGTTCTGCGCGACATGCTGCCTGGCACGAAGATCGTGGGCTTCACGACATTCGACGAAGAGTTCCGTAAGTCCTTTCTCGCAACCAGCGCCTTCGATATAATCCTATCCAAGCACGAGGGCCTGGCGAAGTTGGCGGAAGTGATCTGCGCGCTGCTGCCCGCCCCCGCCCCCCAATAATTCTGAGAGGATATGACGCCATCCCGAAAAGGAACATGTCTGGCTAGCGCCGCTATGGGAGAGGTGGCACCAACATGGCGGGTAACGGAGAAAATCTCAAGCGGAACGCTATAGTTACATGAGACCGCTTTGCCTGGCGAGTTTTAATGCTTCAATAGCCGCCCCTCGGGCGCCCGCCGTATCGCCATTCGGCATAACGTAGATGGGGACGCCAGCTTGCTCCTCGCGTTGGGCAGGCATGCCGACGCGGATCTGTTCGAGGAACCAGCGCTGGAACTCGAGGCTCGCCTCGAGGGCTCCCCCGCCGACAATTAAAGCATCCGGGTCGAAGGTATTCACCATTTCGTCAAAAAAGAGACCCAGGGCGTGAGCCTGAACGCGGAAAATCTCCTTGCACATGGCGTCAGCCTTGTCCGCGAGACTGCGTACTTGCTTGGCAGCCTGGTGGCGATCCATTTTGGCGAGATCGTGTCCGGAGTATCGCGGCAAAAAATACGGCAACAGATTTCTTTCGATCGCGGTGAGAGAACAAAGGGACTCGAGGTCCCCTGTCCGTCCGCAATTGCATTGCGGTTTCATGCCATCTATACCGGCGATAGTTTGATAGGGAAGCAAGACGTGGCCAAGTTCTCCGCCAAACCCGTTTTTGCCTTTTACGACGCTGCCTTCGAGAATGATGCCGCCGCCATTGCCGGTGCCGATGATGGTCGAAACCGAGGTTTCCCGGCTGTTCGCACCAAAGATAGTGTAGTGACCCCAGAGCGCCGCCGCATTTCCGTCGTTCAAATAGGAGACCGGTATGCCCAGTTTGTGCGCCAGACCCTCACGAATATCGAAGCCTGCCCACTGCGGGTGAACAAAGTTTGTTGAGCCACGAGCGCTGAGCAGGCCAGCGGAACTGGCTGGGCCTGGAGTATCCAGGCCGACAGCTACCACGTCCGCGAGCAGCACACCGGCCCGTTCGACAGCGACCTTGAGACCGTCGGAAATCTGACCGAGGCAGACGTCAGGGCCTTGCCTTGCAAGCGCAGGATGCTCGCACAGATTGGCGATAAGGAATTCTTCCTGCTGGTCTACGATTGTGTAGTTGACTGCGGTCCCGCCCAGATCTACTCCGGCCACAACTGGCACGTTGTTTCCCCTCAACTGATCGATTGGTGATCGGCCCAGCGTAGCAGAATCGGGCAGCATCGGCGAATGCCATATGAGCTGCGGACCATGGGCATATCAAACAAGCGCGCGGTGTGCCTTAATTGAGAGAACGAAATATGGCGATTCGGCCCGTTTCCAACGATTCAACGACCTTCAACCATTGCTCTTCGGCGACGACTCGCGTGCAGGGGCCAAACGTACAGATTCGAATCTCGCGACTGAGGGCTTCCTGTCGCAGCGAATTCAGCACGGCTCGTAAAATTGTGCCGGTGAAAGGCGTGTACAAATAAAAGACCGTGCCGCCGGACAAATCCGACTCGCGAACGTCTCGCTGGATAAACGTTACATTGTTCAGGTTCAGCGCCTGAGCGCTATCCCGGGCACAATCGACATAAGCGGCCTCAAGCTCAATCCCGATGCAGCGAGCCCCTGTACAAATGGAGACCAGCAACGGAACGTGACCTAGCCCGGAGCCGAGATCGATGAACAAGTCTCGTTCCGTGAGTGCTATGCGATCGAGGAGATCAAAGATATGGCGCGCCGGTGTGGGCTGATAGAACACCATCTCGGCTGGCAAGTGGAGAACCTCAGGGGACGGCCTTCGGAACTGCAAGACCCCGCTGATCAGTTCGTCCAAATAGTCGTAGCTTTCGCCGTTCGCGAGATTAACCTCAGGCGCACGCCGGCCTGATTTTGGTACCCATCGAAGCAGACTATCCGGCCCTGCGCCCCGCTGAATGTCGTGACGGATGGCTTGGTAGAGTTTGAAATTCGCAGACTCCAGCTTGGCGTAGATCGCTCTCGCTTGGTGATGGAGTGCCGCCTCGATGGACTCCGGGACGACAGTCGATACTTGGCCATCCGAGAGGTAGGCATCCAGGTGGTCAAGTGCCTCGATGCGCCGACGCAGATGGTGTGGTTCGTCCAGCGAAGGATCCTGTTGCAGTTCGCTGATGAGGTTCTGCAGCGCTTTCACTATTCTTGTGACGCTCTCTTCGTCAAATTGGGGACGGCAATGATGGTGTCAGGCAACGCTCGTCGAGTTCACCGTAGCACACAGTCCGAAATGTGGCTTCCGTTCTTTATTTCCCGCTGAGTCTTTTGCTGTAAAGACTCAAAATATCCTGCGTGGATTGGACACCTTTTGCGGTGGCTATTTTTCGGACGACACTGAGTTTTAGGCCGCCATAGTCAGGGAGACGCGAATCGTTCATCTCGATCAAATAAAACCCGGGTTTGCCTGGGTTCTGGGTGTCGGGGACGCAATAAAACACTTGCAGAGCTATGCGGATGTAGCGGCTGGCATACAGCTGCTCGTTGGCAACCACATATTTGATGACCCCGACGCCTTTCGGAAACATGGACACCCGGTTCACGCGGATCGTGGATCCCTGACCAAAATCGATGTTTTCCCAGTAGAAGAAGTCCATCGCCCCGGGGAGTTTTCCATCGGGATATTCGAGAATGTGTTGATAGATGCCGCCGGACTGGTCCTTCGGCAAGTAGTAGGAAGAGTTCAACATCGATTGCATGTTCTCGTAGAGGTTGAAGGGCTTGTCGCGGTCGGTGTAGCTGCCAAAGGCCTTTAGGCCGCCGGAGATGTAGGTTGTGACGACTTCGAAAAGACGCTGGCGGGCGAATTTGTTGACCTCGTCGTATTTATCGATGGAGTTCCAATTGATCCGCTTCTGCAAGGCCAGCACGTCAAAGACCTGGAGATCACAGTCGTTGGGCTTGCACTTCTGCAGCGCGTCGATATCCTTGCGGCTGAAGGCGATACGGTCAAAGTCGGAAAGTTTGGGTGGGGAACCAAGTTCGTTGAACGCCTGTACGTCGAGGTATACCTTATCTTCCAGAAGGCTCTTCACGTCGCGGAAGGATTCCGCAAAACGCTCGACGGTGGTGTTGATGTAGACCCCGCCAAACACCAGCATGCCGTACTTCTTGTCACCGGATTCGAGGACCTTGGTCACTACTTGGCCTTGATCCATCTTCTGAATGTCACTATCAGACAACCCGACCCTAGTCTTAAAGAAGGTCTCCGGCTGTCGTTGGGCGACAGCGATAGTGGCGCCAAGGTTTAGTCCGAGTGAGAGGACACCTGCTGCGAGAAGTCTGCTGCACATTGTTGTAACTCCCATTCTTTTCTTTATTGCTTTGGCCGCAGATCCGCTTTGTCTGCAACAATAGCGCAATCGTATGTTCGTCTCACTTGCTCGCGGGATTGAAAAGAGCTCTTCATCGGCCCTCTGCCGAACGTCTTCAATGTGAAGGTACAAACGACGAGAACCGCTATGCTGACTATAGATGCTCGACTTTCTCGATGAGGTGCAGATTATTTTCCTGGTACGTGATTGGGTGCAAGGTCTCATCGTTTGGCGAAGTGTTAGGGCGATTTGGCGGTGCCCTTGAACGAGCCGCACGATGTTGAGGCGTGGACGAAGTGGAATGGGGATGCTTACACAGAGGGCACGAAGCGCACAGAGGACATGGAAAAGAGGGAGTCAAGGGCTGCGACCTGGCGGCACAATGTGTGCTTGCAATTCAGGGCGGTTGGTGGGAGTTTACAGCCATGGATACACAACTGAATCGGCGTCATTTTTTGGTGGGGGCGGAGGCGCTCGTGGTGGCGGGCTTGCTGAACCGCGCTTACGCGCATGTTTCGCCGGAAGAAGTGGCGAGGGACGGGAACTACTGGAAGAGCATTCGCGACGCGTACGGCCATGATCCGACGATCCTTAATCTTAACAATGGCGGGGTTGCGCCGGCGCCGGCCGCGGTGCTGGAAGCGGAGATCGAAGCGATACGTTATAGCAACCAATTGCCGAGCTACCGCATGTGGCACGATTTGGAACCCAAGATCGAAGATGTGCGGACGCGCTTGGCACGGATGTGGAGCGCCGATCCAGAATGTATCGCGATCACGCGGAACGCGAGCGAATCGCTGCAGATCGCGCAGTTTGGGCTGGACCTCGCGCCGGGCGACGAAGTTCTGACGACCAGCCAGGACTATCCACGAATGATCACCACGTGGCAGCAGCGGGAGCGCCGGGAAAAGATTGTGCTCAAACAGGTGGACTTCGCCGTGCCGGTCACTAATAGCGCGGACTTAGTGCGCTTGTTCGAGCGGGGAATCACGCCGCGCACGCGAGTGATTCATGTGTCGCAAGTGGGATTTATGACGGGGCAGATTTTTCCCGTGAAAGAGATTTGCGGGCTGGCGCGGCGGCGGGGCATCACCAGCATCGTGGATGGAGCGCATGCTTTTGCGCACGTGCCGTTCCAGTTTTCGGATTTGGATTGCGATTTCTACGGCGCCAGTTTGCACAAGTGGCTGTCGGCGCCGATTGGTACCGGCATGTTGTATGTGCGAAAGGACCGCATCGAAAAACACTGGGCGCTGATGGCCGCGCCGCCGTCGATGGACAAGAATATCCGCAAGTTTGAAGAAATCGGGACGCACCCAGCGGCCATGCACAATGCCACACTGCAGGCGCTGGAGTTTCATGAGCAGATTGGGGCAGAGCGAAAATTCGAGCGGCTCAGGTATTTGAAGAATCGCTGGGGGGAACGGTTGAGCAAAGTTTCTGGAGCCAAGATGCTAGTGAACTTGGACGCCAGCCAATCTGGGGCATTTGGCACGATTCACTTCGATACGATCGAGCCGGGGAAGCTTGGCGAGGCGCTGCTGAGCAAGTACAACATTTTTGTTACGCCTATCACGGGACCGGGGATCAGCGGGATTCGGGTCAGCGCGAATGTTTATATTTCGACGGCGGAGATCGATCGGTTCTGCGAGGCGGTGGAAGCTGTCGTGCCTCGGGCGTAGAGTTGACGAAGCGGACAAAATGCAGTTTGGAATCCTGGATAGATGACACAGGGAACAAGTAGCTGAGAGTTAGGAAGAAGTCTGAACCCTTAGCTAAGACCTGTCCTGATGGCCAGATAACGGACTGACCTCTTTGGGGATTGTGCCCTCCTGCGTATTGGATAATCTATATTCGACAGAATCGAAATTTCGATCAAAAGGCGAAGGGAGTTCTGCATCCAAATTCGCTAGAAAAGCAACCAACCAGGAGGCGGGCAGCGTCATCCAAGGGATTTATGGAAGCACGGGCTTGGGCGGCTTGACCTAATGAAGCCTGCGGGAACCCGGGAGATGGCTTGTGGGAAGAATGATAGAAGGCATCGAGGGGCCAGCGTGAACTCCAGGAAAAAGAGCTTCGAACACAGAGCTGAAGGCCGCAAGGTCTGGAGAGTGGTGTTTGAGCGCCGGGGCGTTCTCGGTCGCGGAAGCTCACTTTGGATAGGCCTAAGCATGGTGCTGATTTGGGGGATTCCGGCGGTTGCTCAGCCTCAAGGGACACTTAGTGGAATAGCAGCGCAGCGTGGCTTAGCGGACACAACGGGAGCGGCGGTGGCTGCCCTCAAGCAGGAACCGAGCCCGGAATTGACGGGAAGTGTTGGCGGAGCAGTTGTGGATCAGACGGGTGCCCCAGTCGTCGGAGCTCATGTGAGGATCTCCCGTGAAGATGCCTTGCTAAGCCAAGAGGCAGTGTCGGATAGCGATGGGCGGTACTCGTTTGCCGGCATCGCCCCCGGGCCATTCCAGTTGACGGCTATGTCTGCGGGCTTCGCGACGGCCACGATCTCTGGAACCTTGCACGCGGGGGAAAGCTACGGTGCGCCGCCGATTGCGCTGGTGGTTGCCAGCACTTCGACCGAGGTGAGGGTCGCGATGTCGCGGACCGAGTTGGCAGAGGCGGAGATTAAGGACGAAGAGAAGCAGCGTGTCCTTGGAGTCGTTCCCAATTTCTATGTGACGTATGACCCTACGGCATTTCCTCTCAGCCCGAAGCAAAAGTTCGAGCTGGCGTGGAAGGCGACGGTGGATCCAGTCAACTTTGGCTTGACGGGAGTGGTTGCGGGGATTGAGCAGGCGACAGATACTTTCAATGGATATGGACAGGGCGCGCAGGGCTATGGAAAGCGCTACGGCGCGGCGTACGCCGATTTTGTAACCAGCACGTTTATCGGAAGCGCGATACTGCCTTCCCTGTTGAAACAGGACCCGCGCTACTTTTACAAAGGTACTGGCACCAAGCGATCGCGGATTTTTTATGCGATCGCCAATTCGGTAATTTGCAAGGGAGACAATGGGAAGTGGCAGGCAAATTACTCGAGTATTCTGGGCGGCCTCGCGTCAGGAGGCATCTCGAATCTCTACTACCCATCGACGGATCGTAATGACGCGGCTTTGACGTTCGAAAACGCGCTCATCGGAATTGGGACGACCGCCGCCGCTAATCTTCTGCAAGAGTTTGTGATCCGCAGGCTAACACCGCACGCTCCGAGTTACGCGCGAGCCACACCCTAAAGTGCGATAGGCACGAGATCAATAAACATCTCTAGAGGAATTTTCACAGGGAAGCGTGGAGGCGCGCGGACGAAGGTTGGGGTGTGGATTTAGCGGAATGGGGATTTTTACGCAGAGGACACAGAGGGCATGGAGAAGACGGGGATTTGTGTTGCGGGTAGGAATGCTTAGGCGCGGGCGGCAGTGGATTGTTCGAGGACGCGGCGGTAGTAGGCTTCGTAGGCGGGGATGACATCGTTGGAGCAGAATTTTTTCTTGGCGTTGATGCGAGCGATTTGGCCCATTTCGCGGCCGCGGTCGGCGCGGGAGAGAATTTCGATGGCATAGGCGGCGGCGGACTTTACGTCGCCGGGTTCCACTAAATAACCATCCACGCCGTGCTCGACGACTTCCGGGACGCCGCCGACATTTGTGGCGATGACGGGGACTTCGCAGGCCATGGCCTCGAGGGCGGCCAGGCCGAAGGATTCGAGTTGCGAGGGCATCAGGAAGAGATCGGCTACGGCGAGTTTTTCGTAGACACCGTTTTGTTTCCCTAGAAAAATTACATCTTTTTGCAGGCGTTTTTTGCGGACTAGATATTCCGCAGCGCCGCGGTCCGGACCGTCGCCGATGAGGACGAGTTTGGCGGGCATTTTGGCGCGGACTATGGCGAAAATCTCGACGACATCCGTGAGGCGTTTTACGGGGCGGAAATTCGAGAGGTGCATGAGAATGGGCTCACCGTTGGGAGCCCATTGTTCGCGCAGGCCGGGCTGCGGTTTGCGCGTGTATAGGTCGCAGTTCACAAAATTGGGGATGACCTCGATGGGGCGTTTGATATCGAAATCTTTGAGAGTTTGATTCAGGAGGTATTGGGAGATGGCGGTGACGCCGTCGCTCTGCTCGATGGAAAAGCGGGTGATGGGGAGATAGCTGCGGTTGGTGCCGACCAGAGTGATGTCCGTGCCGTGAAGCGTGGTGATGAAGGGGAGACGGCGAGGGGCAGCCATCGAACGGGCCAGGAGAGCGCTTACGGAGTGGGGAATGGCGTAGTGGACGTGGAGGAGGTCGAGGGATTCGGCTTCGAAAACTTCGAGCATCTTCGTGGCGAGAGCGAGCGTGTAGGGCGGATGATCGAAAAGCGGGTAGCTGGCGACTTCGACCTCGTGAAAGTGGATGTGCGGGTCGTTGGGATTCATGCGGATGGGCGGGGCGTAGCTGATGAAATGGATGTCGTGGCCGCGGGCAGCGAGTTCCTGGCCTAGTTCGGTGGCGACCACGCCGGAGCCGCCGTAAGTTGGGTAGCAGGTGATGCCGATTTTCATAAAAGAGGATCTCCGGTGTCCTCAGTTGTTAATCGCGAGCAGATAGGGCAGCATTCTATCCGCATTGCACGGCCTCGCGGGCTTAGAGATTTTTAACGCACGCCGACTTGAACAGGCTCTAGCTTTGGCTACAAAGGCACTCCTTTAGACGCGGGAGGTGGCAAAACCGTGACACGACTGGCCGGGAAGGTGGCTCTGATTACGGGAGGGGGAACGGGGATTGGACGGGCGATCGCGTTGGCGTTTGCGCAGGAAGGGGCAAAAGTTGCGGTGGCGGGACGACGGAAGGAGAAGCTTGTAGAGACTTTGCGGGAGCTGGAAAAGGAAGGTGGCACAGGGTTGGCCATCGCTTGCGATGTGTCGAAGGCAAAGGACGCTGAGCGCGCGGTGGGTGAGACGGCGAAGGCGTTTGGAAAATTGAATGTGCTGGTGAACAATGCCGGGGTTTTGCAAGCATCGACGATTGAAGGCATTACTGAGGAGCAATGGGACAAGCTGATGACGATAAATTTGAAAGGGCCGTTTTTGATGTGCCGAGCGGCGCTGCCGGAGTTTCGCAAGGCGGGCGGCGGAGCGATTGTAAATGTTGGCTCGGTGCTGGGGCTGGTGGCGATGAAGGACCGCGCGGCGTACTGCGCGTCGAAGGGCGGAGTGACTTTGCTGACGAAGGCGATGGCGCTGGATCACGCGCATGAAAATGTGCGGTCGAACTGCATTTGTCCGTCGATCGTGGAGACGGAATTGGTGCAGGGACTCTTCGCGGCTTCGGAGGAAGGAAAGGCTTTGCGCAAGGCGAGGATCGCGCAGATTCCTTTGGGACGGATGGGGCGTCCCGAGGATGTGGCGGAAATGGCCGTGTTTTTGGCGTCAGAGGAATCGAGCTGGCTGACGGGCGCAGCGATTCCGCTGGATGGCGGGCTTTCGGCGTACTGAGAGGAGCTTCACGATTCCATGAAGTCAGAATTGTTGAATGACCTAAAGAAATATGAAGCATCGCTTCGCCGGAGGACAAACGATAACGGGGCGACTTCGCTGCTGGGCCTTTCGCTGGAGAGTTTGGAGAAGGGCCGCGCGGTCTTCAGCATGAGAATCAAGCCTAGACACAAGCAGCTTCACGGAGTGGTGCATGGAGGAGTTTTGGCGACGGTGGCGGATACTGTAGCGGCTATTGCGGCTTATACGACCGTGCCGAAAGGGACGCAGATCGCTACCGTGGAAATGAAGATAAATTTTCTGGAGGCCGTGCCGGGAGGGAAGATCAAGGCAGAAGGACGCGTTTTACGGACGGGACGGAATTTCGTGGTAACGGAATGCGAGATCTATAAAGACGACGGCAAAATGGCTGCCAAGGCCCTGCTCACATTTGGGGCGGCGCGCGGACACTCGATTAGCCCGCGGTGAGAGTTCGAGGCGCAATATAGAAGCTAAAGAGTTGAAGGTTCAAAGATAAGAGTGAACCGGAAGAGCTGAAGAGACTATTCGTCGCCGCCAGCCGCGGCTTCTTCCCCATCTTTGTGGACATACTTGATAACGCGCTTGAAAATGAGCAGATTTGGACTGCCCTGGCGCGTGAGCTTGATGCAATCGCGATCGTACCACTCGACCGTGCCGCGAAGCGTCTCGCCATTGTCGAGAACCACGACCATCGGCGTATGGCTTTGCATCTGCTTGACCCAGTAGAAGTTCTCGGCGTGGGTCATTTCCGGCGGCGCAGGTTTTTTGTTGGGTACGGGCCCGTTGTGCGGGATTCTCTGAGGCGGCTGCTCCTTCACGTCCGGAAATCCCGGGCGAAACATCCTGCGGTTCACCATGACTTCTCCTTGCAGCTAACGGTGGGGCGAGTTCAAATTGTGAGATGCATGTCCGAGGCGTTGGGTTACAGTCGGGAGCGAAAAAAATTAACGCAGTATAATGCTGAAACAGGCTGAAATAAAAAGGTTTACATCAGGAGCCGGGACGCAAAGCACTATCACTCTGGTGCGAGCGATGCGGCGAGGGCGTCGAGGCCCAGCTGGCGATTCAGGTTGCGGCGAGCGCCAGTATGCAGCTCATCGAAACCGGAGATGGCGCGCATGACCCATTGCGAATCAATCGACTTGGCGAGCGCATTGAGCTCTTTGGTCAAAGGAATATTTCGCAGGACGGGCTGCTTCACTCCGGAAGTGAGTTCGAGGAGATCGGTGAGCAGCCCATAGAACACGCCAATCTGATCTTCGAAAGAGGAGTCGCGGTCTTTGGCGAGGGCTGAGGTGGCGGCGAAGAGTTGAGCGAAGCCTTGGCCACGCGCGGCGCGCTCGAGGATACGAAGCGCATTGCGGCGGCGTTCGGAAGCTTCCGTGACATTCATTTCGATGGCCAGGCCGGGGCTGCCTTCGGCTAATTGCGCGGCGAGTTTTAGATCGGGCGCCCTGCGACCAGTCTTTTCTTTGAGAATGTTTTCGACGTCGGGCTGCGAGAGCGGCGCGAAGTGAAATTGCAGGCAGCGAGAGACGATGGTCGGAAGCAGCGCGTAGGGCGAGGGCGCCGTCAAGATGAGCGTGGCGGAGCCGGGCGGTTCTTCCAGGATTTTCAAAAAAACATTGGCAACGTCCCAGCGCATGGTCTCCGCGCCATCCAGAATAAAAACGCGGCGCCGGCCCATGGGTTGGAAGTACGCGGCGCGTTGAACGGCGCGAAGCTGGCCGATGCGCAGCATAGGCCGCGCCACGGGACTTTTCAAACGGACAGGATCGGGTACAAGGGCCCAGACGTCCGGGTGCGTTTGAAGGATGAGCGGGACGCGCTCTACCGTGGAGGCGTCGGCGCTTTCACCGCGTTCGGCGAGGCCTTGTTCGACTAACTTTTCAGGATCAGCGAGTAATGCGATGTGCTTGCAGGTTTCGCATTCGCCGCAGAAGTCGTCTTTCAAGCGTTCGCAATTGGCGGCTTGCGCAAACATGCGCGCCAGCGTGTACTTTCCGAGGCCACGCGGACCGCTGAAGAGGAGCGCGTGCGGAACACGATCGCTGCGCAAAGCGCCGCGAAGGGCGGTGACGATCCGTTCATTGCCGAGGAATTCGGAGAAGCCCATATGTCAGCGGCCCTCCTTTGCGAGGGATGGCGATAAGACTTGCAAGACCGCCGCGAGAATTTCCGTGGCGATGTGTTTTTGAGGGCGCATGGCGGTGCGCGACTCGTCGAAGCAGGGAATTATGGCCCAGTTGGGCCTGCGTGAGAGTTGATCGTACATGGCAGCGGCATCTTCGAGATGGCGGAGGCTGGCTTCTTGCAAATCTTGCTTGTCCTTCGTGTAGCTGCGAGCGGACTTGCGAGCGACGAGTTGCTGGGCTTGGCGCGGAGGGACTTGAAGATAGAGCACCAGCGTTTCTCGCGGGAGATTGTAAATGTTGTATTCGAGATGCTCGATCCAGGAGATGAAAGCCGGGCGGTCCGCAGCAGAGGCGCGGGCGGTCTGATGGGCGAGATTCGAACCGATGTAGCGGTCGGCGAGCACGATCTTGCTTTCGTTCAAGGCCGCCTCGAGGCGAGGTTTGGCTTCGAAGCGATCGCCGGCGTAGAGCAGCGCACTGAAGTGCGGGTCCACCGTTTCGAGCGCGCCAAAATCGCCATTCAGGAATTGCCCGACCATTTTGCCGAACCAGGAATCGTATTGAGGGAATCCTGTCGAATAGACGGCATGGCCGCTCGCGACTAGAGCTTTTTCCAACAGATCGACTTGCGTGCGCTTGCCGCTGCCGTCGATTCCTTCGATGGCGATAAGTTTTCCTGGTGAAGTCATGTGCGAAGGCCAGTCTAACCGCAGACTCTCAACGCTGCAACGCCGTGCATGCTACGATTTAAATTTGGACATGGCGACGACATCGATTCGGGGAAACCTGCTGCGGGTGCAAGAACGCATTTTTGCCGCGGCTCGGCAAGCTGGGCGCCGCGCTGAAGAGATTACTCTGATTGGCGTTTCTAAGACGCATCCGGCGGAAGCGATTCGCGAGGCTTTTGAAGCAGGGCTGCAGCATTTTGGGGAAAATCGCGTGCAGGAGTGGGAAGGGAAGCAGGGCGGTCTGCAGGACTTGAACGCTACCTGGCATCTGATCGGGCATTTGCAGAGCAACAAGGCGGCGAGGGCGGCGAAGCTATTCCATTGCATCGATTCGATGGATGATTTTGCGCTGGCACAACGGCTGGATCGCGCGCGCATCGAATCAAGTGCGCCCAGGAAGTTGCGAGTGCTAATCGAGGTACACATCGCGAAGGAGGAAGCGAAAAGTGGCGCGGAAGTAGAAGAACTTCCGGCGTTGGTGGAAAAGGTCGCTGGCCTGCCCATGTTGGAGCTGGCAGGGCTGATGTGTATTCCGCCTTTCGCGGAGAATGTGGAGGAAGCAAGGCCGTATTTCAGACGACTGCGCGAATTGCGCGACAATCTGACGAAACGGCTAGGCTGCGCGTTGCCGGTGCTGTCGATGGGAATGTCGCAGGACTTCGAAGTGGCGATCGAAGAAGGGGCGACGGAAGTTCGTGTTGGAACCGCGTTGTTCGGAACGCGCGGCGCAGTGAGAGTTGCGCAATGAATTTCGAGGGGGAGCGGGATGAAGCTTTTTAGCCCATTTCGAATGCGCGAGATTGAGCTGAAGAACCGGATCGTGGTTTCGCCGATGTGCGAATACTCGGCGAAGGACGGGCATCCGCAGGCTTGGCATCTCGTGCATTTGGGGAGCCGAGCCATTGGCGGAGCGAGCCTGGTATTTACCGAGGCAAGCGCCGTGGAGGAGCGCGGAAGAATTTCGTCGGCAGACACTGGGATTTACGAAGATGCGCACGTTGCATCGTGGCGCCCGATTGCCGAGTTTATTCGAACGCACGGCGCGGTTCCGGGGATGCAAATTGCGCATGCAGGGAGGAAAGCGAGCACGATGCCTCCATGGACTGGAGGGAAGCCAATCTCAGCGCAGGATGGCGGATGGGAGCCGGTTGCGCCAAGCGCGCTGGCATTTGACACCGGCTATACCGTGCCGCACGAATTATCCACCGGCGAGATTTCAGAAATTGTTGCGGCGTTTCGGAAGTCCGCGGAGCGTGCGCTGGCGGCTGGCTTTGAAGTACTCGAAATTCATGCCGCGCACGGGTATCTGCTGCACCAATTTTTGTCGCCGCTTTCGAATATGCGGACGGACGAGTATGGCGGCAAATTTGAAAACCGGGTTCACATTGTGAAACAAGTCGTTCGAACGGTGCGGGAGGTCTGGCCGCAGAGGTTGCCACTTTTCGTGCGCGTCTCGGCGACCGATTGGAAAGAAGGCGGCTGGGATTTGGCTCAGACCATCGCGCTAGCGAAGCAGTTGAAGCCGCTGGGAGTGGATTTGATCGACGTCTCGAGCGGAGGAGCCGTGTCTGGAGTGAAGATACCGCTGGGACCGGGATACCAGACCGGATTCGCGGAAGCGATTCGCAAGGAGGCGGAGATCGCAACGGGCGCCGTCGGGATGATAAGCGAGCCTGTGCAAGCGGAGACGATTCTGGCGACCGAGCAGGCGGACCTGGTTTTTCTTGCGCGAGAAATGCTCCGCGATCCTTACTGGCCGAGGCGAGCGGCGAAGGCGCTGGATGTGAAGATCAAAGCTCCGGTGCAATATGAACGGGCTTGGTGAGCGTACGATCCTTGCGGAAATCGCGGAGAACCTTGCGTCTGGCACGGTTTCGTTTGCGGTTCGCGTGCAGCCGCGCGCGAGCAAAGACGAGATCGTTGGAGTGATGGACGGCGCTCTGAAAATCCGCTTGCAGGCGCCGGCAGTGGAAAACCGTGCGAACGAGGCGCTCGTCGAATTTCTCGCCCATCTTTTGAAAACACCCAAGTCGGCTGTTAGAATTCTTGGCGGTGAGCGCAGCCGCACCAAACGCATCGAAATTCGCGGTGTGACGAAACAGCAAGTGCTGGCGCTTCTGGTCCACGACGCATAAAAATCGCATCTCTGAAATTCGCGTAAAGTAAGGACGTCTTTCAAGTATGAGCGCTGACATCAACGGGATACAGAACGATTTGCGGGCCGCGAAGCTGGATGGCTGGTTGTTCTACGATTTTCGCGGACGCGACCCGATTGCGCAGGGGATTCTGCAGCTTCCTCCGGGAATGCGCACGCGACGCTGGTACTACTTCGTGCCCGCGAAGGGGACGCCCCGGAAATTGGTGCACAAGATCGAGACGGAATCGCTCGCGGCGTTGCCGGGCGACACGCTGTTCTATGCGGGCCAGGAGGAGCTGAGAAAAAATCTCGGCAGACTTTTGGGCCGCGCGAAGAATGTCGCGATGCAATATTCGCCGAAAAATGCCATCCCTTATGTGGCGATGGTGGACGCGGGGACGGTGGAACTTGTGCGCAGCACCGGCGTGAAAGTCGTGAGTTCCGCCGATCTGGTACAAAAATATGAAGCGTGTTGGAGCCAGGCGCAGCTGGAATCTCACTTGGCTGCAGGCGCGGTGATTGACCGTGTGGTGCGAGAGGCTTTTCAGCTTGCGGCGAAAAACGTACGCGAGAAAAAGACGTTTACGGAATACGATTTAAAACAGTGGATTCTGAAGGAGTTCGAATCGGCCGGCATCGCCGTGGACCAGGGGCCGGACATTGCCGTCGGCCTGCACGCCAGCGACCCACACTACGGTCCTACCCCGGAAACGGCCTCGCCGATTCGCGAAGGAGATTTGTTGCTGCTGGACGTGTGGGGAAAAACGAAGACCGCGGGCAGCGTCTACTACGACATCACATGGGTGGGGTATCTCGGCGCAAAAGTGCCGGAAAAAATGGCGAAGATTTTTGGAATCGTGCGCGAGGCGCGGGACAAAGCCATCGAGCTGATTCAGTCGAGCATCGCTACCGGGAAGCCCCTGCAGGGGTGGCAGGTGGACAAAGCGGCGCGCAAGGTGATCGAAAAAGCGGGTTACGGCAAATACTTCTTCCATCGCACGGGCCACAACATCGGGCAGACGGTGCACGGCAACGGCGTCAACATGGATGGACTGGAGACGCACGACGTCCGCCATCTAATTCCTAGGACTTGCAATTCGATCGAGCCGGGAATCTATTTGCCGGAGTTTGGAATTCGCAGCGAAGTGAACATGTATATTGGAGAAAAAGAAGCGCGCGTTACCGGAGCGGTGCAGAAAGAGATTTTAGCGTTGTTGGCTTAGACGAAGCTCGCAGCCATAAACGAGCACACAGGAAGAAAAATGCCCGACGAAATGACAACGGATGGGGCGGCCGTCGCGACAACGCCCGAGCATTCCGCAACAACGCCCGCTCATCCTCAGAGGAGTGAAGCGCTGGCATTTGCCATTGGCGTGGCGGGATGGCTCGTTCCGGGACTTGGGCATGCCTTGCAAAAAATGTGGGGCCGGGCGCTTGGGTGTTTCCTGACAGTGGGAGCACTCGTTTTTCTTGGCGTTGGGATGCGCGGCAACCTATTCAGTTCAGAAGGCGGCGACGCCTTCGGAATGTTGGGCTATGTGGCCGATCTCGGCACAGGATCTTTTTATTTCGCGGCGCGGGCGCTCGAAACGAAAGGCTCGGATGTCGCGCACGCCGAAGGCGACTATGGGACGCGATTTCTTGCAGCAGCCGGGGTTCTGAACCTGTTGGCAGCGCTGCACGCGTATGAAGCCGCGCGAGGCCGCAAGGCGTGATCACTGCGATTGTGTTTCACCTCAGCCATTTTCAGGCCATGACACTGTTTGCGCTGCTCATCTCGATCGCATTTGGATTCTTGAGCCGGCGCCGGACAAGCGAGCGGGTAAAATACATCATTTGGTCGCTGTTTCTCTTTCTTCTGATTGGCGTGGGAATTGGCTGGGCGATGTATCCGTTTTCGCGCTAATAACGCCTGGTAACAAGACATAACTGTTGCCGTTTCATTGACAGAAATTTTGCGCGAATGCTATTGTCAAAAGCACGGGCCGAGGTAGCTCAGTGGTAGAGCAGCCGATTCGTAATCGGCAGGTCGCGAGTTCAACTCTCGCCCTCGGCTCCAGAATCTTCTAACTTCCTTATTTTCAATTGCTTTGCCCAACGAGTTCATTGATTCACGCCGCTGGCTAGTATTCCGCCATCTACGACGAGAACGGAGCCCGTGGTGTAGCTGGCCGCGTCGGAGGCGAGGTAGACGGCGGCTCCAGCGAGCTCTTCGACCCGGCCGAAGCGCTTCATGGGTGTGCGCATGAGCCATTCGTTGCCACGCGGCGTGCCGTCGAGGAGTTTTTCATTGAGCGCGGTGCGGAAGACGCCGGGCGCGATGGCGTTGACGCAAATGCCGCGCGGCGCCCATTCGATGGCGAGCGATTGCGTCAGCGAAGCGACGGCGGCTTTGCTGGCGGAGTAGGCAGCTACTTCGAGCATGCCGAGGAATGAGCCTATCGACGCGATGTTGATGATCCTTCCGTAGCGGCGCTCGGCCATATGCCGGCCAAAAATCTGGCAAGCGCGCAGGATGCCTGTGAGATTTGTTTCGAGAATGTCGTTCCAGTCTTTTTCGGAAAAATCGATCGTGGGGGCGCGCTTGGTGCGACCGGCGGAGTTCACGAGGATATCGACTTTGCCGAACGATTTCACCGCGGCATCGAGCACTTGTTGGAGCGAAGCGCGGTCGGTCACGTCGGAAGTGGCGCGCAGGGAACGTCGGCCCAGCGCCTCGATTTCACGGGCGGTAGCCTCGACTTGCTCGAGACGCCGCGATGTGGGAGCGACGTCGGCTCCAGCTTCGGCCAGGCCGAGGGCGATCGCTCTGCCGATGCCGGAGGTGCCCCCGACGACCACCGCTGATTTGCCATGCAGATCGAGCTTGCTGTATCCCATGTTATCCGTCTCCACGTAAGGATTCCTTGTTCGAAGCCTGGGCGCGGCACATAAATAGTGCGTCGCTTCGATCGAGCTACCAGTTGAACATCGTTCCGTCCAGTTTTCGATTTACCGGCAAATACGCGCGTTCGTAGGGAAATGTTGCAGCTAGCTTCTCGTCATAATCGACACCAAGTCCAGGCGCGTCACCCGGATGCAGGAAGCCATCGCTGAAGGAATAAGAGTGCGGGAACACTTCGTCGGTTTCCTTGCTGTGGAGCATGTATTCCTGGATCCCAAAATTGTTGACGGAAATGTCGAAGTGAAGGGCGGCGGCGAGGGAAACCGGCGACAAGTCCGTAGCGCCGTGGCACGCGGTGAGGACGTGATAAATCTCCGCGAATGACGCAACTTTCTTCAGGTGCGTGATGCCGCCGCTGTGGACCGTGGCCATGCGGATGTAGTCGATCAATTGTTCCGTGATGAGGGTGGTGGCGTCCCAAATCGTGTTGAAAACTTCCCCGAGCGCTAGTGGCGTGGTGGTGTGCTGACGGACGATGCGAAAGCCTTCCTGAAGTTCCGCGGTGACGGCATCTTCGAGCCAGAAAAGGTGATAGGGCTCGAGGCTTTTGCCCAGCCTCGCGGCTTCGATTGGCGTCAGGCGGTGATGCGCATCGTGGAGAAGGTGAACGTCATCGCCGTATTTAACTCGAAGCAATTCGAAGAGCTTCGGAACATGGAGCAGATATTTCTCAGTGGACCATATATTCTCCGGGGGAAGCCCTTTTTCGGCGGGCTCGTAATAAAATTTTCCTTTCGAGACGCCGTAGGTTGAAGGAATTCCGGGAATTCCGGATTGCGCGCGAATCGCGCGGTAGCCCAAGTTCACAAATTTGCCGACTTCGTCGATGGTTTCCTCGATGTCGCGGCCGTTGGCGTGGCCGTAGACCATGACGCCGTTCCGGCTCTTTCCGCCGAGGAGGTTGTAAGCTGGAGTGTTGAGGGCTTTGCCTTTGATGTCCAAGAGAGCGATGTCGATGGCGCCGATGGCGGCCATGGTCACGGGGCCGCGACGCCAGTAAGCGCCGCGATAGAAATATTGCCATGTGTCTTCGGATTGAAAGGGATCGCGGCCGATGAGGCAGGGAATCAGATGTTCCGAGAGATAAGATGCGACGGCCAGCTCACGCCCGTTAAGCGTGGCATCGCCGAGGCCGTAGATGCCCTGGTCGGTGTAGACCTTGAGCGTGACGAAATTCCTGCCCGGGCATGTGATCAATACCTTTGCGTCGGTTATTTTCACCGATCCTCCTCAAGTTGTATGCAATGTTTCCCGTCCAGGCGTTGCTGCTCACCATCGCACTCACCAACAACCCGCACGGGAAATTTCATATTCGGCGGACCAGGCCTTCATCCGTAGCTTTCGTGTTGCGCACGAGCAGCATCACGAGAATCATCCCGATGAACGGGATTAGGCCCGCAATAATCATGAGCGGGTCGAACAAGTGCGTACCCGTCGCAACACACGCGTCCGAAAGATGGCCCGCCAATTCGAAAACGATAATCGTGCCGAGCGCGGCTCCTGTTCCACTTAAGCCGCTGACGGTAGCCACCGACTCATTTTTGTAAAGGTCAGAAGGTAACACGTTGGCGATGGTGGTGAAAGATGCGTAAGAAAAAGTGGCCAGGGCGAAGAGGAGAGTGAGCAGATAGAGATTCACCGTGAATATGGTAGGAATGAGCAGAGTCACGCCCACGCCGCCGAAAATCACCAGCGCCTTGCGCGCGTTTCCGACGGACCAACCTCGTTTGATTAAGAGGCCGGAAAGCCAGCCGCTGAATAAATTGCCTAAGTCGGCGGCGATGAAAGGAATCCAGACGGCGATCAGGCCGCTCTTCAGAGCAATGCCTTTGGCGACGAGATAGATGGGAAACCAGTCGGCGATGAAGAACCAGACTGGATCGGTAAAGCTCCTGGCGATGATGGTTCCCCAGGTTTGCGGGAGCTTCAGAAGTTCGTGCCAGCGCGGCGGCCGTGTTGCGGGAGGGTCGTCCTCTTTGTGGTCGGCAAGGATCATCTGGCGCTCGGCGCTGCCGATATGAGGATGTTCCTGAGGCAGGTGATAGAGCCAACGCCAAACGGCGAGCCACAAGAAGCCGAGAAGTCCGGGAACAACAAATGCAGGACGGAGCCCCCAGCGGAAATACAGCCACAAGACAACGAACGGCGCGATGGCTCCGCCGATCGAAGAGCCACTGTCAAAGAGCGCGGTAGCCAGAGCGCGTTCGTGCTTTGGAAACCACTCCGAAACCGCCTTGGTTGCGCCGGGCCAGTTGCCGGACTCGCCGAGTCCGAGGAAAAAACGGAAACCCATGAAGGAGTGCAGGCCTCTCGCGAGTGGCGTGAGAATGGAAACGAGAGAATACCAGAGGACGGTGAACGTGAGTCCGCGCTTTGTTCCGATGCGGTCCATCAGCCTGCCGTTGAGAGTCTGTCCAATGGAATAGGCCACGCGGAATGCGATGACCAGATTGGCGTAGTCCGTGTTGGTCCAGTGATAGTCCTGCTTGAGAAAGGGAGCCAGGAGGGACAAAGTTTGACGATCGACGTAATTGATGACGGTCGATGCGAATAAAAGCGCGCCGATCCACCATCGAAGCGACGGAATGGTGCGCCCGCCTTGGAAGGTCTGTCCAGAAGTGCTTGTTTCTGTTTGAATGTCCATTAAGAAGCGGTTTCCATTGGTGCTGGATGGCGAGTTTGTATCAACCAGATGCGGCGAGAGCCGAAAGCGTCGCCGGACTGAGTAAGGCAGCCGACTGTCCGTCGAGATATATCGTGGCATTTGCATGCGTTCGCAGAATCGATGCCGGAGCCATCGGACTGATAGGCCCTTCGAAACAGGCTTTCACTGCCTGTGCTTTGCGAGCATCTGGAACAACCGAAATGATTGCGCGCGATTTTAGGATTTGGCGAACGGACATCGAGATACCCTGCGACGGCACAGTCGAGAGATCGGTGAACCAGCCTTCGCCGACTTGTTGCCTGCGGCACGCCTCATCCAGATTCACGATGAGGTAAGGATCTTTGGTCTCGAAATCCGCCGGAGGATCGTTGAAGGCGATATGGCCGTTTTCGCCGATGCCCGCAAAAGTGACGTCGATGGGAGCAGCTTTTATGGCTTCGCTTGCGCGGCGGATGATTTCTGCTGGGTCGTCTGCGCCGTTCAGCATGTGGAGCCTGGTGATCCCGGTTTTGTCGATCAGGCGCTCCTGCAAGTATTTGCAGAAACTGGCTGGATGACTCATCGGAATTCCGATGTATTCATCGAGATGGAATAATTCCACTTTTTGCCAGTCGATCCCGGTCGTCGCGGTCAACGCTTTCAGAAAGTCGAACTGAGAGGAGCCGGTTGCGGCGACTATGCGCGCCAGACCTCGATCCTTGATTGCGCCGCGAATAGCTGTTGCAGCTTGCGCCGAGGCGGCTCGGGCAAGTTCCTTCTTTTCTTCAAATATTCTGAAGATCACGCGTCACACTTTGCCTTTGCATTGATTTTGGCCGTGGCGCTCGGATCGAGCCGTTTGCGCCGAGATTCCGCCTCGCGCGAATCAGAGAGTCTACATCACCGCGAATCACAGTGAAATTGGATTTGGCGGGGCTGCGTCTCGTTTTGTCCGGCCTGCATCTCCATGGAGCCACAATTTGACTTCGCTCTTTTCCCGCCATCGCTTTTTGATATAGTCCCAACCGCGATGCCGCTTGAATCTTCGAACGAACCCAAGTCCGCCTCCGTCCCGCTTACCAGAAATCAAATTCGAGGATTTTGGGCCGCTTGGGGCGGCTGGACTCTCGACGGCATGGATTCTTTCATTTACGCGCTCGTTCTTTTGCCGTCTCTTCGTGAACTTCTTCCTCGCTCCGGCATCGCCGCAACAAAAGGCAATTTCGGCTACTACGGTGGATTGCTTTTCGCGCTCTTCCTCGTCGGCTGGGGACTCGCGTTCTTGTGGGGACCGGTAGGCGACAAATTCGGACGCGTTCGTACTTTGATGCTGACCATCGTGTGGTATTCGGTCTTTACGTTTCTCAGCGCTCTCGTCACGAACATCTGGCAGTTGGCGATTCTTCGCCTCCTCGCAGGCATTGGAATCGGCGGTGAGTGGGCCATGGGCGGCACATTCGTCGCGGAAGAATGGCCCGAAAGCCGCCGCCGCGCCGGAGCGGGTTACATGCACACTGGCTATTACGTTGGCATTTTTCTTGCCGCGATTGCCAATTACACGATCGGCAGCCGTTATGGCTGGCGAGCCATGTTTGCCATAGGGGGGCTGCCGGCGCTTCTCTTGGCATGGGTGCGTCATGGCGTCAAGGAACCCTCGCGCTGGTCCGAGAAACTGGATGTTGTGCGCTCCTCGCGACTCTATGGCCCCTTCGCAGCGCTTTTTTCGCCTGCGTTACGTCGCCGCACGATTCTCAACTCGCTGTTCATGCTTGCGTCGATCAGCGGGCTTTGGGCTGGGACGGTCTATGTTCCTTCAGCGGTAACCACTCTTGCGGAAGCCGCGGGTCGCGTGGGGCCTCAAGCCGCGCAGCTTGCCTCTCGCGCCACCATGCTTGTTGCGTTCGCCACCATTCTGGGTTGTCTGGCGATGCCCTGGCTTGCCGAACGGTTTGGCCGGCGGGGTGCGCTGGGCTTTTTCTTCCTTTTGATGATGGTGTTCATCGCGCTTACGTTCGGCAAAGTCTTCTATATCGGACCCTCCGCGCTTCCCTGGTTTTTCGTTTGCTTGTTTTTTCTGGGTTTTGGAGGTGCGAACTTTGCCGTCTATACTCTATGGCTTCCGGAGCAATATCCTACCGAATGCCGCGCAAGCGCTTTCGCTTTCTCGACGTCCTTCGCGCGTTTTGGCGGGGCGGCGATCACATTTCTTGTTGGCAGCGGAGTGCAGCGATATGGATCCCTCGGGATTCCTGTGGCCTTCACTTCGCTGGCATTTGCCGTTGGTCTTCTTCTAATTCCCTTTGGAGTGGAAACTCGTGGACAAACGCTGCCCGCGTAACGCCAAAACGAAAGTGAATTCACGGCAGGGGAAGGCCCAAGGCTCTAGCTACAACGCGATGCCCGCAATTCCAGATTGGCAAAGGCCCATGGCGTGCAAATAACGGACCAAGCGCCTAACTCGAAATCGAACGCACGTCACGCGGTGCTCGCCGGTTTTCTCGGCTGGACTCTTGACGCCTTCGATTTTTTTGTTGTTGTCTTCCTGTATGACGCCCTTGCTCGTCAATTCGGCGTATCCAAGAAAGACATCATCTTCACCACATTTGCTACACTCGCCATGCGTCCGGTCGGGGCAGCGATCTTCGGCGTGCTGTCCGATCGTTACGGGCGGCGTAGACCGCTAATGGCGAACGTGGTCTATTTTTCGCTAATCGAGCTCCTGTGCGGTTTCTCTCCCAACTACAAGTTCTTTCTCGTTATGCGCGCACTGTTCGGCATCGGCATGGGCGGCGAGTGGGGCGTTGGCGCATCCCTCGTGATGGAAGCTGCGCCCATTCGTTGGCGCGGCATCCTCAGCGGGATCTTGCAGAGCGGCTACTCGATCGGCTATCTGCTTGCCGCCATGGCCGCACGGTTCCTTCTGCCGGCGTGGGGATGGCGGCCGATGTTTTGGATCGGCGCACTACCCGCCCTGCTCGCGCTTTACATCCGGACAAAGGTTCCGGAGTCAGAAGCATGGAAGCAACATCGCGCCGCCAACACCGGTCAGGTCCTGCGCACGGTCATGCTCGACTGGAAGCGGTTCCTCTATCTGGTCGTGCTTATGACCTTCATGATGTTCATGTCTCACGGCACGCAGGATTTATACCCAGACTTCCTGCACGAAGTGCATCGTTTCTCGGCGGCCGTAGTCGCGAACACCGCGATTATTTACAACATCGGAGCGGTCGTCGGCGCAATTATCTTCGGACACCTCTCGCAGGTCGCCGGCCGGCGCAAGAGTATGATTGCGGCATTGGGACTGTGTTTGGTCATCATTCCGCTGTGGGCGTTTGGCGGGAGTTTAGCCGTTCTCGTCATCGCCGCGTTTGTAATGCAAATGGGAGTGCAGGGCGCGTGGGGTGTGATCCCTGTTCACCTGAACGAAATGTCGGCTGACGTGACACGCGGATTGATGCCCGGCCTTACCTATCAATTGGGAATCCTGTTGGCATCGCCTACGAATAACATTCAGTACGCTTTGCGCGACCGCGTAGGCTACCAGTGGGCCATCGCCGGGTTTGAAGTCGTGACCATCCTGACGCTCACCGTCCTCCTTCTGCTCGGCACCGAGCGCCACGGGCGAAGCTTTGTGCGAAATACTCTCAAGAGTGCGCCTACGAACTCCAGTTAATCGCGCAGCTCATGCAGCCGCTCCGAGCCGCTCGATAATCGAATTCGGCTTGGCGTACGCTCTTACTTCTAGTATTTTCCAATGCGCGCAGGCTTAGGCTCAGGGTAGGCAACGAGGAGTCTCCTCAGAACGTCAGATATAACGGGAAAGCACGCCACCTACGATGAACGTTCGACAACTTTTTGATCTTACAGGACGCGTGGCCATCATCACCGGCGGCTCGATCGGCCTCGGCCGCCAAATGGCGCAAGGCCTGGCGGAGATGGGCGCTAATCTCGTCTTGTGCGCCCGAAAGAAGGAGCGTTGCGAGCAAGCTGCCGCCGAATTGCAGAACATCGGAGTAAAGACGCTGGCACTCGGTTGCGACGTGAAAAATCCAGCCGACGTCCAGGCCGTCGTCGCAGCGGCGATGGCTCAATTCGGCCGCATCGATATTCTTATCAACAACGCCGGTACCTCATGGGGCGCTCCCGTCGAAGAAATGCACCTCGAGCATTGGAACAAAGTGATCGAGACAAATTTGACGGGCACATTTCTCTTTTCTCAAGCCGCGGGGAAGTTTATGGTCCCCCAGCGCCGCGGAAAAATCATCAATATTGCTTCCGTTGCCGGCTTGCGCGGCGCTCCTCCAGAATTTCAGGCCATCGGCTACCACGCCAGCAAAGGCGGCGTCATTGCCTTCACGAAAGACTTAGCCTGCAAGTGGGGCATCCACAATATTCAGGTAAACTCAATTGCTCCCGGCTGGTTTCCCACAAACATGTCCCAAGTCGTGATAGAACGAAACAAAGAAGATTTCTTGAAGAAAATTCCGGTGCGCCGCTTCGGCAATGACCACGATCTAAAAGGCGCGGCCGTTTTCCTCGCTTCTGATGCGTCCGATTATGTCACCGGGCATGTTCTGGTCGTCGATGGAGGACAAACCGCCTAAAAGGCGCTGGACACAACATGAATATCCCACTCACACCACTTCGCTGTCTACGCTACGCGGAAGAACAATTTCCGCGCCGGACCGCGGTCGTCTGCGGCGATCTGCGTTTCACCTACGCGCAATTTGCCCAGCGAGCCGCATTGCTGGCGGGTGCGTTGCGCGTCGCCGGCGTGAAGCCCGGCGACCGCGTCGCTTTCCTGAGCATGAATTGCCATCGCTTGCTCGAAGCCTATTACGGCGTTCTCGACGCTGGCGCTGTCCTGCTTCCCCTGAATATCCGCCTGGCGCCGCATGAGCTTGCTTTTATTTTGAATGACGCGGGAGCAAAAGTACTCTTTCTCGAAAAGGATTTTCTCCCGATTGTGGACTCCTTCCGGAACAGCGCCTCCACGGTTGAAGCCTTCTATCTTCTCGACGGCGCTCCTCAGGCAGACTGGCTCGCGCCAAATAACTACGACGAACTCCTTGCCGCCGCTTCCCCTTATCGCACCGACATCATGGAAGTTGATGAAAATGCCGTCTCCGAAATTTTTTACACCAGCGGCACGAGTGCCACTCCCAAGGGCGTCATGCTGACGCATCGCAATGTTTACATGCACGCCCTCTACGCTTGCCTCACCGACGATCCCACGGCCGAAGGCGCTCAACTTCACACCATTCCGCTCTTCCACGCCAATGGCTGGGGCACGCCCCACGCCCTCGCTTTGACCGGTGGAAAGCACGTGATGCTGCGGCGCTTCGAGACCGCGCCGATATTTCGCTTGATTGAGCAGGAGCGCGTTCGAACGATGTGTCTTGTCCCGGCCATGGCCACAGCCCTTGTTAATTGCCCGGAACGCACCAAACATGATTTGAGCAGTCTTCGCATCATCAATATCGGTGGTGCGGCATCGTCTCCAACTCTGGTGCGCGAGGTAGAAGAAAAACTTGGAGCGAGTTGCCGCTCCGGCTACGGCCTCACGGAAACTTCCCCCACCCTCTCTATCTCCAGGATGAAGCCCGGCCTCGGCTGGCAAGGCGAACAAAAATATATCGGCCAGGCCATGACTGGCTTCGCACTGCCCGGTGTGGAGCTTCGCGTCGTCGACGCAAACGAAAAAGACGTTCCCCACGACGGTCATTGCATCGGCGAAGTCGTAGCACGCAGCGATGTGGTTATGGAAGGCTATTGGGGGCAGCCGCAAGCTACCGCGGAAGCCATGCGCGGGGGATGGTTTCACACTGGCGATATGGCCACGATCAATGAGGACGGCTACCTCCTCGTTGTCGACCGCAAGAAAGAGATCATCGTCAGCGGTGGCGAAAATATTTCGTCCCTCGAAGTCGAGAAAGCGCTCCTTGCCAATCCCAACGTGTACGAGGTCGCCGTCGTTCCCGTTCCGGATGAGAAATGGGGAGAAGTGCCGAAGGCTTTGGTTGTCTTGAAGCCCGGCGCGCAAGCTACGGAAGCAGAGTTGCTCGATTTCTGCCGCGCTCGCATCGCGCATTACAAAGCGCCTCGCTCCGTTGAGTTTTTCGACAGCCTGCCAAAGACTGGCACAGGTAAGATCCTGAAAAGGGAACTGCGCAAAAAGTATTGGGGCGGGCAAGACACGATCCGGCCTGAGTTTGCCAGTCGCAAGTGAGAAGCCTTATAAATAAGACTTAAATCTGCCCAGCGGCAGACCGGGCAGGAGCGTCTTACCGTAAAGTCTGGGAAATATGGTGTGAGAAAGAGCGGCCACCGATGAGCGACCTGGTTCAACTTACAAAAGACAACGGCATTGCCGTCATCACGATCAACAATCCTCCTGTGAACGCGCTGAGCCCCGGCGTGCCGGAAGGCATCGCCGCCGCGATCGAGCAGATTGACAAAGACGATTCCGTCAAGGCGGTCGTGCTCATTGGCGGCGGCAAAACATTCGTCGCCGGCGCGGACATCAAGGAATTCGGCAAAATCACTTCCGGCAAGTCCGGCGGCGGCTTGGAATTGCCTTCGCTGCTTTTGAAGATCGAAGATTGCCGCAAGCCAGTCGTCATGGCTATTCACGGAAGCGCCTTTGGCGGCGGTCTTGAACTTGCCATGTCCGGCCACTACCGCGTTGCCGTGCCCGGTGCGCAAGTCGGCCAGCCCGAAGTAAAGCTCGGCCTTATTCCCGGCGCGGCCGGCACGCAACGCTTGCCCCGCCTCGCAGGCGCCGCCAAAGCGGTTGAAATGTGTGCGGACGGCAATCCAATCAAAGCCGCGGACGCAGTGAAGTTCGGCATAGTGGACCGCTTGATCGAAGGCGACCTGTTGACCGGAGCCGTCGCATTTGCGCGCGAGGTTGCAGATAAACCCGAGCGCAAGACACGCGAGCGAAACGAAAAACTCGGCTCCGCGGAGAGCAACGCTCCAATTTTCGCTGCTGCCCGCGAGAACGCCCGCAAAAAGCAGCGCGGGATGACCGCTCCCCTCGCCGCTATCGATGCAGTGGAAGCAGCCACCAAACTCCCGTTCGAAGAAGGCTGCAAACTCGAACGCAAGCTCTTCATGGATTGCCTTTTCTCCGATCAATCGAAAGCGCTCATCCACGTCTTCTTCGGCGAGCGCGAAGTTGCCAAGATCCCCGACATCCCGAAGGAGACTCCGCTAATCCCGGTGAACTCCGCCGCAGTCGTTGGCGCGGGAACCATGGGCGGCGGCATCGCCATGGTCTTGGCAAACGCCGGCATCCCCGTTCTACTGAAAGAAGCCGATCAATCCGCGCTTGATCGAGGTCTCGCAAACATTCAGAAGAATTACGCAACATCCATGAAGCGTGGCCGCTTCACGCAAGACTTTGTTGACGAGCGGCTCAAGCTGATTCAGCCGACGCTCAGCTACGATTCCTTCGCAAACGCCGACCTGGTGATCGAAGCCGTATTTGAAGGTATGGCGCTCAAGAAAGAAGTCTTTGCTGAGCTTGACCGCATTTGCAAACCCGGCGCCATTCTCGCGAGCAACACATCCACGCTCAATATTGATGAGATTGCTTCTTCGACCGCGCGTCCGCAGTCCGTTATCGGCACGCATTTTTTCAGCCCCGCCAACGTGATGCGTCTGCTCGAAATCGTCCGTGGCAAAGCCAGCTCCAAGGATGTCATCGCCACGTGCATGCATCTCTCGAAAAAAATCGGCAAGATCGGCGTCCTGGTGGGGAACTGCCGCGGCTTCGTTGGCAACCGGATGTTTCATCCCTATGTCCGCGAGTCTGTTTTCCTTCTCGAGGAGGGCGCCAGCGTGGAGGCTGTCGATTCCGCGCTCTACGATTTCGGCATGGCCATGGGCCCGCTCGCGGTCGGCGATCTCGCGGGTCTCGATGTCGGCTGGCGAATCCGCAAGGAGTATCGTCACTTGGAGAAGCCCGGAATTCGGCAGGCCTTCGCCGGAGATAATCTCTGCGAGATGGGCCGCTACGGCCAGAAAACCGGCGCTGGCTGGTATAAGTACGACGAAAATCGCCGCGCGATTCCTGATCCCGAAGTCGCGCAGCTAGTACGCAAATGGGCCGGCGAAGCGGGCATTCCGCAGCGTCAAATTTCCAAGGAAGAAATCGTCGATCGCTGCGTCTATGCGCTGGTAAATGAAGGCGCGCGCATTCTCGAGGAAGGCTTTGCTCTCCGGGCAGTCGACATCGACATCATCTACCTTAACGGCTACGGCTTCCCCGCCCATCGCGGCGGGCCGATGTGGTACGCCGACACGGTCGGCTTGAAAAAAGTCCTCGAGCGCGTCGAGGAATTCCACAAACAGCACGGCGAGCTTTGGGAACCGGCTCCACTTCTCAGTCGGCTGGCGGACGAAGGCAAGAAGTTTGCGGATTTCAATAAGGAACAGAGCGCGGCTGCCTGACGCAACGGAGCTACAGAACGAATTGCAATCTTTTGTTTTCTGTCAGCTCAGATGTTTCCAAATCGGATTTGCGGTTTCTTCGGGTGAGAGATGGGACGCGTTTTTCTGGTTCGCCACGCACAGGCCTCTTTTCTCGAGCCAGACTATGACAAGCTCTCCCCCACCGGCGAAGCCCAAGCGCGCATACTTGGCGAATATTGGGCTCGTCACAAAGTCGTCTTCGATCGCGTTTGCACCGGCCCGCGCGTCCGGCATCGCGACACCGAAAAAGCCGTGCGCGAGATCTATGCAAAACACAGCCTGAATTTGCCGAACTCAGCCGTGTTCGAGGAATTCGACGAATTTCAGGGTGATGTGGCGCTGGAAAAAAGTATCGCTCGCCTTTGCGAGACGAACCCCCACATCCGCGATCTCGAAGATGCCGTTAGAAACGCCAACAGTCCGCCCCAACGCCGCAGGAATTTTCAAAAGCTCTTCGAGACCGTAGTCACCATGTGGGTCGGCGGAGAATTAACGGTCGACGGCGTCGAATCCTGGGAGGCGTTCACTGCCCGCGTCAATCGCGGTCTTTCGCAATTTCTGTCCGCCGCAAGTAAAAGCGAAACCTGCGCCATCTTTACATCCGGCGGGCCTGTCGCCGTATCCGTGCAGCGCGCTTTGCACCTTTCGCCGCAACATACTTTGCAAGTCGCTTGGATGCCCCGCAATTGCTCGTACAGCGAATTTGTGTTTTCCGGAGAGCGTTTCACGCTGAGCACATTCAACTCGTTTCAGCATTTGGACGATCCTGCTTTGCTGACCTATAGGTAGGGGAGCGCACGCGAGACAAACATGGCTGGCCTTCAAGATCAAACGACCCCTGTTCGGCCGGGAGAAGAGCTCGACCTCGCGAAGCTAGAACCTTTCCTTCGCGGCCATTTCCCGGATCAAGCAGGCCCGCTTGTCGTCCGCCAATATCCAAGCGGCCATTCGAACCTCACTTATTCTGTGCAGTTGGGTCACCGTGAACTGGTGCTTCGCCGTCCGCCGTTCGGAAGCAAGGTCAAAACCGCCCACGACATGGGCCGCGAATTTCGCGTACTCTCAAAACTCCATGACCACTATCCCCCCGCGCCGCGCGTCCTTCTTTTTTGTGAAGACGCACCTGTGCTTGGCGCCTCGTTCTATCTAATGGAGCCTGTCCACGGCATTATTCTTCGAAGCGATGTTCCGCCTGGCTTGGATTTTCCGCCGGAGATGGCGCGGCGCGTGTGCGAATCATTTCTCGACAACCTTGCTCTTCTCCACAGCCTCAATTACAACGCGATTGGCCTCGCGGATTTAGGCAAGCCGCAGGGCTATCTCGAACGCCAGGTGCGCGGCTGGATCGAGCGCTACCACGGCTCCAAAACACATGAGATTCCGGAAGTCGAAGCCATCTCCCAGTGGATTCAGCAGCACATGCCTACTTCCAATGCAGCGGCTCTCATTCACAACGACTACAAATACGACAACGTCGTTCTCGATCCAAACGATCTGACCAAAATAATAGGCGTTTTGGATTGGGAAATGTGCACCATCGGCGACCCGCTCACGGATCTAGGTTCCGCGCTGGCCTACTGGGTTGATGCTAGCGATCCGCCGGAGATTCTCAAAACGCGGTGGGGACCCACCACGTATCCCGGAAGTTTGACACGCGCCCAACTTGTCCAGCGTTACGCGCAAAAAACGGGCCGCGACGTTTCCAACATGGCTTTTTACTTAGTCTTTGCTCGTTTCAAAATCGCCGTCATCGTTCAGCAGATTTATTACCGCTATCACCAAGGCCTGACCCACGACGAGCGATTCGCTACTATGCCGCATCGCATCAAACTGCTGTTGCGCGCCGCCCTGCAAACCGCCGAAACCGGCGCAATCTGACATTTTCCACGCTTTTTTGTTTTCCGTTCTGAAGTTGCGGGTGGCTGGCGGCGGCACTCAGACGTAATAACGCACAATCGATTCCGCGACGCAACAAGGCTTCTCGCCACCCTCGCTCTCAACCGTCACGGAAAATGTAGTTTCGTAGGCTCCTGGAACCTCTTTGACGTTAAGCAGAGCGATTCGCGCCCGAATTTTCGAACCGGCTCGCACCGGAGAAGGGAAGCGGACGCGATTTAGACCGTAATTGACGGCCATTCCGATCCCGCCACGGACCTGAATCACATCCTTCATAAAGCGGCTGATCAGCGACAGCGTCAAAAAACCATGCGCAATCGTCGTTCTGTAGGGAGATTCTCTTTCTGCCCGTTCGCGATCCAGATGGATCCACTGCCGGTCTTCGGTCGCTTCCGCGAATTGCGAAATCCGTTCTTGCGTAATGATAAGCCATTCACTCACGCCGATTTCTTTTCCTAAGTATTGTTTCAACGAATTCGGCGTATCCAAGATGACTGGCGCCACTCTATCCTCCAAGAAAGAAACACCAACGCACAATCATGCCCTGGCGCGTCAGTTCGAATGCGCTTGCGTCCGCGGCTTCCCCCATTTGCCCAGTTCCCATTTCGCAATCGATTCCGTGTGCACTTCGTCCGGTCCGTCCGCCAAACGCAATGTCCGCACATTTGCCCAAGCGCTCGCAAGAAAAGTATCCCCGGAAACTCCCGCTCCTCCGTGTGCCTGGATGGCTCGATCCAGAACACGCAGAGTCATGTTCGGCGCAACCACCTTAATCATCGCGATTTCCGCGCGCGCTTCCTTATTCCCGACCGTGTCCATCATGTACGCCGCCTTAAGCGTCAGCAGCCGCGCCTGCTCGATTTCCATCCGCGACGCCGCGATATCGGCGCGAATTGTTCCTTGTTCCGCGATCGGTCTTCCAAACGCCACGCGCGCCTGCACCCGCTTGCACATCGTCTCCAGCGCTCGCTCGGCCACTCCGATGCATCGCATGCAATGATGAATGCGTCCCGGCCCGAGCCGCCCCTGCGCAATTTCGAATCCCCGCCCTTCGCCAAGCAGCATGTTCGACGCAGGCACGCGAACGTTTTCGAACGCGATCTCCGCGTGTCCGTGGGGCGCATGGTCGTAACCAAATACAGTCAGCAGCCGCACAATCTTGACTCCCGGCGTCTCCAGCGGCACCAGAATCATCGATTGCTGCTTGTGAGTCGCGGCCGCCGGATCCGTTTTACCCATGAAGATCGCGATCTTGCACCGCGGGTCTCCCGCTCCGGACGTCCACCATTTCCTCCCGTTGATAACGTACTCGTCTCCGTCCTTTGCTATGCTTGCGCGAATGTTTGTCGCGTCCGAGGATGCCACTTCCGGCTCCGTCATCGCGAAACACGAGCGAATCTCGCCCTCAAGCAGCGGCTTCAGCCATTTCTCTTTTTGTTCCGGCGTTCCGTAGCGCGCCAGCACTTCCATATTTCCAGTGTCTGGCGCCGAGCAGTTGAAAATCTCCGGCGCCAGCACGCTACGACCCATGATCTCGCACAGCGGCGCGTATTCCAGGTTCGTCAGTCCCGCTCCGCTTTCATCATTCGGCAGAAAAAGGTTCCACAATCCAGCCGCCCGCGCCTTTGGCTTCAACTCTTCAATGACGCGCGTCGGCTTCCACCGGTCGCGATCAATTTCTTCTTGGAACCGCCGCTCATTCGGATAGACATGCTCGTCCATGAACGCCTGCAACCGCCGTTGCAGCTCTTTCGTCTTCGCGCTGAATTCGAAATTCACGCCATCCGCCTTTGCAGTACCGATTGCCCGCCGCGATTATATACGAGGCCTCAAGCAAGAGTCTCGCAGCTCTGTTGTACAGTCGCCACGCTAAACGCTAAACTTCTTGTGACTAAATCAGCGATCGTTTCAATTTCGCGAGGCATTCCTTTGAACGAATCAAGCCACTCCAAGCAATCTCCGCCTGACCCGCATTCCGAACCCCAATCTGAGGCCCAATCTGAACCACTGATTCGCAACGTCTCCGACACGGCCCGTTGGGTCGCCGTCTATCGCGCCCGCGAAACCGAGCGCCCCGACGCCCATTTCCGCGATCCTTTCGCGCGTCGTCTCGCCGGCGAACGCGGCGAACAAATCGCCAAGTCTATGCCCCTCGGCCGCGACAACGACTGGAGCATGATCACCCGTACCTATCTCGGAGATCAATTCATCAACGAGCAAGTCAAGCAAGGCGTCGACATGGTCATCAACCTGGCAGCAGGCCTCGACGCTCGTCCCTACCGCATGCAACTTCCGCCGTCTCTTAATTGGATCGAAGTCGATCTCCCCGAAATTCTCTCCTACAAAGAAGAGATCCTTCGCGACGAAAAGCCCCTCTGCTCCCTCGAACGCATCCGCCTCGATCTATCCAACGCCGCCGCGCGCCGCGATCTCTTTGCAGATTTCGGCCGCCGCTCCAGGAACGCCCTCATCATCACCGAAGGTCTCCTCATTTATCTAACCGCTGCCGATGTCGCCGGCCTCGCCAGCGACCTCGCTGTTCCTCCCAGCTTTCAATCCTGGATTTTAGATATTGCATCGCCCGGCCTGCTCCGCCTGCTGGCGAAAAGAATGGCAAAGCAGCTCAACGCGGCGGCGCCATTCAAATTTGCTCCTCCAGAAGGACCAAACTTCTTTATCCCCTACGGATGGAAGCCCGTCGACGTGCAATCTTTTCTCAAAAACGCCGCTCGCCTCAAACGCCTTTCCCTGTTGTTCAGGCTCTTCGCGCTCCTGCCCGAAACGGAAAAATCCCGCCGCGACCGCCCCTGGTCAGGCATGTGTCTCCTCAAAAAGCATTGAAGCCGAGCGTCGCCTCTTCGCTCGAGCATAGTTCAAGGAATCAATTGTTCGTTCGGAGTGAGCGATGAATGTTCAGCCGCGGCTGTCTTCGTTCTTCCGCCAGGAAATATGCTTTTCACGATGACGTACAGCACCGGAATAAATAGCAAGTTCAGCGTCGTCGCGGCAATCATTCCGCCGAACACTGTCGTTCCCACCGAAATTCTTCCGGCGCGCCCCGCTCCTCGCGCCAGCACCAGCGGCACCACACCCAGGATAAACGCGAACGACGTCATCAAAATTGGCCGTAGCCGGATGCGCGCCGCTTCAATCGCCGCCTCAACAATCGACATCCCCTGTTCGCGCAATTGCTCCGCAAACTCCACAATCAAAATCGCGTTCTTGCTGGCCAATCCAATCAACATCACCAACCCAATCTGACAATAAACATCATTCTGCAATCCCCGCAGCGCCTGCGCCCCGATGGCCCCAAGAATCGCGATCGGCACAGCCATCAGCACAATGAACGGCAACACAAAACTCTCATATTGCGCCGCCAACGTCAGGTACACCACGATCAACCCGAGCCCAAACAAAATGAGCGCCTTCCCTCCCGACTGAATCTCCTCCAGCGACAATCCGCTCCACTCAAACGCCATCCCCTGCGGCAGCGCTTTCTTCGACAACTCTTCCATCGCCGCGATTCCTTCGCCGGAGCTGTGTCCCGGCGCCGCCGACCCGTCAATCTCCGCCGACCGGAAAAGATTGTAGTGGCTGATGACCTGCGCATTCTGCGTCGGCGCCACGGTGACTAGATTGTCCAGCGGAATCATCCTGCCGGTGTCGGAGCGCAAGTAATACTGCCGAATATCCTTCGGCGCCGAGCGGTAGCGGCTGTCCGCCTGCACGTACACGCGATACGAGCGGTTGTTGAAATCAAAATCGTTCACATATACCGATCCCATGTAAACCTGCAATGCGTCCGTCACCTGGCTCAGCGGGACTTGCAGACTCTTCGCTTTTTCACGGTCGATTTGCACCAGGTATTGCGGATCGTTCGCCGTAAAACTGTTGAACAACCCCACTAGGTCCTTGCCCGCGTTGCCCTCTGCCGCAAGCTTGTTCGCCGTATCCGCGATCGTTTGTAGCGAATTCCGCCCCAGGTCCTCTAACTCGTATTGAAATCCGCCGAATTGCCCCAAACCTTGCACTGCCGGTGGATTGAAGGGAATCACCAGCGCCCCCTGGATCGCAAACAGTTGCCCACGTAGCCGTTGAATGATTGCTGCCGCGGAATGTTCTTGCCCTTTCCGCTCCTCGAAAGGCTTCAAGCTGCTGAAGACCACGGCGCGATTCGGCGCGGCGCCAAACAGGCTGAACCCCGGAAGCGAGAAAGCCCCTTCAATCTCAGGAACATGCGAAATAACTTCTTCCACCTTTCCGCAAATGTTCTCTGTGTACTGCAAGGACGCACCCTGCGGCGCTTGCACCACGAAGATGATGTATCCCTGATCGTCCTCCGGAATAAACGCGCGCGGAACCTTGTTATAAACCCAGTACGTCAATCCCAGCGCCGCAAAAAAAACCAGAATTGCGGCAAAGCGCCAGCCAATCACGTGCCTCACGGCGTTGCGGTACATATTCGTTCCGCCGGTCACCATGCGGTTGAATGCGTGAAAGAATTTCCCTTCCGCGCGATCCCGGTGCCGTCCCAGCAAAATCGCGGAAAGCGCCGGCGTCAAGGTCAGCGCGTTGAATGCCGAAATCGAAACCGAAAACGCAATCGTCAGCGCGAATTGCCGGAACAAAATTCCCGTAGTTCCCGGAAACAACGCAACCGGCACGAACACCGCCACCAGCACAAGCGAAGTCGCAATGACCGCCCCAGCCACTTCCTTCATGGCCACGGACGCCGCATTGTGCGGCTCCGTGATGCCCTCCATGATGTGCCGCTCCACGTTCTCGATCACCACGATCGCGTCATCCACCACCAGTCCGGTCGCCAGCGTGATTCCGAAAAGCGTCAGCGTATTTATCGAAAACCCCAGAAGCTTGATGAACACAAACGTCCCAATCAGCGAAACAGGGATCGTCACCGCGGGAATCAGCGTGCTGCGCCAGTCCTGCAGGAACAAATAAATCACCGCAATCACCAGCAAGATGGCTTGCACAAGCGTGATGAGCACATCCTGTATCGATTCGCCGATCACCGTCGTGGAATCAAACGCTACGGCGTATTTCAATCCCGGTGGAAATCTTTTCGACAGCCTCAACAATTCCGCTTTTGCGTCGCGGTCCACGTCCAGCGCATTGGCGCCTGGAAGCTGCGTCACGCCAAACCCGATGCCCTCGTGGCCGTTGAAGCGCACAAGGACGTCATAATTTTCCGCGCCCAGCTCCGCCCGGCCCACGTCCTTTAGCCGCACGAGCGTTCCGTCCGTCCCCGTCTTCAAAACAATATTGTCGAACTCCGCCGGACTCGTCAGCCGCCCCACGGCCCTCACGCTGATCTGAAACGCTTGCTCTCCCGCGTTAGGCGGCTGCCCGATCTGTCCCGCGGCCACTTGCACATTTTGCTCTTGCAGCGCGTTGATTACATTGGTCGCAGTCAGGGCCCGCTCCGCCATCCGCGACGGATCGAGCCACACACGCATCGCGTATTTGCGTTCCCCAAAAATGAACGCATCATTCACGCCCGGCACGCGCTTCAGCGCGTCGCGCACGTAAACATCGATGTAGTTGCTCAGAAAAAGGCTGTCGTACTCGCCGTGCTCCGAATAAACTCCTGCACCAAAAACAAACCCGCTAGCCTGTTTTGCGATAATGACGCCCGTATTCTTCACTTCATTCGGCAGCCGCCCCAGGGCCTGGCTCACACGGTTCTGCACGTCCACCGAAGCCAGGTCCACGTCGCGCGATACGTCAAACGTCACCGTGATCGTGCTCGTCCCGTCATTTCCGCTCGTTGACGTGATGTACTTCATGCTCGGCACGCCGTTGATCGCTTGTTCCAGCGGGATCGTCACTCCCGATTCCACCGTCTGCGCATTCGCGCCGATGTACGCGCTCGTCACGACAACCTGCGGCGGCGCAAGATCCGGAAATTGCGCCACCGGCAGCGACGGAATCGAAATCGCGCCCGCCAGAATAATCATCAGCGCGCACACCGTCGCAAACACCGGTCGCCTTATGAAGAAATCAACGAACAAGGCCGGATTCCACCTTTATTTGGATTGAGAGAGAGCCGCTCATCGGGTTCACGGCGCCTAGCGCGTCGCCGCGCTCTTGCCGTCGCCCGGCTTCGCGTCTTTTTGAATCTGCTCCAGCACGGGAGCGCCATCCTGCAGGAATTGCGTCCCGGAAAGAATAATGTGGTCGCCGGCTTTCAACCCATCCAGCACTGTGTAGTTGTCGCCGGTCGTATCGCCCAACTTCAACAGCTTCTGCCGCGCCACTGTTCCTTTTCCTTCATTCACCGCGAGAAACACAAACGCTTGTCCATTGATCCTCAACACCGCGAGCACCGGCACGACCGGTCCGTCGTGCGAGCCCCACGTCACTTGCGCTCGCACCTGTTGCGCGATGCGCAGCTTGGCTCTGGCATTTTCGATTGCCGCTTTCGCCAGCACCGTTTGCGTGTCCGTTTCCACTTGCGGCGATACGAACGTAATGTGCGTATCCGAAACTGTTTCGCCGGTTTCCCCCAGCAACCGCACCGGCAATCCCAACTTCAGATCCTTCGCTCGATCCGCCGGAACATAAATGTACGCTTCGAGCGCTCCCGGCAGGTCCACCGTCGTCAAAAGCGTGGTAACGGCCACGCGATCGCCTACATGCACCGGAATGTCCCCGACAATCCCATCGGCAGGCGCGCTCACCTTGTAGTAGTGCAGCTCCACCTTCTGCTGCTCCACTTGCTGCTCCAGCGCCTTCACCTGTGCCGCTATCGCGTCGTAGTTGGACTGCGCGTTATCAAAATCCTGTTTGCTGGAAACTCCCGCTGCGTAAAGCTTTTGCGCCCGGTCCAAAGAAATCTTTGCCAGCCGCAGGTTGGCCTCTTGCGACGCGAGCGTCGCCGCCTGGCTATTCAGTGTGGCTTCCTGCTTTAGTGGATCGATCTGCAACAGCGGAGTCCCGGCATTCACTTCGTCGCCAGACTTCACAAATATTTTTGTAATTTGCCCTTCGACCTGCGGGTTGATCACAGCCGATTGCCGCGACTTCAGCACCGACAAGTACTCGGTTGTATCTGGGATGCGCACGGACTGGGCTACCTGTACCTCCACAGGCATAGCCGGCGGAGCGCCGCCTCCAGGTCCACCCGCAGCAGTCTTTTGACTGCAGCCCATCGTGCAGAGCACAGCCCCCGCCATGAGAATCAGCGCGGACTTTCGCCACTTATTCGTCCTTTTGTGTGAACCTGGCATGGTCGACCACATCTCCCCGGGGGCTCAGCCGCACGCAACTACATGCAAATGTTACGACACCTTCGCGTGTCCACCAAAGCGCAAAACAGCGCGTCCCAGTTAGACGCCTACAAAACAGGACGGTTACATTGCAGGAGAGGGCCCGTCTGGAGTGCGGCAGCCCTGCTGCCGCTTTTCGTCGAGTCTCAGGAGTCCGTGTTCTTATTCCCCGCTGTTCCGCAACGGGTCAATAGCTCAGTAAAAATCGCTCGGATCAATCCGCTTGCCGGAAAGCCCCAGTTGCAGCACTTCCATCTGATTTTGCCTGTCAAATACCTTGCCCGGGAAGAATCTCTTCGTTATTACGCGCACGCCGCCAAACGCAATTCCCAAAACCACTGCCGCCACCATGAAAACGCCAGTCCCGATGAAGATTTTCACCATGACGCTAGTAATCGGCGGGTCTGTGGCCGTCTGGCTAGCCTCGTTCCAAGTCACTTGCGTCTCGTAATCGACCGCTTCTCTGAGGGCTTTCGCATATTCCGCCGAACTAGGCGCCAGCACCATGGAAAGCAGCGATCCTTTCCGCTCGATCACTGTTCCCGCTTGCCTGGCCGCTGCCGGAAGCACTTCCTCCAAGTGATGAATGTGCTGCTCGGCCAGCTGCGGCGTCGGATACTCCAGAAGGACCAAAACTCCGTTTCCCTTGCCCGGGCTCGCGTAGCGCGCCAACATCGCCTCCGCACCCGACTTAAATCCAGCTGCGTCTGTCAGCATTGCGAAGTCGTTCCGGCCAAGCGATTCCAGCGCCTGACGAAACGCATCCGCACCGAGGGCATACCGCTCCGATCCCAGCAATCTGTCGGTCGCCGGCAGATAGGTCCGAATCGGCGGAAGGGGTCCCTTCTCGCTACCCGCTTCGACGGCCTTCACTAGTGCGTCGAGGTCTTCCTTCGACACATTCGCGGTCGACTCTAGAACCAGACTGCCTTCCAGAACAAGCACGCCATCTTTATCGAAAGCGGATACCTGTCCCACGTTGCTCGGAACCATTCCAGGTCTCGGTAGGCTTGTATAAACTTCAAACGCGCTACTCGGGTCTCGGAGTTTGAATAGCCGGATGGTTAGCTCAGCGCCACCTTTTTCGTAGTAATGCTCCTCAACTCGAGCGACGCCGCTTTCGATCAGCATGCGTGTGTAGTAAGGCCCTGGGTCAGGCCTCTGCACTCCTGGAGTCCGCGGCCACATGACAACAGGCGGACGACTGCCAGATTCCCAAGACGCGAATTGATTGGGAAGAATCTGCTGGGCGGACAGCGACGTCGCGCTGAGTAGCGCGATACCGCAAACGAAGAGTAATTGTCGGCGCATCCCTTGCTATCGCTTAGACACCAACAGATTACCTTTGGTTCCGGGATTGTTCAACTGGAGTCGCCGCCGCGGGCCGGATTGGGGCGCTTTTGGCGGGCAAATTCAGAGTCATGCTGTTCAGGCTCTGTAAATAGCTCGCCACACCCTGGTAGAGACCTTCCGCCACGCGCTGCCGGTATTCGGGCTGCTTCAACAGTTTCTCGTCCGCGGGATTGCTGAGGAATGAAATCTCCGTGAGGATCGAAGGCATGTCCGCCCCGATCAAAACCACAAACGGCGCTTTACGCACGCCGCGGTTCTTCACCGTCTTGCTGGCCTTCTGCATCCTCTTCGCCAGCGAATCCTGAATATCTTCCGCAAATTCCTTTGACTCATCGATCTTCTCGTTCCGCGCGATTTTCTTCACCAAATCCTCAAGGTCATGCACGCCCTGATCCGACGACGCATTCTCTCTTGTCGCCACTTCCATCGCTTCCGGAGACCCTTTCAAGTTCAGGTAGTAAGTCTCCACGCCTCGCGCTGCGTGGTCCTGGCTCGAATTCGCGTGAATCGAAATAAAAAGATCAGCCTTGGCCTCGTTCGCGATGTTCGTCCGCTCTTCCAGCGGAATAAACGTGTCGTCCGAGCGCGTGTACACTATGTCCGCCCCGGGCAAGCGCTGTTGAATAATCTTCCCCAGCCGCAAAGCCACGTCCAGGCACAAGTCTTTCTCCATCAACCCGGTTGGCCCGATCGTCCCGGTATCATGCCCGCCATGCCCCGGGTCGATCACGATGCGCCCAATCTTCAGTCCCAGCGCGCGTGTCAAGGTAGACTGCCCATCCCGCGTAGGCTGCGGCGCGTTACTCGGCCGAATCAAATCTGGCTTCGCATTCGTATTCGCAGCCAACGGACCGAGCTGCTTCCCACGTGCATTCTTCCCGCCAGCCGCCGCACTCCGCGTCATGGCATTCGACGGTGTAGCGCCCGGGTCGGGATCAACGCCCGAATTTTTTTCAGAGACACTCTTCATATTTCCAGTATCGTCCGAAGCGCCTCTGGCATCCTCGCTTGCATCGCCCGAGCCACTCTGCGGTTTTGCGCTTTTTGTATTCGCCGCCCGCATCGCCGGGCCGCCGCGATAATTCGCGTACAGGAAAATCACCAGCTGCGGCGGATTGCTCAGCAGCGACGCGGCGTAATCCTTCACTCCGTTCACGTCCAGCACCACGCGCACCACGCCCGCTTGGTTCTGGGCTACCCGCACCGCCGTCAGCAGATTCCCGGTGACCTGCACATTCCCCCGCGCCACCTCCGGCGTAAGCCGGGCGGAATGCAAATCAAAAAATATGCGGTCAGGATTGGCGATTCGCGCGGAGCTGTATTGCACGGTGTCTTCGAGGTCGATCGTTATTCGTGTAGCATCGGCATTCGCGTTCGCCGTGATTCGCCGGATGCGTGGCGCGCCCGTGGAGCCGCTTCGCCTCGTTGCCTCAACTCCTCCGTGAACTGGTCCCGGCACTTCCGCTTCTGCAGGCGCAGGCTCGGCAGCAAGGGATGGGGCGGCCGGAGCGTTCTCCGCTACCTCCGGCGCATCGTTGTGCTGCAGCAGCGCCAACTCCGCCAGCGCTTCCTGCGCCTCGCGCTTGCGCGGCGCACGCGGATACTTCTTCAGGAAGTCTTCGTACGTCTTTGTTGCCTGCGCACTATCGCCGAGCTGATCTCTCTGCAGCTTGCCAATGCGCAGCAAGGCATCCTGGCTGTACTTGCTTCCGGGATATTCATGTACGAGAAACTGGTAGGAATCCACCGCCGACTGATAATAACTGCGCCCGAAGCGATCGCCCATCTCGGTGTAAAGTTCGGCGACGGACAAGAGGGAATCCGCCACTTCGGCGGCTCGCGGAGTTATCAGATAAACGCGCCGGTAACTGGCGACAACTGTTTTGTACTCCGCCAGAGTCCGCTTCTCTGCGGGCTTGCCATTCAAATTCGCACGCTGCTCTTCTGCCCGTGCAAACTGCGCTCCCGCGGCCTCGCGCTTCACCGCGGTGTTCGTTGTTTTGTCCGCAGGCTTCGCATCAATCGCGGAGGGATTTCCACACACGACCGCCGCGGCAAGCCCCAGCGCCACAAAAACCGGCGAAAGCCGGGCGAATCTCCTGTGCAAAATTATTCGGTCCCCCAACATGCGCGCCCTACATTCTTGCAGACCAGTTTATTGTAATGGAAAAACCGGAGCCCCGGCAGGCTTTCACTTCCCGGTCGCTTAGAGATTACCCTGACTGCCCGCCGCAGCGCGGCTCGTGCGGTCACGCGAGAATCAACTTTTGTTGATTCAGTCGTTCTTGAAGATGATGCGTCCGGTAGGATCGACTTCTCGATGGATGGCGCGCGGATTTGAAAACGCGCTCTCAACACGACCCGATCCAGGCCTAAAATACGCATCCTGTACCTTTTGCACGTAGTTCCGAGTTTCCCGGAACGCAGGGATGCCGTGAGCCCGATCAACAGCCCCCTCACCCGCATTGTACGCCGCCAAAGCCAGCTCCAGGTTGCCATTGTATCGTTCCAGCAAGCCCTTTAGATGTCTAACCCCGGCGTCGATATTCTGTTGCGGATTGAACACGTCGTTTGCACCGTACCGTTGTGCCGTCGTCGGAATCAACTGCATCAATCCGCCTGCCCCCTTGCGGGAGTACGCCGAAGGATTCCAGTTCGATTCCGTCTCAATCACCGCGCGAACCAATGCTGGGTCCATGTTGTGTCTATCCGCGGCTTCTTTTACGAGCTTTTCTGCCCCGTCCCGGTCGATGCTTACGGCCGGACGGCTCTCGCCCATAAAGGTAGATTCCCCAGGGAGGTAGATGGTTTTGCGCGGCCTTACGGCTGCCAGTTTGGCGACAACCGGGGGATCGGCGTTCACAAACATTTCCCGCCCGCTGGTGTCCACAGTCCTGGCGATCTGGGCGCTGGCTCCAGGCGCGTAAGAGGCCGCGCACAAAGCGAATGCTGCCAAATAGATGCTTGCCGTCATTGCCGTGCTTTTACCCATGCGTTTCGTCATCTGGCCTCAGGGAAGGCTATGCAACGGTGATGCCACTTTTCTACACCGATACGCCACCCAGTTAGGGTGACACGATAGTCGTGTTCGGGGCAGCCTCACCGTTTCGTATTACGACCGAAGACAGAGTGAGGCTGACTCGTGTTGCTAACTACGAAGCCGTGTCGTTTGAGGGAGATAACGAGGCCTAAGTGCAGCCGCGCTAGCGTCTCCCGCCGGACACGCTTCTGGCGCTGGATGACATCATAGCAATGGCTCCAGGAGCGCGGGGATGGTACTGAGGGTACTTTTTAAGGCCAATGTGTCCTTTCCGCCAGCCTCCGCCAAATCCGGCCTTCCACCCCCGGAACCGCCCACCATTTTCGCCAATGCCTGTATCAGCTTGCCAGCATGGACTTTAGCGGTCAGGTCCTTGGTCACTCCGGCGATCAAGGCCACTTTACCGTCGTCCACGGTCCCAAGCGCCACTACGCCCGACCCAATTTTTTGTCTGAGAGAGTCCACCAATTGCCTAAGCCCTTCCTTATCTGAGCCCTGGACTTCCGCTGCGATCAGCTTAACTCCTTTGATTGTCTGGACTTGGGAGGCTAGCTGGTCGAGCTGACCAAGGGCCCCCTTGCGCTTCTGGCCCTCCAGTTCCTTCTCTAACTGCTTGACAGTATTGGACATCTTCTCGACGGCAGCCAGCACGCCGTCCTCGCCCACTTTAAGCTGGCTGGCGACTTGTGAGAGGACTTGGGCCTGCTTTTCATAGTGCTCCAAGGCCCCAATCCCGGTGACCGCCTCGATCCGGCGGACGCCGGCAGCGACGGAGCCTTCGCTGACGATCTTGAGGACGCCAATGTCGCCGATGCGGTGGACGTGCGTGCCGCCGCATAACTCCTTGGAATAGAAACCCCTGGGCGACCGCTCGTCGGGAATGGTTACTACGCGGACGTTGGCTTCGGGGTATTTGTCGCCAAAGAAGGCCAGCGCTCCGGAGGCGAGGGCATTATCCAGCGAAGTGATCTCGGTATCGATCTGCGTGTTGTGGCGGATCTCGTCGTTGACCTGCTGCTCGATGTCGCGCAGCTCTTCGGGATCGACGTGGGCGAAGTGGGAAAAGTCGAAGCGCAGGCGTTCCGGCGAGTTCAGTGAGCCGGCTTGCTTCACGTGTGTACCCAGGATGTTGCGCAGCGCCGCGTGCACCAAGTGTGTTCCGCTATGATTGCGAATGATGCGCGCGTGGCGGTCGGTGTCTACATCGACGCATACGCGATCGCCGACGTGCAGCGTTTCCTTGGCAATAACTTTGTGAGCGACGAGCCCCGAGACGGGGTAATAAGCCCCGGTCACTTCGGCGAGCAGTTGGGAGTTGGCGTTGTCATAGAAGCCGCCAGTGTCGGCCATCTGCCCGCCCGACTCCGCGTAAATCACGGTGCGGTCCAGCACCACTTCGCCCGATTCGCCAGCCTTCAACTCATTGACCGGCCCGCTCTTCGTAAGAATCGCCTGAATCCTGGCGTCCTTCGCCGTCGTCCCGTGATAAAAATCCTTCTCGGTCTTAAACGTCTCCGCAATCTTGGCGTACGCCGGACTCACCGCCTCTTTGCCCGCACCACCTTTCCACGACGCGCGAGCGCGTTCACGCTGCCCACTCATAGCAAGCTCGAAACCCGACTCGTCGAACGTCAGACCTGAATCTCGGGCAGCGTCCTCGATAAAATCGCGCGGCAGACCATAGGTGTCGTAGAGCATGAATGCTTTATCGCCAGGGAGAAAACCAACAGATGGTTTTTGCGTATCCCGCGCACCTTGAAAGTCGGCAACGATCTCGTCTAGCTTTTTTAATCCGATATCCAAGGTATGAGAAAAGCGTCTTTCCTCAGCGATTACGATTTCCGGTACACGGTCAGCGTTTGGCTCACGGATCTCAGGATAGGCACCGCCCATGAGATCTCGAACAGTGTTCACCATTTCTGCCAGGAACGGTTTGGTCGCCCCAAGCAGTCGCCCATGCCGGATTGCTCGACGCGTGATTTTGCGGAGAACGTAACCTCGGCCCTCGTTCGATGGCAAAACACCGTCTGTGATTAGGAATGTTGTGGCGCGGGCGTGGTCAGCGATGACGCGCAGGGATGCGGCGCCGCCTTTGCCTTCTTCGAGTTTTTCTTCGCGCTGGAAATCTACGCCGCAGAGTTCGGCGGCGCGCTTTAGGAGCGGGACGAAGAGGTCGGTGTCGTAATTGGAGATGACGCCTTGGAGGACGGCGGCGGTGCGTTCGAGGCCCATGCCGGTGTCTACGCAAGGCTTCGGAAGGGGCGTAAGAGTGCCGGAGGCGTCGCGGTTGAATTGCATGAAGACTAGGTTCCAGATCTCGACGTAGCGGCCGCAATCGCAGGGGAATTTGCAGTCGGCGTGGCCTTCTTCGGAGGCTTCGGGGCCCATGTCGTAGAAAATTTCGCTGCAGGGGCCGCAGGGGCCGGTGTCGCCCATGGCCCAGAAATTGTCTTTCAGGCCCGGGACAGGGACGATGCGCTCGGGCGGAACATTTTGGTCTTGCCAAATCTTGCGGGCTTCTTCATCGACGCCCAGCGTTGTGCCATGGGCTACTTCCGCGCCGCCGAAGACGGTTATGTAGAGTTTTTCTTTGGCGATGCCGTACCACTCGGGCGAGGTGACCAGTTCCCAGGCGTAGGGAATAGCTTTTTCCTTGAAATAGTCGCCAAAGGAGAAATTGCCTAGCATCTCGAAGAAGGTATGGTGGCGCTTGGTGAAGCCGACGTTTTCGAGGTCGTTGTGTTTGCCACCGGCGCGCACGCATTTCTGTGCTGTGGTGGCTTTGTTGTAGTCGCGCTTTTCCAGGCCGAGGAAGACGTCCTTGAACTGGTTCATGCCTGCATTGGTGAAGAGGAGAGTGGGGTCGCCGTGGGGAACGAGCGAGGAGCTGCGGACGCGGCGGTGGCCTTTGCTCTCGAAGAAGCGGAGAAACATTTCGCGGATGTCGTTTCCGCTCATTTTCGTGTTGTCAGGCGACGTCATGGGTTCGGAGAGTCCTCACAGGGTACAAAGTTGTCGGTCTGGGCGGCGATGCAAGACCGATGATTATGGCAGAGGGCGCGAAAGCCAGCAATGAAAGCAAGTGGGGGCCCCTCCCCCCGGGTTTTTTCGTAAGTGCGGATTCTAAAGGGTTTTAAGTCCTGCGTTTTGGAAGTGCGGATTCTAAGGGGGTTATGGGTGTGTTTCGCGGAAGTGCGCATTCTAAAGGGAATAGCGGGTGGTGAGTGGTGAGCGGTGCGCGAGGCCGTGCGTGAGGCCGTGCGTGAGAGCTGGCCGAAGGTGTACCCCCACCCCGGGTGTTTTTTGCAAGAGTGGCAAACAAAGAACTTAGGCTTGACGCGGCTCGTAAGAGTGGCAAATGCAGGACTTAAAGTTGTTGTGTTTTCAGGTATTTGCGGGAGGGTTGTAAGAGTGGCAAACAAAGGAGTTAGCGGGGGAGAATTGCGAGCGGCGTTGCTCTGCGGACCTGAAGAGGATTGGGAAGCGACTATCACGACGCATGGTACCATGGAATGATACAAATGTCAATAGCTAATTGTGTGGTACATCGTTCGAATCGCCGGATTTTTGGGCGTAAGGCAAAGAAGGAAAAGGCTTTAACGCAGAGTTAACAAAGTTGAGCAGAGAGCACGGAGGAATCGTGCCGGGCAGGCGGAAGCACTTGAGTTGGACAGATCGTTCACGCTGGGCGCCTTAGCAATGAGTTTCGAGACTGTGCGGATTGGGACAGCGCCGACGGGTGCAGTCTCGGTATCATCCTAGGTGCAAGCAATCATCCGCAGCAGCGGCATTGGGAATTGAAGGGCACTACAAAGGAAAATCAGATGAAAATCAAGACATCACTCGTTATAGGTGTGTTCTCGGCAGCGTTATTTATGGCTGGATGCACCGCTGCGCCAGCGCAAGGACCGCCGGGTCCGCAGGGACAACCAGGCGCGACAGGCCAGACCGGAGATCCCGGCCAAGACGCAGACCGTCGCCGAGCGGACGACCAAAAACGCTTGGACGAAGAAAAGCGGACCGGCGATCAAAAGCAGGCCGATGATCAAAGACGTGGGGATGACCAACGGCGTGGTGACGAGAAAGTTAAAGAACGTCAAGACGCTGGTTGCGCAGCGGGAGAGCATGTTTATACAAATGCGGATGGAAGAAAGAGTTGCGTCAAGGACTAGCAAAATAAACAAGCCGGGAATTTCGCAGGCCAATTCATGAGTCCGGCTGAGCGTAGAGTCTCAGCGACTATTGCAGAGCCAGATAGCCCAGCAATCTTGCAAACCATCGCCTGGTAGATCCTTCGTTCTGGTTGATTTGCGCTTGCAACGCTGGGCTGGCGCTGGCACGCGGCGCTTGGCGAAAATGCTGGCGCCGATCCGTACTGTCCATCGAGTGCTCTCTGGCATGGCCCAGAGAGCAGTCTCCTTTTGCACAGTTTTCGCGATCCTACTTTAGTCAAATGCAAATGTAATCTCATCGGGGCAACGAGTCACAAGTTCCATCCCAGAACCCATGACGTTTCACCTAAGGAATGCAAGGCACTTCGGTGCCATTGAGGATTGATATGAGCGGGAAAAACTTTCGAGTGGCGTCAACCGAGCAGCGGACCAGCGCCGATGGAAAACAAGTAACGAACAAAGTCCTGTTAGCGGCGCCCGACAATGAATACGAGTTGATGCGCGCTGACTTGGCGTATATCGACCTGCCGCATCATCTCAGTCTTCATGAGCCGACACAAAATATCGAGTTCGTTTATTTCCCGAACCGAGGAATGGTTTCGCAGGTTGTGGTGACCAAGGATGGCCGGACCGTGGAAGTCGGTGTAGTGGGGAATGAAGGGTTCGTTGGGGCAGGATTGGCAGTCGGCCTAACCAGAAGTTCCGTGCGGGAAGTAATCCAAATCGCCGGCGATGGCTTCCGCATGATGGGGAACGCGCTGGAACGCATTTTACGATCGGCGCCGCAGTTACAGGTGCTATTGAACAGGCATACGGGACTTCAAGGGATGCAAGTCGCACAGACCGCGGCGTGCAACCGGCTGCATGATATACAGCAGCGGCTTTCGAGGTGGCTGCTGATGACTCAGGACAGGGTGGGCGCCGCGTTGCTTCCCATCACGCACGATTTCATCGCAACCATGATGGGCACCGACCGGTCCACGGTGAGCTTGGCAGCGTCACTCATGCAAAAAAACGGAATCCTAGACTACGTGCGCGGCGCAGTGAAGATTGTGAACCGCAGGAAACTCGAAAAATCCGCTTGTGAATGTTACGGCGTTATTCAGCAGTTCGAAGATGACCTCGGATTGAGATAACAATTCTTGCCAGCGTTGGATGGCCCACTGACAGCAGCCTCTTTCTCCCGGTAACTTTCAGGCCGCGTGGATTCGCTTAGATTTTGACGTGTGTTCAAACAGTGGTGATTTGGGCAGAACTTCGCTCGGGGTTGTGAACAGAGCCGCCCTTGTCCCCGCAGTGCTGTCGAGGACCAACGCTACACCATCTTTCAAAGAAACAGAACCGCACCAAATCGCGAGGTGGGCCAGGGAGACTATGCGCCGCAAACTGGTATGGATCGAAAGGCAGAATTTTCAGGGTTACGGTTGCTCCGAATGCGCGTGGGTGTTCAAATCTTCGGGAACTCCCAGCGGCAAATCACTCGATGAAATGAAGCAAGACTACGAGCAGCAGCGCGACAAATCTTTTGCAAGCCATGTTTGCGCGGAGCACCCTAGAGCCAAAGACAAAAAGGGTTAAATATTCAAGGATGCCTTTTGTAGCGTTTGCGGCTCGGATGCGAAATATCAGGACACACTTAAACGCGGCGCCCGCGAAAGGAGCTGTAGGTGACGTTAAGGAACGCAGCGGCGAGGCTCGAAAACACGCCCAGCTTCACAAGCGTTCTGCCTATTTGCAGAGCACGGTCAGGATAGAATTCGTTTTGCACCGTGATCGTCCAAAAGTGACTTGAAAGATCAAACGTCCACGAGCCGACAACAAAAACCAAGCTAAACAATAAATAGAGGCGCGACAGAATCTTGGAGCTGTCGCGGCCGAACCTGCGGCTGAACCGTGTCTGCCAAAAACCGATCGCGGCGGTCCAACAAGCAAGGAAGATATACACCAGCTTGGGAGAAGAATCCGAGTATTCCTTCCACCTTTGAGGAATTACAGGCCAAGGCAGCCCAGGATGGTAGTGAAGATAAATTCTTGGATAGGCGGCCCAGGCGATGCCCAGCGCCAGAAACATTCCAACAACTATCCACAAAACTATTTCGTCAAGACCCTTCGATTTGGGAGGAATTTCGGAGGACGACATATCTGCATCGTACACCTGCGAACGAATGCGATCGTTCTAAATGCATGAAACGTTGCCGAAGTTTCATCCAGCTCACATGACAGGGCGATAATCCCAAGTCTTTGCGCTACATGGAGATTCAAATGCTTCCTCGCCTGAGCCTGCTGGTCTGGGCTAGTCTCCGATATTGCGGCTTAGGGAGGGGTCAGGGCCGGAGTGCGCGCGTGCCAGCTTCGTTTCGCGGGGCGAGAACATCGTGCGGACCAGCTTATTTTCTCGCAATTTGATGCCGAAGAAGGGCACGAGAAGCAACCCGCGCGAGACGTCTTTCAAGAGCGCCCGGTGCTGGCTGAAGCTGAACAGCCCGCGCCAGCCGAGCTTCCCAAGAAGCGACAGCCGCAATCGTGCAAGATGGAACGCCATCTTCGACAAAGAGGCCGCAAGGTCCTCTTCGCGGTGGTGCTCGTAGTATCCGAAGTTCATCGATGCTCCGGATTGGACTTTAATGAAGTTCGGCAAGGTCCGGTTCTTCGGGTTGGCAGCAACTTCGCGGATAAGCTCCTGAATCTTGATGGAATCGGCCTCGAGTGTTTCGAGGCTGGCGAACCAGTTGATTAGTTTCACTCCCAGCGGGTCCCAGAGGTAATCGTTGATAAGCAGAGGAAGCGCGAGGTGAAAGAGTTTGGTCACCGCCAGATGCACGCGCAGATGGCATTGGTAAGGATCACCCATGCACTGATACAGCCGCGTTGTATCGCGGGTGACACCGCGTTGAAATGCGGCGAGAACGGTATCGAGATCCTTCGCGAACTCAGCGGTGTCGCACCCGTTCAATTCTCTCTGGAGGATGGCCGCGATCTGGCGGATTTGCAGCGTGGAAAGAGCCAGGCCGACGCTGTAGAGCGGATCGACCGTATCGCCGGCATCGCCAATGATGTACCAATGATCGGGTGAATAGCGCTGGCGGCATTCCCACATGTACGAGCTATAAAAATTCGTGTCGACGATCGTGCCGCTACGAATCAGCTCGACGAGTACGGGGTGCTCGCGGCCCACGCAGTCGAGGAACTGCTCCATCGTGCGCACTTCACCGTGAGGATAGACGTCCTTACGGTAAGTGATGCCAATGCTGATGAGCGGCTCATTATCGGGCGAACGCATGGGGATGCACCAGATCCAGTTGCCCTTGCCGAAAAAATGATGCGTGGCGTAGTACGGAACGTAGCAGCGGTTCGGCTCTTTGAGGGCCTGGATATGGCTGATAATTTCAGGATTGAAATTCTTCAGGCGAAACCAGAAAACGTTTTTCTGCTCCTTGACCGTTTCCTGGAGCTGCAACTGTTTCTGGAGCACGCGGTTCCGGCCGGTGGCATCGATAAGCCAGCGCGCGCGAAGCGTCTGGCGTGCACCGGCGGCGTCTTGCACGGTGACCTGGTGCAGCTCATCGCCACTGTTGATATCAACTCCCACCACGGTGCCGTCGATCAACTCCACGCCGTTTAGCGCGTTGCGGTCGCGAACTTCGCGATCGAAGGTGAAGCGGTTGATTTGGAAGGAGAGGATCTGCGGCCCGGTGGGGATTTCGTCGACGAGATAGGTGCGATCCGCGGGATTGTCGATGTCGAGCTTGAAATAATAGGTCAGGCCGTATTTCGGATAGTGCTTTTCCACCAAGTAAGCACCCATGCCAAGTTCGAACAGAAAATCGACGCTGACCTCGACCAGCGACTCGCCGACGATGGGACGGTTCTTGTGCGGGCCTTCAACGACGGACACCTTTAGCTTGGGGAAACGCATGCGCAAATAGGCGGCGGCAAGCTGGCCCGTCCCTCCGCCTCCCATTACCAAAACATCGCTGGTCATCGTCATATGGATTTCCGCTTTGCGAATTGGTTGATTTTAAGAGTCATGGGAATTTACGCGGGCCGAGGGCCGTGGGATGCTAACATAACCAAAAAGAAATCGGCCAACATGGCTTAGAGAACCTTCCGGACTGGTTCGGCTCCGGCGAGAACCACAAAAGTTACCGCCTGGTTCTCAGTGCTACTCCATGAAGACTGCGATTGGGTCTAATTTATTCTCCACGGAGAGCGCTCGGGCCATTGGCGGAGCGCTTCGGTAGCCCAAGCTGTGGTTTTGTCGGTATGGCAACTTGTGCAGGGATTGGGGATTTTGTATTTGTCGGTCATCGCCGGAGTGATGAATTCGAACGTGTGGGCGCTGACGAACACGCCGGGGATCGTCACTTCGATTTTGGGCATGTGGCACGCGACGCACTGGCTTCCGGTTGAGCCTGCTTTGTGGTGAGTATGCTCTTCGAGGGTCGCTGTCCGCGGACCGTTTCGTGAGCCGGGCTCGTGGCAGTCCAGGCAAAGCTTGTCGACCGGTTTTCGGAGTTGCGCATAGTTATCCGTGCCGTGCACGTCGTGGCAATCGAAGCAGGTCACGCCGCGGCGGTACATCACGCTCTGGACGAAATCGTTTCCTTGCATGCGGTTTTTGTGCGCGGTGCCATCCGGGAAATGAGTGAAGCTTTGTTCGCCGAGTTTGTGGTCTTCGAGTTGCCAATAATCCCGCAGATTTTGGCCGACGTGATAGCCGACCGGCCAGTCGTAATAATTGCCTTCCAGCGGATTTGTGAGTGGACGTCCTTGTGAATGGCATTGAACGCAGCTGTCGTTGGCGGCGACGTAGTCCATGCGCGAGGGATTCAGGATGTTGCCGCGCGTGGGGTGCTCGAGGTGCTCGCTGCCCCGACCGTGGCACTTCTCGCAGCCGACGTTCCACTCCGCCACTTTCTTGGTTTGAATGTTGTAGTCCACTGAGTGGCAGCCGTCGCAGGTTGGACCGGTTGGACGCTTCATGTTGTCAGGCGGATAAAACGGTTCCCACCAGTCGCTGCCCTTGGCAACAAAATACGGTTTCCATGCGTGGTTGGTCACATCCCACTGCGCGGGCTCGGGAAAATAGTCATCGCCGATTTTTGTAAAGTAACGCTGCTTCCACACGCTGCCGTAGACGAAAGCAACGTCCTCTTTCGTGAATTTTTTGCTGACGTTGTTCGTGGCGAGGTCGGGAATGATGGCTTCGGGGTGCTCGCGAGGATCGCGGACGACGTTGGCCATCGGTGTGCGCTTCCAGTGTTCGTAGATTTGCTCGTGGCATTTCTGGCATGCCGCAGAGCCAACATAGTGCGCGGATTTCGCGGCGGCAGCTTGTTGCGACTGTTCCTGTGGAGTCAGGCTGGCGATGCTGCGAACGAAGAGGACGAGCTTCCACGCATCGGTGCCGTCTTGCGCGATGTGCGGATTTCCCCAGGCGGGCATGCCCGTCAGGCGGACCCCATTTTTGATGATGTAGTGAATTTCGCCGTCGGTGAGATGCTGTGTTGCGGGCAAGCGGAGGTCGGGCGCTTTCGGATAGAGATTTTGCCCGATATTCGAATCTCCGTTGCCGTTGCTGCCATGGCAGTTTGCACACCGGTCGGCGAAACGCTCTTTCGCTTCCGCCAAGACCTTCGGGGCAGCCGGTAGGGGATTCTTTTCGTTCCGCGCGCGGCTGGGAATTCCGATATTTCGCACGGCTCGCGCCATGGCGCGCTCCAAGCCCGATGGCTGATCCGCGGCGCTGAATCCGCGGCGAATCACGGCGACCCCGTACACGACCGCGACTAACGCCACGAAAACCAGAACGGCAACGATCCAACGTTTCATCACGTTCCTCGACTCCTGCTCACTAGCCCGTGAGATGCAGGATAGCAAGAACAGGAGACATCCGCGGAGAGGATGATTCGATGACTAAAAATTTAGAAATTATTGAGGTTTCCAGAGACGATGCGGAAGCAAATAGGTGAAACCCACGAAGGCCTCCCAGTGTGTGGATGTGCCGGTTAGGCCGTGATCGAAACCGGTGTCAAACACCAGGTCCTTGCGCGCTGTATAGCTAACTGCCCAGAGATTGCCGACGGCATTGCTGCGCAGGAATGGCTGCGTGAAATGCCATATCTCTCCGGACAGAGTGAACCGCTTCGCGAAAGGATGCGAAATGGTCAGGGATTGACCGAATTGGCCGCGCCGCACGGGGCCTTGCTCCATTTCGGTGAAAAAGGCGTTGGCGTCGTAATGAAATCCCTTCACATCGGCGCTGGCCAGAAGCAGAAATGAGTTGGTGGGACTACCGTAATCAAACTCGGGAGCACCGCCATCATAGGCGCGATGGAAATAGCTGACGGCTAGTGTGGGCTTCGGGCCTTCCCCGTGGTAAAGCACAGCTTGCGCGCCTAGAAAAATATCCGCCGCGCGGTTGGCGGTGGTTCCGCCGGCGGTAAAGTGCGCGACAGGTTCAGTGACAGCCAGAAATTCGAGACGCGGCGCGACGGCGAGCTTTATAACTTCGTCGAAGCTGTAGCGCGACGAAAACTCAGGCGAATCATAGGCAGGGACAAAACCAGTTTCAAACTGGAGATATCCGACTGGCGTGAGTGTCGCTGGAGTGGAGACGGTGGGACGGCCGGGATTTGCTTCGGGTTCGTCGTCAGTTCCTGACTGTGCCATGGTGACCTGGGGAGTGAAGGTCAGGAATAAAAATGAAGCAGCTAAGACAAACTTCAATTGTGCCCCCGGAGCGAATGGCAGATCAGAAATTTCAAACAAACCTCTTTGCTGGTTGACGGAACGTGTTCATGCCGCGCGGCGAACCGAAACGAAGGAATTCTCCGCTCTGCCCGTTCATAAAACTACGCGACCTATTATTTTATTCCTCGGCCTGCGATTCCGTCTCTGGAACATCCTCGCGCGTTATGGCTTTCAGTTCGCGGCGGACGACGTCGGCGGAAAAACCGGCGCGGAGGAGGCTGCGGTACATCGAGGCCATTTTGTTTTCGTTGATTTCGCCGCGGAAGGCGCGGAGTTTGCGCTCGAGGCGCTGGCGGACGATGGCGGACTCGTCGGTTTCCTTGGCGGTCTCTACGAGGGCGGCGTCGATGTGGCGGTCCGGCACTCCCCGTGCGCGCAAGTCGCGCGCAATTCGGAATTTGCCTTGACGGCGGATTTCGGTGCGCTGCCTCGCGAACTGTTTCGCAAACCGTTCGTCATCGATCATTTTGGCGCGCTTCAGGCGGTCCATCACAGTCTTCAGAAGTTCATCGTCTTCCGTTCGCCGGCCAAGCATTTGCTTCATTTCGAAGACGGAGTAGGCGCGGCGCATCAGGGCGCGGACTGCGGCGTCGTAGAGTTCCGCCTCGGTTTCAAGCTGGCGCACTCTGGCGTACATGAGGCAAGGATAGGAGCAAGGAAGTCAGTAAGTAAAGAGATAAAGAAGGAACGTGTGGCGATTGGCGAGTGGGAAGAGAAGAAGTTGACAGTCTAGAGTTAGACGTTGAGAGAGAGAGTAAAACGGAACAGGCGAGAAAGAATCAGAGCAACTTGCCGTGTAGCATAAATCTAAAGAGAATCCCAAATGAGACCCAAGCAATTAAGACTGCGACGACAGCACTCTGTTTTGCACGAGCCGGTACGGTGACAGGAACCAAGATAACGAGAGCGCAGACGCTCGCAACGGACGCTGTCCAAAAAGAGCCTCCCAGAAGAAGAAAGGTCATTACCTCCCAGTTCAATTCGGCGTTGGTGTCGCTGCCGCGATTGTCTTGACTCAAGTAGACTGACAAAACGAGGGCGAGCGGGCTTAGGACGGAGAGCAACCAAACTATACGCAGGAGAGCCCTTTTGGGGCCGCGGTAGCGCGGATCAAAAGCGAGAATTTTTGCGAGTGGTAGACCCGAAGACATGCCTACTTGCGTGCGAAGCGCTCGAAGTCGGCCATTTGGCGTTCCATTTCCTCGCGGGCGGAGTCGGCGGCGGAACGGATGCCTTGGATGCGCAACTGGAATTCGTCCGGGTTCGTGGAGCGGAGCAGCGCTTCTTCGAGGGTGATGAGTTGCTTGGTGTAGAGCTCGAAGAGCGACTGGTCGAAGGTCTGCATGCCGTATTGGCTGGTGCCGGCGGAAATGGCGTCGTGGATGAGGCGCGTTTTGTCGGCGTTGATGATGCAATCTCGGATGTAGGCGGTGGCGATCATGACTTCGACGGCGGGGACGCGGCCTTTGTCGTCGGCGCGGCGAACGAGGCGCTGCGAGACGATGGCTTTGAGAGTGGCGGCGAGCTGCAAACGGATTTGTTTCTGCTCGGGGGGCGGGAAGACGGCGATGATGCGCTGAATCGTTTCGGTGGCGTCGAGAGTGTGCAACGTGGAGAAAACCATGTGGCCGGTTTCGGCGGCGAGCAACGCCGTGGAAATGGTTTCGAGGTCGCGCATTTCGCCGACCAGAATCACGTCGGGGTCTTGACGTAACGCAGCGCGCAGGGCCGTGGAAAAGTTTGCGGTGTCGACTTCAACTTCGCGCTGATTGATGAAACTGCGCTTGTCGCGGTGCAGGAACTCGATGGGGTCTTCGATGGTGATGAGGTGATCGGATCGGTTGGCGTTGATGCGGTCGATCATCGCGGCGAGCGACGTGGATTTACCGGAACCGGTCGTTCCCGTTACAAGAACCAGGCCGCGCTGCTCTTCGCAGATTTTGCCGATGACCGCGGGCAGATTCAATTCCTCGATGGTGCGGATTTTCGTCGGAATGACGCGGAGGACCATGCCGACGTTGCCGCGCTGCTGGAAAACGTTGACGCGGAAGCGGCCGAGGCCGGCGACGCCATAGGCCATATCGAGTTCGGCGGTTTCCTTGAACTTTTGTTTCTGGCGGTTGGTCATCATGCTGAACGCCATGGAGAGCATTTCTTCGGGCGTGATGCGGGGGACGTCGGTGATCGGGGCGAGTACACCGTCGACGCGAAGGTAGGGGTGGTTGCCAACTTTTAGATGGAGGTCCGAGGCTTTGTTTTCGACGGCGCGCCGGAGAAGATCGTCAATGCTGATTGCCATGTGGGTGTGAGCTCCGCGAGAATGCGACCAATGTGCGACGTTAGCACCGGAAACAGGGGCGGGCAAGAAAGGCGCGATGGCTGGTTGCGCGGTAGTCACCTGAACGAAAGGACAGTTTTGGTGACTGGTGACCCGTGACCGATCATCCCAGGGCAGAAAAAGGGAGTATTTTTACTTGTAGGAGGATTTTTTTGTGTCGAATAGGTTCTTCCGAACTGAAGCTGAATGGAAAGCGGTCCGAAGCCTAGGCTTTTTTTAGGAAGAGGGAGTCGTAGAGGAAGCCTGCCAGGAATCCTCCGGCGAGCGGGCCGACCCAGTAGATGCCTTGGTTTTGCCAGTGGGAAGACGCCAGGGCGGGGCCGAAAGAGCGAGCGGGGTTGAGGGCTCCGCCCGTGAAAGGACCGGCAACCATGATGCCCAGCACGATGCTGATGCCGATGGCGAAACCGGCGACGGGACGGATGGCGGAGGAGCGTTCATCGACGGTGGTGGCGAAGACGGTGAGCACGAGAAAGAAAGTAGTGATGCCTTCGAGGAGCATGCCGTTCAAGCGCGTAAAGTCGTGCGCGAACATGGGCGTGCCAAGCGCGACGGCGTGCCAAGCGTCCTCGGGGATGACCGCTTTGAGGAGAAACGCCGCGGCGGTGGCTCCAGCGAGCTGCGCGATCCAATACGCAACGGTGTCGAGCGTGTTCAGGCGCTTCGTGACCCAGAAGCCGATGGTGATCGCGGGGTTGAAGTGGCCGCCGGAGATGTGGCCAAGCGCGCAAACCATGATGGCCATGGTGAGGCCATAGGCGAGGGCGATGCCGAGGAGGCCGAGAGCGTTCGAGGCGTGTGGGTACCAATCCACGCACGCGGCGCCCGCACCAAAGAAGACCAGAGCGAACGCGCCGAGAAATTCAGCCGTGAGCTTCTGCCCAAGGTTGTACATCAAGGAGCCTCCCGGCCGGGGAACGAGCCGCGTCCGCTGCGACCGGGAAGAATTCTATCTGGAACGGAAAGAGAAACGCCAGTCTTTCGGACACTGAGTAGTGGGCTAGTTTCCGATCAGTGCGTTAACTAAGCACTAGTCATCGGCTGGCGATAGACCCCCCTTCATCGAGCAGCGGAGATTGGGGCGCTCTCGGGGACACGCCCGGTGTGATACCGTGGGCTGAGAATGGAAAGTAAGCACGACGACCGGAGAGTGCAGCCCGAAATTGTGGAAAATTATCGCGATTTTGAGCCACCTGCCAATTTCAGAATGTTACTTGAAGACCTTCTGGATGGAGTGCCCGCTAAGTACCTCGTTGGACTGAAGACCATTGTGCTAGCCAATCAATCTGCGCTGACCAGGAACCAACTGCGGCAAAAAATCTGGAGTCGCAACCGAAAAATCAGACTAGCCGAAGCGCGCGGCTGCTATTACCGAGCCACGAGGTCTTCTCCCGCTACAGTCTGGCTTTACGTCGACAACATTTTGCGTTCAGAAAAACCTTGGTTTCGACGATTGCCGATCTTGCGCTACTACGAGCCGGGTACCGTGCTCTATCACGAAATAGGACATCATATTCATGCGGTCCATCGGCCGGTCTTTGAAGGAAAGGAAGAGGTTGCCGAGGATTGGAGCAAGAAGTTGTTCGGGCGATTTTGCAGGATGCGGTATTGGTATTTGCGTCCTTTTGCTTATCCGCTCTGGTTATTCTTCGAAGTCGCAAGCCGAATAGAAAGAAAGGTTCGTCAACATAACTAGCTCCGGGCTTGTCCGGCCATTCTTGAAGTGCCCCGCCCGGATAGTTCGAAAAGGGCCCTACCGGAGACTGTGGTTTCTGCTAGCGGGAGGCTGCCGCGACTGGAGCGTTGACCGGAGTGAGCCAGTTGTGGCGATCGGGTTTGGTGCCGCTGGTTAGGGCGAAGAATTCTTCCTGCAAGCGGCGCGTAACGGGGCCGGCTACGCCTTTGCCGACTTGGATTTTGTCGACGGAGCGGATGGGCGTGATTTCGACGGCGGTGCCGCAGAAAAAGACTTCGTCGACGATGTAGAGCATTTCGCGGGGGATGACCTGTTCCTTGACGGGAATGTTCAAATCTTCCGCGAGCGCGACGACGGTGCTGCGCGTGATGCCGGGCAGAATGCTGGTAGCGAGCGGCGGCGTGTAGAGCGTGCCGTCGTGGACCAGAAACACGTTCATGCCGGAGCCTTCGCTGACGTGGCCCCCGGAATCAAGCGCGATGCCTTCGGCGTAACCGTTGAAGGAGGCTTCCATGCGGATAAGCTGCGAATTCATGTAGTTCGCAGCGGCTTTAGACATGGCCGGGAGCGTGTTTGGAGCGATGCGCGCCCAGGAGCTGACGCCGACGTCGACGCCTTTGGCGAGCGCATCGGGGCCAAGATAAGCGCCCCAGTGCCAGCAGGCCATATAAATGTCGATGGGAGAGCTGAGCGGATTCACGCCGACTTCACCATAGCCGCGCAGGACGATGGGTTTGACGTAACAAGAATTCATTTTGTTGACGCGAACCAGTTCGGTGGCGGTATTGCAAAAATCGTCGAGGGAAACGGGCAATTCCATGCGGTAAATTTTCGCGGAGTTGATGAGGCGCTGCATGTGTTCGCGGAGGCGGAAAATGGCGGGACCCTGCTTGGTTTCATAGCAGCGGATGCCTTCGAAGACCGCGGAGCCGTAGCTCACGACGTGGGAGAGGACATGGAGAGTGGCGTCGTCCCAGTTGATCCACTTTCCGTTGTGCCAGATTTTGTCGGTTTTTTGGATGGGCATGATGGTGTCCTTTAAAGTGGCTATTGCGGCGACACTCGCGGTGAAGCCTGAAAGTGCAGAATACGGGACGCGGCGGAGAGCGTCAATAAAGCGTCTTCATTGTTGCGCCCAGTGCAAAAACCAAATTGGCGCGTATTTGGTAAGCGCAGGAAATGCAACGACTGTTCAGTTCGCCGAATCCCGCTACTTCGGCAAATCTTTACTTCGGCGCATCAGGCGAAGGCGCTGATTTTGCAGGCTCGCTCAAGGAATCGAGGGCGGATTGAGCTTGCGCTGGGATATTGCCGTACGTGTTCTCCCAAAAGCCGAGAAGCAGGAAAGGAATGATGGTCGCGAGGACAAGCAGCTTCGCCTTGCGGGGCACTTTGACTTCAGGCTCCCAGCGAAAGAGCTGCGCAGAAAGAAAAAAAGTAAGGACAGCCCAGCAAACGAGCGAACCCAGCGAGATGAGAACGTTGTGGTCCCATATATGCGCAGATTCAAAAATGGTACGACGAAGTCCCTGGACTAGATAGGTGGCTGGGAGGAACAAGGAAACTTTTTGAACGACCTGCGGAAGAAAAGCGAGAGGAAAGGTGGCGCCCGAGAGAAAGATCAAGGGAAGCCAGATGAGCTGATTGATGACCTGGGTCTCCTGCATGGTGTTGGTCACGCTCGCGACAACGAGGCCTAGAGAGGCGAAAGCAATATTGCCGATGCTGATCAAGATAAATGTGGCGAAGATGTCGCCGAAATGAGTTACGTGAAAGATAGTGCGTGCGAAAATAAACTGCAGGAGAACGGTGGGAAAGATGAGGACATAGTTCGCAACGATGCTGGAGGCGAGCATGTCGCTGGCCGTGACCGGTGTGACGTGAAACCGGCGCAGAATGCCTTGTTCGCGAAACATCACGAGAGCCGCGCTGAGCCCCCAAAAGCTTCCCATGACTGCGAGAGCGACGACCGGCCCCAGGAAGAACTGGACGCCGCGAGGCTGGCCTTTTGCGAAAACTCCGGCGTAAAGAAAGAAAAAGCCGAATGGCATGATCACGCTAAAAAACAAAAACATTCTATTGCGCAGCGTGAGCTGAATGCGCATGCGGGTGAGTGTGGCGAAGTTTCTCAATCGCGCAGCCTCCTTCCGGTCATTTCGATGAACACGTCTTCGAGAGAGGGCGAGGCGATTTCGAGGCTGACGAGTTCATTGCCTTCGGCTTCGAGGTGTTTCACGAGATCGACAATCGTTTTTGGAGGGCGATGAGAGTGAATCACGTAAGCGCCATCCAGTTCGCGCGCATCGGCGACGCCTTCCAGTCTTTTGAGAGCGCCGTCGGTCGCGGGTTTTGCCAGGCGGACTTCGATGCGCGTCGTGCCGCCGGAACGCGTTTTCAGTTCGCGCGGAGTGCCGAGCGCGACGACTTTGCCGTGGTCCACTATGGCCACGCGATCGCAGAGGCGCTCGGCTTCTTCGATGTAGTGTGTGGTCATGACGATAGTTTTCTTTTCGCGCTTGAGCTCTTCGATGATGTCGTAGATTTCGCGGCGCACTTGCGGATCGAGTCCGGCAGTGGGTTCATCGAAGAAGAGCACTTTGGGATCGTTGACGAGGGCCATGGCGAGCGCCAGGCGCTGTTTTTGGCCGCCGGAAAGCTGGCTGTAGAAGGTATTGCGTTTTTCCTCGAGGCCGAAACGCTTGAGAAGCTCTTCGGGATTGCGGCGGCGTTTGTAGAAGCTGGCGAAAAGGCGGAGCGCCTCCATGACGCGCAGTTTGTCGGGCAGGGAAGTGGATTGCAGAGCCGCGCCGATTTCGTGCTTCAACGCCTGCGAATCGCGCTGCGGATCGAGGCCGCAGACGGAGACGCGGCCACCATCCAGATCGCGCAGGCCTTCGAGAATTTCGACGGTCGAGGTTTTTCCCGCACCGTTGGGGCCGAGCAGGCCGAAGACCTCTCCTTCGTCGACGGTGAAGCTGACTCCGCGAACAGCGTGGACGTCGCCGTAGCTCTTGACCAGGTTTTCGACTTGGATGATCGGAGTCGCCATGAGCATTGACCGCTACTTAGGGCTACGCAAAAGCGCCCCTTAGGATAACGCAGGTGCTCGCTTACCCCGTAACCGTGGAAACTCGGCCAGCTGTTTACTTCGGAGCGTAGAAAAGATAGTCGGCGGAATAGGGCACGCGGACTTCCTGGCCGGCGTGTGCGGCGTCGCAGCCGGTCGCGGGGGCTTTGCCGCCCTTGGTGTTGAGTCGCTGGATGGATGTGGCGCGCGAAAGCACGCCGCTGCCCTCGTGGCTGACGACGCTGACAAGTAGCCAGGGAATGGAATCGGGGTCTGGCGAAGGCGCGTTCGCAACGGCTTTACCGGTGATACGGCTGCTGTCGTTCGCTTCCCAGGAAGGCCCGGCGAAATGTTTGCCGAAGGGTTTGCCGTCTTTGTCGAAGAGTTGCGCGTCAGGGGCTTTCAAGGTCCAAGCGTAGGCGGTGACGCCCTCCTTGCAGCTGTAAACCTGGTCGCCTTTGGCGTGGACCTGAAGCAAGAGTTGTTCACCGGCGGGCGGCTGGAGTTGCTCCGGAACTTGTTGCGCGTAAGCCGAGAACGAAAGCGCAGTGTACGCGGCGGCGAGCAGCGCGGTGAACCCTAATCCGTGATTGCGCTTGCGCATGGAACGATTCCTCCTCTTAGAGTATAGATTTGGTGACCAGCATGACATAACTCTCTCACCGAGAGGCCATGGATCTGCTGGTTTTCTTGGAGGCAGATGCTTTTTTTCGCGGCGGAGTCCAGAGATGTTTTTTTACGTTGATGCGGGATTCGACGACGGGAATGCCTTCGGATTCGAGGAGCTTTTTCTGGAGGGAGGCGTAAGGCTCGCGGATGAGGATTTTGCCGTTGGCGCCGAGAACGCGGTGCCAAGGGATGCCCTTCCCCTGCGGAGTGGCGCCCATGGCGCGGCCGGCAGTACGCGCTCCACCGCGTAGACGCAAGGCTTTAGCGATGGCTCCGTAGGTTAGAACCCGGCCGCGGGGAATTAGTTTCACGAGCTTATAGACGGGATCGAAAGACACGGGAAATCGGCTCCTTGCAACGAATTTTCCGGCGGCCCGAGCGCAAGTTGTTGTAAATGCGCGCCAGATATCGTAAAAGCAGGAGCGAAGCGCAACAAGAGAAATTATTGGCAATACAGTGTTCTATGGAGTGAGGCGTTTTGTTTCATGGAGCGAGCGCCAGCGCGTAAGTAGCATGACAAACGGAGAGCAAGTAGATTAACCGACCGCAAGTGAGTAGGCTAACAAACGAAGTACGCTGGCGTGCATCTAATGGAGTAAGAGAAGCGAAGCTGAAGAGAACGACAACGATGCATGGAACGGATGAAACAAAGCGAAAAAAGTAATGAAAGATTATGGAGGAAACCCGCTACGTTGTACGCATTACCGATGCAAGGCAATCTCGCGGGCTAGTACGGAACGTTCATTGACGGCGTAGTGGAACGTAAGTACACTACAGGCACGATCAGTGACTCGGGGTGAGGCCATGGCTTTTGTCCGCCGGAAAGGGAATTCGTTTTATTTGGTGCACAATGTGCGCCGCGGCGGAAAAGTGCGGCAGTTGCATCTTGCGCGGCTTGGGGAACGCGCGCGAATTACGGATCAAGTGGTGCGCGAAGTCTCGAAGAAACATCCCTTTGTGGAACTGAATTGGCGGGCTCTGCGGGAGCAGATGAATCAGCAAGTGGATCTGGCCGATGGCAGTTCTCCGGCGATCCAAAAGCTCGTATCCAACCTGCGAGCGCTCAACCTCGAGCTGGCGGACCTGTTTCCGCCGCTTCTCCGGATTTCTGAAACGCCCACGGTGGCGCGAGAGCTTTTAGTGCAGCTTCGGCTCTTGCAGTCCACACTTCAGGTAAAACTCAACCAGTTTGACCGGAAGCGCGGACGCTTCAGCAATGCGGCCTTGCGGATGCAAGGCCGTTAGGAGGAGACCATGAGCTCCCAAACACTGCCCCTCGATCCAAATCTACGCAGCAATACGACGATTGAATTTCATACGGCGCTGCGGTCGAAGATCGTCGGTCAAACGGAAGGCGTGCAGGCGCTTGTGGACCTATATCAGGTCTTTTGTGCTGGATTGAACTCGCCGGGGCGGCCGGTGGGGAATCTCCTCTTATTGGGACCAACTGGCTCGGGCAAGACGCGCATTGTGGAAGCGGCCGCGGAGATTTTGTTCGGGGATCCGCGGGCGATTATCAAGGTGGATTGCGCAGAGTTTCAGCACTCGCACGAGATTGCCAAGTTGATTGGCTCGCCTCCAGGTTATCTGGGGCATCGGGAAACGCATCCGCTCATCACCCAAGAAGAGCTGTCCAAGAGCCATACGGACAAGCTGAAGCTGAGTTTCTTGCTGTTTGACGAGATTGAGAAGGCGTCGGACGCCTTGTGGCAGCTGCTGTTGGGCATGTTGGACAAGGCGACCCTGACTCTGGGAGACAACCGGCGCGTGGATTTGTCACACACGGTGATCTTCCTGACGTCGAACTTGGGCGGAGGAGAAATCACGGAATTGATGGAAGGAGGGATGGGCTTCGTCCAGCCAACGGATAAGCCAGCTACGGGATTGGACGAAAAGGTGGAGCGGACGGCGATGGAAGCGGCGAGGAGGAAGTTCTCGCCGGAATTCATGAACCGGTTGGACAAAGTGGTGGTATTCCACCCCTTGAAGCGCGAACAACTTGAAGAAGTACTTGAGATTGAGCTTGGCCAGGTCCAGCAGAGAGTGTTGGAAACGGCGAAAGGGCAGTTTCTGTTCCGGGTGACACCTGCTGGGAGAGACTTCTTGTTGCAAGAAGGAACAGATCAGCGGTACGGTGCGCGACACCTGAAGAGGGCAATCGAGCGGTACGTCGTATATCCGCTTGCGAATCTGTTGGCTACGGAGCAAGTACATCTGGGCGATCTGGTGTGCATCGATTGGGACGGCAAGCACAAGGAACTGACGTTCGCCCGTGAGGGCGAAGGCGCTCTGGTGACCCCGGCGACGCCCCAAGTTGGCCACCTTGCGGCAGCAGCCGAAGCAAGTGATGGCAAGTCGGCTGATGCACAGGCGGACGTCGTGATGGGAGAGAGAAAGCTGCGTGCGGCTCAGCCATCAGTGGGGCCCGCTGCGGCTCCTCAAGGGCGGAAGAAGACGGATCGTTAGGGAAAAGAAACAATTCGGAGGATTTTGTGAGGGGCGCGCCGACCGGATGCGCCCCTTTTTGTCGTTCCAAGGCCGACAGAAACTGTTTCATCCTCTCACTTTGAAGCGCGATGGCACCCAGTCTCACGGCATGAGACAGTTTCCATAATTGCAACACTCGTATGTCATTGAGTTTGTACCGGTTTGTGCGAAGCAAAGCGAAGGGCAGGATTGGCAGTTCTCATGCTCTATTTTCTCCAAGCGCATGACTGAGACGCATCGGCGTCTTGGACAAGTGAACGCGGAAGGGAAAGAAGCCATGAAAGCCGCCGCAAGACAAAAATTGGATCCAACCATCCGTAGCACCGACACGCGTGACTTTGAAGGAGCGCTGCGGTCGAAGATCGTCGGGCAAGCGGAAGGCGTACAGGCGCTTGTGGACCTGTATCAGGTCTTCTGCGCGGGATTGAACTCGCCAGGGCGGCCTGTGGGGAACCTGTTGTTCCTTGGCCCGACGGGTTCGGGCAAGACGAGGATCGTCGAAGCGGCCGCAGAGATTTTGTTCGGAGATGCACGCGCGGTGATCAAGGTGGATTGCGCGGAATTCCAGCATTCTCATGAGATTGCGAAGCTGATTGGTTCGCCTCCAGGGTATTTGGGGCATCGGGAGACTCATCCTTTGATCACCCAGGAAGCTTTGGCGGCAAGCCATACGGAGAAGCTGAAGCTGAGCTTTTTGTTGTTTGACGAGATCGAGAAGGCCTCTGACGCCCTATGGCAGCTGTTGCTAGGGATGTTGGACAAGGCGACGCTAACCTTGGGTGACAACCGCCGGGTAGATTTGTCGCAGACCGTGATTTTCCTGACGTCGAACCTGGGCGGCGGAGAGATCACGGAATTGATGAATGGCGGCATGGGCTTCGTCCAACCAAAGGACAAACCGGCCGCAGGACTTGACCAAAAAGTCGAGCGGACGGCTGTGGAAGCCGCGCGAAGGAAGTTTTCACCCGAATTCATGAACCGGCTGGACAAAGTGGTGGTGTTTCATCCTCTGCGCCGGGAACAGCTCGAAGAGGTGCTAGAGATCGAGCTTGGGCAAGTGCAGCAGAGAGTTTTGGAGACGGCGAAAGGGCAGTTTCTGTTCCGGGTCACGGCGGCTGGAAGAGAATTCCTGTTGCAGGAAGGAACGGACCAGCGCTATGGAGCGCGTCACCTGAAGAGGGCGATCGAAAGGCACGTGGTATATCCACTGGCGAATCTCCTGGCTACGGAGCAAGTGCACTTGGGAGACTTGGTGTGCATCGATTGGATAAAGGACAATGAAGGATTGAGCTTTGTTCGTGAAGGGGAGAATTTGGCGATGCCGGCGAGACGGCCGGAGACAGTAGTCACCGCGCGGGCTACGCAGGCTCGGAGCGGCAAGAGCGTTGAAGCCCCGTCGACGGGGGTTGGGCCCGACCCAATACCACGGATGGCGCGCTAAGAGAACTTCCAGTTCTGCTTTCTGAAACGGCCCGGGAGGAAATCCTCCCGGGCTTTTTCTTTTACCGGCGGCTCGGTGTACAGTTATCGATATGAGTCCGTCTTGGCTGCGTTTTCCGGGAGCGACACTTCTGGTGTTGCTGTGTCTCGTGATTGTGCCGTGTGGGCGGGCGCAGCGGACACAGTTCAAGGCGGCATGGAATTTTTATTCGCCGCAGGAAGATATCAAGCTGGGCAAGCAGGTTGCAGTGGACGCCGAGAAGCAGTTGCCGTCGTGCAGCGCGCCGAACGTGGACGCTTACTTGGCCGAACTTGGCAAGAAGCTGATTGCGAAACTGCCGACGGGAGGAGTGGAGTATCCGTGGGAGTTTCATTGCGTGAATGACAAGGCGATCAACGCATTTGCATTGCCCGGCGGTTATGTGTTCGTGAACCGAGGGGCCATCGAGGCGGCGGACAACGAGGCACAGCTTGCCGGGGTGATCGCGCATGAGCTTTCGCATGTGGCGCTGCGGCACGGCACAGCCGAGGCGACAAAAGCACAGGCCGCGCAAGCAGGTATAGGAATCATTGGAGCCATATTTGGAGGCAATGCGGGCGGAGCGCTGTTGACGGAGCTGGGGAGATTCAGCGCCGGGGGAGTGCTGCTGCGCTATTCGCGTACGGCGGAGACACAAGCCGATGTTGTCGGGACGCAGGTGCTTTACGATGCCGGGTACGATCCGCGGGCGCTGGCGCAGTTTTTCGAGAAGATCGAGGCGGATAGCAAAGGACAGAACCCTCCGGAGTTTTTCTCGGACCATCCCAATCCGGAACATCGCGTGGAGCGAGTCGAGGAGGAGATCGATAAGCTGGGCGGGTTGCCAGCGAAGATGAAGCGAGATTCAGTGGAGTTCGAGTCGATCAAGAGAGAAGTGCGGGCTCTGCCGGTTGTAAAGAGAGAGACGCTGGGTGCAGGTGGGTCTGCGCCCAGGCCCATGGGACCGCCGCCTGCGCCTTCGGCGAATTATGCGGAATATCAGGCGAGCGCATATGCGATGAAGTATCCGGATAACTGGAAAAAGTACGGGGAGAAAAACAGCGTCTCGTTTGCGCCAGACGGCGGTGTGATGGAAGACAGCGACGGGAAAGCCGGGCTCGCGTATGGGATCATTGTTGATGTAACGAAAGTGCCGGGAGGTTCTGGCGACGCGAAGGCGCTGGCAAAGGCGACGGACGAATTGATCAAGAGCTTGCAGAAAGAAAATCCAAAAATGAAGATTGCGCGGCAGCCGGGGCCCGTGCGTCTGAATGGGCAGCCGGGAATTTCTACTTATTTGAGCAATGACTCTCCCGCTGGTGGGGAAGAGACGGATTGGTTGATCACCGTGATTCGCCCGGAAGGTTTGGTGTCCTTCGTATGTGTGGCGCCGCAGAAGGACTACGAAAAATATGATCAAACATTCAGCGCGATTTTGGACTCGGTCAAGTTTGGAAAATAAAGAGGAGGGCAACCACGAAGCAACGGAGTCGATTTTCGCCATGACCCTTCGCTAAAGCCCCGCTCATTAGAAGTATATTTCCGATTTATTCCACAGAGACTTGTGCAGGTGACGAGCAGCTCCCGATTTTTTTCCTTTCGGGGGTGCTTGTGTTTGAAATTCCATGCCATGGCTGCGCTTGACTTGAAGTTCCTGCCTCTTGTCTAAGAGAAATCATGCCGATGCAAACGAGAATTAACGCCAGTGTCACAGAGTCGCAACAACTCCCCTATATCACAGTTAGCTGGAGGATCTACTATGTCTCGCAGCTTGCTAGCAAAGTCATGCTCGTTTCTTATTGCTTCCGCCATTTCGTTCGCTCCGGTTGCGGGTGCGCAGGATTGGCACCACTCCGACGACCATCTCGGCAATCGGCATGTGCTGCTGATCAGTATCGATGGAATGCACGCGGTAGATTACGAAATTTGTGTGGCTTCCAACACATGCCCAACCCTCGCTGCTCTCGGCAAAACGGGAGTGAATTACACCCGTACCACAACTTCTAGACCCTCTGACTCCTTTCCCGGCCTGATGGCACTCGTGACCGGTGGCAGCCCGCGAACGGTAGGCGCGTTCTACGACGTGGCTTACGATCGCGTTCTGGCACCGCCTCTAGTAACCACCGGCAATGGGCTACCGGGCACAAGTGACCCGCACAACAGCCCTGCATTAGCACCCTGTGTCCCAGGCAAGATTTACGGAACCCAGACCGAATACGAAGAAGGCGACGAATTCAACCAACTGCTGCTCAACGGCGGGAATCCCCAAGCCGCCAACGTTGCTGACGGCGGCGTTCCAGGAATTAATCCCGACCGGCTGATACGCGATCCGTTCAACAACTGCAAACCCGTCTATCCTTGGAACTTCGTTCGCACGAACACCATTTATGGCGTGATCCACGCCGCGGGCGGCTACACAGCGTGGTCGGATAAGCACGCTGTTTACGCTGTTGTTTCTGGCCCTACCGGAACCAATCAGCCGAGCAACGTGGACGACTACTATTCGCCGGAAGTCAATTCCAACCAGATCCCGTTGCCGGGCATAACCACAGCTGGCACGAACTTTGACTGCGGAACCATCAAAGCGAGCGGAGACGCAATGACTCCGGGGAACGATTGGACAACCGGTTTCGATGCCATCAAATGCTATGACCAGCTAAAAGTCAATGCGATCGTGAACGAGATCAACGGCAAGAATCACAATGGGACAAGCAAGGCTCCGGTCCCAGTGATCCTCGGCATGAACTTCCAGGCGGTCAGCGTCGGCGAGAAGCTAATTAGTCCCGCAGCCTTGCCTGCAGACAGAAGCGACAGCAACTCCGGCGGTTATGAGGACGCCGCGGGCACGCCCCGACCCCTCATGGCGAAGGAAATCATCTTCGTAGATGCGGCGATCGGACAAATGGTCGCTGCTCTCAAGCACAATGGCCTTCTGGACTCGACCACCATTATCATCACGGCCAAGCACGGACAGTCGCCAATTGACCCGAACCGCTTCACCCCGATTCCTGGGAAGGCCAACATCGGTAATTCCCCGGGCGGCGTGATCGCGAACCTTCTCCCAGGGATTTACGCCAATTCCAATAACGGGCTCGGACTGGCCGAAGACGACATTTCCCAGCTTTGGCTGGCAGATCCAAGCACCACCGGGCAGGCAGTACTGGCTCTGGAGAACAACGCGGCAATGTTCGGAGCGGGCCAGATCTACGTTGGCGGCTCACTGAACGCGCTGTTTAATCCTCCGGGCGTTCCTGTGACCCCCGGCCCCTGCTGCTGGCTACGCCCAGGCGGCGATCCGCGTACTCCTGACATCGTTGTGATTCCAAACGTCGGCGTGGTCTATACCGGCGGCGACAAAAAGCAATCCGAACACGGCGGCTACGCTTGGGATGATACCAACGTGATGTTGTTGGTATCCAATCCCCACATTGCGCCCCACACCGTCCACAGCTTTGTGGAAACGGCTCAAGTGGCTCCCACGATCCTCCAAATCCTGGGACTCGATCCCAACAAGCTGGATGCCGTCCGTCAGGAAGGCACACCAGTGCTCCCCGCCGTGCAGTTCGGCGACGACGACCGGCGCTAGTTCGCACCGAATCGCACAATAAGTATGCAGAAGCGGGTGTCTCGAAGAGGCGCCCGCTTTTTTTGTGCGGCGAGCATCGATGCTCGTTGAGAAAAATGTAGTGGCAGGCGTGGCGAATCGACGGAGCAGACCGTTTCGGGTTTAGTCCGCGGCTTCTGAACGAGCTGGCTGGGGCTTCCAACGCAGGATTGGCTTACGCGCGGCGCCAACTTCGTCGAGGCGACGGACGCGTGTGGTGTGCGGCGCGGTCTTGACGAGCTCGGGATTGTCGGCGGCTTCGCTGGCGATCGAGCGCATGGCATCGATGAATAGGTCGCACTCTTCGCGCGATTCCGATTCCGTCGGTTCGATCATCAGAGCGCCGGGAACGATCAACGGAAACGCCGTGGTGTACGGATGGAAGCCATAGTCGATGAGGCGCTTGGCGATGTCCATGGTGTTGACGCCGTTTTTCTTTTGCAGCGCGTCGCTGAAAACTACCTCGTGCATGGAGGGCAGGGAATAGGGAAGCTCGAAAATCCCTTCGAGATGCTTGCGGATGTAATTTGCGTTGAGGACGGCGTCTTCGGTTGCCTGACGAACGCCGGGGCCGTAGGCGAGGATGTAGGCAAGCGCGCGAACGAGCACGCCGAAATTTCCGCTGAAGGCTTTGACTCTGCCGATAGAGTCCGGGCGGATTTGTTCGAGCGCGAGCCGGCCGCCTTCTTTTTCAACGAGTATTGGCACGGGGCGAAAGGGTTCGAGGATTTTTTTCATTGCGACTGGGCCGGCGCCGGGACCGCCACCACCGTGCGGGGTCGAGAATGTCTTGTGTAGGTTTAGGTGCATGACGTCGACGCCGAGATCGCCGGGGCGTGTGATGCCGGTGAGCGCGTTCATGTTGGCGCCATCCATGTAAAGCAGCGCGCCTTTGTCGTGCAGAATTTTCGCGATTTCCGGGATGCGCTCTTCAAAAATGCCTAGCGTCGAAGGATTGGTGATCATCAATGCGGCGACGTCTGGTGTAACCAGGTCGCGCAATTTATCCACATCAATTTGGCCGTGCGATTCGGACTTGATATTTTCGACTTCGTAGCCGGCGATGACTGCCGTGGCCGGATTCGTGCCGTGGGCGGAGTCTGGAATCAAAACTTTCTTGCGCGGGTTGCCGTTTTTCTCGTGGTAGGCGCGGATTAAGAGGAGGCCTGTTAGTTCGCCTTGCGCTCCGGCGGCTGGTTGCAGAGTTACGGCGTCCATGCCAGTGATTTCGAGCAGGCACTTTTCCAGGAGCTGCAAAATCTTGAAGCAACCTTGCGAGAGTTCCTGCGGCTGGTAGGGGTGCTCGGTGGCGATGCCATCTAAGCGGGCGACGAATTCGTTAACGCGCGGGTTGTATTTCATGGTGCAGGAGCCAAGCGGATACATGCCGAGGTCGATGGCGTAGTTCCAGGTGGAGAGGCGGGTGAAGTGGCGAATGACTTCGATTTCGCTGACTTCGGGGAAGCCTTCTACGCCTTCGCGTCGGTAATTGGCTCCCAGAGACTTTGCCGGATCGGCGGCGAGGACGTCTAGCGGAGGCAGTTCGAACGCGCGCTTGCCGGGCGAGGATTTTTCGAAGATCAGGCCTTCGTTTTGGCTCGGATGCGTTGACGCTTTTTTGATTTTGTCGGTCATGGTTTCAGTTTGCGGCAGACGGTCACGGCGTGCCGACCCCCTATAGGGGTTGCTCCAGGGCGCGGCGCAGCGCGGCGGCGAAGCGTTCGATTTCGGCGCGTGTTGTTGTTTCGGTGACGCAGACTAGCGCGTGTTTTGTGAGTTCAGGGTAGGCGGTGCCCAGGACATAGGGGCCGATGATTTTCTCGCGCTGGAGATAGGCGTTCACGATTTTCACAGAGCGCGGGAGTTCGATTGTGAATTCGTTGAAGAAGGGGGCGGCGAAGGCGCGGCGGACACCGGCAATTTTTTCTAGTTCGGCGAGGGCGAACTGCGCTTTCGAGAGATTTTGGTGAGCCATCTCGCGCAGGCCTTCTTTGCCGAGGAGCGTGAGGTGTACAGTGGCGGCGAGCGCGCAGAGCGCCTGGTTGGTGCAGATGTTGGAGGTAGCTTTCTCGCGCCGGATGTGTTGTTCGCGTGTGGCCAGCGTCAGGACGAAGCCGCGGCGGCCTTCCGAGTCGGTGGTTTGGCCCGCGAGGCGGCCGGGCATTTGGCGAACAAATTTGTCGCGCGAGGCAATGACGCCGGCGAAAGGGCCGCCATAGCTCGGAGCCAGGCCAAAGCTTTGCGCTTCCATGGCAACGATGTCGGCTTCTGCTGGCGGACGCATTACGCCGAGCGAAACACCTTCTGTAATGGCGGTCACCAGCAGCGCGCCGGAAGCGTGCGCGGCGTCGGCGAGGGGGGCCAGCGATTCGATCACGCCGAAAAAGTTGGGGGATTGCACGACCACCGCGGCGACATCGTTTTTCAGCGTGGCTTGCAGCGCTTTTTGATCGAGCGTGCCGTTTGCGCTATAGCCGATCTCCTCGACGTGCAAGCCGGAATTCTTTGCGTAGGTCTTGAGGACGTCGCGGTATTCCGGATGGACGGAGCGCGCGACAAGAATTCGGCTGCGGCCCGTGAGGCGCTCGGCCATCAGCACGGCTTCGGTGGTGGCCGTGGAACCGTCGTACATGGAAGCGTTGGCGACTTCCTGGCCGGTCAGTTGGCACATCAGGGTTTGAAATTCGAAGATGGCTTGCAGCGTGCCCTGCGTGATTTCAGCCTGGTAAGGAGTGTAGGAAGTGAGAAATTCGCCACGCTGGATAATGGCATCGGTGACGACGGAGCGAAGGTGATTATAGACGCCGGCGCCGAGAAAGCTGGTGTAGCCACCGGAATTCTCGGCGGCGCGCGCTTTGAAATAGTCGATGACTTCCGTTTCGGATAGCGGCCCCGGCAATTTCAGGGCTTCACGAAGGCGGTAACGCTCCGGGATGCTTGAGAACAAATCATCGATCGACTTTGCGCCGATAGCGGCGAGCATATCCTGCCGCTCGGCGGGGCTCTTCGGAAGATAGCGCATCAGGCGGAGGCTTCCTTGCTTTGCGAGGCGATGTAGGCCTCGTAGGCCGCCGCGTCCATGAGGCCCTTGATTTCTGCAGGATTTGCGAGGCGTACCTTGATGAGCCAGCCCGCGCTGTGCGGATCGGTATTGATTTTTTCAGGAGTATTGTGCAAAACGTCGTTGGCTTCGATGACTTCACCCGAAGCCGGAGCGTAAATGTCGCTGACGGCTTTCACGGACTCAACAGTGCCAAAGGTTTTGCCGGCTTCGATCTTCGCGCCGACTTTTGGCAGCTCGACAAAGACCACATCGCCGAGCTCGTGCTGCGCGTAATCGGTAATTCCGATTGCGGCCACGTCACCTTTTACGTCAACCCATTCATGTTCTTTGGTGTAACGATAATTCGTAGGATATGCCATTGGACCACTCCTTGCCGCCCCGTCAGGCTGGGGCTGCCATAAAGTTACTTGTGTCAGACATTCGCCGCGGCTTGCGGCGCCACAGCTTTCTTCGCCCGTTTGTAGAACGGTGTTGCCACCACCTGCGCCTTGCACTTCTGCGCGCGAATCTGCACGTAGATCGGTGTGCCGAGAGCGGTCATCGCGGGCGGGACGTAAGCGAGCGCGATATTTTTGCAAAGCGTCGGCGAGGGTGAGCCGCTGGTGACCACGCCAATCACTTCGCCTCTTTCGTTACAGCAGCAATACTCATCTCGCGCGATGCCTCGTTCGACCATCTCGAGACCGACTAGCGCCCGCGTCTGCCCCGCGGCTTTCGCGCGTTCCAAAGCGGCGCGGCCGATGAAATCGCCCTTTTCTATTTTGCAGTAGCGATCCAGGCCCGCTTCCCAGACATTGATTTTGTCGCTGATTTCGTGTCCGTAGAGCGCCATTTTCGATTCGAGACGCAACGTATTGCGTGCGCCAAGTCCGCAGGGGATGATGCCGAACTCGCGTCCCGCTTCCATCACTTTGCCCCAAACCATCTCGCTTGTCGCGGTGTCCGACGGAACGTAAATCTCGAAGCCGTCTTCGCCGGTATAACCGGTGCGCGCGATGAGCGTGTTCTTTAACCCGCAGACTGTGCCGTGCGTGAACCAATAATTTTTGATAACGCCGAGATTAGCGTCAGTAAGTGTTTGCAAAAGCTCCAGCGCGCGAGGCCCCTGGATCGCGAGCTGGGTGTATGTGTCGCTAAGATCCTCGACGACGCAGTCGAAGCCTTTGGTGTTTTCGCGAACCCAGTTGACGTCTTTTTCTCGCGTGCCGGCGTTGATTACCAGCAAATAGTCGTCTTCGCCGAGGCGGTGAACGATTACGTCGTCGACGAACGTGCCCTCAGGATAAAGCATCGCCGAATAATGCGCTTGCCCGATCGCAAGCTTGGAAGCGTCGTTCATGCTGAGGTGCTGAACCGCTGCTAGAGCGCCGCCCGGAGTGCGGCCGCTGCGAATCCGGATATCCCCCATGTGGCTGACGTCGAATACACCGACGCTTGAACGGACTGCTTTGTGTTCCGCGACCAATCCGCCCGTTGCGGGGTACTCGACGGGCATATCCCAGCCGCCGAAATTGACCATTTTCGCACCCAAACGGCGGTGCACCGCGTTCAGCGGCGTCTTGCGAAGTTCGGTAATAGAAGGAGTCGTGACGGATTCCATTCCGTATGCTCAGGAAGAAACTGATATTAACATGCGCCTCGAAACGCGTCAAAGAAGGGCACGGCAGGCGGAAAAAGCGCAAGCGCAGCGCTACGAATCGCCGGGGCGCAAAGCAGCAGCCTGCAATGTAATGGAAGAAACGCGGCATGGCCCGAATGTCCAGCTTGCTGGGTTTAGCCAACGTCAGGTACAGTTTTCTTGGAGGCTCCCATGCAGGGTCCAGTCGTTTGCGTTCAATGTGACAGGCCAGAAGGCCAGTGCAATTGCGAAAAGTATTGCACGATTTGCAAAGGGCAGGTAAACGTGAAGCTCTGCGCAGACGGCCTTTACTATTGCCCGGATTGCCGGGAAGCTTGCGATGTCTCCCTCGCGAGCAACCACAGTGAACGCTGAATCCAAGGGCATTGAGTTGCAGATTGACGCCGATGTGCGGCTGGCGGCCGCAGCTGGCGGCGCTGCGCGCTTTCTTGCGGAGTCTGCGGGACTGACGAGCGACGAAGCTGCCGACCTGCAAAAGTCCACTGTGGTTGCGTGCGAGGAATCGTTCGAACACCTGCTCGGGGAGCACCCGCACCTGACGGTGACGCTTACACGTTACCGGGACCGCATTGAAGTCGCCATGACTTACGCAGGCAGCGGGGAGCCGGCAGTGGGACTGGATCGCATTGCCGGGTTTGCGAGCCAGATTGGAAACTCGGGCGGGTTAGGCGGAGTCGACCGCGTACAGTACGAAGCGCACGACGGATTGGCCGTCACACGATTGACCAAATACTTGGGCCACGCACCGCACATCGCCTAGATATATCTGAAAAACAGAAGAGCCGGGCACGCTTCCGTGTCCGGCTCTTTGTATTTATTGTGCGGCAAGACCGCCGCAAATTTGGACGTTTACATTTTGAAAGAGAAAGTATTGTGCTTGATGAGCGAGCTCATCTGATCGTCGCTGAGAGACATGTGCAAGGTCACGCGGTCGCCCCCAGGTGTGATGCGAACCTGATCGAGCAGTGCAGCGAGATCTGGATTGTCTTTTTGGGCTTGATAACGCTTGTAGAGGAAGCCTGCCTGAAGAAGCTGGCCCAGCGTGTTGGCATCCTCCGTTGAACCGCAGATCGCCTGGACTTTCGCGTCGAGGTCGCTGCCCGCTTCGACATTGATAATCGAGTTTTGCATCCGCATCACCAGCTTCGCGGCTTCTGGGAACTGTTCGATCTCCGGAGCCAGTTGCTGGATCGCCAGGCGAGTGTAGGCAGGATTGGTGACCAGCCACACGGCACTGCCCGTATTGGCTTCATTGATCAGGGAAAAGAACTTGTCGTTGCGCAGGAGACCGTCTTCATCGCCGAAACGCACCGCAATCATCTTTTCCAGGACGCTCCTGTGTCCATAAGCGGCTGTGCTTGCGTCGATGAATACAAAGAAGAGATCAGTGGCGCCGGTTCCGGTGCCGAAGGCGTAAAAGGTATAGCCGTGGAAAGTTGACGTGGGGAGCTTTTGCTTCTTGAAGTACGCTGCGGTCGAGTCCTGGTTGAAGTTGCCGATCGCGACGCCCACCATTTGTTCACCGGTGGGAACTGCGTCCGAGCCGGTACCCTCGGTCTTCGCGGTCATCCCCTCGGCAACGAGTGCCCACGCGATTTCATCGACCTGACTGTTCGGATCATTGCCGGTGGAAGCGAGAAATTTTTCGAATTGGCGAAACCGTTCGGGAAGGACCTGTTCCTGCAATTGCGGAAACCATTTTAATGTGCGTGCTTTCTTCATGTCGGCATAGCCAAATTCGCCGACGTCCTTCGGGAACATGCCGATAACGTCCGCGCCAAGCGTGCCAGCTTGCGTCGGCCTGGGCTGCGTCAACGCCATCACAAGCAAGAGGCCTGTAGCCAAGAGACGGTAAACTGCCGACCCTATGCGGGCCGGGCTTAAATTCGTTGCAAGGTTCATGAACTGCTCCTTTCGAAGGCCGGTGGAAGATCTATTCTACGCGGTAGTCGTGCGCGGCGCATTCCCCAAGTGCTCGCGGAGGGTCGCGATTCTTGTACGCATCTGGGCCACGTAGGCGCCGTCGGTAATGCTATCGAGATTGATCTCGACGTTGGCCAAAGCCCCGCGCGCCCCGGCTGCGGCCATGTAGCGCGCCACTTCTAAGTCTGACCTCATGGATGCGGCGGCGATAGCATCCAGTTGTCCCAAGCGTTCGAAAAGGGCAACGGCACTCTCCGCCACCTGCAACGGGACGTTGGCTGCTACTTTAGTAGCTGCTTGAATTGCCGCTTCCCGCTGCTGTGTTTCTTCGGCATCGCCTTGCGGCAGCTTGAACGCAGCCATTACGGCGTCGTAGGAAGCGGCGTCGCGGTCGATGGCTTCCGTCAGTTCATCGGCGGTGCGCCGCAAAGCGTCGAGCTCTGCCGAAAGTCTATCGACATACCCTGCTTGAGACTTCTTTTTGCGCGAGAGTCCGGCAACCATCTGGCCAAGAGAAGCCGCCAAGGCGCCGGCGAGCGCGGAAACGCTGCCGCCTCCTGGCGTCGCAGTCGGAGCGGCCACAGCTTCCAGGAATGGCCGCGCCAGGTTGGCGAGTTTGCCGTCCTTGTTGGCCTCAAGCGGCGCTCCGCTGAGCGCAGCGGCAAGCTTGTTTTCAAACACCTGCGCGGGCGAGAAGTTTTCCAATTGCAGGAAAAAGTCCGCGGCCATCTCGATTGCTTTTTTGGGGATGAGACCGACGATTTCACTTCCGACGGGTGAGGCGCCGTAGCGCTCCGCTTCGCGCTTGACCATTTCATAGACGCGGTGCATCGGGGTTTGTTCGAAATCGGTGAGGTTTATGGACACTTGCGCCAGGTTGCGCGCTTTCAACTCCACTCCCATGGATTTTACGTAGCGGAGGCCGCCGGAAGAAAAGCGGATGGCTTTGGCTATTTTGTTGGCGATGCCGACATCTGAAGTATTGAGATTGACGTTGTAGGCGATCAAAAATTTACGCGCGCCAACCACGGTCACGCCCGCTGTCGGGTGCACCTTCGGTTCGCCGACGTCTGGCTGGCGGTCGTGATTGTGCTTCATCTCCTCGCGCAACGCTTCAAACTGCCCGCGGCGCACGTTTTCAAGATTGACGCGGTCGGGCCGCATCGCGGCTGCTTCGTAGAAAAAGACGGGAATTCGATAGCGCGCCCAGATTTCGTGGCCGGTGCGCCTTGCGAGCGCCACGCAATCTTCAAGGGTAACTCCTTCAATCGGAATGAAAGGGACCACGTCCGTTGCCCCGACGCGCGGGTGAGCGCCCGTGTGTTTCGTCAGATCGATCAGCTCCATGGCTTTGCCGACGCCGCGCAGAGCTGCTTCCGCCACGGAGTCTGGCTCGCCCGCCAAAGTGATCACGCAGCGATTGTGATCGGCGTCCATCTCGCGGTCGAGCACGTAGACGCCGGAGACGGCGCTCATCGCCGACACGATGGCGTCGACCTTCGCGGTGTCTCGTCCCTCGGAAAAATTCGGCACGCATTCAATCAGTCGTTTCATCACAAACGTATCCCTCGCGTCTCACTAGAACATCATAGGAGATTTTGTGCCTCCAGAGCCAATTGCGCCCCGCGAGAAGTACCTTTGACTGCGCAAAATACTGTTTAAGGATTATTTGGGAGGCTTAATAAACGGGCTTGGCGGAGGATATCTTTTGTCACCTTCCGGCGGCATCGGGCGAAAATCCTTGCTCACCCTGGGTAACGCGGGCGGGGTGTATTTCTTCGAAGGCATAGACGCCATTGGCTCTTTTTCTTCTTTCTTGGGAGCCGGCGCGCCCTTCATGTATTGCGCTACTTGCTTGACAAAAAATATGATTCCCACCACCCAGAGCCCAATCACACCGGATTCGTCCCAGCGTAGGCCGAACGCTGCGAGAAAGAATGTGACGGCGGCAAAGAGAATTCCCAAAAAGGGATAGAAGTGCTCGACAAGCAAAGACTTCTGCTCTGTCCTCTTTACTTGCAGGATTTTAATCTTCTTGTCCAGTTTCTTTCGCGCGTCAGGTTGTGGTTTTGTCGGCGGCATGGACCACGACACCCCGCTTCATGGTCATCCAACAGGTGTTCACCCCAAAATAATAAGGAATTTCGCGGTAATCGGCCACATCGAAGACGGCGAGGTCCGCCAATTTGCCAACCCCAAGAGAGCCGATGTGTTTTTCGCGCCGAAGGGCATAGGCTCCGTTGATGGTCGCCGCGGTAATGGCTTCGGCAGGAGTCATCCGCTGTTGCGAACAGGCCAGGGACAAGATCATCGGCATGCTCATTGTCGGGCTCGTGCCAGGATTGTAGTCCGTGGCAAGGGCAACGATCGCCCCCGCTTCGATAAGCTTGCGGGCTGGCGCGTATTGCTTCAAGCCAAGATGGAAATCGCAGCCGGGGAGAAGCGTGGCGACGGTCTGGGATTTGGCCAGCGCCGCGATGTCGCTGGAATTGACTTGCTCGAGATGGTCGCAACTGGCTGCGCCAAGCTTCACAGCAAGCTGCGCCGCGCCCGTGCGCGTAAGCTGCTCCGCATGAAGCCTGGGCGCCAAGCCGAAGCGCTTGCCTGCTTCGAGGATCTGCTTCGCTTGATCCCGATTGAACGCCCCGCGATCGCAGAACACGTCGCAGAACTCCGCGAGCTTTTCTTGCGCTACTTCGGGAATCAGTTTTTCCGTCAACAGCGCGATATATCTATTCACTCCTTCGGGCGTTCCGCGAAATTCTGCCGGGACGACATGTGCGCCGAGAAACGTAGAGACGATGTCCAGAGGCTGTTCAGCGGCGAGTTCTTTGTGCAAGCGGAGAATTTTCAATTCGCTAGCGACATCCAGGCCATATCCGCTCTTTGCCTCGATCGTCGTTGTTCCATACGCGGCGAATTGTGCGAGTGCATGGCGCGCGCGCTGTTTCAAGGCTTCCGATGTAGCAGCGCGCAGTTTTTTCACCGAGTTCAGGATCCCGCCGCCTTTGCGGGCAATTTCTTCATAACTCGCGCCGGCGATTTTCAATTCATACTCTTCCGCGCGGCTGGCGGCGTGGATTAGGTGGGTGTGCGAATCGACGAAACCTGGCAGCACGACGCGGCCGCCGAGGTCCAGTTTCTCTGCGCCGGCCGCTTCCGGAAGCGCTTCTATCTTTGCACGCGTTCCTACCGCCGCAATCAGGCCATCGCGCACGAGTAGCGCCCCATCTTTGATGATGCCGAGATTGGCAAGCGCAGCCCCGCGCCGCGGGCCGCGGCCGCGCAGTGTCAAGAGTTGTGATGCACCCGTGATGAGCAGTGAATTTGCCAAGGCCCGGGTATTATGCCGGATAGAGGTCGGCAGTGCACAGCACCACTAGGACAGGCACTTCTGCCTGTCCCCTTTTTTTTGCTGTATCTGTAAGAGTAGGTGAGTAAAAAATCAGACGGACAATAATGCCTATCTGCCTTTAGGCGCCAGCCGCCTGCCCCTTATAAGCAGGAACAAACACGTCGTGCACAAACTCCTCAAACGTCGTAGGCGTAGTGTTCGCCGCCGACCTCGGCTCCAGAGCGCGCACATGCCCGCTGTTCAACGCATTCGCCATCTCACAGATAAGTGTGGCCATATTCTTCGATATACCCATCTGCGTCATCGCTTGAATCACCTGTTCGTCAGGCAGTTGAACGTAATTCAAATTCGGAATCCCAATCGCCGCGCCAATGATTTGCGCCATCTTCAGATAGTTCAGGTCGCGCTGCCCCAGCAATTCGCGTGTCTGGTGGCCGCGGAAATCGAGTTTGGCCAGCGCGTCAGCCGCCGCCGCCGCGATGTCGTGAGTAGCGATCATCGGCAGTGCGAGGTCCTCGCGTACCGGCCCAGCCATCATCCCAAAGCTCTTGATGGCTCCCACTTGCCCCAGCAGATTCTCCATGAAATATCCCGCGCGCAAGAAAAGACAATTCAGCTTCGGGATTTGCGAAAATCTCTCTTCCATCGCGTGAAGCCCGGCAATCGGCCCCGTCTTGTCCGTTTTGTCCGCTCCAAAGCTGCTCAGCGCCACCACATGAGTCACGCCCGCAGCCTCAAGAGCTTTGGCGAGAGACTCCGTCACCGCATTCTGTTCCGCTCGATAATCCGCACTGGCAAGATTCGGCGGCACCAGCGCGTAGACCGCTTTCGCTCCCTTGAAAGCTTTCGTCACCGCCGCCGAATCCGCAAGGTTCGCTTCAAAGATCTCCGCGCCCAGCACCGTGAATCCCTCAAGCCGCTGCTTGCTGCGCCCCACAACGCGCACCTTTTGCCCGCCGTCCAACAGCGTCTCTGCCACAACTTTTCCTGTATGTCCCGAAGCCCCCAAAATGACGTACATGTTTTCCTCCTCGATCCGCTTTCTGAGTGTTTAGGATGCCCAGCCGGGCAGGGAAGATACGCGCTACAGCATTGGTATTTTGACGCCGGTCTTCTTCGCAAACTCCACCGCTTCGGGATATCCCGCATCGACATGGCGCGCCACGCCCATGCCCGGGTCATTCGTCAACACGCGCTCGATCCGCGCCGCCATCTCTTTGGTGCCGTCCGCCACCGTAACCTGCCCCGCATGCTGCGAATAACCAATCCCCACGCCTCCGCCGTTGTGAATCGAAACCCACGACGCGCCGCTGGCGGTATTCACCAGCGCATTGAGCAGCGGCCAATCGGCAATCGCATCGGAACCGTCGAGCATGGATTCCGTTTCGCGATAAGGCGAAGACACCGAGCCGCAGTCGAGATGATCGCGCCCCATCACCACCGGCGCTTTCACTTCGCCGCGTGCCACCAACTCATTCAGCGCCAGGCCGAATTTGTCGCGCTCGCCATAACCCAGCCAGCAAATCCGAGACGGCAGCCCTTGAAACTTCACGCGCTTCTGCGCCAGCTTGATCCATCGCGTCAGATGTTCGTTATGCGGAAACATTTCGAGGACCAGTTGGTCCGTCCGCGCGATGTCCGAAGCCTCGCCGGAAAGCGCCGCCCAGCGGAACGGCCCTTTCCCCTCGCAAAAAAGTGGCCGGATATATGCCGGAACAAATCCCGGGAAGTCATAGGCGTTTTTCACGCCGTGTTCGAACGCGAACGTTCGAATATTGTTGCCATAATCAAACGTGACCGCGCCCAGCTTCTGCAAATCCAGCATCCCCTGAACATGCTGCGCCATCGCTGCCAGCGAGTGCTTCCGGTATTCTTGCGGATCTTTTTTCCGCAGCTCCAGCGCCGCGTCCAGCGTCATCCCGTTCGGAACATAGCCACCGATGGGATCATGCGCGCTCGTCTGATCCGTCAAGAGATCAGGCACAACGCCCCGCTTCGCCAGCTCCGGAATCAAGTCCGCGCAGTTGCCCACCAACCCGACGGATGTAGCTTCGCGCTTGCGAACGGCATTTTTCAAAATGCGCAGCGCTTCGTCGAGGCTCGTCACCATCACGTCGCAATAGCCGCCCTTTACGCGGCGCTTGATGCGCTCCGGATCGACATCAATCCCGAGAAACGCCGCGCCATTCATCGTCGCCGCCAGAGGTTGCGCGCCGCCCATCCCGCCCATGCCGCCCGTCACCACCAGCTTGCCCGCCAGCGTCCCGCCAAAATGTTTTCGAGCCGCCGCCGCAAACGTCTCGTACGTCCCCTGCAAAATTCCCTGAGTGCCGATATAAATCCAGCTCCCCGCCGTCATCTGCCCGTACATCATCAATCCGGCGCGATCCAGTTCGTTGAACTTCTCCCAGTTGTTCCAGTGTCCCGTCAGGTTGGAATTGCAAAGCAACACGCGCGGCCCATATTCATGCGTCCGAAAAACCGCCACCGGCTTCCCCGATTGCACCAAAAGCGTCTCATCCGATTCCAGTGCCTTCAGCGACCGCACAATCGCATGAAAACACTCCCAATTCCGCGCCGCCTTCCCCGTCCCGCCGTAAACCACCAAATCTTCCGGCTTCTCCGCAACCTCCGGGTCCAGGTTGTTCATCAACATCCGCAGCGCCGCTTCCTGCTGCCACCCCTTGCACGAAAGCGTCGTCCCGCGCGCCGCCCGAAAAGGTCCGCGCGACAAAGCCCCGTCAGCCACCGCTCCAGAAATCGTAGCGCTCATCAAAAAACTCCGCGTTTCATCTTAACGCAGCACCGCTTTGCGCACCACACCGGCCGCGTGTACCTTCCAGCCGCGTCGGTCATGCTCGACGCTGGAGTACTGCATCATTCTTCCGGCCACCCGACTCATCAGGTGGCGACGACCGTTCACCTCACACATCGAGCTTGGACCGTGCAAGTCCGGCACGGAAGTGATGCCTGTGCTAGCGCGCGTTTACAGCAGCTACGACACCCAGGTACTGCGGAGGTCAACTACATGCCACATGCCGCTTACCTTGTGCATGAGAACGTAGGCACCACCACCGCACAATCCGGGGCAGAAGTGGTCAACGTACAACAGTGCCTCGGTCTTGTTCAGATTCAATCCAACGTGGGAGACAACAAAATGGCCGATATTGTTCGGGAATCTTGCTTCAAAGTCGCCTACTTTAGTTCCGAAGTCGCTCGGATTAACGAAAACTGCCTGAGCCCCGCTTGGTAAACGCAAGTCTGCACTGAGGTTCCTTGAAAATACACCGTTCAGGAAGAAACTGGCCCGGGTTATTTTTGATGATTGTGCAAACCAAGCTCCTAAAACCGAATTCCCTCGCGATTTCAATGACTGTGCAAACCAAGATTGGCTTTCGAGCCCAATGGGGGGCTCTGCACAGATGCGACAATCTGGATTGCGCATAACCACAATCGTGATTGTGCGTCCTGCGTCCCACTTGTCCATGTCGTGCAACACTTCTTGCGAAAAAAATGCCGACAGAACCGCACCCGTTTCCGCTTGTGTTCTCCTCTGCTCGACAACAATAAGCAGTGCAACGAGCGCAAGCAGGAGAGCAATTCCGGCAGTCGCGCAAAGGGAAGTCTTTTTGAAGCGATTTTGGCTCATGCTCGACCAGAGACAAGCTTAGAAGGCCATCTTACCGCCCTTGATGCAGGATTGCCGAAGAATCGCCATTACACTTGCTAGCGAGGTTTGTCGCCGTTCCGTACCGGTTCGCAGCTCGGGAAGGACCCGGACCGCAGTTGGATTGCGCAACGAAATCACCTAGGCTAGAGTGAAGGCTCCGATGAACTACGGGACCCTTCCCTCGCGCTTACTCAACGCCGTCGACTCTCTGTCGAATCCGCGCGCGCAAATGTTCCGCGCCGCCGATGGCTGGCAGTCCATCTCCTCTGAAGAATTCCTACGCCGCGTAGCAGGCCTCTCCACCGCCTTCGTCGAGCTAGGCGTAAAACCCGGCGACCGCGTCGGCCTCTTCGCCGCCAATCGCCCCGAGTGGCACACCGCCGACTTCGCCATCACCGGCGCGGGTGGCGTCACCGTCCCCATCTATTTCAACGAATCACCGGAGCGCATCATCTACATCCTCAAGCATTGCGGCGCGAAGTTTGTTTTCGCTGCCGGTGCTGCGCAAATGCACAAGCTGCAAGCCGTCCGAGCGCAGCTCCCTGAATTGGAACAAATCGTCCTCGCCGATTGCGGCCCCGACCTGCCGGCGGATTGCCTGCGTTACGAGACTCTGATTGCCACTTCAGGCGGAGCTGACGTCGCCTCCTACCGAATGCGCGCTTCGCAGGTCCTGCCCGGCCAGCTCTCCTCGATCATCTACACCTCCGGCACGACGGGCGAGCCCAAGGGCGTCATGCTCACGCACACAAACTTTTGTTCGAACGTCACGGACTCCTGCGCCAACGTGAAATTCGAATCGAAGGATGACGTTGCCATTTCCTTCCTCCCCCTCGCCCACGTGTACGGCCGCACGCTCGATTACGCTCATCTTTTTCACGGCGTGACCATCGCCTACGTAGAAGCCGTCGAGCACGTCGCCCAGGCGCTGCTCGAGATTCGCCCCACGCTGCTCGCCGCCGTGCCGCGTGTCTTCGAAAAAATCTATACCCGCGTCATCGAGCAGGGAAGCAAACAAACCGGCTACAAACGAAAGATCTTTGACTGGGCCATGGAAGTCGCAAGCCGCTCCGCGCTGTGGCGTTCCGGGGAAAAGAACACCACTTCCCAAGTAAAATTAGCTTGGGGGCTCGCCGACAAACTCGTCTACTCCAAGATTCGCGAAGGCACCGGCGGAAAGCTCCGCCTCGTTTTCTCCGGCGGCGCCCCGCTCGCCAAAGAGCTCGCCGAATTCTTCTGGGCGATCGGCGTCCCCATCTACCAGGGCTATGGCCTCACCGAAACGGCCCCGGTTCTGACGTCCAACTATCCCGACAACCGCATGGGCAGCTCCGGCAAGCCCATCCCCAACGTCGAGCTGCGCATCGCCGAAGACGGCGAAATTCTCGCCAAAGGCCCGTGCGTCATGCAGGGCTATTACAAAAGCGCCGAAGCCACCCGCGAAGTCCTAAGCACCGACGGCTGGTTCAGCACCGGCGATATCGGCTACCTCGACAAAGACAACTACCTCTTCATCACCGACCGCAAAAAAGATCTAATCAAAACCGCCGCCGGCAAATTCGTCGCTCCGCAACCCATCGAAAACGCGCTAAAGACCAGCCGATTCATCCTGAACGCCGTGGTAGTAGGCGACAAACGCAAATTTATTTCCGCCCTGATCGTCCCCAATCCCACAACGGTTGCCGCCAAAGCCGCCGAGCAGGGCATCAAGTTCGCTTCCAATCAGGAAATGGCAGCCCACCCCTTCGTCCGCCAACTCATCGACTCCGAAGTAAAGCGCCTAACCGCCAACCTCGCCCAATACGAAACGATCAAGCGCTTCGCCCTCCTCCCCGAAGACTTCACCTTCGACAACGGCGGCCTAACCTTCACCCTAAAACTCCGCCGCCGCGTAGTCGAGCAACAATTCCACGACGTGATCGAACACCTCTACGCCGACGTCTCCGAGCCCCGCCCCATCCTCCAAAACTAATCCCATCCCATCCCATCCCATCCCATCCTCCAAGGCTGCCCGCCCCATCTGCCCGCCTTTTTCTCTTGACAAATCTTTACTCCACACATATAGTGTTCCTCAGCTAAAATTTCGCTCTTTTCCGGGTACCGCCAGCTTCCAGCTGGCGTTTTTGCTTTACGGCCATTTTTCACGTAAGTCCTTTAGAAGCAACACCTGCAGACAATCAACGTAAACGTTGATTCTAAACAGGTTAGCGCGCAGCCTAAGTCCTTTAGAAGCAACACTTACAAAAATGCAGGGGGCAAGGTGGCACAGCAAATCCTGGCTGTTCTCTACGACCGCTCTGCAGTTCTGAAGATCGTAAGGGCGCAGCACGCTGCGCCCTACTCGGCAAGGTGAAACAATCCCTGATCTGACAAAGCGAAGCGCCAAAAAGCCGCCAGCCTAGGGAGGCAACTAGGCCTAAGCAAACCCTTTATCAGCAACACTTACGAGAAACAGGGGAGGGGTGCCGACCATGGTTAACCAATAGACAGGCGGCTCCACCCAGCCCCAGGCCTAGATGCGGCCTGTATGTGTGGTGAAGTGTGAACCGAAGCCGTTTCTGCAGGGCGGCTTCACCGAGAGGTGCCGTTTCTCAGATCGGCTTGCCGTCTGAGTCCAGCAACCGAATCTCTCCGAGCCCCAGTTCTTTAATCCCGGCTTCGATCTTGGCTCGGTCGCCAACGACCACCCAGATTAAATTGTCGGGATGCACGATGGTCTTCGCGGCCCCAGCGACATCGGACGCCTTGAGCGCGCGAATCTTGCTCGCCATCGTGTCGTAGTAGTCGTCTGGCCAGCCGAAGTGCACCAGGTCGTTGATCGAATCGCCCACGGCTTCCTGCGTTTCGCGCGAGCCAGGCAAGCTGAGGGTTTCATTGTTCTGCACGTTTGCCAACTCGTCCGCCGTCAAAGGCTTGTCCGTCAAAATCGCCCGGAACTCTCGATTGACCTCCGCCAGCGACTCCTTGGTCTTGTCCGTCTGCACCGGCGCAATGGTCAGCCACGGCCGCTGCGCGCGTGCGCCCCTTAGGAACGTGGTCGTTCCGTACGACCAATGCTTGTCCTCACGTAGGTTTGCATTGATTCGCGACATGAAAAGTCCGCCCAGCCCGTCATTCATGGCGTCAATCGCCAGCTCGGAAGGATTGTTCGTCGGCGGCGCAATGTTGCCCACCATGATGATCGATTGCTGCGCGCCCGGCTTGTCAATCAGGTACACCATCGACTTCGCCGGCAACTGCACGGTCGAGATTTTTTTCTGGGGCGTCGCTCCCTGCTTCCAGCCCGCGAAGAGCTTCTCCAGTTTTGGCGTGACCTCGGCCAGCGTCGTATCGCCCGCGATCACCAGCGTCGCATGGTTCGGCTTGAACCACGCCTCGTGGAATTTCACCATGTCTTCGCGCGTCATTTTTTCGACGCTTGCCGTCGTCCCAGTGCCCGTCATTGGATTCCCATACGCGTGCCCTTCGCCATAGAGGAGCGCCGGAAACACGCGCAAGCCCATCTGCACCGGTGTCGTCTTCTCGCGTTGGATTCCAGCGATTTGCAGCCTCTGCTGACGCTTGAAATCTTCCTCGGGGAAAACAGGGTTCAGAATCACATCCGCATAAAGTTCGAGCGATGGATCGAGTTTCGCTTTGAGCGCCGACAGCCGCACAACCGATGTATCCAAATCCGAGAACGCGCCAATTTGTGCGCCCAGCAACGCCTGCTCGTCGCTGATCTGCAGGGCTGTTCGCGACTTCGTGCCGCCGTTCAGCAACGCCATCGTCATGCTCGATGTCCCTGGCGTGGCGGATTGATCCGCCGCGTAGCCCGCGTCCACGTCCAGCCAGAACGTCACCAGCGGCACCTCGTGACGCTCCGCCAGAATCACCTTCAAGCCGTTCGAGAGCGTCGCGCGTTCCAGCTTCGGCAGTTTCAAACTCGGAGCGGTCCCAATTTCCGGCGCCTTCGAGCGATCCGCTCCAGCGGCAGCCGCCTTGTACTGCGCGAACGGCCGCACTTCGAGTTCGTAAACGCCGTCAGAAAGCCAGCGATTGGCGGCGGCTTTCAAATCCTCTGCGGTGGCATTCTGAATTCTCTTGAGCGAAATTTTGTAAGCATCGGGACTCCCCAGATATGTTTGGCTCTGCGCCAGCCGGTCGGACTTGCCTCCGAATCCTCCAATTCTCTCGATTCCGCGCACAAAACTCGCCTCGTGCTGCGCTTTTGCGCGCGCCAATTCTGCTGCCGTCGGCCCGTCCTTCAGGAATCTCGCCAACTCCTCATCTAAATCTTTCTCCACCTGGGCCAGATTTCCGCCGGGTTTCGCGGTCGCCTGCACGCGGAACTGTCCGCCGATTTCGTTCAACGCCACAAACGCATTTGCGTTCGTTGCAATCTGATCGTCGTAGACAAGCCGCTTGTAGAATCGCGAGCTCTTCCCGGAGCTCAGCACGTCGCTCACGAGATCCAGATAATCCGCGTCCGCAGTCCCATATTCCGGCACGTTCCATACCTTATAAATCCGCGCCTGCGGCACCCGGTCCTGCACGATGCCCCGGTGTGTTCCGCTCATTTTGGCGACCCACGTTTCCTGATGCGCAACGGGAGGACCAGGAGGTATATTGCCGAAATACTTTTCGACTTTCTCTTTCGCGGTTTCAACGTCGATGTCGCCCGCCAGAACAATCGTCACGTTCGACGGCCCGTAATACGTCTTGAACCATTCCTTCACGTCGTCCATCGATGCCGCGTTCAAATCGGCCATGTCTCCGATGACTGTCCACGAGTAAGGATGTCCCGCCGGATACGTGTTCTGCGTGATCAGTTGAAACGCTACCGCGTAGGGCTGGTTCTCGCCTTGCCGCTTTTCGTTTTGCACCACGCCGCGCTGTAGATCGAGCGTCTTCTGATCCAGCGAGCCGAGCAGAAAACCCATGCGGTCGGACTCCATCCACAGCGTGTAATCCAGGGCCGACGTCGGAACATTCTCGAAGTAATTGGTGCGGTCGTTGTTCGTGGTGCCGTTCAAATCCGTCGCGCCGATTTTCTCCATCGCGTCGATGTACCGTCCCGGCGCGTGCTCGCTGCCGCCGAACATCAGGTGCTCGAAGAGGTGCGCAAATCCCGTCTTTCCCAGCTTCTCGTTTTTCGAGCCCACGTGATACCAGGTGTTGATGGCGACGATCGGCGCCTTGTGATCCTCGTGCACGATGACCGTCAGGCCGTTGTCCAGCACGAATTTCTGAAACGGAATATCGATGTCATTGCTTTGTGCGCGCGCGCCCGCCGCGAAGAGCGCGGCAAGCAAAATCACAACTGTCGTTCTGATTCGCATTTTTCCCCCAGAAAGTTTTGTCTCGACGCCCGTTTAGGATTGATCCATTCCGAATGCACCATCTCGTCGAACCAGACGAAGGGAACCGAACCGTCACCGCCAAAGGAGCCACCCGAGCCGCTTTGTCGCGCAAACAGTATCGAAAATTCGCGCTGGAAAGTCCATGCTCCACCGGGGAATTTACGTCCGGCGAAATCGCAGACGCTCGCAACTCCAGCCGCCCGGCGGACGCATCTTCCGATTTGTCGCCAAGCCCGCGGAGGTCTAAAATCTCTGTGGGGATTACCAATGTCCGATGAACTCGTCATAGCCGGCCGCGCCTTCAAATCCCGCTTGATTGTGGGGACAGGCAAGTACCGCAGCTTCCCGGAAATGGCGCGCGCTCACGCCGCCTCGGGCGCAGACATGGTGACCGTCGCCGTCCGCCGCGTGAATCTCACCGACCGCTCCAAAGAATCTCTTCTCGATTTTATCGACCGCGAAAAAATGTTCATCTTGCCGAACACCGCCGCTTGTTACAGCGCCGACGAAGCCATTCGCACCGCTCGTCTCGCCCGCGAGGTCGGCCTCTCCAACTGGGTCAAGCTGGAAGTCATCGGCGACCAGCAAACTCTTTTCCCCGACACCGAGCAGCTGATCGAAGCCACGCGCGTCCTCGTAAAAGAAGGCTTCGTCGTTCTTCCTTACACGAATGACGACCTGATCGCCGCACGCAAACTTATCGATGCGGGAGCCGCCGCCGTCATGCCGCTGGCCGCGCCCATCGGCTCCGGCCTCGGCATCCAGAATCCCGCCAACCTCCGCATCCTCCGCGAACGCATTACGGAAGTCCCGATGATTGTCGATGCGGGCGTCGGCACGGCCTCTGATGCTGCGGTGGCCATGGAATTGGGCGCCGACGGCGTTCTCATGAACACCGCCATCGCCGAAGCCGCCGACGCTGTCCTAATGGCGGAAGCCATGCGCGAAGCCGTCTCCGCGGGACGCAAAGCCTGGCTCGCCGGCCGAATGCCAAAGCGCTTGTACGCTTCCGCATCCAGCCCACTCAGCGGCGTCGTTCGCTAATTTAGTCTTTTGAAGTTGGCGGGTGCTGCCCTGGCTTGGCTTCCGATTGTTTGATCATCTCAGCGACTTGCTGTTGCAAATCCCGAGTCATAGCATCAATCTTCTGCGTCATGATCGGCAAGATGGATTGCATTGCTTCCGCTGTGATGGCAGGAAGCTCTCGCAAGACCTTCTGCCCAGTGGGGCCCGAATAAAAAGTGCTTTTGGTAAACCGGCACCATGGCCTGGAGCATTTCGTCCCAAGGAAAACTCTTCACGTAGTCGTCCAGTTCTTTGTTCATGCGCGCCTCGAAATCGGTGGGAAGTTTGTCCTTATCCTTTTCGTATCGTTCGTGCATCATTTGATGCATCGGCTTCATCATTGCGTCCATCATCTTCGACATCATTTCCCGCGAATGCATCACTTCGAGGTATTTCTGGACATCTTCTTTGGTTGCCGGAGAATCTGCGGGGTCTTGCTGTGCAAAGCCAATCGCGGAAGTACAAAGCAAAACAATCGTTGCCAGTACGAAGCGTTTCACGGACACCTCCCGTTACTTCATTTCAGAGTAGCTTAGGCGAAACTCCGCAGACAACGTTATCTTTTTGATTCCCACAATATGCGCCCAAGTTGCGATTTGCTCGAATGGACTTTCAGAAGATTTAGCCGGTTCGCGAACGCCTCTAGGCTTGCGCCGCTTTTCTGGCTTGTTCGGCGTCGTAGCTTTCGCCGTATATCGAAGGCACTTTTGCTCCCATGCATCGCAAGTACGAACTTAGCTGACCGCGATGATGAATGGTGTGGTGCGCTCCGGCCATCAAAAACATGACCGCCGGCCGTTGAAATATCCCGCGAAAATCCACTATCTTCGTCAACTGCTCGCCCGTCAATTTCGTCAACGCGTTCAGTTTCTCGGCATAGGTCTTCTCGTACCAAGCTGCAATTTCCGCCGGTGTTTTCAACTCCGCGGGAACGACTGCGCCTGTCTCGAACTTTCCATTGATCACCGTATCTGCAAATCGGACATCGGCCGCCGCGATGTGCCTCACCAGCTCCATCGCCGTTTTGGACACCGGGTCCGGACGGTAGTCCGCTTTACCGGCTGGCACCGCCTCAATTACTTTCTTCGTTAGCTGGCTCTCGTTTTTTAGCGCTGGAAGGTAAACGCCATGTAGTAAGAATGTCGCATTCTCCGAAGTCATCTCTTTCATTTCTTGTTCCTTTCTTGTAACAGCCAGGTTTGACCCACTTCGTGTTTCCTTGGATGCACCATGCTGTCATCCGTTTCATGCGGTGCCCACACTGCCTTCCGCCACAACTGTTCGTAGACTCAGGATATCAGCCACACACAATGCGCGCAGCTCATTCATACCGCAGTGTCTGAATCGGGTCCACCCTCGTGGCTCTTCTCGCAGGTATATAACACGCTGCAAGCGCGACTCCAAAGAGCACAGCGGTCACGCTGGCAAAGGTCGCCAGATCGGTCGGCGCAATTCCGAAGAGCAGGCTCGCCATGAGCCGCGTAAAAAAAAGCGCCAACAAAAGGCCAGCCGCAACTCCTATGGCGATCATTGCCGCGCCTTGTTTCATCACTAGCCCCAGTACATCGCCGGTTTGCGCGCCCAGGACCATGCGCAATCCGAATTCCTTCGTACGACGCGCTACAGAGTAGGACACCACTCCATAAATGCCAACAGTCGCGATCGCCAGAGCGACAACGGAGAAGAGCGTTAACAGCAACGTCAGAAATCTCGGCCGCGCCTGCGCGCGCGAAAGCACATCTTCCATAAGCCGCACATCCGCGAGAGGCAGCGATGGATCGATCTCATTCATCTGTTGCCGGACTTCTCCTGCCAAGGATCGCGGATCGCCTCCCTGCGCTCTCATGACCACGAACATGTCGGAGTTGCCCCGACCGGCCGGCTGCCGGTAAGGCAAATACAGTTCCGTTCCCGCAGGCCGGTCCAGTCCTGCGTTTTTCACGTCGTCCACAATTCCGATTACGGGGCACCATTCTTTTGTTCCGCCCGGACGGATGCGCCGTCCTATGGGGTTTTGGTTCGGCCAAAAAGTAGCCGCCATCGTCTTGTTGATAATGACGACCTGCGGCGCATCCTTTCCGTCGCGGTCGTCAAAGAGACGGCCATCCATCAAACGGATTCCCATCGTCGCGAAATAGTCTTTGCTCACCGCCTGATAAAAATCCACGTTTTGGATCGGGCCATCCTTCGTCATCACGAATCCTTCGATGTCCGTGTCGTTCATATTCGGCGGCCGCATCGGCGCCAATCCAGAAACTAATGCGGCGGACTGCACTCCCGGAAGACCCGTCAGTCGTGCATCCAACCGCGTCCAAAAATCCGTGATTTTCGCGTTGTCGGTATACGTGCCGGTGGGCAGCGAGACACGCATCGTAATTACGTTATCCGGGCGAAGGCCGGTGTGGACCTCCTGCAGCTTCCAAAAAGCTCGCAGCATCAATCCGCAGCCAATCAACAGCACCAAAGCCATGGCCAGCTCGCCGGCGACCAGCGCCCGCCGGAAAAATTGCGCCCCTGCCGCAGCCGTCGTGCTCCCCGCCGTGTCCTTCAGCGATTCGGAAATTCCGCTTACAATCAACGGCGCAAGCGGCGCCAGACCAAAGAGCACACCCGTCACCAGGCTCGTCACGAGGGTAAAGACCAGAACACGCCAATCCATTGTGATTTCATCGGCCCGCGGTATTCCTCCCGCATTCGTGAGCTGAACCAGCCTCACTCCCGCGTAGGACAGAGCTACGCCCAGCACACCTCCGCAGAACGCGAGTAGGATTCCCTCGGTCACAAACTGCCGCGCCAGACGCGCAAGGCTCGCTCCCAATGCGCCGCGAATCGCAATTTCTCTGCGTCGCGCCTCCGCTCGCGCCAGCAACAGGTTCGCCACGTTGACGCTGGCGATCAGCAGCACGAACACCACGGCCCCCAGCAACATCAGCAGCGCGGGCCGCACGCTCGAAACCACTTCCGCCTGTAGCGGGAAACTCACGATCGTGTGCTTCTCGGGGTCAAAGCTATGTGTCTTCGGGGCCTTGTGTTCCCCATAAGACTGCACCAAGGCCGCCAGTTCGCCCTGTGCCTGTGCTGCGGATACGCCAGTCCTTACGCGGCCCAGCAGATAGTAGTTGTGTGAACCGCGCTCTCCTGGCTTCGCCGGGTCGAGCTGCAACGCGCTCCAGACTTGCGGTGGATCCTGTTCCCCTGGCGGAAACTGAAATCCCTTCGGCATGACGCCGATGATCGTGCATTTCAATCCATCCAGCCTCGTTTCGCGCCCCACAACATTAGGATCTCCCCCGAAGACAGACTGCCAGGTGCCATAAGATAAGTCCGCGACAACCGCGGCTCCCGGCACATCGTCCGATTGTGCAATCAAACGCCCCATCGCTGGGGCCACGCCAAGCGTTTCCAGCAGTCCACCGCTCAAGTAGGCCGCAGTAACCCGAACCGGCTGCGTTTTGCCGGCAAGGTTCGCGCCACCAGTAACCCACGCGTCGAGCGTTGCCCAGGAATGCGTGTCGCGCTTCAAGTCCAGAAACTCCGGCCCCGAAGTCCAGAATCTGTGCAGCCCGCCATTCGGAAACGTCGGAAACTCCGTGTACACGCGAACCAGCTGCTCTGGATGCGAGTAGGGAAGCGGCTGAAGCAACACTGCGTTCACCACCGTAAAAATCCCTGTCGTCGCGCCAATCCCCAGCATCAGGCACAACACCGCAGCCGTCGTGAAACCGAGGTTCTTGCGCATCATCCGCAGCGCAAACTGGACATCTTGCCGCAACGTTCCCATCGGAATCCTCCGCTGCCTATATGTACGTCCGAAACCGCCTTATGTTCCGGCCTATTGATACCTTGGAGAAGGCCTAGCCATTTTGCTGGCTGTGATGCTAAAATGTATCACATGAAGAAAGCTTCTGTCCGCGACCTCCGTTACCGCTTTTCCGTTGTGGAGAATCTCCTCCGCGAAGGCCACGAGATCCAGATCACGAAGCGCAAGCGCGTCATCGCACGCCTCTTGCCTCCCGAGCCCGCCGTCCCCGTGGAGATGCCCGACTTCCTCGGCCGCATAAAGAAAATCTTCGGCAAGAAACGGTTGAAGGTCTCCGGTGCTCAACAACTCGCCGCCGAGCGGGAACGCTTTTGATTGTCTACGCCGATACTAGTTTCCTGTTCTCTCTCTATCACTCCGATGCCAACACGGCCGCTGCAGCAGCGGCCATGCTTCGCTTCAAGGAACCCCTGTACACAACGGACTTTGGTGAGTTCGAGTTTACAAATGCCGTGGGCTGGAGAGTCTTCCGAAGGCAAGTTTTGGTTGGTGAGCAGCGAGCCGTGCTCGATGCGTTCTCGAAAGATATCGAGTCGGGTTTGATCCGCATCACTCCGATTCCGGCCGCTGCATTCGCACGCGCTAGACAAATCGCCCGAGCGCAGACGCCCGTGCTTGGGAACCGTGCTCTCGACGTGCTTCACGTCGCTTCCGCTCTGGTTTTGAGAGCAGATACCCTCTATACGTTTGACTCTAAACAGGCCAAACTCGCCTCCGCCCTCGGCCTGCGCGTTCTTTAAACTGCCTCACACCGTCCGAAATAAAAAATGCCACGTTATGTCCACGAGCGCGTGCACTATCGCCGAGGCGAAGATGGACCCTGTCTTCCGCCAAGTCCAACCGTAAAAAATCCCCGCAATCGACGCGAGAATCACGTATCGCCAATTTGGAAATCCCAAATTCGTGATGTGCGAAAATCCAAATAAAACCGAAGCCGTCCACCACCCGGCCAAATCGCTTTTGCACGCGCGCGATAGGATGTTCTGCAGCAACCCGCGAAACAAGAATTCCTCGGGCCAAGCCGTAAAAAAGAAAATCCCCAGCGAAGTGAACAGCAAAGAACTCCAAGCGTGCCACTGCGGCGCAAACGCAATGAAGTGCATCGCGGTTCCCAATGGAATGGCAATACAGCCGAACACCAGGAAGCTGCCGAGAACGAAAAATCCCCAGCGCCGCCCCCAGCCAATCGTGTAGCCAATGCCATCCACGCGCCGCAGCAAGACGAACACAGCAAGCGCAACGTTCAAAGCCAGCAGCACGGTGAAGACATACGCGAGTCGTCCGTTCGGATAAGGCCACAGCCAATGCGAGAGCGAAAACCCCCAGCGATTCGGGAAGGGCTTCACCGCCACCCAAATGCCCGCCAGCGTGAAAAAATCCTGCCAAGTCCCCGCCGGCTTGCGCTCCGCCGAAGCCGTCAGCGCCATCGGCAAAAAAACCAGACATCCCGCCACTCCGGCACGCGCAAACGTAAAAGTATTTGTCCCCAGCCCATAAATCAGGTATGCAAGGAACGCGGCGGCGCCCAACGCGATGCCTCCGCCGGGACCGAAGCGCGCCGCAATCCCGTCAGCAACGCCGCGCGCCGCGAAAAGTAGCATCACCAGAAAGAAGAACGCAAAAGCCGTCAACGTGACTGCGAAGTCGCGGCCACCGTAACCATGCCAGGTGGCATAAAACGTTCCCGTCAGGCACAGCCCGGCCCACAAGCCGAGCATGGGAAGCACACCGAGTTGGCGCGTCGCTGGCAATTTGGCTGCTTAAATGTCACCAAAGAAAGAGAAGATTGTAACGCAGAGAGATGGCATCCCAAATCCAACCCAAAGCGCAGCGCAATAAATCCATTTCTTGCGAGGGAATCTTTCCCCTCGCCTGCCGCAAATCATGAAGCGCCTCGCCCACATCGACTGGATGCGCGGCCTGGCCTGCGTCCTCATGTTTCAAACGCACTGTTACGACTCCTGGCTCAGCCCGGAGGCGCGCAAGTCCGCTTTACTGGTCTGGTCGCAACTCGGCGGCACGCTCCCGGCCCCTCTCTTCCTCTTTCTTTCAGGTATTTCCTTTGCGCTCGTCACGGAGCGTCTCCGCGAAAAAGGCGTCCTTCCCGGCGAAATCGCGAAGACCACCGTCCGTCGCGGTGCAGAGATTTTCGCCCTGGGCCTGCTTTTCCGCGTCCAGGAATACGCCCTCGGTTACCGCTGGGTTCCGTGGACCGATCTCCTGCGCGTCGATATCCTCAACATCCTCGGCCTCTCGATGATGTTCATGGGAGTTCTCTGCTGGCTCAGCGCCGCGCGCTCACGCGCAAACTCCGCCGCGCTTCCGCAAACCGTCGCAACCTCGCGACTTCGCGGAATTTTCGCCGCCCTTCTCGCCGCAACACTCGTCGCGATGGCGACTCCGCTCCTATGGACCACATACTGCCCCCGCCATCTGCCGTGGCCCCTCGAGTCCTACATCAATGGCGTCCACATTTTCGGCAACCCTCAACCGTGGCTCTTCCCCATCTTCCCGTGGTCGGCCTTCGCGTTTGTCGGCCTGGCCGTCGGCTTCTTCCTCTTCACAAACATCGCCAAACGCTACGAAGCCCTCATCTTTGCCGCCCTAGGTGGGACAGGCATTCTTGCCTGTTTCCTCTCCGTAAAACTCGACGCGTCCCCCCTCCAACTCTATTCCGTCTACGACTACTGGCACACCAGCCCAAATTTTTTCTTGATGCGCTGCGGCATCCTGCTAATCATTTTGTTTTGCGTCTACGCCTGGTGCCGCTGGGGTCTGGCCCAAATGGGATTCAGCCCGATCATCCAGCTTGGCAAAACCTCGCTCCTCGTCTACTGGGTGCACATCGAATTCGTGTACGGCCGCTTCTCGATCCTCCCGAAACACAAATGCAGCGTCCTTCAAGCCACCATAGGGCTCTGCATCATCTTTCTCGCCATGCTGTTGCTTTCGCTTCTGCGCACAAACTGGAAGAACCGCCGCGCGAAAGCGCAAGCGACAGCCGCTGCGCCATCGCCTGCCTAAAAAAAGTTTTCAGTGGGGAGTTAAGTCGCTAAGGAATTTGGCCACACCGGGAAACCGGTCTAGCGTTTTACAGCGGGGCTCTGTTCCAACTGCTGATCCTGAGGAATCCTGATAATGATCTCGCCTGGCCGCGCCAACCCAAGATCATCCCGCGCAATTTTCTCAATCAATCGCGGATCGCTATTGAGATCCTTCACTTCCTGCGCCAGCGCCGCATTTTCCTTACTCAGCGCCTCGATATCCGCTTTCACTTTTCTAATCTCGTTCTGCGTCCGCCGCATGGCCAAAAATCCGTGCGTCCCAAAAACGTCGTGCACAATCATCACCAGCACCAGCAATCCCAAAAGCCCGCGCCCATACTGGCGCATCAGCGACCGAATCTTCTCTTCGGCCGGCACATCCTTGAGTTTCTTCTTCAGCTTTCCAATACCCACTTCGTAGCCTCGCCAGTCAACTTCGCGGAAGCGGCCGCGCTATTGGCCTCCACATACAAGCGCAACAGCGGCTCCGTCCCGGACAACCGCAACAACATCCATGAACCGTCCTCGAAACTGAATTTTGCTCCGTCCGTCCGGTCAATCGATACTACTTTCCGCCCCAGAAGTGTCGAAGCGTCCACCGCCACCTTCTTCACCGCGTTTGCTTTTTGTTCGTCGGTCAAGTGCAAATTCTCGCGCACCGGCCAAAACTCCCTCCCCACCTTCTTAAAAAGCTGCCGGATCTGTTCGCCCAGCGAAGCGCCCCGCGCCGCAATCATCTCCGCCACCAAAAGGCACGCCAAAATCCCATCCTTCTCCGGCACATGCCCGCGAATCGTCAACCCCGCGCTCTCTTCTCCGCCCAGCGCAATCTTGTCCTCGCGAATCAACTGCCCGATGTATTTGAATCCCACGGGCGTCTGATGAGTCTTCTGCCCATGCGCCTTGGCTGCCGCGTCGATCAACTGCGACGTCGCCACGCTCCGCGCCGCCGCCATCTTCCAACCGCGCGTCTCCACGATGTAGTCGTACACCAGCGCCAGAATGTGATTCGGCTGAATCCACGTCCCGTCGCGATCGATCATTCCAAAGCGGTCCGCGTCGCCGTCGGTCGCCAACCCCGCCGCCGCCCCCGAGTCCACTACTGCCTTACGCAGCGGCGCCAAATTCTCTTCGCTAACGTCCGGCCCCGTTCCATCAAACAAACAATCGCGATTCGTCCGCATCGCTTGCACCGCGACGCCGTGCTCCGCCAGCGCACGATCCAGATATCCTGCCCCGCAACCGTGCAGCGCGTCTGTCACAAAGGAGACCTTCGCCTTGCGCAGCGTTTCGAACCGCACCAGCTCTCCTAGCCGCTTCAAATAATTCTCGCGAAGATTAACCTTCTCGGTTTTCACTCCGTCCGCTGGAACAGCCGGCGAAGTAGGATACGCTCCATCCTTGGCGATGATTCTTGCCACGCGCGCTTCGATATCCTTCGTGACTTCCGGCAGCGCCGGCCCCGCATCCGCAGAGGAAAATTTCAACCCGTGATATTGCGCGGGATTATGGCTAGCCGTGAAATTGATCGCCCCATCGAGTTTCGACCGCTGAATCTCGTAAGCCAATGCCGGCGTCGGCGTAAACGTCTCGCAAAGCAATGTTCGAATCTTGTGCTGCTGCAAAATCGCGACAGCAAGCTGCGAAAATTCTTCCGAATAAAATCGCGTGTCGTACCCAATCAAAATCGTCGGGTTCTTCGTCTTGCTATTCACGTGCTCCGCGATGGCCGTCACCGCCAGCCGCACATTCGCAAACGTAAAATCGTCGGCAATCAGCCCGCGCCATCCGGACGTGCCGAACTTAATGGGCGATGCGTTCACCATGGGAGAAGCGCTCATACCGTCGTATTCTATTCCCAGTTTTTCCAATACGGAAGCACTCCTACATGGGTGGAGCAAAGCCCACCCCTGTAGGGGCAGGGCTTGCCCCGCCATAGCCGCAACAAGGACTGAATTCACTGATTGGAGACCGCCACATGAAGTCCAGCGAGAACTATCGGCTCGTGTTAGTTACCTGCGCCAATCACATTCAAGCAAAACTCATCGCCCGCAGCGTCGTCGAAAAACGCCTTGCCGCCTGCGTCAATATTCTCCGCAGCCCCGTCGAATCCCACTATCGCTGGAATGGAAAAGTAGAAAAAGCCCGCGAACTTCTGCTCTTGATCAAAACCACGTCAAGAAAGCTCGGCGGCCTAGAGAGAGAAGTGAAACGTCTCCACAGCTACGAGGTCCCCGAATTCATCGCCCTGCCCATCGTCGCGGGATCCAAAACCTACCTCGACTGGCTGGACGAAAATACGTGATACCTCAAGGAGCGCCCCAGGTCTCCAGATAAAGCTCGGTGGCTTCGCGCAAATTTGCGCGCGCAGATTCCACATCTTTCCCCTGGTGACACTCAGTTCGGGACAACGTGCGACATACCAATTATCTTCTTTGGTGATGAGGGCAGAGAAGCGGTAGTTCGTAAAGCGACGCTAACGAAACCAACTGCGCGCGACAAGCCACTTAATCCGAGCGTGGTGGCTCAGTTTCCGACTTACCGGAACTTGACAGCGCGACCGAGTAGCCAGTTCACGGGTGGCACGGATTTGGCGCGGACGAAGGTGAGAGAAAGCCTATTTCTTGTCCTTCTTTGGGGGAATGACCTCGGCTTCGAAGACGAGGTTTTCGGTGGCGGCGATATCTTTCTTTTTTCCGTGCTCATCGGTGACGGGATATTTCTGGCCGATAGCAATGTAGTAGGTGATGATTTTGTCCCCCTGATTGACGCTCGACACCTTCTGCTCCCGGTGGTCCTTCACGAAGGCTTTGAAGCCCGGCATGAGCTTTGCACTGAATTTTTCCGTTTGTCCCTTCTTGTCCGTGTATTGGAGCGTAATTTCGCCTGTGTTTGGGTCTGTGGCGACAATTTCGCCGGTCCAGGTGTCTCCTTTGTACGGGAACGTATAGAGCCCGCCTTTCTCGGACTTTCCGTGCTGGGCGGACACTATCGATGCCAATGAACAGAAGAGTAGAAATGCAGCGACCTTTCGCATGGGTGATTCGCCTCGCTTTCTCGCGGACAAGCGGATGGGTTTTGCTATCGCGGCTGAGTATATATGCGAATGGTGACGGCCACTAGCTGAGGCAAGTGCCTGGTTAACGCTGCCAGCTCAACAGGAAACTGACCCGCTCCCATCCAAGAGGGCAATCTGCTGCCGTAGGGGCACGGCGCGCCGTGCCCTCCGCCCTACACGTGCAACAACGCCTGATCCAGATCCGCCATAATATCTTCCACGTCCTCGATCCCCACCGAAATCCTAACCAGTCCATCCGTAATCCCGATCCGCTCCTGCACTTCCTTCGGCATCGAAGCATGTGTCATCTGCGCCGGCAAGGAAACCAGCGTCTCCACGCCGCCCAAACTTTCCGCCAGCGAGCAAAGTTTCAACTGATTCAAAAACCGCCGCGCCGCTTCCAACGAACCCAACTCAATCGCAAGCATCGCTCCCGGCCCTTTTTGCTGACGCCGCGCAATCTCATGCTGCGGGTGCGTCGGTAATCCCGGGTAATACGTCTTGCGAACCTTTGGATGCGCATCCAAGTGCCGCGCCACGGTAATTCCATTCGCATTGTGCTGCAACATGCGGATCGCCAGTGTCTTAATCCCCCGAGAGATCAGGAAACAATCCATCGGCGCCAGCCCCGCTCCAGCCGAACGTTGTATAAAATAAATTTTCTCCGAATCCTCCGGGCGCGTCAGCACCACGGCTCCACCAGTCGAATCGCTGTGTCCGTTCAAATACTTCGTCATCGAGTGCACAACAATTTGCGCGCCCAGCTCGATGGGCCGTTGCAAGTAAGGGCTCAGAAACGTGTTGTCCACCGCTAGCGTAACATTCCGCTCGCTGGCCAACTTCGCAATGGCCCCTATGTCCGTAACGCGCATCGTCGGATTCGTGGGCGTCTCGATGTAAATCAGCTTGGTGTTCGGCCGCATCGCCGCCAGCACGCACCCCGGAATCGACGTATCGACGAAGCTGAACTCCAATCCGAAATGCACCAAAAGTTGCGTCGACAGCCGATACACGCCGCCATACACCGCTTCGGACAGTACAATGTGGTCGCCGGGCCGATAAAGACGGAACACCGCGTCAATGGCTGCCATACCGGAAGTGAACACATAAGCGCTGTGGCCGCCTTCCAGCTTCGCAACGGTGCGCTCCAGCGCTTTGCGGTTCGGATGGTTCGTCCTCGCGTAGTCGTAACCCTTGTTCTTGCCAAGCTCCTCGTATACGTATGTCGAGGTCTGATAGATCGGCGCAACGATCGCTCCCGTGGCGGGATCCGGCTCCTGCCCGACGTGAATGGCGTTCGTGGCAAATCCCATTTTGATCTCCTCTTACTTCTTACTTCGCGAGCCTCAAGCCTGCGCGACTAATCTCTTGCAGCCAAGAAAGTCTGCTGCGCTTCCCCTGTGATGTGGAAGGTTCGGGACTAGGGGCCCATCGCTGCGCTTGCGGCTTCGAGTGCGTGCCGAGCAGATTCTTCCGAACTTACAGGACCATAACGAGTGAGTCAAATCCGCCTCACCGAGTTGTAGCCTGGAATACATCGCTTCCCCTCTTCAAGGCCCTTCGCAAGGTCGCGTTAGCCGAGCAGCACCCAAACGCGCGTTTGCATCTTAGACAAGAGCGGAGTAACTTGACGCCGTAGCGTATTTCCGTGGAAGATGGGGTCCACCGGAACATGACATTTTCCTGGCTGAAATTGGGTAGTGTTGTCTCCACGCTGTTGTTCTGTACCGTGCTTGTCGTCTCGGCTCAGGATCCGGGAGCGCCTCCGCCGAAAGCGCCCGCGCAAGCTTCTGAGTCTAATCGCTTAACGATTGAAGTCACTGGCGGCGAGAAAGCCGTTCCCGTGGAAAACGCCAGCGTCTATGTCAAATACGTCGAAGAGCATGTCATCAAGAAGGACAAAAAACTCGAACTAAACGTCAAAACCAATCGCGAAGGCGTCGCCCACGTCGCCGAAGCTCCTCTTGGGCGCGCTCTCATTCAAATTATTGCCGAGGGTTGGAAGACGTATGGACGCTGGTACGACATCACCGATCCTCACCAAGTCATCAAAATCCGTCTTGAGAGACCGCCGAAGTGGTACTAATTTGTTTCGAACAGTGAAAAATTTGCAGCCACACTATAGATCCGCAAAAATTGTCGTCTTCAGCTCTCGCAGTGTTCTGATTTTGCACGCTTTGCGCTTCGCGCCGCTCCAGCGCCGCAGGAAAACTTCAACTCAAAAAATAATTGCACTGAAATTGTGCAAACAGGAGCAGCCCGTTGAAGAAAGTGAACTTAGTCGGCAGGGCGAGCCGATTTTCCACACACTTATCAACACTTGTGTTGAAAACTTAATCTTACAGAAATATGTTTTGTCGAGTTCGGCACAACTCTTGCCTGCCGCCACGTCCTATTTTTGACCAGAACCAAATGCGGATGCTACAGTAGCTCATCGGATTTTCTCATGAATGACACATTCGACGGAACTTTCTCGCTGTTTCAAATGCTGTGGGGCAACATCGTTGCACGCCCCCTGCGCAGTTTTCTAAGCGTCATCGCCATCGCCATTCAAGTCATTCTGGTTCTTCTGATTGTCGGCCTTACTACAGGAGTTCTTTCCGAATGGGGAAAACGCGTCGAAGGTGTTGGCGCTGATCTTCTCGTTCAGCCCCCCAACTCTTCTATTTTCTTCGCCTTCTCCAGCGCCGTGATGCAGGAATCGCTCGCGGATAAAATCGCCGCGCTGCCAGGTGTGGACGAAGTCGCTCCCACCCTCATCCTTACGGAACCAAAGAACTTTACTCTCGTCTACGGCATTGACTACAAACGCTTCAACGCCCTCAGCCGCGGGTTTCTATTCCGCGATGGACGCCCATTCGAGTCGCCCAATGAGGCCATCGCCGATGACATCATCGCTCAAACCAAACATCTGAAGGTGGGACAAGAAATTTCTCTTCTCAATCATCCCTTTACGATTTGCGGAATCGTCGCTCACGGCAAAGGCGCGCGCTTTTTTATCCCCTTGAAGACCGCGCAGGACATCGCTGGCGCCGACAAACGCGTTTCCATGTTTTACGTTCGGAGCAAAGGCGACACCGAAGGGACTCGCGCGCAGATTCTCGGGCTCAGTCCGCTCGATCGCGTTCGTTCCATGTCGGAATACGTCACTCTCATGAGCTCCTCCAATCTTCCTCAATTGAAGCCATTTACGCGCACCATGGTCGGCCTCGGCCTGGTTATCAGCTTCCTCGTCGTGCTCCTCAATATGCACACTATGGTGATGGAACGCACTCGCGAGATTGGAATCCTCAAGGCTTTGGGCCTCTCGCGTCTGGGAATCATGCGCATGCTGCTTGGAGAGACTCTTCTGCTTACGATTTTGGGAAGCGCGCTGGGAATTGTCCTAACGTTGGCCTTCCAAGCCATCATGAAAGAGGCAAACCCCAGCCTGATGATTTTGATCACGCCGCAGTGGGTTCTTTCTTCGGCTCTGCTGGCTCTCGCCGGCGCCGCAATCGGCGCGATGTATCCGGCTCTGCGCGCGGCAAGTTACGATCCGGTCGTTGCCCTCGCCTACGAATAAATTTTCCTGTTTCGAGAAAATCCCAATTCAGGATGCGGGCGCGAGGGTGGCAAGCTCGCGGGAAACATCGTCGATAGTGGCTAGCGGGCAAGACACATGCACCGTCTGACCGGGCTCCTCCGCATCGATCAGCAAATTGCCGTTATGGGTGCGGACCCGGATGTATTGCGGCCCGTCGTGGACCTCAACAAGCTCGGCTTCCGGATACTTTTGCAGCTCTTTTGCCACGGCATGCACCAGTGGCATGAACTTTGCTGATCGTTCTTCGGCCTCGAGCATTCGCCCCCGGGGAACGACGAAGTGCATGGCCATCGGAACGATTGCCGCCGGCACCCAGACATGGACGTGCTGTCCCCTCCCGTGAGTCTCATCCACATCGACACGCAGCACGCCTTCGCGAAAGGTATAAGCCCCCGCCAGTACCACTGTGGCTCCAAAACCCAGAGCGATTTTCGCGAGCAGTACCATGTTATCTATCCTTTCCCTCCTCCCGCGTCCTGCGCGAGACGTCCCGGAGCATGAAACTGCATTATTTTCGTTAGTCCGTTGTGACGTTCTTGGAATCCAGCCACACGCGAATCGTGTTCTCGTCATCCTTCACGGAGACCAGTTCGACATCGCCTTGTCCCGCGAGCGCATGCAGCCCAGCCACGATGTCCAGCTCATCTTTCGAGCCAGAGAGCAGCGCTTCGACGACCTTCATGGGAACTTTGACTTCGACTTGCGAATGCTTTGGTTTGTTCTTGTCGTGCACGTGAACGAACAACATTCCTTCTTTTTTCATGACGCTGACGTCGGCATCGTTGCTTTGGACGGTCACAAATTCGCCGTCCTTGCTCGAGCGAACCGCTTCAAAGACGGTGCGAACGTCGACGCCGTCGCAATCCATACAACCGACGCGAACCTTGCCGTTGTGGAGCCGGTCGTGGTCAATGGCCGGCAGGACCTTTTCCGCCAGCTCGAGAGGAACGTTGACGCGAACGGTCTCGCCTTTGGAATTGGTACTGATAACGCGCACGTGTAGCCAGCGCTCGCCATGCGCGGATGTGCTTGATTGGGCTGAACTTGTTTGCGCTTGCGTGCCGAGAGGGGCATAGAGGAAGGCGGCGGCCAGAAAGGCTATTACGTGGAAGAAGTGCCGGGTGCGGCTGGTCATAGTGGGATGCCTCCTTTGGGCATTTGCATAGACATACGAGGCTCGGCCCGAAAATGTTTCCAGATTTTTGAGTCTGCTCGCGAAACGACTAGGCTGACGCATTTTTCGACGCGGGAACGGCGTGCCATGCCCGTGCAAAGGACAAGTCCTGCCGATCGCGGAAACAGGGTTGGCTTACTTCGGCTGCCATTTCAGGAAGATGGCGGCCAGGGGAGGTAAGGTGAGACAGAGAGAGTTCGCGCGGCCTTGTGAGGGCTGGTTGGAGGCGTTTTGACCGCCAAGATTGCCTACATTCGAGCCGCCGTAGCCGGAAGCATCTGTGTTGAGGATTTCGGAGTAAAAGCCGGGCTGGGGGACGCCGACTCGGTAGCCCTCGCGGACTACCGGAGTGGCGTTGAGAATTACGATGAGCAAGTCATCGGGCTTTTTGCCGTGGCGCGCGAGGGCGAAGACGCTGTTGTCGGCGTCGTTGGCGTCGATCCACTCGAATCCTTGCCAGTTGAAATCGACTTCGTGAAGAGCGGGCTGCGCGGCGATCAGGTTATTCAGATCGCGTACAAGTTTCTGGACGCCTTTGTGCGAATCGTATTGGAGCAGGTGCCAGTCCAAGCTGCTGGCTTCGTACCACTCGCCGCGCTGCGCTAATTCCTGACCCATGAAGAGGAGTTTCTTGCCGGGATGAGCGCATTGATAGGCCAGTAGGAGGCGGAGGTTTGCGAACTGCTGCCACATATCGCCGGGCATTTTATGGAGAAGAGAGTTTTTTCCGTGGACGACTTCGTCGTGGGAAAAGGGGAGCATGAAATTCTCGCTGAAGGCGTAAAGCATCGAAAAGGTCAGCTTGTTGTGTTCGTATTTGCGGTGCACGGGGTCCGCGGAAAAATATTTCAGCGTGTCGTTCATCCAGCCCATGTTCCATTTGAGGCTGAAGCCGAGGCCGCCCAAGTACGTGGGCCGCGTGACGCTCGGCCAGGACGTGGACTCTTCGGCGATGGTGAGAATGCCGGGGAACCGGCCGTGAGCGACTTCGTTCATGCGCTTGAGGAAAGCGATGGCGGGAAGATTTTCGCGGCCACCAAACTCGTTGGGAATCCATTCGCCTTGCTTGCGCGAATAGTCGAGATAGAGCATGGAGGCGACGGCGTCCACGCGCAGGCCGTCGATGTGGTATTTGTCGAGCCAGAATAAAGCGTTGGAGATGAGGTAGTTCTGGACTTCGTTGCGGCCGTAGTTGTAGACGAGCGTGCCCCAGTCGGGATGCGTGCCCTGGCGCGGGTCGGAATGTTCGTAAAGGTGCGTGCCGTCGAACTCCGCGAGGCCGAAGGTGTCGCGCGGGAAATGCGCGGGAGTCCAATCCAAAAAAACGCCGATGCCGGCTTGGTGGCAGCGGTCGACAAATTCCATGAATTCCGCAGGGCTGCCGTAGCGGCTGGTGGCGGCGAAGTAGCCGATGGTTTGATAGCCCCAGGAACCATCGAACGGATGTTCCATGATGGGAAGCAGCTCGATGTGCGTGTAGCCAAGATCCTTGACGTAGGGAATGAGCTGGTCGCCGAGTTCGCGATAGTTGAGCCACCGATTGCCGTCCTCGGGGACGCGGCGCCAGGAGCCGAGGTGGACTTCGTAGACGGAAATTGGAGATTCGAGCCAATTTTTTTGTGAGCGCTGGCTGATCCATTGATGATCGGTCCATACGTGCGAGTCGAGATTGACGACCACCGAGCCGGTGTTGGGGCGCAGCTCGGCGCGGAAAGCGTAGGGATCGGCCTTGAGCGGGAGCATCGCTCCTTGGGCGCCGATGATTTCGTATTTGTAGATTGCGCCTTCGCCGAGTTCGGGAACGAAAAGTTCCCAGATTCCGGAAGAACCGCGGGCGCGCATGGGGTCGACGCGGCCATCCCAGCGATTGAAATCGCCAACAATGCTGACGCGCTTGGCGCTTGGCGCCCAGACAGCGAAGTGCACGCCGCGGACGCCTTCGAGCGTTTTGAGATGTGCGCCAAGTTTTTCGTAGGTGTCGTAATGGCGGCCTTCGCCCATGAGATGAAGATCGAACTCGCTGAGAAGGTAGGGAAAGGCGTAGGTGTCAAAGGTCTCGACGGTTTCGCCGTAGCCGGTGCGGTAGCGAATGCGATACGAGGCGGGCGCGGGAGCGATTTGCTGCGAATCGGGGAGTGTGGCTTCAAAGAAGCCTTCCGCGCGCAGCCTGCGGGCTGGGATGGGCTCGGTTGCACCTTGCAGGAGCACGCTGGCGTCCGCGGAGCCGGGGCGGAAGAAACGAATGACCCAACGCTGGCCGTTCGGCGTGGAACCAGTGTGCGGGCCGAGCAAAGCGAATGGGTCGGCATGGCGGCCAGAGAGCAGGGCGTCGATCTGCGCCTCCAGCTGTGCGTCGCGTGGCGCGTCCTTTGCTTGCGCTGCTGCAGACGCGAAGACGTTGGCGAGCGAAGAGGGAACTGGTTTTTTTTCTTCAGGCATGGGGCTTGGCTCCGAAGAGGTTGCTTGGCGGAGGCGGGGTACAGTGTACAGCGGGCGGTGAGTGGTGGGTAGTGAGGAGTGAGGAGCGGGTGGCAAGTCGTGAGAGAGGGCGCCCCCCGGGTTTTTCCGTAAGTGCGGATTCTATTGGACTTAGTGGCGAGCGACGAGCTGCAGACAAGCGAAAGAGAAGAGAGCTAAACGCTGAGACACAGAGCGCGCAGAGGCTTGGAAAAGAACGACATGGAACAGAGAGGAGTAGAAGATCGTGGTGCGAGAGGGGCTGGCGTGGGCCGAAACATAGGACATGGTAGCAGGGTATTGGCAAATTGTCAACTAGATTTGTAATTTACTATGTAGGTCATTCGAACGGGGAGTGGCGGATTCGAATGAGAGTGGCGGAAGTCGAGAGCTTTGAGGGAGTTGGCGGGATTGAGACGGTTTTGTGGGACTGGAAATGTGTGGAAAAGCCGAAACCCCTCACACAAGACCGACGTGTGGGCCGCGCAGGTTCGTCCTCGCGCCTCGCGTCTGTACCGCCTCCATGAGAGTCGAATTACTCCTGGAAAGGGCCAGGCGGCAGTTACCGATGCGAGTCGTGCGAAGTAGCGTGGCCGGATAATTCAGACATCTGCATTCTTCGGTCGAGGGTGTTCAGCGCAGACATGTGCTGCAAATTCCTGATCGCGCCGGCGCTCGTACTTCTCCATCATGTCCGCGAGCGAGTCGCCGATTGGTGGCCCTGACGGATGGAACACCCATGCACATTCGGAGCAGCCGCTACCCTGAAAACGCGACCCTTCAATCCATGTCATAGTGCGGCGCGTGACCACTATTGGACGCCTCTTGAGGTCTGAGTAGTTGATGGGCTTAGGCATTCATTGTCCTTGGCGACCGCGTTGCCTTAGATTTGTGTTGAACACGCAAGCGAAAAAAACGGCAGTCACATTCGTTGCATCTATAGGGCCGAATCCGCAGCAAGACCAGTAGGGACTCAAGAATTCCTCTGGTTCTTGATCTATGGGTCAGATCACTCTGACAGTAGGGGCACGAAATCACGCTTTACCCTTCAAGGAGAGCAGGGATGACGCGTCCGCCGATGGTCTCGATCTTTAGATCGATCTCATGCCTGACTCTCCTTATGGAGACATACTCACGGTCTGGAGCGTCCTCGTCCAGCCGGTAAAACCCTCAAAGCCCATCGGGTAAGTCCTCTAGAGCCGGTCGGTGGAACACGTTTGAATAAACTGTGGCTGTTTAGTTCGCGGTGAGGGCTGCTGGGACCGGTCGGACTTGGCGGCTGTTCGAAGGCAGAGGGACTGGGTAGAAGATGGAGTCGGCGGATTGGGCGAAGGCGCTCCTCCGCGCCCTAAGGATGTCCTGCCCGCCGATGCGAGTGCAGCGAAACTGCGGCGGGATTAGTGTACGAAATGAAGCGTGGGGCGGAGTTGCATCCACTGTCGGGGTTCAACGAGCGCCGTGAGCTTCTTACCTTCCTCCAAAGAGAGTATCGTGAACTGCAGAGGTTCGTCAGGCGCTTCGGAGGCCGCGGGACTGAAAACAGTTACAATTCCCACGCGTCCTTTTTCGCAGCGGAACGCGAATGCAACAATAGCGTCTGCAGACGCGATCCACTGCCGAAAGTCCAGAACGTCACACCAGCGGCAGTCGCGCATGCACTGGAGAAATTCTGCCAAGCGCCCCGCGTCATCGGCCTTTTCATTCATGGCCACTGTGGCGAGCTTGAAATAGGTGTGATCGCGAAAACCGCCATCGCAAATTGGGCAGCCGTCGAGAATGCGGCGAAGTTCCCGCGCGACGACACATTCCGGAGACCTGTCGGCATCTACCGCTATTCCACACACCTGTATATCTTGGTTCTGCTCCACGAGGTTGTGGAGGAAATCGCGGCGGCCGCGTTCATTGTCGGCAATCAAGACTTTCATGCTCGTAGGACCTCCAAAAGTAAAAATAACGTAACAGACAAGCGCGACCACACAATCGGGTGAATTATGGAATCTTAAGCAGAGAATACCCTTAATTCCATGTCGGGAAAGGTTTGTATTGGCGGGACTGGCGAACAATCCGATTGAAATCGTTGTGTAGTACTCCCCCCTAAAACTGGATACGCCCGTTGCAACCCCTTGATTCAGCCCCCAATCCGAAAGCCCTGACCCTAAAAGCATTAACCGCAGGACTTTCGCACTCAGACGAATCCCCAGCTAAGGAACCTGCGTTTCCTGAGCATCCAGTACACCGACCCATTCGACAAAGGTCACGAGCGATCAATGCTTTCTGGTCTGGGTCGCCCACCCGGGTTCAATACGGCTAGGACTGCTTGCAATCCAGGGTTCACGGACTCTTAACAGAGGAGCAAAGCTGCAGTTCTTACGGCGTGGGAGGATTCGTGTGCCTTTGGAGGGCAACACTTGTGAAAAAACGGCGTACTTTAGCAGTTTTGGCAGTCGCAACAGCGTTTGGATTGGCGGGAGGAATGTTTGTGAGCAAGATGGCGGCGGACGATGACGATCATCATTCGCGGCATTTTCGATTTGCAGAGGATAGTTTGGTGCTCAGCAAGAGCGTGTATGCGGGGAATGCTTCGACCGTAATCGCAGGCGAGGCTTTGCCCCCGGGATGCATGGGGGGCGCAACCGGATTGACCGTCCAAGTGCCACTGATCGCGGGAGGCACCACGCCCGTCGCCGTTCCGTGCGGGTTCGCCAGCGATAACGGCGAAGCCCCCAACGATCAGGATTCGCATAACGTTTGGAATAACTCCGGCAGCGATGGCAGCTTTGGAATCACTTCACCGATTTTTCTGGAGAACATTACGGAGGACGGCTGGGTGCTGGGTATGTTGCCGATCCCAAGCGACAGGATCGTGACGAGCTTCAGTTCGAAGTCAGAGCTGGCGCTGAACCTGTCTGTGGACGGCAAGTCGCTGACTTTTATGGGTTATCACGGCGGCGTGGGATGCGGCAGCGCAGACGTTTCTCCGACGGCGCCAAATCTGATAGATGTTTCGGCTTCCAATACGCCCGGGATTTGCGATCCGACGAATCCGGTGACCTCAAACTTGCAAAGTACGCCGAATATCCCGACATCCTACTATCGAGCCGTGGCGGAAGTGGATGCGGACGGTCACCTCAGCATCACCGACGGAAACGCGTACAGCGGCGACAATGGGCGAGCCGCGATCAAGGGCAGCAACGGGATCTACTACATGGTGGGCAACGACAACAGTGGGAATATCGGCAAGAAGCAGCTTCCACTGACGGTGGTGGGATTTGAACTGATCAACGCGACGGGCGCGGAACTTCGGGTTCCAGGCACAACACCACCTGTACCCCCGAACATCGGCATGATTGGGAGGCTGGAGTTCCTACCCAGCGACAAGCAGGGCAAAGACACAAATTTCCGCGGCATCACCATTTTTAACAACACGGTGTACGTCAGCAAAGGCAGCGGAGGCAATGGAATTAATTCCGTGTTTCAAGAGGGGACTGCAGGCACATTGCCCACGGGCACCGCAGCGGAGTTGGCAACCGTACCGCTGACGATTCTACCCGGCTTCCCGAATACAGAGGCGAGCACGGGCACGAATTTTCCATTCGGGATGTTCTTTGCCAATGCGAACACGCTGTATGTTTGCGATGAAGGCGATGGAACATTTGTGCCGCCGACGGCGAGCGGCAGCAATGTTGCCGATGCGCAATCACAGGCGACCGCTGGCTTGCAGAAGTGGGTGCTGCAGAACGGCGTCTGGACTATGGTCTACGTACTGCAGAATGGCCTGAACATCGGCGTGCAATACAGCGTGGACCACTATCCGGCGTCGATTAATCCGGCGACCGGTGGATGCCGGAACATCGCCGGACGCGTGAATCACGACGGCACGGTGACCATTTGGGCCATCACGTCAACGGTGAGCGCCAATGGCGATAACGGAGCGGATCCCAACAAGCTCGTAAAGGTTACGGACGTAATCTCCGCAACCACGGCGCCTTCGGGCGGCTGGCTGGGAACTTTCCAGACGGTGCGTTCCGCGCGGGCCGGAGAGGTGTTCCGCGGAGTGGCGTTTGCACCGAAGAGTGACGACGACGATAGAGGCCACCGCTTCTAAATCAAGAAGTTGCGCAAAAGCTGAAAACCTCCTCGAGCCGCTCGGCCCGAGGAGGTTTTCTATTTTCGCCGAGACTGCCTGAGAAGCGGAGATATAGCCGGAACTTTCCGAGTAACGCCAGTGAGGGAAATTAACGTAAGATGCGGGGCGCTCTTGGCGGAGGAGTTGAGGGGGATTATGCGATTTTCTAGGCGACTGCGTACAATTGGAGTTTTTGCGTTGGCGGGAGGATTGGTGCTGATAAACGCGGAAGCGGATGCGCAGGATCGCGGGCAGACGCGGTCGATGGTGATCTCGAAGGGCGGGATTGTCGCTTCGGAGTCGCCGCTGGCGTCGCAGGCGGGCGTTCGAATCCTGGAGAATGGCGGGAACGCGGTGGACGCGGCGATTGCTACGAACGCGATGATGGGTGTGGTCGAGCCGATGATGAATGGCATCGGTGGAGATTTGTTTGTGATTGTGTACGACGCGAAAGCCAACAAGCTTTATGGGTTGAATGCGAGCGGCTGGGCGCCCAAGGGTTTGACGATCGAGTTTTTGCAGAAGCAGGGATTGAAGAGTATGCCGCAGACGGGCGTGAACTCGATTACCGTGCCGGGTGTGGTGGATGGATGGCAGAAATTGTCGGACAAATTTGGAAGGAAGAAATTGAAGGACGATTTGGCGGCGGCGATTCGAACGGCGCAGGACGGTTTTCCGGTGCCGGAGTGGGATGCGGCATATTGGGGTGCGGAAGGCGACCTTTTGCGAACGGATGACGCAGCGACGAGTCTTTATTTGCCCGGCGATCACGCGCCGAAGGTCGGGGATATTTTCAAGAATCCGGATTTGGCGGCGTCCTTGCAACAAATCGCCGATCACGGAAGGGACACGTTCTATAAGGGAGAAATCTCGAAGAAAATTTTGGACGCGATGAAGCGGCACAACGGAACAATGACGGCGCAGGATTTGGCGGAGTATTCCAGCGAATGGGTCGAGCCGATTTCGACAACGTATCGCGATTGGACGGTCTACGAGATGCCGCCGAATGGGCAGGGAATTGGCGCGCTCGAGATGCTCAACATCATGGAGACATTTCCGCTGGGGCAGAAGGATTACGGATTTGCCTCGACGAACGCCCTGCACGCGATGATCGAGGCGAAGAAATTGGCATACGCGGATGTGGCGAGATATTTGGCCGATCCGCGCGGGCGAAAGATTCCGGTGGCGACGCTGCTTTCGAAGGCATGGGCAGCGGAGCGGGCGAAGTTGATCGATCCCGACAAAGCGGCGTGCGACATCGCAGCGGGCGAGATAGCTGGCGGCAGCGACACTACGTATCTGAGTGTGGTGGATCGCGATGGAAACATGGTGTCCCTGATTCAGAGCAATTACGCGGCGTTTGGCTCGGGGATTGTTCCAGCGGCGGCAGGATTTGTGCTGCACAATCGCGGAGGATTGTTCACGCTCGATCCAGCGTCGCCAAATGCTTTGGCGGGACACAAGCGGCCGCGCCATACGATCATTCCCGGTTTTGCGCAGAATGGCGACAAGCGAATGGCGTTTGGAATTATGGGCGGGTGGAATCAGGCGCAAGCGCATGCGCAGTTCATCGCAAATATCGCGGATTTCAAGATGAACATTCAGGCCGCGGTGGAGGCGCCGCGGTTCACGAAATATACGTTCACTGGGTGCGACGTGGAGATGGAGAATCGGGTCAACGGGAAAGTGCGTGACGAGTTGACGGCCAAGGGGCATCAGATTAAGGTGCTGGGGACGTTTTCGAGCCGAGTGGGCGGCGGGCAAGTCGTGTTGCGCGATTTTGCCATGGGCGTGAACTATGGGGCGTCGGACCCGCGGAAGGATGGTCAGGCGGCTGCAGAGCTACCGTTTTAGGAGCTGGCTGGGAAGCCGAGGCGGTTTCGAAGGAGTGGCTGGCAGCTAAAGGAACAAGTCCTTTGGAATGTGAAAAATGGGAAGGAATCTTCCCTGAGCCTAGCGAGGTACAGGTCCGAGATTTTGGTAAGCCATTTATTATGAATGAATTGCAAGGTACTGGGTTGGCTGGTGAGTTGCACCTGTACCAATGGCCAGGGACGGTGGCCCGCAGCTACGCCGCCTGGTGACGGAGATTCCGTGGGACTTGATCGGGTGGTAGCCCAGAGCTTTTTGCGGTACGTTGCGGTCTCTGCTTTGTGTTTCGCGTTAAACCCTTCCGCCAAAGCCCAGCCTGTGGATGTGAGCGGCAGCTACGCATGCACGCAGGCGAAAGTGCAGGGAAAAGTGATGGCATGCACGGCGGCGCCGTTGATCCTGAAGAATGATGGGCGGTTCGAGCTGCGCGGGTGGGAGGGTAGCTACCTCGTGGATGGGCAATGGGTGACGCTGTCGGATTCTTTGACGAAGGCGCGCGCGAAGATCGTGCCGGGACATAAGATTGTGCTGCGCTACTACGGGAAGCATGGCTGGGCGGAAATGACGTACGAGCGGCGCGTGGCCGAGATGGGGAAGACGTCGCTTAGCTGAAAAGTGAGTAGTGAGTAGTGAATAGTGAGTAGTGAATAGTGAGTAGTTAAGACCCAGCAAGTGCGTGAGTTTAAGCCCCGTGGATACCGTGCGCGGCGGCGTTTGGCTTCCTCCCGATTCGATTAGCAAATAAAGAAACAACAATTGTAGGGGCGGGGCTTGCCCCGCCCGCTTCAAATGGCACCACCTAATGCCCGGCGTGAGTCAATTCCCGCCGTTTTACGAATCATGTCCACCTCAGTTGGAGATGATACAAATCATGTTTAGCATCTGCGCCCGCGAACTTCCCCGGCCCGCCCGATTAGCTCCCACAAATCAAAAATTGGATTCTAGGGCGGTCATCGAGACGCCACTTCCTCTGCTTTTCAGCGGCCGCCGGAGTATTTTCACATCCGCCAGCAGCCGGATGCGCAGGCTCCAGGGTTTTCACTACTCACTATTCACTACTCACTATTCACTTTCCGCTAGGTTGGTAGCCGCGGCCGCGGAGGACTTTGCCCGCCGTGGCGCCGGTGAGTTTGCCGTGGTCGTACTCGACTTGGCCATTGACGATGGTATAGGCGATGCCTTCAGAGAGTTGCGTGGGGCTGACGAAAGTGGCGCGGTCGATGATGGTGGCGGGATCGAAGATCGTGACGTCGGCGAAGTAGCCCGGTTTCAGGATGCCGCGATTTTCGAGATGTTCGCGTTGCGCGGGGAACGACGTGATCTTGCGGATAGCGAATTCGAGCGGCATGAGATGTTCGTCGCGAACGTAGTGGCCGAGAAAGCGCGGCATGGAGCCGAAGGCGCGTGGGTGCGTGTGGGCTTCGAAGATGGGGCCGTCGAGGGACATTTCGTTGGCGTCGAGGCCGATGCTGGTCCAGCGCTGTTCGAGGCCGGTCCGGATGTCTTCTTCGCTGGCCATGAAATAAAGCGCGCCGGTTTGCGCGGAGTCGGCGATGACGAAATCCATCAATGTGTCTTCGGAGGATTTTTTCCAGACTTTGGCGACATCTTCGACAGTCTTGCCTTCGAACTGTTTTAGTTCAGGCTTTTCGATGGAGGCGAGCAGAATGCCGGCGCCGCCTCCGCAATCGTAATAGAGATTCTCCCAATCGGGATGATCGCCTGCCAGTTCTTTTTTGATGCGGGCGCGAACCTCAGGATCTTTTAGGCGGGCCAGAAGTTTTTTGGCGCCGCCGTCAGCGGCCCAAGGGGGAAGGGCGGCGGCGAGTGCGGTACCACCCGCGGGATACGGATACATGCTCGCGGCGATATCAAGGCCGGAATCGCGCGCGGCTTGAATCGCTGCCACGACGTTCTTCATGTTGCCCCAGCGCGCTTTGCCGCTGACTTTCAGATGGAACACTTCCACGGGGAGATTGGCTTCGCGGCCGATGCGGATGGCTTCGGCCAGGGCTTGCATTTCAGAGGCGCCTTCGCTGCGCATGTGCGTGGCGTAGAGGCCGCCGTATTTTGAAGCGACTTTGGCGAGGGCTATGAGTTCGTCGGTTTTTGCGTAGATGTTCGGCGGGTAGATGAGAGCGCTGGAAACGCCGAGGGCGCCGTCTTTCATGGCTTGCTCGACGAGAGCTTCCATTTGGGCGAGTTCGGCGGCAGTGGGGGCGCGATCGTCATCGCCGATAACTGCTTCGCGGACTTGCGCGGAGCCCACGTAAGTACCGATGTTGAGAGGAGTGCCTTGCTTTTCAAGGCGGCGGAAATAACCGTCGAAGGTAGTCCAGTCGACGGTGAATTTGAAATGATCGAGAAATGGTTTGAGCGGAGCAAGCGTCTTTTCGTTTTGCGGGGCGATGGAGCCGCCCTCGCCAGTAATTTCGGACGTGATGCCTTGCGAGAGTTTGCTGAGCGAACGATTGTCTAGGAGAAGAGCGGATTCGGATTGGCCGAGCATGTCGATAAAGCCGGGGGAGACGATTTGACCCTTTGCATCAATTTCGCGCTTGGCGTGCACCTCGCCCAGGTTGCCAATGGCGGCGATACGGTCGCCTTGGATGGCGACGTCCCCGGCGTACCAGGGATTGCCGGTGCCGTCGATGATGTGGCCGTTGCGGATGATGAGGTCGTAGCCAGTAGTGCCGGTGCCCGCGCCAGCCGAAGATGAGGGAGTGTCGAACGTGGCGTCATACGCGGCGGCGGCGATTTCACCGAGAGCTTGGCCTCCAACTTCTTGAGCGGCCTCGGGATCAGGCGGAAGAGCGACGTGGTTGACGTAAGCGGCGAACGCGAGCTTTTGGCCGCTTGCGGTGATAACGAAGCCGGCCAGGCCTTTTCCGTTAAGCATCATCTTGCTGTTGAGTTTGTCTTCGGAGCCGAACGTTCCGGTTTTTGCGAAGACGTGTCCGGCGCCGGGATTATTGAGTTGGATTTTGGCGAGCGTGCCGTCCTTGCCGAGAATGGGTAGCGCCTTGAAGAACACAGGAAAGTCGGGGCGCGTGCTCCAATAGGCCATGTAGTGCGCGATAAAGTCCGGGCTGAAGAGGTCGGCCCAATCGCCGCCTTCGCCGTCACCTTGCGAGACGCCGGAGAGGTCCAGCTTCGCTTCCTGAAGGAACGCCCGCTCGACTCTGAAGCCAGAGTGGACTGGATCGCCGAAGTCTTTAGCGACGAGTGTGCCGAGAAGCGAAGGCCCCATGCTTGCGTGAAGATTCTGGCTGACTTTAAGGGTGACTTTGATTTCCTCTGCGAGAGGAAGGGAAATGTGCTCCGCGACTTGGTTGTCGCTCGTGTAGAGGTGAGCGAGTGTCTTTAAGTCTGGCACAGCAGCGTTTTTTGGCGCCTTGATTTGGATGCCTGCGGAGACGAGGGACTCGCTCAGGACGGTTTCGGCAAACTTTGTAGGTGATGGGACTGCATAAGGCGCGGTCAGGGGATGCGCGCCCAGAGGAAAAGTGCCATTTAGAGTCACCGTGACGGTTCCGTCCGCGTTTGTGACCGTCGCGGGGTCCTCGACAGCAGGTGAAGCGCCAGCAGCGGACGTAGTGAGGTGATTGACGAAACTGGCGTAGGCAGTTTTTGGAGAGACATCGAGCGTGACGGGATCGCCGGCTTTTGCGCCTGGAGTGGCGACAAGGTCGATGACGTTGTCGTTCACGACGATGCTCGAGACCACCACGCCGGTTCCGCCTTCGTGGCCGCCGTCGGGAAATAGACTGGCGTCCACTAGCACGCGGCCTTCGATTTTGTGAATGCCTTTGGCGGCGACGGCTTTGGCTAGTTCTTTGATGACGGCGAGGGGATCGCCTGCGACGGCGGGCCCGCCGTAGGAATGGTCTTCGTCAACGAAAGTTAGTGTGCCGTCTGGCTGAATGCGATTGGAGAGATTGGGGTCGCCACTGGCGACGAGCACGAGGTCACCCTTCAGTGTTCCTTTTTTGTCGATGGGGCCGGTGCGGTAGATGACGGTGTGGAAGCGGTAGTCGGCGCCAAGTTTTGCGAGCACGGTGCCTTCAGTAAGAGTTTTAGTCGTGGAGGCAGGGACGAAAAGTTTGTTGGCGTTGAGGGAGTAGACGACTTTGCCCGTTTCGAGCGAATAGAACTCGATGCCGAAATTCGCGTGGGCGAATTCGGGGCGGTCCATTACTTTTTGAATGCGATCGGCGAGAGAAGCAGTCGATTGCGCGCGCAGCGCTGACGGCGCGGCGATGAGTAAGATCGCGAGACAAAGCACGGCGGAATAAAAAGCAGCGGGGAACTGAAAAAAACGGCGCCCGGTTTGCAAGATAGAATCCTCCAGAGAAATTGGCTGGAACTTTCCAGGCTATCTAGCGCTGGCGAGTCCCTGGCCGGAATGCAAATCTTCAAACTTGATGTTCAAAATCGGGTACTCGCGCCAGTCTTTGTAATCGAAATGCCACCACTCGTGTTCGTAAACGGTAAATCCTTCCGACTCCATAGCGCGGCGAAGCAAATCGCGGTGCCAGCGTTGCAACGACGTTCCGCCAGGATAATCAGGGAAGGAGCGCGGAGACATTTCGTCGTACGTGCCAGGCATTTCGATGGGCTTGCCGGTGCCAAGATCGTAGAGCGTCAGATCAACAGCGCAACCGCGATTGTGCCGCGAGCCTTCCTTGGGATCGGCGACGAAAATTTTGCCTTCAGCAGGAGTAGCGTCCCAGAAAATTTTAGTGACGTACCACGGGCGATACGCGTCGTGGATGAGCAGGCCGTAGCCGAGAAGCTGAAGTTTGTGTAGCGCGCGGACGAGAGATTCCGCTGCGGGGCGTTGCAGGAACGCACGGGCCTGGGTGTAGACGGGTGTGCCGAGAAAATCATTCGTAGTAGCGTATCGAATGTCGAGATGAATGGCGGGGTCGAGAGTGGTCAGTTCGACCAGTTCGGGTTTGCGAAAAGGGCCGCCTTCTTGTGGCGGCGAGTCTGCCAGTGCTTGCGTGCGCAGTTCTTCAACGGGATGTTGAGGGGTGATGCGAAAAACCTGGCCCTGGTCAGGGCCTTCTTTTCTGCGAGGAAACTCTTTCTTTCCGAAGTGCAGGCTGGCGGCAACGCTGTTCGTGTCGAGATCGAATCTCAGGTTGATGAGTGTGTCCGAGGAGCTAATCGTAAAGAGACCTAAATCCAATTGTTCCAAACGCAATTCGGGGGACGGAGGAGAAAGGAAAGTAAGATAGCCATCCTTTTCGAGAATGAAGATGGGTTTGTCTTCGGGTCCGTATTCACCGATGAGCCCTTTCCATCGGGCAGGGGCGGCGGGCGGCTTGGGAGAAGAGGCGAGCGGCGAAGGAGCTTGTGCGGAAAGCGGACCAGATAGAAAAGATAGAAGTATCGCTGCAACGGCAAAGGCGAGCTTTCTGGGGGCGAGTAAAGATTCCGGCCGGGACGCGGTGAGATTCAGAGACGGCAAAGCTTCGTTTCTCAAGCTCGTTTTCCTCTTCCTTGATCAGGAATTCAGCCGGGACGCGCTGGACATCATAGCTCAGAGCTGGATTTTACGCGAGATACATATGTTGCCAAATTGAGGCAACTGTAGCGCTGCCGGGAAGAGTCAGACGACGACACGTTTCGGTCCAGCGTTTTAAGCACTACTATTGCGGCGCCGAGGAGAAACATTTGTTTCACAACGCCCTGGTACGACTAGACCGTATACCAGCGGAAGCCTTTGCGCTGCTCTTCGTCGATTTCCTTAAGGATGGCGAGCGTCTGTGGGCGGCGGTATTGGCCGCAGGCGGCGAGGATGGCGTTGACGAGCGCGACTGGAGCGGCATACGAGGCGCCGAAGGAAGTGGATTCGACGCTGGCGAGGAAGACTTCGTCGCATTCGCGAGCAAGAGGGGAAACATAGGTGTCAGCGATGCCTACACAGTAGGCATTGCGGGCGTGTGCCAGATGCACGCCTTCCACGGTCTGGCGGAGGCCGCGGCGGAAGCTGATGGCGAGTACGAGGTCGCTCTTGTTTACGGTGCGGACCAAGTGAGCGATGCGGCCTGCGGATGTGGCCGTGAAAACGGGCAAGCCGAGCAGCGTGATTTGATATTCCAAATAATCCGCTAGAAATGCCGCGAGATCGCCGGCAAGCAAGACGACACGGCGCGCGTCGTAGAAACGTTTGGCGAGTGAGACAAGACGCGGGGCATCGAGACTGTTTTTGAGGCCGTGCAGATTTTTTAGGTCTTGCTCGAGGGCTTCGCGAACGTAAGCGGGCATGCTGGTGACGCGGCCGGCGGATTGCATGGTGTCGAGCGAAGTGGCGAAGGCGATGGAGAGATCATGGAGATGGCGCTGAAAGTCGCGGTAGCTGGCAAAACCGAGGCCGCGGACGATGCGAACAACGGTGGCGGGGTCGGTTTTAAGGCGCTTGGCCATGGCGCGCACGCTAAGCAGGACGTAGTCGCGCGGATGTTCGAGAATGGGGCGGATAATTTCCTGGCGCTTGGCGCTGAGCAGTTCGATGCGCTCCGCGAGAGAAGGAGCCGAAGCTTCAGGAGGAACTTGTGGTCGTTTCATCGCGCCAGAGAATTGCCTAAAACGGCGAGCATGTCAACTGGACGCGCAATATGCATGTGGTGACTTGCGGCTGATGATTCTTGGCTTCTGACTCGTGTCCGGATTTTCTTTGGCGCCAGAACAATCATTTTTTGGAGGCGGCGGCTTTTTCTTCGAGCCCGGGTGCGATGACGGGCTGGAGAAAGGGCATCATGGCGCGAAGCTTGGGGCCGAGTTGTTCGACGGGGTGGCTTTGCTCGCGCTTGCGAGTGGCGAGGAAGTTGGGGCATCCCGCTTCGTTTTCTGCGACCCATTTTTTGGCGAAGCTGCCGTCGCGAATTTCAGAGAGGATTTGGCGCATTTCGTCGCGCGTTTTTTGCGTGATGATGCGCGGGCCGGCGGTGTAATCGCCATGTTCGGCGGTGTCGCTCACGGAATAGCGCATGTAGCTTAGGCCGCCGCGATAAATCAAATCCACGATTAGTTTGAGCTCGTGCATGCACTCGAAATAGGCGACTTCGGGCTGATAGCCTGCCGCGACGAGCGTGTCGAATCCCGCTTTGATTAATTCGCTGACGCCGCCGCAGAGCACGGCTTGTTCGCCGAAAAGATCGGTCTCGGTTTCTTCGGTGAATGTGGTTTCGAGGACGCCGGCGCGCGTGCAGCCGAGCCCTTTGCCGTAGGAGAGCGCGAGGGCTTTGGCGGTGCCGCTGGCGTCTTGTTCGACGGCGATGAGCGCGGGCGTGCCGCCGCCTTCCGTGAAGACTTCGCGGACGCGGTGGCCGGGGGCTTTGGGTGCGATCATGGAAACATCGACGCTTGAGGGAGGCTTGATAGTGCCGAACCGAATGTTGAACCCGTGAGCGAACATCAGCGTCTTGCCTTTGCGCAGATGCGGCTCGATGTGCTCGCGGTACAGTTTCGGCTGCTTGGTGTCCGGCGCGAGAATCATGATGACGTCGGCCCATTCCGCGGCTTGCGCGGGCGTGTTGACCGTGAGGCCCTCTTTTTCGGCTTTGGCGCGAGAGGCGCTGCCTTCGGGAAGACCGACGCGGACACTTACGCCGCTGTCGCGAAGATTGAGCGAGTGAGCGTGGCCTTGCGAGCCGTAGCCGATGATGGCGACTTTCTTGGATTGAATGAGGGCCAAGTCCGCAGAGTCATCGTAGTAGAGATTTGCCATTTTTTCCTCGTGGGCCGGGTTACGGCCGGGATTTAGAATCCTTCAAACCTGCGCTTCTGGCAGTCACGCGCCGAAAGAAGCGCCCGAATTCCTGCGATGGTATCTACAGCCCCTCCCTCGTTTTTTTGTAAGTATTGCTGATAAAGGACTTAGCGTTGGCACAAGTCCTTTGGATTCAACACTTACGACGTGAGGCGTAGCTGTTGATTCTAAAGGGGTTATCCTCACTGTGGACCCTACCACGAAGTTACCTCGTCTCCAGGGCGTGTGCCGGGGCATCGGCGGCGGCCGGCGGACGGAGCAGGTCGCCTCCGCGGGTCATACTGATGCGGCCGCTGCGGGCCATTTCCAGGACGCCGAAGGGGCGGAGAACTTCCAGGAGGCCGTCGATTTTGTCGACGGTGCCAGAGACTTCGATGATGAGCGATTCGGGAGCTACGTCCACGACGCGGGCACGAAAAACCTTGATGAGTTCCATCAGGTGCGGGCGGGACTGCTGATCGGCGAGGACTTTGATCAGGGCGAGGTCGCGCTCGAGCAAGGAGCGTTCGGAGATGTTTTCGGCGAGCAGGACGTCGACCAGCTTTTCGAGGCTGGCTTCGAGACGGTGGCCGCCTTTGGCGTCGGTGTGGGCGACGATGGTCATGCGAGCGATCTCGGGGTTGTCGGTCGGGCCGACCGTCAGGGAATCGATGTTGATGGCGAGGCGGCGCGCCAGCGAAGAGACGCGGTTCAGGACGCCTGGTTTGTTTTCGACGTATGCGACTAGTGTCTGCATGTGCGGTCCTCTTTGCTCATGGTTTGCCAGCGATTCCTAGGGCTCGGTCGCCGTTTCGACGAGCGGATTATTGGGACGGCGAATCATTTCGTGGAGCGATGCGCCTGCGGGCACCATCGGGTAGACGGAATCTTCCTGCTCGACGCGGAAGTCGATGAGAACAGTTTCGCTGCATTCGCGCGCGGAGCGAATCGTAGGCAGCACATCGCCGCGTTGCGTGATGCGCTCGCCGCGGATGCCAAAGGCGTTTGCCAAGGCCGCAAAATCGGGAGCGACGAGCGGCGTGGCGACGTAACGCTTATCGTAGAAAAATTCCTGCCACTGGCGAACCATGCCGAGATAGCCGTTGTTAATGATGGCGATCTTGATGTTGATTTTTTCCTGGACGATGGTGGCGAGCTCGCACATGGTCATTTGAAAGCCGCCGTCGCCGACCACGACCCAAACTTCGGAGTCGGGCTTGGCGAACTTGGCACCGATGGCCGCGGGCAGCGCGAAACCCATGGTGCCGAGGCCGCCGGACGTGATGAGCGTGCGCGGCTGATTGTGGTGGTAATACTGCGCTTCCCACATTTGGTGCTGGCCCACGTCGGTGACCACGATGGCTTCGCCGCGCGTTTCTTTCCAGAGGTCATTGATGACATGAGCTGCGTAGAGATGGCCGTTGTCGGGAAGGCTTTGGATGTCGCGGACGGCGGAGTCGCCTTTGAGTTCCTTGATGTGAGCGAGCCACGGGCCGCGGTCGGGATTCACGATGTGTGGGATCAGCTTTTCGAGAGTCTCGCGAGCATCGCCGACAAGAGCCGCGTCTACTTTTACGTTTTTATTGATTTCCGCGCGGTCGATTTCGATGTGAATCTTGCGAGCGCCCTTTGCATACGTGCGCAAGTCTCCGGTCACGCGGTCATCAAAGCGCATGCCGACCGCGATGAGCAGGTCAGACTCTTGGATGGCATGATTGACCCAAGCCTCTCCATGCATGCCCATCATGCCGAGATTCATCGGATCGGAAGCAGGGAAGCAGCCGATGCCGAGCAGCGTCATGGCGACCGGAATGTTGCAGGTGCGGACGAATTGCTCGAAGGCACGCATGGCGCCGGAAAGCATGATTCCGCGGCCAGCGAGAATGACGGGACGCTTTGCGGTGTTAAGCAATTCAATGGCGCGCTCGAATTCTTCCTGGTTGTGATCATTGCGCACGCGCTTTTGGGGAAGCTTTGGAGCGGCAGCCTCCCAATCGAATTCGCACGAGGCTTGCTGCGCGTCTTTGGTGATGTCGACGAGAACCGGGCCGGGCCGCCCAGTATTCGCGATGATAAACGCTTCGCGAACGGTCCGCGCGATGTCGTCGGCCCGAGAGACGACTACATTGTGTTTGGTGATCGGCATGGTGATGCCGGTGATATCGATTTCCTGAAACGCGTCGGAGCCGAGCAGCTTGCTGCTCACCTGGCCGGTGATGCAAACGACGGGCGAAGAATCGAGCATGGCGGTAGCGATGCCCGTGACCATGTTCGTCGCGCCCGGGCCCGAAGTGGCCATGGCCACACCAACGCCGCCGGTCGCGCGCGCATAACCGTCAGCCATGTGCGTAGCGCCCTGTTCGTGGCGAACGAGAATGTGATGCAGCTTGGATTTGCCGAGGGCGTCGTAGACAGGAAGAATGGCGCCGCCGGGATATCCGAAAATGTGGTGCACCCCGAGCTTGGTGAGCGATTCGCAGAGAATTTCCGCGCCAGTGAGCTTCATACGGTCCTTCCCAATTGCGCAGGCGCAGAGCCCGGCGCAATTGCTTGAGGCTTAGTTGAGGATGCAAACGACGCGGGCACGGCAGTGACCGCGCCGATCGCGGCAGAGGAAACGAGCAAAGCGTATTTGGCCATCACGCCGTTGGTGAATCGGGGAGCGGGAGGCTTCCACGAAGCGAGGCGCTTTTGAATTTCCGCGTCCGTCAGGTCCACATCAAGTTTGCGGTTCGGGATGTCGAAGACAACCGTGTCGCCATCGGCAATCGCGGCGATCGGACCGCCATTCGCGGCTTCGGGAGCAACGTGGCCGACCATAAAGCCATGCGTGGCGCCTGAAAAGCGGCCGTCCGTGAGCAGAGCGACGGAATCGCCGAGGCCTGCGCCGACAAGCGCGGCGGTGACGGCGAGCATTTCGCGCATGCCGGGCCCGCCTTTCGGCCCTTCGTAACGAATCACGATTACATCGCCGGCTTGAATCCGGTTTTTCTCGATGGCGGCGAAAGCCGCTTCTTCATTATCGAAAACGCGCGCCGGGCCGCGGAAATCTTGAATGTTGTGGCCCGCGACTTTTATGACGCAGCCCTCCGGCGCGAGATTGCCTTTTAGAATGACCAAACCGCCAGTGGGCTTGAGAGGCTTGTCGATTTTTCGTACGACTTCTTGATTGGGAGTTTCTTTGGCAGCGGCCGCTTCTTCGGCAAGGGTGCGGCCAGTGACGGTGATAGCGTCCCCGCGAAGGAATTTCGCGTCGAGCAGGCGCTTGGCCACCAGCGCAGTGCCTCCGGCGGCGTAGAGATCCGTTGCGACGAAGCGTCCGCCCGGCTTGAGGTCAGCAATAATGGGAACTCTCGAACTGATGCGGTCGAAATCGTCGATGGTCAGCGGAATATGCGCTTCATTGGCGATGGCTAGCAAATGCAAGACAGAGTTTGTCGAACCGCCAGTGGCAGCGACACCCGCGATAGCGTTTTCGATGGCGGTCTTGGTGATGATTTTGGACGGGGTGACATCGCTGCGAAGAAGATCCATGACCAGTTCGCCGGCGCGATGCCCTGCATGAGCCTTGCCGGCGTCCGTTGCTGGAACGCTGGAAAGCCCCATGGGAGCGATGCCGAGAAATTCGCAGACGAGCGCCATGGTATTGGCGGTGAACTGTCCGCCGCACGCCCCCGCTCCAGGACATGCGGATTCTTCCAGCGCCTTGAGCCGTGCATCGGACATCGCACCATGCGAATGACTGCCGATGGCCTCGTAAACATCCTGAATCGTTACAGAATGCCCCTCAAAGTTTCCGGGGGCGATCGAGCCGCCGTAGAGAACGAGCCCGGGAATATTCAGACGTGCCAGTGCCATGATGCCGGCTGGGATAGTCTTGTCGCATCCGACTAAAACGACGAGAGCGTCGAAGAGATTCCCGCGCGTGACAAGCTCGATGGAGTCGGTAATGACTTCACGACTGATGAGCGAAGTGCGCATACCCTCCGTGCCCATGGTGATGCCGTCTGAAATGGAAATCGTGTTGAACTCGAGAGGAGTGCCGCCGGCAGCGCGAATGCCGTCCTTAACGTGCACAGCAAGTTCGCGGAGGTGGTAGTTGCAGGGGCCGATTTCAATCCAGGTATTCGCAACGCCGATGAGAGGCTTGGTGAAATCGTCGTCGCGAAGGCCACATGCGCGCAACATCGACCGAGCACCGGCGCGATGAGGTCCGTCGATCAGCGCGCTGCTACGAGACTTGAGCAAAGATCCCGCCACGGTTGCCTTCTCCTCCGAGAGCTTCCTTGAAATCTCAGCTTTCGATAACCAGCCCAATAAAAACTTGGGGCCATCATCTTGGTTCTGATGATGGCCCCGAAACTCCCTGGTGGTGCTGTTCTAGGCGGCCATCATCTATATGTTACTCCCCGTACGATGACAGGGGTAATTCGCACGGCGACACGAAACACAAAGCTCCCGCGGAATGCCGAGGAGGCCAGCCGATCGTTCGCAATGGCGACAGTATGCATAGCAGCCGCCATGAAGATAACAGGATGTGGGCCGGAAGTAAATCAGTCAAATTAATACTTCTACTCATAGAAATAAGCGCAGCTTATGGAAGGGGTCTTGTTGGACGGCGCGCAAACCGAACGAAATTTTTTATAATGTCGAGACACAACTTCAGCGCGCGGATCGCATCTAAAAATTGAGGCGCCGCACTTTATATGATTGAACGCGGGCCAATTTTCGGACCGGAGCGCAAATGGCCGCCAGGGACATGGCCTTCGGGCGTTCGTTTTCGTCCGCCCATTCCGGCTGTTCACTAACGCACAGGCGCTTGGTCTAAGCACCGCTATAATTAGGATCGGATGCAATGCAACTCTGGCGGCCATGTCCCTTGCGGAGTGACTGCACACGGCAGTCCGGCCGGGCCTTTGCGGTTTGACCGACTGGAAGCTGCCCTTGCCGCAAGGTTTCATTGAAATACCCTGAGTCGTTAACCCTTCCGATCTGTGCAGGAAAGCCACCTTAGGCAGCGATGGGGGATGCATGGGATGTGACACAGATGTGTTCGTTGCTGGTGGCGGCCCCGCTGGGCTTGCCGCCGCGATTGCGGCACGCCAGAAGGGTTTTCGAGTGATCGTTGCGGACGGCGGCAAACCCCCGATTACAAAGGCCTGCGGAGAAGGGCTCTTACCGGATGCCCTGGCGGCACTCAAGGAACTCGGAGTGGAATTGCGCGAGACGGATGGATGCGCGCTTCGAGGGATTCGTTTTGAAGATGATCGTTCCTCGGTGAACGCTCATTTTCCTGACGAGCATGGCCTCGGAGTGCGCCGGGAAATTTTGCATCAAAGAATGGCGGAGCGCGCGCAAGACTGCGGAGTGTCTTTGCTGTGGAACACGCCGGTGACGGGAGTCAGTGAAGGGGGAGTCGTGGCTGGCGGGAATCACATCCGGGCGCGTTGGGTCATTGGCGCTGATGGCGGCGGTTCGCGGGTGCGGCGCTGGAGCGGCTTGGAGAGTTTCGGAGTGCGGAGAAGCAGATTTGCGTTTCGCGTTCACTATCGCATGGAGCCGTGGAACGATTTCACCGAGATTCATTGGGCAGAACAGGCGCAAGCTTACGTCACACCGGTGAGCCCGCAAGAGATTTGTATTGTGCTGATTTCGAAGAAACAGAATTTGCGTTTTGACGATTGCCTGCTGTGCTTTTCGAAATTGGCTGAGCGGCTCAAAGGCGCGGCTCGGGCAAGCGCCGAACGCGGGGCGGTGACGGGCATGGCCAAGTTGAAACGCGTGTATCGAGGCAATGTCGGGCTCATCGGAGATGCATCAGGGAGCGTGGATGCGATTACGGCGGAAGGACTTTCGCTGAGTTTTCGGCAGGCGAGCGCGCTGGCCGATGCGCTGGAGGCGGGTGAGTTGCGTCATTACCAGGAGGCGCATCAACGTCTGTCCCGGCGGCCCTGGCAAGTCGGAAATCTATTGCTCTTGCTGGGCAGCCAGACTGGACTCCGGAGACGTACCATGCGTTCGCTCGAAGCCGCACCGCAGCTCTTTGAACGGATACTTGCCTACCAGATGGGAGAGACACGTCCACTGGAGCTTGCCACAGCCGGAGCAATATTCGGGTGGAGATTCCTGGCAGCGTAATTTTGATGGGGATGAGATGAAGCGAAGACGGCGTGCCATCAGTCTCGTTCGGCCCGCGTGGGTTTTTGTGCTTTTTGTTGTGGCGGCGGCAAGCGCTTGGCCGCAGACGCCTCAGCCGGCAGTTCAGACGAATCCAGCCGGCCTGACGCTGAATCTCGATCCCACGCAGAGCAAATTGCACTGGACGCTTGGCAGCACGCTGCACACCGTTCATGGGACGTTTGCTTTAAAGAGCGGAAAGCTTCAGTTTGATCCTGCGAGTGGCCAAGCCAGCGGTGAATTCATCGCCTATGCGACAAGCGGCGAAAGCGGAAACGACTCACGCGATAACAAGATGCACCGTGAAATTCTCGAGAGCACGCGCTACCCCGACGTGATCTTCCGGCCAACCAAGATCGACGGGAAAGTGGCGGTGACCGGAACGTCCGACGTGCAGTTGCAAGGAAGATTTGTTCTGCACGGCTCCGAACATGAGATTACCGTGCCGGTACACGCCGAGTTGACTGCCAATCATTGGAAGGGCTCGGCAAAATTCAGCGTGCCGTATATTCAATGGGGACTGAAGAGTCCGAATACTTTCCTGCTAAAGGCTGATCCTGCGGTGGAGATTGAGCTGGAGCTGAGCGGTACGCTGCAAGCGCCGGCGGCGCCGTGAAGCTTCGCTACTCTTCCGCTTCTTGGGTAACGATGTGCACGTCCACCGGCGGAGATTCCCGAAGGAATCGGTGCACGGCGGACAGATAGAAGTATTTGCGCCAGTCGTGGATGGGGGCGCGGCCGAAAATCACCTGCGTAATATGTTTCGAACGCACAAACTCCGCCACACTATCTGCCACGCTCCGCCCTCTCAAACGAACAACCTTCGCGCCAAGGCTCTCGGCAAAACGCAGATTTGCGGCGAGTGCAGTGGCGTTGCTTTCTTTCGGGCCCAGCTCCCGATCGACGTGAACGACATATAGTTCCGCGTCCATGCGGCGGGCCATGCGAGCGCCGCGAGCGACGAGATACTGGCCGGCAGGATTTCCGGAGATGCAGATGGCCAAGCGTTCGCGAACGCCCCAGTTTTTGCGGATGTCCTCGTCTTCCATGTAGGTTTCGAGGCTGCGGTCCACCTGTTCGGCAACCTGGCGCAGTGCGAGTTCGCGAAGCGCGATTAAATTGCCGCGGCGAAAAAAGTTTTTGAGCGAGCGTTCCACTTTTTCGGTGCTGTAAACGTCGCCGCGCTTCATGCGGTTGTGCAGCGCTTCAGGAGTGAGGTCGACCATGACGGTTTCCGTTGCCGTCAAGGGCACCCAGTCGGGAACCGTTTCGCGCACGGTAATTCCTGTAATTGACCGGACCACCGGCGCAATGCTTTCGATGTGCTGAATGTTTAGAGTGGAGACGACGTCAATTTTCGCGGCGAGAAGATCCTGAATATCTTCGTAGCGTTTGCGATGCCGGCTGCCGGGAATATTGGTGTGCGCCAGTTCGTCCACCAGGACCACTTCGGGTTTCCGCGCAAGGATGGCATCCACATCCATTTCCTCGAACATGGTTCCCTTGTATTCGATTTTCTTGCGCGGAACGGCTTCGATTTGCGAGGACAACTCTTCAATGCCTTTGCGGCCGTGAGTTTCCACGACGCCGATAACTACGTCTTCGCCGCGGCTCCGGCGGCGGAGAGCTTCGCTGAGCATGCTATACGTTTTGCCGACGCCTGGTGCGTAACCTAGAAAAAGCTTGAAGATCCCGCGCGCTTTTTGGGGCGGTGAGGCGACTTCCAGCCAGTCCTCGGGCTTCTTGGGCAAGACTCAGGTTCTCCGTTTCAAATAGTGTGCATACGATAGAATAGCAGGATGCAGAGATTGCTCGCTGGCCGCGCTTTCGGATTTGCCGTATCGCTGGCCACCGTCGCCGGGATCACTGTTTTCTTTCGCCACGCGCGCGACATAAATCAGACAACGGTCGCGCTTGCCCTTTTGCTGGCCATTCTAGCAGTTTCGGCGGTGTGGGGAATGGCTGTCTCGGTCTTCATGTCCGTTGCCGCGGTGCTGGCCTTTAATTATTTTTTCCTTCCGCCCGTGGGAACATTTACCATCGCCGATCCGCAGAACTGGGTGGCGCTGTTTGCGTTTCTTGTCACGGCCATAATGGGAAGCCAGCTTTCGGCGCGGATACGCAGAGAAGCGGATGAAGCGCATCAACGCCGCCGAGAAATCGAGCGGCTCTACAAGTTCAGTCAGAAGTTGCTGGCGGAAGGGAACGTCATTCAGTTGATGAATGCAATTCCGAATTACATCGTGGAGAGTTTCGAAGGCGGAGCTGCCGAGCTTTTTTTGCCGCAAAAAGACAAGTTTTACCGGTCGGGATTCGGCGCCGCCCACTTGGATGAAGAAAAAATGAAAGCTGTCTTCCTTCGGGATGAAGCCATCTTCGAATCCCAAGATGGGCTGTACTTCATGCCGGTGCGGATGGGCGTCCGCCCGATTGCGAGCTTGGGAATTTCGGGCTCGCGGCTTTCGCGCCAGACGCTGGATGCAGTGGGCAGCCTCGTGGCCATCGCCATCGAGCGAGCGCGCGCCGTCGAAAAACTAGGAGAGACGGAAGCAGAACGCCAGGGCGAGCGGCTGAAATCCGCGCTGCTGGATTCCATCGCGCATGATTTTCGTACGCCGCTGACTTCGATCAAGGCTGCGACGACGAGCCTGCTGGCGGAGGAAACTCCCGATCGCGGACAGACACGCGAGCTGTTGACGATCATCAACGAGGAGTGCGACCGCCTGAATCGTCTCGTAGAAGAAGCCGCGGAGATGTCCCGGCTCGAGGCCGGCGAATTCGAACTGGACCTCGCGCCAACGCAAATTGGCGACATCATCGACGCCGCTCTGGCGCAATGCGACACGGGGCTGGCGGGCCGCACCGTCGAAGTAAAACTCAGTCCAAATCTCCCGCCGGTGCGAGCCGATTTGAACCGCATCAAGGATGCGCTGGTCCATCTGATTGACAACGCCAACATTTATTCACCGAAAGAGGCGCCGATTACGATTTCCGCGGAAGCCAATGGAGAGACGCTCACAACCAGCGTCGCTGACCGCGGCCCTGGTATCGATGATTTCGAACAGGGCATGATCTTCGACAAGTTCTACCGCGGCAAGGATCAACGTTACCTGGTGCGCGGGACGGGAATGGGTCTGCCCATCGCTAAAGCAATTATTACCGCGCACAAAGGCACGATCTCGGTGACGAGCCAGTTGGGGCACGGCTCCGTGTTCTCGTTTACTTTGCCCGTGGATCGCACTGCCGGGGAACCGCGATGACTGCCGCCTCCATTTTAGTGGTAGACGACGAGCCGCAAATCCGGCGAGTCATGCGCAGCACGCTTTCCAGTCACGGCTACGTTATCAGGGAGGCCACGACCGGCGAAGAAGCGGTCGAAGCGGTGCGCAAGGAACGCCCCGACCTGATTCTGCTCGACGTCAATATGCCGGGAATCGGCGGCATCGTAGCGGCCCGCGAAATTCGAGAAATGTGCGACGCGCCGATCATCATGTTGACCGTGCGCAACGCGGAGCGCGACAAAGTCATCGCGCTCGATGCTGGCGCTGACGATTACGTGGTGAAGCCCTTCGGAATCGAAGAGCTGCTTGCGCGAATCCGGGCTGCGCTCCGTCGGTTTGCGCCGGGCGATGCGGTTCCAACATTTACCACGAAAGATTTGAGCATTGATTTCGAAAACCGCCAAGTGGTCGTGCGCGGCCGCGACGTGCACCTGACGCCGAAGGAGTTCGACGTCTTGAAACACTTGGTCGGCAATCTAGGTAAACCGCTGTCGCATCGCAGGCTGCTGCAGGCGGTGTGGGGGCCGGAGTACGGCGAAGAAACGGAAAATCTGCGCGTAGTCATCAATCAGCTGCGCAAGAAAATTGAGAATGACCCTGCACGTCCGAAATATATTTTAACGGAGCCGTGGGTCGGCTACCGATTCCAGACGCCGAAAGGCGCCTCCGCAAAATCCGCCTCGCGGAAAAATTAGGATTATTGTTTAGGGTGCGATGCGTCGAGATCCAGATTCAGCTCGACGACATTGACGCGCGGCTCGCCGAGCAATCCAAACTGTCTCCCCAAGCTATGCTTTGCAACCAGCGCGCGTAAATCTGTTTCGCTCATGTGCCGCTCGCGCGCCACACGCGGAATCTGGAATTCAGCGGCGGCTGGAGAAATTTCCGGATCCAGTCCAGAACCCGACGTAGTGACGAGATCCACAGGAATCGCCGCGCCGGGGTTTTCCGCATGCAGTTTTTCCACGTCACTTTTCACACGATCCACAAGCTGGCGATTTGTTGGACCGAGATTGGTTGCGCCTCCGCTTGGTGCAACGGGGTCGTAGCCGTTTCCTGCGCCGGAAGGCCTAGGATGAAAATACCAGTCGGCGGAAAAAGGCTGGCCTATCAGGCGGGAGCCGACGATTTGCCCGTGTTGCACGATCATTCCACCATTCGCCTGCGCCGGAAAAAAAAGCTGGCTAAGGCCGGTGACCGCCAACGGGTAAAGCAGCCCAAAGAGCACCGTCGTCACCAACGTCATCAGAATCGCAATGCGCAAATGCTTTTTCATAGAGTTCCTCGCGCCAGGTGCAAATACGTAATGGCCATATCAATCAGCTTGATCCCCAGGAACGGCGCGACGACACCGCCGAGGCCATAGACGAGAAGATTCTGGCGAAGCAAAGCTGCGGCGCCCAGCGGACGATAGCGTACGCCGCGTAGCGCTAGCGGGATGAGCGCGATGATGATCAGCGCGTTAAAGATGACTGCCGAGAGAATCGCGGACTCCGGCGTCCGAAGCCGCATCACATTCAGGACTTCGAGCTGCGGAAACGCGGCCGCGAACATGGCCGGAATGATGGCAAAGTATTTCGCCACGTCATTGGCAACGGAAAAGGTCGTGAGCGCGCCGCGAGTAATAAGCAACTGCTTTCCTATCTCCACAATCTCGATGAGCTTGGTCGGATTCGAATCGAGGTCGACCATGTTGCCGGCCTCTTTCGCAGCTTGGGTGCCGGTATTCATCGCCACACCGACGTCCGCTTGCGCAAGCGCCGGCGCATCATTGGTGCCGTCGCCGGTCATGGCCACAAGCTTGCCCTTCGCTTGCTCGCGCTTGATGAGCGCCATCTTGTCTTCGGGCTTGGCTTCCGCCAGAAAATCATCCACGCCGGCCTGCCGCGCGATGGCGGCGGCGGTGAGCGGATTGTCGCCCGTGATCATCATCGTGCGGATGCCCATCGCGCGCAGGTGTTCGAACCGCTCGCGCATGCCGCCCTTTACGATATCGGTCAGCGCAATCGCGCCGAGCACGTGCCGATTCTGCGTGACCAGCAGCGGCGTTCCGCCTCCATTCGCAATCTCGCGTACGATGTGTTTGATCTCCTCGGGAACGATCTGCCCTTTCTCGGAGACATATTTGTTGATGGCTTCCGGCGCTCCTTTGCGGATTTCGTGGCCGTCCATATCCACGCCGGACATGCGAGTTTGCGCGGAAAATGGAATGAAGACAGGATTGTGCGGAGCGAGCTCGCGGCCGCGGAGCCCGTATTTTTCTTTCGCCAGCACTACGATGGAGCGGCCCTCAGGCGTTTCGTCCGCAAAAGACGCCAGTTGCGCCGCGCTGGCGAGCTCCGCATCCGTCACGCTGGGGCACGCATGAAACGAAGTTGCTTGCCGGTTGCCGAGCGTGATGGTGCCGGTCTTGTCGAGCAGAAGAACGTCGACATCGCCCGATGCTTCGACAGCACGCCCTGACATGGCGATGACGTTTCGCTGGATCAAGCGATCCATGCCCGCAATGCCGATTGCGGACAAGAGTCCGCCAATCGTCGTGGGAATAAGACAAACGAGAAGCGATACAAGGACGAAAATAGTTTGTGGCGCACCCGAATAAATCGCAAATGGCTGCAGCGTTACCACGGCCAGCAGGAAAATGATGGTCAGTCCAGCCAATAGAATGTTGAGCGCAATCTCATTCGGCGTTTTCTGCCGCGACGCGCCTTCCACAAGTTTGATCATGCGGTCGAGGAAAGTTTCGCCGGGGTTCGAGGTGATGCGGACGCGAATTTCATCAGAGAGAACGCGCGTGCCGCCAGTGACAGCCGAGCGATCTCCGCCGGATTCGCGAATCACCGGAGCCGACTCTCCGGTGATTGCCGATTCATCGACGGAGGCCACGCCGTCGACGACTTCTCCATCGCCGGGAATGAATTCTCCAGCGGCAACCAGCACCTGGTCGCCGGTGCGCAGTTTTGAGCTGGGCACTATCTCGCTACAACCGTCTGCCCGCAAGCGCCGCGCGTCTGTTTCCGCCCTGGCTTTGCGCAGAGTTTCTGCCTGAGCCTTGCCTCGCCCCTCCGCCATGGCTTCCGCAAAATTGGCGAACAGCACGGTAAACCATAGCCACAACGTAATCTGCAAGCCGAAGCCGAATTGTCCGCTGTGATGCATGGCATCGCGCACAAGCTGAATCGCAGTGAGAAGAGCTCCGACTTCCACGACGAACATGACGGGATTCTTGACCATCGTTCGCGGATTCAATTTTCGGAAAGAATCCACGATGGCGGTCTTCAGGATCTTTGTATCCGTTAGTGCCTTCGACTTTACTTGGGATGAGCGGTCCATGATTTCCTTAAGAGAGGGCTCCTCAAAACGCTTTGCCGGAATGCATCAGCAGATGCTCCAGGATCGGCCCCAGGCTTAGCGCCGGGAAAAAGGTAAGCGCGCCAACGATCAAGATGGTGCACACCAGCAGAATGCTGAAGAGAGGGCCGGTCACCGGAAAAGTACCCAAGGATGCGGGAGTCATCTTCTTTCGCGCGAGATTCCCAGCGATCGCCAAAATCGGAATCACTACAAAAAATCTTCCGAAAAGCATGGCGATGGCGGTGCTCGTGTTGTACCAGATGGTGTTCGCGTTCAAGCCGCCAAATGCGGACCCGTTGTTCCCAACGGAAGATGTGTAGGCGTAGAGAATTTGAGAGAGTCCGTGCGGGCCCGGATTGGAGATGCTCGAGGTGCCAAATTTCGCCACGACCGCAATCGCCGCAAACACAAGAATCGTAAGAGATGAGATGAGCACCGAAAGCATGGCCATCTTTACGTCGAAAGCCTCAATTTTTTTCCCCAAGTATTCCGGCGTTCTTCCCACCATCAAACCAGCGATAAATACGGCGAGAATGACGAAGACGAGGATTCCGTACAGCCCGGAGCCCACGCCGCCGAAAATAACTTCACCGAGCATGATGTTCACAAGCGGCACCATGCCGCCCAGTGGCGTGTAGGAGTCATGCATGCTATTCACTCCGCCGCAGCTTGCGTCCGTGGTGACCGTCGCAAACAAGGCTGAATTAGCAATGCCGAAGCGCACTTCTTTGCCTTCCATGTTTCCGCCGGAATGGAGCGCGCTTGCAGTTTGGTCCACGCCCACGAACTGTGGATTTCCGCTGGATTCCGCCCAGTAGGCCGCGGTCACGCCGACCAGAAAGAGCGCCGCCATGGCGCTCCACACGGCCCATCCGTGGCCTTGCGATTTCGTCATGCGCCCCAGGGTGTAGGTCAAGCCGGAAGGAATCGCAAAAATCAGGATCATCTCGAAAAAGTTTGTGAAAGGCGTCGGGTTTTCGTAGGGATGAGCGCTGTTCGCGTAGAAGAATCCGCCGCCGTTTGTGCCAAACATTTTGATCACTTCTTGAGAAGCCGCCGGACCAGCCGCAATCACTTGTTGCGTTACGGTCTGCGAAACCGGCTTGCCGTCCGGCCCAGGTGTTTGCACAACTTGCGGCTCGATGAGTTGAGCCGTGGCGTATGGCTTCAGGTTCTGCACCACGCCTTGCGACACGAGCACGAGCGACCCGACCAGACAAACTGGAAGGAGCACCCAAAGAAAACAACGCGTCAAATCCACCCAAAAATTGCCGATGGTTTTTGAATCATGCCGCGAGACTCCGCGAATCACCGCGATCGCTAGTGCAATGCCCACCGCCGCCGAAGCAAAGTTGTGATACGCCAAGCCTGCCATCTGCGTGAGATAGCTCATCGTCGTTTCCGGCGTGTAGGCTTGCCAGTTTGTGTTGGTGGTGAAGGAGACTGCCGTGTTCCAGGCGAGATCCGGCGCCACATTCGCGAGTCGCTGCGGATTCCACGGCAGCCAGTGCTGCAGTCTCTCAAAAAGATAAAGCAAGATTAGGGAAACGGCGCTGAAAAGCAGCATGGTCGTGCCGTATTCCGTCCAGCGCATTTCTTTTTTCTCATCCACTCCGCACAGGCGGTAGATCAGGCGCTCGACAGGACGCAAGACGGGATCTAGAAAAGTCTTCTCCCGCTCAAAAACGCGGCCCAGAAAAAGCCCCATTGGTTTCGTGATGAGAAACAGCACCAGCAGATACAGACCGATTTGAAACCAGCCATTCGCAGTCATGCTAGAAATTCTCCGGTTTGAGCAGCGCGTACATCAAATAGCCGAACAGCAAGAGGCTGATAAGTATGAGGACCACATTTTCAAGCATGGGAATCTCCGCCTTACCTCAGCCGTTCGCAGCCGCGCAGATAGCCGATCGCGACGAGGAAGAAGCCGATCGTCACTAAAGTGAAAACCAAATCCGTCACGCGACTCTCCTTTTCGGTCTCCGCGATGACCATTTTCGCAAAATGCGCTCGCCGCCCATCTTCACTGAGCCAACTAACTCGCGACGGCACATCTCGCTGCGGCCCATCGGCCGACGAGGTTCTCTCACGCAGAGTCCAAAACGCCTTCCTAGAATACCCGTGGAGCCTTAGTAAGTGGTGAATCGAACCTAAAGATTTTGTAAGGCCGAAGTTGCGTGCGCCGCCGCTCCTGACTGCACCTCAGTGCTTGTGGGTTTCCGGCCAGTAAGTGATTTGTTGCGAAGCTGAAAGGCGGTCAGATTGGCAGGCGTAACTTAGCTTCGCAGCCTCTCCCGTCGCGCCGGTTTTGCAGCGTCAGATTGCCGCCGTGCGCTTCCGCGATCTGGCGGCTGAGGACCAGGCCAATTCCCGAACCGCCTTGTTTCGTGGTGAAGAAGGGAACAAAGAGATTTGCGGTGTTAGAGATTCCTGGGCCTTCATCCAGCACCGACACTTCCAGATAAGTGCTGTACCTGGACCAAGTTACCTTTACTCCGCCTCCCGTTTCATGTGCCGCGTCAGCGGCGTTGTGAACCAGGTTGATCAAGAGCTGTTCGAGTTGGTCCGCGTCCGCCGAGATGACGAGTGGCGGTCCTTTCTCTAACTGAACTTTGGCGCGCGTTTCGAGCTTGGCGACCCGCGTGATCCATTCCGTGACATTGACCGGTGCAAGCGTGGGCTGCGGAAGCCGCGCGAGCTTGGCGTAAGCGGCCATGAATCGGCCCAGCGCTTCCGTACGAGACCGGATAATTGCCAACCCGTGGCGCATATCTTCCAAGATCGATGCCGCGGCGCCACCTTGCAACTCTGGCACATTCGCCGTTCCAGCCAGCCCGCTCTCCAGGCTCTGGGCCACGGATTGGATCGGTGCCAGCGAGTTGTTGAGTTCGTGGCCGAGAACGCGAATGAGCCGTTGCCAGGCTTGCCGCTCTTCGTCTCGCAAGGCGCGGCTCAGATCACTGAGCACAATCAGATCGTGCGGCAATCCTCCTTGGCGGAAGGAACCGCGACGCACGCCCCAACGGCCTGATCCACCGGGAAAGCTCAGCTCCATCGTGCGCACGGCCTCGCCTTCGAGGCACGCCTCCAGGCCAAGCTCGGCGGCGGTAAATCCAAGAAGTCTTTCGCTGGACCTTGCCATGAGACGCTCACCGGCGCGATTAACGAGCCGCAATTGCCTGTGGTTATCGAAGGTAAAGATGGCCACGTCGATTTCTTCCGCCACGGTACGCAATAGCCCGGTGGCTTCCATCGCTCCCAATCGTTGCGAACGAAGCGTCTCGCTCAAGGAGTTGACTTCCATCATGACTTCGCCGAGCGCGTCATCAGCGCTCGCATCGCGGGCGCGAAAGGAAAAATCCTCTTCGCGCATGGCGGAGAGGAGATTCGAAAGTGTTTGCAGAGAGAAGACCACGCGATGCCGCAGAGAAATCGCGAAGCCCAGCCACAAGCTCACGATTAGAAACGTCAGTGTCCAAGCGGTCCGCGACGAATAAGTCCCATTCCAGAGGAGAATCAGGGCGATGAACGATCCGGGCAATCCCGCCGCCAGCGCCAGAAGCTGGATGCGGCGTTCGTACGAGAGGCGTCTCATTCCAAGCCGTGTTTTTGCAGCCGGCGATACATCGCGCTGCGGCTGAGTCCCAACGCCTTGGCTGCCTGGCTGACGTTTCCGTCGTGGCGGGACAGCGTGCGCTGGATGAGGTGGCGCTCGACTTCATCGAGGCTCATTTCCTCGAGCCGCATCGTGCCGCTGGCGGCGCCTGCGCGCAGGCCGAGGTCAGCGGATCGGACCAGCTGGCCTTGCGCGAGCAGCACTCCGCGCTCGACGGCATGATCCAGCTCGCGCACGTTTCCCGGCCAGGGATGGTCGAGGAGAAGCTGCGTTGCTCCGGGATCGAAGCCCGAAATGCTTTTGCGATAGCGCTGCGCATAGCCACGGAGGAAATGATGCGCCAGCAAGGGGATGTCCTCGCGGCGTTCGCGCAGCGGCGGAAGATGGATTTCGATGGTGTTAAGGCGAAAAAGTAAGTCCTGGCGAAAACGTCCGGAGGCTGCCTCGGTATTTACGTCGGCGTTGGTGGCCGCCAAAACGCGCACGTTGACTCGCCGCGTCGAAGAGGAACCAACGCGTTCCATCTCTCCCGTTTCCAGCACCCGCAAAAGTTTGGCCTGAAGATTAAGCGGCACGTTGGCAATCTCGTCCAGAAAAAGTGTGCTCCCCTCGGCAAGCTCAAAACGCCCCACACGATCGCTGCGCGCGTCAGTGAAGGCGCCTTTCACGTGGCCGAAAAGTTCGCTTTCGAACAGGCCCTCGGAAAGGCCGCCCGCGTTGACTGTAACCATCGGCTTCCCGACACGCTGCGAAAGCGCATGCAACGTCTGCGCCACAACTTCTTTGCCGGTGCCGTGCTCACCGGTGATCAGCACGCTGGCGTCCGAAGGGCCTACGCGTGCGATCAGGTCAAGCACCGGTTGCATCGCGGCCGCCTCCGCGATGAGCGTCGGGCGCGATTCGGCGCGAAGCAGGCGATTCTCGGCCTCCAGCCGCGACGCTTGCCGCAACGCGTTGCGCAGATCGATCTGCGTGCGCAAGATGGTCAGCAACCGCGCATTGTCCCACGGCTTTTGAATGAAATCGCGGCCGCCTCGGCGCATGGCCTCCACGGCGACTTCCACGCTGCTCCACGCGGTCATCACGATCACTGGGAGCGTCGAGTCCGCCGCCTGGATGCGGCTCAGCAAATCTAGCCCCTCCTGCCCGGAAGTCGTGTCCCTAGCGTAGTTTAGATCCATGAGCACGGCGTCAAACTCGCGCGATTCGATGGCCGCAAGCGCCTCCGCCGGCGAGGCCGCGGACTGTGTCTCATAGTTCTCCCGCTTGAGTAAGAGGCGCAACGCGTCGCGAATATCCGCCTGATCGTCGGCCACAAGGACGCGATAGGGATGAATCGTAGGGTTTTTCATTCGTCTCGGAAAATAGTCTCAACTCAAGTAGAGCTTGTATTCAACCAAACGGTTAAATAGGCACTCGCTAGAAATCTCTGCACACTCCCATTTAGATTCAATGATATCAATGGCTTAACTTGTGCAAATCGTTCTGGCCGCTGCCGAATTCCGAGTCCGATAAAAACGGGAAGCAGACTCTGGCCACCTCTCAGCCGACGCGGGCGGCATTGCTGGTTTCGCTGACCACCCACCCGTCTTTGAGCTGTATGACCCGGTGGCTGTAGGCGGCGTTCCGCTCCGAGTGCGTCACCTGAATGATGCTCGTGCCGGCTTCGTTGAGCCTGCGGAAAAGCTCCATGATTTCTTCGCCTTGCGCGGAATGCAGGTTGCCGGTGGGCTCGTCGGCCAGAATCAGCTTGGGGCTTTGAATCACCGCTCGCGCGACTCCCACGAGCTGTTGCTGACCGCCGGAGAGCTGATTTGGGAAGAGATCCTTTTTGCCGACGATGTTGAAGCGGTCAAGAATGTCGCAAACGAGGCTGACGCGCTCTTTGTGGGGGACATTTTTGTAGGAGAGAGGGATTTCCAGGTTCTCGAAGACCGTCAAGTTGTCGATAAGGTGATAGCTTTGAAAAACGAAGCCGATGTTGGCTTTGTGAAGCTCGTTGCGCTTTTTTACGTTGAGACGGTGGACCGGCTCGCCGTTGAAGTAATATTCGCCCGTCCAGGAGCCATCGAGCATCCCGATGATGCTCAGGAGGGTGGACTTTCCGGCTCCCGAGGGGCCCATAAAGGTGACAAACTCGCCCGGCTGAATTTCCAACGACACGCGGCGCAAAACATAAAACTTGCTGCCGCCCGCCTCGTAAACCTTCTCCATGTTTCGTAGCTGAATCAGAGGTTCCACGCTCGCTCCTTGGCCGTTACTAAGATAACGCCCGAATGCGTATTCCGTTTCGAGACTATCACACTTGATTCCGCACCGCTGCGTGGCCCGGGCGCGGCAAGCCCCGCCCCCACAAGCCTTTACCCGGACGGACGGGCTTCACTCGTAGCGTAGGGCGGTGAGGGGATCCATGCGCACGGCGCGCCGCGCGGGGAGGTAGCAGGCGAGTGTCGCAACTCCGGCCAGAAGCAGCGGTAGCCCCACAAAGGCAAATGGATCGGCGGCTTGGACGCCAAAAAGGAGGCTCGAAAGGGTATAAGCAAGCCCCAGAGCCAGCGGCAGCCCGATAGCCATGCCGACGATGGTCAGGAACATCCCGTTTCGCAGGATCAGTTTCTGAACGTCTTTTGAGGTTGCGCCCATGGCCATGCGCACGCCGATTTCATGCGTGCGCTCACCGACGGAGTAGGACATCACTCCGTAAATGCCGACCGAGGCGAGAACCAAGGCGATCACTCCGAGGATAGCCATCATCGCGGCGACATAGGCAATTCCCACAATCGAATTCGTGATGACGCGGTCAAACGGCAGCACATCGAAGAGCGGCAGATTTGGATCGACTGCTGCAACCGCGCTTCGAACGGCTGGAATGAATGTCACCGGATCGCCTTCGGTCCGCAAGACAAAGGAATTGTAGAACGGCGGTGACTGGCGGTAACTGCGGTAGATTGTCGGCCATTCTCTCTTGTCAAACCAGGTGTAGTGGACATCATCCACAATTCCTACAATCGTCATCCAGGGATTGTCCGCATCGGCTTTGCCAACTTTGAGTTTCCTTCCCAGCGCGTTTTCTCCGGGGAAGTAGCGCTTCGCCACGTTCTGGCTGATGACCGCTACAGGTTGAGTCGTATCGCCGTCCGAATCAGTCAATTCACGGCCATCTCTCAGACCAATATTCATCAAGCGAAAATAATTCGGGCTGATCGTTTCGACAATCGTAACGGTGGTCTCACCACGCTCTTCCGGCGCGCGGCCATCAATGGTGAAGGGCTGCAGGTCCGTGCCGCCCCCATTGGCATAGGGCACATAGGTTGCGAGCGCGGCGGACTGAACATGGGGAATCGCGGCAAGCCGCTGCAGCACCTGTTCGTGAAACGCCGCGCGACCTGGCTTTTGCTTGTACTGCTCTTGGGGAAGATCGAGGCTGACGGTCAGAACGGATGCCGGACGAAAATTCTCATGCACGACGATCAGCGCACGAAAGCCCTTGACGAGCAGTCCCGCGCCAACCAGAAGTATGAGAGCGAGCGCGATCTCGGCAATGACAAGAACGCTCCGCAAACGATGCCGCGACGGACCTGTGCTTGCTCCCCTGCCGCTTTCTTTAAGAGTCTCGCTAATGTTGGTTTGTGAATGGAGCCAGGAGGGAGCAATCCCCGAGACAATGCCGCTGGCGATAGCGATGGCTAGTGTGAACAAAAATGCGTTGGCATCCAGGCTTATCGTATTCCAGCCGGCGATGAATCTCCCAACTTCGGGAGGCATATGATTCACAATCAAAAAGACCCACCACATCGCGAATATTAGGCCCAGGGCCGCGCCTGCCAGCGAAAGCAGTACGCTCTCGGTCAGCAATTGGCGGATGATGCGGCTCCGGCTCGCTCCCATTGCGGTCCGCACGGCAAGTTCCTTGTGGCGGCCAGTGACCCGTGCAAACTGCACGTTGGCTACGTCCGCGCACGCAATGAGCAAAACAAATCCCACTGCGCCTAACAACAAGAAGGTGTACTGCCGCGTGAGATTATCAGTAGCAAAATTAGGAATCGTTAGCACGCGAAGCTTCCAGCCCTTGTAAGCATCGGGATAGGTTTGAGCCTGCTGCGCGGTGATGGTACGCATCTCCGCGGCAGCCTGTTCAACGGAAACTTGCTGCTTCAAATGCGCAAGAACCCATACGTAGCGGGCATCGCGAATCGTTCGTTGCTCGGCGTTGAAAGTAAGCGGCACCCACGCTTCCGCCGGCTTCGGAAAGTCAAAGGCCTTGCGCATTACTCCGACAACCTCGAAGGGCTTGCCGTCGACTTTGAGTTTCTTGCCGAGAATATGCGGATCGGAAGCGTATCGCCGTTCCCACAGACCGTAGCTGAGAACGATGACCTGATCTTTTCCAACTTGTTCTTCTTCGGGCAGAAACGTGCGGCCCATCTGGGGATGCACGCCGAGCAAATCGAAGAAATTCGCGCTGACCGCGAACCCTTGCGCCTTTTCAGCCTCTCGATCGCCGGTTAAGTTGATGGAGTTCCAAACGTACGCTCCCATTTCATCAAAAGAGCGCGCTTGCCCCTTCCAATCAAGATAGGTGGCCGGCGCGACGGAATTTCTGTCAATGCTCTGGGACGGGCGCGAGTCCACAAGCGCCACAATGCGGTCAGAGTTTTCGAAGGGAACTGGGTGGAGTAAAAAAGCTTCTGCCACGCTGAACATCGCCGTGTTCGCGCCGATGCCCAGCGCCAGCGCCAAGATGCAAACCAATGTGGCAAGCCGATGCTTGACGAGCATCCGCACACCGTAGCGGATGTCCTGCCCAATCGTTCCCATGGAGCGCCCTCTTTCACCGGACGCCCTTAAGCGGTTACTCCGGCTTCCTTGGTTTCTTCAACGATGCGGCCGTCAAAAAGATGAATGGTGCGCTCGGCGAAGTTCGCATAGCGCTGGTCGTGGGTGACCATGCAAACGGTGGCGCCGTTGCGGTGCAAATCGCGGAGCAATTCCATGACGGCTTCGCCATTTTTCGAGTCCAAGTTTCCGGTCGGCTCGTCAGCCATAAGGATGAGGGGATCGCCGACCAGTGCGCGAGCCACAGCCACACGCTGTTGCTGACCGCCGGAGAGTTGCGAAGGATAGTGACGGAGGCGGTGGGCCATGCCGACGCGCTCGAGCGCGTTTTGCACCTTTTGCTTGCGCTCCGCGGAGCTCGTGCCGCGGTAGGTCAACGGAAGCTCGACGTTCTCGTAGACTGTGAGGTCGCCGATCAGGTTGAACGCCTGGAAGATGAAACCGATCTCGCGATTGCGGATGCGGGTGCGCTCGCTGATCGTGAGCTTCCCGACAGGCTGACCATTCAGCATGTAGCTTCCATCTGTCGGCGAATCGAGCAGCCCGAGAATCGAGAGCAGCGTCGATTTACCGCAGCCGGAAGGCCCGGCGATGGAAATATACGTGCCTTTCTTGATTTCCAGGTGGATTTCAGAAAGCGCGTGCGTCTCCACTTCGTCCGTGTAGAAGACTTTCTTTACGCCTTCCATTTTGATGAGAGTAGCTGTGTCTGACATTTCGTCTCCTTAAGCGATATTTGTCTTGAAGCTTCACTTGCAAAACTCTTTGCCATGCTCCCCGACTGCTGTTCTACCTGCCTAAAATCTGTCCGGTCATTGATAACGTAGCGCCACCAGTGGATCGACATGTGTGGCACGCCTCGCTGGGATGAAGCATGCCGCAAGCGCGATAAGCCCGATCAATGCCAAGCCGAGGGCATAGACCGCGGGATCACCCGCGTGCACGCCATACAGCAGCGATTCGCTAAACCTCGCCAGCCCGTACGCCAGCGGCAGGCCCACTCCAACTCCAAGCAGGACCATGGACCCGACTTCCTTCATGATCAGCAATCGCACCTGCCCGGCCATTGCGCCCAGGGCCATTCGAATGCCGATCTCGCGCGTGCGCTGGACAACTACATAGGCGAGAACGCCGTAAATTCCCAACGCCGCCAGCAAAGCCGCCAACCCTGCGAAGGCCGCGGAAAGCACGGCGATCATTCGCGCTGAAAACAAATCGTCTTCAACGACGCGTTGCATGGTCTTAAGGTCGAACATGGGCAGGTTCGCGTCCATCTGCCGCACCACGCCTTGCAGACTCGAAGCCAGCAAAAGGGGATCGCGCTCCGAACGCAAGTAAAAAGTCATTTCCCTAAGCTTCGGTCTCTGCGGGTAGGGAATATACGCATACGGTTGCGGGGGGCTGCTGACATGCTCCTGCTTTACATCTTTGACCACGCCCACAATCAGAATGTCGGGCACGGTTTTGTTTCCGCCTCCGAACGCAAAGTGCAGACCAACCGCGTTTCTGCCGGGGAAAAATCTCTTGGCCATAGCCTCGCTGACCACAGCTACTTTTGGCGCCGTTGTTCCATCCGCTTCCGTCAGTTCGCGGCCGGCGAGGAGCGGAACGCCGAGTGTCGAGAAGTAGCTCGGGCTGATGCTTATGTGATCTACGTCTTGCAGCTCTTCGGGAAGCTGCGCCTGCATTCCGCCTTCGGCGGTGATATTGCTGCCTTCATCGTCGCCGGTCAGGGTGGGAACGTCGCCTGAACCAACGGAACGCACACCCGGTATAGCGGCCAGCCGCGCACGCAACTGATCAAAGAGCGCTATCGAGCGCGGCGTGTCATACCCGTTCAGCGCCGGCTGAATCGAGAAGGTGATTACGTTGTCTGTCCGCAGCCCCAGATCCTGATTTCGCAAATTCCATAGCGAACGCACGAAGAGCCCGGCGCCGGCGAGTAACAGCAACGTGAAGGCAACTTGGCCAGCAACCAAAACCTTGCGGAAGCCCACATGCGACACGCTGGCGGAGGAAGTCGAGCCCTGGTCTTTAATAACATCGGAAACTCCCATGCGCGTGACGCGCCAAGCGGGAATCAAGCCGAAGAAAATCCCTGAGAGCAGCGTCGCTGCGATCGCAAATCCCAGAACATTTGGATCGAGCTTTTCCGTCAGTCCGTGAATTCCCGCATTCTCAACCACGATGGGCGTCAGAATTCGCATTAGCCACGTTCCGAGCAGGATACCCATCGCGCCACCGCAAAATGCGCACAGCAAGCTTTCGATGAACAACTGACGAATCATTCTCCCTCGGCTCGCGCCCATAGCCGTCCTGATCGCGAACTCCCGCTGCCGCCCGGCGCCTCGCGCCAGCAGTAAATTTGCCACATTCGTACAGGCGATGAGCAACACCAAGCCTACCATCACGAATAAGGCGACGATCGGACCTCCCGAATCTCTCTGAACAACAGTCCGCCCGTGAGCACCCGAAGAAAGGAGAATCTTTTTGTCGAGAAACTGTTGGCGCTTTTTTTCGTTCCACGCACTCTTGATCTGCGGTAGTTGCTCTTCCAGCAGCGGCTTGTACGCCGCATTGATCCCTGCCGCGGACTGCTTCTCGGAGACGCCGGGCTTGCGCCGAGCGAGCAGGGTCATCCAATAATCGTTCCATTGGTCGATGGTCTCACCGTATTCCGTCATCAACGGCGTCATCATCATGGGCACGTACAGGTCGGGAGTTTTGCCCACCTGCACGCCCGAAAAGCCCGCCTGCGAAACGCCCACGACGGTCATCTCGACGTTGTTGATCAGAAGAACCTTGTTGAGGATGCTTGGATCGCTGCCAAAGTGCCGCGCCCAGTAGGAATAGCTCAACACCACGAACGGTTCTGCGCCCGGAACCCGGTCATCATCCTGTGCGAATAAGCGCCCAATCGCGGGCTGCACTCCGAGCACCTCAAAATAGTTGCCGGAAACCACCTCTCCCGACGCTCGATCCGTCTGGCCGTGACTTGCGACGCTCGCGGAAAAGCCATAGCGCGCCACTATTCCGGAGAAAACGGAATTCGTGTCGCGCAATCCCTTGTACATGGGGTAAGAAAAAGACTCGGCTGGGTCGCCGTCGGTGGAGACATGACCGGTCTGCGGCCCGGGGGATCGCAGAATCACAAGCTCGTTCGGATTCTTGACTGGCAGACGCTGCAACAATATCTGGTTCATCAGGGAAAAGATCGCCGTATTGGCTCCGATGCCCAACGCCAATGTGATTACAGCAATGGCCGTAAATCCCGGGCTCTTGGCCAGCATCCGCAGGCCGAAGGTAATGTCTTTCCAGAGGTTCTGCATTACGCGCTCACCCTGACGCCTGCCATAGTCCGGAAACGAGTCTCGGACCCTTCAAAAGACGGCCCGTTTGCCCTTGAAGCCCAGTACCGGTACTGGGACGACGCTCGTGAACGCAGCCCCTTCCCGAACGCCCATGGAACATGAGATTTGGCAACCCGCAACACTCCACGTATTTGACGTACAAAGCCGCTATATGTCTGGCGCACTCGACTCAATCCTTTGTACCAGAGAATACGCAACGCCTCGCCCAATGGTTCCCCCAATCATCCCCAATTTCAGAACTATTCATACCTCAGCGCCACCATCGGATCGACGCGCGCCGCTCGCCGCGCCGGGATGTAGCACGCCGCCAGCCCGACGACCGTCAGCAGCGCGCACACGCCGAAAAATGTAATCGGATCGCTCGGTTGGACTCCGTAAAGAAGACTGCCCAACGAACGCGTCACGCCCATCGCAGCAACAATTCCGAAAACTATTCCGAGAGCAACCAGCACCAGTCCTTGTCTTCCCACCAGCCGCAGGACGTCCCGGTTTTGCGCGCCAAGCGCTGCGCGGATTCCTATCTCGCGCGTGCGTCGCGCCACCTCATAAGACAACAAGCCGTACAGCCCGATGCACGCAAGCACAAGGGCCAGCAGTCCAAACAGGGTCGCCAGGCGCGCCAGCAGCCGCTCGTTGAACAGCAGGCGTTCGATCCGTTCCGTTTGTGTTCTAACGTCGAACAGCGGCAAGTTGCTGTCCAGATCGCTCACGACTTTGCGCACGCCAGGGAGCAGGGTCTGAGGATTTATCGCAGTCTTCAATGCAAAATGCGCATCGCCTTCCTTGAGAGGAATGAACGCAGTCGGTGCGATCTCATCGCGCAAGCCGGCGTACTTTGTGTCTCCCACTACTCCAACGATTTCGTACTGCGCACTCTTAGGGTCCTCGCCGCCAAAATGCAAACCCAGTGGCGCGCGATTATCAAGGAATTTCTTAACAAACGCCCGGTTCACAACCGCAATATCTCGCTTCGACTGTGAATCCTCGTGAGTCAACGTCCGCCCGGTCATCACCGGAATTCTCATCGTCGAGAAAAATTCCGGCCCAACGGCCAGCATTTGCGTTTCGACCGTGGACTTATCAATTCGCCTTTCGATCTTCACGTCCTCCGTCCACAAGCCCCCATCGAGCAGCGTATCCGACGAATAACTTACGGAAATGACTCCGGGCAGACCGCTGAGCCTGCTCTGCAGTTCGCGATAGAGCGGTTCAACTTGCTCGCTTTTGTAATAGCCAGTGAGAGTTGGATTGACTCCAAACTGCAGCACGTTCTGCGTGTCAAATCCCGGATCAATCGCTTTCAGATTCGCTAGCGAACGGACAACCAGTCCCGCGCCGGCTAGGACAATTAAGGAAAGCGCCACCTGCGCAACGACAAGCCCGCTGCCCAGTCCGAATCGCCGCTTCCCACCAAAGCTTGTTCCCGACATGCTTCCGGCATTTTCTTTGAGAGTCGGGGCCACGTTGACGCGCGCCCCTCGAAACGCGGGAGCAAGTCCAAACAGGATACCGGTAAGCGCCGCCACGCCGACCGTTAACGCAAGCACACGGACGTCCGGGTCCGCATTGATTTGAAAATTCGAATAGCGATTCGCAGAGGCAAATGCCGCCAAAGCGCTTGCTCCCCAGTACGCCAGCAACACGCCGAGTGCGGCCCCGGCGAATGAGAGCAGAACGCTCTCGGTCAAAAGCTGACGGATTACGCGCCCCCGGCCCGCTCCCAGCGCCAGCCGCACGGCGATCTCTTTTTCTCTTGCCGCGGCGCGCGAGAGCAGGAGTCCCGCGACGTTCGCGCACGAAATCAGCAGCACAATCCCAACCGCCACCATCAAAATAAATAGTGGCTGCTCGAGCTCGCTGCGAATCCCAGACAATGCTTTCTGGGCCGGCGTCAGCGTGACTTCCGGGCTGTCTTCCGCCTTAAGCTGCTTTTCCTGGATAATTTCATTGCGAAACAGCGAGCTCACATTCGACTGCGCGTGCTCTTGGGAGATTCCAGGCTTCAGCCGCCCTACGATCGTCAGCCACCAGTTTCTTTCGTCTTGCGTCCCGCGTCCCCAACGAAGGCGCAAGGGGACAAGCTGCGAAAGCGGCAGCCACATATCTTGTGTGTGCCCTGGCGTCAGCCGCGTGAAGCCCGCGTCCGCCACGCCAACGATCGTGAACGGCACGCCGTTGAGTTTGATGGACTTTCCGAGCGCACTTTGGGCTCCACCGAAAGCGCCTTGCCAGTACGCGTAACTGAGGACCGCCACGGCTTCCGCGCCGGGCCGTTCATCGCTCGGTTCAATCGTTCGTCCCGAAGCTGCCTGAACTCCGAGTGTCTGGAAGTAGTCGCCCGAGACAATTTCTGCGCGCGTTATGCTCGCCGTTCCGTTTCCAGTCAGGTCCAGTTGTGCAGGTCCTGCGAATGCCCCAACGTTAGAAAAGGTTTCGGCATGTTCGCGGATTGCCTTGAACATCGGATAAGAGAAGGAGCAGCTGCCGGAAACCTTGTCGGTCCACTTCGTCCACTGGCAATCGCCATAGCTGCTCGAGCCCGCGTTTTGAGGATGCGCGTGCGCTGACCAGCGCAGCACGACTAATTGTTGAGGATTTCGAACCGGGATGGACTGCAGCATCACGGCGTTCACGAGACTGAATATCGCGGTATTTGCGCCGATGCCGAGGGCCAGCGTGGCAACGGCTACTGCGGTGAAGCCGGGATTCTTCGCCAGCATTCGCAACCCATAGCGAATGTCTTGCCAGAGAGTCTGCACTGGGCCTCCGCAAGAAAGCCACCACAACCATCTACGGAATGAGAGAAATCAAACTCCGATCTCGTTTGCGTGCCGCCCACGCGTGCCGCCCACCAACGGCAAGGGAGCCGCTTTACTTCAGCCGGATGCGGTCGAAAGCGTCCCAGGCCGACATGTCGGACAAAATCACTTTGTCTCCCACTTTCAATCCGTCGATGATTTCGATCGTGTTGACGGAACTCCGCCCCAGCTTCACCTGCACCCTCACGGCCTCCGAGCTATCTTCTGTCAGCTTAAACAGTCCGACCGTGCTGTCGGACTGTCCGTGCACCGGCCTGCCGACATACAAAACATCCTTCAGATTTTCGAGAGTGATCGTGCCGTCCACGCTCAAATCCGGCCTCGCGCCCGGCGGTAGAGGATCATCTATCGTCACGTCAACGGTCACCGTACCATTTATCACCGAAGGGTCGACTCGCGAAACGTGTCCGTTCACGATTCCATTGCGCGTGTCGATCGAAGCCTTTTGTCCCGGCACCACATCTTTCGCCTGTGTCTCAGCAATCTTCACTTCTGCTCTGAGCTTCTTGGGATCCGCCACTCGCGCGAGGTTCATTCCCGGTGTCACGTGCTGCCCCACATCCACCGGCAGAAGCTGCAGCACTCCGTCGATTCCCGCGCGGACATGGAGCGCATCCATTTGGCTCTGCTTCAGCCCGTAGAGCGCCTTCATTTGTTCGACTTTTGCCTGTTGCGCCGCAAGTTTTGCGTTCGCCGAATCCGTCGCAATTCTCGTTCGCTCACCCTCGAGTTCCAGGCGAATTTTAAGCTGCTCCACCGTCACTCTCGACTTCTGCTCGATCAGCACCGAGGTGAGTCCTTCCTTCACCAGCTTCTCATCGGTATCGTGCTGAATTTTCGCCTGCTCGTAGTCGCTTCGGACGGAAGCTTCCGTAGCCTTCTGGCTCATCAAATCGCTGTTGACCTGAACTCTCAGGTTCTGGTAGTCCGCTTCCGCTCCCTTGAGCTGGTACTCCGCGTCGACCGCATCCTTCTGCACCGTCGGGTCGCTCAATTCCATGATGATGGAGTTCGGCTTAACAATGGCCGGCGGCCGCAAAACCCATTTATCCACGTGTGCATCTGTCTGCGCCGCGACCCATCGAATGTCCTCGGGAACGAGCGTCCCGAGCCCGCGCACCTCGCGCAGCATCGGTCCGCGCTTCACGGTGTCAGACCAAACCGTTCCTGCGTCAACCGACGGCGCAGCGGGCTTCAGCTTAGATAGTGCGTAGGTCACGCCGACCAGCAGAATCAGTGCGATGGTGCCGTAGGCGATCCGGCGGATTTTCTTGGCTCTTGCGTTGGATGGTCTTTGGATGTCCATAGTAGTTATCGCCTTTCTTAGGCGCAAATCCCTTGCCCAACAGAATTCGCCTAAAGCCTCGCTTTGTCAATGGTTTGCGGAGGTTCGCCGTGGCCGTAATCCGGCTTGCTTGGCCGAATATGGGAATCCCCGTCCCATACCCGGACACTTCCGGCCACCCGGGCCTATGCAGCCGCCTCCCGTGAAGCCACACATAAGAATACGTCCAATTTGCCGCATTGTTCGATTTCGCCGGTGCCCCCCAGCTTTCAAATTCTTAGCTGGTACAGACCTCTGACTAGCCCGTCAGACACCATAAGTTTGCTCCCGTTTCTTGCCATCTCCCCGGGTTTTTTCTTAATTCTGCGTTCTCTTCTTTTCACCGCACAATCTCGCTAGTCCCTTTTTCCTTGACAGACTATTACTTCTGGTATATAGTAGTTCCTGGATATTTCTGCGGATTGCGTGTAGCGCCGGCACTCTTGTCGGCGTTTTTGCATTCTGGGCCCTGATATTCCCCAACATTATTGTTTGCAGCGATTGGGAAGGTCACTGCTTTTTGGATCGATTTACAGCGATTCTAAGTCATTTAGAATCAACACCTACAGAAAAACCGGGGGGGGTAGGAGGTGCCCATCTGAAGCTTGCTCCGTACTCCGGTCGCGGAAGTTAGGTGAACGGCGCCTAAGCGAGAGATGCTCACCGCTCCCCTATCAAATATCGGCAACTTTGGGGTCCAACTCTCGCTGAATGCACTAATCCCACCGGGACGTCACACCGTCCGCCTACGCGGAATGTCTCCGTCCGGCCGTCGATTGTCACAGTCATTTCGCCGCTCAAAATGATGTGCGCGGTCTCGGTCTCGTGAGTGTGTTCGGGATAAGACGTGTTCGGCCCATCTTGCCAAATGTAGGTGTGGCCAAATCCTTCGCGCTTCAATTCTTTCGCCAGCTCGGCCTCGTCCATTCTCGCATTCTACATTGCTCTGGCCTGCGTCGCCCGCGGCAACACTTATCTTTATGTGCCCTGCTTTTTTACTTCGATACTTTTTCTCCCCCAAACACGGTTACGCCCCTTCCGCATTGATGGGGGCAGATGCGGAAAGGGCGTGCCGTCTTCAGGAGAGAAGCTCGTTGTGTTGTTGTGTTCGCACCAGCTCTAGCGGAAACCGCTGGAGCTAGGTTTGGTTCCTTAGTCGATGGGCCGTGTCGCCAGCGGCGCCCGGCCTCCTGGACCGCCCGGTCCTCGCCCGCCGCCGGCCTGCACCGAGTAATCGGCCGGCACGGTAAACAAGGAGGCCGCTGGCTCAGTCCTCTGAAGGCTAGTGACTGTGTACGTCGTGGTTCCAAATCGTGGATCGGTACGCGAGCTCTTCAAAACAATCTGGAGATCCGCCGAATACCAGCGCTCGGAAACCACCTGCAGTGCTTTTTCATTTCCAATCTGCCCGGCCGGAATGGTGTGCGTGGTCCGTGTTCCTTCTGCAACCAGGCCGTTAATCGTTTGCGTTCCGAGCGACTCTTGCTTCAACAATCCAGCGGCCTCTTCCTGCTGCATGCGCTGCTGCATTTTCCCCGTAAACCCCGGAGCCGATTCTGCATTCGCAGCGCTTCCGCCGTGCGTGTGCAACGCGGATTTGCGCGCCACCTTTTGTTGATCGTCCAGCATGATGTGCACGCCGGCGACAGGGTCGGAAATCATCACCATCTTTTTCGGAGTTCCGGACGCTGTCAGCGGCCCAAATCCTGTAAACGTGGCCTCATGCCGTGATCTTCCCTGGCTGTCGCGATACATCGTCACTTGCGACGTCCGATGGAGCACCGATCCATCCTGCAACGTCGACGTCGTTTCCGACGTAGCCGTGGCAGAAAAGGGCGCGCCCGTGACGACTTTTCCTCCATGCATTCCTTCAAAGCCCATCAACTCCATCGGGGCTCCAAAGCCCGGGGGACCATCCGGGCCGTGTCTCTGGGCTTGCACCGCCACCGCGCTCAACGCCAGCGCTCCGCTCAATACCAAACACATTTTTGTACTGGGATTCATGCTTCCTTCTCCTCTTCTCTCCCAAACCGCGTCGCGTTATGCGCCGCGGCAATCTCGTTTCAGTTTTCTTCCTGCGCCAGCCGCACGGCCTGCGGCAGCCCGTCGTTTCCGACCAGCAGATCCACCTGGATCCACTCGCTTGCGCGCTGTTCATTTACAGGCAAGCCCAGCGCTCCCAGCGACCCACGCTGCATGCGCACATGAAAGACCGCCGCCTCTTCCGTATCCTCCAGAGTCGTTCCCGGCAGCGGCGTGAAGTCTCCTGAATCATCTCCACTCGAGAGCCCAGCGGAGAAGTTGCCCGGCGTCTGGCTCTGCCAGTTGTCAGCCACCAGCGCGGTTTGCTCCGCGGTTTTCTGTTTTGCGGTTTCGCGAAGCCGCGCCAGGTGCCAGTTCCACGAACTTATCGCAGCCAGAAGAATCGCCGCCGCAGCCAAAGTCCATGCCGCCACGACCGAGGCGCGACGAACAACCATTGTGCGGTGGCGCGTACGAAACTCCTGCCGCAGCCTCATTTCCACGCGGGCAGGCGCGCACGCCTCCAGAGTCTCCTCGCCGAGCGCGCGCAACTCTTCTCTCGCTGCCTCCCAAGACTCCTGCAACGCCGCGCAGCGCGGGCAGTGGCTCAGATGCGCAACCGCCGCCGCTCTTTCGAGCGAATCCGCGGCGCCATCACGGTCCAGGTCCAGTACAATCGCTTCCACTTGCTCGCAGTTCATGACATTTTTTCCAAGCGATTCCACGATTCGTTTACCTCGCTACTCTCATGCGCCGAGGCACGCCGCGCAGCATCTCCAGCTTCGCCAGCAACAGAGCGCGTCCACGGTGCAGCCGCGAACGTATCGTCCCAATGGGGCAGCCGGTCATCTGCGCTGCTTCCTCATAACTCATCTCTTCCAATTCGCACATCACGACGGCCTCGCGAAATTCCGCAGGCAAATCCAGCACGGCCGCTCTTACGTGGTGCATGCGCTCACGTTTTTCCATCCACATCGCCGGTGTAAAGCTGTCCTTCAACACAATTCCGGCGCCGGTGCCGTCCTCGTTTTTTTCTTCCAGCGGAACCTCTCGAGGGATCCGCTCGAGATGTTTCATTACGCGGTTGCGCGCAATTCCAAAGAGCAGCGCGCCCACCGATCCTCGCTCCGGGTCATACTTTTTTGGCGCGCGGATCAGCGTCATGAACACATCCTGTACAATCTCTTCCGCGCCCCAGGCGCTTCCCGTCATTCGCAGAGCGAACCGGTACAACGCACCCTGATGCCGCCGGTAGAGAAGTGCAAAGGCCTCCTCGTCCCCCTTCGCGGCACGCCGCAACAGCAGATCGTCTCTGTCTTGCGCTGCGATCCTCGTCTCCCCTGCTGCGGCTTGTCGGCCAGTTCGAGGTGCGTCTTCTGCCTTCTCCCGTATTTCCCGGCCTGGTGGCAAAAAGTTCCCAGAGCGGCCTTGGGGTCCTTGCGGCTCGTGGCGATTGCCCGGGCTTTGTCCTGCTGGAGGATTCGGTCTCATGGTGGATTGGACGTTTGCGGCGACGGCCGCGTGTCGGCAAAGCGTAGCCCCAAAGGGAGCCTGGCTCAATCGGAAAAGAGCCGGGCAAACTTTGTTCCCGGTGCGAAGAGTTCGGAATTGAGAGGTTGGTTCGAGAGAATCAGGAGTGCTTTGGAGGCCTGAACATGCGGGCAGCGATGCGCGCTACCATGCGCCGGGAGACTAGTCTCTGGCCGAGCACACCCAGATAATTTCCCAGCCCGGAAATGACGTAACTCTTGCCGGCGGCGAGCGCGCGCAATCCGGTTCGCGCCACTTTATCCGCCGTCTCGCGATTCGCTCGCGTCGCGGCGATGTGTGTTTGCCCAGCGACTTCCGCGAATTCCGACTCCGTCGATCCGGGACAGAGCGCACAGACGCGCACGCCGTGAGGCTTCATCTCTTCGGCTAATCCTTCGGCGAAAAGTAGGTCGAAGGCTTTTGTGGCGGCGTAGGTCGAAATGTAAGGCACACTTTGAAACGACGCTGTCGACGCAACAATCAGCACATCGCCGTGGCGCCGCGCCACCATTTCCGGAAGATAGAGCCGCGTCAAATGGACTACCGCGGCGCAATTCACCTGCACCATGTCCGTGAGCCTGCGTGTTTCGACTGTCGGGAGTTCACCATAGACGCCAAAACCGGCGTTATTAATCAACAGCTCGATTTCAATTCCTAGGTCTTTTGTGAATTGAAATATTTTTTCCGGAGCGTCCGGTTGCGTCAGGTCGGCCACAAATATTTTGGTTTGGATTTTGTGGGCTGCGGCGAGTTTCTGGGCAAGTTCCTCCAATCGCTCACGGCGCCGCGCGGTCAGCACTAGATTTGTCCCGCCGCGAGCCAATTCTTCGGCGAGCGCTGCGCCAATACCCGCGCTCGCGCCTGTCACTAGCGCCCATTTCCCGGACCACGGTGTCATCGCATGCCTCGTGTGAAGAGACGTTCAGCGTACCACGGAGTTGCGGATGAATTATTCTCGCTGGAAGATTCTGGCCAGACTATCTGGAGCAATCTTTATCGAGCGGCGCGCGCGGACTGCGGCAATCCTGCATCTTCCGCGGCCACGCGGCCAATCACGGACCAATCCTTGTCCTGATTTCCGCGCGCCATCGCGGTGATGAAGCGGTCGCGCACCACGCTGGCGATGGGCATCGGCACGTTCGCGGCTTCCGCGGCCTGAAGCACGAGGCGTACATCTTTCAATCCGAGCGGCAACGCGAAGCCTGCCGGTTCATGCTTTCCTTGCACGATTAAATCGCCGTAGGTCTTGTAGACCGGGGCGTTAAACAGGGTGGCGGTCAAGAATTCCATGAGCGCGCCGGCATCCACGCCAGACTTTCGCGCAAACGCGAGAGCTTCGGAGAGCGATTCGAGCACCGAAGCGATCAAAAAATTGCCCGAGAGCTTTACAACATTAGCCATGGATGGACGCTCGCCAACCACAAACAATTTCGCCCCCATGGCTTCCAACAGCGGCTTGCATTTTTGAACGAGCGTTTCCGCGCCGCCAACCACCACGGCAAGCCGCCCCGCTTCCGCCGCGTCGGGTCGTCCGAAAACTGGCGCTGCCAAAAAGCCTTGCCCGGCTCTGGCGTGCTCCGAAGAAAGCCTATCGCTCAGGGATACGCTGATGGTGCTGAGCGAGATGTGCACGGCGCCGCGCGGCAACGACGCCAAAATTCCACCTTCGCCGAAAACCAAGCCTTCGAGCGCGGCATCGTCCGCGACCATCGTCAACACGATTCCGCTGCGGCAGGCCTCGGATACCGTGGCGGCAACAATTGCGCCATCCGCGCGCAACGCTTCAGCCCGCGATGGCGTCCGGTTGTACACAGCGACGCGGTGTCCGGCGCGCAACAAACTCTTCGCGATTCCTGTTCCCATTTTGCCAAGGCCAATCAACGCTGCTTCCATGACGGACGCCTCCACACTTTAGAATTCAAACGACAGACTTCAAACGACAGGATTTAACCGCATATGCAGATCGCGGAACTCAAGTCTCTGCCGTTTCGTTAGATTCAGCTGAGTCCTTCGAGGATGGATTTTTTGCGGATGGCCAGACCACGCTGCGCACTCGTTCGCCCTGTCGCTTGATGCGATCCATGAGGCGCTTGGCCCAGACGAACTCGGCGGCCAGCAAGCCCAATCCGAGCAAGATCACCAGCCACCCGGGGCCGGGCGTGACCAGCATAACGATCCCGATCAGCAATAAGGTGAAGCCTCCCACGATGCGGGAGAGGCGGCGGACTTGCTCGACGGTGCGAAGGATCATGAAGCTTTCTGGGTGCAGTCCTCTAGAGGAAAAGAAGGAATAGTCACAAGTTTCTTCCGCTTTAATTTTGGACTCTCGTTTAGCGGCACGCAAGGGCAGCAGAATACGCGTGTGTCCAACTGCTGCGGCGTAGCCGCCTAGATATCTTGTTGATTTGTGAAGAGCGAGCCATGTTTATAGAGCTTGAGTCGACGCGAGTCCCTTGCGTTTTAGAGGTTTCCAGGTGAGATCGCCGCGAAGATACTGCCAGAGGCCCTGCAGCCTCCAAATCATATGCAGCTGGCGGTAAGGAAAATGTTCGAGGAAGCAGTAGCTGACGAGCCGGACCACATCTTGCCAGTCGTTGTAGCGCTTGTAGGTAATTTCTTCCAGCAAAACAGAACCGATCGAGATCACGGTGGCAAACGCATAGCCAAAAAGAAGGAATTGCAGAAAGAATTCACGGCTCAACACACCCAAACAAGCCGCGAGAACAATGGTTACTATCCCGGCGATCTCGATGACGGGCGCGAACAGTTCGAAGAGCCACAGATAGGGAAGTGCAAAGCAACCGATCCTGCCGTAACGCGGCCGGAAGAGCATATCGCGGCTCGGCCAGAGCACATCTAACAAACCTTTCTGCCAACGCGCGCGCTGCCTTCCCAGCGATTGGAGGTCTGAGGGGACTTCCGTCCAACACATTGGGTCAGGGACAAAGGGGATGTGGTAGTCCACACCTTTTTCCAGCAAGTAGCGGTGCAAGCGCGTCACGAGATCGAAATCTTCACCAATGGCGCTCGAGCGATAGCCGCCAACGGCGCGCACCAGATCGGTTCGAAACACGCCGAAAGCGCCGGAAATGATCGTCAGCATGTTTCCCTGACCCCACGCTTCTCTGCCGATTAAGAAAGCGCGCAGATACTCAATCACCTGGATCACTTCAATGCTCTTTCGCGGCAATCGCACGTGCTTCAGATGCCCCCCCTCAATCTCCGACCCATTCAAGACGCGGATGATTCCACCGACAGCGACGACGCGTTTCGGGTCCGACATGATCGGCACCATGATTCGCAAAAGCGCGTCCCGCTCGAGGACCGAATCGGAATCCACAATGCAGATGTAGGGGGAAGTTGCCGCATTCAGACCTGCGTTTACCGCATCCGCCTTGCTGCCTCCGGATTCTTTATCAATTACCAGCAGACTTGGGTTCAGCTCGCTACGGTACAAACCCCGCAGCGGCGCGCACTTCGCATCCGGTATATACACCGCCCGGACAGGCCGCAGCCGGAACTCATCCCGCATCTCGTCCAGGGTGTGGTCTTGCGACCCATCGTTCACCACGATGATCTCGAGTTGCGGGTAATCCAGCTCCAGGAGGTTTCGCACTGCCACTCGGATGGATTTCTCTTCATTGAGAGCGGGCGCAATGATGGTGATGGGCGGGGCCAGCGGCGATGCTTTGAACCAATCCAAACGATAGCTTTGCAGCCGGCGTTGGTGAGCGGCACTGGTCTTGAGCGCAATAATCAACATCGCCAGGTAGGATAAATTGCAGGCCAGGTAATACCAGAAGACTGCGTGATTCAAAAGATCCAGCAAGCGACTCATGACCGCAGCGTCGATTTCTCCGCGCTACTCACAGCGGCCACAGCTGCCTCTTCCAGCAGCACGCCCGACTGAAGAATTTTCAGCAGTCTCTCTTTCTCATCGCTGCTGCCACCTGCGTCAGCTTGAAGCTCTGCTTCAAGCTTTTCGCGCAAGCCTGCATTTTCGACGGCGGTCAAGTAGGCCTGCAGCCCATAACGATCCTGTGTCCCTACTACTTTCTGAAAAACCGGGACCATGGGCACGGCGAGTTTTACGACCGCCTCCGCGGCACGCAAGCGCACCAGGCGATGCGAATCGGTCAGTCCCCGGAGCAGATCTGGAATTGCGCGGGGTTCGCAGAGTTCGCCCAGGCTTACGATCGCGCGCAACCGCACAAACCATACGGCATCTCCCACCAACTCGTTGAGAACGTCGAAGGCCAGGCCGCGTTCCGCGTGAGACATCGCTCGGGCCGCGGCGGCGCGCAGTTCATCCAGGTCATCCCCCACGAACTGCAGCAGGTCCAAACTCAGCGACGGAGTGGCCACTTCGCCCAGCACACGACCAAGCACTTCACGCAATTGGCCTTTTGCGTGTTGCACGTAGGGAATTAACAACTGCGGACGCTCCGCGCAACACTGAATGAGTGCGCTCTGAAGCGGCAGTGCCGGCACGCATAATCCTCTCTCGCCCACCCAGGCCAATATCTCCTGAGCCGCCTCTGGACAGGCTGTCCGTCCCAAGCCTCGCAGCGCTGCAAGTCGTATTTCCAGATCACGATCACGCAGGCCCTGGGCTAGCGCATAGATGCCTTCGAGAGCGCGCGTTTGTCCCAGGGCCACCAGCGCCCGCATGCGGCGCCAGCCTTTGAGCTTGCGAGCTTCATAAATACGTTTTTCGATGAGCCCGCTTTTCCGCAGAAACTTCAGCAATCGCGCCGATTCTTCGGCCGTCGCCGCATCCAGCGCGTCCAGCGCAATGGTTTCGACAATTCGCCGGTCGAACGGCTTCGAGCGCCACGTGTCGTAGGGAATCTCTCCGGAAATCAGCTTGTCCCAATTCTGGCGCAGTTCGAAGACTCGCGCGTCACGCTTCGCGAAATACCTCTTACGGTACCAGCGCCGCAACAAAATAAATGCCAAGAACAAAGCATCCGCGAGGATGGCCGCGACGATAGCCTTCAGCAGAAACGCCGCGGGCCCTAGCCTCCGGAGCTGTTCAAAAATGGATTCCATAGCTCAATCCGAAGCCGGTGTCCGTTCTGTTTTGAGTGCGTTTCTGGTAGGAGGCGTAGCCGGTTACATCCTGGCGGGCGTTTATCCAAAACCGTAATCCACCGCCGTAGGTTTGCGATGCGAAGCTCCCGATCTGATCGATTTGTGCGAAATCTTCCGTGCCGACCGCGAAAAACAAGTTTCCGGAAAGCCGTTTGTCGCCCCAATTCGCCAGTGGAAAACCTAGCCGGGCAATTCCCGATGGTCGCCACGCCACGCCGCTCCCCGAAAAGTCGCTCCGTGCGCCCGTGGCTCGCAGCGAAAACGTGGAATCCCGCGGAAGATAAAGAACTGTCGTGCCATTCAGGGTTTGAATCTGAGACGTTTGATACCAGTACCAATGTTGCCCGTAGACAAATTCCACCGCGCGCAGAAAATTCGTTTCGCTGACTTTCCATCCGTGAGTAACGTCAAAAAAAGCTTCGGTCTTCGGGATCACCCCATTGTCATTTGCAATTGCGCCACCCACTGTCACAGCGCCCCAGCGGGGAAGGCGCCCGGTTATGGCGCCAGAAAATTTTTCCGCGCTAGTGCCCGTTCGATCGTAGAAACTTCCCGCGAAGCTTGTAGCCCAGTGAGGCGTCCATTGCGACAACAAGCTCACCCATCCGTCCTCATTGGCACTCGTGAAATTAAAAAGGTCGTCGTCCTGGCCGAAGCGCAACTCGTGTCTGGGTTCGCTTCGGATCGAAGTCAGTCCGGCACGCGCTTCCACGCTGGCTGGGTCCAGATTCAGCGCTCTCTGGAAGTCCACCCGGGCTTTGGCTTGTTCACCCATCGCCAGTAACGCTCGCGCTCGGGCTGCCAGTAAATCCGCGCGCTTCGGATCCATCTCCACGGCACGGTCCAGGGCCCGCAACGCATCTCTTGCTTTTCCTTCCCTCATATACACGCTTGCAAGCCCCATCCAGTTGTCCGGATCGTTCCGAGAAGAGTCCAAGATTGCCAGGTATTCTTTCTCCGCTTCCGCTAGATGACCGGACCAAGTCAGAACACGCGCATGCCACGCGCGTACGTCCAGGTCTTGCGGAGCCCGGGCGAGTTCCCGATCGACAATTCTCATTGCGGCAATCCAGTCTTGAGCCTCGGCGTATTTCCTCACTTCTGTCTGCCAGTCGGGACGTTGCTCCTGTGAGCGAATTGGCGAGGCAAAGAACAATGCTCCAGCAAGGAACGTGAATATCCATGGCAGCTGAACGCGAGACCATTTCTGGCTAAACAGATACATCTGGTTGTTCAAGGCAAATTCCTTGCAAATGGCGACACTCTCTTGTAGAGCAATGGGCAGTCCATCCGGCGGGAGAACTCTTCGGTGGACGAGCTGTAAGCTGCTTTAATTGTTGTACTTGCAGGAGGCTTGGACTTGAGGCGAATGGCGAGAGTGCCTTTGGGACAGTGCGCAATGGAAATTGCGCCACATTGGTACAGCCCCTTTGTATGTGCGAGAAAGTAAAGGAAGTGGCGGAGAGGGTGGGATTCGAACCCACGGTACGGTTTCCCGTACGCTCGCTTTCGAGGCGAGTACTTTCAACCGCTCAGTCACCTCTCCGCGGTTTTGGCAAGTTCCATCGTAGCAAGGGTTCCGTTCAACGGCAATGCGGCTTAATTAAAGCTGCTTCCGCAGTAAGGATGCTACCGCAGCCATGCCGGATTGCGACCAGGGAAACAACCGGTGAATGGCGGCTCGCGAAGATGAATCGGATTAGGGCGACTGATGTGATTTAGCGGCGGGCGGCGAAGAAGGATTGAAGGAGGGAAGCGCAATCTGCGGCGAGAACGCTGGGAATAACTTCCACTTGGTGATTGAGAGCGGAGTTTGTGAGGATTTCAAAACAAGAGCGAACGGCGCCGCCCTTGGGGTCGTCAGCGCCGTAGACCAGGCGAGGGATGCGGGCCTGGATGATGGCGCCGGCACACATGCTGCAGGGCTCGATCGTGACATAGAGCGTAGTGGCGGGCATGCGATAGTTGCGGAGGTGGCGAGCTGCTTCACGAATCGCGATGATCTCAGCGTGGGCCGTAGGGTCACAGTCGCGAATGGTGCGGTTGCCGGAGCGGGCGAGGATTTTACCGTCATGGACGATGCAGGCGCCGATGGGGACTTCGCCGGCCGTTGCTGCAGCGCGGGCCTCTTCGAGGGCGATTTGCATGAAAGAAATTTCGGCGTCGATGAGTTCCATATTTAGCGTGAGGATAGCACGTGGAAAGACGATGGGAAGGACAAACAAAAGTAGAAGCGCGAGTCCTGACGACACCAAATGAGATCGCATGGTGAAAATCCATTGGTGGCCTGGCTCGCGGAAACTTGGCGGCCGAGAGCAGGGAAAACAAGTGAGTTGGATTTTCGAAGCTCGTTGCTTGACAATTATGGAGGGGAGAAACAAACTACGCGGATGCGAGTTGGCTCGGTGCAAGCGTCGCAAATCGATTTTCTAACGAGTTGCACGTGGGATTGCCGCGTGCAACTCGGCGAGCGCGAGAACTGCTGAAGAAACCTGAATGGAACTCCGAAAAGATCCCATCACCCAGAGCTGGATTGTATTAGGCCCCCGGGAAGTCGCCGGGGAATCCTTGTCTGAGTGTCCCTTCGAACCGGGGAAGATAGAAAAAATGAAGGCCATTCTGAGCTGGCCCGCGGAAGGCCCGTGGCAAGTGCGCGTTGTGCCTCATCCTGAGCCGCTCTACCGCCTGGAAGGAGATTCCGGACGGTTGGCTGAGGGCATGTACGACAAAATGGGGCCGCTCGGAGCGCACGAAGTCGTGGTGGAGACGCCGGACCACGAAAAACAAATGTCGCAGTTCAGCGACGAAGAGCTCGAGCGCGTGCTCTGGGTGTGGGGAGCGCGGATCGCCGATTTGAAAAAGGACGCCCGGTTTAAATATGTGAGTGTCTTCAAGAATCGCGGCGTGCTGGCGGGGGAGGAGTGGCCACACGCGCACTCTGAAGTTGCGGCGACGATTTTTGTGCCGCGGCGAGTCAAATACGAGCTGCACGCCGCGCACGACTGGTTCAAGGACAAAGAGCGCTGCATATTCTGCGATGTGGTGCGCCAAGAGGAAAAGCAGGGCAAGCGGATTGTGGATGTGCAAGGTGACTATTACGCGCTCTGCCCGTACGCGTCGCGCGTGCCGTATGAAGTGTGGGTGATGCACCGGCGGCACAATCACTTGTTTGAACAGCCGCGGCCCGGCTCCACCAATCGCAAGCAATTGGCAGCACTGCTTGGGCGCGTCCTTCGAAGGCTGGAGAAAATAGCGCCGGCGTATCATCTGGTGGTACACACCGCACCGAACACGAAGAGCAAGAAGGGCGAATTGGCTGGTTACTGGAAAACTTTGGCGGAAGACTATCATTGGCACATTGAAATCATGCCGATCGTGGAAAAGCGGAGCAAGTCTTATAGCATCAAAGAGGTTTACTTCAACGCGGAACTGCCGGAGCAGGCGGCCGCGCACTTGCGCTCGATAGACCCGAATTCATGAGGCTCCGGTTTTCAGGGAAGCACGGCTGGTGCGGCGCGGGACGATTGCTTTTTTCTTGGCTCGAAATCCCAGCGGGAATTGCGACATTCCTCGATGCGTTCCTCTGCACTAGGCGCGCGCAGGAACGGTGGGCGCGCTGCTAGGGATCTCGCAGTGAAAATAAATAACAAAACGTTATTTCAACATAAAGTTAGATGAAAAATTCAGGGTAAAATTGGCAGGGAATCGGGAGCAGAGCGGAAGGGCCGATTGCTGAAAGGTATCGCAATTGCTAGTGGGTATAGCCGGACTGAAACCACCAAATATGGTGTAGCGATTCAGGAAACACGCTAGATTTGCTACCCTGCATACTTGTTTACAGCCACTAAGTCCTGTACTATGTTCACGCTTCTTAGTCGCGGTTCCTCCCAGCACTCGATCGGCGGCTTCGAAAATCCAATTTTCGATGTCGAGGTGTCAGATGTGGAAAAAAGAAGACGGAAAACCCCAAGGAGCGCCCGAGCTTTCCACAACACCTACGGGCGCGCCGAGCACGCCGAGTCCAATTTCGTCCCCAATTCGTGAGACGCCGAGAGAGGTACAAGGGTCTTCGAACGCTGCGGCCTGCATCAGTCAGGGAATCAAAATAAAAGGGGAAGTCACGGGAAGCGAAGATCTTTTTGTCGACGGACACGTGGACGGAAAGCTGAGCCTTACGAATGGAAGTTTGACGATTGGACCGAACGGACGCGTGAAAGCGGATGTAACCGCCCGCGAAGTGATCGTTCGCGGAATAGTGGAAGGAAAAGTATCCGGACGGGACAAAGTGGTGCTAGGGAGCACGGGGCAAGTGACCGGGGAAGTGCAGACTGACCGGCTAGCCATTGAAGATGGCGCCATGCTGCGCGGAAAAGTCGAAGCAGGAAAACACCCGAGCAAGACCGGGGAAGCGCAGGCCGCGGCTGCGGCCGGTGGCTCTACCTTGGGAGGGAAGTCGTCTAGCCCCATTTCCCTGAGTTCCGGAACGGCGGCGGATTGATCCATGAGCTTCCTGAATAAACTCGGTATAGGCATAGGAACGGGAACAAGCCGTGAGGTTTCCCGGCCGATTCCACAAAATGGAAGAGCGCGAAGCGTAGCTCAAGTGCAAGCCGTAGGAGGAGCGCCTCGGCCGCCGGAAGCGACCGGATCGACGCGAATTTCGAATGGATTGAAAGAGTTGTTGTGGAATCTCGACGGGCTCGGGCGCGGAACCTTGCTGGATCTCGGACCCGCGTGGCAGACAACCCTCAGCTTTTTCATCGAGCGCGGATTCCGAGTTTCCTCGGAAGACATTCTGCGCGAGTGGAAAGATTTTTTGAACGAAGAAGAAGCGCTGTTGCAGGGCTTGAACGCCGCTTCTGAAACCATGGACATGACGCCAACGGGGCGAGCCGCGCGATTCCTCGAGACTAATCTGCAGTATCCGCGAGCATCGTTCGATGCGGTGTTGGCGTGGGATTTGCTGGATTATCTTGAACCTGCCCTGGCGAAGCAAACGATAGCGGTTATGACGGACTGGCTGCGTCCAGGTGGAGTGGTTTTTGCTTTGTTCCACAGCAAGAAGCCGGAAGGATTTCAGCGCTACCGCATCGCGGATTCGAACTCTTTGCAGATTATTTCGGCGACGGTATTGTGTCCGGCGCAGAAGGTTTACCAGAACCGCGAAATACAAGACCTGTTCAGCCGGTTCCGCACGATGAAGTCGTTTGTCAGCAGAGATCAGCTTCGGGAAACTCTCTTCATTAAATAAAACTACAGGGTGGGGGCGGGGAATGTGCTCGCTGTGGAATTCGTGTGTTCACTCATTCTTCGCTTGCAAATAACGGTGCGAGGGAGTACACCGGGAGGTGAGAGCTCAAGGAGCTCCGGAGGGGACATGACTCCACCGGGCTTAGAGCTGAACCAACGATGAACACACCGCTCTCGCGGTGCGAGTCGCTCTCGAAACATACGCGCATTTAGCGCGCTTCGGAGACGACACAGAAAACGAAAAAAAGGGGGAGCCAGTGGCTCCCCCTTTTTGATTTCATCAACTAGTGCTGGCTTGGAGTGTGGTGATGCCGGCGATGGCGGCTACTATGGCGGCGATGGTGCCTGTCGTGCGATGAAGCCGGATTGGATGATTGTGGCTGACTATTGCCGGTCGTCGACGGTAGAGCAGATTGCGATTGGGGAGCGGTTTGTTGTGAAGAGGCACAAACCGCGGGTGCAACCGCGAGCAGGATCAAGCCCAGAGTACGTTTCACGAAATATCTCTCCTAGATCAGAAATCTCCTGTGGAGACATTGAAACATAAGAAGGCCCGAAAGTCGCGAGGGATTCTTGACGGGGACGTATCGATAAATGAAGGAGTTGCAACGAGTCCACCGACAACAGCCAGCGGGGAGGGGTGCCAGGCGCGCGGAGGGAGGCACGCCTGGCATTAGCAGGGGCTGGACGGAGTAAAACTATCCACCAAACTTAAGGGTCTCAAGCCACTGAATCGCTTCACGCTGATTGGCAATAATCTGAGCTTGCCATAGCAATGCGACGGACATAAGCCCCATGGTAATGATACAAATGGTAAGAACGAGGCCCATGGAAGATTCCGAGGCCGGGATGCGAAGCTTGCGAATGAGCCATGCCATAGTAAGGGTTCTCCTAGTACTCGGCCTGCTGGAATTCTCGATGGACCGATCTAAACCGACAGGTTGAATGCACTTATAAGTGCCTGACACTCACGAAGTAAAGGGCAATCGAAGGGCCATGCAGAGGAATTGGCTATCCTCGCGAAAACAGGCGATTTGGGAAGGTTGCCCGGGAGAAGGGTTGTCAGAATCGTGTCAAGCGTGTGGAAAAGGAGTCGTATTACCGACACTTTCTTTCCAAGAGTTTATGTTGGTTTCCTTGGTCTACGGTCGCCGCGGTGAGAGGTTGGCGAGAACTTGTTCCCACGTGTCGTCGGCTCTAAGTGGTAGTTCCATTACTCGACGGGCCTGGGCGGTGGCTCGAGAGGGAACAGTATCCGGCTGATCGGCGCCCTGGTCGGTTAGAAGAATGGCGCGGTCGCATGAAGCAAAGAGGGTTTCCTCCTGGCCTCGGGTGGCGATTCCAACGGTGCGGGCGTGCGAGCGAAGTGCTCGGTCGTAGAGTTTGGAAAGCTCGCCAACGCACCGGCGAACACTCGCACCGATGGACAGAGACCACAGGACGCCCCGCTGGCGAAGTTGAATATTTCGGGTGCGCCCAGAAGCCTGAAAGTTGCGAATGTCCAGCTCAGAGGCTCCCGCAAAGAAAAAAAGCTCGTCGAAGTCACGCTGACGGGCCAGCTCAGCTTCACGCTGTGGCAAGTTCGTGTTCTGAGCTAACTCGCGAGGGGGCAGCGAGCGCAAAGGCACGACCGAGACTCCCGTTTCGGCGGCCAGGGTTTCTAAAGCTTCCGCAGCTGCGGGTTGCTGCTCGGCGACCGGCAGGCAAGTGAAGCGGCCAAGACGGACGGTGGCTGTACCGCGAGGCTTTGAACGGGAAGCTTCTGGACGAAGATGAAAATAGTCTTCGGGGAGGAAAACCCCGCAGCCATCTTCGGCGATGAAAGGGTGAGTGTGGGCCAGCTTGCGGCGGGGATCATCCATCTGGAGGCGGGTGCGGCTGGTGAGCCAGACTGCAGGGATGCCGCGATGATCGAGGGCGGCGGTGAACTCGTCGAGTCCTGGAATGCTCTTTCCATTGGCAGGGATCAGGTCGTCAATGGCGATGTATAGGATGTAAGAAGTTTGGTGCAAACTATTCTCCGCTATGCCTGCTTCCATCTTAGCGGAGATTGGCGGGAATCCGAGCAATGTCGTCAAAAGAAGTCGTAGGTAAGCGCTGCAACAGCGAGCGACAAAAAGAAAGCGGGCAGGAATTCCTGCCCGCTTCGGCTGCCTCGACGGCCAAATGGCCGATGTTGCTATCTGTCCCTGTTTAGTTACCGGAGGTGGTGGAAGTGCTGGCGGTTTGTGCATTCGCCTTGGGAATGCTGACGTAGCCGCTAACCTGATCCTTGCCAACCTTGTTCACCACGATCTCTTCGGGTATATGTGTGCCGGAGATGTAGAAGAAGATGGGCTCGTTAAGAGCGCGGTTCTTCTTCTCGAAGCGCTTGTCTTCGACAGTCATGGCGAGATTGACCTGGTTCTTCTTCTGGTTTACGCCCTTGAGTTCGACAGTGATGTTTCCGACCTTTTGGGGCTTGTTCTTGCCAGCGATGGTGAATTCGACATAGTCGCGCTCGCCGAGGCGGCGGAGTTGGTCGATCTCATCATGGTTGCGCGCGATGAGGGTTCCCATCTCGCTCTTGGCCATTTTCAGGTCTTCCTTAGTGGTGTTGAGGTCGGCGCCAACGGCGGTGACCTTCGTGTCGACGTTCTTCACGTCATCCGTGCCGGCCTTGGTGGCTAGCTCGGTATGGACGGACGTGTCAAGAGCGCTGAGCTTTTGAGTCGTCTCGTCGTTCTGCTTCGCGACCAGTTCGGCCTGTTGCCGAGCCTTCTTCAGTTGGCCCTGGGTAATCTTGAGCTTGTCGGTGACAACCTTCAGGTCGCCCTGGAGGTCGGCATTGGTCTTCTCGTCCTGTGCGATGCGGTCCTTCAAGGAGGACATATCTTGCTGTACAGTCTGTTCCGTAGTCTTGAGTTGCGCGGTAACGTCTTGCTTCGTGGAATCAAGCTTTGAAGAAGCGTTCCAGCCGAATCCCAAACCGGCAATCGCTACCAAGCCAAGCACAATGACTGCGGGTAACTGCCAAGATGAACTGTTTCTCGTTTCGATGATGTGTTCCTCTGACATAGTAAAGTCTTTTCTCCTCACCCTAATGTGGGCAAACGATTTAGTCTTTAATCGGCCCGTAACAAGGAGGGAGCAAGTGACGAGCCAAAAGGAGGACGGGGAACAAGTGGCGAAGATGTCTGTAAGCCAATGAATAAATGTGGGTTGCAGAAGGAGGAAAAATGGATGGGGGAGACGAGGCAGTACTAGTCCTAGCAATCTTTACGCGAAGAATTCCGATTTCGGAGTTTCTTACGCTTCCCAATTGCTCTTCAGAGGTTATCCACGCCGAGAGACTTGAGGTCGGCTGTTAGCTGGGCGGGAGACTGGAACTGAATGGCTGACATGCCAAGACGGCGTGCGGCTTCGACATAGGCAGCGATGTCGTCAATGTAAAGGGCCTCTCCGGCACTGACTTTGAGGGCCCGAAGGGCTGCGCTGTAGATCAATGGATTGGGCTTGCTGGCTCCCACGGAACAAGAATAGATGCGCGTCGGAAAGAAGGCGAAAAAGCTGTACGTGGCTTCGAGATAGCGGACGTGGATGGGGTCCGTGTTGGAGAGAAGCGCGAGGCGATAGCGTTTGGATAGATTCTTGAAGAAGGCGTCGTCGTGAATGGGAGTCGGATCCAGGACGCGATTCCAGATTTCCGTGAACTGCTCGAAAGTGAAGTTCCCGCCAAAGCGTTTCTCCAAATGGAGGTGCCAGTCGCGGGTCGAGATACGACCCTCTTGCCAATCGGGCCAGCGAGGATCCTTTTCGATAGCAGTCCAAAGTTCTGCGGGCGAAAGAGAGCTTCCCGACGCTAGACCTTGCATGGCACGGCCGACATCGATGCGCACCAGGACGCGACCTATATCAAAGATGATGGCCTTGAGTTTGGTGGAATGCATGAGCTAGTTAGCTTTGTCGTCGGCAGAGACCGGAGAGGCGGGCGGGTTCGAGGAGTCCCGTGAGCGCAGCACTCCGATGACGGCAGGGAGGATGGAAAGAACGATAACCACGGCAATTACATAGTGTATGTACTGGCCAATATTCGGGATGAGATGGCCCAACGAGTAGCCGCCCAAAATCATGGCGCTGATCCACAACACTCCGCCACAAGTATCGAACATCAGGTAGCGGGAGTAGGGCATTCTCGCGGCCCCGGCGACGGGTGGGCAGAAGGTCCTCACGATCGGGATGAAGCGGGCGAGAATTACAGCTCTGCCGCCGTATTTTTCGTAAAAATCGTGGGCACGCTGGAGATGGCTGCGGCGGAAAAAGAGGGAGTCTTCGCGCCGGTAGAGGGCCACACCCGCCGAACGGCCAATCCAATACCCGACTTGGTCACCTGCGATGGCGCAAAGCATGACGGGAAGCAGTAGCCATTTGAGGGGAATGACGCCGGCGGCGGAAAAGATGCCTGCGGTGATCAGGAGTGAGTCGCCAGGAAGAAAAAAGCCAATAAAGAAGCCGGTTTCGATAAAGACGATGGTGCAAACGAGAGGAGCGCCGCCTGAGCGGATTAGCTCTCGAAGTCCATCAGTGCTGTAGAGCGAGTGGAGAAAGTGGAGGATGGATTGGAGCAAGCAGAACGAGTCCTCGAGACGATGATTTGAGTGGCGGGCACTGGGACGAGCGTGCGGGAGCGCAGCGTCGTAAAAGCACCCAATCCAATACGGTAGCAGAAAACGCCGATATCTTCTCCGCATTCATGCCAGAGAAGGAAGGAAGCGATAACGGCCGCGATCAATGCTGTCAGGCGAATCATCGGGATGCCTCCGCGAGCCAGAGATAACTCTTTGCTTCAGCCTCGAGCCGAGCCTGGAATTCGAGATGAGAGTCTTGGGGAGGGTTGAGGAGCTTCAGGATGCGGGGGAGAGCGCGGCGGGTGGCTGCGGCGCCAGCCTCGATGGCCTCGTCGGCGCGGTCGAAGTCATCCCAGGCGAGAGACTGGACGTCGGGGCGCAGAACAAGGTCGGCGTGGCGCTCCCAAATTTCGAGTTGATGCTTCTGAGCGGCGCTGACGGCGCGGCAGACGACTTGAAAGATGTTAGATGGAGCGCCCCGTTGCCCATCCTGGAGGCCAACCGAAACGCCAATGACGTGCGCTGCGCCCATCTCGCGAGCAGCGCAGGTCGGAACTTGGGCGACGAGACCGCCATCGGCAAGGTAGCGCGTTCCAATTTGTACAGGTTCGAACAAGCCCGGGAATGCGCAGCTAGCGCGGATCGCTTCGCATAAATTTCCATGCGTAAAAACTACGGGCTCTCCATTGGCCAGATCCGTTGCAACAACCGCCATGGGAATCTGGAGATCTTCGAAACGCCGCGATTCGAAAACTTGCCCGATGAGGTCACCCAGGCGGTGATTGCTGGCCAGCCCCAGCCGGGAAACTCGCCATCTCGCGATGTCGCGGAAACGAAGCGTTCGGCAAGTAGCAATGATGCGCGCGAGAGGGGCCCCGCTGGCATAAGCCGCGCCGAGGATGCTGCCGACGCTCGTGCCGGCGATAAAAGAGATGGGGATGCGATTCTGCTCGAGAACCTGCAGGACGCCGAGATGCGCGAATCCCCTAGCGAACCCGCCGCCTAGAGCCAGGCCTAGACCTGCCCTTTCGGGCGAGGGCACTGACCCAGCGTTCAGTGGGGAATGGTGGGGACGCGTCATGGCATGAGAATGCCATACGCATTCTTATTACCCAATGGACCGGGCGTTCTGGAATGACAGTACGTGCGTACTTCCATGCGAAATGGGGGCAAATTTCTGCGGCGAAGAAAGACAGTACCAACTTACTAGGCTAGTACCCTCTCTGTACCATTGTTCGCGGAGGTTCGCTCAGCGATTCTGTTCCAGTCAGCGAGGCCTGAACATCTACCGGAGGGGGAATGGACAGCGCATACGCAGCATGGGTAGGGCAGCCTGTCGTTCTGCAAGTGGCGCTGGGCGATACTAAGGTGCCGCTGCGGGGTACGCTGCTGAAAGATGGCGGCGAAACAGTTCGGATGAGAATTGGTGAAGGCTGGGATGTGGACATTTATAAGGCCATGATTCTGGCGGTTGAACAAGATGCTATGGCGTTACTTCCCGCGTGAGGAGGAGTGATGAATAGCCAAGTGCCAAAGTACGTGACGCAGGGACGAGCGGCGCTGCTGCTCGGGATTTCAGAAGCCGAACTCTCCCGGCTATCGCATGAGTCCGGATTGGGACACAAGGAGTGCGCGGGAGATCAGGAAGAGACGTTTTTCACGTACGAAGAACTGAGAAAGATTTGCGTGTTGACCGTGCACCAAGTGAACTAACAATTTCCCGAGTTTCCTCCGGCCCCCCTCAGCAGTAAAACCCCACCCGGGTCGCTCCCCCCAGCGACCCGGGTTTTTCTTTTCGCGGAGATCTCAGCGTCTTTCATGCCGTTTTCCGCCTCCCCGTTTTCTGGGGAGGTTGCGTTCGGTAAAGCTCAGAATTCCTTTGACACCGCGCGCTTTGGGAAAGAGACTTAGCGCCGCAAACTCACCGGGGGGTGCTGGAAAATGCGGCGGGGATCGTTTCGAAGAGCGCGGATAGCAGCAATCGCGATTGTTTTTGCAAGCATTGTGCTGACTTGTGCGGTGGGGGCGGGACTCGCCGCTGACGACGAGAAATACGACGTAGTCATCGCGAACGGACGTGTGATGGACCCCGAATCCGGGCTGGATGCGGTGCGCAACGTGGGCATTAGCGACGGGAAGATTCGCGCCATTTCGTCGAATTCGCTGCAAGGTAAAACGACCATGGATGCAAAGGGACTGGTCGTTGCGCCCGGATTCATCGATTTGCACGAACATGGACAGCAGCCAAGGAACTATCAATTCCAGGCCCACGATGGCGTCACCACTTCGCTTGAACTTGAAGTGGGCACCTCAGACGTAGCGGGCTGGTATGCGGAGAGGGAAGGGAAAGCGCTGATCAATTTCGGCGTGAGCATTGGACACATCCCTGTGCGCATGAAGGTGATGCACGATCCGGGCGGTATGCTGCCAACGGGAGACGCTGCCCATCGCGCCGCAACTCCGGAGGAGCTGGCTGAGATTGGCGCGGAGATGGAAAAAGGGTTCCGCCAAGGTGCGCTGGCTGAGGGAATGGGAGTGAATTACACAGCGGCCGCATCGCACTGGGAAATTGTGGAGATGTTCAGGATCGCGGCGCGCCACGGCGCCTCCGTGCATGTGCATCTGCGATACGCGGGATTAAAAGAGCCCACCACGGGGCTTGCCGCGCTCGAAGAAGTACTTGCCGCGGCGGCCGCGACGGGCGCACCGCTGCATGTTGTGCACATCACAAGCATGGGGTTGAAGTTTACGCCGGAGCTGATATCGATGGTGGAAGGAGCGCAGCGCCATGGGCTTGATGTGACGACGGAGTGCTATCCGTATACGGCGGGTAGCACAGAGCTGCAATCGGCGATTTTCGATCCTGGCTGGCAAGAGAGCCTGGGGATCACCTATAAGGATGTGCAGTGGACGGAGACAGGCGAACGATTGACGGCGGAGACGTTTGAGAAATACCGGAAGAAGGGCGGAGTCGTAGTGATCCATTCGATTCCGGAGGATGCGGCGCGAACGGCCGTTGCGAATCCTATTGTCATGATCGCGAGCGACGGGATGAGGATCACGGGCTCGAAGGTTCATCCACGAGGACAAGGAACATTTTCGAGAGTGCTTGGACATTATGTTAGAGAAGAAAAGGCGCTCGATTTAATGACGGCGCTCCGCAAAATGACGTTTATGCCGGCACAGCGTCTCGAGAAAAGGGCGCCGGTGTTCAAGGGGAAAGGGCGGATTCGGGTCGGCGCTGATGCGGACATCACGGTTTTCGATCCCGAGCGCGTCATCGATAAGGCGACGTATGAGGAGCCACTGCAATATTCCGCAGGGATACAGTTCGTCCTTGTGAACGGGGTTGTGGTTTTGAAGGGTGGTCAGCTTGTGGAAGGAGTGTCTCCGGGGCGTGCGGCGCGGGCTCCCATTTCTCAGTGACGTTCGACGCGAGTATTTCGACGCAGGTAGATGTGCGGCGCATCGCTATGTTAATATTTCTAAACCGCGCGCCCGTAGCTCAGTTGGATAGAGCGTCTGGCTACGAACCAGAAGGTCGGGAGTTCGAGTCCCCCCGGGCGCGCCATTCTTTTCAATAAGTTCCATCATCTGCTTTCCTCGCAAAATGACCAAGCGTCCTTGAATTGTCCGTGTTCTCTCAAACTGTCCCGTTTTGCTGTCCCACCGTTTCATGCTTAGGGACACTCTCTCATCTCTCGTAAGTCTCCTTCTCTCTACTACTTCTCGCACGAAAATAGGCACTGTTGAGTGTGATGAGTGTTTAGCCGCGTTCGAGTTAGTTATCGAAAGACGATGCGCAACTGCGCCGACAATCCACGATCTAGGTTCATTAAGGGGGCGCGACGGCCTTTCAGCCGTTCCCTCCCGACCTTCTGTGCTCTAAGGAGAGACAGGAGGGACGCGCCCAATAGACATGCTTCCCGCATACCGCCTCCAAAGTTCCCGCATCAAGTCTGGGTCAAAGCTACTGATTGCGCTCAAGAAAGAAACTGAGCGTACCTTGCGCAGCATTTAATTGTTTTATAGCTTCGCGTCTCAACGGAGCATGGCGCACTACTAATGATCACGGCACAAGTAAACGAAATGGGCATCGTCCTAAGGTTTGGTTCGATGGCCGACAATCTCTCCCCCGAAGCCTGGGACTCACTGCTGGACGAATTAAAGTCTCACCCTAATCGTCACATTCCTTAAACGCTTTACCCACAGTGTGGCTGTTTTTTTGGTCGGCCTTGCGTTTGTTTCAAGTCGGACCGAGGTATCCATTTACTGGCAATCTATCGTCGAGACTTAGCCTCGTGGGCCTTCGTCAAAACTCCGAGGCGGTGCACGGACCTGACAAACTGACTAATTGGAATCCTCATATTCACCCTGCGGACCCTCGCAGCCAGACCTCGAAGAGGCGAAAAGAACTCATCAACTCTCCGGCGAACTCCTGCCAGTGCTTCTGCGTCACGGACGCCCCAGAAATCCACCATGCGGCCGGTCCTGTGGTCGTAAGCGAATTTTTGACCGCAATCCAAGCAAGTGATGTAGGCTCCTCGGCCATAGATGGATCGGCGTCCGGGTAGGTTGGTTGGGATTGGCTCGCGCAGTGTTACCGGAGGACCTTTATGCCTATGAATACAGACAAAAACAAGACGAAGCAGTGTCCGTAGAAAGAGCGGGGCGCCAAAGATCATATTCCACCTCGGCTCCGCACGGTGGAGCGGCCTTTCGGCCTTGAACTGCCCTCTCGCTGGCGAGCGATACAGAACGATAGACCCCTCGATTCTATCTGCTCGGGCCGCTTTTTTCTGCGTTTGAAGTTGCACGTGAGCGCCTCAATAGGAGGCTAGGCGCGGCGAAGATTCGTGTCTGTTCCGTTGTGGACATTGACGTGTCAAATTGTCTGCTTGTCGCGTAACCGGGCATTTGATCCTGGGGGACGGAACCACATCCGATGCTCGGGAATCTTGGGAACGCAGCCTGCGGCCAATTTGTAACAAAATCGCCCAGGAAAGTTCTAAAATCGCCGCCTAAGTGCACCATTCCTCTGCTTTTCTCTCTAGGAACAAGTTGAAGGACAATCTCTAAGCCGAAAATGACTGGAAGGAAAATTATCGCGGAAAAATTTCGCTCAAGGTACGGGATGAATCCGCGTGTCTATCGGGCTCCCGGCCGCGTAAACCTTATCGGAGAGCACACCGACTATAACGATGGGTTCGTGATGCCTGCAGCCCTTGGATTTTACTGCTGGGCAGCCGCCAGTCTGCGCCAGGATCGAAAACTTGTTATTTCTTCAGAGGAGTTTCCGGAGGTGGTCGAAGCGGAATTGTCTCTGGATGCGCTTCATCCTATGCACACGTGGAGCGATTATTCGGTGGGAGTCGCTGCGCAATTGGAGGAAGCAGGGTTCGCGCTGACCGGAGCGAATTTGCTGATCCATGGAGAGGTGCCGATCGGCGCTGGGCTGAGTTCATCCGCATCGATTGAGGTGGCCACCGCCCTTGCGCTCGCTGGAGAGTCTGGCCTCTCAATTGACAGGACTGCGCTTGCCCGCATTTGCCAACAGGCTGAAAACGATTTCGTGGGTATGCGTTGCGGCATCATGGACCAGTTTATTTCGCTCCACGGGCGCGCGAATCATGCTCTTATGCTCGATTGCCGGTCTCTGAGTTTCGAACTAGTGCCGATTCCAGAATCCGTCAGGCTCGTCATTTGTAATACCGGAGTGAAACACAAACTTGCTGGGGGAGAATACAATCGACGCCGTGAAGAGTGTGAGGAGGCGGTGCGGTCCCTCGAAAGAGTCTTGCCGGGGATTCGTGCGCTTCGGGATGTGAATTTAGAACAGCTTGAAGAGAATCGCAGAGTTCTTTCGGAGGTCGCGTATAAGCGCGCGCATCATGTCGTCACCGAAAACGTGCGCGTGTTGGAAGGCATGGAAGCGCTCCGAAAGGGAGATTTGCAGCGGTTCGGCCAGTGCATGGAGGAATCGCACTGGAGCCTGCGAGCTATGTTTGAAGTAAGTTGCGCCGAACTCGATTTGATGGTTGAGCTGGCGAATCGAGAGCCCGGCGTCTACGGCGCGCGGATGACGGGAGGGGGTTTTGGAGGAGCTACCGTCAACCTTGTGGACGAACGATCCGCAGAGACATTTGCAGCGAACATAGCCAAGGCTTATAGGGAGAAGACGGGGATCGCCTGCGCGACTTATATTTGCATGCCAGCCGACGGGGCCGGTCTGGTTGAGTCCTCTAAGATGGCGGAATAGGCTAAGCGGAATATGAACGGGGAAAATCTTCGCACAACGCCGCATCGCCGCTGGAATCCGCTTCTGCGGGAATGGGTTCTTGTTTCGCCTCATCGAACGCAGCGGCCGTGGCTGGGGAAAGTCGACAAAGTAGTTCCACCTCAAGTCATCGAATACGATCCGGAGTGCTACTTGTGTCCAGGAAATGTGCGGGCGGAGGGATTGCGGAATCCTAAGTACACCGAGACATTTGTCTTCGACAATGATTACCCTGCGATGCTGCCGAATGTTTCTGCCGATGAGATTGTGCAGGATGGGCTGATTTTTGCGCGCGTCGAGAGAGGGATTTGCCGCGTGGTGTGTTTTTCTCCGCGCCACGACCTGACCATACCGCGGATGCAACAGGAAGAGGTGCGACGCGTGGTTGAGGCGTGGACCCAGCAGTACCGCGAATTGGGTGAGCTGCCGTGGGTGAAGCACGTAGAGGTCTTCGAAAACCGCGGCGTGCTCATGGGTGCCAGCAATCCGCATCCGCACTGCCAAATTTGGGCTAACGAAGAAATGCCGAACGTGCCCACGAGAGAGCTCGCGGCGATGCGCAAGTTTTTGAAGGTCAACGAGAAATGCCTGTTGTGCGAGTACTTGCGTTTGGAAGTCGGGGACGGAGAGCGGATCGTTTGCGAGAACGATGGATTCGTGGCGCTCGTGCCGTATTGGGCGGTGTGGCCGTTCGAAACGATGATCTTGAGCCGCCGGCATGTGGCGAGCCTGGCGGATCTGAACGGCGCGGAACAAGGGAGTCTCGCGGACATCCTCCGAAGATTGACGATTCGCTACGACAATTTATTCGAGACGGCCTTCCCTTATTCCATGGGGTTTCATCAAGAGCCTACAGATGGCGAGAGTCATCCGGAGTTCCTTTTCCACGCGCATTATTTTCCACCGCTCCTGCGATCCGCCACAGTGCAGAAATTCATGGTGGGTTATGAGTTACTCGCCGGTCCGCAACGCGATATCACCGCGGAGGGCGCCGCTGCGAGATTGAGAAATCTGGCCGAAACGCACTATCTTGATGGACATTGAAGCGGCGACATTTGGAGACGCGGAGACCAGTCGCAGATGATCATTGATTCACACCAGCACTTTTGGAGATATGACGCGGCACGTCATGGCTGGATTACGGAGGCCATGTCCGCTATCAGGCGTGATTTTATGCCGGAGCAGTTTGAGCGCGAGTGCGTCGCAAACGGAGTGGATGGCTCGATTGTGGTTCAGGTAGACCAATCGGAAGAGGAAACGCATTTTCTTTTAGAACTGGCAGAACGTGATGATCGCGTTGTCGGTGTGGTGGGATGGGTTGACTTGCGCGCGGCTGCCGTCGAGGAAAGGTTGCAGTTTTTCACCCAGTTCAAGAAGCTTTGCGGTTTCCGGCACATTGCACAAGTAGAAGCGGACGACTTTTTGGTGGATCGTGATTTTGCGCGTGGAATTTCCCGGCTGCGCGCATTTGGGTTCGCTTACGATATCCTCATCTATCCGAGGCAACTTCCGGCAGCTATAGAGCTTGCGTCGCGGTTTCCTGAGCAGCGATTTGTGGTGGATCATATGGCGAAGCCGCTGATCAAGGACGGTTGCCGCGAGCCGTGGGCATCGTATATGCGGACTCTTGCGCAAAATGCGAATGTATTTGGCAAGGTGTCTGGTCTAGTTACCGAAGCAGATTGGAGTCATTGGAAGACGGAAGATATCCATCCTTACTTGGATATTGTGTTCGAAGCGTTTGGGCCGGAGCGATTGATGTTTGGTTCGGACTGGCCGGTGTGCCTGTTAGCCGCGAGCTATAGGCAGGTGAAAGAAGTTATCGAGGATTACGTGGAAGCGCACGCGGCGCAGCACAAGGAAGATATTTTCGGTGGAAATGCAATTCGGTTTTATGGTTTGAAGGCGGCTCCTCATGGACTTGCAGCTTAAAGAAAAGGTTGTCCTAATTACGGGTGGGGGCAAGGGAATTGGAGAGGCCATCACGCGTGGCTGTGCTCGCGAGGGGGCCATTCCTGTTTTCGTGGATAAGGACGTCGAGGCAGGAGAGAAGTTAGAGTCGGAGCTGCGAAACGTCGGCGCAACCTGCCGGTTCATTTTCTCGGATATTTTACCGGTTGAAAGTTGCAGAGCGGCAGTCGAGCAGACACTTACTGAATTCGGCCGGCTGGATGTGCTTGTGAACAATGTGGGAGCGAATGACAACGTCGGACTGGAGAACGGGAGCCCCGAGAAATATGTGAGTTCGCTGCGGCTCAACCTTTTTCACTACTACAATATGGCGCATTTCGCCTTGCCGGCGTTGAAGAAATCACAGGGATGCATTCTGAATATCGCTTCGAAAGTCGCGGTGACTGGGCAGGGCGGCACTTCTGGATATACTTCGGCGAAGGGCGCGATTCTCTCCCTTACGCGAGACTGGGCGGCGGAATTGCTGCCGTGTGGAATTCGCGTGAACGCTTTGGTTCCCGCCGAAGTGATCACGCCGCTCTACAAACAATGGGTTAGCACTTTTCCTAATCCGGAAGAGAAACTGGCGCACATCGTTTCGAAGATACCGCTGGGCAAGCGGATGACTCAGCCGCATGAAATCGCTGCCATGGTCCTGTTTCTCATCTCCTCGCAAGCTTCGCATATCACCGGCCAACACGTGTTCGTTGACGGCGGTTACACTCATCTCGATCGTGCTTTGACCTAAAGGAGCCAATGACTCAGGCATCCGCGCCAATCACGGAACGAAGATACCTTCTGCCGTTTATTCTGGTCACCAGCCTTTTTTTTCTCTGGTCCATCGGTGTCCACCTCAACGACGTGCTCATCCCACACTTCAAAAAAGTTTTTGACCTCTCCGATTTCCAATCTTCCTTTATCCAAGTCGCCTTTTTCGGTGGTTATTTTCTAGCCGCTCTTCCCGCCGGCCGCCTCATGGACAAAATTGGCTATAAGCGCGGCATCCTCGTCGGCTTGCTGCTTTGCTCCGCGGGCACACTACTTTTTCTTCCTGCGGCGAGTTCACGGCAATACTCGTTTTTTCTGCTCGCCCTGTTCGTCATGTCCTCCGGCCAATCGTTTCTCGAAGTTGGCGCCAATCCTTACGTTACCATTCTCGGCCCGCCCGAATCCTCCGAGCGCCGTCTTAATTTCGCCCAGTCGTTCAATGCCGTAGGTAGTTCGCTTGTCCCCACTCTCGGCGCCGCGTTTATTTTGTCGGGAGTCGAGTACACAGCCGCACAAAAAGCAGCCATGAGCGCAGGCGAACTTCAGGCCTACGTCGCTTCCGAAGCCAACATGGTCAAAGTGCCGTACCTCGTTATCACCGCAATCTTTCTCTTCGTTGCCCTTCTCATCTACCTCGCGCATCTGCCGGAAATTGTCCCGCGCGTCGGGAGCGATAAAAGCCCATCACCGAACACGGCCTCCACCGATCTCTTTTCGCATCCTCATCTCATCAAAGGCGTAGTCGCCCAGTTCTTCTACGTCGGTGCGCAAGTCGGCGTCGCCGGCTTTCTCATTCGGTTTGCCAAGCAGGCGATGCCGGACTCGCTCGTCCGAATGGCCAACTGGGGCTCGCAATTTCACGCTGCGCATCAGGGCTCGAACTCCACCTTGCTTGCCCGGCTCATTCCGGACAGCCCCGAGAAAATGGCCGCCCTGTTCCTCGTCGCCCATCAAGTCGGCTTCATGATCGGCCGTTTCTCCGGCTCCTGGATGATGAAGCGCGTTAAAGCCGCCCGCCTTCTCGCCGTCTTCGGCATCGGCGCGCTGGCCTCGGCAATGGTCGGCGTGAGTGCCTCCGGTCCTGTCGCCGTCCTCGCAATCGTTCTCGTCGGCTTCTTTAACTCCATCATGTTCCCCACGATTTTCGCGCTCAGCCTGAAAAATCTCGGCCCGCTCACCAAGCGTGCTTCCTCGTTCCTCGTTATGGCCATCATCGGCGGCGGACTCATTCCCGCTGTAATGGGCAAAATCTCTGATCTCAGCAATATTCAAAGAGCCTTCATCGTCCCGCTCCTCTGCTATCTCTATGTGATTTACTTCGCTGTTCGTGGCTACAAGCCGAATCCTTCGTTGAGTTTTGCCGAATCTCCGGCCACCGTCGAGGCCAAATGAACAAACGCTATTGCCTCGCTCTGGATCTGAAAGATGATCCGCAGCTGATCGCGGAATACAAGCGCTACCACGAGAAAATCTGGCCGCAGATCACGCGGAGCATCAAAGACGCCGGAATTGAAGACATGGAGATCTATCTGCTCGGGACGCGGATGTTCATGGTGATGGAAGTCAACGAGCGATTCTCCTTCGGGGCTAAAGCGAAGGCCGATCGTGAAAATCCCAAAGTGCGCGAGTGGGAAGAGTTGATGTGGAAGTTCCAGCGGCCGCTTCCGGAAGCCAAGCCCGGCGAGAAGTGGCTGCTCATGGAGAGAATTTTCAAGCTTGAAAAATAGCAGGCAGTAGTCGAATATGCCTCGGTTTGTTTGTTCTCGCGGTTTGCATTTGGGGCGACATTGTTGAAATCGAAATAATTCTCGAGGGAGGCTGATCCCATGGGACCGAATCGTATTCCGCGCCGCGATTGGTTGTTGGGTACGAGCGCCTCTCTCGTCTCTCTCGGCGTTTCTTCCAGCGCTTCGGCTGCGTTTGCACAGCCCGGCACGCCTGTGTCAGGGCCGCAAGCTGCTGCCGAAGCGGAGGACTCCGAACGCATTCGCCGGATGAAATGGTGGCACGAAGCGCGGTTTGGCATGTTCATTCACTGGGGACTCTACAGCGTGTTGGGTCGTCACGAGTGGGTTATGGAAGAGGAAGGCATTCCCGTCACCGAATACGAGCAGCTCGCCAAGCGCTTTCAGCCTGCACCCAATGCCGCTCGCGCCTGGGCAAAACTCGCCAAAGCCGCCGGCCAGAAATACATGGTGATGACCTCCAAGCATCACGAAGGCTTCTGCAACTTCGACACAAAACTAACCAACTACTGCGCTTCCAAACAAGGCCCCGGGCGCGACCTTGTCCGCGAATACATCGAGGCCGCCAAAGCAGAAGGCCTGCGCTTCGGTTTCTACTATTCGCTGATGGACTGGCATCATCCCGACGGCGCCCGTTGTGCCACCGATTCCGAGGCCCGCAAACGATTCGTCGAGTACACGCACGGCCTCGTCCGCGAACTGATGACCAACTACGGAAAGATCGATGTCCTTTGGTACGACGTCGATTGGCCCCTCAACTCAGAACAATGGGAGTCTGAGCGCATGAACAAAATGGTTTTCGGCTTGCAACCAGACATCATCGTCAACAACCGCAATGGCATCCCCGGCGATTTCTCCACGCCCGAGCAGGAAATTGTCGCGGAAAAGGGAACTCGCGCTTGGGAAAGCTGCATGACGCTCAACGACAGCTGGGGCTACCAGCGCGCCGACGACAATTGGAAGAGCCCAAAGACAGTCATCAGAAATCTCGTCGAGTGTTCGCGCGACGGCGGAAACTATCTTTTGAATATCGGCCCCAAACCCGACGGCTCGATTCCCGAGGACTCCGTTCGCGTCCTCACGGAAGTTGGCCAATGGCTGTCGCGCAACGGCGAATCCATCCACACGACGGAACGCTGTCAGGTGCGCCACTCCGAGTTTGCCGGCTTCACGCGCCGCGGCAACACTCTTTACATGCACGTTCATTTCTGGCCAGGCGACACCATCGCCTTGGGCGGCCTAACGACCAAAGTAACATCCGCCAAGCTCCTCGTGTCGGGCCAAACCGTAAAGTTCGATCAGGAACGCTTTCGCGTGCGCTTCAGCGGCCTCCCGGCAGATGCGCCCGATCATCCAGTTACGACGATTGCTATCGAATGTGAATCGGAGCCAATCCAGGATACCCGGCAGGTTCGCGAGCAACGCCCCCGCAACGGCGTTGGCATTTAGCTTCTATATTCCTTGTAGGGGCGCAACATGTTGCGCCCCTTTTGAGGCAGGATGCCACCACGAAACTACTGCTTCACCTTCAACAACACCACGCCGTGCCCGGGTACGCGTGCCACGTACTTGCTCGGAAGCGTTCCCAAATCTTTTGACGTCCAAATATCTCGTGCTTTCACGCTGCCCTTGAATCCTAGCTCTGGAAAATCCACCTCAATCGTCTGCGGCCAATCGAACCGATTGAATACCCCGACTGCCTTCGAACCATCCGCCAACGGCCGCGCCCAAATTTCTTGGCTACCTTCCGCGCGCACGCGATCCGCTTGTTTGCCCAACGCATCCTGATCAATCGCGATGACCTCGCGATTCGTCAACATCGCGATCGTCTCCGGCTTCATCGTGCTCAAATCATTCCCCGCGAGCAGTGGCGCGGCCAGCAAAGCCCAAAGGCTCATGTGCGTTCGATATTCCTCCGCATTCATCTTTCCGTTGCCCACTTCGAGCATATCCGGATCATTCCAATGCCCCGGCCCGGCAAATTTGGCGAGGCCCGCTTGCCCGAATCCAATATCCGTCATGCGCTCATAGTTGTCCGAAATATCCCCTGTCGTCCGCCACGCATTTCCGCCCACCGAAACTCCCCAGCGCCACACCGCATCCGCTCCATACTGGCAAAGGCTGAAGACCATCGGCCTACCCGTCTTCAAAATCGCATTGTGCATTCTTGCGTAGGCTTCGAGCATTAATTTGTGTGCTGCTTCTGGCGAACCCGCTGCCTCCATAATTTTGTCGAAACTACATAGGTCATATTTCAGGTAGTCGATGCCCCACCCCGCGTAGGTCTGCGCGTCCTGCCCTTCGTGCCCGTAGCTGCCTTCGAATCCAGCGCACGTTTTCGGTCCCGGCGATGAATAAATTCCCAGCTTCAACCCTTTCCCGTGTACGTAGTCCGTGAGCGCCTTCATGTCCGGAAATTTCTTATTCGTCTGAATCACGCCTTTCGCGTCACGCTCTCCTTCCCATGTGTCGTCGATATTGATGTAGATGTATCCCGCGTCCCGCATGCCGCTCGAGACCATTGCGTCGGCTTGCGCCCGCACCGTTGCATCATCGATTTTTCCGGCGAAATGATTCCAACTGTTCCAGCCCATTGGCGGAGTGGAAGCGACAGATGGTGTCTGCGCCATGACTTTTGACCCAACCAGTAACGCGAGCAAGGTGAGCAACACGAAACTCAAGTGCTTCGACAAAATCTTATGCCGAAAAACGGATTGCATAATCACTCTCACTCTTTAAAGCGCTCCCGGGGAACTTGATTTGCCGTGAAGATTCATTCCAAGCTCGACTCGATGACGCGCTATTGTACACAAAAGATAGACCAACCTGCCGTTCGCTCCTTTGCGCAAGCCAGTGTCTTTGTCACACACCACATCTCTCCCAGCGCGGCCGGCGGGTCACAAGCAACCCTGCTTGGCCGAGAGCTACGTACCCGGAACTATTAATGGCGCTGCTGGTTCTGTACGTATATCTACTATATTGACCGCTCCATAGCCCTAGCGTATCCCTGAGCCGCCCTCAAGGAGGCTCCCCTATGGAACGGTTCTTGGTCTGCAACAATCCGTCGTGTCACTTCGTGCTCGACCGCCGCATCAACGGCAAATCACTGGATGGCGCCCAGCTCGTCCTGCAGAAATGCCCAGAGTGCGGCGGCGATTGGTCAACCACCTGTCCGTCGTGCTTGCAGCCAGTCGCCATGAAGTTGGTTGGCGAACTTCCTCACCTCGTCTGCTGCGCTCGCCAGTCGGATCAGAAAACCAGGGCCGCTTAGTTTGTACGGCGACGATCGCCGAACCGTACCCGAACCTTAGGCGAACTCGGACCGGTTCGGCGATTTATAAGCACACTTGGGACGAACTTTCTGGAACGCTGGCTTGCGGCTGATTCAAACCGGTCGCGCGACGCTTACTACCAGCCCGACTCAACCCAGCGAATCGGCGAAAAGGCAGGGAACGAAGTTTTGATCACTGCACGGGCAAGGATCACTGGGCAGACAAAGTGATCTCCCAACTTTGGGGAGCCCCTGGTGTCAGCGAGATATTTCTAGATTCCAGGATTAAGTGTAGTGGGATTGCACAGCGATCGCCTCGGCCCAAGGAATCGTCGCCAGTCGCGTAGGCGGAGATGTGGACTGGCCAGTCCGGATGCTTGACTTGCACCTCCAGAGTCATTCCGTTTGCCGTAAGTCGATCGATTCGCACGCCGCCAATCTCCGAAGTCTCCAGATGGTTGTTGCTGCTCGGAATCGCAAGCCAAAGACGGCGAACCTTCAGCGGTTTCGTCGCCGTCAGCGATTCCATTCTGTGCAGGCTATTTCCTTGAAAGGACCAGGTAACCTCCGAAACGAGATCAGTGTCCACTGCTTCTCCGGCTTTGGATCCCGCCACAACCCAGCGCTTCCAAATCGCGGTAACACTCTTGCCGTCAGCTGCAGGCCTGATTTCATCCGCGCCGTCCGCGGCAGAAATGGTCCGGCCATCTTCCAGTTCGAGAAAAGGAATGAAGCACGGATAAATCTTCTCCACCGGCACAGCGAAACCAGGAAAGCCATAAGGCGCGGGCTCGTAGTCGGATGTTGCAGCCTTTGGTCCGGTTGCGAACGGTAAGGCAAAATGGATGTTTCCCTGACGAACGACCCAAACTCCAAATTTGCGGCCAGGGCCGTTTTTGAAATATTCGAAGCGTTCCACGTCGGGGAGGTTCAGAAGGAAGGGAAAGTTTTTGACGCCTTCCTTTTCCAGCGCCTTCATGAACATCTGATGCGCTCCAATCGCCTTTCCGAGAAACGTCGTGGTTTGCTGCCATTCGCGTTCCTTCGTGATGTAGCTGTAGTCTCCTCTTCCGAAAGCGAAGATCGACAGCAAGTGCGTCTCATCATTGAAATCGCGGCGTAGCCACGACCATGCGGCAAAATAGGCGGAGGCAAGCTGGGGAAGCGGCGCGGGACGGAACTCCGGGTGTTTCCCAAGAAAGGCCGCAATCTCCAAAGTGTCCATGTAACTGATCGCGCCAAGACTTCGGCCCCAGGAATAACCGTAGCCGTCCGGCGAGAGCAAATCCCACCACAGTTTCATCTGCTCCTTGAGCGACGGAGCGACGGCCTTCAGTAAGTCTTCACGCCCCGCGAGTTCGGCTGCATCGTAGAGCGCTCTGGCGTACTCATTGGAATATCGGTCGTAACGGCCCGTCGGCAGAGCATCGTCGGCAAAAAGCGCTCCGCCGGTGAATTGTGTTGCGGCTCGGTTTAGCAGGTCATCCAGAGAAGCGCGTTCCTTGTTGAGCCCTAGTTCGTAGTCAATCGCAGCGATTCGCGCCGCCACGCCAAAGTAATTTTCGGGGAGATGGATTAGCGTGTGAGTCTTTGCGTCATAAAATCGGCCTGGGTCGAGCAAGGCGCTGTATGTGGCCCGCTCTTTGGAGGACAAACTCTGCCACAGGGCGTTGTGGTTCAGGTCCCGGCCAAAACTCTCCAGAGCCATCGCCGCGTAGAGTTGGGCCCAGGTTTTTCCCCCATGGTTCAATTCGATTTGCGCCATTTTCCCAATCATTTGCGCGACGTCATGGCCTGCAATCGTCTTCGTTCCTGCAAACTCCGAATAGGCGCCCAAAGTTCGCATGAACGTCCCCCAGGAAAACTCTCCAGTCGTCAGTGCGCCAACCACGCGGTCTGGAGGAGGGTCTAGGTTCTTGATATCGGAAACATGAGCGGTCACCTCCCTCTGGAGAAATTCCCGGATTTGCTGATCGAGCTGCGACGTCTGGATTTGAGGCGCATCAGCCGGCGTTTGTGCGACCGAACCGCAGTTCACATAGATAAAGATCGCCAGAATTATGGCGGCCATTTTTGCTGTAGCGAGGATTTTTTTTCGCATCGTGTCGCCGATCAACTGCCCGTGAATGACCCGCCAGGTTTGCGGCAACAGTCCATTGAGCTGACAACCATAGAAAATTGTCTCAACGGATGTAGTCCTCTCTACACGGCGTGAACACATCGATGACTAGAGAATCTTCCATTGCGGAAGCGCCATGTTCCACGCCGCCGCGCACGGCGAAGGTGTCTCCCGTTCGAACGTCGACCGTCCTCCCCAGGCAGGTAATCTTGAGGTGCCCATGAACGACATACACGATTTGCTCGTGTGGGTGGCTGTGCACCGTGCCCACCCAGCCTTTTACCATTTCATGCTCGGCAAGAAATAATTTGTCGTTGTAGGCCAGCACGCGGCGTTTCAGCCCGCTCTCCGGTGCTGACTCTTTGCCCTCGTCGTGCGCTACCACTACGAAGTCAGGAAAACTCTTCGTTTGCGTTTCCATTCGCATTCTCCAATTCAATCAGACTTCGGATATTCCGCCGCGAGCGCTGTTTCACTTTCTCTCCCGAAGAAAGCTTTCCTCAGCGCGCCAGCCAGCCTCCGTCGACAGCAAGCACATGGCCGTGTACATAGTCACTTGCGGATGAGCAAAGAAAAATAGCCGCCCCCGCGATATCACTGGGCTCGCCCCAACGCGCCGCGGGAATCCTATCCAGTATTTGCCGGCTTCGCACTGGATCGTTGCGCAGGGCAGTCGTGTTGTCCGTGGCCATATATCCCGGCGCAATCGCGTTCACGTTGATTCCTTTGCTGGCCCATTCGTTTGCCAGCGCTTTCGTAAGCTGGGCGACACCACCCTTTGCCGCCGCGTACGCCGGCACCAGGATTCCGCCTTGAAAGGAGAGCAGGGAAGCAATGTTCAAGATCTTGCCTCCTGTTCTTCTTTCGAGCATCCGCCGCGCGGCAAGTTGCGACAAATGGAACACTGCCGTCAGGTTCACGGCAATCAATTCATCCCAAAATTCCGCGGAGTACTCCGCAGCCGGAGCCCTTCGAATCACCCCTGCATTGTTTACGAGGATGTCGATCGACCCAAAATTCGCGATCGTCTTTTCGATAAGTTCCGGGCACGACTTCCGCTCCGACAAATCCGCAGAATGGTAAAACGTCTTGCGCCCTGCTGCGCGAATCTCGTCGCAGGGAGGTCCAGGGTTCGGATCGCGCCCATGGCAGCCCACGTTCGCGCCGCTCTTTGCCAAGGCCACGGCAATCGCTGCACCAAGGCCTCGGTGAGAGCCTGTCACTAGCGCATTCTTGCCGTTCAGGGAAAACGCTTCCATGTTCATCAGGCCACTCAGGTCTTATTTGTGTGGGCTTTAGCCTTGGACTCAACTGGTCGATCTGAACCAGCACCGTCAGGTCCGCATTTGCACCCACAGCCAGGCGAGGTCGCTTACTTGCGGCCCACTTCTAAGCCGGAGCCGCCCTGCTGAAATCCCGGCTGGATATTCACGACGCCAAACTGCCGATCCTCGACCTCGCGATGCGCGGCCATCGCCCAGAGAAAAGCGATTCGGTGGCCGGGGACGGAAACGTTCGGGTGATACCCGCTCGGCATCAGCACCGCGTCGCCGTCGCGAACCACCGTCACCAGTTCTGGGTACTCCGTGTCGTTATAAACCAGCTGAATTCCATACGCGGGTTCCGGCATGTCGAAGTACACATAAATTTCCTCGAGCATCTTCGCGTGCTCATGCGGCGGCCAACTTGTCCAATTGCCCGGATCAGAGTGCGTAAAGCCAGCGACGAGACGCCCCGCTTCGACATTCTTCGCGATCAGCATGTTCAACTGCCGCGAAGAACCTGGCCCGCCCGCGCTGAACTTCATTCCCGGGTCCTGGGAAGTCTCCGCGTAGCGCACCACTTTTAGCGGATACAATTTCTCCACATCGGAAGAAAACTCGGCGATGTCCGCCCGGCTCTTCGTGGACACTTCGATCTTCGAGTCTCTCGGGATGTAGATGGCGTCGTACTGGCCGAGTTCGAACTCTTTTCCATCTGTTCTTACCTTGACCTCTCCGGACAGGAGAATCAGCCCGGTTTCGCGGTTTCCGTTCACGAACGATACGTTCGGCACGGACGCATTCAACCGAATCCTTCCGTACGCCAAATGCCGCATCGTGCTGTTCTCGGGCGTCACTGAAATGTGGCGCCCCACTTTGGCATTCGTATTCCGAAATACCATTTTCTCTAAAGGACTTGCAGTATTTGTGTTCATAGTTTCTTTTAACACGTACCGTGTTTCCTCGACTAGTTTACGACGAACAATTTTCAGTGAGCCCCGAATTAGTAATTTCACGTAGCCGGGGAAGCCCAAGCGCTTTTCCCGGCCGCCTGTGATGCAGAAAAATCGTGTCCAGCAACACGGTCCGCCATCAGAAGGTGAGACGGGCGCCCAGCTGAAGCTGGCGCATGGCGCTCGCCGAAGTGATGACTCCGAACGTGGAGGTGCCGACAGTGGCGCCCGGAGGATTCAGGCTCACCAAATTGAAAACGTTATACGCGTCGGCGCGTAGCTGCAGACTCAAGCGCTCCTTGAAAGCAAAGTCGCGAGAGATCGCCAGATCCACGTCTTTAAACGTGGGGCCACGGAGCATATTGCGCCCAGAGTTTCCGTCAACGGCGATGCCGCCCACCAAATTTGCGGGATTCTGCGAGAACGCAGCGATATTAAACCATTCAGCCGCGGTGCGATTGCTTAACACTGGGTTCTGCCCAGCCACAAGCTGGGCTCGCTCAGTGGAACTGTTGCCGGTCAGGTTGGCGTCTTTGCCATTGAGCACGGTAAACGGAAGGCCGCTATGTATATTGATGATTGGGGAGATCGTCCAGCCATTCGCGAATCCGCGCGCCAATAAACTGTCCCCGTGGTAGTAATGCAACTGCCACACTAGCGCGGTCACGAATTGATGGCGAAGATCAAAATCCGCCGGGCCGCGTTCTAGGCCCAGATTCGTCATGTCCTGCGCGCCGCCCTGAGTGGTGTTGTTGTCCAGTTGGACGCTGTCAAAAGTGTGGCTAAAGGTGTAGAAGGCATACAGCATCAGTCCATGCGTCATTCTTAGCTGGGCTGTTGTCTGTAGGCCGTTGTACGAGGCCGTTTGATTGGATTGTACAAGCAGCACAGTGCCAAACGGGCTTCCCGCGCCCGTGCAAGTCGGAACGCCCGTATTGTCGATCGGGCGGCGTGCCACGATATTCGCGCCGGTGCTGGTCGCGCAGGCGGGCGCAAGAGCGCCGGTCGCGGGAGCATTGATGTCCTGTGCGAAGGGCAAATCGTGGGAAAGATTGCCCACGTAGGCCGCGGACACGCTGAAATTCGAGGTCACTTGCCGCTGGACGGAAAAATTCAGCTGATAGCTGTACGGCCATTGGAAATTCTGGGCGAAGCCGAAGAACGGCCCTCCAGGAGTGAGGAACTGCGGCGGAACAAACGGAAACGGATCGATGCCGCTTACGCCGCTGCCGCTCCCCGCGGCACAAGTGACTGTCGGACCGAGCGGCGCGCCCGAGGCATTTTTCGCCACCAGCTTGTTGTACGGGCAGGATAGCGTTGCGCCCTGCGGCACGGCGGTCAAGCCCGATCCTGTCACTTGCTGTGTGACGTTGGTGAAAGCGAAGCGGACCGCAGAAGGCTCGAAATTGGTGACCGTGTTCCATTCGTTGCCTGAAACGCTGCCGTAAAACACTCCAGCACCGGCTCTGATCGAAGTTTTACCGTCGCCAAACGGGTCCCACGCAAAACCGACTCTGGGTGAAACATGATGCCACCGCACAGGCACGATGCCGCGCGTAACGCCCGGATCACCATTGAAGAGCGCGCCCTCCGGAGCCGCCGGAATCACCGTTGATTGCTCCCCCACCTGGAAGCTGGTCCCTCGATTCAAGGGGTCGGTCGGCGGAGTCTGAATGTCCCAGCGCACACCAAGGTTGAGAGTGAACCGCGGGAAGATACGGAAGTTGTCCTGGACGAAGAGCCCCGTGCTCCAACTGTTGGTGAAGCCGGTCACCGGGGCGTCCTGCGAGACAGACGTCGGCAGGCCCATCACGAAATTCGCGAGCGCTGGAACCGCGATACTTTTGCCCGACACGGCATCCTTTATGTTCGTGCCATTGAAGCCAAACACGCCGTAATTGTTCAACAAGGTTTGCTGAACGTCCTTGTCGAGAGTTTCATCGCCTCCAAAAGAAATCGAATGTCGGCCACGGGTATAGCTGACCACGTCCCGCGCGGAATAAAAGTTCGAGCCCGCGACCGGCCCGGCGATGGCGCTCGCTGCCGTGAAGAAACCCGTCACGGAGATCTGTGGCAGCGAATGCGGTCCTTGGACTGTGAATTCCGAGCCAAGATCGCCCAGGGATGTGCCAGGCAGGTTTAATCGTCCAGCCACATTGCGCGTGTAGCCCAGCCAAAACTGGTTGGTCAGATTGGCTCTGGCCGTCCAGGTATCGCTGACGTTCACATTTTGCTGCCGCCAGGTGAATTGCTGCACGTCCCAGGGAACGTTGCCGTTGGGCTGGCCTGTGGTGGAATTCAGCGGAGGCACCAGATTGTTTCCGCTTGTGTAGAAGTAGCTTCCGCTCAGACGTTGGTTGCTCGTCAAATTGTGATCCACCTTGATCAGAAACTCATCCGTGTTGTACGGGCTGGGAGCGACCGCTTGGAACGCGCCCGTACCTGCCGTCGGTATATTGGGAAAAACGCTTGAAGTGAACAGCTTTTGTGCAACTGGATCGAGCAACTTCGGGCAGATCACGGTTGCCGAACCGCAGGTGTACTGGCTCGGCAAGGAACCGCCGGCTGGGAGAAGCGCAGCCATATTTCCCGCCGCTTCCGCCGCTGTTGGCAACGTCGCGCCGGTGAACAAGAAGCTGCTCAGCTGGCGCAGACCTTGATAGGAGCCAAACACGAAGGTCTTGTCCCTTTTGATTGGGCCGCCGAACGTCCCGCCGAATTGCTGCCGCCGCAAAGGAGGTGTACCAACCGCCGAATTCCAGGGGGCTGCGTTCAGGGCATCGGTCCGCCAATAATCGAACAGCCCTCCGTGATAGGCGTTCGTGCCGGTTTTCGTAAGCACCGTTATGACGCCGCTGGACATTTTTCCGTACTCCGCGTTGTAGTTGTTCGTTTCAACGCGGTATTCCTGAATGGCGTCCGGATTGGGCAGAATGTTGCCTGTGTTCCGCAACCCCGTCATATTGATTCCGCCGTCGAGGTAATAGCTCACTGATCCTGCCCCGCCGTCCACCCCGCCATTAATGAAGGTTCGCTGCTCCGGGTAACCCAGCGTGATGACCGGATTCGGCTGGCCCGCATTAAAGCTGCTGTTCTGAACGCCTGGTGTGAGCTCCAGCAATTCATACGCGTTGCGATTTACAAGCGGCAGGTTCACCACTTCTTGATTCTCAATCGTGCGCCCGATCCCCGAGCTGGTAGTGTCCACCAGCGGCACACTCTCGGAGACCGTGACAGTCTGGTTCATGTTTCCCAACTGCAGCACCCCGTCTACACGCGCGGGAACATCCACTTCCAGCACGACTCCGGCGCGCACAAATTTCTTGAAAGCTTGCGCCGCGATTTCCACCCTGTAGTTGCCGACCGGAAGCAATTCGATCCGGTACTCGCCTTCGGCGTTCGTTTGCGCCGCCCGCGAGAGGTTTGTATCCGTGTTTATTACCGCCACTTGAGCCCCGGCGATCGTTCCGCCGTTCGCATCGGTCACTCGGCCATAGATCGTGGTCGTGGTGAGTTGCGCTCTCAAAACACTTGGAAACACCACGGCCACCAGGCAGAAAACCACCGCCACTCCGAATTTTCCACGCATCGGCTTCTCCTATCTTCGCGCAGGGCACCTCTGCGCGCCTTAATTACTGGTCCTCCCAGGATGCGGTGCGCCGGCTCCGCCTCGCCGCAGCAGTGCGTACCACATTATGAGACTGCATCCCACTCACAAAAACCCCGCAAAAAATCCCGGCTTTCGCCGGGTTCTTTACTCCCTCTTAGTTCGCTGCGCTCAGCACCAACTCCACTCGATCCCCCTGGTATCCCAATTCGGCGGAAAGCTTGCCGGCTGCTTCCATCAGCACTCGCCCAATCTCAGGAACCCTCTCTTTGGTGATCCGAAATGCCGGCCCAGAAATGCTCATGGCCGCAGCTAACTTTCCGTTATGCGAACGCACGGCTGCGCCCACGCACCGCAGTCCTTCCTCTTTCTCTTCCTCATCGATCGCATAGCCTCTCGCCCTCACTGCCTTCAACTCCGCTTTCAGAGCGCCAGCCGTGGTGATGGTATTCTTCGTCACCGCTTTCAATCCCCACCGCCGCACGATCTTGCTCACTTCCGTGTCCGAAAGCTCCGCAAGCATCGCCTTTCCCACCGCTGTGCAATAGGCGGGTGCCCGGCTTCCCACGGTGCATGCCGTGCGCACGCTGCGCTGCGACTCGACCTTCTCCACGTAAAAAACCTGCCCCTCGTCCAGAATGCAAAAGAACACCGTCTCCCCAAATTCGTCTTGCAGCCGATCCAAGTACGGCCGCGCCCGTCCGCGCAGGTCAAGCCCGTCAATCGCGCGGGACCCCAGCTCATACAGTCTCAGCCCCAACCGATAACGCCCCGTCTCCGGGTTCTTCACCACCAAGCGGTGCTGCTCCAGCACCATCATCAGCCGGTGCACCGTACTCTTGTGGAGCTTCAGGGCCGGGCACAGTTCGGCAAGGCTGCAATCGCTTGAGCTGTTTGCCAGGATGGCCAAGGCCGCCAATGCGCGGTCCAGAACCTGCACCTTGTATGGGGAATCGGTTGTCTTGGATTGTGGCACGCGTGCCATATTATGGAATCCTGGTTTATTGTCAAGCAGAAAAATCGATAGTTTGCATCCAAGCGCCCGCTCCGGGAACTTCCTGCCCCGTGCAGCCATCGGAAACCGCGCTAGTCAGAAGGAGATACAGCTATAAGGTTGGCGGGTCAGCGCCGCGCAGCGAATAGACGTGCTCGTAGCTTCCCAGCGCTCGGAGTTCCCGGAGAAGGACATCGCCAATCATCTCTGACGGCGGTAGGTTCGGCGCTGTTAGGAGAACGAGATTCCTGAAGACGAGGTTTCCCCAGGCCTTCCGGCAAGGGCGAGAGAATCATTTCGGCCGGGGGAAAATTCGAAATGCGTGGCCCTGCGGATGGGACTCGCGAAAACGCGCTGCGCTCGGTTCATGAGATGGTGCCGGGCCCGAAAGACGCGCGACTTGAAAGTAAAGGTCGTAACCCCGAGCAAGTCTGCTGCTTCCTCGTTGGACATTTCGTGGTAGTAAACCAACGTAAATGCCTGCCGCAGCCCGGGACTCATTTTCCCGAGCACGGTATCAATCCACTGGAAAGTTTCTTTCTCAGCCAACGCCATTTCTGGATCAGGTTGCGGAGACGGAATCCGTTCGGTCCAGAGAATCTCGTCCGCTGCGGACGCTTCCGGTAGAGACTCGATCCGAGTGGGTCTCCGTTTTCGGCGAATCATCAGAGCAGCGTTAAGCACGATGCGCGTGAACCAGGTAGTAAGGGCAGACCGGCCCTCGAAACTTCGCAAGTGGCGGCCGGCCGAGAGGAAGGCATCTTGAACCGCGTCTTCCGCGTCCTCCTTATTTCGCAAGACGGTATAAGCCAGTCCAAGGAATCTCCGGCGCGAAGCCAAAAACATATCTTGGACCGCTTGCCACTCGCGATCTTCCGGCTCCGTTTGGACGAACGGCTTGGAACTAGCCGAAGCGCGCGAGGCTAGCCGTGCGTTGTTGGTCCGCGCTCTGGAAAATGGCGAGCGGCGATTTGCTGCTCCTAAGCGGGCAGTTGCGCCGCGGTTCGCATATCTGGATGTGCAGTTCACTGGCGATCTCCGTTTCAATCGTTGTTCCATGAAGCATCTTTGCGTCCATCGAAGGACATTTGCCGTTGAGTCGGCAACCGTCCTGTTTTCAACAAAAATGAGACGCGATGGGCGCCAGGCGTACAAAAAAGGAACTCGCTTTGTCCCGCATTCGTGGCGAGGTTTTGACGGTAACGTCGAGGCCGTGACGCAGCACCGGGCGATGAAATCGCCAGCGCGCGGTAATCTCTTCAAGTCCCTTCGCTTTCAACGATTTGCGGCGACCGTGGCGCCTGTCCGATTGGCAGGCACGTTGCAATACAGACCCGCGAATTCATTTACGACTAATCGTGCGGACGAGTTTGGCTCGAACCACCTTGACTTCGAAAATTAGGAATGTCTCAAAGCCAGGTTGCCGGAAAGTAGCACCTAAAACGAACTTGACTGAATCAAATCAAAAAATGCGACGCACTGAAGGCAGCGATTGTTTTAGAAAGCGAGCCGTGTGATGTCAACGACGCAAACGGCATTCGATCTCGAACAGATTTGCCGGGATTCGCGCCCACAGGCGCCGGCTCGCAAGAATTGATGCAATGGAAACGAAATGCGGACCAGCGCTCTTCCACGGCTCGTCCAAAACAATCTGAATTCAGCAATCACAGAAAGGCGGCGAACACCATGACAACACCTGCACTGAGCATTCCAAAAGGCCCGAATCCGTTGAGAGGGCTCTCCGAATTTGGGCAGTCCGTTTGGCTGGACTACATTCGCCGGAGCTTGATCACCAGCGGCGAACTGAAGCGCTTGGTTGTCGAGGACGGCCTGCGCGGCGTCACTTCCAATCCGGCCATTTTCGAAAAAGCCATCGTCGGCAGCACGGACTATGAGTCCGTTATCGAAAGCGCGGAATCCGCCGGCCTCGACGCAAAAGGTCTTTACGAAAAAATCGCCATCAAGGACGTTCAGGACGCGGCAGACATCCTCGGCACGGTCTGGCAGGAAAGCAAATTCCGCGACGGCTACGTCAGCCTCGAGGTTTCTCCGCTGCTCGCGCACGACACCGCGGGAACCTTGCAAGAGGCGCGCAGGCTCTGGAAAGCGGTGGACCGCGTAAATCTCATGATAAAAGTTCCGGCGACGCCCGAAGGCATCCCGGCCATTCGCCAACTGATCAGCGAGGGTATCAACGTCAACGTGACTTTGCTCTTTTCGCGTGATGCGTACGAGCGAGTTGCCAAGGCCTACATCGAGGGTCTCGCAGCCCGCGCAGCCGCTGGCGGAGATGTTAGCCGCATCGCCAGCGTGGCCAGTTTCTTCGTCAGCCGCATCGACTCCTTGATTGACGCGCAGATTACCGGCCAGCTGAAAACGGTGACCGATCCAGCCAAGCGGGCACGCCTCAGCGGCCTGCTCGGCAAAGTCGCGATTGCCAACGCCAAGCTCGCCTATCATCGCTTCACCGAACTGTATTCGAGCGAAGCCTGGAAGGCCCTGGCCAGCGAGGGAGCGCAACCTCAGCGTTTGCTGTGGGCCAGCACAAGCACGAAGAATCCCAATTACCGGGACGTCCTTTATGTAGAAGAACTGATTGGCCCGTCCACGGTGAACACGATTCCTCCCGCGACGTTCAACGCTTTCCGCGAACACGGCCGCCTTCGCGCCAGCCTCACCGAAGACGTCGAGAACGCCGCTGACACCATGGAAGCCCTCGAGAAAGCCGGCATCTCGATGAAGGCGGTTACCGACAAACTTTTGGAGGATGGCTTGAGCCAGTTCGTTGACGCTTTCGCCCAACTCTTGAAAGCCACTGGCTCCAGAAAATCAGCCGACTCTTCCGCCAAAATCAATTCCATCACCTACACGCTGCCGGCGAAACTCTCCGCCGCAGTGGACGCCGCTCTCACCGACTGGGCCAAGAACGACAAAGTTCGCCGCCTCTGGCGTGCCGATGCCTCGCTCTGGACGAACGCCGACGAGAATCATTGGCTCGGCTGGCTAGGAATCACTGATGACCAGGTCGCGCACATCGAACATCTGACTTCACTCGCTGCCGAAGTAAAGAAAGCCGGATTTAAACACGCTCTCCTTCTCGGGATGGGCGGCTCCAGCCTTTGCCCCGAAGTTTTGCGCCTCACCTTCGGAAAGATCGAAGGATTCCCAGAGCTCCACGTTCTCGATTCCACCGATCCCGCACAGATCAAAGCTATGGAAGCAAAAATCGACCTGAAGAACACTCTGTTCATCGTCTCCAGCAAATCCGGTGGCACGCTCGAACCCAATATTTACAAGCAATATTTCTTCGCCCGCGCGAAAGAAGCCGTTGGCGAAAAGGAAGCGGGAAATCGCTTCATCGCCATCACCGATCCCGGTTCCAAGATGCAGCACGTCGCCGAGAACGATAAGTTCCGCCACATCTTCTTCGGCCTTCCCAGTATTGGCGGACGCTACTCCGCGCTATCCAATTTCGGCATGGTCCCCGGCGCGGTGATGGGCATCGACGTTGTGAAATTCTTGAACCGTACGGAAGAGATGGTGCACGCCTGCGGTGCAACCGTGCCCGCAGCCGAGAATCCCGGCGTGGTTCTGGGAGCGATCCTAGGAACCGCTGCAAATCAAGGTCGCGACAAAGTGACGATCATTTCTTCTCCGGGCATCGCGGACCTCGGCGCGTGGCTCGAGCAACTGCTCGCCGAGTCCACAGGGAAAATCGGGAAGGGAATCATCCCGGTCGACCGCGAACGCCTCGCGAAGCCTGAGAGCTACGGAAACGATCGCGTATTCGCCTATCTCCGCCTCGAGTCCGCACCCGATCCCGAGCAAGATGCGGCGGTAGAAGTGCTCGAAAAGGCAGGCCAGCCAGTAGTACGCATCGCAGTGCAGGATACCTACGCTCTCGGTGAGGAATTCTTCCGCTGGGAAATCGCCACAGCCGTGGCCGGTTCGATCATCGGCATCAATGCGTTCAATCAGCCGGACGTGGAAGCCAGCAAAATCGAGACGCGCAAACTCACCAGCGAATACGAAACCGCAGGCAGGTTGCCGGCCGAGGCGCCCTTCTTCGACGCCGAAGGCGTCAAGCTCTACGCCGATCCGAGAAACACCGAAGCCCTCAAAAACGGACAATCGTTTGCCGAGATTCTGAAAACTCATCTCGGCCGCGCAGGCGCCGGAGATTATTTCGCTCTTCTTGGCTATATCACGATGAACGCGGAGAACGAGGTCGCTTTACAGACTATTCGCCACACAGTGAGAGACAAGAAGAAAGTTGCGACCGTCCTCGGATTTGGCCCACGCTTTCTCCACTCGACCGGACAAGCCTACAAAGGCGGCCCCAACAGCGGCGTCTTCCTGCAAATCACCTGCGATGATGCCAGCGATCTCGCTGTTCCCGATCAGAAATATACGTTCGGTGTCGTCAAGGCCGCGCAAGCTCGCGGGGATTTTGCGGTGCTTGCGGAACGCGGCCGGCGAGCCCTTCGCGTTCATCTCGGCAAAGACGTGAAAGCCGGTCTCGAAAAACTGCACACGGCCGTGAAACAAGCTCTGGCATAAAACTTCGCGCACAACAATTCAGTTCTGTATCGAGGAGGAGCTGTGGCAAATCTGTTGGCAGGCAAAGTAGCTGCGGTAACCGGCGGCGATCAAGGAATCGGCCGTGCGATAGCGGAACGATTGGCACAGGACGGCGCGGACGTCGCGATCTGCTATCGCAAAAATAAAAAAGGGGCGGACGAAGTGGTGGCCGCCATCGCTACCACGAAACGGCGCGCGGCGGCGTTTCAAGCCGACGTAGGAATTGTCGCTGACGGCCAGAGATTCATCGCTGAAGCCGTTGCGGCCCTCGGCAAGGTCGACATTCTCATCAATAACGCCGGTCTTGAGAAACGCGCCGACTTTTGGGACGTGACGGAAGAAGATTTCGACGCCGTTCTAAACGTCAATCTCAAGGGCATGTTTTTTGTAACGCAAGCCGTGGTTCGTCACCTTCGGCAAACAGGCCGGCCCGGAAAAATCATCAACATCAGCTCCGTCCACGAAGAACTTCCGTTTCCCCATTTTGCCTCCTATTGCGCGAGCAAAGGCGGAATCAAAATGCTGACGCGCAATCTGGCCATCGAGCTCGCCCCGAACAAAATCACGATCAACTCGATTGCGCCCGGCGCGATCGAAACTCCCATCAACACAAAGCTCTTGAACGATCCAGCGAAGCTCAAAGAGCTCTTGGAAAATATTCCGCTTGGCAGGCTCGGCAAACCCGAAGACGTCGCGGGTATCGCCAGTTTCCTTGCCTCGGGTGACTCCGACTACGTTACGGGAACCACGTTCTTTGTGGACGGCGGCTTGTTGTGGAACTACCAGGAACAATAGAAAATCTAGCCGCAGTTAAAAAGAGAAAACGAGGTCGACCATGACATCGAACAATGGGCGCGCAACAAAGCCAGTCAAGATGGTGATCGCGGATGTGGACGGAACGCTCGTTACGCAGGAAAAAGTGCTCACGAAGCGAGCAACCGACGCGGTCCTGCGATTGCACGACGCCGGGATTCAATTCAGCGTCACGAGCGGGCGGCCGCCGCGCGGCATGGCCATGCTGATCGAGCCGCTGAAGCTCACGCAGCCTCTGGCCGCGTTCAATGGCGGAGTGTTGATACAGCCGGACCTGGCGACCGTTGTCGCTCAGAATTTTCTGCCGGCGGGAGTGCCGGAGCAGATTATCGATTCCATCGAGAAACATGGACTCGACGTGTGGATTTACACGGCCACGGATTGGTTCGTGCGCGACGTAAATGCTCCGCACGTGGCTCGCGAACAGTGGACGGTAAAGTTTCCGCCAAAAGTAGTCAAAACGTTTGACGGGCTGCTCGGCCAGGTCGCGAAGATTGTCGGTGTGAGTGACAACCTCGAGGCGGTTGCGAAATGCGAAAAAGATGTTCAGCAAGCCGGCGGCACGCACATTTCCGCGGCGCGCTCGCAGCCTTACTACCTCGACGTGACCCATCCAAAAGCTAACAAAGGCGAAGTGGTGCTCGCGATGTCGAAACTGTTGAATATTCCGGCCGAAGAGATCGCAACCATTGGCGACATGCCGAATGACGTTCTGATGTTCAAAAAGAGCGGAGTGAGCATCGCCATGGGAAACGCGAGCAAGGAAGTGCAAGCGTCGGCCACGTATGTCACTTCCACGAGTGAGGACGAAGGATTCGCCAAGGCAATGGAGGAGTTCGTCTTGAATGCACGCTCCGCAAAAGCCTGAAGAAATCGGACCATGGAAAATGCGGTGAGCGTGTTCCGTCGAGCGAGTTGCAAAATGCACCGCCTATTCCATCTGAAACGTATGCCATGGATCGCCGCGATATTCGCCGTTGCCGCGATATCGTCCGCCGCCCAGCAAGCTTCTCCGCCAGCTCCTCAAGCAGATGATTTGCAGAAGCAACTTGCGCAACTCAAACAGCAATACGAATCAACTACCCGCGATCTTGAACAACGCATCGCGTCGCTCGAACAACAGATCCAAAAACAGCAGGAAAAAGAGAAGGAAGAAAAAGAGGCCAGCGAAAAAATAAAAGCGGGGACGATCTCGGCAGTCGAGCTGGCCGCGCAGCAAGCAGCCAAAAACGCCGTCCTCGGAGAGTCGAATGACGTCGGGGCAAAGTTTCAAGGCGACGTGCCTTCGGAACCGACGTATGACCTCTTGAGAGAAGCCGACGAAAAGATTGTAAACCTGCAGCAGCAAGTGCAGAGCTTCGAGTTCCACGGGTATTTCCGGTCGGGTTACGGCCTCAATAGCGAGGGCGGACAGCAAGTTGCCTTCCAGGCTCCAGGAGCGGACGCGAAATATCGCCTGGGCAACGAGGCCGAAACCTACGGGGAATTTATTTTCGTCAACAACTGGCTGAATCCCGAACAAAACACAGACAAGGCCTGGATCAAGACGGAAGTCATGATCGAGGCGAACACTTCTAATTACGCCAGCTATGCAAACTTTCCCAATGGAACTGGTAACGACCAATTCCGGCTGCGGGAAGCTTTTGTGCGGGCCGGCCACATCTTCGAGAGCCAGCCCGATGCAAAATTCTGGGCGGGCGAACGATATTACCGCCGCCAGCACATCGAGATTAACGACTTCTATCCGCTGGACATGAGCGGCTACGGCGCGGGCGCTGAGGACGTGAATGTCGGAATCGGCAAGCTGGCTGTGGCTTTTCTGGCCGGAGCCAGGCCCGACATCATTACGCAGAATGGGAACTACGCGAAGAGCAACATCGACATCCGCCTCTATGACCTGAAGGGACCTGCGGGCCTGTGGGCAGCATGGTTCGATTTCGCAACGGCGAAGGGTGGTACCGCGCAAAATGGCAGCACACTTCCCGCAGGGACGGCCGTTCCCACAACCAATGGGTACGCGTTCGGGTTGCGCCACCAGCGCCTGGAATGGCACGGCGGCTACCACGCGTTCTCGATCCAGTATGGCAAGGGTGCAGCGAGCAATTTCAGCACGTCGCTCGATAATCCGAGTCCCTTCCTGGCGCACTCCGAGAGATTGTTGATCGCGGAACACCTCCTCCTTCAGGCCAACGACCGGTTTGCGGTGATGCCGATCTTCCTCTTCCAGCGGACGCGGGACGGACAGCCTGGCCACGGCTTCAACGATTGGGCCTCGTTTGGCGCGAGGCCGGAAATTTTCTTTAACAAATATATTTCTCTGGCGTTCGAGGCCGGGTTTGACCACACCGAAGGCTTCGTTACCACGACAAACGGCAATACCGAGTTTGACGGCTGGCTACGCAAGTTCACGATCGCGCCGCAAATCGGAGCGGGGCGTAAATTCTTCAGCCGGCCGGTGCTGCGAGTGTTCGCGACCTACGCGAATTGGTCCAACGGCTTCCGCGGTTTAGTGGGCGGAATCCCGTTCGAGGACCGAACGAGCGGGCTCACGTACGGCGTGCAAACGGAAACTTGGTGGTAGCGATTGGTTTTCAGGAAACCAGCAATCGGAAACGGCAGCTTGGCCAGCCGCGGCCAATGAAGCGGCAACACAGCCAGCGGCTCTGAAATCTGAGGTGATGAAAGATGGCGACTCGAGAAATCAGCAGCAATTCCGGACAGGCGCAGAGTATCCCCGCTGTTTCGACGGCGCCAAACTATTCACGCCCGCTGGCTATCGTCACCACGTTGTTCTTCATGTGGGGATTTCTAACCTGCCTGAACGACATTCTGGTGCCACATTTGAAATCGATTTTTGACTTGAGTTTCGCGCAAGTCATGCTGGTCCAGTTTGCATTTTTTTCGGCGTACTTCTTGTTTTCGGTGCCGTGGTCAAAGATCGTGAACATGATCGGGTATCAGAGAACCATGGTGGTCGGTTTGTTGACCATGGCTTTAGGAGCAGTTCTCTTTGTTCCCGCCGCATCGGTTGCGTCGTACCCGCTGTTCTTGACGGCGCTGCTGGTTCTCGCCGCAGGGATTACCGGGCTTCAGGTATCGGCAAATCCTTACGTGGACTTGCTGGGGAAGCCAGAAACAGCGTCGAGCCGCCTGGATCTCACGCAGGCTTTCAACGCGCTCGGGACCACCATCGCACCGAAAATCGGAGGGCTGCTGATTTTGAGCGCCGCGCCCCTGGCGGTCGAACAGTTACGACAGATGGCGCCGCAAGCCCTGCACGCGTATCGCGTGCAGCAGGCGGCCTCCGTGAAGATGCCTTACACGGTGATCTGCGTTGCGCTGGTGCTGTTGGCGGTTCTGATTGGCACGTTCAAGCTGCCGCAGATTGAAACCGCATCCTCCGAACCGGGAGGGAAGGCAAGCGATTCGATCTGGAAGCATCGCAATCTCCTCCTGGGCGCGATCGGGATTTTCAGCTACGTCGGCGCAGAAGTTTCCATCGGAAGCTTTCTGGTGAACTACTTTGGTCTGCCTGAGATTGCAGGCATCTCCGCCAAGACTGCGGCAGGTTTTGTGTCGTTCTACTGGGGAGGCGCGATGATTGGGCGCTTTCTTGGCGCGGGACTTCTGCGGCGCATCAAGGCCGGATATCTGCTGGCGCTATGCGCGATCTGCGCGGCCGCGCTCATCACTGTTTCCATGATCTTGGGCGGACACACCGCGATGTGGGCCATTCTCGCGGTCGGGCTATTCAACTCCATCATGTTCCCGACCATCTTCAGCCTGGGTGTGGCGGAACTGGGTCCCCTGACGGGGAACGGCTCTGGCATCATGACTATGGCCATCGTGGGCGGTGCAATCCTTCCGGTGATTCAGGGCTTCATCGCTGACCGTGTTGGCCTACACCACGCCTTCATTCTTCCTGTGATTTGCTACATCTATATTTTGTTCTACGCTCTGGTCGGGTCGAAGCCTAATAGCGAGCGGCGAAAAGTGAATAGTGAGTAGCCTGCCTGCGATCTTGGTTAGGCTGCAGGGGAGACAGACTGAAGTCTGTCCCACTTGTGAGGAGCCCTACCCCTCCCCGGTTTTTTGTAAGTGTTGATTCTAAATGGGTTAGCTATCGCGCAAGTGGTTTAGATTCAATAGTTGCGAGGGGGTGTGTAGATGTTGATTTTAAAGGGGTTAACGGGGGTGGTGTTGTGGCGGCGACGGAACGGGGAGCGCGCTACCAAGAGGGCTTCGTGCGCAGGGGTGGGTGGCGTGGCGAGCGAGGCCGGTTGGGGTGTGTGGGCGGCGGGATTCCTATTGGGCTCGGCGAGTTGAGCGGGGGCGGAGTTGGGTTGAGGAGGTTGCGCGTTGGTCGGAGCGGGTGGTTGTGCGACGGGGGCGGGAGAGAGGGGTTGAAGCCGCGCCGGTGCGGGGCTTGAAGTTGGGACAGGTACGCCGGGTTGGGTGGTAGGCGCGGGCCGGGCAAGCCCGGCCCCTACTGACGTTTCGGTCGCAGGTCGAGCCGGAGATTGAGCGGGAGTTTGGGCGGGTTGTTGCGGTGCGGGTTCGGCGGGGCTTTGGCCGGGTGGGAAGCGGTAGTCGTAGTTGACGTTGACGGATTTGCGGATGGCTTTGCGCCAGCCTTCGGTGCCGAAGGCGTTGATGTATTCGTGTTGGGCGAGGTGGATGGCCTGCAATTGGGTTTGGAGCATGTAGGCGACGGTGCGGGCGAGTCTGGGTTTTATGTCGCCGCGGACTACGGCGGGGATGAGGCGCGAGAGGGCGGTGCTGAGATCGTTGGCGGTGAGGTAATCGCCGGAGAAGAAGCAGGCTAGGTCTTTGGCGAGTTTATCGGCGGCTTGGGCGCGGGCTTCTTTTTGGGCGTGGTAGAAGCAGAAATGGGGATGGTTGCCGGTGCGGGGCGTGCGGCAGCGGCGACCATCTTCAAAAGCAAATAGACACAAGGACACGCGGTCCTTTGGACTGAGCGAGGACATAGAGGTCTCCTTAGATTGAGTTTTGAGATTTGGACTGACCGAAAAGAAAGTGCCGGGCTAAAGCCCGGCGCTACGTGGCCTAAAAACGAAAACGCCTCGCTGGATGGCGAGGCGTAGTACTGAACAAGGATATTGTACCACAACGATAATGCGAATCAAAGCGAAAAATGGAAATGTTGTGTTTCAGGTTGTTGGGCAGAAGCGTGTGCCATGGCTGATTGTGGATCTAGCTCGCGGCCTTGGCATGGTTGGCGTGGTCCGCTTCGGTGTGGGCGAGTTTCTCGATGATACGGTTGCTGATTCTAACGCCGCGGAGAGTGCCCACGGGACGAAGATCGTCTTTGCCCTGGACCACAGGCAACCAGGAAATGTCGTGATCGAGCATGGTGGCGGATGCCACCAGAGGCGAATCCTCAAGAGTTATGAACGGTGTACTCCCGACGAGAACGTCATGCAGCTTGAGCTGGGTGACGTCTCCCCGGTTTTCCGTTGGAATGACAGCGATGCGAGCGATGATGTGATAGAGGTCGTCGCGGTCCAGAGTGGCCCACAAACGCTGCTTTTCGTCGAGGATTAGGAGGTCGCCGGTGGGGCTCGCGTTGAGGGCGGTTATGGCGTCCGCGAACGTAGTCTCTTTATTGAGGAATTCGGCAGGAAGTGGATCGAGCAGAGGGGCGATTGCCTCACCTTCAAGGAGCGCCTTGCCGAGGGGCAAACGGCGCCAAAAATCACCCGATCTGAGAGTGACTGCCTTGGCTAGCAGGTCGCGAAGAGGCGCGAAGGAACGCGTAAGTTGCGTAAACAGAGCGCTGCCAATTTGCCCGAGACGCACAACCGTGCGCGCCCGGATGCTGGTTTCATGGGGACGGTTCCCCAAGAGAGCGCCCTCGCCGAAAAAGTCACCTTTGCTCATGACAGCGAGGACTTTGGCCTCCGAGCTTTGGTCGGTTGTCTGCAGGACCTCGACCTCGCCTTCTTCAATCACGCTGAAGACGCGCGCCGGATCGCCTTGGCGGTGAATGAAATCGCCGGGGCGAAAGTAGCCGTGAGTGAGACGTTGGGCGCTGTCGGTATTAAGGAAGCTGAGATCGCGGGGAAAGATTACGTCCCATGACCAGTCGAGCGCGACTTTGATGCGGCGAGACCAGGTAGGAAGCTTGAAAAGGTAGACGCCGCGCCACAGAAACCAGGCGAGGAAACCGGAGATGTGCACACCCATCATTTCGGCGACGGCTTGATAGCCGCCGATGGAACAGAGCTGGCCAAGGGCTTTGAAACGGAAGGGTTTGGTGGCCTCGCCCTTCAGGACTCGGACGAGGTTGAGGGCCGCCTGGCGACCTTGGCGTTCGGCGAATTGAGCGGTGGTTGCCGAAGGTTTGTTATCGAAAGCGTTGATGATGTAGGCGCAGTCACCGATGGCCCATGCGTTTGTTTGACCTTCGACGCGCATATCTGGTGTGGTGCGTATGCGGCCTCGCTCTTTTGGGACATCAAGTTGTTGAACGAGCGGGGAGATTGCCGTGCCGATGGTGCAAATGATAGTGGCGCCTCGCAACATCTTTCCGTTGTTGAGTTCGATGCCCTCATACGTGGCGGCGACGGCACGGGTGTTCAGCAGCATGGTGATGCCGGCTTTTTCCATTTTCTTTCGGGCGAATTCGCGGAGCTTGGGAGCTACTTCGGGGAGGATTTGATCCTGGGAATGGACCATAGTGACAACGATGTCTTCTTTTCGAAAGTTGTGGTAAAAGCGCGTGCTGCTGCGAACGAGTTCGTTGATTTCTCCGGCGACCTCCACGCCGCTGAAGCCCGCTCCGACGACGATGAAGCTGAGATGCCAGCGGCGGCGATCGGGATCGCTCGAAGCTTCAGCTTGTTCCATCTGACGCACCACCTGCTGACGAAGCTCGATGGCATCGAGCATAACTTTGAAGGCAAAAGCGTGCTCGGTCATCCCAGGGATAATTCCGAGATTGCTTTCCGCGCCGCAGGCAATCACTACGTGGTCGTAGTGCAGGCGCTCGAGAGCGCCAGTTCCATCGTCAAATTCAATTTCTGAAGACTGAAGGTTTATTCTTTGCACGCGCTCGGTGCGGCAGCCGATTCCGGGAAGCATCTGTCGCAAGGGTGCTATCGCCGCGTCCGCGTTGATGGAGGCACCGGCGACATCCGCGAGGAGGGGATGAAAGACCATGTGGTTCTCGCGGTTAAAAAGGAGGATTTCACACTGGGAAGCGGGCAGCTTCCTGCGAAGATTCTTTGCGAACTGTACTGCGCCAAAACCTCCACCGACAATAACTACTCTCATGAGCTTCACTTCCTCGCTTCAGTTTTCGGGGATGCAACGTAAGCCCCGCTTTTTTGATGCAACGACCCCTGCCGTAAGACATAGCCGGAAATGACATTTCGCCGTTCTGCCGCAGGATAGGAACGGCTCTTGGTGGCAAGGCTGGAACTCAGTCTTGCGAATGGTCCGCGGGCGGCACGATGCCGAGCCGTTTCATTTTGTAAAAGAGCGTGGTGCGTTTCAAACCGAGCCGCGCGGCTGCTCCCCGCGGACCACCGAGCTTCCAATTGGCGCGCTGACACGCCGAGAGAATCTCCTGACGGACTTTGTCCTCGAGCGTTGGATTTGAAATTTCCATTGGCGCTGATTCGCATTTTTCGGGCGGCGCCGCTTCGAAGACGCCGCCCTCGGAAAGGATTACGCCGCGCGCGATGTAGTTTTGAAGCTCCCGAATATTCCCCGGCCACGGATGACGGATGAGGGAGCGCATGGTTTCCAGGGGGATGGTGTCGATGGTTTTGCCCATGGAGTCCGCGAACTGCCGGACAAAGAAGCGCACTAATTCGGGGATGTCCTCTTTCCTCTCGCGCAGAGGCGGAAGAGAAATCGGGAAAATATTCAGGCGATAGTAGAGGTCTTCGCGGAATTCACGGTCCTGGACCAACTGCCGCAGATCACGGTTGGTGGCCGTGACGACACGGACATCGACTCGCGTCGTGCGGGTGCTGCCTACTGGCTCGAATTCGCGCTCCTGAAGCACACGGAGGAGCTTGGGCTGAAGTTCCAAGGGCATGTCACCAATTTCATCGAGGAACAACGTGCCACGATCGGCGAGGGCAAAGCGACCGACGTGAGAATTGATGGCGCCCGTGAAAGCTCCGCGTTCATGGCCGAAAAGCTCGCTTTCGAGAAGGCCCGCCGGCATGGCTGCGCAGTTCACCTTAACCAAGTTGCGAGGCCGGCGCGGGCTGAGTTCGTGAATCGCGCGTGCGATGACTTCCTTGCCGGTTCCCGTTTCGCCGGAGATCAATACGGTGGCGCCCGTTGGTGCCACTGCTTCGACCTGGGCGAGGATGGAGCGCAAGCCTCCGTGGCGTCCCACAATCGTCTCGAGGAAAGAGGATCCCGGGCGGTCTGATTTGCGCACAATTGGTTCGTCAGGACGACCAAGGGCGGTGCTCATGGTTGCGTCTCCTCGGTATCCACTCATCCGCAAAACGGAATTAGACATTGCACTCATGTTTCACCTCTCTCACCCCCGTCGTAAACGTCACATCTGGTGCTGGTAGAAAAGTTGCGTGTCGCCGCGGACGGCTGAATGCAGCCGCGCGAGCCAATGGAGCGATGCTTCCGAAGAGAGTTCTCATGGAGCGCCCAATCCGGGAGCGCGACCGATGGCGCGCTCGAGTTCCGCCCATGCGAGCAAATATCCAAGCCGTGCTTGCAAGAGGTCAGCTTTGGCTTTGTAGGTTGCAGCCGCGGCATGCCTCACATCAGAAATCAGCACAACACCTTGGGTGGATTGATTGGTCGCGAGGCGTTCGCTTTCTTCACGGAGTTTCGCCACCTGATCCGCGACATTGACCATGCTCTTGGTCCGTTCGAGCTTGTTGTAGCCGCGTTCAATCGATACAGCGACTTCATCTTTCAGGCGCTGGAGGTTCTCCTCGGCCTCTGCAAGCTGCGACGAATGCTCGCGCACGGTAGCCTGGCGCTTGCCGAAATCCCAGACGGTGTAGTTCAGATTTATGCCGACGGTGCCGAAATTTCGGACGAAGAAGGGAACGCCGTCCTGGTAACTGTAGCGGGCAAAAGCCGTGATGTCGGGAATGTAGGCGGTCTTCGCCGCGGCTACGCCAGCGCGCGCTTTGGCGGCCGCCTCTTGGGCAGCGCGAATCTCGGGATTCTGTTCCCACGCTATTTTCACATACTCGTCTTTGGCGAGGGTCTCAACGTTTGTGGCGACGTCGGGATCAAGCTCCAATTTTGTGCCGAGCGGAAGGCCGAGGAGATCGTTCAGCTCGGTCGTGTAGTCCTCGATCTGAAGTTCGGCAGTGAGGACAGATTGCTGTCCCTGCAAGAGTTCCGCGCGGCTTTGAATCTCGGCGACCTGGAGGGCGCTGCCGTTGCGCACCTCGTTTTCATTTTCACGCAGAGCTTCGGTGGCGAAGGAAGTCTCCTGCTCGGCGGCTTTCTTTTGGAGCTGCGCGACGAGAATGCCGAAGTAAAGGGAGTGCACTTGCAGCGCGATTTCATTCTCGGCGTTCTTTAAATCGTCCCGCGAAGTGGCGACTTCGGCTGCCGCAATACGATTCTCTTGATGGATGCGCAGCAACTGCGTCAAAGGCTGGGCAATCATGGTGCCGCTCGAGAAGAGCGTGTCTTTGCCTTGCTGTACGAGCGTGTTGCGATTGGGAATTGGCGCTCCGGCGGCCGTCCCCAGAGCCCCAGCGGGGACTGCGAGATCCTGGAGTTCGCTGATATGGAGCGCGTTGGATTGATTTGTTATGACCGGAAAATAATCGGAGCGTGCGCCCTCTTTCTTGTGTTCGTTCTCCTGGACTTTGAAGCGCGCGATCTTGAGTACGCGGTTCTGTTCCAAAGCCAGGCGAACCGCCTCTGTAAGTTTCAGATGCCGGAGTTCATCGGTCAGGGCCGAGGTGGCACAAAGGAGAAGCGCGCAGGCGATTGCCGATATCCGGAGGAATATTCGGCGAGTCATGGCATTCTCCTCAAGTCTTGATAGCTGGGTTTTACGCGGTGCATGAACAACATGACCATCAGAAAAGCGGCTGCTACCCAGGCGATGAGAACAAAGCCATCCGCGACGGCCAGCGTATAAGCTTGCGCGTGCACTTGCTGGCCCAGGAGCGCGCCTGCGCGCGCTTGTGCTTCTTCCAGACCTGAGGAGCCGGGTAGCATGCCGAGGGTAACGATGCGCAGGTGTTCGTCCGTGAGCCAGTTGCCAACCTGCACGTGAAGGCCAAGCATGTTGGAATGAAACTCCTCACGAACGGTGAGGAAGCGATTCATTATGGACACGCCGACTTGACCGCCAAAAATGCGAAAGGTGTGCATAAATCCAGAGAGTGTAGCCGCAGCGGCGGCGCTATTCAGCGCGCCCTTTTCCAAACCGACAAGAACGATGCTGCTCACGAGTCCGACGTAGGCGCCGGCGAGCCCGATAGCCAGTACGAGCTCTATAGTCACGAAATTTGCGCCGGCCCAGGACGAGTCGAGATGCGCACAAACCAAGGAGCCCAGGGCCACTACGCTGAGACTCGCCGCAAGGATGAGGCGCGAGTTGGTGAAGAGAATAGCGGCCGCTACCAGCCACACCACGGCAAACTGGGGCAGGGCAATCCAAGCGAGAGCGTGACCGGTTTCCACGGCTCGATATCTTTGGATGTTGGCGAGGAAACCAGGGATGAGAATGATGGTGCCCAGATGAACGAATTTAAAGACGAAAATCGATATCCCAAGGATGACCAAGTTCCTTGAATTCACGAAGGAGAGATCTACCAGAGGATTCGGCTGCACCATCCTCCTTACGCAAGTGGCTGCGAGTAAGAAAAGTCCGGCAGCCGACATGGCAACGATCACACCCGAATGAAACCAGTCGAGCCGTTCCCCCTGATCGAGCGCGCCGTAAAGCAGGCTGAGGCTAAGACTGAAATAGGCAAATCCGCGCCAGCTTGGAGCGGGCATTGCGGGGCTGCGGCGAGGAATGCCGAAATACACGCAGAGCATCATCAAAGGCGTGACGAGGGCGGCGTGCCAAAAAATCCAGTGCCAGGAAAGGTGGTCGGCATACCAGCCCTGGAGCGCCGCAGCGATGTTGCTCGTGAATATGATGTCCGCGGCGTAGGCGGCGATGCCGAAAATAATGAGGCGTTTTGGGAGCGACGTCAGGACGAAGGTCATGGTGAGAGAATAAAAAGTTCCGGAGGCCAGGCCGGCTACCACTTGCAAAGCCAGCATGACCCAGAAGTTCGGTGAAAACGGCAGGAGGATGGAAGCAATCGTGAAGACGGAGGCCGCGAAGAGGAGGACGCGGCGGGGACCGTAAATCACGCTCAAGAACACGCAGAAAACGCCGCTAAACATCATGGCCATGTTTAGCGCCGTGGGCAGCCAAGAGGCCTGATCGAAACTGAAGCCGCGGGCGCCGCGGAGATCGGCAAGGCCGAGGCTGAGCAGACGGCTGTTCATGGTCGCGATGCTCGCACCTAAAAACACGCCGAGGATCCCGATGTACGGGTTTGTCGAAACCGGAGCGGACGGCTTCGGCGTGGATGCGGGGAGTTGGGGAGTCGCAGTACTCAAAGGCTTTGCTCCCGAATCATTCCGTGGCTCCGCTCGTGCGAACTTTGACGATTACCGATAGGCCAGGCCGCAATAGCTTGGCGATAGGCTGCCCTGGGTCGAACACGATCTTGACGGGGACGCGTTGCACGATTTTCGTGAAGTTGCCGGTGGCGTTGTCCGGCGGCAGCAGGGCGAATTGAGAACCGCTGGCGGGCGCGACTTGGACGAGCTTGCCTTTCAAGTGCGCGCCGGGAAAAGCATCGATGGAAATTTCGGCTGGGGCGCCAGGCCGCATGTGCCGGACCTGGGTCTCGCGAAAGTTTGCCTGCACCCATGCGTCGGTCTGTACCAGGGAGAGCACTTGGGTTCCCGGACTGACCATTTGTCCGGGGCGTACTTTGCGTTCGCCGACAACCCCATTCTCCGGGGCGTAGATACGCGTGTAGTCCAGATTGGTTTTGGCAGCGTCGAGGGATGCTTGCTTTCCGTGAAGATCGGCGATGAGTTGCCCATCGCGCGAATCGAGCACGGCACGCGCCCGCGTTTCGGCAATCACAGCGGTTTGGTTGTTGGCCAGGTTCGCTTTTGCTTGTTCGAGATCCGCTTGGCGGGCCAATACCAGAGCCCGAAATCGTTGCTCGTCGGCAACGGCTTGTTCGAGACGCTGCTGAGTGGCTGATTGCGTCGCGATCAACGCTTCCTGCCGGGCGCGTTCCGCGAGGGTGCGATCCACGTCGGCTTTGGTTGCTTCGATCGCTGCTTGCGCTGCAGAAATTTGCGCTTTGGCATGCTCAATTCCGGTCCCTGCCCGATCAATCTTGGCGTCCTGCAAATCTTTCTGGCGGCGGTTGTCTTCGATGGCCGCCTTCGCGGCCTCCACGGCTGCTTCTGCCTGCGCTACTTGTGCGCGAAAATCATCGTCCCGCAATTGCACTAAAAGGTCGCCAGCTTTTACAGTCTGATAATCGTCCACGAGGACTTTCGCGACCACCCCGGAGACTTTTGTGCTAAGCGGCGTCAGGTCGGCCCGTACGTAGGCATCATCGGTTTCTTGCTCGGCGCGTTCGCTGGCCCAGCCGTCCCAGTTGCCGATGATGGCCACCAGAATTCCGGCAGCCATAAGAAAGATAAGAGTGGGGACGAGGTAAGGTTTGAGCTTTGCGATTTGCATCGGCGGCTCCTTCGAAGTTGCCTTGTCTATCGCGGCCATGGCGACTCACTGTGATGAGATTGATCCTGCAATGCGGCAGAGAGGCAAACCAGGAGGTTCGTTCGAACCCGGCCACGGTTTAGTTCATCCAGCAATTGGTGGCGCGAATTGTTTTCCGTGCTCATGAACCCTGGACTCGACATTTGGTGTCAATCTCCGAAACGGACACATGCACTGGTGCTCCAATTTCGTTGCTCGGATGAACCGCCTTCTTGCACCCTACGCTGCAGCATCGCGGCCCGGAGAGCATCACGACATCGGAGTATTTTTCCCTAACGTCAAAGTTGAGCGCACATATGCCTCTATGGTGGTAGTCACGAGTTGCGTGAACTTCCGCGTCGTTCTCTTCTAATCCACTCGCGGATATATGCTGGGCAATTCCGGAGTTTGATGCTGTCCGCTTCGCAGCGTTCGAGAAAACTGATAGCATCCCGGCCCACAAGGGTCAGATCTTTTAAATCCAGGACGATGCGGCGGCCTTTCGCTTCGGATCCAAAAAGTGCTTTCAACTCGACTGCGTTTTCTGGATCCATACGGCCGCTCAGAGTAAAGACCACCTCCCCATTAGCTACTCTCTGGATCTTCAGCATGCGCCCTCACTTGAAAACTCTTAGGCCCGCTGTGCCCTGTGACGCTGCCACTCACTGAAGTGATCGGCTTCACATGCCAATGCAAGGCAATCCCGGCTCCAATCGGAAGCTGCTGAAAATAAATAAACTAAAGGATGGTTTAGTGGCGGGATTTCGCCAATTGGCGAAATGCTGTACAACATTGTTTCTGGCGGATTTGAGATTAGCCAGGCAAGCGGCTAGTTGTGTTTAGCGGCATCTGCAGTTTTGAAGCGGTTCTTGTTGATCTTCAAGGACCGAATCTTTGACTCCAAAGTGGAGCGCGGCATGCCCAGCGTGGCAGCCGCGCCTGATGGTCCGAACACCCGTCCGCGGCATTCGCGCAAGGCAGCCTCAATCATTTCTTTCTCTTTAGCGGCGAGCTCTCCGGCGAGGTCAAGCGCGCTCTTCGGTTCGGCTGTAAAAGCCGACCGATGAAGCCAGCTCTCATCCACGGAGAAAGTCTCTGTTTCGCAGACGATGACAGATCTCTCGATGACGTTCTGCAGTTCGCGGATGTTTCCTGGCCAGGGATATAACTGAAGCAATTCCAGCGTCTTCTTGTGGACACGTTTTATATTCTTGCCAGCTTTTCGCGCGTAGCGATCGATAAAGTATTCGACCAGCAGAGGAATGTCTGCTCGGCGTTCTCGAAGAGAAGGTATCTCGATCGGGAAGACATGCAGCCGATAAAACAAATCACTACGGAAAGACCCCGCGCTGATAGCGGCCTGCAAGTCACGGTTGGTGGCCGCGATTACCCGAACGTCGGCTCTGATAGGACGACTACCCCCGACACGCTCAAACTCATGCTCCTGCAAAACACGCAGGAGGGCAATCTGAGTCTCAACTGGAAGCTCTCCGACTTCGTCGAGAAAGATCGTGCCTCCATTTGCTAGTTCAAACCGACCCAGGCGCTGATGAGTTGCGCCCGTGAAGGCGCCCTTCTCATGGCCGAACAACTCAGAAGCGATAAGATCACGGGGGATTGCCGCACAGTTGACACTAACGAACGCGCGCGGGGCACGATCAGATCTTCGATGTATCGCGCGTGCAACTAGCTCTTTGCCTGTTCCTGTTTCACCCGTGATGAGGACAGTAGAATCACTCGGTGCGACCTTGGATATGCGCGAGAGAACACTTTTCAAAGCGGGAGATGTTCCAACGATCTCTTCAAACATTGAGGCTTTGTCTATTTCTTCACGCAGAGCGACGTTTTCCTGACGAAGCCTGTCCTCCGCCTGCTTGCGGTCTTCGATGTCGGTTCCGGTCACATACCAACGTATAATCTGTCCCTTTTCGTCGCACAATGGGTTAAAACGAGCCAGAAACCAGCGATAATTTCCGTCACGTCTTCGCAGTCGCACCTCCAACTCATCAGCAGAGGCACGAGCGAGAGCCCGATCAAAAAAACCGTCCCTCCGCTCTTTGTCATCGGGATGAACGTAGACGTCGGGACCGGAAGACTGACGCCACTCTTCGAGACTAAAACCGAGGTAATCGAGCACGCCGCGATTGGCATATAGGCGTTCACGGTTAGGCCCGTATACCGTAATAAGTTGAGGCGCCAGGTCCAGAATCAGCTGGAGCTCTGTCTCTTGTTCGCGGATTTTGTCTTCCGCCCGCTTGCGATCTTCAATGTCGGTAAGCAAGTCTTGGGTCAGGAGCTCGTGCTCGGTAACGTCTATTGCGCTGCCAATGTACTTTTTGAGGTTTTGCGTTTCGACAACAGGAACACCGACGCAGCGAATGTAGCGAACCTCACCATTGGGACGCACGATGCGCTTTGTGGCATCGAAGGGCGAAACTTTCGCCAAGATGCCCTCGATCAGGTCTGCCATGGACTCGCGATCGTGTGGGTGGACACGATCCAGGTATTCCTGGACACTAGGGGGTTTGCTGGCCGGATCGAGTCCGTGCATCCGAAATAACTCGGGAGACCAATAGTAGAAGCCGCCGGGGTCGAAGGCCCAGCTTCCCATGTGGGCAAGACGCTGGCCTTCGGCAAGATAAAATTCGCTTCTTTGCAGCTCCTCGGCGTTGCGGAGGACCTGTTCTTCCGCCGTTTTGCGCTCGTCAATATCCAAGCTCGATCCATACCACTTGACGATGTTGCCGTCTGCATCGCGAAGCGGCACTTTCCGGTGGAACATCCAGCGGTAGTCTCCATCCGCTCTGCGGACGCGAGTTTCGTACTCGAAGATTTCCCCTGTCGCGAGGCAGGCTCGCCACTTGGCCACAATCCCGTCAACATCTTCGGGATGAACGTAAGCGGTCCAATTCCAGCCGGCCACTTTATCCAAAGTAACCCCGAGGTATTCCAACCAAGGTTTATTGAAGTAGTCGAGATGACCGTCAGGCCTGCCTGTGTGAATCAGCGCAGGAATCGAATCAACAAGGAGTTGAACATCTACCGAGTCGAATTCCCGCCGAAGAGATGACATAGCGCGCATCATACACCCTCACATCCGCGCATCGATAAGATCGATAAACTGAGCTTTCCCGCAGTCATGTATCGTCGTCCGCTTACACGATGGCCGTACTTCAAAGGCTATCGCCAGGGCTGCCAGCGTTCGATTCATTGGATGGAGTGCTTGGCTAGATTCTTTTTCTCGAAGCCCGCCATTGAAATTTACCGATGCGTTTTGTCTTGGTGCTCGCCAGTTGTCGAAAGTTCGGCGTTGACGCGGGTATGAATAGGAAAAGAGCTGCGGGGTCAGCCAATATGCAGCGTTACTGTCTCCAATAACTCCTTGATTCCGTTCCAGGCTATTTGTACGCCGATGCAAACCAGGAAAAACGACGACAATTGCGTGATCACCGTCATCCCTGTCGTTCCCAACATTTGCGCCAACCGGTCGGCGAATGCATAGCACAGTAGAATGCTGATCGCGATCAACACCATTCCAATGAGAGCAGCCAAGATTGTCAAAGGATGGTACGCGTGATGGCGCGCTGCGTTCGCGCCCAGTGTGATTGCCACGGAGATCGATCCAGGGCCTACGGTCAGAGGCATTGTCAGAGGATAGAATGCCTGATGGAATGGATCCTGCGGCTGGACGGTTCTGTGCATGTCGTGCTTTTCATCGTCTCGCTGCTTCAGCAGCGCCCATCCTGTTGCGATGACGATCAGACCGCCGCCGAGCTGCACGACGGGCAGCGAAATCCCAAAAAACGCGAGAATGTACGTCCCGACAAAATAGGACGCAATCAGCAGGAAAAGACTGTTAACGGCAATGCGCCAGGACAATGCTTTTCGCGCTTCCGGCGCGTAATCCCTGGTCAGCGCCAGAAAGAAAGGGCTGCCTCCAAGCGGGTCCACGATGGGGAAGAGCGCAACGAGAACCAGGAGTAGATTTTTCGCCGCTTCTTGCATGGGTTCGGTAACCGCCCTCCGTATATTCGAGCTTTAGCGCATATTGCCAGGCCTGCATGAATCGGGCGCAGCGCCTGCTTGTGCTAAAATTATTTTGAAAGAGAAAACATGCATACAACTAGAAAGATTTCGTGGTGTTTCTGCTTCGGGACCGCAATGCTGTTCATGGTTGTGCCGGACTACGCAGATGCCCGATTGCGGCGAGTGTCCTTCCAGCAGGCGCCTTCTCGGGATAGCCAAGATCATTTCCTGCGTCTTTACAACACCCACACCGCCGAGCGGATTGAGATTGCTTATCGCCATGGTGACCAGTACGTTCCGGACGCTCTCGCCAAGTTGGACTACTTCCTCCGCGATCATCGGACTGGCGACGTTCGCCATTTCGATACGCGGCTGTACGATATTCTCTCCGATCTCAGTGCGTCGGTCGGGAAGCCGGGTGCGGAGATCGACATCGTCTGCGGGTACCGCACTCCTACGACGAACGAAACTCTTCGTGCTCACACCACCGGAGTCGCCAAGAACAGCCTGCACATTCAAGCGGAAGCGATCGACCTGCGCATGCCCGGCATCGACACTCTCAAGCTGCGGAAGGCAGCTCTCGCCCTGGCTCGCGGCGGCGTAGGCTACTACCCGCACTCTGACTTCATCCACGTGGACGTCGGCCGCGTCCGCCAGTGGTGTTTCGAGTGTCCCGCCGCCCTCATTGCCGGCGATTAACCCGGATAGGGGTACCCCTTCTCGAGAACTTTCTCGAGCGCGGCATCGTGTCCGTAAATGTCGTCGTAAAAGTGAACGACGCCATCCTCCGTCACGATCATGGTGGCATAGAGGATTAGTACCGAAATCGGGTGCGCGAGATTTACCTGCTGCGTTGTGGTTCCATTCATGGCGGCGCGGACGCGATCCATATCCCAGCCCGGAGTATTGCGCAAGACCCAGACAGCGAGATCGGCGGGCTTTTCCAGACGAATGCATCCGTGGCTGAAATCCCGCCGGGACTTCGAAAAAAATATTTGCTCGGGCGTATCGTGAAAGTAGATGTTGAAGTCATTCGGAAAGATAAATTTCACGAGGCCGAGTGAGTTCTTGGGACCGGGCGTTTGCCGGATGAAAAGCTTGCCAGCGCGGAGTTGGTCGAGTACTTCGTTCGTCACTGTTCCCGAGGTGACGACGTCCTGGCGGCTGTTCACGACTTCGAATCCTTTCTCCGCCAAGTAGTCCGGATCGCGAGCGATGCGCGGAAGGAATTCGGCTCTGGCGATGGAATAGGGAACACTCCAGTAGGGCCGAAACACGACGTATTCCAAAGTGTCGCTAAATATCGGCGTATTGTGGCCGTAGGCTTTGCCAACAACTACGTTCATCTGCAAAGCGATTTTGAAGTTCTCGTCGTAGGCCCGCAGGTGAAACTCCGGGATGTTCGCGACGATGGGCGACTTTTGATAGGAAGCGGGCAACCACCGCCAGCGCTCGAGCGTTAGTTGCATCTGGCGTATTCGATTGGTGAGAGGAACGTTCAGGTCGGCCAGCGTTTGCGCGGTGATTCGTCCATCCGGAACACGCCCAAGACGGCGCTGAAAATTCTTGACTGCATCCACCAGCGCACCCTGATAGATCGTTCCCTCGTCCGGTACGCTCGCATCCACCAGCAGGTCGCCGACTTGCCGCAGCAATTGGGTCAGTTGAGGCACTCCCGCATAGGAGTCGCCGGAGGCAATCGTTTTTTGAATAACGGGAAGCGGCTTTCCGTCAGATTCCTTCGCGAGCTGCAAGTAATTATGCAGGGCTTTGATCGTCCGCTGGTAACCGGGGTAGGGAGGTTCGACTTGGCCGAGGATGGCGGCGACATCGGAAGCGTCAACAACATTGCCTTTGAGGAATTCAGACAAATCGTACTTCTTTGTTTCGATGTCGAGACCAAAATCAAAATGTTTCGGATTCACCTTGCCGATGTGCAGGTCCGAGATATATCTCATCGCGGAAACGGTCAGCGCGAGGTCAAACCGCGCGGCATCGGCTTCTGATGGCGGAGTCACGCCAGTTTTGAATTTCGCCAACCGGGTGCCCCAGCGTGGCCCGTCGTAATCTTCCGCGGACAATCCCTTTTGGTCGGCTTGCAACAGAACCGCAATGACTTGCTGGGCCTGCGGTGTGGGCTGCATTCCGCTCACCCACGGCAGCGAATATCCGTACGACTCATAAAATTTCTGCACGTGTTTTTCGTAGTCGCTGAAGTCAGGCCAACGAAGGTCCTCGAGATTTCCCGCCTGGATGATGGCTCGCAACGAAGCTTGCCCTGCCGCGCCGAGTTGTTGAGGCAGCGTTGCGGAGTACGCGGAGTCTTCCGGGTGTGTGAGTGCTCGTCTCGCCGAGCCGCTTCCGGGGCTCCATACCAAGGCAATCGTGGCGATGAGCAGCACTGACAGCTTGTTTTTGACGATCCACGACCCCTTCACGGGACTCCTCCATCTTTCTTTGCGCTTTGACGAGTCTCCTGGAAACGCAGTGCTAGCAGCCGGCCCGGTGGCGCATCTGTCCGCCATGCGGATTACTCTGCTTATCCAAGGCAAGTCACACAACCCCAGTTCTTCAGATTGGTTCAGCACGCTGATGGATACACACTTTCTCGTTTCGAGGCCCGGCAGCAGCCGCAAAAGGTATTGCATTCCCGAGTCCACAGAACCACGCCACAGCGACAAACCACAAACTGTCGCATTGCCAGCGTCCTCCGCGCCTGGAGGCGTGCAGCCCTTGAGGCGGACGAAGGCGTCTCTAGGACGCCAACGTTTCGACAAGTGCGTCAACCTGCTGACGGAGCCCTCGTTGAAACCTCAGTCTTCGTGCCGCTGATATGGGCTGCAAACCCCTCGACACACAGGAGATAAGCGAGAGACGCGAGGGCCGCTTCCATTGGCGTGCGAGATGCAATTGCGGGAATGCAGGCTGCGGCTCCATTGAAATGCAGTAGCCAAGTGATGCGGAAAGAGCATCAAAGACTCGCCATGGCAAAAAATTACGCGGGGAAATGGGGAGCCGTCATAGGCCGAGTTATCGGTGTGCTAGTCATCGTCGCCGGGATACTTCTTGCTGCGGGCTTATGCACGGCCGCTCCGCGCGTTGACAATCCTGTTCCCAGCATCTTTGAGCCGCGCTCAACACCTGCCGATTCCATCGTTCATCTCTCACATTTCGTTCTCGCCATCACTGCGCTAATTTTTCTTGTGGTAGCCACTTTATTGACCTACGCCGTGGTGAAGTTTCGCAACAAAGCGGGCGACCCGCAGCGTGAGCCCGCCCAAGTGTATGGAAGCACCCAAATCGAGCTGGCCTGGACCGTCATTCCAATTTTGATCGTATTCGTTCTGTTTCTGGCTACCGCGCGAGTGATTCACGCCATCCAGGATGCTCCCAAACCCGTCGCGGCTCTCGAAGTTACCGCCATTGGTCACCAGTTCTGGTGGGAGTTTAGGTATCCGGCGCTCGGGGTTATCACAGCGAATGAACTCCACATTCCCGTTAGCGATCCTGACCATCCCACGCCCACATTCCTAAAACTGCTCTCGGCCGACACCGATCACAGCTTTTGGGTTCCTCAGCTTGCGGGAAAGACCGACTTGATTCCGAATCGCGTGAACGAGATGTGGATGGACCCACACCAGACAGGGATTTTTCTTGGCCAGTGCGCGCAATATTGCGGCACGCAGCACGCGAAAATGCTCTTGCGAGTGACGGTGGAGAGCCCCGAGGCGTTCCAGGTTTGGGTCAACTCCCAAAAACAACCGGCGATTCAGGATGAGAAGGAGACCGCCGGCAAGCGCGTCTTCGAAACCACCGCCTGCGTGAATTGTCACGAGGTCGGCGGCACAAACGCAACGGGACGCTTCGGTCCCGATCTGACGCACCTGATGAGCCGCCACACTATCGCGGCCGGCGCAGCAGAAAATACAAAGGAAAACCTTCGCTTGTGGATCCAGACCCCGGATGCCATCAAACCGGGTTCGCTCATGCCGGCCATGCAGTTGACGGACGCCGATCTGGACGCTCTCGTTCGCTATCTCGAGACGCTTCAGTAGCGAAAGATTTTGGGAGACCATCAATGTCATCAGATGCGATGGCCATTCAAACCGCGGAAGCCGCGGGCCGGCCGTGGGTTGAAACGCTGCACGAGTGGGTGACCACGGTCGATCACAAGCGGTTGGGCATTCTTTACGTCCTTTACGCGCTGTTCTTTCTTGTGGTCGCCGGCATCGAAGCCACCGTTATCCGCATCCAGCTGATGCGTCCGCACAACGACTTTGTTTCGCCACAGGTTTTCAACCGCATGTTCACCATGCATGGCACGACCATGATTTTCTTCGTAGTCATGCCGGTACTCTTTGGCTTTGCCAACTACCTGGTTCCGTTGATGATCGGCGCCCGTGACATGGCCTTCCCGCGACTGAATGCTTTCAGCTTTTGGCTGACAGCTTTCGGAGGCATTCTTCTCTATTTCAGTTTTGTTGGAGGATTCGGCCTCTACGGCGCGGGAAATGCTCCGGATACGGGTTGGTGGGCCTATGCTCCGTTGACCTCGCGCGCGTTTTCGCCCGGCCACAGTACTGACTACTGGACCATCGCGTTGCTCGTCTCGGGATTCGGCAGCATCGGGACTTCCATCAACATCATTGCCACGATCCTCTGTATGCGGTGCCCAGGCATGAAGCTGAGCCGCATGCCTCTGTTGGCATGGCTATACCTGACCATGGCCGGGCTTGTTATCCTGTCCATCTCGCCTCTTACTGCCGCTCAGATGATGCTTTCCGTCGATCGTTATCTCGGCGCACACTTCTTCGACACCCAGGCCGGAGGTTCCGCAGCCCTTTGGATGCACTTCTTCTGGATTTTCGGGCATCCGGAAGTCTATGTTCTGGTTATCCCCGCCTTCGCGTTTGTATCCGAGATCATTCCGGTGTTTTCCCGGAAGCCGATTTTTGGATACCCCGTCATGGTCGGCGCTACCCTTTGTATCGGATTCGTCAGCATGAGTGTGTGGGCGCACCACATGTACACCATCGGCATGAGCTCCTACTCCAACAGCTTTTTTGTGTTCACCACCATGGTGATAGCGGTGCCAACGGGCATCAAGATCTTTAACTGGCTCGGCACGATGTGGGGCGGGAAGATTCGCTTCGAGACTCCCATGCTGTTCTGCATCGGATTTCTGTTTCAGTTTTTGATTGCCGGCCTCACCGGCATCATGCTGGGCGCCGCGCCTTTCAATTGGCAGCTTAGCGGTTCGTATTTTGTGATCGCGCACTTTCACTATGTGATCGTGGGTGGAATACTGTTCGCCCTTTTCGCTGCATTTTATTATTGGTTCCCAAAAGTGACCGGAAGGATGCTGAACGATTCCCTGGGCAAACTGCATTTCTGGTTGTTCCTGATCGGCTTCCACATGACGTTTGACGTGATGCACATTCCCGGCATCCTTGGCATGCCGCGCCGGATCTACACCTACGAGCCAGGCCGCGGTTGGGATACCTTGAACTTGATCATCACCATCGGAACATTTATCCAGGGCATCGCTGTATTGGTGTTTGTAGCAAACCTGATTTTCTCTTATTTCAAGGGACCCAGGGCCGGGAACGATCCTTGGGACGCCTGGACGCTTGAGTGGTCGGTGAGTTCGCCACCGCCGGAGTACAACTTCGCATCCATTCCGACGGTCGCCAGTCGGCGTCCCTTGTGGGATCGCAAACATCCAGAAGACCCGGATAGCCGCTATGACTGACGCGTTGAGTGGAGGGACGAATCCATGAGCGCTATCACGAACCCCATCGCTCGGACGACAGCGTGGAGTCTACCCAATAGGGGCAAAGTTGGAATGGCCTGCTTGATCTTCGCCGAGTCGGCCATCTTCACGATTTTTGTCGTGGCGTATCTTTTCTACGTAGGAAAAAGTCTCACCGGGCCGACGCCTCGCGAAGTGCTCGGGACGCCGATCTTCTTCACGATTTGTTTGCTGTCCAGCAGCCTGACGATTCACCTCGCGTCAAGATTTCTCGAACGAGGCAAGCGCGGCGCATTTCTCGGCTTGTGGTTCCTTACGATTGTCCTTGGTGGGCTCTTTATGTACGGCACCGCCCAGGAATGGCACCGCCTGATCTACGAGCACGGTCTTACCATTTCCACCAACCTTTTTGGAACGACCTACTACTCACTCGTCGGGCTGCACGCTTTTCACGTCACGGCGGGCCTGCTGATGCTGAGCATCGTGCTTCTCCTCGGTTTGGCTGGCCGCGTCGGCCGGGAGCAGTCCGTTCGTGTCGACGTGCTTTCCATGTATTGGCATTTTGTAGATGCCGTGTGGGTCGTTGTCTTCACTGTGGTTTACGTTTTGGGTCGCTGAGGAGAATGGATGGCAACGCTGCTACACGCGGAACAAGTGGAACAAAACCCTCGCGCGCCAAGCGAGATCGAAGTGCCTGCATCGACAGCATGGCCACTTGTTTTGGCTTTTGGATTTACGCTTTTGTTTGCGGGCCTGCTGACGAGCGCCTCCGTAAGCATTCTCGGTGCGGTTCTGGCGATCGCGGGTTGCGTTGGCTGGTTCCGGGAAGTCTTCCCTCACGAGCACGAAGAGGTTGTTCTGGTGCTTCCGGAGGATATCTCTATCGTCACGGAGCGCCACCTCGTCGAACGCCTGCCGGTGGCTCCTGAACAAGTTCGCGCGTGGCTTCCGCTCGAGACCTATCCGATATCGGCTGGTGTGAAAGGTGGTTTGGCGGGAAGCGTAGCAATGGCCGTGCTGGCTTGCGCCTATGGACTACTGAAGACCGGAAGCATTTGGTATCCCATCAATCTGCTTGCCGCGGTTGTGTACGCGCCGTCGGAGGTGCCTTCCGCTTCGCAATTGAATTCCTTTCACCCCGTCATCTTTTTGATTGCCGTGGCCTTACATCTCGTCACGTCGATACTGGTGGGATTGCTCTATGGTGCGACGCTTCCCATGTTCGCGCGCCACCCCATTGTGCTGGGCGGTCTCATCGCTCCGGTGCTGTGGTCGGGGCTGCTGTACTCCATCATGGGCATTCTTAACCCTGTGCTCGGGAGTCACATTGACTGGATCTGGTTCATGGCCTCGCAATTTGCTTTCGGCGTCGTCGCAGGCCTTGTCGTGGTGCGGCAGACGCGCGTGCCGACTCACGAAAACATGCCCTTCGCTTTGCGCGCAGGAATTGAGGCTCCCGGCGTGATGCCAGCGCGCGGCGATGGAGACAAACAGCCGTGATGCGATTTCGCCAACTGTTCGCGACTTGGGCGCTTGTCGTGTTGCTGCTCGCGGGCTGCGGTTCGCCGCACGGCCGGCCGCTACATGGATCCGAGACTCTTGCGCCGAATGAGATTTTGGATTTTGAGACTCTGTACGCGCAAAACTGCGCGGGTTGCCATGGCGCGGAAGGGCGGGGAGGCGCCGCCATCGCGCTTGCCGATCCGATTTACTTGGCGATCGCGGACGATGCGGCGATCCGCAAAGTTATCGCCAGCGGCGTGCACGGAACCGCCATGCCGGCCTTCGCCGAAAGCTCCGGGGGAATGCTGACGGACAAGCAGATTGAAGTCATCACGACGCAAATCCGCTCGCGCTGGAGCCGCGGCGGTAATCTCGATGCAGCCAATCTGCCTTCTTACGCGCCGAAATCCGCGGGCAACATATCGCAAGGTGAAGCTGCCTACAAGACTTACTGCGCATCCTGCCACGGCCCGAACGGCCGCGGCGGACCAAAAGGCAGCGCCATTACAGATGATTCTTTTCTCGCGCTGGTCAGCGATCAGGGACTTCGCACAATTGTCATCACGGGCCGTCCAGAATTGGGAGCCCCGGACTGGCGTGGAGACGTCCCCGGTAAACCCATGTCCGACCAAGCAATCACGGATGTTGTCGCCTGGCTCGTTTCGCGTCGCGTTCAGAACCCTGGACAGCCCTATTCCGTTTCGAACGAAGCGCAGCACTATTAGGAGCTTTTCGATGTCGAATGACAAAGACACCACTCTCTCCCGCCGCGGCCTCCTCATGAAGTTGGGAATCCTGTTCAATGGCATTGTGGCAACCGCTATTGCCGTACCGATTGTGCGGTTTGTGCTTTCCTCGATTACTCGCGGACGCGCGAACTCTTATTTCGCCTGGGTATCTCTCGGATCGGTGAGCCAATTTCCGGAAGGCGAAACGCGCCTTGCCACTTTCCGCAATCCCAACGTGATGCCCACTGACGGCAAGACGGTCGACACGGCGTGCTGGGTGCGACGCGTCGAAGGCAATCAATTCCAGGTTTTTGCCGTCAACTGCGCGCACCTCGGCTGCCCCGTTCGCTGGTTTCAGCAATCCGGATTGTTCATGTGCCCGTGCCACGGCGGAGCGTATTACCGCGACGGCTCGCGCGCCTCGGGACCGCCGGAGCGCGGACTGTTCGAGTATCCGTCTAAAGTGGAGAACGGTCTGATTACCATTCAGGCGGGCGAGCTGCCCACGCCCGGGTCGCCGAGTGCTGCCCTCGTTGGAAAGAAACCGCCATGCGCCTGATCTCGCAGATCGGTGAGTGGTTCGACCAGCGTTTGCAGTTGGCCGCTCCGATTCGTGAAGTTTCCGAGCATCCCGTGCCGCGCAACACGGCGAGCTGGTGGTACGTGTTCGGCAGCGCTGCGCTTACCGTCTTCGTTCTGCAACTCGTTACCGGAATTCTCCTGGCGATGATTTACGTTCCATCCGCCGGCGAAGCGTGGAGCAGTCTCCAGTCTCTGAACCATGACGTGACTCTAGGCTGGTTCATCCGCGCATTGCACGGTTGGGGATCGAACTTCATGGTGGCGATCGTTCTCATCCACATGGTGCAGGTCTTCCTCTTCGGCGCGTACAAGTTTCCGCGGGAACTGACGTGGATCGTCGGCGTTTTTCTGCTGCTCATGACTTTGGGCATGGCTTTCAGCGGCCAAGTGTTGCGGTTCGATCAAGACGCCTACTGGGGGCTGGGAATCGGCGCGTCCATCGCGAGTAGGGTGCCGCTCATCGGCCCAGCCGCCGTAAAGTTGATGCTGGGTGGGCCCATTATCGCGGGCGCCACACTCTCTCGATTTTTCGCACTGCATGTCTTCGTGATTCCCGGGATGCTGATCGGGTTCGTCTGCCTGCATCTCTTGATGGTCCTGAAGCTTGGAATCAACGAATGGCCGATGCCGGGCCGCCTCGTGAAAAAAGCAACCTATACGACCGAGTACCACGAATTAACGAAGAACGACGGCGCGCCCTTCGTCCCTTATGCAGTTTGGAAAGATATGTTCTTCGCCGCGTTCATCCTCCTGGCCGTTGCCGCGTGCGCGGCATACTTCGGGCCATTCGGTCCAACGGGCCGCCCGGACCCTACCATCATCCAGACAGCACCGAAGCCTGATTACTTCTTCCTGTGGCTCTATGCGCTGCTCTCGCTGCTGCCTCCTTCGATGGAAACCCCCGCGCTTCTCATTGGCCCAGTTGTCGCCATCATGGTTCTGCTCCTTCTTCCATTCCTGTCCGGCGAAGGAGAAAAAAGCTGGCGCCGCCGGCCAATCGCAGTACTCACGATACTGTTCCTGGCGATAGCGCTTGGGACACTTACGCATCTCTCCGGCTACACGCCCTGGAGCCCTCACATGAGCGCGTGGAGCGGCGATCCCGTGCCGGACGGATTCCTCCGCGGCACAACGGCGCTCCAGCGGCGAGGCGCGCTCGTCTTTCAGGTTAAACAATGCCGCAATTGCCATTCCCTCGGTGAGGCGGGAGGGCAGCGAGGGCCAGCTCTGGACAGCGTTGCCGTGCGGCTCACACAGGACCAGCTCATTCGCCAGGTGATTCAAGGAGGGGGCAACATGCCGGCCTACGGCAAGAACCTGAGTCCGGCGGAGACGACGGCACTCGTGGCATTTCTTGAAACGCTGCATCCGCCAAACCAAGCTCCAGCGCGAGACGCGGCACTCGGCGTGACTCAACAAGAACCTGCTCCGGCGCAGCCATAAAGCCATCCATGCCACCCCAAGTTCAATCCGTATTGGCATCGTGGACGCTTCCGGTTCCGCTTGACTTGGTGCTGATTCTCGAGGCGTTTCTCTATTTGCGCGGCTGGATTCGCCTTCGGATTGCTCGCGCGAATATGATTCCGGCTTGGCGCGCCGGCAGTTTTGTTCTCGGACTGTTTTTGATCTGGGTGGCAGTGGGTTCACCTCTTTCGGCATTCGACGAGCAATTGCTCACAGTCCACATGATTCAACATCTTCTGCTCATGACGATTGCTCCTCCGTTGATCTTGGCCGGCGCTCCCGTAATGCCGTTGCTACACGGTATGCCGCAGCAATTCGTTCAACTCGTCGTCGGTCCACTGTTTCGATGGCCCTTGCTGCAATGGGTTGGGCGCGTAATTTCGCAACCCGTGTTTTGCTGGCTTGCGGCCGCTACGGCGTTGGTGGGATGGCATATTCCTGCAGCGTTTACGCTGGCGTCGCAGTCAGAGGCGTGGCACATCGTCGAGCATGCATGTTTCCTCGGAACCGGATTTCTCTTCTGGTGGCCCGTCGTTCAGCCCTGGCCAAGTGTCGCGGTGTGGCCACGTTGGTCGATCCTCCCCTATTTGTTTTTCGCGACGATCCCCTGCGATATTCTTTCCGGGTTTCTTGTGTTCTGTGACCAGGTTGTTTACCCAGTTTACCTCTCTGCGCCACGGCGGTTCGGAATCTCCGCTCTCGAAGATCAGGAGTGCGCGGCTGCGTTGATGTGGACATGCGTGACGATCATTTATCTGATACCGGCGATGATTCTGACCACGCAGCTACTCGCGGCAAGGAGTTCTCAGGCGGATAATTCGGGGCAAGAGGAGCTGCCTGGCACGCTCGATCCGCGAAGAGATCCGCAAACTGTGGAGGCGACGTGAAGATGGCAACTGAGCCCATGCTTGCGGCCTTTGATTTGGCGGCGGTTCAATATAACCAATCAGTAAAGTTCAGCGTCTTGTCCGACTACTGGACGCTAACCAAGCCGGAAGTAAACTTTTTGATTGCCATGGCAACCATGGCTGCCTTTTGGATAGGATCTCCTAAATCACTCGCACATTTCCCGTGGTTGCTGCTTCTGCACACGCTGCTCGGCACAGTTTTCGTCGCGAGCGGAGCCGGAACTCTGAATCAGCTGATCGAGCGCAGCTTCGACGGGCAAATGCGGCGCACCGCTCGCCGGCCAATCGCTGCTGGCCGAATCGAACCTGCGGAAGCCCTGGTTTTCGGAACACTATTGTCGCTTGCAGGCGTCCTCTACCTCGCTCTGGTCGTGCGCCCCGCTGCGAGCCTGCTTGCCTTGCTCACACTCGCTGGTTATCTGTTTCTCTATACGCCGCTCAAACGGCGAACTCACTTGTGTACGCTGGTCGGCGCATTTCCAGGTGCCATGCCGGTGCTGATTGGATACGTCGCCGCGGCCGGGAGGCTCGACTCGAAGGCATGGCTGCTTTACGCGATTCTTTTCCTCTGGCAATTTCCGCATTTCATGTCGATTGCGTGGATGTATCGCGAGGATTACGCGCGAGCAGGGTATCAAGTTCTGCCTCCAGGTGCAGTGAAAGCCCGATTCATGGCATGGCAGAGTGTGCTCCCTTCGTTTGGCTTAGTTTCGGTCAGTCTTGTGCCGCTGATCTGGCGGCAGGCCAATCCGGTCCTCGCAGCTGCATCGTTGCTGCTCAGTTTGGCTTTCCTGTACTTCGCGGGAAGACTTGCCGTTGTGCAATCGAACAGGTCCGCACGCCGCTTACTTCTCGCGTCGATCGTCTATCTTCCCTTGGTTTTCGTGCTTGCAGCGTTTGCACGGAGTTGAGGCACGTCCGTCGCTGAAGTTAGAGCGGTCAAAGTTTGTAGATCCCTATGCACATCTCCGGTAACGGCTGCCGTTAGCGGACAACTGAAAAACGACCCAAATCCACAGCTTCCAGAGCGAAATAAGAGTATCGGCTCAATGATTAGAGTTTTGGGGCAAAGCTATTTCGCAAAATCGCCGATGGAATACGAGACAAGGAGAGAACCTCGTGAACGGCACCACGAAGGATGGCTTCTCGGGGCATGCCGAACACCACGCAACTAGCCTCATCCTGGGCAATTGTTAACGCATCGGCCTGTTTCATCTCGAGGAGGCCGTCCGCGCCGTCGTCGCCCATTCCGGTCATCAATATGCCTATCGCGCAGGAACCGGCAGCTTGGGCCACGGAGCTGAACAAGACGTTCACGCTGGGGCGATGGCGTGAGACAAGCGGGCCGTCACGCACCTCGAGAAAATACGCGGAACCAATGCGGCGCACAAGCGTTTGCCGATTTCCAGGAGCGATATAGGCTCGGCCGGGACCCACTTTGTCCCCGTCAGCGGCTTCTTTTATTTCGATCCTGCAAATGCCATTGAGGCGCTTTGCGAAAGCCGCCGTGAAACCCTCAGGCATGTGTTGTACCGCTACAATTCCGGGACAATTCTCGGGCATCTGTTCGAGAACCTGGAGCAAGGCTTCCGTGCCTCCGGTGGACGCACCAATGGCAACAATCGTTTCCTTTTGCTGCGCGGACGCAGGCAGGACTACAGCAGGAATCGCAAGATCGGGGGAGTGATGTTTCGAGGAATGACCACGGAGCCTGCGAAACTTGCTCACGCGGGCCGTCGCCGCCGCCCGCACCGTGTCTTCCAGCAGAACCGCGGATTCTTCCAGGAAGCCGCGGATTCCGACTCGCGGTTTGGTAATGATATCAACCGCGCCGATTTCCAGGGCACGGATAGCCGCTTCTGTTCTGGGGCCTGTCAGTCCGGAACACACGACGACGGGAACCGGATTTTGAGACATGAGCTTCTGCAGAAAAGTCATGCCATCCATCCGCGGCATCTCCAGATCCAGGAGAATGACATCCGGAGTGAACCTCTTCATTTTATCCATGGCAATGAGCGGGTCGGCAGCCACAGTGACGCGGAATCCACGCTTCTCCGAAAGTATCGCCATAAGGGCTTGGCGTACGATGGCCGAATCATCCACCACGAGAACATCTAATGGGCCGGCGTTATCCGGCGGGGGAGCAGAGAGGATCTCAGCGAAATCATGGGGCTTATGAGAGCTCACGTCTTTTCCTATTCATGAAATCCCGCATACGCGCGGCGGGACTTCCGCAATTTCATCATTGGCGAACGGGATTGTCGCGCCGCTGGAGAATGCAGAGAGCGCCGCTGCGGGCCATGGGAACCTTGGGCGAGGGGAAGACCTTCGGTGCAACGGATTGTAACTTATCCGCCACACCATGGAGGCTTTCGGCATGGCCGAGAAACAGATATCCATTAGGGGTTAAGAATTTTCCGAGGCGGTCAACTACTTTTATCTTCATTTCCCATTGAAAATAGATGAGAACGTTGCGGCAGAAAATCAAGTCAAACGAGCCTGCGACCGCATAGGGTTCTTGAGTGAGATTGAGCCGTTGAAATCGCACGACTCCACTAAGTTCCTCCGCCGCCTTTATTTTGCCCTTCTCTGGGCCGAAGCCTTTGAGCAGGAACTTTCTCTGGTAGTCAACCGGCACGTCGGAAATTTTCTCGGCGGGCCAGATGCCGGCCGAGGCTCGAGCCAGGACCTTGGTCGAGAGATCTGTGCCGAGCACCTCGATGTTCCATCCAGCGGATGGCGGAAAATGCGTCAAAATGGTCATGGCCAGGGAATAGGATTCTTCGCCAGTGGAACACGCTGCGCTCCAGACGCGCAGCGTCCTGGTGCGTTTTCCGGCGTCAGCCTCCGCCACCCATTCAGGGAAAATGCGGGTGCGCAGACACTCAAAGGCGGCAGGTTCGCGGAAGAAATGCGTCTCATTGGTGCAAATACAATCGAGCATGCGCACCATTTCCAGGTGATCAGCCTTTACTCGGCGGTAGTACGAAGAGAAGGTGTTCAACTCCAAAGCGCGCAATCTCTTCCACAGGCGGCTGATCAGCATGGCGCGGTTTTTTGCGCCCAGGTGAATTCCGGATTCGCGGAGGATGAGGGCTTGGAACAGGTGAAACTCCTCCGCCGCGAGATCCGGGATAGGTTTGGGCGACGCCAGTGGAGAATGCGCCGTGATTTCTCCGGACGCCATTACGCTTCCAGTTGCTCCCCGGACCTACTGCCTACGCCACTTTGCGCATCCACCGTCGGCGCCTCCAGAGCGGAAACGGTTAACAGCTCCGTGTTGCTCAAGACGCTGTCGATGTTCAAGATGAGGGCAAACTTCTTCCCGAGTTTGCCCATCCCGAAGAGATACTCCAAACGCACCCGCGTGCCGAATGCGGGTGGTTCTTCGATATCTTTGGGGGAGAGATCGATGACCTGATTGACGGCATCTGCGATTACGCCCATCACGGTCCGCTCGGAGTCCTGCTCGACTTCAACGATGACGATACAAGTTGTTTTGGTTACAGGGCGCTCCTCGAGGCCGAAACGCACCGTGAGGTCCACAACCGGAACGACGTTGCCGCGCAGGTTGATGACGCCGCGAATCCACTCCGGCACTTTCGGCACCTTGGTGACCGTCGTGTACTCAATGATTTCTTTTACGCGCTGAATGTTGATCGCATATTCCTCATCCGAGAGGAAAAATGTCAGATATTGTTGCTGAACCTTTTCTTCTTTTTCATTGATTTCCATGAGTTTCCTCCGCGGCTCAGATCCGGGCAAATGACTCGGCGTGATCGCCGTTCTGTTTTCCTACGTGCGTGGAGGAGCCATGGCTGTCGTGGTCCATGGTGTCCTGGAAATGCGTCTTGTCGGTCTTCCGTTTCTTGCCCACTCGGTGATCGCCAAGAGAGCTCACGCGGAAGAAACTGATCATGTCTTGCAGGGCTTCGGCCTGCGACGCGAGTTCTTCGGCGGTACTGGAGAGTTGTTCGGCGCCGGCGGCGTTCCGTTGCGTGACCACGCCGACCTGGTTGATCGCCCCGTTGATCTGGCTCACGCCAGCGGCTTGCTCTCTGGAGGTAGCGGCTACTTCCTGCACCAGGTCGGCGGTCTTCTGAATCGCGGGGACCAGTTCGCTCAACAAGCCGCCGGAGCGCTCCGCGACCTGCACGTTGGCCGCGGCCAAGCCACCGATCTCCTGAGCCGCCGTGCGGCAGCGTTCCGCCAAGTTACGCACTTCGCCTGCGACCACAGCGAAACCACGGCCGTGTTCACCGGCGCGGGCCGCTTCGATCGCGGCGTTCAATGCCAGCATGTTCGTCTGATAGGCAATCTCTTCAATGACAGCGATTTTTTCCGCGATCAATTTCATCGCGGAAACCGCTTCTTGGACGGCTTGGCCGCTTTGCCCGGCGTCTTGCGCGCCTTTACGCGCCGTCTGTTCCATCTTGCGGCTGTTTTCGGCGTTCTGCGTGATGGAAGCGCTCATTTCTTCCATGCTGCTGGTCACCTGCTCGACTGCCGCTGCCTGTTCACTAGTTCCTTGAGAGACGATGCTTGCAGAGGAAGCCACCTGCGTGGCCGCGGTACTGACCGATCCGGCACCCATACGCACCTCGCCGATCATTTCGTTGAGTTTGCCGGACATCTTTGCCATGGCCCCGAGCAAGCGGCCGATCTCATCTCCGCGATCTGCGTTGATGGTCTTGGTGAGATCTCCGGCACTGATGTTCTCGACGACCTCGAGCACGTCCTGGATGGGCTTGGTGATGCCGCGTGAGATCACCAGAGTAATGACAATGCTGAGGAAGATAGACACGACCGAAAAAATCACCAACGTAGTGGTCGTGGTCTTCGCGATTTCTGTCACCATCGGTACCAGCACCTCAGCGTGACGGTTCGTTAGCTCGCTGGCCAGATCTTCCAGCCGGTGAATGGAATCCTTGTACTCATTGATCTTGAGGTTGCACTCCTGCGGCGAGTGTAGCTTGCCCTCTCGTATCAAGCCGAGGACCTTGGTGAAGCCACTCTCGTAGGCATCCAGATCTTCACGCATGGAGCGAAGTCCTGCCTTGTCGTCGGCCGAGAGTGAAAACCTATCGAGCTCGTTGAAGACGTCACGGAGTTTTTGCCGCTGCGCATCCCACTTGGCAGCGTATTGAGTTCTGATCTGTGCGTCCTCCACGTTGAGGAATGTATCCTTTTCGAACCGGCGCAACTCCAGCGTCGTGGCTTTGGCGCGGGCGGCAAGCGTCACCACTTTGGCGTCCCCTTCCAAGACCTTCATGGTTTCCTTTGTGATGGCCTCGAGTCCCCAATAGCCACTTAGGCCCATGGAGATGAGGAGTATCACGATCAAACCAAAACCGATCGCTAACCGCTTTCCAATCGACATATTCTTCAACATGTTGCTCTCCTTCGAACAAAATTCCGAATGCGGCCTCACGCCGCCTCGCACTGCCGAAAATTGTCACTACTACGAAACCAGTGCGGCGCTCCGGTGGATTGCTTCTCCACAAAGAGCCGGCACATCCAGAATCAGCGCTACTCGCCCGTTGCCCAGGATCGTTGACCCGGAAACACCGCGAATTCCTTGAAACAGCCGGCCCAATGGCTTGATCACGGCCTGCTGTTCACCCAACAACTCATCGGCGGCCAAGCCGGCGCGACCGCCCTGATACTCGACCACAATGATTTTTTCCCGAGCCGGTGCGGCGCCACCGCATCCGAACAAGTCGCGCAGCCGCACGTACGGCAAAGCTTCGCCGCGTAGATTGACGACTCCACCTTCCTCGGAACTGTGCCTTTCCGCCGGCAGTTCCAGGCACTCTTGCACGGAGCTGAGAGGAATCACGTAAGTCTCCGTACCCACTTTCGCGGCGAATCCATCGATAATGGCAAGGGTGAGCGGAAGCCGGATGGTGAACGTCGTCCCTAGGCCTTTGCGGCTCTCGACAAGAATGGCGCCGCTCAGGGCATTCACATTCCGGCGCACCACGTCCAGCCCGACGCCGCGGCCGGAAAGTTCAGACACTTTGTCCGCTGTCGAGAATCCCGGCTGAAAGATCAGATTGTGAATCTCGGCTTCGCTGAGGCGGACTCCTTCGGGAACAATCCCCTGGGCTCGCGCGTGCGCCAGAATGCGCTCGTGATCGAGGCCTGCGCCATCATCGGAGATCTGTATGACGATGTTCCCGGACTCGTGAAAAGCTTGCAGGACGATTTTGCCGCTGGGGTCCTTTCCTAGAGCGCGACGGACTTCCGGCGTTTCCAATCCGTGATCCACGGAGTTCCGGATCATGTGCATTAGCGGGTCATGAATATGCTCGAGGATGGTGGTGTCCACTTCGACGTCATCCCCTAGCACCAGCATGCGCGCAAGCTTTCCGCTCTTTCGGGCGGCGTCGCGCACGCTCCGGGCAAAACGGTGAAACGTCGGCCCCACCGACACCATGCGTATCTTCATCACTAGTTCTTGCAGTTCGAGGAATAACGCCTCCAGCCCATGATGCGATTCAAGAACTTCACGCCTGCTGCCCACGAGGCCAAGTTTTTCTTCCAGTATTCGCCGCTGACGGCCCTGGGCAATTGCGAACTCCACGGTCAGGTTCAGCATGCGGTCCAGCTTGCCCAGGTCGACCCGCAGGCTTTGCACCCCAGCTTTGGATTCCCTTGCGCCAGCGGATAGGTCCGGAAGAGCCGCAGCCGAACTCTCCTCCGGGACAACTTTCCCGGCGGACTTGATTTCAGCCGTCAATTCGATAAGGCGCGCGCTCAGTGCCTCGTGTTCAAAAAGAAGGCTTGTTTCTCCTTCGACTGCGCGCTTCGCCAATTGCCTCTGCGCATCCACGGTTTGCAGCAGAATACTGATCACTTCATGCGACAGAACCACGCTGTTGCCGCGGAAAACATCCAGCAAATCCTCAACATCGTGCAGGAATCGTGCCAGAGCGTCGAATTCCAGCAGGGAAGCGTTGCCCTTGATGGTATGCGCCGTCCGGAAAAGCGAAGAAACCAGTTCACGATCTCCGGGATTCGCCTCCAGCGCCAGGAGCAATTGCTCCATTTGCACCAGACACTCCTCGGTCTCTTCCCGGAACGATTGCAATAGCATTTCCCGATTGATTTCCATGATCTCTCTACAGAACCTTTATTTCTGCGTCGCCCGTATCCGTGCGAAACACAATGCGCTGCCCGCGGTCCACGCCAACGACTGTAGACACCACCGGTATTTGCGCTTTCGTCAATACTTCCAGCGCCATCTCAACATTCCGGCTTCCCAGGTGCTGCTCTTTGTGCGAACCCGATTCGCGCATGGAATCAAACAAGCAACCTCCGCCGAACACCTTGGCTTGAAGTTGTCCGCGCTTGGCTCCGGCTTCGAGGAGCCTTTGAACTAAACTGGAAATAGCCACATTGCCGTAACGCGGCGACGCTGCTCCTGTTCCATCCCAACTCGGCAGCAAGTAATGCGTTGCACCGCCAATGGAGTTAACCTCGTCCCAGATGCACACTCCAACGCATGAACCGAGGATAAGGACTATGGATTTCCCTTCCGCCGAAACAAACACCTGGCCGGCATGAAGGAAATGAGAATTTGACGAACCTGCATAGTGACTTCCTGACACCGGTACGGCAAGAGCGGGTGCGGTATGTTTCAGTGGCGGATGCGGTCTCATGGTGATACCCGTTTTTGCTGCAATCTTTGAAATTGCAGGGCCACTGCACCGTATACTTCCAGAAATTTCAAGAGTTCGAAGTCGGCCCATTCGAGGCAGCTCTTTTGCGGGAGGAGGCCAAGGATGGCGATTACTCCGACGATTTCGTGGCTCGACTTGAGCACGATACAAGCCGTCAAATCTTTCTCGTATGACAGGAGTGGCGTATTCAACTGCCGTTCCGGAAATTGACTCGTTTGGCCAAGAGCCGCGCGGCCAATAAAGCCTGCGCCGGATCCAAATGCACGCAGGATGTCGTCTTCAACGCCGGAAGACCACGCCAACTTAAAGGTGCGCACCAGGGGGAAATAGTCAAAAACTGCAACTTGTTCAGAGCCAATGAGATTGGCGATGATTTCTGCGATGGCTTCAAATACGTCGCTGTGTTCAAGGCTCTGAAGGAGCCGGGCGCTGGCGGCGTTGAGCCGCTCCAGGAGAAAATGATTCCGCTCTAACTGTTCGCGAAGCGAGCACTGTTCCATTCGCGAAGGCAGCTCTTCCGTTCCGTTGGGAATCGATGAGTTCCCATCCGCCGGATCGATCCGGCGCCCCGCCTTAACGGGCGGACGGCTACCATTCCCATTGCCTATCATGTTTTCCTCTCGCTACTTCTGAGTGAGTTCCACATTTGGATTGCTCGTTTTGAACTATTCGCCGAGGTATGCTTTCAACAGATCGAGCAGTTCGGCGTCATTCACAGGTTTTGTCAAATAGTCGCTGCACCCGCTCGCGTACCCTTCCTGAACGTACTGTTCTTCCCCGCGCGTGGTCAGCAGAATGACGGGAATTTTCTCCGTCTCCTTATCCTTTTTCAGCGCACGGCAGGCTTCCAGTCCGGTCATCCGCGGCATCACGACATCCATGAGAATAACGTCGGGCTTTTCCTGCCGCGCCCTTTCCACGGCTTCCTTCCCGTCAATCGCACTAATCAGCACATAGTTCGATTTCTGACTGAAAATCATCCTGTTCACCAGTCGGGCCGTGCACGAATCGTCCACAAGAAGAATCTTCTTTGATGGCATTACTTCCTCTCCTTTTAGCCTCCCGCGTTGATTTCGCTCGCGGGATCTCGTCTTCGGTCGCGCCGCCAAAGCGGTGCATGGACCTCAAATCTTTGCAACGGCCCCGGCTTATCGCGCCTGCGTGCCGTCCGTCACGAAGCCGCGTTCAAACAGGCGTGCGGCGGCTCATCGAGTACTTGCCGGACTCTTCGCGTGAGAATCTCGCGAGTGAAGGGTTTTTCGAGCAAAACCACTCCGGCGGACAGAATTCCAGAGTGCGCTATTCCTTCGTTGGGATATCCCGACATGTACAGCACCTTCGTCGCCGGGCGAATACTCATCAGCTGCTCGGCGAGTTGCTGGCCTCCCATTCGTGGCATGACAACATCGGTCAAAAGCAAATGAATCGGACCGCCAAAAGCGCCCGCAATCCGGATGGCCTCTTTGCCGTTCTCGGCCTCCAGAACCGTATAGCCACCCAATTTCAGGAATTCTCTGATCAGAGCCCGGAGTGGTTCAGCGTCTTCTACCACCAATACCGTTTCCGTTCCCTTGCAAGCATCCGCCTGTCGGTTGCTCGGACGCAGGGCCGCGACTGAATTTTCAACGCGCGGAAGATAGACCTTAAATGTTGTGCCACGGCCATGTTCGCTGTACACCCAAATGAATCCGCCACTCTGCTTGACGATTCCATATACCGTGGCCAAACCCAAACCTGTTCCCTTACCAAGTTCCTTTGTCGTGTAGAAAGGTTCAAAGATGCGGCTCTGCGTTTCGTCGTCCATTCCACAGCCTGTGTCGGTCATGGCGAACATGACATAGCTGCCAGGAGGTATAAGCGAACGCTTTGACTCATTCTCCTCTTCCAGATCGATGTTCGAGGTTTCGATCGTGAGTTTTCCGCCTTGCGGCATGGCATCACGGGCGTTAAGAATCAAATTGACAAGGACCTGCTCGATTTGGACGGGATCTACAAGCACCTTCCCGAGCGTCGGATCCAAGGCTGTGAAAAATTCGATATGCTCGCCAATCAATCGTCCGAGGAGTTTTTCCGATTCAACGACGATAGCGTTCAGGTCCAATGTTTGAGGATGAAACACCTGCTTGCGGCCGAACGCAAGAAGCTGGCGAGTCAGGGAAGCGGCGCTATCCGTGGCTTTTTTGATCTGATTGACGCTCTTGAGCGCTGGACTTGCCGGATCGAGCCGCTCGGACAACATCTCGGCATGGCCGCTTATCACGCATAACAAATTGTTAAAATCATGGGCCAGCCCTCCCGACAAGCGGCCAATCGCTTCCAGCTTCTGGGATTGCCTGACCATGTTCTCCAGCTGGCGCCGTTCCGTGACGTCGCGAGCTATCCCTTGCACGCCCTCTTTCTTTCCATTCGAACGAATAAGGCGCGCGCTGGCCTCCAGGAGCGCCCTCCGGCCGTCTTTCCGTAGCATGCTGATCTCGAAATGCTGCAAGGGCTCCTCATTCATGATGCGGCGCATCATCTGGCCGCAGAGGCCGAAATGCTCAGGGGCCACGAGACTCTTGATATTTCTTTGGAGGGCTTCGCTTCTTGACCAACCCATTACTTCCTCAGCCGATTTGTTCAGAGAGGTAATTCTTCCTTCCAGATCGAGTGTGAAGAGAATGTCCTTGGCGTTCTCGAAAAGGTCATCGAATCGCTCTTCGCATTGGCGGGCCGCGCTTTCCGCTCGCCTGCGTTCAATGGCATATCGCAGAGCCCTCTGGAGCAATTCCGGGCTGAGAGTTTCTTTCACGAGGTATTCGGCGGCGCCTGCGTCCAGAGCTTGCTTCCCAAGTGTTTCTGTCCCTTGGGGAATCAAGGCGATGATCGGCAAAAAATTGAATTGAGAAAGAATCTTGGGCACGCCAGAGAGCTCGCTGCAATCGGGAGCGTGAAGATCCAGTAGTAGTGCGTCGATCTCCGACGCAAGCTTCGGCGATCCGGTCTGCAATGATTTCGCTCGCACCATTTGAAATGTGCAATCTGGGCTGCCCTTCAGCATGTCCCAGATGCTCTGAGCAGTTGTGGAATCGTCCTCGATGAGTAGAATTCGATGAACAGGCGATAACATGATTTTGTCGTGCGTATCCTTGCAAACCGTCCGTCTGTCTGCGGGGCGGGAGCGAATCAACTCGCCATCTTCGGCTTAGCTGTGATCCGTGTTGCCCGGCGCCAGTAGCCATTCGAAAGACATCTTCGTTGGAAAGGTTCGGTCGTGGTCCATCCAGCTACGGATGCCTCGAGAATAGCCGCTGGACCTCCTCCATAAGTTTTTCGGGCATTTGGCTCTTTTCCACAAAGCCATCCGCGCCACACCGCAAGCATTCGTCGCGGAGTGAAATACCATTCAATTCTGTGAAGATAAGAATGCGAAGTTCGGGAAATGACTTTCGCAGTTCCATCGTCGCCTCGAGCCCGCTGATTCGAGGCATGCTCAAATCAGTGAGCACAAGGTCGGGGCGTAGGGCCTTGGCCTTTTGCAAGAGATCCAGGCCGTCGGCGGCGGTTCCGAGGACTTCGAACTTCCCCTCGAACTCAAGATACCTGCAAACCGACAGTAGAGCAGTTCGCGAATCATCGGCGACCAAGACTCGAATGCGGCGATTACCGGGGCCCATTGCACACTCCTGCTGAGCACTAGGTGCTCAAAATCTGGAGCTAGTGTGCATTGTTCCAGGATGAAACGAAATTCGGCTGATTCCCTAGGGGATTACCTGTAGATCTGGGCAGGTGGCCATTAGCCTTGGATGATCTTATTGCGAACCGCGTAGCGGACGAGCTCGGTGATGGAACGAAAATTGAGCTTGAGCATGATGTTGGCGCGATGTGTCTCGGCCGTTTTCACGCTGATGCCCAGGAAACCGGCGATTTCCTTGTTGCTCTTTCCTTCCGCCAGAAGCTGCAGGATTTCCCGCTCGCGCGGTGTCGGGCGCCTCAGGACTGAGGTGGACTCATCGCCACGCGAAAGGACGGTCTTGGAGAATACGTCGGATACCCGCGAGGATAAGTACGGCTTGTGCTGGCGGAGGGCATCCACCGCGGCAATCAAATTACGATCCGCGTCGTCTTTCAGAATATATCCTCGCGCTCCGGCCTCGAGAACCTCTTGGATCAGCACCTCCGAGTCGTGCATGGTCAGAATCAACACTTCCGTTTTCGGAGATAGCTTGCGGATCTGGCGCGTGGCCTCCACTCCATTTAGCAGTGGCATCCCAATGTCAAGTACCGCTACATCCGGCCTCAGTTCACCCGTCTTCTCCACGGCTTCACGGCCATTGGCGGCCTCCGCGCACACTTGCCACCCTTTCTCGGTCTCCAGAAGAGTGCGGAGCCCGGTTCGTACGACTTGATGGTCATCCGCCACGAGAATGCGAAGGGGCATTTGAAACCTCGACCATCAAAGGAATTGCAGCCCGCACTGTGGTTCCCCACGACTTGGATTCCACTTCGAGTTTTCCTCCGAGTTGCGTCATCCGTTCGCGCATACCGAGTATTCCGACGCCCAAGCGACTTCGCGCGCTCTTGCCTCGCTCGACCACCGACTGATCCATTCCTCGGCCCTGATCGCTCACTTCCAATTCGACGCGACTTGTATCCCCACGTAAGCGAATCTTGGCCGTTTGGCTCCCAGAATGCCGCTGGATGTTCGACAGGCTTTCCTGCACGATCCGGAAAAGGGCCGTCTCCGCCTCTTGGCTCAGCCTCCCAAAGCCCGCCTGAAGGTCTACCTCCAATTTAATCCCGCTCCTCTCGCTAAATCCCGTAGCATACTCCTTGATCGCTGATGTCAGGCCGAGCTCATCCAGCACCGGTGGGTGCAACAGGTAAGAGAGTGTACGAATTTCCTGCGACATTTCTTGGAGCACAAGGCGTGCGTCGGATATTGCACTTAGCGATCTTTCATCGAGAGGAACCGCACTGCGCGTGACCTGCGCGAGATTCAAATTCACAGCCAGTACGCTCTGCGCCAAACTGTCGTGCAGCTCCCGCCCCAAGCGGCGCCGCTCTTCGTCCTGCAGCTGCAGCAGCCGCGTTGACAACTGGTGCAGCGCCTCTTCTGCCTGCTTCCGTTTGGTAATGTCGCTAAACGATGCGACCAAATTGTCCAGCTTCCCGTTCTCGCCCAACAGGGGAACGACCTCGCCAAGAATCCACAGCACCTCATTCGAGTCTCGGCGGCGCCAGCCCATGACCTCATTGCGGACTGCCTTCCCGGTCGCCAAAGCTCGGGGACCCGGACGCATCGGGAAGGGCATTTCCGTTCCATCTTCGTAAAGAGCAACCAGGCCAAGTTCCGAAGAATTCTTCCCGACCACGTCCTCAAGAGGCATATCGAACATCTGCAGGGCTGCCTGATTCGCGAAGAGAATTTCCGCCGCCGGTCCCAGCAGCACGATGCCAACGTGCAAACTTTCCACGACAGTCCGAAACCTTTGCTCGCTACTACGCAGCGCCTCCTCCGCCCTTCGCCGGGCAGTAACGTCGCGAATTACGACCAGCGCATGGAGCCGGCCATCCAGCTCGATCAAGGCTCCTGAAAACTGACCGATTCGAATCTCTCCAGACTTCGTTCGGCACTGAAATTCTTCCTCCCGTACCTCACTCTCGTCTCGTAGCTTGGTCATAACCTTTGCCCGATGCGAAGCGTCAACCCAGAGATGCATTTCATCTGGAGTTCTTCCAAGCGTCTCTTCGCGCGTATAACCGCAAAACCGGGTAAAACTGTCATTGACCTCTACAAAACGGCCTTCCGGGACAAGGCTTATACCCACGGGGTCGGGGCTCAGACGGAAGGCGCTAGAAAACATATTTTCCGATCGCAGCAGTTCCTTTTCAGTTCTAAGCAGATCGTCTGCCATACGCCGCTGCTTCTCACCGGTTAGAATAAGGCGCGCTGCAAAAGCGACAAACGAAGCGGCAACGGCAAACCACCCGACCGTGAACTCCTCGGTAGCGATCCGCCGGCCCATAAAGAGGACCACCAGAGGTATGCCGACCGGCAAAAAATGAGAAAGCGCTGCCAAGCGCGACCTTTGGGGCGCCGTTGGCGGAACGAACTCATCTACGCGATTCCATCCAGCTGCGACGACCACAGCGAACAAATATGGCGCGCACCATCCGATGTCGTTCCAACTTGCTTTGCCTGAAGCGGGATGCGAGCCAATGAAAAAAAGTAACTCGGAAGAGCTGGCTAATGCGAAAAAAATAGAAATTCTGCCAAAGAAGGCTCGTATTGCTGGCGCTGAGACCTGTGCAGCCCGGATCGAAAACCCTGTGGCAAGCGCGGCGTCGCGAACTGTTTGCAGCTGCAGAACTTTCAGAACCATGTTTGGCCCTTCGGCCGCCCAACGGGATGGAACGTAAAAAAAATACAGATATGCGGTGAGCCCCACCACGACCGCCTGCGCAAAATCCAAAATCTGTTCCCAGTCGATCCCGCCGGTTTGTCCCGCAGGCCTTGGCAAAAGCATCATCACGCATGGCACCACCCACAGAAGGAACAGAATGTCTGACGGCCAGGGTACGACTGAGGGCATGCGCGAAATGTTTTGATAGTACGTTTCCAGCGCCTGCGCGCTAGCAGCCATAGTTAGCGCGACAGCGAAAAGCTTCCAGAGGTGGCGTAAGTAGCCTGCGGAACGCTGGGCGACACGAAACGCGCAATAGGCGGCCCACAGCACGATTGCAGTTTGCAAGAGATCCGAATACAGGAGGCTTTCTGCGGGCGTGCGAATTCCTTCGACGACCAAAACCAGGAGTGCGGTCAGCGCCGCCGCGACTGCGAGGGCAAACCTCGAAAACTTGCCAGAGGGAAGCAATAGCGACCTCGCAAACTTGGTTGTAGTTTATGCTGGCTGAACTTTGCAAACAACCACGACGGACTCAAGCGTAAACACAAGGAATCAAAATCGGATCGAAAACCCCTGGACGCCTATCGAGACTGCCTTTCCCCGAGATAAAGCCAGTCGTGGCGCGGATCCGGCGCAACTTGGCAACGCAGTTTGGGGAGTTTTGCATCTCAGTTGGACCCTAAAGCAAAACGGCTCAGGAGTGGAGTCTCCTAAGCCGTTGTATCTAAACTAAAAAATGGTTGCGGGGGTCAGATTTGAACTGACGACCTTCGGGTTATGAGCTCGACGATCAGACTCTAAGTCCCGTTGATTCAATTGCCCTTATTTCAATGAGACCCCCGAAAACCTTCCAAAAACGCCGAGTTTTGGACCCCAGTTGGACCCTGAAACAAACGGTAAACTGAAAAGCCCCGGGCTCGGCCAGCTTACCGTCCCGCCGGGTGTATTCACAGCTGAAACGGTCTAGGGAATCGTTGCGCTTTGTATTGCTGCGATGGAAAAAGGTCTTGGAGACCCTGTGAAGATCAGTCGGGCGCTAGCGCACTTGAGATTGCTGGGGTCTGCGCCTGTGCTCAGAACGCAAGCGTTACCATGAGTGGCGACATCGAAGACCAATGAAAGGCCTCGACAACCACCCTCACTCCGTTTGCTAGACTCTGGCGGTTCCGCCCGTTCCGGCTTAAAGTAGTGTGTCCTGGCCCTAGGTTGGCGCTTATGAAAGCGGCCAACAATATAAGTACGCAGACTTCCCGAGGACGCGGCCAGAAGCGCCGTCAAGCTTCTCACCAGCCCCGCCCAAGTGCGGGCTTTATTTGAGCCAAAAATGGAGTGGGGAATCTAACGGCGCAGGGAAGGACAATTCATGGAGAAGGCAGTACAGTCCGCCGCAGAGCTTTCGTCGCTGGGCGCACCAGCGAATGACAGGTCAGGGCTGTTTTCGACTGAGTCTGTCCTCAACCTGCAAGAATTGATTTTTGCTGGCTCTCCTCTGTCCGAAGTTCTAGCGACCATTGCTCAGTTGGTTGAATCACAAGCCGAAGGCATGTCTTGCACGATTTGGCTCCCAGACGGGGACGGGAAAGAACTCTATTGTGCTGCTGCGCCCAGCCTTCCTGGATTCAGCGCTCACGTGGGGACAATGTCTGTTGGTCCGAAAGGAGGATCCTGCGGCACAGCGGTTTATCGGAGGGAGTCGGTGTACGTGACCGACATCCTGCTCGATCCTGCCTGGGACCTCTATCGTGACCGCCTGTTGCCTTATGGAATTCGTTCCGTTTGGTCCCGCCCATTGTTCACGTGCGAAGGGAAAGCCCTCGGCACTTTTTCGATCAATTATCGTGAACCACGCAACCCCTGTGCCAACGACCTGCAGTTGATCGAGAATGCCAGCCACATCACCGGAATCGCAATTGAGCGCCATATGAAGGAACAGGCGTTGCAGCATGAGCGTGATCGGCTGCGGCTGCTTCTGGAGATCACCAGCAGCCTTACCTCCAGACTGGACCTCCGGCAAGTGGTCGAGGCGCTCTCGACGAATCTATTCAGAGTAATGCAATGTGACGTGTCCGCATTGCTGCTGCCCGACTCCGAGAGCGGCGCGTTACGCGTCACAATTTTGCACAATCCCGACTCAAGAGGACCGTTTCGCGAGGGATCATTAGTACCGATGAAAGGTTCGATCTCAGGTCAGGTTATGCGGAAGGCCAGGACCGTTCGGATAGACAGCTTTGAGCAGGTCCGCGAGGATCCTGAAATCTATGGGCATCCTGACGGCCAGCTTCTTTATAAGCGCGTTGTCGAGGAGGGACTAAAGACGGGGTGCTATCTCCCGCTCACAGCCCGAGATCGCGTGGTTGGCGTTCTGATGCTCTGTAGGCGTTCGGACAATGCTTTTGAGAAAGACGATGTCAACTTACTCGAACAGGTAGCCAGTCAAGTGGCGATCGCGGTTGAGAACACACTGGAGTACGAAAAGGCGACAAAGGACCGAGATAAAGAAACAAAACAGAGGCGCTATCTGGAAGACGAAATTCGCGCCGAGCTTGGGGAAATCGTTGGAGAGAGTCCGGCGCTGAAGACTACGTTGAGCCTGGTCTCTGTCGTGGCTCCCACGGATTCCAGCGTGCTGATCCTGGGAGAGACGGGAACCGGCAAAGAGCTCGTTGCGCGTGCGATCCATAAGCTGGGCAGTCGAAGCGAGAAGGGATTCGTGAAATTGAATTGTGCCGCAATCCCTCTGGGACTCCTCGAAAGTGAGCTGTTTGGTCGAAAAAGGAGCATTTACAGGCGCCATCGCCCAGAAAACGGGACGGTTCGAGCTCGCCGACAAAGGCACGCTGTTTCTTGACGAGGTTGGCGATATACCTCTGGAACTTCAAGCGAAGCTGCTGCGCGTCTTGCAGGAGCAGGAATTCGAGAGGCTCGGCAGCAACCGTACGCATAAAGTTGACGTGCGACTAATCGCCGCCACGCATCGGGATCTGCCCGCGATGGTGAAACAAGGGAGCTTTCGCGAAGACCTTTATTATCGTCTGAAAGTATTTCCAATCCAAGTTCCGGCGCTGAGGCAACGCACAGAGGATATTCCCCGATTGGTGCGGCACTTCACAGCACTCTACGCGCAACGCATGAACAAACGAATCAACGTAATTCCTGCGGATACGATGGATGCCTTGACGCGATACCCATGGCCCGGAAACATTCGCGAATTGCAGAACTTTATTGAACGCGCCGTGATTCTGTCGCCAGAGTCGACACTACGTGCGCCAACTTCCGAGCTGGAGCCATTCCAGCCTTACAACGTATCCAATACTCCTATGAATGGCCTTGCCGAGGTCGAGCGGAATCATATCCTTCGTGCGATGGAAGCGAGCAACTGGGTGATCAGTGGCGCGGCCGCGCGCTTGGGGATGAAGCGAACGTCGTTGGCTTACAGGATGAAGAAGCTTGGGATTCGCCGGCCTGCTGAAGTCCCGCAGAAACGCAGTGTCGCCGGTGCGGCTGGCGACGACTGAGTTTGCAGGCCGCTATAGCAAACTATCTGCCAGCGCCAGCAGTGAATCCGACGGAAACCCGTCGGTGACGGATATCCGTCACCGATTTGTCAGGTAAGGTCTGAGACTCCCGAGCGCCTTCCTTACGAACTTCAATCGGCAGAATGTCTTGCACTGAATTTTCTTTCTTCGAGAGAATTCCGCCCCTTTGGTATCCCACCTGCGCTAGAGAAAAACAGTTAAGGGGAGAACTTTATGAGTGATGCCACTTCGCGAACAGCTACAAAACGCGCAACGGCGTTGGGCGCTGGCGAATTTAGCGTGCCTCTTTCATCCGTCCATAAGGTCGAAGCCGATGGCGTGCAGGTGTTTTATCGCACTGCCGGCGAAGCAAACGCGCCCGTAGTCCTCTTACTGCACGGATTCCCCACCTCGTCGTTCATGTTCCGCGAACTTATTCCCCGCATGGCTAATGACTATCGCGTGATTGCGCCAGACATTCCAGGGTTTGGATTCACAGAAGTACCGCCTGAACGAAAATATCCGTACTCCTTCGACCGATTGGCATTCACGATCGACGCTTTCACGCAAGCGCTCAAGATTGACCGCTACGCAATTTACGTGTTCGATTATGGCGCGCCAACCGGCTTCCGGCTGGCGATGGCCCATCCAGAACGAGTCACAGCGATTGTTTCGCAGAATGGGAACGCTTACGAAGAAGGGCTTGGCGAAGCTTGGGGCCCGATCCGAAAATACTGGGCATCACCCACGCCAGAGAATAGGGACATCCTCCGCCAGAGCATTCTGACAGCGGGCGGAACGCGCTGGCAATACACCGACGGCGTAGCAAATCCGGAGATTATTCCGCCTGAGTCGTACACGTTGGATACGGCTCTGCTCGAGCGCCCCGGCAACAAAGAGATTCAGCTCGATTTATTTCTGGATTACGCGTCGAACGTAAAACTCTATCCGAAATTCCAGGAATACTTTCGCAAATCCAAACCGCCTCTGCTTGCGATCTGGGGCAAGAATGATCCTTTCTTCGTTCCCGCAGGCGCGGAAGCCTTTCGGAAAGACTTACCGGGCGCGCAGATTCAGTTCCTTGACACCGGACATTCTCGCGCTAGAGACCCACGTCGTTGAAATCGCATCCGCAATGAAGGAGTTCCTCGAGACGAATGGTGTGAGGCGCCAGAGTGGAGAAAGTTCAGCCGTGCGATGAGTACGTTTCTTCGGAACGTAATGGCAAAAGGCGATTAGAACGAGGGAGAAGATATGGAACGTCGCAGGTTTCTCGGGGCCGTCACAGCCGCATCGCTAGGCGTTGTCCTCGAAGGCTCTTTGACGGAACCTGCGCGAGCGCAGAACGCCGCCGCAAGCTTGCCTGACCGCGCCACCAAGAAAAGCGAATTTCCAGAGAACTCGACAATCGTTTTGGTACATGCGGCGTGGGCTGACGGCTATTGTTGGCGCAACATTGTTCTCCCTCTCGAGCGACGCGGCCTCCAAGTGATCTGCGCGCCGATCCCGCTCACGTCCTTAACCAACGACGCGGCCGCTTTGAGTTGGGCGCTGGAACGGACCAGCGGCCCAGTGGTTCTGGTGGGACATGCCTACTCTGGCGCCGTCATCGCCGCGGTGAAGGAAGAGCGTGTCAAGTCGCTAGTCTACGTTGCGGCGCTGGCGCCGGAAGAGGGCGAGACCGTCGCGAAGGTCTTCTATCGCGATACACCGAGCCCGGAAGCACCGAAGATGGTTCCGGATTCCCATGGCCTTGTATGGATGCCCGAGGACGCGTTTCGCCGGGCGCTCGCACAAAAGGCGTCCCCCGTTCAGGCAAAGATCGCGGCCTCCGTGCAACGGCCGATTTCGGTTCAGTGCATTCAAGAACCAGCACCCACGCCACTATGGAAATCAAAACCGTCATGGTACTTGGTCGCCGAAGAAGATCGCATGATCAATCCGAAGACGCAGCACTTCATGGCCGATCGGATGGCTGCAACGGCGAGGCCGCATCCTGTGGACCATACACCCATGTACTCGGCGCCGGGGGTGGTGGTCGACGTGATTTTGGAGGCGGCGCGAAAGACTCTTTCGCAATAACCCCCTCGCCTGCGAACCGAATTTCTGATCGAAGGCTCGTGCCGAGAATCTGTCGTCCTGGACGGGGAATTTAGCTCCCTGCCTTGGAGAGATGAATGGAAATCGCAACCGGGAGTCGGAGCGAGGAGGAAATGTTGGAACGCCGCAGCTTTCTTGCTGCTCTCGCGGGTGCATCTCTAGGTGTCCTGTCGGAAGGCATCTTCAATGAGTTTGCGAGAGTGCAAAACACTGCACAAACTGGCGCGACCTTGGCTGATCAAATTTCTTTCGAGACTTCTCAGGTCGAGGTTTCAGGCAACACGATATTCCTGCGTCGCCATGGAAAGGGCCCGGCCGTTCTGCTGGTGCATGGTTTCCCGCGTACCAGCCTGATGTGGCGATTCCTCGCGCCGAAGCTTGTTGAGAGCCACACCGTGATCTGCACGGATTTGCGGGCCTACGGACGCAGCGGGATACCCTCTTCAACGGACGACCACTTTCCCTATTCAAAGCGTGCAATGGCGAAGGAACTAGTGGAAGTAATGGATAAGCTCGGTTTTCGGACCTTCACGCTAGTCGGCCACGACCGGGGCGGACGCGTCTCCTACCGGTTGGCCTTGGATCATCCCGAGAGGGTGGAGCGTCTCGCCGTTTTCGATGTGATTCCGATTCTCGAAGCGTGGAGCCGGTCCGACGCGCGCTTCGCGCAAACCTACTGGCCGTGGATTCTGCTTTCTCAGAAAGAGCCGCTGCCCGAGAACTATCTACTCGGCGCCCCGAAGGCGGTCTTTGATAACCCCTTCGGACACGGTTCCTTCGGAACAGAGATTCTCGATGAATATGTCTCGACGTATCGTGATCCCGCTCGCGTTCATGGAATCTGCGAGGAATATCGCGCCGCGGCAACGATTGATGTCGAGCACGATCGCGCCGACGAGGAAGCATCCAAGCGAATCGAGTGCCCAATGCTGCATCTCTGGGCCGAGGGTGGGCCGCTCGACACTTTCTATGCAAAAGACGGCGGTCCGCTCGGCATTTGGCGGCAATGGGCGCCACGGGCGCAAGGACAGCCAATGAAGGGTGGCCACTTTTTCCCGGAAGAAAACCCCGACCAAACCGCGGTTCTCGTTAAAGAGTTTCTTTCTGCCTAGGAGAATAATCGCCGATTTCATGGCGCTGCACATTTTGAAAGGGACCAGCCCAAGTACCCAAACTCAAGGAGATAAAGAAAATGAAGAAGTGGATAAAGGTTGCAATTCCCGTTGCCGCGGTCGCGGTTTTGGCCGGATGGTATGCATTTCGGCCAGAGCGGCTTGTGGTAAATCGAAATGTCAACGAAGCAATGCCGAACGCACCTGGCGCCTCGTCGGCGCAGCCTCTCGAATCCGGACGGTTCTACAGCATTTTGCACCCGACCGAAGGTACGGCAACCATCTACCAGATGGGAGATGGGACGCGCGTTCTTCGTTTTACGAGCTTCAGCACATCAAATGGCCCTGATGTTCACGTGTACATGGTCGCCGCCGACGATGCCAAGGACATAGCGACCGTGCAAAAGGCCGGTTTCGTTGACTTGGGAGTGATCAAAGGCAACATCGGCGACCAAAACTACACGCTCGCCAGCGACTTGGACCTGGCGAAATACCGCGCAGTGTCCATATGGTGCAAACGATTCAGCGTAAATTTCGGGGCCGCAGCGCTGAGACCGGCAGAGGCACCGCAAAATCACTAGGACGGGGTTTCGTAATTCCTGGAGGGGAGCACGCGGAGACACGCGCTAGAATTTCAGCGGATTGAAATTTGTTGTTTGGTCAAAGTAGTCGACGTTTTCGATTCTTTTGAGCCACGAGGATACTTTGAGCGTTACAGGGAGCAAGATAAGCTCCACAGTGACTTTTGTAAGGCTTGCAACGAGAATGCTTTTTGTTAATACGCGTGCCGGTATCATCCCCCACAGACCGAAGATGTAGAAGACGGCGGTATTCACCGTTTGCCCACATAGGGTTGAGGTCACGAAACGAGCCGATATGTAACGCCCGTTAGTCCAGACCTTCATTTTTGCCAAGACGTAGTTGTTGGCGATGTCGCCAGCGAACATCGCAAGGGTGCCAAATAAAACTAAGCGAGGGGCCGTGGATAGCACATCAACGTAGGATTGATTGTTGGTCATAACCGCGGAGGGCGGATAGAAAATCACAAATTCGAAGACTGCGATCACCAAAAGCTGCGCGAAGATGCAGTACCACAAGACCCGCCGGGCGACTGCATAACCGTAAACCTCGGTCAGGATATCGGCAAGAATATAGACAAAAGGGAAGTAGTAGATGGAAATCGAGAGGGGAATTCCCATGACGTCAATCAGCTTGCCGGCCGTGGGAATGCAAATGATGGCGAAGAAGACGTTCCAAAGAACAATGTGGTTTAGAACTTTATAGTTCTGCATCCGCTGACCCTCGCTTCGCCTCCGTCATCGAAATTATTCCAAATATGGAAATCTAATTCCCGGCTTTGCCATCTAGTGCGAGTCCGGCTGTTCCCATAGTGTGCGCTCGGCGTCACACAAGGAGAACCAGAAATGAGAAAGTTGGCACTTCCGTTCATGCTTGCCGTCGCGCTGAATAGTCAAGCTTCATTCGCCCAGGAGTCGCAGCCTCCCCCCAAACAACCTTCGTCATTCGCTGGAACCGATTCGCCAGAAGCGCTGCGCAAACACGTTCCTGTGCTGCCTGCGGTGAGGGCGAAATACTGGGACATCGATCCTGCTGTCGGATACGGGATGAAGGATTTCGGTAACGGTGTTTACGCACTCTCTGACAACGGCTGGCAATCCGCATTCCTTGTGACCGGCGCGGGCGTCATCGTTTTCGACGCGCCGGCCAGCTACGGCAAACACATTCCAGAAGCCGTGGCTAAAGTCACGAACAAGCCGATCACGATGCTCGTCTATTCCCACATTCACAAGGATCATATTGGTGGCTCCGCAGCGTTTAAGAACACGCCGGGCTTGCAGATTATTGCTCTCGATACCGTCAGTGACTTTCTGAAAGAAATGAACGATCCTGATCGCCTGATTCCGACGGAGACGTTTAAGACCTCGAAGACGATCAAGCTCGGCGGCAAGACCGTGGAACTCACGCGGCATAACTACCACTCCAACGAAGGCGATCTTTTCATCTATGTCCCAGAAGCGAAATTCTTGATGGCTGTAGACTCGGTGACTTCGGGATACGTACCGTTTCAGGACTTCGATCTGTCGACCAACTTCCACCAATATTTGAAGATGTTTGACGAAATTCTCCCCTACAAATTCGACAACTTTATCGGCGGCCACCTCACCGATACGGGAACTCGGAAGGATGTTGAGATCACCAAGGAATACACGAACGACGTATATCAGACGGTCAAGCGAATTCACAACGGCTTGAATGAAAGGGCCTTCGATGCCGAGATTGCCAAAACGATCGGTCCCGACAACGAGTTTCTGATATTCAAGGCTTTGCTGGATAAGGTGACGAGAGATTCTGTTGCTGAGCTTGAGCCTCGCTGGATCAATCGCCTGGCGGGCGTCGATGTTTGGCTGCCAAGCCATGTGCGTGCTGCTCTAATCTACGTCCGGTGGGACGATAAGGAATAAGGAATCCGCAACCTTGGGACGGATCCGCCCTCAGGCAGGAAGTGAGGGGAAGAGCGTCGGCGCCATTTGGGCTGCGAATTCTTTGAACACGCGCACTGGCCGCGTGAGGTAACGGTTGCCCACATGGACCACCCAGAGATGAAAGACGGTGAAGTGCCATTTCTGCATTACCTCAACGAGCCGCCCCTCGCGCAACAACTCGGGCTGCACCAACGGCGGAAGGTCGCCAATTCCGGTGCCCGCAAGCAAGGCAGTCGCGAGGCCAGCATAGTCGTTCATCGCAAGGAAAGGCTGGAACGTCAGAGTTTCTTTTTTCTTCCCGTTCGTGTGAACGAAGTTCCATGCCTTTGTCGGCGTCCAAAACGAGAAAGCCAGTAGCCGGTGTTCAAGTAAGTCTTGCGGTTTTTGAGGCCGCTTGCACTTTGACAGATAGCTCGGGCTCGCAACGAGTTGGTGACGGTAGGTGAGGATTCTGCGCGCAACAAGCGATGAGTCTTTGAGTTGTTCTCCGACCTTGAACGCCAGGTCGACGCCCTCTGCGATTTGATCCACAATCCGGTCCGTGATGAAAACTTGTACTCGGACCTTCGGATACGACGCCTGGAATGCGCCGATCAGCGGTGCAAGCAACGAGTCGGAGATGCTAGGCGGCGCGGAAAGCCGCAGTTCACCGGAGACATTCGACAAGTGGTTTGAAGCGACGTTGTCGACCGCTTCGTTAAGCTCGACGGTGTGGCGAGCATGTTCGAGAACTTCGGAGCCAACATCAGTGAGCCGGAGGCTACGGGTCGAACGTTCGAGCAAGCGCACTCCGAGCTCGTTCTCAAGGTCGGCAACGCGACGGCTGACGGTTGAGGTCGGCATTTTCAAAAGACGCGCGGCTTCCGAAAAACTTTTCGCTTCAACTACTTTGGCGAAAATCATGAGGGAATTCAGGTCCGTCATCTGGCGATGCACACCTCCGATAATCACCTAACGCTGAATTCGCACGAGATTTCACCGCACATAGTACGACCACCAGGATGCGCGGCTCCCCAAAGATTATCCCAAATTTGGAAAATACATTTGCTGTTTCACCCGCTAGTCGAGCAGACGTGGCCCGACTACATTCCGAATGAAAAACGACGCCAAAAGCAAAGGACCCGGATCATGAATGCAAACGAGAACGCCGTTGCCGCAGTACTTGCGCAATATCAAGACGCGTTGAATCAATCCGATACCGAAGCAGTGATGAAGCTCTATGCGCCCGACGGAGTATTTATGCCGCAGAACAGCCCTTCCAGTGACGGTGCCGATGAGGTTCGCAGGGCCTATGATGCCGTGTTCAAAGCCATCAAGTTGACCGTCAAATTCAATATCGTCGAGATCGTGGAAATGGCTCCGAACTGGGTTTTTGCGCGAACCAATTCGGCCGGGACTGTCAAGGTTCACGCCACGGGCGTAGGTAGCCCTGAGGCAAATCAGGAACTATTCCTCTTCCAAAAAGTCGGCGGAGGCTGGAAGATCGCGCGCTACTGCTTTTCGACTACAAATCTACCTCGCGCATGAGAAGTAGAGGAACGTCTGATGGCTACAATGAAAGCTGCGGTGATTCACGAAGCCGGTGGACCGGAGGTTCTCAAAATCGAAAGCCTTCCGATCCCCACACCGAAGAACGGGGAAGTTTTGATTCGCGTAAAGGCGTTCGGGCTTAACCGTTCCGAGTTGTTTACGCGGCAGGGCCATTCTCCAGGTGTCAAGTTTCCGCGCATCTTGGGAATCGAGGCGGTCGGTGCCGTTGAGGCAGCGCCCGGAGGCGAGTTTCGCAAAGGTGATATCGTCGCCACGGCCATGGGCGGACTGGGGCGGCAAATTGACGGCGGCTACGCCGAATACACGTGCGTGCCCGCGAAACAGGTGCAGGTCATCAAGACCGAACTTCCATGGGAAACCCTCGGAGCGATCCCGGAGATGCTACAAACGGCGTGGGGTTCGCTGTTCAAGTCGCTGCGCCTCGAAAAAGGCGAACGTCTCTTGATTCGTGGTGGCACAACTTCTGTTGGTTTGGCGGCTGCGGCCATTGGCAAGAAACACGGTGCCTTTGTCGCGGCGACCACGCGAAACCCGGAGCGCGAAAACCTGTTGCGCGCCAGTGGTGTCGATCAGGTGTTCATTGATACGGACACAATCGCCGAACAGGTTATGGAAGTCAGTGCCAACGGTGTGGACAAAGTGCTCGAATTGGTTGGTACGACGACCTTGAAAGACTCGCTTCGCTGCGCCAAACAGCGCGGCATCGTGTGCATGACCGGGATCGTCGGCAACAAATGGTCCTTTGAGAACTTCGCTCCGATGGAGGCGATACCCACCGCGGTTAGCCTGACAACGTATGCCGGCGAATCGGAGGACTTCATGCGGATGCCTCTGGAGAACCTCGTCGAGCAGATCGCTGCCGGGACGCTCCATGTTCAACTCGGCAAGGTCTTCCACCTTGATGAGATCGTGGAGGCACACCGGTGCATGGAGGAGAACAAAGCCGGTGGAAAGATTGTGGTCCTGACTTAGGGAGCTCAACAGACTCACCAGGCGCATGATGTCGAGTTCTCACTCACACTTCCCAGGAGCAGATCAGTCGCAGGCTTTTTTGGGGCTTGGCTTCGATCCGCTCTTGGACCTAGCTGCCTTTCCACACCTCAGTGAAACCGAGCTCGCCGAGGTTGCACCTTTCGGAGAACGATGCACCTTCGTAGAGAATGATCCACTCGTGTCCGCGGGGGATTATCCGTTCAACAGCTACGTAATTCTTTCGGGAACGGTGCGCGCCGTGGACGTCTCGACCGGCGAACGCGTCGTATTCGTTCGCTACGGTGCGGGATATTTTACCGGCGATATCGATCTGTTCACACGGCGGCCCTCGATCATCTCGGTCGAAGCCGAAACTTCCGTCGAGGTAGTGCGACTCACACCGAAGCAGCTGCGGGATCTGTTCACCCGAAAACCTCAGGTGGGCGAAAAATTCTGGAAATCGTACCAGCGCCGGCGGGAACTGCTCCTCAAGTCCAAATTTCGCGGGTTGAGTATCTACGGACGGAAAGATGACAAGGCAACGCTCGAAGCCGTGGAGATGCTCTTCCGCAACAGCGTGCCGCACGAATGGCTGGATACATCTCTCGACGACAACAGAAGCAAACTCGAACAGATCCGCGAAGATGTCCAGTCCTATCCGGTCGTGGCGCACGGCACCCGCGTCCTTTTTGAAGCGCCCACTCGCGGACAGCTGGCAGACCACCTTCGTCTTCGCGGCCAGCTGCCGAATTCAGTTTATGACGTTCTGATTCTGGGTGCCGGCCCGGCGGGCCTCGGAGCGGCTGTCTATGCGGCCTCGGAAGGCCTGTCCTCGCTCGTGATGGACGGTTTGGGGCCAGGGGGACAGGCGGGTTCGACATCCCGGATTGAGAATTACGCCGGTTTTCCGGATGGCATCAATGGTCGCGATCTCGCCCATCTCATCTATCTTCTGAAGTTCGGAGCAGACTTCCACGTCCCGAGCAGGGTGTCCAACCTGGAGCGACGCAGCAACGGGCTCTACCGAGTGAGAACCATCGAGGGGGATTATGTGCTCGGCAAATCCGTGATTATCGCTGCGGGTGTGTCCTACGGACTCCTGAACGTCGAGGGTCTTAACACGTTTCAAGGCGCTGGTGTGTATTACAGCGCCACCAACATCGAGGCTCGACTCTGTCGAAGTTCCGCAGCCCATGTCGTTGGAGGCGGTAACTCCGCCGGGCAAGCCGCCATGTTTCTTTCCCAAACTGCCGATGAAGTCTCTCTACTGGTGCGTGGTCCGGATCTTCGAAAGATGTCTTCCTATCTGTCTGAAAGAGTTTTGGCGAACCAGAGAATCAGAATCCGCTGCAACACCGAAGTCGTCGGAATTGAGGGCGTCGATCACATCTGCGGTGTGCACGTGCGCGACCCGAACGGGGCGATAAAGGAGGAATTTACTTCCGGCCTCTTCGTTTTCATCGGAGCAAAGCCCAGAACCGACTTCCTCCCCTCGTCCATCGTGCGAAATGACCAAGGTTTCGTGCTGACCGGCCAGGACGTCGCCCTTCTCCCCGTTTGGAAAGAACCCCGGCCGCCATGCACTGTTGAAACAAGCCTGCCCGGTGTGTTCGCCGCCGGTGATTGTCGTAGCGGCAGCCCCAAGCGTGTCGCCTTTGCGATCGGCGACGGCGCCACGGCCGTAACGTCGGTTCACAAATTCCTTGAGGGTACCCGTCCTGAACGAAGGAGCGGAGAGTTTATCTGATGTTGCGAACACGAGCCTCGTACGTTGACGAGCAGCAGCCTCTCGATGGCTACCTAGCTGCACCTGATTCAGCGCGCGACCTGCCGGGCGTCCTAGTTGTGCCCAGCTGGCTGAACGTCAACGAGTCGATATGTAGGCGCGCGGATCGAATAGCCGATCTCGGTTACGCCGCTTTCGTCGTGGACCTGTTCGGAGCCGGTGTTCGGCCAGTTCCACCACATTCACCGATGACAGTTGTCGGGCCATTCCTCGACGATCGCTTGCGATTTCGCCGCAGGCTTTCTGTCGGTTTAAGAGCATTTCAAGAGCGGCCCGAATGCAATGCGGCTCGCATCGCGGCCATTGGATACTGTATCGGAGGCTGTGGCGTTCTCGAACTTGCGCGTGCCGCCGCTCCGTTACGCGGTGTCGTCTCTTTGCACGGCATTCTCACTACGCCGATGGCTGCGCAACCGAAAACTGTCGTGCCCAAAATCCTCGTGCTGCACGGTGATGGCGACCCTGTGGTGCCACTGGAAAGTGTAATCGCATTTCGCGAGGAAATGCGGCTGGCTCAGGCTAACTGGCAAATCAATATCTACGGTGAAGCGAAGCACAGCTTTACGGGCGAAGGAGCTGTTGGCGACAGAACACCCGAAGCTGGATTTCATCCACAAACGGACGCAAGGTCGTGGCAAGCGACGATCGAGTTCTTGCGAGAAGTGTTCAAATAAGGACTAATTCTTGCATGTTGATTGCAAGATTACGTCTCGACTGCCCAGGTCGGTTCAAACACATTGCAAAAACCTTGAGCGACCTCCTGCGCGACAGGCAGCCGTTCTCGAACGAAAAAGGCCGGAATCCAGGATTCCGGCCTCGTCGATCACGAAATGGTTGCGGGGGTCAGATTTGAACTGACGACCTTCGGGTTATGCGATCTGACTCAGCTTTCGCTGAGAGTCGGACTGTACCTTCATCCCGTGTAAGGGGATGCTCGCCATCCAGTCTCTACGCCTTCCTCGATCTTCCGAGGCTTGGTTCGGTATTGCCGTGGCCGTACAGCGGGCCTTAGGTTCCACCGACTTTGACGAGTGATCTTCCCGCACATTGCTGTGCGGACGCCCATTTTGCCGAAGCGGGATTTGAACCACCGATCCCGCTCAGCGGGTTATGAGCTCGACGATCACACTCTAAGTCCCATTGATTCGGTTGCCCTTATAGCAATGAGACACCCGAAAGACCCGCAAAATAGGCAAGTTTTGGACCCCAGTTGGACCCTGGAATTGGGGCGAACCCTAACCTGGCACAAATTATTGGGGCACGCTTGGGTCACCGAAATTCAGGACGATCGCTCATGCATGCTGCCTAGAACGCCGTTTCTGGCCAATAGAAAGTCGCTAGGTCGGTGGACACAAGCGCGTTTCTCGTTACCTATCTGGTGAGACTTCCCGATCGCAGATCGCCGCTGTGTCATCCGCGCGCTCACTCCTTCGCCCTCACTGCTTAGCGGAACTCGCCGCCGTAGGGTGCGGCTCGCCGAAATAGGGAAAATCCGGGCGCATCAGCCGCATA